>NPIE01000818.1_pt1 | contig 394333 bp, 344 predicted proteins | sample 8637661 | NCBI WGS metagenome assembly NPIE01 (sample SAMN07420842, study PRJNA396082) | bioreactor metagenome | isolation source: sample BA12 brine-fed electro-methanogenic bioreactor BA | place: Japan: Kochi | collected 2016-12-09
TTGTGGGTTCGAGCGCTGCCGCAGTCCGCGCCCACTTTTTAATTAACTTCGTCAGCTTTGGGATTTGTCGCGCCTTTGTGGGTTCGAGCGCTGCCGCAGTCCGCGCCCACTTTTTATTTACCTTCATCAGCTTTAGGATTTTTCTCGCCTTTGTGGGTTCGAGCGCTGCCGCAGTCCGCGCCCACTTTTTATTTAACCGCTTCAGATAATGGACATATTCAAAATTTGTGGGTTCGAGCGCTGCCGCAGTCCGCGCCCACTTTTTATTTAAGTCAAACTTAGAAACCATAGAGTTCAAGCGCTATCGCAGTTCGTGCCCATAACATTATCAACCCAATTAAAAATAGGGTTCACATCCTGCCCCTGAAACGCAGTGAAACCCCCGGAGCATAGCGGAGTGGGGTAAATTTCGCTTCAGGGGTGCTGCGCGAAGGTCGTGGGTTCGAGCGCTGCCGCAGTCCGCGCCCTGATGTTTTTTCATTGCGACCGAAGGGAAGCAATCTCGGCCGGATATCCACCTGAGATCGCTTAGACGATGCTGCGCATCTTCCTCGCGATGACAGGGCTTGCTTTGGCTGATCGTGTACTGTGTACCAGTATGGCCTTTTTTATTGGCTCAAATGGGTTGTGCGGGTGTGGGCGTGGGCGGCCTGATCTCGGCGGCCTTTCTGGGATTGGCCGTGATGTTCAATTACAGCCTGTTTTGGCGCCCGCATCCCCCTGACCCAATATAGATCAGCCCGTCTCCCTTGTTAAAATCCCATCTCGCGGTTATAGTATTTCCATGAACGTTATTACTTTCATCTTCCGATGTGAAAGGAAACCCCGGCCATGAAACCCGCAAGGAAACGCTTGTTGAGCGCCTGTGCAGGGGGATTGCGCCTGCCCCCGGTGAACACCTTTGAGGATGCCTTCATCAGCGGCATTGCCTGGGATTCGCGCCAGGTGCGGCCCGGGGACGCCTTTTTTGCCCTGGTCGGGGAGCAATTCGATGGCCACCGCTTTATTGAGGCTGCGATTGCCAGCGGCGCAGCAGCGGTGATCGGCACCAGCCCTTTGGACGGGCTCGACGTGCCCTATGTTCAGGTGCAGGGGGATGACCGCCTGGCCCTGGCGCAGTTTTCGGCCGCCTTTTACGATCACCCTTCGCGCAAGCTGGTGGTGATCGGCGTGACAGGCACGGACGGAAAAACGACCACGACCAACCTGGTTTATCACATCCTGCGCACAGCCGGGATCCGGGCCGGGATGATCTCGACGGTCAACGCGCTGATCGGCGATCAGTCGCTCGATACGGGCTTTCACGTCACCACGCCGGAAGCGCCGGATGTCCAGCGTTACCTGGCGCAGATGGTGGATGCCGGCCTGACCCACGCCGTGCTCGAAGTGACTTCGCACGGTCTGGCCCAGTGCAGGGCGGCCGAGGTCGATTTTGACCTGGCCGGGGTGACCAATGTGACCCACGAACACCTGGATTACCACGGCACCTACCAGGGGTATCTGGCGGCGAAGGGCCTGCTGTTTGAAGCGCTCGGCGGGGGCGCGGGCGGCAAAGGGATACCCAAACTGGCGGTATTGAACAAGGATGATGAATCCTACGCGTACCTGTCAGGCCTGTCCGAAGCCCGGGTTCTTTCGTATAGCATCGATGCCGACCAGCAGGCCGACTTATGGGCGGGCGAGATCCACAACGATCCCGGCGAGCTGCGCTTCCGCGTGCGGGGCCTGGGCGAGGACTTCACCATCAACACGCCGCTGATCGGCCGCTACAATGTCTCTAATGGGCTGGCCGCAATTGGGCTGACGGCTTTTGGGCTGAATGTGCCCATTTCAGCGGTGCAGGCGGCTTTTGCCACGATCTCAACGGTACCAGGGCGCATGGAGCGCATTGATATGGGGCAGGACTTTCTGGCGATTGTTGATTTTGCCCACACGCCCAATGGCATCCGCCAGGCGCTGAAGACCGCACGTGAGCTCACCGACGGCAAGGTAATTGCCGTGTTTGGGTCCGCTGGCCTGCGGGATGTGCAAAAGCGCAAGCTGATGCCCGAGATCGCGGCAGGCCTGGCCGATGAAATGATCCTCACCGCTGAAGACCCGCGTACCGAATCCCTGGATGCGATTTTGGCGGATATGGCAGAAGGCGCACTGTGGGGCGGCGGGGTTGAGGGAGTCACTTTTTGGCGGGAGCCTGACCGGGTGACTGCCCTGCGGATGGCCGTCAGGCGGGCAGGCCCGGGTGACTTGGTGATCACCTGCGGTAAGGGGCATGAGCAATCGATGTGCTTTGGGGATGTGGAACATGCCTGGGATGACCGCACAGCCTTGCGGGCGGCCCTGGCTGAGCATTTAGGGGTACCCGGCCCGCAGATGCCCATATTGCCCACCACGCCTCCAGAGTAAACACTTGGATTGGAAGGGAGCGGTGTGATGAGAAAGCAGACGAAAAACAAGATCAGCGCTGGGGATATCATGGCTTGCCTGCGGATGCATCTCACAGAGCAGCGCCCCGTCACCCTGTACAATACCTTTCAGGGGGTACCGGTCAAGACCGAGGCCGATGTCGCCATGGTGCATGACGACTTCCTGGGGCTGATTGTGCACCCCTACCAGGCCGTGTGCATCAAGGATGCGCGCTACACATTTATCGAAAGCAAGTCCCTGCCGGAGATGATCAGGGCTTACCCGGTCTCGATCGACTACACCAATCTCGTGGTGATGCTCAAGGAGCTCAAAGTGCCACACTCGATCACGGTTGACCTGTATCACTCGTGGGTTGCCCCTGAAAAAGCGATCGATGTCGAGATCAGTTCGGGGAACGGGGCCTCGCTCCGCGGAGAGATGCTGGGCATTGCCGTTTTGGATGATAACCGGGTGCGGGTGGTGATGGCCGTGCCCGAGGATTTCCCCCACAGCCGCAGAGATGCCCTCTGGCTGGCCTTTAACCTGGAGCCCAAAGGTGACCCGATCTCGGTGCAGGGTGAGGTGCATTCGCTGGTCAAGATCCGTAATAAGCCGCAGAAGCGCCTCGAGGTGGATGGGCGCGCCGTGATGACGGATGAGATCACGATCCTGGCGTACATTGCCCGCCGCGAAGACCAGATCATGACTGCACTGGATAAGGCGTATAAGAAACTGCGCAAAGGGAAGGGCATTCGGAAGCGATAAAGAGAGCGGAACCGGACCCCTCTCCGCCACGCTTTGGGGAGCATGGTATGTGTGGTAGGGGGTGTTGAAAAAGAACTGATCCCTTCTGGTACTTGCCCCTGGATATGGGCTTGATCCGTTGATTCAGTACCATCCACTGCTCTCCACCCACCAGTTAACAAAAATCCCTGCCTCCTGATTCAGAAGGCAGGGTCTTTTATTTTAGGGATTGGCGTTTACCGCCGGCGGCTGCGGGGGCGGCCTTTGCCTTTATTCCCGGGGCTATCCTGTGCCTGGGCTTCTTCAACAGTCCAGCCCTCCAGCAGTGCCTGCCGGGAAAGCCTGATGCGGCCCTGATTGTCGATGTTGGTGACCATCACGGTAACCTCATCGCCTTCTTTGACCACATCCGATACTTTGCTCACGTGGCTGGTATCCAGCTGTGAAATGTGCACCAGGCCATCCTGCCCGGGCAGGATCTCGACGAAAGCGCCAAAATCCGTGATCCGGACGACTTTACCGGTGTAGATCCGGCCAACCTCGACCTCTTCGGTCAGGCGTTCGATGCGTTCGCGGGCGGCCTTGTAACCAACACCATCGGTTGAGGCGATGAAAATGGTGCCATCGTCTTCAATGTCGATGCGGGTGCCGGTTTCTTCCTGGATGTTGCGGATGGTCTCGCCGCCTTTGCCGATCACAGCGCCGATTTTTTCAACGGGCACCTTGATGGTTTCGATGCGGGGAGCGTGGTCTTTGATGTCGGTGCGGGGCTTGTCGATCACGGCGAGCATCTTGTCGAGGATGAACAGGCGGGCTTTGCGGGCCTGTTCCAGTGCTTCTGACATGATCTCTGTGGTGATCCCGCTGATTTTAATGTCCATCTGCAGGGCGGTGATCCCTTCGGTCGTGCCGGTGACTTTGAAGTCCAGGTCGCCGAGGTGGTCTTCCATGCCAAGGATGTCGGTGAGGATGACGTAGTTATCGCCGTCTTTGATCATGCCCATGGCCACACCGGAGACAGGCCGTTTGATCGGAACGCCAGTGTCCATCAGTGCCAGGGTTGAGCCGCAGGTGGAGGCCATCGATGACGAGCCATTGGATGACATCACCTCGGAGACGAGGCGCATGGTGTAGGGGAACTCCTGTTCGTCCGGGAGGACCGGGCGCAGGGCGCGCTCTGCCAGCATCCCATGGCCAACCTCACGACGCGATTGATATATACGGCCGGTTTCTCCGGTGGAATATGGCGGGAAGTTGTAATGGTGCATATAGCGCTTGGATTCGGCGGGGATCAGGTTGTCGAGTTCCTGGGCTTCCCGGGGCGTGCCGAGGGTGGCCAGGGTCAGCACCTGGGTTTCGCCGCGGGTGAATAAACCAGAACCGTGGGCACGCGGGCTGTAGTTGACCTCACACCAGATATCTCGAACCTCTTCTGGCTTGCGCCCATCAGGACGGACATGGTCAGAGAGGATCCGGGTGCGGATAATGTCTTTTTCCGCTTCGCGGAAGGCGTCCCCAATGCGCTTTTTGAGGGCCTTAAGTTCTGCCTCACTCAACGTGTCGACTTTGTCAGCCGTCATCTCTTCGATCACGGTCGCTTTAAGTTCATCAATGCCGCTATACAGGTTCTCTTTGACATAGGGTTGTCTGAGGAGATCAAACAGGGGATCGGATACTCGTGATTTGACCTCGCTGAGGATGTCCTGGTCCATGCTGGCCAGCTCAACTTCCTGCTTGGCTTTTCCGATCTCGCGCGCCATCTGCTCTTGCAGTTCAATGATGGGCTGGATGGATTTGTGCGCCAGGTCGAGGGCTTCGACCATGACCTGCTCTGAGACTTCGTCTGCGCCGCATTCGACCATTGCGATGGCCTGTTTGGTGCCCGCCACAATCAGATCCAGCTTGGAATTTTCCAATTCAGGGAAGGTGGGGTTGACGATCAGCTCGCCATCAACGTAACCAATGCGGACTGCGCCGATCGGTCCGGCCCAGGGGATGTCGGAAATCATCAATGAGGCTGAAGTGGCGTTGATGCACAAAATGTCGAGGGGGTTGTCGGTATCGGCCGAAAGTGACATCAGGATGACCTGCACTTCATTGCGCATACCATCCGGAAAGAGGGGGCGGATCGGGCGGTCCGTCATTCGGGCGGTCAGGATCGCCTCTTCGCGCGGCCGGCCTTCACGGCGGAAGAACGAACCGGGGATCTTTCCGCCGGCATACATGCGTTCTTCATAGTCCACGGTCAGGGGGAAGAAATCAAGTCCTTCACGCACATTACCCATGGTGGCGGCGCAAAAGATCATGCTGTCGCCCTGGCGAATGGTCACTGAACCGCCGGCCTGTCCGGCCAGCTTGCCAGCCTCGATGATGATGTCTTTCTCACCGAGCTTGGTACGATAAATATTTGGGTTGGGTTGCATAATTTGTTAGTCCCTTTCATCTAATTTCCCGCCTAGTCAGGAACTGAAAACCGGTGAGGAACCTTTCCTCAGCAATTTTCAATGCCCGACCAGCGGATTGCGTGTTTAGTTAAATAATACTACCGCAGAGCAGCACATTGCGCAGAAAAAGAAAAGATAAACGATCTTTCTGCTCTGCTTTTTGCCGACCCTGCGGTACGTTCTCGAGCGTTTTTACTAACCAACAAGTTTATTTCTTGCGAATATTAAGCTTTTCGGTCAGCGCCAGGTAACGTTGATAATCTTTTCGGCGCAGGTAAGCCAGCAGCCTGCGGCGCTGTCCGACCAGTTTCAGCAAGCCCCGGCGTGAACTTTCGTCGTGTTTGTTCTCACGCAGGTGCTCTGTCAGACCCTTGATGCGGGTGGTCAGGATTGCAATTTGAACTTCTGGTGAGCCTGTATCCTCACCATGCCGCTTGTATTCCTGAATGATCGCTTCTTTGACTTCTTTTTCTAAAGCCATGACACTGCTACTCCTTTTATTATTTATTGCAGGTCTCCATGCGCCCAGCCAAATAAAACCAGGCACAGGACCAGTCACAGGCTTAGATTATACCAGACGCAGAAATTTGTGCAAGCAAAGGAATGCTATTCGCAAAACCGATTAAAGTGTAGAAATACCTGCTGCCGAAGGCGTTTTTGGGCGCGTTGATCAGAGTCTATTGTGTATCCGGGCTGGAGAGGAGATATCTACCTGCTGATCAGGCTATCAAAGAAGCGTTCCAGCCAATCCCTGACCTCGAGCGGGTCTTTGTTCTTCAGCACCGCCAGCAGGTCATCTTTAGGGACGGCGTAAGGGGCAAGGTAGGCTTTTAAATATTTACGAAAGGTGATCACGCCGCGCTGACCATAGAATGTAAGCATGGCGTCGAAGTGGTCGAAGACCGTCTCCCGCACCTGTTCTGGCGGGACAGCATCCCGGTCGATGCGGCTGAAGAGCCAGGGGTTGCCCACGGCTGCCCGGCCGATCATCACCCCATCGCAGCCGGTGGCCGCTTTGATGCGGTCTATCTCTGCCACGCTGCGCACATCGCCATTCCCGATGACCGGGATGGTCAGCGCCCTTTTTACCTCGCGGATGGGCTCCCAGCGGGCTTTACCGCGGTAGGCTTGCTGGCGGGTGCGCCCGTGCACCGCCACCATCGCGCCGCCGTTATCCTGGATGATTTTGGCCACCTCCAGGTAGTTGAGCGTGGTATCATCCCAGCCCAGGCGGATCTTGCCAGTGATGGGCTGGGCAAAATTTTCCGTCATCAGGCGGAAGATGTCCGCGATCATATCGGGTGTTTTGAGGAGTGCAGCGCCAGCCCCGCGTGAGGTGACATTCTTCGACTGGCAGCCCAGGTTGATATCGATGATATCCGGCTGCACCTCGGGCACAAGCTGAAGTGCGGCTTTCAGGATCTGGGCGGTGTGATCACCCAGGAGCTGGAGCGCAAGCGGGCGGTGAAAGGGTTCAAAGCGCAGGCGGTGGTGGTAACGCGGGTGGTTTTCAAGCACATCCAGGGCGTTGACAAACTCTGTGACGCTCATGGCTGACCCCAGGCGCCGGCAGATCCCGCGCAAAGGCATATCAGAGATCCCGTCCATGGGCGCCAGGATCAGGTCGCCATAGATGGGGACATCGCCAATTGTAAATGATGGCTTTTGGTTCGTCATTTCCGGGAGGGTTTTATGCATTCTTTCCCTCAATCTGGCGGATGGCCCATGCATATGCATCCTGCAAAACGGAATCGCTCTCTTCAGCGAGGTGCTTCGTTAAATAGGGCAGGGCATTGACCTCGCCCTGGTTACCCAAGACCACGGCGGCATTTCTCAGAAGCCCGCGCCGCTTGGCCCTTGAAAGGGCTGTGTCTGCAAGCGATGTTTTGAAGACGTGCCGGTCCCAGGCGAGCAGCCCGGTTAAGTCCATAAATTCTGGCAGGCGGCGATCGCCCAGCGGTGAGGAATGCCCGCGCAGCCTGGCATTGTGCGGGCAGACCATCTGGCAGACATCACAGCCGAAGAACCAGCTGCCAATTTTGGGTTTGAGCTCATCAGGGATGATGCCCTTGTTTTCGATGGTCAGGTAGCTGATGCAGCGGCCGGCATCGATGGTGCGGTCCGGGAGGATGCACCCCGTGGGGCAGGCTTCGATGCAGCGCTGGCAAGACCCGCACAGGTCGCGGGTGAAGGGTTGATCTGCCGGAAGGAGCAGGTCGGTCAGCATCACCGCCAGAAAGACGTAAGACCCTGTGCCAGGGATGATCAGGTTGGTGTTTTTTCCCGGCATGCCGACCCCGGCTTGCGCGGCGAAGGCGCGTTCAAGCACCGGTCCTGTATCGACATAAAACCTTACAGCCACAGCGTTGGGTGCATTGGCTTGGAGGCTTTGCGCCAGATCGTTCAGTTTTTCCTGGATGGTGAGGTGGTAGTCCACGGTGAGGGCGTACGTCGAAACCCGGCCGTAACCGGGACGGTTCTCACCCAGCGGCGCTTGCGGGGGCAGATAGGGCATGGCCAGGCAGATCACCCGCTGGCAGCCCTCCAGGATCAAACCCGGGTCTGCGCGTTTGGCCAGGGTGTCTGGCCGGGCCAGGTAGCTCATACCAGCGTGCAGCCCCTGCTCTACCCAATGCTGAAATGCTGTAATCTGGGGGACCGGAAACGCTTCAGTGATGCCAACATGCGAGAAACCAAGCAGGTGAGCCTCGCTTTTAAAGGCATCCTTGAGCTGCGATAACGTGCCCATCAGCCGGAGTCCTTGTTTGCGGTCATGCTGCCGGCTTATTCAGCCACGACGATGGACAGGCTGAAATCGTAAAAGGCATTTTCGTTGGCATCAAACAATTTCCAGTTGGATGTATAAGTGCCGGGCGTATCTGGTGCGGTTAAGTCAACGCTGATGGGCAGGCTGGTATCCGGCGGAACTGTCAGCCACAAGAACACCTTGTCCCCGGCATCCAATTGCGCGCCGAAAGCATGTTCAATGTAATAATTGACTGTCCAGGTTGAAGTTCCGGTGTTTTCCATCGTCCAGGTCACTGTGAACGCCTCACCGGGTTGGATGGTGGTGTTATCAGCCGGGACCTGCGCGATCAACTGGGCGCGATTGACACCCACTGCGGGTGGGGCATCCTCTTCCGGGGTGGGGGAGAGAATCGGGGTTTGAGTCGGTTCGAGGGTCGGTGTGGAGGTCGGTTCGGGTATCGGTGTCTCCGTTGCAGTGGGCATTGCAGCCGATGTCAGGGTTGCCTGGACTTCGGCCGTTTGGGCAAAACCTGTTTTTTGTGCATCGATGTCCAGTTCGGGCTCAGTCGAGCGGCAGGCGCTGAGGATGGCGCTCAACAGGATGATCAAGCTCAGGGCAATGGTTATTCTTTTGTTTTTTTTGTGCATGGATAGGCTTACCTCCAACCAATATGGCGTGGTCAACTTTCAATTTTAGATGATGGGGGCGAAAAGTCAAGCGGTGGTTTTCTGCAAAACCGCAGGACAGATGCAGTAAAAAACCGGCGGTGATTGATCTCACCGCCGGTTCCTTGAGGTATTCGATTAATTTGCTCCGATCCTGGGGCCAAACCAGAGGGCTCTGTCGTTTTCAGGGCTCCCGTTGGCTTCAACCAGCAGGATGAACTGGACTTTCTTGCCAGCCAGGCTGCTCAGGTCGACTTTGACCTGGTTGAATTTTCCATCCTGCACTTCGTTCCAGGTTGCCAGGGTTTGTTCAGTGCCGCCGTCCACACGGGCATTCAGTTTGAACTTCACATTACAGTTTGCAGCGCCGTAGCATCCGATAATGGCCCTGAACGAGACGCCCTCGGAGACCGCCATTTCAGGATAGGTTCCCCGAATCCAGCCATCGTTGACATATTGCGGACTGACCTTGATGCCGGGCTCGTCATCGACAGCCAGGTTTTCGAGGGTCGGTTCGTCAACAATCACGACCCAGCCTTTGTTGCCATCTGCGGTACCCGGGCAGGGAAGATCGCCTGCGCCGCTGGTCCACTTCACACCGGAAGCGCACACATTTTTCGTGAAGTCATACGCGGTACCGGGGACATCAATTTTAACCCAGAAGGCTGAATCCTTATCGCCGATCCCGAACACCACGCCGCTAGCATTGCGCAGTTTGAAGTCGCCCCGATGGGTGCCTATTGAGGTGGGCGCCGTTAATTCCAATGAAACAGTGACGTTTTGGCCCGGGGCAACGGTTCCGCTGGTGATCGATGTCGCCGCCGATGCGCCTAAGGCATTCCCGCTGAAAAAGACCACATCATAATCTGCGTTCCAGGAACAGGAACCAGAGTTTCTCAGGGTCCAGGTTTTGGTGAACTTCTCGCCGGGTTTGAAATCCGTGCCGTCCGGGACAGTTTCGGACACAAATGCGGCCTGGTCACATTTCGCCTGGGGTGTGTTGGTCGGTGCGGTGGTTGGCGTGTGGGTCGGCGCGGCCGGTTCGGTTGCTTCCTCAGTTTCTTCTGTGGGTTCCAGGGCCTCGGTGGGTGAGATCACCTGGGTGGGAGGCACCTGAGTGGCTTCGGCGATGAGGGTCTGCTGGGCCTGGATGGTCTGCGCAGCGGCAGTGTTTAACAGGTCCACCTGGGATTCGGGCGTTTCCTGGCCGGGCAAGTTGCAACCAGCCAGGATGAGACTTAAGATGATCAAAAAGCTGATGGCAAACACTGATTTCTTCATGGTTCTTCTCCTGTCGTAATGACCGTACAATCAATCTATTGAATTATATAATTAACCGCAATAAATTGAAACAGCCTACTCAAGTTTCCTGTAGAGCATTGATGCTGTCATCGGGCTATTCCAATTTATTCACTGTTATTATGACGTTATTGATGCAATAATGGTTCCATGTTGGGCATTAATTGCTAAAGAATCACGTGGGCAGTCAATCAGGCCGCCCATCCTGTTTTTGGGTCAAAAGCAGTTGTGAAATTGGGTCATGTTTCGAGGGTATCTGGGTGCTTGCCGCGCAGGGCGTTGAAAAACAAGCCCAGGCTGAATTTCTTGCCGGTCAGCAGTAATTGTGCCCTGAACATGCCAGAAACGGCCTGGATGAGAATATAAACGGTAAGAATCAGCAGGCCTACCGCTGTAAGCAGCTGCCACAGGGGCACAGGGGTGATAGCCAGCCGCGTCATAATGGTGTTGGGGGCGGTGAAGGGGATCAGACTCAGAATCACGGGCAGGGTGGCATTGGGGCGGTTTATAATGACGCCCACCAGCATTAATGGGATCAGGATCGGCAAAATGATGATGAATGTCGCCTGGGAGGCCTCTTTGATTGACCCCACCAAAGCGCCCACGCCAGCCATGAGGGTCGCGTACACCAGGTATCCTAAAACAAAGAAGACCATGCCCCATACGAGAATCCCCGTTGAAAGCTGAGCATCGGGCGGGAGTTGGAGAGTGCTGCTGCCCAGACGCAGCATCACCAGCGCCGACCCCAGCCAAACGACCAGTTGAAGCAAGCCCACCAGGCCCAACCCGAGGATCTTCCCGGTCAGGAGTTCACGGGGCTTGATCGAGCTCACCAGGATCTCCATGACCCGGTTTTCCTTCTCCTTGGCGACGCTGTTCATCATCAGGCTGGCGGAGGTGACGATCAGGACGTAAAACAGCATGGTCATCCCGTAGGGAATATAAAATGCGATCGGGTTGCTCATATCGACAAATTCTTCGGTCTCCTCCGGCGCCTGGTCGATATATTCCACCATGATCGGGTTATGAAACCTTTCAAATCGAGTCTGGTCGCCGCCAAATAAGTTAAATTGGATCACGGAATTGATCAGCCAGGTGGTGTCGACACCTTCCATAGGGTTGAAATCCTGGCTGATGTAGCGGATGCTCCCCGTCTCGATGTAATCCGGCTGGATCACGAAATAGGCGCTGATCTGCCCGGAAAGGACTGCTTCACTGGCTTGCGCTTCGTTCTCAAAGCGGATCAGGCGGCCTTCCTCAAGCCAATCAGGGGTCTGGGTGATGATGCCAGTTCTGTCAATGAACCCTTCTGCTAACTGGGATTCGGGTTGCGGTTGCCCGGGTAGGCCGGTTATATCTGTGATCTGATCGCCGCCAAAGAGTGAAAGGCCTCCAAGGATCAGCCCGGGCAATAACGGTACCAGGATCAAAGTCAGAAGAAATGAGCGGCGGGTAACCGTATTAATAAATTCAGTTTTCAGGACAATCAAGGTCTTTTTCATGCTGGCTCACGCTTTCCAAACAATTCTTTAATCGAGATTCTCTTGCCATACTGAAGCATGCCCAAACGGAAAGCCCGTCCTGCCAGCCAAACGGCAAAGATGGCAACAATCACCAGGATCAAGATGTTGATCGCGATTTCCCAGGCAGGCAGGGTGGTGAAAGCCATCCGCAGCAAAACGGTGATCGGCGCTGAAAACGGGAAGTAGCTCAAAATAATCGCCAAGGCGCTGTTGGGGTTCATCATGATGGGGGTGACCACATAAAAGGGGATGGTGACCAGTAAGGAGAATCCCGAGCTGACTTGCTGTGCTTCGCGCATATCGGTCATGATCGCGCCAATGGTCGCCATGATCGCCGCAATCATGACAAAGGCCGGTAAGAACAGTAATGCCATCACCAGGAGGGTTTCACCCGGGATGGATAAGTCTTGCAAGAAAGGCCAGAAATTGCCTGCGACGGCCAATCCGATCCAGGCGAAAATGAGCCACACGATGAGCTGGGTCAATCCCACGCTAATGTTGCCAATGGTTTTACCGGTCATCAATTGTGTGGGTGTGACCGAGGTGATCACGATCTCCATGGTGCGGTTCTCTTTTTCTTCGACCACGGCCTGCAAAAGGTAACCGCTGCTGGTGAGAACCACAATAATAAAGGTGATGCCCGCGATCACCGGGATGACAAACAGGAACCATTGGTCTTCGCGCATCTCTCGGGTTCCGTCCAGGGTGGCCATGGTCAGGAGGCTGCCTTCCTGGAGCCTTTCTACACTTTGGGCGTCAAGTCCTCGGAAGCTATCGAGGTTTTGCAGGAGAAATTGCCTGAATTGGGCCTGGGCACCGCCACTTGGTGCGCTGGTGAAATACAGCCCAACATCACGGTTATCAGGGAACCCTTCCGGAAGGACATAATAGGCTTGAATCTGCTCTGAGTCGAGGTCCGCCTGGGCCTGGGTTGCATCGGCATAAGGGATAAACTCGATGGCTGGGTCGAATAAATTCCCTTCGGCCTCTAAAGGGACGGCATCCGATAGGGTGCCTGAGCGGTCCACATAACCGATGGGCGAGGAGTCGGTGGTGACCAGGGCGATAGTCACGGCTGCAATGGCCATGACAAGCACCATGACGGGCAGGCTGAGCAGGCTGAACAAAAACCGCTTCTCGAAAACATGCCGAGTGTATTCGTATTTGATGATAGTCCAAACCTTAGCCATGCTGCCCCCTTGATTGTTTTCTGACCACTTGAATAAAGATTTCATTCAGCGGCGGCACCGCGATTTCGAATGCGGCGATTTCCGTGCCCATGTTGATCAGGTTTTTGAGCACCTGATTAGGTTTAGCATGCTCTTCCAGCGAGAGCAAATGACGCCCGTTGAGCACCCGGATAAATGCAACTCCCTCGATGGATTCGGGCAGGGGCGTAAGGGGCGTGACGAAGATATCGCGTGAGGAGAACTGGCTTTGAATCTCCTGCAGGGTGCCGTACAGCACCCGGTGGCCGTGGTCGATTAGCAGGATGCGATCGCAGAGTTCTTCCACCTGGTTCATTTGGTGAGTCGACATGATGATGGCTTTGCCTTCATCCCGTTTTTGCTGGAGGATGTCTTTGACCATCTCGGTGTTGACCGGGTCGAGTGCCGTAAAGGGCTCATCGATGATCACCAGCTCAGGATCATGTACCAGGGTGGATATGAGCTGAGCTTTTTGCTGCATACCCTTGCTGAGCTCCTTGACTTTCTTTTTCTTGACATCATACAGATCGAACCGCTCTAAATACTCGTCTAACTTGGGGCCGCTGGCAGATTCTGGCATGCCTTTGAGGGCGGCCAGGAAGGTCAGACAGCGGTCCAGGGGGATGTCCTGATAGAGGCCGCGCTCTTCCGGCAGGTAACCAATGCGGTTTTTCTTTTCATCGGTCATGGCGCTGTCAAAGACGCTGATCGTGCCAGAATCGGGCTGGAAGATGTCGAGGATCATGCGGATACAGGTTGTTTTTCCAGCGCCATTCGGCCCCAGCAGGCCGAAAATTTCACCGGGGTGAACCTCAAAACTCAACTGGTCAACGGCTAGGGTCTCGCCAAAGCGTTTGGTAATTTGGTTCACAGTGATAGTGGACATACGACGTCTCTCTTTCCATAACGATTGATTAGCTGCATAGCCGTTCACGCAGCCATCGCTGAGACAGTTGCGTGGAAAACCGGCGCGATCATCCAAGATTATATACCAGTCTTTTATACCCAAAAAGCGACTGGAGAATTGTTTTCAGGATGATCCCGCTGTGTAAGTGGAACGTGCTGAACTGAAGGGCTTTATTTCCTGCGGCTCAACAGCCACGCCAGGGTGATATCCAGTGCGGCGCCCAGCAGGATCAGCGGCCAAGCCCATACCAGGTCGGCTTCCAGGGGCGAGGGGCAGGGCGCATCGGTCGGGTCAAATGTCAGGGCTGGCCATTGTTTGATTTTTTCCATGATGTCGGCGTCCTGCAATTCATCGCTGGAACTGGCGTTGAGAAGCTTGCCGATCGGGCTGTGGGTAAGGTATAGCCGGACGGCTTCCCATTCTTCCTCCGTCCGGGGCGGGCGGGCAGTTGCACAAATTCTCTCATAGCCATTCTGAATGGTCACCTGTGGGTTGGCTGCAATGTTTTTGTACCAGTCGGGTTGGTCATCGAAGCCGCTGATGATGTAATACTTGCCCTCGTGATAGAAATATTCCACTGGGGTGCGGCGTGTCTTTCCGGTGTTTCTCCCTGTGGTGGAAAGGATCAGGATGTAATTGCCAAACACTTTCCCCAGACCGAGCCGGTAAAGCAGAACGGGCGTCTTAAAGAGCTTTTTTGCCAGGCAGTTTCCAGGATACGGCAGAAAATTTTGAAAATGAAAACTCTCTTGTGACATTTCGTTTCCTCCATAATGGTTTATTGGCTTGCAGATCGAATTTCCCTGACCGAGTGGGCAATCACCTCAACAGCCCGGTCAACCTCAGCAGCTGTGGTCATGGTGCCGACGGAGAATCGCAGAGCGCTTTTTGCCCACTCCAGGGGGACGCGCATGGCTTTCAGCACGCTGGAGATATCCACACGGTCAGCGTGACATGCCGCGCCAGCGGAAGCGGCTACATGCTCCGATATTGCTGCCAACAGTACGTTTGCTTCCATGTTCCGAAAGCTGAGGTTGAGGGTGTTGGGTAGGCGCGCTTCGGGGTGACCATTCAGGTGCAGCATAGCCGGCGAGAGCGAGGTTTCCAAGCCGGAATGCAATCGGTCGCGCATCGATTTGAGGTGTTGGGTGCGACCTGCCAGAGTCTGACTGGCTTCTTCAGCGGCTGCGCCTAAACCGACAATCTCGAGCACATTCTCGGTGCCGGGTCGCAGGTTGCGTTCCTGGCCGGCGCCAAAGGTGACCATTTTGAGCCTGATGCCCGAGCGCACATACAGAGCACCCACACCTTTGGGTGCATACAGCTTGTGCCCGGCGATGGAAAGCAGGTCAACGCCCAGATCGTTCACATCCACGTCGAGTTTACCGACCGACTGGGCGGCATCGGTGTGGAACAGGGCACCGGCCTGGTGTGCCAGGGCTGCCAGGGCTTGAATCGGCTGGACGGTCCCGACTTCGTTATTGGCGTGCATGATGCTCACGAGGAGGGTGTCTGGCCTGAGTGCGCCGGCCAGGTCTTCGGGTGAGACCTGCCCGGCCGCATCCACGGGCAGGGTGGTCACCTGGTAGCCCTGAGTTTCGAGGTAAGCGCACACCTCCGTCACTGCGGGATGCTCAACTGCTGAGGTGATGAGGTGTTTTTTGCCGTCGTTATGGGCTCGAGCAGCGCCCCGGATGGCGAGGTTATTGGCTTCGGTGCCGCCGCTGGTAAAGATGATTTCCCCGGGTGCTGCGCCGATCAGGGAAGCAACCTGCTTACGGGCGGTCTCGACGGCAGCTTTTGCCGTTTGGCCAAAACTATGGCTGGATGAGGGGTTGCCGAAGTGTTCTTCTAAAAAGGGGCGCATGGCCGCGATCACCTTGGGTGTCAGAGGGGTGGTGGCGTTGTAATCCAGGTAAATGGGCCGATGAAGTCGCATGTTCCTCCTTTGTGCGGCGGAATCGAGGTTAATTATACCTCCATGAAAACGAAAACCACCTGGACAGAAGGGCTGCCAGGTGGTTTAGGTAGAAGTTGATGGCTGGGAGCCGGTTATTCTTTTTCGTAGGGTTCACCATCGGCTGCGGGCACATCGCCTTTGCCGATGAAACCGGCCAGGACGATCATGGTGATCAGATATGGCGCCATCGACATAATTTGGGGTGGGATGGCGCTGCCCAACAGGGAAAGCTTTGAGCCAATGGCATCAGCAAACCCGAACAGGAATCCTGCACCGATAGCACCGAGAGGGCGCCAGTTGCCAAAGATCATGGCGGCCAGGCCGATGAAACCTTTACCTGCCGTCATGCCTTCGTTAAAGCGCCCCACCGAACCCAAGGTGAAGAATGCGCCAGCCAGGCCGGCCACAATCCCGCTCAATAACACGGCGACATAGCGTGTTCTTATCACGTTAATCCCAAGGGTGTCCGCTGCTCGGGGATGCTCGCCGACTGACCGGGTGCGCAATCCCCAGCGGGTGGAGAAAAGGGCTACCTGGATCACCACCAGCAGGATGAACATCAGATAGACAAACACATTGGTGTTGAAGAATATTGGCCCAAGAAGGGGGATATTGGCCAAGCCAGGGATGGGGATGCGGGGGAAGAGCGGGGGGTTATTGAGCGCTTGGTTCGTTTGCAGATATTTTTGGGAAATGAAGGCGGTCATACCCGCTGAAAAGATGTTGATGACGGTCCCTGAAATGATCTGGTTGATCTTGTATTTGATAGAAAGCACAGCATGAATCCAGCTCAATAACAGCCCTGAGAGGATTGCGGCAGCCAGCCCAATCCAGGTGCTGTTGGTGATACTGCCGACCAGGGCACCGATCATTGAACCCATCAGCATCATGCCCTCGATAGCAATATTGACCACACCTGCGCGTTCAGAAAGCACACCGGAGAAAGCACCAAGTGTGATTGGGACGGCAAGGAGCACGGCGCTGGCCAGCATACCCGCCAGGTTGACCGACGTGCCGCCCGCTTGCCATGTCAGGAAGCCAAAGATCAGGAACAAACCGGTGAGGCCAACCATGCCGTTGGTCGCCCGCCCAAACCCTTTGATGAGCTGGTAAATGCCGATAGCCAGGGTCATGACCGTCAGGGCAATCAACGTGGGCTGGGTGGGAATCACCCAGTCGCCCATTGCGCCCACATCGATGCCGCCCGGCGTCATAACAAAACGGGTGAGGTCGCCAGCGGTCGAATTCAGCACGAATCCAAAAAGGATCACCATGGCAATGAGCAGCTCAGCAATCCCCATGGCCAGTTTCCTGGTGGGTGACACTTCTGTAATCTTTTTGTGTTCAATGGTTTGCGTGACACTTGTCATGATTGACCTCCTCCCCAGCCACTAACAAAGACAGTTTCTTCCTCATGTTTGGGCTTTCGCAGTCGGTAGATGGATCGGATGATCGCTGGTGCTGCCACGAACATCAGGATGATGGCCTGCAATACATCAACGATATCGATCGGGATCCTTGAGACGACCATCATCCGGGTTGCACCGTTGCGCAGTGTGCCGAATAAGATGGATGCCAGAACAACACCGATGGGATGGTTATTGCCGATCAACGCCAGGGCAATGCTGTCAAACCCATACCCCGAAGACAGGCCCAAGGCCATGCTGCGGTTGACGGCAAGAATCTGGACTCCGCCAGCCATCCCAGCTAAAGCGCCTGAGAGGGCCATGCCAATAATGTAGTTTTTGGCCACATTCAGTCCGGCATACTTTGCAGCCCGGGGGTTGGCACCAACGGTGCGCAGATTCAACCCCCACTTGGTTTTGAACAGCAGCCACCATACCAACCAGGCAATGCCCAGCGCAATAAAGAAGCCCAGGTGGAAACGGATAGGTGTTTGGAAGAACTGCGGAATTTGTGCGCTCTCTTCGATTAACGGGCTGATGGGCATACCGCCAGCGCCGGGTCGGTTCATCGGCCCGGAAAGGAGCCATTCAGTCAACCGGAAGGCGATCCAGTTCATCATAATGGTGTTGATCACTTCGTGACCGCCGGTTGTGGCTTTCAATAAGCCGGGGATTAACCCCCATACAGCACCGCCTAAAGCGCCAGCGAGAAAAGCGAGGGGCATGTGGATGATGGTTGGCAACCCGGTGATGGCATATCCGACATAAGTGGCGCATGCAGCGCCGACAAACAGCTGACCTTCAACGCCGATATTAAACAGACCTGAACGGAAACCAAGTGCCACTGCCAGCCCAGCAAAGATGTAAGGCGTGGCTTGCACCAGGCTTTCGAGGAACGGGTTGAATGCCGAACGAATGGCACGCTCATCCCCTGAGCTGAGTGCAGAGATGATCCTGGCCGGGTCGCCGATAGAGCCGGTGAACAAAGCCTGGTAGGCTGTGATAACCTCATTCCAGGAGGTTGCCAGCCCCTGGCCGAAGGATTCACCAAATGCAGCATATACCGATGTACTGGTGGCCACGATCAAGATCGCACCTATAATCAGCCCTGTCAGGATCGCCAGCAAAGGGATGGCTACTACATTCCACACCGAGCGTTTATGAGCTGTTTGTTCTTCACTGGGTTCGTTGATCTCTTGAAGCAGGACATTGCCTGCTTCATCAATTTTTTTAGGTTCACGTTTCATAAGTGCACCTTCCTAAAAAGTTCTCTCAACAACTTGTTTTTCCCTGGGCGTGAAATCTGTATCGGGCATCACGCCTGCCATCATCAAGCCTACCTCTTCTTTGGTAACCGCGCTTCTTTTGACGATCGCCAAAATGTTCCCACGATACATCACGGCAATCCGATCGGAAAGTTCCATTATTTCGTCCAGTTCAGGCGAAACGAGCAACACAGCGCAACCCGCATCCCGTTTTTGCACAATGCGCTTGTGAATATATTCGATTGAGCCGACATCCAGGCCCCGTGTTGGCTGGGATGCCATTAAGAACTGGATTGGGCGTGAGAGTTCGCGTGCGATGATGACCTTCTGCTGGTTACCGCCAGACAGGTTGCTGACTGGCGTCAATGCACTGGGTGTGCGGATGTCGAAATCGTGGATCAATTGGTTCGCTTGGTCAAGGATGGTTTGATACTGGAGCACAACGCCTTTTGAGAACGGTTCTTTGTAATAAGTGCACAGGACCAGGTTTTCTGCAGTGGGGAAGGGCAGTACCAGGCCGTCTGCCTGCCGATCTTCGGGGACATGGGCCGATCCCAGCTCGGTGATCTGGCGTGGTGTGGCCCGGGTAACATCCTCTCCCAATAAGGTGATCTTGCCGTCCGAGCTTTTTCGCAAGCCAGTGATGGCTTCAACCAGCTCGGTTTGGCCGTTGCCCTGCACGCCCGCAATGCCGACGATTTCTCCTGCATGCACTGCCAGTGATACATGATCGACGACAATATTCTGAAATTTATCCGCCACGACCAGGTCATCAACCCTTAGGACGACTTCGCCTGGCTTTTTCTCTTCTTTTTCGACAACCAGGCTGACTTCCCGTCCAACCATCATCGCTGCCAGCGAGTTCTTATCCGCTTCATCAGGGGTGGTCTCCCCGACTACAGCCCCCTGGCGGATGACCATGATGCGGTCGGCGACATCCAGCACTTCCCGCAGTTTGTGGGTGATGAAGATGATTGATTTTCCCTGTTCAACAAGCGACCGCATGATCTTAAACAGCTCATCTGCTTCCTGCGGTGTCAGGACGGCGGTCGGCTCGTCAAAGATCAGGATTTCAGCTTCACGGTAGAGCAGTTTGATGATCTCCACTTTTTGCTGAACGCCGACCGGAAGATCTCTGACCATGTCGCTTGGATTGACTGGCAGGTTAAATTGATTGCCAATATCCAAAATCTTCTTGGCCGCCTCCTCCCGGTTGAGAAAATCGCCATATTTGACGGATTCCTCTCCCAGCATGACATTCTCAGTCACGGTAAAGACCGGGATGAGCATAAAATGCTGGTGCACCATACCGATGCCCGCTTCTATGGCGTCGGTCGGTGAAGTGATCATGATCCTGTCACCATTGATGAAAATCTCACCTTCATCCGGTTGATAAAGGCCGTAGAGAATGTTCATCAGGGTTGATTTACCCGCACCGTTTTCACCTAACAGTGCCAGGATTTCGCCCTTGTTTAAGGTCAGGTTGATATGATCGTTAGCTAAGACACCGGGAAATTGTTTGGTGATCCCTTTTAACTCAAGAATAGGCGTCATAAGATCCCCTTTTCTTGTATAGAAGTTTTGATAATGATGATTTCCACCTCATCGGTGGGTATAAATAAAAATGCGGGTTGGAGAAAATCTCCAACCCGTATTGTATACCATGTGAGCTTATTGCAGGACGATTCTTCCAGCAATAATGTCCTCGCGAAGCTGATCGATTTCCGCCTGAAGTTCTGCAGAGATCAGGTTGGAAAGCTCGTGCCAGGGGGCGATGTCCACACCCTGGTTTTCCAGCGTACCGACCTCAACGCCGCCTGTGAAGGTGCCATCAATGACGGACTCAATCACTGAGAAAGTGGTTGCATCCATCTTCTTCATCACCGAGGTGAGGGTGATGTTGCTGTATTCAGGGCTGGTCAGAACCCAGTCCGAATCCACACCGAGCACATACGCATTGCCGCGTTCCTGGATGGCGGCTGCCGCGCCCAGGCCTACCGGGCCGGCAACGGGCAGGATAATGTCCGCGCCTTCATCCATCAGAGAAATGGCCAGCTCGCGGCCTTTCTGCTGGTCGGAGAAGTCCATTGAGAACAAACCTGAACCATCTTCGATATTGTAGCCAAGGACTTCGACGTTAGTGCCTTTGACATCATTGTAGTAATTCACACCTTCAACAAAACCTTTCATGAAGATGGTGACCGTGGGGATGGGTAAGCCACCGAAGGTGCCCACTTTGCCCGTCTGGGTGACGGCAGCAGAGGCATAACCTGCCAGGAAGGCAGCTTCATCGGTCTCAAACACCTGGCCGACAACATTGGGGATGGCTGGGTCGTAGGCGAAGTCAACAATGGAGAATTTTTGCTCCGGGTTGGCTTCTGCAGCAGCGGCTGTCGCATCACCAATCAAAAAGCCGACGGTGATGATCAGGTCACAGCCCTCTTCAATGAACGCATTGATGTTTCTTTCGTAGTCAGCAACTTCCTGAGACTCGATGAATGTTCCGGTGATGCCCAGTTCTTCCTCTGCATCCGTGATGCCTTTCCAGGCGGTGGCGTTGAAGGATTTGTCGTCAATCCCGCCTGTGTCGGTGATCTGACAGACCAGGAGGCCTTCTTCTGCCGGTTCTTCAGCAGCGGGAGCACAAGCGGCCAACAGCAGGCTCCCTATCATAAGAATGGAAAAGATAAACAATACTTTTTTGGACATGTGATTCTCCTCCTAAAAGAGTAGGGTGAATTGTGGTCGGATTATTCTTTACATCCGTGGACTTTAAGTATAAATCCAAACCGAATTAGTTTCAAGGTTCGTTTGAACCGATTTAGACCTCACTTTTTAGGGGCAAAGTTTCTACCTTCGCTTCGCCCTTGCGCACGCCAACCATCATCACCAGGGCCAGAGCCATGAACACCGGGCCAATGTACATGATGACGGAATAATCGTTGCCTGCCAGTGCGACCAGCCAGCCATTGACATTTGGCCCTATAATGGCCGCCAGGGTTGAAAATAAGTAGTATAAGCCAGTGTAGGTGCCGATCTGGATGTCATCGGTCATATCCACCACCATCGGCAGTGAATTGATGTTGATCAAAGCCCAGGCGACACCGGCGAACATCAGGATGATGCCGACTACAGGCACCTCGCCCAGGATGGGCAGGGTAAACAGGTGAGTGGTCAGGAAGGGTACGCCCAGCATTGCCATCAGGAGCATGCACAGCCCGAGCAGCACAATCCCGATGGAAATGGTTACCCGCCGGCCGATCTTCCCGCCGATATAGCCCGATGGGAGGGCAAACAGGACAAACAATAAGGACAATTGCCCCAACAGCCTCACGCCATCTGATTCGGCCATCCCCAGGTGTCGGTTGGCAAACAGGGTGAAGAAAGCCTCGATGGCGTTGTAAGCAATAAACCAGAACATGATCGCCAGAAAGATGCGGATGGCGCTTTTATCCTCATCCTTGAGGATACCTTTTACGCTGGTTACCAGGTTAGGCCGTTCTGCATCAGGATGCTCATCGAAAATTTTGGGCTCACGAATGAAAATGAAGACCAGCACAGCGGCCAGGACGACCAGAACTGACCCCAGCCAGAAGGGGAAATTAGGGTTTATGTCGTAGAGACGGGCACCCAGAAGAAATGAAATGATAGCTCCTACGCCGCCCATGAAGTTGATCACGCCATTGGCCTGAGAGCGGAATTTTGAGGGGGTGATGTCGGGCATCAGCGCGACCACAGGCGTGCGCCAAACCGCCATGGAGAGGATCAGGGCGATTTTGCCGGCCAGGAAGACTGGCAGGGTGGCAGCGATGGGCAGGATCCCGAAGGCTACAGCCGCGATGGGTGCGCCCACGAGGATGAAGGGCAAACGGCGTCCGATGCGGGTGCGCAAGCGGTCTGACCAGGCCCCGACAGGCGGCTGGATGAACAGCGCGGCGATATTGTCCAGGGTCATCAGGAAGCCGATCACAGCCGGACCGACGCCGAACCGGTTGGCCAGGAACAGGGGCACAAAGGCGTTATATGTCCCCCAGATCACACTAACGCCAAAAAATCCAAAGCCCAGCAAAAATGTTTTCGGGTAGTTCAGTCGTTGTTGGTTCATAATATCTCCGTGTGTGTAGGTTTTATAAAGGTGGGATTAAGTCTTGGGTTGATAGCCTAAAGTAGCCAGAAAGGCCAAATCTTCCTGGGTTAACGCCGCTTTTGCCAGCAGGTCGGGCCTGTGCAGCAGCGTGCGGCGCAGGGACTCCTGCCTGCGCCAACGGGCAATCTCGGCGTGATTACCGGAAAGCAGCACATCCGGGATGCCCCAGCCGCGAAACTTGGGCGGGCGGGTGTAATGGGGATATTCGAGCAAGCCGGTTGCGTGGGAATCGTCCAGGGGCGCTTCAGGATCACCGAGCACCCCGGGGAGCAGCCGGGTGAGGGCATCGATGATGACCAGCGCGGGCAGTTCTCCGCCTGTGAGCACGTAATCGCCGATGGAGATCGCATCCGTTGCCAGGTGCTGGCGGATGCGCTCGTCTACGCTTTCATAACGCCCGCATAGCAAGGCCAGGCGGGGATGCTCAGCCAGTTCAAACGCGATCTTCTGGTTGAAGGTGCGTCCCTGGGGCGAAAGCAGGATCACCGGGCAGCATGGCGGCATACCGAGGACGCCCTCCACCGCGGCGAAAACTGGTTCAGGTTTCATGACCATCCCGCCGCCGCCGCCGTAAGGGGTATCGTCGGTGGTATGGTGTTTGTCGGTTGTCCAATCTCGGATGTTGTGGGTGTGAACTTCCAGGGCTTTGAGCTCCTGCGCCCGTTTGAGGATGCTGGTGCCAAGGTAAGGGTCGAATACCTCTGGGAAGAGCGAAAAAACATCAAAGCGCATGTGTCAATTCTAGCGTGAAGGCCTGATCCTGGCAAGGATGCCAGGTGCAACTTGCGGCCTGGGACGATCAGCCGTGGCCAAAAGCGTCGTTATAGTCGTCAATCGAGGCGTTGACAATTTTCTTGGCTTTATCGGCGCCGAATGAGCCGATGATCTTGATGTCCGGTTCCTTTCCTTCGATCATTTTGTAGGTGCGGAAGTAATGCTTGAGCCGCTCGACGATCACATCCGGCAAATCCTCGAGGGAGCGGATGTGTCCGTAGATGTGGTCGTTTTCCAATACGGCGATGATCTTGTCATCGGCTTCGCCGTGATCGATCAATTGCAGCACGCCGACCACGACGGCGTTGAGGAAGATCTCTGAGCGGTTGATGGGGCGTTCGCTGACGACGCAAATGTCAAGCGGGTCGCCGTCGCCGCGGTCTGCCCCTTGGGACAGGTTCTTGACCCGTTCTCCGCAAAATGTGCGCGGAATGAAGCCATACAACGTGGGGGTGAGGGAGGATGTGCGCTGAGGACGGTCGACATACAGATACCCGGTGGTTTTGTCCACTTCATATTTAATGTGGTCAAAGGGGGTCATTTCAATGTAGGCATAGACCAGGTCAGGGGGTTGCGGGCCGACCTCCAGGCCATGCCAGGGATGCGGGCGCCAGCGGTAAAAAGGTGATGGGAAACTCATTCTGATCTCCTTTACGTCTTGCGTTGCACCAGGGTTTCGTGCCGTCATGCAGTGATGAAGGACCCTGCGGAATACGGTGCTTCAACTTACTATTGTCAATGAGGTCCTGGGCTTTGTCAAGCAGTTCAGCCAATTTTGGATCGAAATGCGTTGTGCACAGCCTGAGGATAATTTAAATTGGGGCTTTTTACGTTTGAACCGGTAGAATGGATATCATGGCGGATGCCAAGGGCCAAATTTGACCTGTGTTATGATAAGCCATGAGCCATGTGAGGATAGCATTTACGAAAGTAAACCAGGGTGAAAAATGCCAAAAGATACCCCAGTAGCTGACCAATCTGTTCAGCAGCCTTCAATAGATGACCCGATGAATTACCTCAACCGGGAGCTTTCGATGCTTAAATTTCACCGGCGGGTCCTGTTTGAGGCGATGAACCCGGCCAACCCGCTTTTGGAGCGGGTGCGATTTTTGGGTATCGTGGGGTCCATTTTAGATGAGTTCTTCATGGTGCGGGTGGGCAGCCTGACTATCGAGCTCAACGGGCAGGAGGGCGGGTTCTATTTTGAGAACATGACGCCTCAGCAGCAGCTGCACGAAATCAGAAAGGAGGCGCGCAAGCTGATTCGTGAATCCCAGGACCATTTTTGCCAGGACCTCAAACCCCAGCTGGCGGATGCCGGGATTGAAATTCTTGCCTATGCTGACCTGAACAAATCTCAGCGGGCGCGGGTTGACGCCTATTTCAAAGAGGTCATTTTCCCTGTTCTGACCCCGTTAGGCTATGACCCGGGGCATCCTTTTCCCTACATTTCTAACCTAAGCTATAACCTGGCTATCCTGGTCGAGGATTTAGAGGGGCAGCGCCATTTTTCACGGCTAAAAGTGCCCGGTTCCCTGCCCAATTACCTGCCTGTGCATAAAGCCGCATATGATCACTCACCCCGGGCAAAGGCTGCCCGTAAGCATGCCTTTGTTGAGATCGGGGAGGTGATCACCGCTAACCTGGGCGAGCTGTTTCAAGGCCTTAAGGTGATCGAGGCGTATCCATTTTATGTGGTCCGCAATGCGGAAATTGAGCTGCAGGGGTTGGAGGTAATGGACCTGCTGGAAGTGATGGAGGAGAGCGTCAGGCGACGCCGCTTTGGTTCAGTGGTCCAGTTGTTGGTTGGTGCGGATATGCCCGATCACGTGCTCAAAATCCTGGTGGATAACCTCAAGGTGGACCCACAATTCATTTACACCTGTGAGGTGCTGCTGATTATGCGGCATTTGCTGCAACTCTACCAGGTGAACCGCCCGGATCTGAAGTTCAAGCCTTTTTCACCTGCGCTGCCGCACGATCTGCAATTTGAAAAGGATGCCACACCAAAGACCTTCTTTGAGGCGATCAAACGCAGAGATATCCTCCTGCATCACCCATATGATTCGTTTGACCCCGTGGTGGATTTTCTGCGGATGGCATCCATCGATCCGGATGTGCTGGCGATCAAGCAAACCCTCTACCGCGTGGGACGAAATTCACCCGTGGTGCGGGCGCTGCTGAGGGCAAGGCGGGACTATGGCAAACAGGTGGCCGTTTTGGTTGAGCTGCAAGCCCGGTTCGATGAGGAGAGTAATATCGAGTGGGCTAAACTGCTCGAGCAGGAAGGGGTGCATGTTACTTACGGTTTGATGGGATTGAAAACCCATTCGAAGGTCACATTGGTGGTGCGCAAGGAAGGCGAGCATATTCGCCGGTATGTGCACATGGCGACGGGCAATTACAACCACAATACAGCCTTGCAATATGAGGACTTGGGTATGTTCACCGATGATGACGATATCGGTGCCGACGCCACAGACCTGTTCAATTACCTGACCGGTTATTCGGCCAAGCAGGAATATCGCAAGATGATGGTCGCGCCCTTCCTGCTTCGGGAAAAGTTCGACGCTTTGATCGATCAGGAGATCAAGCGGCAGGAAAAACATGGCGACGGCAGGATTATCATGAAGATGAACGCGCTGGTCGACGCGGGCATGATCCGCTCGCTGTACCGTGCCTCGCAGGCCGGGGTGAAAATTGACCTGATCGTGCGAGGTATTTGCAGCCTGCGCCCGGGTGTGCCCGGCCTAAGCGAGAACATCCGTGTGATCAGCGTTGTGGGCCGCTTCCTGGAGCACAGCCGGATTTATTACTTCCACAACCACGGTAAAGAGATCATCTACATGGGCAGTGCCGATCTGATGCCGCGCAACCTCAACCAGCGGGTGGAAGTGCTCTTCCCGGTTGAAGACCCGGATCTGATCCGTCACCTGCGGGATGGTGTGCTGGACGTCTATTTACGTGAGGAAATTAAAGCCTGGCATATGACGCCGGAGGGCGACTACGAAAGAAAGCCCTGCGGGGAGGACAAGGGGTGTTTTGATGTGCAGAACTGGCTCTTAAAACAGCGCTGACACAGCATTCACATTGAGGAAAAACCGCACCTGCAGGCGATTTCAGATGCGGTTTTGTTTCAAGTGCTCAGAATTGAAGGAAATCCGTGGGGAAAAGGCTCAACCCGAGGACGGGCAGCCCAAGCAGGACCAGGCAGGCACATAAGCACAGCACCACCAGAACCACAATCAGGATGATCCACCATTTGGAGCCGCCTTTTTTCTCGGGCATGCTGGCTGGCGGCGGTGGCGCGGACTCTGATCCCCAGCGACTGGCGTCCTGGGCAGGCCCCTGCTCAGGAACGGGCGAGCCCCAGCGGTCTGTGGATTCTGGCTGCGCTGGCGGTTGAGAGGGTGTGGAGGGTTTGCTCCACTCTTCAGCCGAAGCTCCCATGAATTCATCGTTGTTCTTGTCATCCGTGAATTGGCCCATTGTGCATTCCTTTCTGGTGTGCTGATCAAATAGTGTGATTTAGAACGTCTGGCGGGTCGACGTGTCTGGCTTGCCCCAGAAAACCCATCAAAGATACACAGATTATAATCAAATTTTTAGCCAGCGAAGTATATGGTTGTTATTAATAACTACGGTACACCATGTGGATATGCGTTAACTTTTAACTGTCTTGTTAAAAAGCATCAGGGCTGCTACCAAGCAGCCCTGATGATGTGTCTATTGAGAGTTTACTCTGTTTTGATGTACAGGCGGGTGTGATCGTTTCTGAAAAAGCCATTGATAATGTTTTTGATTGAATCGACCACAAGCCCAAAGATTGCCAGGCCCAAAAGCACATCCAGAATAGTGTTCAAAAGCTGACCGAGCTGCTGGGCAGTGAAGTTGGAATCAAGGTTCAGCGTCTGCCAAGCTACCGGGTTGATGTCGATGATCGAAGGGCCAGCGATGATGACAGCCAGCAGGGCGATCTTGAGGACGTTGATGACCACTTTTGCGATAGTTGCTGAAGCATCCCAGAATTCTTTGCGGATCAGGTACAGGTTGAGGGCAATATCAAGCACGGTGACGCCCGTGATCCAGGGAATATAGCGCAGGATATTGTCGTTCAGGATGGGCGCAGAAACCCAGCCGGCATCACCCAAGTAGTAGATACCGATCCGGTCAAGGTAGAGGTTGATCAGCAGGATGAAGATGATCCCTAAGGTAATTTCCACAGCCACTTCCGAGATTTTCACCCGCTTTCTGACCTCACCAACTGTCAGGTCTGACGGTGACCAGTCCTCATCGATCTCGGCTTGCAGCTCTTCCGCCGCAAAACGTTCGATCAGTGTAAATGACAGAGTCACAATCCCGAAGGCTGTGAACAAGCTGCTGAACAACCCGCCAATCGTCTCAAAGGTGGTAATGAACAAGCCGCTTTCGCCTACGCTGCCGTTGGCAATCGAGACGAGCAACCCCACGACGTTCAGTGCGGCCACGACGATCAATACGATTTTGAGCACCTGCAGATAGACAGGAAAGATCTCCGGCCCGATCAGGCTTTGGTGGGAGGCATATTGCCGGGCAACCTTGCGGGGCGCGCCATACTCCATCAGGACAGCTTTCACGGTCGCCTCATCGGGGTCTCCGCCCGGGGCGCGCTCTTCGATCATATCCATCAGGGCTGAGCGGATCTCTTCGATGATATCAGCCCGGTTTTTGAGGGGCAGGCGGTGCCTAATTTCTTCAAGATAAGCATTTAGTAATTCCATGTTAATTCTCCTGAGGGTTGATTAATAGATTATCGACGGTGTTTTTGATGCGGGACCATTCGGCGGTCATTTCTGTGAGCACTTTTTTGCCGACCTCGCTGAGCATATAGTAGCGGCGGGGGCGGGAGGTGTCGACACGCCAATCGCTCTGGAGGAGGTTTTGGTCCTCCAATCTGCGCAGCAAGGGGTAGAGGGTGCCCTGGTCGATCTGCATGCCCTGCTCTTCGAGCCGCTTCATCAGAGAGTAGCCATATTGCTCTTCATGCAGCTGGCTGAGGACGGCCAGGACGATCACCCCACGCCTGAGCTCCTGCACCAGGCTCTGGGTTTGATCGGATAAGGTGATATCTGCCATAAGGTTTAGCCTTTCATAATGTGTAATATGTAATCATGTATAGTATAATACAATGTAATACACAGTATGTCAAGAAGGAAGAAGACTTTTTAAGGTTAGCCTGTTATGCATGGAAGGGCTGGGTTGAGCTGATGAGATGCTGTGCTAGATTTGTTCAGGGTGGGAAGCAAGTTTTGCAGTTAAAAAAACCCGAATCAGACCGCCCAATTAAGGAATCTCTGTGCGTTTGGGCCAGAGATGCTAAAATAAAGGTATGGAAAACAAGATCATCTTTGGGGATAATTTAGATGTGCTCAGGGGTTTGACGACGGGCTGTGTGGACCTGATCTACATTGACCCGCCCTTCAACACCGGCAAACAGCAAGCCCGTCAGCAAATCAAAGTTGAACACGACGTTGATGGGGATCGGGTTGGTTTTGCGGGCAAGCGCTACCAAACCCGGGTGATCGGCGAGAAAGCCTACCGGGACCAATTTGAGGATTACCTGGGGTTTCTTGAGCCGCGCCTGGTTGAAGCGCACCGGGTGCTTTCGGCGTCGGGCAGCCTGTATTTTCACATCGATTACCGTGAAGTACATTATTGCAAGATTTTATTGGACGAAATTTTTGGCCGGGATTCTTTTATAAACGAGATCATCTGGGCGTATGATTTTGGCGGCCGGCCTAAAACCCGCTGGCCAGCCAAACACGACAATATCCTGTTTTACGTTAAAGACCCCAATTGCTACACTTTTAATTACGACGAGGTCGAGCGCATTCCTTATATGGCACCCGGCCTGGTCGGGAAGGAAAAAGCCGCCAGGGGAAAGTTCCCCACGGATACCTGGTGGCATACCATTGTGGGCACCAACAGCAAAGAGAAAACCGGTTATCCTACCCAAAAGCCGGTTGGTGTGCTGCAGCGAATCATCAGTGCCTCTTCGAATCCGGGCGACCTTGTGCTGGACTTCTTTGCCGGAAGCGGTACGGTGGGGGAGGTTTGCCTAACCATGGGCCGCACTTTTATCATGGTAGATAATAACCCGCAAGCCATTGCGGTGATGCAAAAGCGGTTTGGCGATGTGGATTCAATTGAGTGGGTGGGTGTGGATTGAGCGCTGCCATCAGCATCCGGAAAAGGAGATGCTCACCGGAATGGGGGGATCATCAGGCAGGGGGCTTTGCAAAAAGTCAGGCTAAATTAAACACAGGCTGTGGATATCACAGCCTGTGTTTGGGGATTGGTGAGATTATTTTGTCTCCGATTTCCCGCTGAACACGGGGATTGACCCAGATCGCGTGGTTCTGGCGAGAATCATCCTGGGCAATCACCGATAGCACCAGCTCGACTTCCTGGCTGGCGTATTCGGATAGGTCCACTTCGGCGTGATAAACACCGCCATTGTAAACATTCCGCTTTGCGGCAGTTCCCCTACCTTGCCTGGCCGCAAGGTTGCTGCTCAATCTGCGTCGTAAAAAATGGGGTGCCGCCGCAGGCGCCAGAGTACATCTCGGTTGAGTGCCAGGGGCTGGTCGGATTGGCCGCTGCCCGGGTGACCGCAGCAAAAGTGCACCAGTTGTTCGACAACTGCCCTGGCAAGTCCGGCAAAGTTCTCTGCGAAATCTGGATAATTGACCAAAACACAAGCATGGGGCGAGACGGGCGACAGGATCATCCCGGGCGTGCCGCTGCTGATGGCAGAGACCCCGGCATCCATCGGCGGGTCGCCCCGGGTGATGCGATCCACCAACCCGATATTGAGCGCACGGCTGTTCTCAACAGTCTCTGTGATGATGTAGCTGCAGTCGGCAAGGTCGCTGTCCAGGTTGATGCAGGCAAAAGCTGCCAGTTCGTCCGGTGCCGGATGGTAGAAGGCAAATGTGCCAGGGGTTAAATTCATCGGCGCCAGGATTTCACGCAGGGATGTTCGCAGGTTAACTTCAAACTGGTGCAAGAATTCGGGCTGATTGAAGTTTTCATTTTCGAGTGCCAGCCACAGGTTAACGTCAAGCTTTTGCATATCAAGCGCCCTCCCCTGGCGGATGATGATCTGAACTTCCTGCAGGGGCGCGCCACTCTGTGTGGCAAAGCTGAACTGGTACTCTCCAATCTGCAGGGATTGCTGGTTGGCAAAGGGGAGCAACAGGCACAGCTCACCATGGCTGCTGGTAAGGGGCTGTTCGACAATTTCGCTGACGAGCTCGCCGGTTGAGGGGGCGTAGCGGTAAAGCGCCTGGCCGCCCGGTGTGGTGATCTCAGTGACGGTGATCTGGTCGCTTTTGCTGGCGGTCCGCGCAGCCATCAGGAGCGAAATATCGCCCCGCTCGATGGTGATTACGGCACTTTCCTGTGAATCGAGGGTTTCAAAGGTCTCGACGGTCAGGTCGGGGTGTTCATTCACCTCGACAACCGTCGATTCGGGTTTGAATTGTGGATGAAAATGAATGTGCGATTTTAAGGCCGTAAAAACAGCTGACCCATGCTTCTCCCAGTGTTCTGCTGAAGAGATCACGAGCATAAAGAAGAACTGGTTGATGTGGGGCGAGCAGATCAACGCCATGCCCTGTCCTTCCTCTTCGGCGTTGATGAAGTGGATCCGGTTGAGAAAACCGGTGATGCCCTGGACAGTATCTTTGCCGGCTTCGATTAACTCGACCCGGTCAAAGTTCGCCATGAACTCTACCGACAAATCGTCGTTCAATTCGGCAATCGAGGTCTCAGGGTCCAGTTCCCCGCCGACCAGGCTGATTTCAAGGTTGCCGTCGTCCGAATACATGTAGACCGAGCCGTTGACCTCGAGTTCATAGCCGGAAATCGGCTTGAAGGAGAAGCCAGCCTCCTCCACGAGGATTTCTTCACCGAAATCAATGTCGGCTGACTGCGGGGGATTCTGGTCTGATGTGGGCATGGGTTCTGTCATGGTTGTCGTTTCGCTTGATTGTTGGCGGCTCTCTGGTTCAATTTTACACCAGGGTGCCGGGCTTTACCACATCCGGGTGAACTTCAGCTATACTTGGCTGTTAACCATTCAAGCCGGTACGAACTGATCTTTGAGCAACAGACGAGGTAACCGCACCCATGGAACAATTTCCACTTCCAATCCTGTCGTTTGACCCGCACCGAGAAGCCATTCTCGAACCCGGAAAACTAATCCAGCCGGGCGATGTGCCGGAGCATTGTGTGATCTGTTTTTTCGGTGAAGTGATCACCTGGCTTGTTGAGCACCACGGGGCCCGCGTGATCGCGCAGTCAAAATCGGAGATGGGGCTGCACCCGCTTTACGAAATGGACTATCAAGGCAAGCGCCTGGCATTTTTCCACCCCGGAATCGGCGCGCCGCTGGCAGTCGGCCTGCTGGAAGAGATGATCGCACGCGGCTGCCGGAAATTCATCGCCGCCGGGGGGTGCGGCGTGCTTGACAAGGAGATTGCGGTAGGGCATTTGCTCCTGCCGGTTACCGCGATCCGGGATGAAGGCACCTCCTATCATTACCTGCCGCCCTCCAGGGAGGTCCAGGCTGACCCCCGGGGTGTGGACGCGCTGGTGACCGTCTTGCGCCGCCATGGTCTGGACTATTTGCGCACCAAAACCTGGACAACCGATGCTATCTACCGGGAGACGCCGGCTAAAGCAGCCGCGTACCTGGGAGAGGGCTGCCTGGCGGTTGAGATGGAAGCCGCGGCCTTCATGGCGGCGGCGCAATTCCGCGGGGTGCCATTCGGCCAAATCTTGTACGGCGGTGACGCCGTCATCCCGGGAGGATGGGATGGGCGCAAGTGGGAGAAAAGGGAGGACATCCGCCGCAACCTGTTCTGGCTGGCGGCTGAGACTGTGTTTGAGCTGTAGGCTCAGCGCAGGGGCGTGGCCGTGATGGTGGGTGTAGGCGTGATGGTGGGGGTGGCGGTGGGGATGAAGCCAAACTCGGGTGAGCATGTCCAGGTCATTTCAACGGTGTCGGCAGGGGGGAACAGGCCAGCTTCTTGATCACAGGTTTGCGGCATTTCGCAGGGCAGCAGCCAGCGGGTGTGCACCTGCCAGGTGGCTCCGTCCTGGGTGAAGATCGGCGCATCCCCGGGATGGGTGGAAAGGTAACTGGCAAGGCTGCGTGCCGCCTGGCCTTCGAAGATCACTGCGCTCTGGCGGCTGGCCCTGCCGGGGCAGCGGCTCATTTCCGCCAGGTTCGCCAGGGAGATCAGGTCGCCCGGCCAGGTTTGGGGGTCGCCGGCAACGACTGGCTGGGCGAGCCACACCGCCAGGCGGTCGGTCGTCAGCCCGGTCAGGTCCGCTTCGGCAAAGGTGGTTAACAGCCGGTAAAGGTCGATAAAAGCCGGGTCAATTCTGGCGAAAACCGGGCAGGCAGGGCAGCCCGAGTACGCGCGGTACCAGTCCGGGTCATGCGCCCAGCGGTCCAGGTCGGGGATGTGAGCCTGGTTGTGTTGATATACCTGAACCGCAAGCCGGACTCTTGTCCCTGTCCCGGCTGGGAGATCAACCTGTGCGGGGTCTGCATCCAGGAAGCCGGTCTGGTCAATGCTGTTGACCAGCCGGCAGAGGGACTCGCCGTTAAGCTGTGCCTGCAGGTAGCGGCATGCCCCGTTTTGGCAGGCTCGCTGCACCAGGGTGCCATCCCCATACAGGACGAAAAAGGGCGTGTAAGGAAAGGGTTCCTGGTCGTCCACTGCCAGATACGCAGCTTCCACCATGACAGGCTGACCTGCCCAGGTGTGGGGTATGAGGTCGGCGCGGAGCGTGCTGGTGGGGCTGGGCCCGGGTGTGATTGTCTGTGTGCTGATGGGTGTCGGCGTGGTGTTGCCGGAGGTGGGAACAACCGTGACAGGTTGGCTGGTGGGGGATACAGCGGTCAGGGTCGGGATTTGTGCCGGACGGGGCGGCGCGCATGCCGGGAGGAGCACTATCAGAAGCCCGCAAACACATCTGCACCACAGGGCGCGCATGATGATTCGGTTAAACGGGGCTGACCGGGGCATATCCCTCATGGTGATTTATAGTATCATAGACTGGAGTGCACAAAGGAGACAACATGCCAGATCTCACACAGCAAGCCATGGAAAAAATTACCAGCCAGCGCATCCAGGGGCTACCCCTCGGGGAGGACCTGGTGATGCCCCATTATGACGGGTTATCGCTGGTGAACATTCCCGGCTCAGTCTCGCGATTGCTGGGTGCGCCGATGTTCGGTCAGCCGCCGCTGGACGTTATGCTCGATGCGCACCTGGAGGGGCCATATCAAAAGGTGATCCTCCTGCTGGTGGATGCGCTCGGCTATCAATTGTTCAGGCAGATGCTGGACCCCGAACGGGATTTGGTGTGGGGGCGGTTTTTTGACCAGGGTGTGTTCACCCCGATCACCAGTATCTGCCCCAGCACCACCGCATCCGCACTGACCACGCTCTGGACGGGCGAAGGGGCGGCCGCGCATGGCGTGATCGGTTACGAGATGTGGTCCAAAGCCTTCGGCATGGTGATCAACAACATCCTGCATTCACCGGCCAATGCAAAAAACGATAAAGGCGGCTTGGCGCGGGCAGGGTTTGATCCAGCGGAATTCATGGATAAACCCTTGTTGGGGGCGCATTTATTTGCACACGGCGTCCAGCCGACAACCTTTATCCACGCTGCTATCGCAAACTCCGGGTTGTCTGTGATGCAGATGCGAGACGTCCAGCTTAAGACCTACGTGAACGAAGCGGACCTGTGCGTCAGCCTGGCGGATCACGTCAACAAAGGCTCAGGCGGACGAGAATACATCTATGTGTATTACTCCGATGTGGATACCCTCATGCACCGCTACGATGCTTCCGATCGGCGGGTGATGCTGCAGTTCTCCCTTTTTTCAGCGCTGTTTGAAGAGGGTTTCTTGAACAGGCTATCGCCACAGGCGGCTGAAGAGACGCTGCTGATCCTGACGGCCGACCACGGCTCGATTGCCACACCGCGTTATGATCGGTTCGACCTGTCAAACCACCCTGCGCTGATGGCAGACCTGGTGATGCAGCCGACCTGTGAGCACCGGCTGCCGATCCTTTACGTCAAGACCGGGCGGGTTGGCGGGGTTCGCGACTACTTTGCTAAAACCTGGCCGGAAGATTTCGTGTTGATCGACCCTGCAGAAGCGCTCGAAAGCGGTTTATTCGGGAAGGGGCCGTTTGTGGCCGATGTGCGCGAGCGGCTGGGGGATTTAATTGCTGTCCCCCGGGGTGATGCCTACCTCTGGTGGTCGCCGCGACCGAATCAGATGGCTGGCCGGCATGGCGGGCTGAGCGCCGGTGAAATGCTGGTGCCCTTGTTTGCCCTGCCCCTGCGGCATGTGGTGCGGTAAGGACCATTATCACATTTGCCCGACCGATCACCTGACCGGCCTGCTGAATTCTGCCTGGAATCAAAACACCCGCCTAAACCATGTGATGGCCGGCGGGTGTTATTTTGTAACCGATCAAACGCTCATGAGGTGGTCAGGTAGCGGTTTAACTCCCAATCTGTGACCTGGGTGCGGAAGGTTTCCCATTCCGAGCGGCGGGCGTTCAAAAATGCCTCTGCGAGTGAAGCTCCAAGGGCATTGTGGATGACACCATCGCGTTCAAACGCGCGCAAGGCCTCATACAGCGAGCCGGGTAGCATATCGATATCGAGTTTGTGGCGCTCGTCTGCAGAAAGCTCGTATACATTCAAACTGTTCAGGGGTTTCGGGCAGGCCAGTGCCTGGTCGACGCCGTCCAGACCCGCTGCCAGCATGGCGTTGAACGCCAGGTAGGGGTTGGTTGACGGGTCAGGGCAGCGCAGTTCAATTCGGACGGAATTTCCATCATCGGGCATGGGTTGGGGGATGCGGATCAGGGCAGAGCGGTTAACCTGCGCCCAGCCGATGTAGACGGGCGCTTCGTAGCCGGGAACCAGGCGTTTGTACGAGTTCACCGTGGGCGCGACGACGGCCGACAACGCTTTGGCATGTGCGAGTTGCCCCGCGATGTAGTGGTAGGCCAGTTGAGAAAGCTTAAAGTCATCCTGCGGATCGTAAAACAGGTTCTCACCCTGCAGGTTGGAAATGGACTGGTGGCAGTGCATGCCTGAGCCATTGATGCCGAACACGGGTTTGGGCATGAATGAGGCGATCAGCCCGTGCTGTGCGGCGATGGCCTTGACGGCATATTTTAGCGTGAGCACATTGTCGGCGGTTTTTAAGGCGTCTGCGAAGTGGAAGTCGATCTCGTGCTGTCCCAGGGCGACCTCGTGGTGCCCCATTTCGACTTCCAGGCCCATCTCGTCCAGGGCAGACATCAGCTCTGTGCGTACCTGCACAGCCTCGTCGTTGGCTGAGAAATCGAAGTACCCACCCACATCGTGGGGCACAGGACGGATGGTCTCCTTGCCGTTCTGCAGGAAGAGGAAGAATTCGGGCTCTGGCCCGACGTTTAGCACATAACCGCGCTCCTCCCGCATTTGTGCCAGTCGGCGTTTGAGGACGCCGCGCGGGTCGCCTTCGAAGGGTTCGCCGTTGGGGAGGTAGATGTCGCACAGCACCCGGGCGCGTTTCATCTCATCGGGCGTCCACGGCAGGATGGCGTAGGTGTCAGGATCGACCACCAGGTGCATGTCGCTTTCCTGGATGCGGGCAAACCCTTCTACGGAGGAGCCATCAAACCAAATGCCATTCTCCAGGGCTTTTTCGATCTTGCTGATGGGACCATCAACGCTTTTGACGACTCCATTCACATCGGTGAATTGGAAGGAAAGAAACTTAATATCGTCACTTTTTATTCTTTTGAATAAATCTTCGCTGTTCATTTTATTCTCCTTATCAGATCGGTAAATACAACATTCAGTCCGGATCGCAAGCACGACGCATGCAATCCGTTTCTGCCTTTTCAGGCTCCGATACCGCTATGGCTGTTTTGGCCTGCGTGTTACCACACAGTTTTGAACATCCACATCCGAGAAGGAAAACTTGAGCCCGGTATCAGGCTCAGAAGGCATCCGCTGATGTTTCGATTTTCCCCGTGGTCACGGGTTAGCGCTCTCCTAATTGAGAGGAACCTTCACCTCGTCATCTCTTTGCCCCCAAAATCTGAGACTCAGCCGCTTGATTTCCTTGAGTACCCCGATTTGATGCACCTGGGCGGAGGCCCGTCAAAGGGGGAATATTGGGTTTATTACGATGTTGGTGAGGTTTATACCATAGTTCGACCCGGCTGCACAGGTAAGGCATTGTTAATGCTTGTTTAAATGTTTAACCCCTTGACATAGAACAAAAGTTCTGTATAATTAGAACATAAGTTCTTATAACGATCAAAGGAGCATCACATGGGCGCATTAACATCGATCAGTCAACACATGAAGACGGAACCATCAACGCTGCACGGCGTTATGCTGCCCGTCAGGTTCAGACCTGTGCAACATAAGCAAACCCCGGCCAGGGTAAGACCGCTCACCGTTGGTGCCCTGATGGCGGATTTGCCGTCGGTCAATCACCCGCGTCTGCTGACCGGTGTTTGTGCTGATGGGCTGCCGTTTCTGATTGAGCTGGCCGAACCCGGCATGGGCGCCGTCCTGGTCGGGTGCGAAAAAGGGACCGGGAAGACCCACCAATTACAGGTGATGGCGGAGTCGGCGGTGCGGATGAGCAGCCCGAGTGGGCTGCAGGTGGGCGTGCTCACCTTCAAGCCTGGTGAGTGGCGGGGATGGGAGACAGCGCCTCAGCGCAGGAAACACCTGCAAGGCATTTATGCCTGGTATGACCCATTTGCAGAGCGTTTTATCCAGGACCTCGTTGACCTGGCTGAAGCGCGCCAGGCAGGCCAGCGAACTGGCGCTGATGTGCTGGTGATCCTTGATGATCTCAACTTTGTTGAGGAATTGAGCTACGAAGCCCAGGTTAATCTGCGTTGGCTGCTGGAATATGGTTCGCAATCGCAGATCTGGCTGGTTGGGTCGCTGAACGCGCACCAGGCAGCGGATTACCGCTATTGGGTAGAGCCATTCCGTACGCGCATCCTCGGCGGGGTGAAGGCCGGAGAAAATGCCGAATGCCTGGCGATGCTCCCGTGCCCTGCCGCAGAGACTCTCCTGCCCGGAGAGTTTTGCATCTGGACGGGGCACCACTGGCAGACTTACCGCCTTCCGCTGCTTGGAGAATAGATCCACTGGAGGTTGAAAATGGATATCGGCATGCTTTGGTTTGATAATGACCCCAAACGGGATTTGGGCGCGAAAGTGCAAACTGCGGCTGCTTATTACCTGCAGAAATACGGGCAGGCACCCAACCTGTGTTTTGTGCATCCCAGCATGCTGCCGGATGAATCGGGACGTGCAGGCGCCGTTTCCATCATGACCAACATCACGGTGTTGCCCAATCATTTTTGGATTGGCGTCGATCAGCTCGAAGGCGTGCAGCCCTGATGGATGGCTGCGGGGCAATTCCAGCCTGGCCAGACGCCTGCCGCGCTTGCAAAGGGGCGCTAACCATAAGATTAAATCAGAAATCCCGGTCAGGCATGCCCGCTGATCGCGGTTCGTGATGGATTGGTGCGCTTAATTTTATTTATGCGGGTTAAGCACCAGCCGGCGGTAGCCGTAGGTGTTGTAGACCAATGTTTTCCCCAAAGCGGTTTTGCTGATGGTCAGCGGGTTATAGATGTGAACGTGCCCATGCAAATGGAAAGAGGGCTGAAAGGTTTTAATCAGCCAGAGGAACGCCTTAATGCCCTGGTGGGCACGATCCGTATCGTCGTGGATGCCCCAGGGCGGCGCATGGGAGACAAACACGTCAAGGTAGCGCCCATAGCGCAATTTATTTCTCAGGAATCCAGGCACCAGCAGCATCACAAGCAGCCACATTTGCCGCTGGGAGTATTGATAAGGGCCCTGGTTATAGCGCAGGGAACCCTGAATGCCGGAAAGCAGCAATCCCGACTTTTTATCTGTGACGACCCTTCTGTGTAAATTGATCGCTCCCCAGGGCGCTTCCCGCGTCCCTGCGTGACCGTGCTCGATTTCCTTGGCGTGATTGCCGCGCACGAAATACAAGGGGATATCCAATGTGCTGACGATGTATTCAAGATAAAAGTAGGAGAGATCACCGCAGCTTATGGCGATGTCAATATCCTGGAAGTGCTGCTTGATATTGTGGCTGTAGATGAGCGAGCTTTCAACATCGCTGACCGTCAAAATGTTCATGTGTTTATTGTATGCCATAACGCTCAGATTGGTTAGGTGACCCCCATATAGCAGCCAATTGATCACCCGCCAATGGCCACGGCCATGGCGACAACTTTGTCCCGGTCGTGACTGATGCTGACAGACCAGGATTTCAAACCCAACTGGTCGGCCACCAGCCTGGCATTTCCGTACAACCTGACCACAGGCTGGCCGCTGTTGAGGTGATGGATTTCGATATCCTGCCAGTGCACATAACCGATGCCAGTCCCCAGGGCCTTTGAAACGGCTTCTTTGGCGGCAAACAGGCCGGTTAATGCTTCGGTGCGGTTGCGCGCCTGGGCAATCTCGGTTGGGGTGTAGACCCGGGCGATAAATCGCTTACGGATCTCCGGGTTGACTTCATCCAGCCTGGAAATTTCAATGGTGTCGATACCGCTACGCAGGATCATAGGCTATACCCTTAAGGCCCTGCCACGGCGACCGCTAAACGCTCAGGGTCGAGATATTTGCGGCTTGCGGCCAGGATGTCTTCAGCGGTGATGGATTGTACGAGTTTCGGGTATTGGAGGAAATAGTCCAGCCCCAGGTTGAAGTGTTCGATATTCAGCAGGGATACCGCCACGCCGCTGTTGGACTCAAGCAGCAGCGGCATGCGCCCGAGATAGTAGGATTTGCTGTCGGCCAGCTCACCTTCCTCAACGGGTTGGGTGACAAACCGGCGCACTTCTTCCGTGATCAGCCCAATGGTTTCATCGATGTTGTCGGGGTTAACGCCGGCGATCATCTCCCAGGCGCCTGGCCCGAGGCTGATGCTGAGGGAGGAATAAGCATAATATGCCAGACCGGCATCCTCGCGCACCCGCTGCCCCAGCCTGCCCATCATGCCGAACTCACCCAGGATGTTGTTGCCGATGCGCAGCGCATGGAAATCGGGCGAAAGGCGGTCCGGTGCGTGGCTGCCCATGACAATATCCGCCTGGGTTTTGCCCGGGATGTGGTGGGTTTTGTGTGTGCGTTCTTGCAGCGGTTCCACGGCCGGGATCTCAGGCAGCGGCTGTTGGCGCGGGTTAGACCAGTCACCCAGGGCCTGGCTGACCGCATCGACGGCCTGTTGGGGTTCCACCGCACCAACGATCACAATGGCCATTTTTTCAGGGCCGTAGGTACGCTGGTAAAAATCCACCAGGTCCGCCCGTTCAATCGCCTGGACGGTTTCCGTGTACCCATCTTCGGGGTGCTGGTAGGGATGCCCGGCATAGACGATTTGATCGAACAGCATGGAGGCCATGGCTGAGGTATCCTGGGCACGGATCGCCAAGGCCGTCAGCATCTGGGTTTTTTGGCGGTTAAATTCTTTTTCAGGGTAGGTGGGTGAGCGCAGGCAGTCGGAGATCAAGCCCAAAATCAGTGAGAGATCCTCGCTCAGGCAATGTGCGCTGAAGGAGGTGTTAAGGGTGCCGGAAGAAAAACTTAAACTGGCGCCGATGGATTCGATCTCGTTGTACAGGCTTTGGAAGTCGTGACGGGCGGTGCCGGTCATCAGCCCAAAGGCCGCCAGGTAGCTCAGGCCGAGCTTGTCTTCGGGGTCAAGCAGGCTGCCAACCTGCAGATATCCCTTGATAGAAAGAGTCGGGCTGTTGAAATTTGCCCGTGAGAGGACGGTGATTCCGTTAGGCAGCTCGCAGCGCGTGATATCTTCAGGGCCAGGCAGGGCGTTGCGGTGTTCATCGTAGATGGGTGTTTTTGTCATGCCGGGTCAGCTTTCTTCAGGTGTGTAAAACCCAACCACCCGGTTATCCGGATGCAGGTAGGTCTGGGCAATCTGGTTGACCATCTCAGGGGTGACCTGGGCGAGATGGTTGACATAGTTTTCAAACCAGTCGTAGCTGGCGAACATCTCGGTGTAACCGAGCCAAAATGCCTGGTTGGAGATATTTTCGCTGCTGAAGGCAAACAATGCCCTGGCCTGTTTAACCGCCCGGTCGATTTCAGCTTCGGTGATCGGGGAATCCAGCACACGCTTGATTTCCTGGTCGACAGCCGCTAAGACTTCGTCCGGCGAGTGCGAGGGATGAACCGTCAGGTAAAGGGAATACAGGTAAGGATCGAGGGTTGCCTGCAGTGCGCCATGGCACGAGACGGAAATTTCACCTTCAACCAGGGCACGGTAAAGCCGGCTGGTTTTGTTGCTGGTGCCGCCAGACCCGAACATGTTCAGGCTGCTCGGCCCGGTCAGCAGGCTGTCCAGCACCGTCAGGGTGAAGAAGTCCGGGTTGCTGGCGCTGGGTGCTTGGTAGGTGATCTGAACATAGCTGGTCTCACCCGGGCCGGTGACATGGACCCTGTTCTCCCGGCCCAGGGGCGGGTCTGGCTGGATACGGTGATTGAGGGGCTCCCCTGGCGGGATGCTGCCGAATGTGTCTTCAATTTGCTTCAGCAGATCGGGGGTTTTAAAGTCACCGGCTATGCCTAAGACTGCATTGGCCGGGTGGTAATATCTTTGATAATGCTGGTAGAGGTCATCGCGGGTTATGGTGTTAAGGTCTTCCTTCAGGCCGATCACCTCGTGCCGGTAGGGGTGCTGGGTAAAGGCTGCTTCCTGGACTGCTTCAGAGAGCAGGAAGAGCGGCTGGTTCTCGTTGCCTTCCCGCTCAGAGATCACCACGTTGCGCTCTCGCTCTACTTCAGCGGCCTCAAACTCGCTGTTCACCATGCGGTCAGCTTCAAGGGTGAGGCTGATGTCGAAGATATGGGCGGGCATGGTCTCGAAGTATGTGGTCCAATCCAGGTGGGTGAGGGCATTCCACACGCCGCCGACCCGGGAAATTTCCCGGTCGAGGATCCCGGCGGGAAAGTTTTGCGTGCCTTTGAACTGCATGTGCTCCACCCAATGGGAGATGCCCGTCTTACCGGGGGTTTCGTTGCGCGAGCCCACGCGGTACCACACCCAGGTGCTGATAATCGGCGCGGTGTGAATTTCCTTCAAATGAACGGACAGTCCGTTGGGCAGGGTATGAACTTGTGTGGATTTTGTCATTGTGTTTGCATTTTGGTCAATTCTGGATTGGACAGGGTTATCGCCTGGTTGGTCAATCCAGTATAATGTACGGTGGTCTTGCATCCCTTATTATATGCGAGTTATTCATTAACGGTGAGAAAAAATAGTTAAAAGGTGAAAATTATCGGTGATTGAAGATAAGCACAAACCGGTGGCAGTGATCGGCGCTGGGCCGGCAGGCTTATATGCTGCCCAGTACCTTGCCCGGCAGGGTGTTCAGGTGGCGCTTTTCAACCGGGACATTAAACCCGGCGGCTTAGCGGAGTATGGGATCTTTCCCGACAAAGTTAAGATACGCACGGGGTTGATGGCGCAGTTCGACCGCATTTTAGCCATGCCCAACATCAGGTATCGCGGAAACGTCATCATTGGCCAATCCGGCGACCTCACCCTGGACCAGCTCCGCCAGGCCGGTTTTCGGGCTCTGATGGTCACTACGGGCGCCCAGCAAAACAATTGGCTGGGGATCCCGGGTGAAGACCTGCATGGGGTGTATCACGCCAACGATATCGTATTTCACTACAACCGACTTCCGGCTTATGCTGATCAGCAGTTCGGTTTTGGCCGCCAGGTGGCCGTGATCGGCGTGGGCAATGTGATGCTGGACGTGGTTAATTACCTCAAATGCTATCACACCCCCTGCACGGTGACCGCTTATGCCCGCCGTGGGCCGGGTGAAGTGAAATTTGACCAACAAACCCTGGAACCCGTAGCGGGCTGCATGGATTTGGAGGCCATAGGCGCTGCTGTCGATGAGGCCTATCCTTCCATGGTGGAGGCCGGTGAAGCCGTCCGTAATTTTTATGCCTTGCTGGTAGGCGCACGCGAAAAGTCAGTCGAGTGCGAGACTGGTTTGACCTTCCGTATGCGCTTTTTAATGTCTCCAAAGCGCATGATCGGGGATGAACGCGGCCGCGTCAAAGCCATTCAGTTTGAGGTCAATCAACTGGTGAATGCGGGGGGAGCGGTCTTTTCGCGTGGAACCGGGCGTTTGGAGACTGTAGCGGCCGATACGGTCATTTTTTCGATTGGCTCCCGCGTGGACCCGGGTTTTGGCTTGCCCGTAGCTGAGGGCAATTATGTGACCACCCCTGAGCCGCGCTTTCCCATTGACGGCATCTCCTACGAGGTCTACAACCCCGATTTGTGCGCCACCTGCGAGGATATCTTCGTCAGCGGGTGGGCGCGCTTAGCCAGCGAGGGGATCGTTGGCCTGGCCCGTAAAGACGCTGAAAGAGGGGCAAGGGCGCTGTTGCGTTACCTTGACACGCTTAAGCCAGATGTATCGGCCTCGATCGACGCTGCGCTGAGCCAATTACCCCAGATGGATAAAAAAGCTGTCGATTTTACTGACCTGAAAGTCTTACAGGAAGAAGAAAACCGCATTGCCGCTCAGCAAGGGCTGCCAGCGTTCAAGTTTGCTTCGAATGATGAAATGTTGGATGCTATTGAAAGAGGCTCAGCAAGGAAATCGTGATCTGTTCTTGGTTAACCGGTTTCTGTTCCCCCGTTTTTTGTTCTGGCTTTTGCGGTGACCCTTCAGGGGATGAAACTGGCTGTCTTTCTGACCGTTTGTACCGAATCAGCAGCAATAAACCGACAGCAATGGTCATCATGCCCAGGGTCATGCCGCGTGCTTGCAGGGGACCGAAGTAAACGTTCGGCAGCGGGTGGCTTCCCAGACCAAAAATATCGGCCATACCGGTGAAGACGCAAATCACATACCCCGTGCTGATCAACCGTGAGCCAATTTCGGCAGCAATGGTCTTCTTCTCATCGGTCCAGAACGCATTCAGGGTCAGATAGCATCCCAGGCTGATTATGGCCAATCCCAGCAGGAACACAGAAATCTGTACAAAACCCACCACCGGGCTGCGGTCCAGGCCGAACAGGCTGGGACGTGCCCCCAGCAAGAAGACCAGGTACCCAATGAAGGCCAGGGCCAGGCCGATGCGGATGCGGTTTTTCGAAAAGGAGAGATCCGAATCGACAGAATCATCCTCAAATTGGGGAATCAACGATTCTGGGCGGGGTTCGGAGGAGTCGGTTGAATAGGTCATGATTATGGCAGGTTGTTCTGCAAGATCCTGAGCCAATTGCCGCTTAAGATGCGTTCAATATCATCTTGATTGTAACCTTTTTCTGCCAGGTGTGGGATCAATTTGGGGAGATCGGCGATGGTATCCAGTTCATGGGGGACCAATTCGACACCAAAACCGCCGTCAAAATCCGTTCCGATGCCCACATGGCGGGTGTTCCCGGCGATCTGGCAGACATGGTCAATCTGTGCGATGTATTTTTCCAGCCCGATGCTGCTTCGTCCGCCGTGATCACGCCAGTGCCAATGGAGGAAGTGATTGACGGGCACGATGCCCATCACGCCATCTCGCGCAATCAGTTGGCGGATGGTCTCATCTTTCAGGTGCCGGTTGATGGGAATGCCGCTGATCAAGGCTTCGGCGTTGGCATGGGATGCGATCACCTGCCCGGCGTAGCGGTCCAGGGACTGGCGAGCGGATCGATGGTCCATATGGCTGATGTCGAGGACCATGCCCAGGTCGGCCATCCGCTCGAGCAGGGCAAAGCCTTCGCGGGTCAGCGGTCCTGGCTCGCGGGTGCCCCCGCAGTAGCGTGTGCCTGCCCAGGCAGGGCCGATCAGCCGGACGCCCCAGTCGAACCACTGTTCGACCTCCTCAGGCTCGCGGATGCCGTCTGCGCCCTCCATCAGGACGACGATCCCCACCGGTGGAGGCGGATCCTGGGCCTGGGCCAGGTGGGCTTTCCAGGCTGCGATGTGATCAGCCAGGTCTGACCGGCTGAGGAGCAAGCGGAACTTGTCGGGTTGGTTGTCAGTCAGCCGCAAGTAGGCGTCGAGGTTTTGTCGGTAGCAATCGTGGGCTTCTTGGGGGGTATCATATATCTGGATCTCGTAACCGCCTTTGTCGAGTCGGCGCGGCGTGCAAAAAAGCGTTCCGAAGACGACCGCAACATTGGCTTGCTGGTATTCGGGCCAGCCCAGCAAAGTATTGCCATTGTAGGCAGGAATGGGGGTTTTTTTCTCGGTTTGGCGGATGTCATGAGCCGATTGTGTGTAATCGCGGCCCAGGTTGACCATATTACAGGCCAGGTCTTGATGGGAATCGATGATCAGGGGCATAGGGTTAAATACACGGCGCACCGGTCACCCGGTGCGCCAATATTTTTACTCGATTATTCTTTGCTGGTTTCGTCAGCCTCGGTGTCGTCATCTTCGACGGGGTCTTCATCGGGCTCCGGTTCAACCTCGGCTTCAGGTGTTTCTTCGACTTCAGCTTCAGTCTCAGGTTCATCATCCGCTTGGGTTTCTTCAGCAGCTTCAGCTTCTGCTTCCTCTTCAGCTTCGACTTGCGCTTCTGCCTCTTCAACAGCTTCAGCCTCGTCTTCAGCTTCTGCTTCGGGTTCTTCTGCAGGTGTTTCCTCTGCAGGTGTTTCCTCAACATCATCATCTTCAGTGAGCTCATCGATATCAAACTCGTCGGTGAGGGTTTTCCAGTCGAGGTCTGTGTATGCCGGCGAATCTACGCGGCGCATGCTCAGGCCGATGCGGTGGGTATCTTCTTCGATCTTGATGATGCGCAGGGTCAGAACATCACCCTCTTTCAGCACTTCTTTGGGGTGCTCGATGCGCTGTTCGCTGATCTCGGAGATGTGGATGAGGCCTTCGAGGTCACCCTCAACATCATCCAGCAGGAGACGGGCAAAGGCGCCAAAATTGGTCAGGCGGGTGATCTTGCCCTCAACCAGTTGGCCTTCAGTCAGCTGTGCAATTTGGTCGTCCCAGGGATCATCCTGGAGGCGGCGAATGGACAGGCCAATGCGCTTGCGGTCAGGATCGATGCTGATCACTTTGACCTTGATTTCCTGTCCGACCTCTAACACCTCGCTGGGATGATTAATGTGTTCCCAGGAAAGCTCAGAAAGGTGGACCAAACCGTCGGCGCCGTTGATGTTGACAAATGCGCCAAAATCAGCCAGGCTGGTGACCCGGCCGGTGCGGACTTCGCCTTCTTCCAGGTCTTCAATCACACGTTCCTTGATGGTGTCGCGGGTTTCACTGCTTGCGGCACGCTCGGAGAGGATCAGTCGTCGGCGGTCGCGATCGACTTCGATCACGCATACTTCGATCTCTTCACCGACCATTTCGCTGTAACGTTCATCGGGTGAATTGCCCGTGATCGTCAACCGGCGTCCTAAGCCGATTTGGGAAGCCGGCACAAAGCCGCGAATGGTTCCCAGGGGCACCAAAAGGCCGCCCTTGTTGTACCCTTCAATCTTGGAAGTGAAGGACTCTTCAGATTCCAACAATTCTTCAGCTGTTTGCCAGTTTTCCTCTTCCAATGCACGGTTGAAAGAGAGGATCAGGTTGCCGTTGGAATCTTCCGGCGTGACAACATAAACAGTGATCTCTTCACCCTCTTGAAAGGATTTGCGGGTTTCGTCGTCAATGGCGTCGAATTCCTTGCCTGCGAGAATCCCTTCTGACTTCGCGCCAACACTGACAAGGATTTGGCCGTCGCTGATGCTGGCAATGGTTCCCTTGCGGATTTCACCACGCTTCGGGAAATCAATGGTAATGCCCTCTTCAGCGAGCAAGGCTTCCATTTTGTTGTTGCTGGCCTGCTCCTGATTTTCTTCTTCCCCCGTTGTTTTAATTACATCATTTTGGTCCATAAAATAAGTTACTCCACAGTTGAATTTCTCACTGATTATAAGGGTTATTTAAGAACTTGACAACCCTCAAAAACCACTTGCATATTCGTGGATGATAATCAGCCTTTCTATTGTACCGGACAGGGTGGTTTTGTCAATTTATTCAACGATTTTCATATAATTCAGCCTTCCTTGCTCCCCGGATCAAGAATTTCCCGGATTTGGGTTTTCGGGTTCGGTTCACTGACAATGCCCCGTGCTTCCATTTCATCGATCATGCGGGCTGCGCGGGTATAGCCGATGCGCAGTTTGCGCTGGAGCATCGAAACGGACGCCTGACCCTCCGCCCGGACGGTATCAACGGCCTCGTTGAATTTCGAGTCAAGGTTTTCATCTTCAACTTCTTCCCACAACGGCACCTGTTTGAACGGCACGCCATGGCTGGACTGGAAGGCGGCGGGCTGATCAGGCCGTTCCGGGGCTACCCCCGACACAGAAAAGCCGCGCCAATAAGCCGCCAGGCGGTTGATTTCGGCATCTGAGACGAATGCGCTCTGGATGCGGACGGGTGCAGGCGCATCCGGGGCCTGGAAGAGCATATCGCCGCGGCCGAGGAGGCGCTCGGCACCGGGTTGATCGAGGATCACCCGGCTGTCCACAGAGGATGCCACCGCAAACGCGATCCTGGCGGGGAAGTTGGCTTTGATCAGCCCCGTGAGGATATCCGTTGATGGGCGCTGGGTGGCAATGATCAAATGGATGCCGGTGGCACGTGCCAGCTGAGCCAGACGTGTGATGGCCCGTTCGGTCTCATCGGGTGCCAGCATCATCAGGTCTGAAAGCTCATCGATTACCACCAGCAGGTAGGGCAGTTTTTTGAGCTGGTTTTTGGCGCAGTAGACGTTGTAGTCGGCAATATTGCGGGTGCGGGTCTCAGAAAATTTGCGGTAGCGCTGGTCCATTTCGCGCAGCATCCACTGCAGGGCGCCGACCACGTGTTCGGCTTCGACGATCACGGGGGAGAGCAGGTGCGGAATGCCGTTGTACCCTGTCAGCTCTACCCGTTTGGGGTCAACCAGCACCAGGCGCAGTTCATCGGGCGTTTTGTTGAGCAGAAAGCACGCGAGGATATCGTTAATGCAGACGGATTTGCCCGCGCCCGTCGTCCCGGCGATTAACAGGTGGGGCATGACCGTCAGGTCTGCCGCGACGGGATTGCCCGAGACGTCTTTGCCCAGGGCAATTTTCAAAGGGGAATCCAGTTCCTGGTAAGCCGGGCTGGTCAGCACTTCCTGGAGTGAAACCAACGCAATGTGGCGGTTGGGGACTTCAATGCCGATGTAGCCCTTGCCCGGCACGGGCGCTTGAATGCGGATGCGCGCAGCGGCCAGGGCCAGCGCAAGATCGTCCGCCAGCGAAGTGATTTTTGAGACGCGCACGCGCATTTTCCCGTTGCGGCTGGTAACAAAATCCGGTTCGATGCCAAACAGGGTGACGGTCGGTCCCCGGCGGATATCGACCACGTGGGCTGGTGCGCCAAAGGAACGCAAAGTCTCTTCGATCACCCGGGCGCGATGGCGGTCATTTTCGGCATCATCCGGAGGTTCAATGGCCGGATCAAGGATTTCGCTGGGGTCCGGCAGCACCCATACGGGTTCTTTTGGCAGCCGATCCAAACCGGCAGGCCCTGAGGCGCTGATGGGTTCGGTTATGACCGTCCCGGCCGGGGCGGGCTGTGTCTCGGCGTGCGGCTTGCCCTGTGCAGTTTGCGCCTGGCTTGACTGCCGGCGTGCCTGTCTGCGTTCGTGCAGTTGAGCCATGAGCCGGGAAAATCCCTGCTGCAGTTTGCCACCCAATTGTTTGAGGGCATCACCCAGCCATTTGATGATGTTGGCCATAGCCAGGTCGAGGGTCAGGATCAGGCTGATCAAGAGCCAGGCGATCAATGCTACAATGGCACCAGGTTTTCCTAAGGTGCTCACAAACCCAAGCTTAACGGCAGCCCCGAGATACCCGCCACCGCTGCCCATGCTGGCTTCTGTGAACCCACCATCGATCAGTAGATGAAACCACCCCGTCAGGTTGATGAAAAACAGGATAATACCTGCGGTGCGCTCAGCAGACATGCGGGGAAGATGCTCCACATTCCTGAAGAGCATCCAGGCGCCGAAGGTGATCAATGCCACAGGCAGCAGGTAAACCCCCCATCCGATCAGGCGGCTGATGTTTCTCACCCACCAGCCCGTGACGCTCCCACCGGATTGCACAAACAGGGAGATCAGGGTTAAAACCCCGATGAAGAGCAGGATGATGCCAACAATATCCACCCGCCTCTGGGGTGAAACCCCGGAGAGGAGCGGTTCGCGAGGGTTGGCCCGCGATGTTGTTTTTTTCGCCTGCTTGGCCTTGGATGTTTTTGTTTTCCGGCGTGCCATGCTAATCTCCTGCGGTGATGATGACTCCTTCTACCGTGTGGATTATAGCATAGCAACCCGTTCTTAATGCCTTATCGCGTATCGGGCTGTGCTCTGCCCGTTTCTGCCGGTTTTTCCCGGGCTAAGGACAGCGAATTTGGTTATGCTATAGGGCTTGACCGGTGGGAAAATTCAAGTATTATCAAAGGAAGAAATCTCATTTATTATGTAGGATGTAGTTGTAATAATCACTTGCGAGGGTTTTTATAGTCTGTTATAATCTTTTTATTACCTGTCATTAAAAATCGCCGGAACCGGTAAGCACCTTTACCCCTCGGCTTTTGACCGAAAGAATGCTTCCCGTATGTCTTTAACAAATCAAGCGGCAAGTTTTGCCATCATCACAGAATGCATTTGTGGGGCCGCGCATAAGATGAGATCTTGCCTAGCGCATTAAATTAATTATCCTTCCCGATTATTATGTTTCATTATGATGCCTCTCCGCAGGTACGGGCAGATAACGCAATGTGGTTTATCCTGAGAATTTATTTAAACTAGATGATTTAAGCAGAGTGAAAACAATATGAATATCCTAGAACTTGAACAAAAAACACTTAACGAACTGCGCAGCATTGCTCAGGATCTAAAAATTCCTCGTCCGCAGCGGCATAAGAAGGAAAGCCTGATTCTGCAAATTTCACGCGCCTGGGGAGAGGCCGAAGGGCTTGAGATCAGGGGCGGGATACTGGAGATCATGAACGAGGGGATCGGCTTTTTAAGGCAGGATTACCGCATCGGTTCGGAAGATGTTTACGTCTCGCAGGCGCAATTGCGCCGTTACGAATTGCGCTCAGGGGATATGGTCATCGGCCATGTTCGGCCGCCCCGTGAATCAGAACGGCATTTTGGTTTGTTAAAGGTTGAGTATGTTAATGGCTTGACCCCGGATGAGGCGCGCCATCGCCCCCGGTTTGAGAATCTCACCCCGATCTTTCCCGATAACCGTTTCAATTTGGAATATGATGAAAAAGTACTCTCCACGCGTTTAATTAACCTCGTCGCGCCGATAGGCCGCGGCCAGCGCGCCATGATCGTCTCTCCACCTAAAGCCGGCAAGACCACAATCCTCAAGGAAATTGCCAATGCAATTTTCACAAACCATCCCGAAGTCCGGCAGATCATGTCGCTGATCGGTGAAAGGCCGGAGGAAGTGACCGATATGGATCGGTCGGTGGAGGCTGAAGTGGTCGCTTCGACTTTTGACGAACCGGTCACAGCCCATGTCCGCATGGCTGAAATCGCTTTGGAAAGATCAAAACGGCTGGTAGAATCCGGCCATGATGTGGTTATTCTAATGGACTCGTTGACCAGGCTGGCCCGGGCTTACAACCTTGTGGTCAACCCCTCCGGACGAACGCTCTCCGGCGGTTTGGATCCCTCGGCACTGTATCCCCCCAAACGATTCTTTGGGGCAGCCCGTAACCTTGAGGAAGGCGGTTCCCTGACGATTATCGCTACAGCCCTGGTCGATACCGGTTCACGGCTGGATGATGTGGTCTTTGAAGAGTTCAAAGGCACCGGCAACATGGAATTGCACCTTTCACGGCGGCTGCAGGAACGCCGCACATTCCCGGCCATTGATATTGAGCGTTCATCCACCCGCCGGGAGGACTTGCTGCTTGGGCCTGACGTCCTCAAGCGAGTCTGGCTGATGCGCCGGATGTACCTGCAGATGGTTGCCAATGCCCCGCAAGGCGCCGGAATGGACCCGGCCGTTGCCACAGAGGCTGTCATCCAGCAGATCATGCGCACGAAAACGAACATGGACTTTCTTGAAACCCTTAATGGTGATTTTTAAATTAGAGGTGATGCATTTTGACCGATCGAACCCCGCAAGAAAACGAGACCACGGCTAAGACCAACCGCTGGCAAATCTGGGTATCCTGGGGGGTTACTGTCATCCTCGTTGCTATGTTGGTGTCCGTGCTGTATTGGCAGCCGATCCTCGCGCAGGAACTGGCTGAGCGTAATGGCAACGGGATAGCAGCCGAAATCAGCCCTGTGGAAGATCCATCGACTGAAGCCCTGGCAGGCATGCCGTATTTTGAAGTTGAGCAGGACGATCCGTACCTGGTGCGGGTTCCAGAAACGCGCACAATTGCCCCCACCCGGCCGCGCAGTGAACCGGTGGAATACGAAGTTTTATCCGGGGATGCTGTGTTCAGCATTGCCCAAAAATTCAATATCTCCCCCGAGACCTTGCTGTGGTCAAATTATGCCGTGCTGCGGGACGACCCGCACTTGCTGTCGATCGGGCAGGTGCTGCGTATCCCGCCGACCAACGGTATCCTCTATGAGTGGAAAGAGGGCGACACCCTGGAAACGGTTGCCAGGAATTTCAAGGCTTCGGTGGATGACATTCTGAACTGGACGGGCAATAAACTGGATTTTGCCAACCCTGAAATTGATGCCGGGGAACTGGTGATGGTCCCTGGCGGTCAGCGCGAGTTTCAGCAATGGGTGGTGCCGACCTATGCCGTCGGCCGCTCCGGCACGGCGTCACTGCCTGGCGGGTGTGAGATTGGTGGTTCGATTCTGTACGGCGGCGGATGGTTCACCTGGCCGGCGGATAACCGCTATTTGTCTGGCAACGATTTTTGGTCCGGGCACCTGGCGATCGATATTGCGGCTGCCACGGGCGCACCGATCTACGCAGCAGACTCTGGCGTGGTGGTGTTTTCGGGGTGGAACGGCAGCGGTTATGGCAACGTGGTTATGATCGACCATATGAACGGCTACCATACCTTATACGCGCACCTCAGCAGCACAAACGTCTCTTGCGGCTCAAGTGTGGGTCAGGGAAATATCGTTGGTCGTGCGGGTTCGACGGGCAATTCCACCGGCCCTCACTTGCATTTCGAGGTCAGATATCTGGGCGGGTTCCTTAACCCGTGGACGGTCTTACCCTGATTGTGATATAATCATCTGGCAATCCTGCTCCAGTAGCTCAATAGGATAGAGCAAGGCACTCCTAACGCCTAGGTTGGGGGTTCGAGTCCCTCCTGGAGCATCCATCGCAACAAAAAAACGCCTGGTTTCCAGGCGTTTTATGTATTAAGGTTGTTGTTTAGTTGTGGGTTACCACTCGGAATCCATGTCGTCAAAATCGAAATCATCTTCGATTTCCTCGAATTCTTCGGGATCCTGCCTGACCCATAAAATCAGCAGGTTACCGTCATCTGAATCGACGGTCCGGGCGGCGACGATGGGGACTTCCTTCTTCATGCCGATGGGGTCTCGATATTCGAGGTACATGGTGAGCTTGCGTGCCCAGGCTTTGTGGCAGCGGTCGAGAAGGGCTTCGCCGTTGAAGGTGCGCAGAGTGGTGCGTGCGGTGTCGTAAAGGTAAGGGCCTTCAGTCAGGCCCGCTGTCCACCCGTTGATGCCCATGATGAAGTCCGTCTCGATGGAGTCAAAACTCGGGGTTGGGCCTTCGATGATCGTGATTTTGTTGTCCATGAATGATTTACCTCGCAAGCATCTTACCACATAAAAACATCCAAGACTAGACTGTTCGATGAGAAATTACTCGAATTGATCTTTGTATTGATGGTGAGAGGATCAGCTTGTTCGGTGCGGTTTACGGGTAGGTATTGTTGTAGAACCAGTTGAAGGCGTAATACCCGCCGCTGGTTGCCTCCAAGCGGATGGCAATTCTGCTCTGCCCTGCCAAATCTGCAGGGACCGCATAAGTGCCTGTGAATGTGCCGCCTGAGCCCGAATTGATGGTCGTGACCTCGATCCCGCCGATCCCCCGTGTGCCCATTTTACCCATCAGCACTTTGAAATCGTAATTGGCAGGGAAGTTGTTCGTTGTGATGGTCACGGTTTCATCTGCCTTGACACCGGTGATGGAAAAGGTGGGAATGCCCGTATAACCGCTTACACTGGCCGGTTGAGTGACGGTGGTGTTGTTGTAAAACCAGTTGTAAGAGTAATAAATGCCGTCTTCGGTTTGTAAGCGGATCGCGATCTGGTAATTGCCCTGCAAGCCCTCCGGGATGTCAAAGGTCTCGATGAACGAACCTCCGGAACCTGAGTTGATCGTGGTGACATGGATTCCGCCGATGCCGCGGGTGCCGATTTGCCCCATGAGAACCAGGAAAACCCTGTTTGCCGGGTAGTTGTGCGTTCTGATGGTGACGGATTCATCTGCTTCGACGGACTCGATTGATATCGTTGGGATGCCGGTGTAAGGCGTTGTTGTGCTTGCACCGCCCACGCCGCCGGTTACATTTTCAAACCAGGTGTGTGTGTAAATGGCGCTTTCGGTGGATTCAAGCCGGATAGCAAGGCGGGTTTCGGATTTGAGCGCTTCCGGGATAGAGAAGGATTCCTTCAGCGTACCGTCAGCTTTCGGGGTAACCGTGCCCACTTTAATCCCATCGATGCCCTCGGTATTGTACTTTCCCATCAGGACATCAAAGGGTTCATCGGCGGGGAACTGGCTGCCTTCAATGGTAACCAGGGTATCTTTTTTCACAGTCACCACCACGAGGATGGGTTTGGGTTTGTCTGCCTCTTTAAGCAGCTCAGCCAGGTAGTCCTCATCATGGCTGCCATAATTTGTGTTGAAAAACCAGTTAAAGGCATAATACCCATGTTGCGTTGAATCCAGGCGGATGGCGATCTTTTCTTGGTCGTGAAGTTCTTCAGGGATATCAAAGGTGAACACCTGGCTGGTACCGGAACCGGTGTTGATCGTATCCACCACAATGCCACCCACACCGAGTGTGGCAAATTCGCCCAATCTCACACTAAAGGTTCTGTTGGCCGGCAGGCCGTGGGTGAGAATAGTAACACGGTCGTTTTCTGTTACACCGACGACCGAAAGGGTTGGGATGGTTTCGGCAGGGACGAATTCGTTGGTAAAGCCAAGTGCCAGGATGAGAACGAAAATAACAGTTAGCGAGAGTTTTTTCATCAGGTCACCTCTTGATTAGCCATGGGTTTCAGTTTTTTTCCTAATTCTGGTCAGCCAGAAGGTCAACTTTCAGGGCATCAGCGAGGCATAAACGCACTCAGTTTGACCTTTTGCAAGGAAAGTAAACCCGTCAATACCATTATATGCTCAATGGACTGCTTCCAAGTGCTCTTGACGGTTTCCTTAATTTAGCCTAATTATAAGGGATTCGCCGGTTTACATCAATAACCAATTTAATCAATGAAGTCAAAAGATCGTCGTTGGATGCATTAACGGGATGAGATTTCCCCGTAAAAGATGAAAGCCTAATGCAAATTTTATTTATCCGAAATGGTGATTTGTCCGTTCTTGATCATTTTTTCCGGCACCTGGTTGCTCAGTCCATACAATTAACTTTCCTTGGTAATGCATGGAACGCCTGTTTAAAATAAACTTCACCCTGAGGCCATAACAAAAAACCGCCTTATTATCAGGCGGTTTTTTTAGTTATCCATGGTGGTTTTATTTTCTGGTGACTTTGATCGTGCGCGGTTTGGCTTCTTCTGCTTTGGGCACGATCAGAGTCAGAATGCCGTTTTCCAATTCGGCCTGAACTTTCGATGAATCCAGGGGAGTAGGGAGCGTCAGCACCCGGTGGAACTTGCCGCTGGGGCACTCTTCCAGCAGGTAATTTGCATCCTCATCACGTTCGCGCTTGATCTCTCCGGCAATGGTCACAATTTCATTCACGATGTGGATATCCAGGTCGTCTGGCTGAACGCCGGGCAATAAGGCTTTGATCGTGAAGGAGTCGTTGCCTGCGATCACATCGATCGGGAAGGTCAGTTTTGCTGAGTAGTCCTCATCCCAATCGCGCATCATTTCTTCCATCATCCGGCGTCGCATGGGACGTCTTACAGGGTTAATATACAGGGTCATGTGTTCCTCCGTAAATGTTGAATTTAATCAGTCTCTATTGTGATGTTATTTCGAGTGTGTTAACTGCATATCTGAAAAGGATTGGAGATTTATAAGAATTGCCTGCTCTGGTAGAATCCTTGATTGAGTTTTTCAATCACACTTAAGGTATCCGTCATGAAAAGACGCTCCATTGTGCTCATTTTGGCCTTATCAGCGGCCGTCATCGCCGGGGTATATACCCTCTACAAGGGTTATTTTTCAATGTCAAAGCGCACTCGTGCTGTGCTTGACTTCATCAGGGACCCCAACCCCTACCACATTGGGATTGTGCCGGCCCTCTCACGGTGTGGCGAAGCGCCATTTATTATGCCCACGACGGGTTTGATCGGTTTCCTTTGGGATGATTCCTTCCGGCCAGGGCACAGACACCAGGGTATAGATATCTTTGGCGGCACCGCAGTCGGTGAGACCGCCGTGTATGCCGCATATGACGGCTACCTGACCCGTCTGCCTGAGTGGAAATCCAGCCTGATCATCAGGATTCCTTCTGACCCCCTTCAGCCAGGCCGCCAGATATGGACCTATTACACCCACATGGCCGACAAATCCGGCCAGCCGCTGATTGCGGATGTATTTCTGCCTGGAACTGAGGAGGTATGGGTCACAGCGGGCACCCTGCTGGGCTACCAGGGCAATTATTCAGGCTCGCCTGGCAACCCGACGGGGATCCATCTGCATTTTTCCATCGTCAAAGACGATGGCCAGGGGAAATTCCTGAATGAACTGGAGATCGAGAACACCATCGACCCCAGCCCTTATCTTGGGATGGCGTTGAACGGTAAAATTAATCTGGATCAAATCCCAATGTGCACACAGGACCAAAGCGAGCCAGGAACGGATATGTAAAAGTTTAATCGTATAATGGATGAGCAAAAACCCATGAATAAGAAAGGGAAGTAACGCAAGATGGAGGAAATTGCCCAAAATATCTTCATAGAACAGAGTTATCCGGGCGTGGTCTCGTCTGTATTGAAATTAGGCCATGGCTTATTGATGATCGACAGCCCGTTTCTTGCCGATGATCGGCAGTCCTGGCAGCAGAAACTGGTCAATTTAGGCGGCGGAGTCAGCCGGCTGATGGTCCTGCTTGATTCACATACAGACCGCTTGCTGGGTGTCCCAATGACTGAGCTGCCGATCCTGGCACATGAAAACGCCCTGCAATTAATTGCCGATCTGCCGGCACCTTCCCGCGCGCCGGAGAAGTTATCAGGGTCAGAATCAGATCCGTACGAGATGTCTCAAAATGGGCGCAGTGTGCTGCCTAATATCGTTTATTCGCATCAGTTACGCATTTACTGGGACGATCAGCCTGTGGTGATAACTCACCAGCCCGGCGGGCACCTGGCGGGCAGTTGGGTACGCTATGACGCGCAAAGTGTGATCTTTGTGGGCGACAGCGTGGTGGTCAGCCAGCCGCCTTTCCTGGCCTGGTGTGACCTCGACCGCTGGATTGATGAGCTGACCTGGTTGTCTTCCGATTTCTTCAGAGATTATCAGGTGGTCAGCGGCCGGGACGGGCTGGTGACCCAGAAATCGATTTTGAAGATGATCGATTTTCTCACCATGATGAAAGATGTCGTCGATGAACTCACATCCTTGGAAAACTGGTCTGAGGCGGTCGATCAGCAGGTGCCCCAGATCCTGCAGAAATTCGATTTTGACCGCGAAAAGGCTGAACAAAATTATCATCGCCTGGTATGGGGACTGAACAAATTGCTGGAACGCGCGGCTGCGCGCCATGATGAAACACAAGGAGATACGCATGCCGGTTAAGGGATATCAGCCCCTGGTTGAAGTGACCCGGGGGGATATGGTTGAATCCGTACATTTTGGCGCGTTTTGTGTGGTTGATCGCGCGGGCAGTCTGTTAGCCCATGCGGGCAGCCCAGACCTGGTTGCATACCCTCGCAGTTCGCTTAAGCCCCTGCAGGTGCTGCCCCTGATCGAAGAGGGCGGAGCTGAAACCTTCGGCTTGACAGGCGAAGAGGTATCCATCATGTGCGGGTCGCACGCTGGCACCGTGCGGCATGTTGCGGTGCTGGAAAGCCTGCATGAAAAAATCGGGGTCACCGCGGCAGACCTCGCCTGTGGCGTGCATTGGCCGTACGATTCCGAGACTCGCGAGGCGATGAAACTTGCCGGCCAGGAGCCGACAGTATTCAACCACAATTGTTCGGGTAAGCACACCGGTATGCTGGCGTACGCCAGGCTGCGCGGGTTTGCCACCGAAAACTACCTCGATCCTGTACATCCCGTCCAAATTGCCATCCGGGAGGCGATTGGCGAAATGGTGGAGGCGGCATCCGACCGGATGCCGATGGGAACGGACGGGTGTTCCGCGCCGGTTTACGCGATGCCAATGCAGAGCATGGCGCTGGCCGTGGCGAAACTGGCTGACCCGGCCGGGTTAGGCGGCCCACGGGAAGCAGCCTGCCGAACGGTCACGTCGGCGATGACCGAGCACCCGTTTATGGTCGCTGGCCCGCATCAATTTGACACCGATTTGATGTCAGCAACGGGGGGAAAGCTTTTTTCCAAGGGCGGCGCCGAAGGATACCAGATCATCGGCGTGCTGCCGGGTGCGATCTCCGCGGGCTCTCCTGGGCTCGGGATCGCTGTCAAGGTCTCGGACGGTGATGCGCGCGGCCGGGCACGGCAGTCCATCAGCCTGACGATTCTGGACTGGTTGGGCGTATTCTCTGCTGACGAACGCAGCCACCTGGAAGACTATGGCAATGTCCCCGTGAGGAATTGGCGCAAGTTGGAGGTTGGCGAGGTGCGCCCAGCGTTTTCACTGCCAGAACTGGCAGGATTGTGGGCGTGAAGGCGCCAGAAATGCCTGACTTTCACGAGTGGGTCAAACGTATCCGAGCGCGCCTGGCCGCTGAATACGGGTTGCCGGAATGGCGTACCGCCCTGCCAGCCGTGGATGAGCTGGTTTCGACCATCCTTTCTCAAAACACCAACGACACCAACCGCGATGCGGCTTTTTATTCCTTGAAGGCGGCCTTTCCGGATTGGCAGGCCGTGATGCAGGGTGAAACGGACAAAGTGGTTGAGGCCATCCGGACAGCCGGGCTGGCAAATCAAAAAGGGCCGCGCATCCAGGCCGCCCTGCGGGATATCGCGACGCACAACCGGGGGCAGCTCAGCCTTGAGTTCCTGCGCGAGATGCCCAAGGAGCAGGCTCGGGAGTGGCTGTTGGGCATAAACGGTGTAGGCCCGAAGACTGCCGCGATCGTGCTGCTCTTCTCCCTGGAAATACCAGCTTTCCCCGTCGATACGCACATTTACCGGGTCACCGGGCGGATTGGCCTGCGGCCATTGAGTTTATCGGTGGAGAAGGCCCATCGCTACCTGGAAGAACGCATCCCCGAAGACGCTTATTACGATTTGCATTTGAACCTGATCCAGTTGGGGCGTGAGGTGTGCGGTGCACGCAAATGGGAATGTTACCGCTGCCCGGTTGAGGACTTGTGCACCTTTGACAGGAAGAGCCTGACTCTTGAGGATGGCTAAACCCTTTCGTGGGGCAGGCGTTTGCATTTAAGGGTAGAAAAAGCCCGTGAGGGCTTTACGGCCGACACAGGCTATGGTGAGCAGGCATTTTCTGTAGGGTGATTTGGTGATTTTGGACTTGGGGATTAATCCGCCAGCGAGCCGACCATTGACCAGGGGCCAGCCCATTCAACAGTGACGTCTCTCTCCTGCCCCAGCAGGTGTTCCTGGCTGTCAACGAATACCAGCTTATTGGTTGGCGTGCGGCCGCGCCATCGGCCGCGTTTTTTCTCCTCGAACAGGACATTCACCGTCCCACCCATCAGGCGGGTATTGATCTCCGTGGCGATCGCTTCCTGTAAGGACTCTAACTGCCTGAAGCGGCGCATTTTCTCATCATCCGGTACGTCATCGGTTAATTTGCGGGCAGAATAGGTGCCTTCACGGGGAGAATAACGGGCCAGGTGGGCTACATCCATCCGCAAATCTTCAAACAGGTTGTAGGTGTTCTGAAATTGCCCTTCGGTCTCACCCGGAAAGCCGACGATCACATCCGTGGCAATGGAAACACCCGGGATGCGCTCCCTAATCCTGTGAATCAGCTCTCGGTAGGCTGCGCTGGTGTAGCCGCGCCGCATGGCGCGCAAAATGGCGTCGTCACCGGATTGGATCGGCACTTCAATGTGCGGGCATACTTTGGGAAGGTCCCGCACGGCATCCAGCAGCGGGTCGGTCATCCAGTTGGGATGGGAGGTCAGGAACCGGATGCGTGCCAGGCCCTGAATATCGTGCAGGTCGCGCAGCAGCATATCCAGGGTGGGTCGTTCCGGTAGGTCAAGGCCGTAGCGGTCCACGATCTGACCCAATAATGTAATTTCCTTGACGCCCTGTTCGGTCAGACTGCGCGCTTCCTGCAGGACCTCGTGATATGGGCGGGAGCGTTCCCTGCCGCGTTTTGAGGGGATCACGCAATAGGTGCAGGCATGTGAGCAGCCATAAACGATGGGAATGTAAGCTGAGATCAGCTTTCTCTGCTCGGCTTTGGGCAGGACGATATCGCCATCCATGAGGGCGTTTAATGTGGTTTGCGTATCATGGGTGGTGGTCTTCGCCGCCCGCTCGCCGAGGTAATGCAGAAGCGGTTCTGGGTCAGAAGGCGGGGAGACTACATCCACCCAGGGGAAGCGCTCCTGGATGCGCTGGTTACCGCGCACACCGATCAAGCAGCCCATCAGGTTGATGACCAGGTTGGGGTTGCGGTCCTTTAACGGTCGCAGGGAGCTCAGCCGGCCGATGGCTTTATCCTCGGCGCTCTGCCGCACGACGCAGGTGTTGAGGACGATCACATCCGCATCGGCGGGTTTGCCGGTGGGTTCAAATCCGAGTTGTTCCAATGAGGATGCCAAACGCCGCGAATCGGCCACGTTCATCTGGCAGCCCTCAGTCCAAATGTGGTATTTCATAGGGCATCATTATACCCAACGGAGTCGAAGGGGAAGCTTTAACCCATTACAAAATTTTCGTTCGGGAGGAAAACCAGGAGAATTCCCCGATTTTTGGGAAAAATACCCGATTTAAGTTATAATTGGGGTGTTAATACCCTTGAGTCGATGGAGATGGTGCGATGGATTTTGAGATTACTGAGTTTAAACGCAGCACAGTTTTGAAAACAAACGGTCGGATTGACAGCTACACCGCGCCCGAACTTGAAGAAGCCCTGAACCAGTTAATTGAGAAGGGTCAGTACAATATTATTTTTGATATGTGCGATGTGAATTTTGTCTCGAGTGCAGGGTGGTGGGCGTTGATCCGGGTTCAAAAAGAGGTCAACAAAATGAATCGGGGTGAGCTGATCCTGGTGAATATGGATGAGCGCATTCGCGAATCAATGGACCTGGTCGGGATTGTGCCATACTTCAAGGTTTACGATGACCTGCTTGAAGCCGTGGGCAATGTCTGATCCCGCCCTGGTTTAAGATCACAGATTACGATAAAAGCTGTTTGGTTGCCAAACAGCTTTTTTTATTTGTGGTAAATCAGTATTTCAACCATCAATCAGGCCGGTCAGGGCCGGGGCACCAGGGCTGGCCTATTTCAGTGCCTGGTGAACAGCCCTGATCTCCCCGAGGGCCATTTTGGAGCACTTATGTGGAAAAACAAAGCACTTTTCACCCCGTTTCCAGGTCAGGAAGGTGATGTTACTTGATTTCGAACTGGTATCGGGCGCGTTGGCGGGTGTAAGGGGTGGTACCGCTGACCAACAGGACGGCAACGTCCACATCACCGCCGATGTTGATGTCAATTTGGCCTTGGTTGGCTTCATCCAGGGTCACCGGGATGACCTCGGTCTGCTCTCCAAAGGTGACCAGGTTCACACGGAAGAATTGCGGCAGCGCATTCTGGATGCGGACGAATCCTTCCATTTGCCACCCGCCATCGTCGGCTTCAAAGTCGGTGAAGTAGCCGATTACCTCGACGCGGATATCGTCGATGACCATCCCGTCGCCGTTGACCGCCGCGTCGGTGACATAATCGAACCGGACCGTGACTTCCTGTCCCGCAAAGGGCGTAAGGTCAACGGTCTCCTGTTGCCATCCGTTTGAGCGGCCGTTCAACCCACAGCCATAGCTGTTGCCGGAGGGGTTTTCCGTGGTGCAGGAGGTGGTGTTGAGGATGCGCCAGTTTGCCTCATCGGCCGATGCGGAGATGAATACATAATCGTAATCTTTTTCAAGGTCATACCAGGTTTGGTAGGTCATCTCAACAGGCCCGGTGACGTCCCTCAGGTCAAACCGGCGTTCAATGGACATGTTGGAATGGTCTCCCATGTTGGACCACAGGTACGTATCACCCGAGTAGGGGTCGGCAGGCAGCAGGCTTGTGGATTGAGCGCCCTCGAAGGTGAGGGTGTAATCCCCGGCGCATGAAATCTGGATGTAGGCCACACCCCATTGGGCGATATCGTCTGGAGTCTGCCCGGTTGGGCAGGTTGTGATGGCGCTGGTATGCCCAGCCAGTGGTGCATCCGGGTAAAGGCTGTAATGAAAACGTCCATCGGCGACTTCCGGGTTCCCTACCAGGTTGGTCACTGCCCAGTCGGCAAACACATCCTCGGCGGTCATGATTTCACCGGTCAGTGGATCGTCAAATTCAAAAGCCTCCAGGACGTTATCGATGCTCTCCAGGCCATTGGCCTGCTCTGCGGCCAGGGCGCGGGTGAAATCATCACCAAACCGGCCGTAAATATAGGCCGTAAAGAGCATGGAAGCGCCATAATGGGGTCCATTCTGGCCGATATGTGGGCCCCAGCCGGTTAATTGCAAGTCCGTGTTTTGGAGGTAGAGCCGATCGAAACCGCCCGGGTCATACCCGTTGATCATTTCCGCCAGCATGGAGAACCCTTCGTTCATCCAGGTCTCCTCATTCCGGTCGATATGCCAGTGGATCATGTGCTGGAGTTCGTGGGCAAGGGTGCTGTAAATGCTGCTCTGCCAGAGACGGACATTATCGGCGTTGATCAGGAACATCTCGTGGGCATTGGAATACTCATGGGCATCGGGGTGAAACTGATCGGCTGAGGAGTAATAGCCGGCCAGGGACTCGCCCAGTCCGCCGGTATACAGGATGTGGATTCTGGGGTCGCCATCCACGCCAGGTGACCACTCGCTGCCAAAAAAGGCCCGGGTAGTGGGGTAAATTTCCTGGTCAAAGGTTTCTCCCAGGGCGACCAGGTCCGATGCTTCGTATTCGACCTGGTTTTCAACCCAAATGTAGGTATGTTCCCCAAGGTAGCGTACTGAAGCGGTCACCGGGAAGTTTTCGCGGGTGTCGACGTTGGTGACCCAAAACACCTTGGCGTCCCCGATCTGATAGGGCGCATTGGGATCCGGGTAGGTCCTGGGGATGCCGCGCTTTCCGCCCAGGCGTTCAGCCAGTTCGATGGGGTCGTTGATGGGGACGACGGCTTGATCGAGGGCGTTTAGCGTGCCCATCTGTGCTTCTATAGGTTGCGGGGTGGCTGATAATGGTGGAGCGATGGCGCTCGGCTCCCTTGTGGGCGCGACAAGATGGGGGAGGGGCTGTTCAATCACCCCTGGGGTAATCACCTGAGGCGGCTCTGTCCGGACGACCAGGAAGGCGCCACTGGCCAGCAGCACCAGGGCGAGGCACAGGCAGCACAATACCACCACCAGGAGGATGGTCAGGACCACAGGGAGGGAAGCAGACTTTTGTTTCATTATTAATACTTCAGTTCGATGTCAATTCGTAGACAAATTCGAAATGTGGTATAAATTTACCGCATTTCTGCTCTTTTGCCAGCCTCCCCTGATATTGAAAATTATGCACAAATCCCTTTATTGGCTGTTGGCGGCAGGTTACCAAGCCAGGTGGCGATGGGTACTATTTCATCCCGGGGTTGGTTAAGGGGTGAGGCCCTCTGCGCTATTTGCCCGTCACTTGTGCGAGGTGCGTTATAATGAATCTGATTAACTTGCGGAAGAATTTGCTTTAGCAAGGAAGGAAGAACCCATGCAAGCGGTGATGGACCCTGCAGTAACATTCGATAATTTATTTAAAGGCTGGTGGAAGATCGTCCTGCTGGCCGTTGTGGGCGGCTTGCTGGGCCTGGCGGCCTCTTTTGTCCTGCCCCCGAAATACCAGGCTGAAGCGACTTTTTATGCCAGCATTGATTTCACCCAGATCAATTTTGAGAATATGGTTGGGGAATACGGCGACCCGCTCATTTTCACCCAGTATGATGAAGACCTGGCCTTGCAAGTTGTTGAACGCGTCTTGCGTGCAGAGCGCCATGCGGCGCTACAATTTGCCCAAACGCTTGACCCTGCCCTGGATGCTGATGCGTTCTGGGACGATATGCAGATTCAGCGTTACCTGGCCCGCTGGCACTTGCGCTTTCGGCATGAAGACCCGCAAATTGCCCAGGCAATCGTCAATCATTGGGCGTCAATAGGGATGGAAGCATTGGAAACCGCTCAGGCTGACGGCCGGGCAGAATCCTTTGTGATCGTTTCGCTGGTCGAGGAAGCAAGCCTTCCGCAAGAACCGATCTACCACAACCGTTCGACACTGGTCCTGGCAGGCTTGGCGGTCGGCTTTTTATGCGGCGTGATCCTGGTAGATTTTTCGGCACGTTATCGCGGGCGTAAAGCTGCGGAGGCCTGAGGATGCTCACTTCGATCTCAAAACACGCTGCTTACCGTGTAGCCGTATCGACCTTGCTGTTCCTGCTGGTGGTCGGCCTGCCCCTGACGAGCTTCCCTGTGCTTTACCGGCTCACGGGAGCGATCGTGGCGCCCTTTTCTGCCATCCCCCTGGCGATTTTGCTGGTGGTTTGGCTGGTGCCGTTTGTTCTCGAGCGGGGAAAGTTCCCTGCCGAAGTTGTCCCTTACCTGTATTTTATCCTGATAGCCTTGTTGGTCACAGCTCTGGGCTTTTTCCTGAACGGCTTTTACGTCCGGGGGCGTGATTTTTTTGACCTGAGCCTGCGGGCGTTCCTGACAGTCGGCATCGGGTTGAGCTTTTACCTGTTTTTTGCAGCCTATCCGCAGGACCTGACGGCCCTCCGGAAGACCCTGTCATTGATCAATATCGGCGGTTTGATCCTGCTGCTGTGGACGGGGATCGAAATTGTGGTATTGCGATCACGCCCGCGCATTCAAGATATGCCGGATTGGATCCGAACGATCCGCAATCTTTTCGCCATCCAGTCCCCAAGCATGATTTATACGACCCGGGTGACGGGATTCGCATACGAACCCTCCTGGTTTGTGCGCCAGTTTAACCTGCTGTTGCTGCCGATCTGGCTGGCTGCTGTGTTTCAAAGGCAATCGGCATACGCGTTTCGCATCTGGAAGTTCCAGGCAGAGGACCTGCTGCTCGTGGCTGGCTTGATCGTGTTTGGGTCCTCATCCCCGCGGATTGGGCTGGTAGCCCTTTTGGCATCACTGGCTTACCTGGGCATTCTCTTGTTGACCCAATTGCACCGTCTGATTATGTCATGGTACCTCAAAAAGCGCCGCAAACCGCCCAAGCGGATCGGCTGGGTGAAAATCCTGTTGGCGGTGTTGATGGTGGCGGTGATGGCAGTCGCTGCTTTCAGCGCGCTGATCGGGTACGCCGCGGTTGCCAGCCGTTGGGACTACCGGTATGCCCTTCTGCTGGAAAACGCCTTTAGCGGGTTGGACATCTTCTCAATGTCTACCACCGAGCTGATCTACAGGGCGCGGGATCTGGCTTTCTTTGAGCGGGTGATCTACTGGCTGGGCGGCTGGCAGGTCTTCAATGACTATCCGTTTGGCGTGGGCCTTGGCAATGCCGGCTTTTACTTCTACGACCGCATGCACGGCGCGGGGCTGGAATCCTACGAGATCCGGGATGTGGTCTACCGGGCAAATTACCTGCCGAACTCAAAGAACCTGTGGACCAGGCTGCTCGCGGAGACCGGATTCATCGGCCTGGCGGTGTTCCTGGTGTGGCTCTACGTTCTGTGGCGCAGCGCCGGGCTGACCCGCAAAAGCAGGTCAAAAGAACTGCGCATCGTGGGCCTTGCGGGGCAGCTCTTCCTGCTGGCTTTTATCGTGGAGGGGTTCAGCATGGATTCCTTTGCCATGCCGTACGAGTGGATCATGTTCGGTTTGATCTCTGCCGGGGGCGCGCTGTATCGTAAAGAACTGCATGCGGGGGATGGCCCGCCGACCTCAGCGCTTGCGGATGGTTAATCGTTGTTTTAAGCGGGTGGCATCAATCATCCAGGGGGACAAAATTGACCAGAATGAGGTTTTGTTCGCAATCTGCATAGGTGTCGAAATAGATTTGTTCTGATAATTGCTGCCCTTGCTGGTCGCGCACCTGGACCCAAAAAACACCGGCAGAATCAACCGGCTGGCTGGCAAGCTGGATCTCGTAGCCGCCCAATCCATAAGCGGTTGACCCGCCCGTGATGGCTTCAGCATCTGAGAGGCCGTTTTCATCATGATCCATCCCGGCTGTGACGATCAATTTCAAGACTTCCGCCCCATCCGCATCAAAGACCTGGCCGGCAACGCCCATCCACTGGCAGCCTTCATCCGGGTGGGTGAAGTTGGGCAGGTAGAAGGGGCCGCCATCCTGGAGGGTAAAGGCAGCCTCGATTGCGGGAACCGGTGTGGGTTCCAGGGGCGGCGGCTCTGGCTCTGCAGGTGTGACGGTTGGCGGGAGGGTCTCCGTCGGCACCGGGGATGGGCCGGGAACATCAACAGGCGTCTGTGTAGCAGGGGGAACAGCATAGGGCGGGTAATGGCACCCAGAGATAAAAACTGCCAGGACGATGATGATGATCAAGGGTTTGATGCGCATGTAAAGTATCCTCTTTTGGCCTATTGCCTGCAAGTTCTGTACCATTGATGTGGAAAGAGCCCATGATGCAAGCAGCCATGGAATTTTTTGTTGCATATTCAAAAATGTTCACTAAATTCTCGGATAAGCCTTCTATCGGGTATAATTGCGCCAAATGCAGTCGTTTATTGGTGTTTGGCTTTAATCGAGAGGCCAATGAATAGAGGTATGACGATGAATTCCACGATTAATTCAATTTCCATGCTTTATTTTGAGGGATGTCCCTCCTGGCAGGCTGCCCTTAAGAACCTCAAACAGGTGTTGGATGAACTAAATCTGGCGGTAGAGGTCGACCTGGTCCGCGTTGATACGCCGGAACAGGCGCAGAGCGAGAAATTTCTCGGTTCCCCCTCCATTCGGGTCAATGGAGTCGACTTGTGGCCTGAGGAACGCGAAACCTATTCCTTAAGCTGTCGGGTTTACCGGATGCCAGAGGGCTTTATTGGCGTGCCCACTGTGGGTATGCTGACCGGGCGATTAGGCGAGGTGCTTGACAGCAAATAATCACCTGCGGTGTGATTTTCCCGTTATATTGCTGGTTTTCCCCCTGAAATTAACCATGCAGGTTCGGCTGCGGCATCCGAAGTGGCCGCGCTGTTTGTTCAGGCTGGAACAAACTTTGGCTCAACTTCGTGGCAGGCCACGAAGTGACCGGGTTGGACTTCACGCCAGGCGGGCACGATTTTGCTGCAGTGCGGTTGGGCGATGGGGCAGCGGGTATGAAACCGGCATCCTGACGGCGGTGAGATGGCGCTGGGAACGTCGCCCTCGAGGATGATGCGCTGGCGTTCTCTGGCCGCTTTGGGGTTTGGTACGGGCACCGCAGAGAGTAGCGCCTGGGTGTAGGGATGGAATGGGCTTTCATACAGCGTATCGCTTTCAGCCAGTTCCGCCATGCAGCCCAGGTACATCACCGCTACGCGGTTGCAGATGTGGCGCACCATGCTCAGGTCATGGGCGATGAAGAGGTAGGTCAGCCCAAGCTGGGCTTGCAGGTCTTCCAACAGGTTGACCACCTGCGCCTGGATGGAGACATCCAGCGCGGCAATGGGCTCATCACAGACGATAAAATCGGGCTCTGACGCCAGGGCGCGAGCGATGCCAATCCGCTGGCGCTGCCCTCCGGAGAACTCGTGGGGGAAACGGTTCAGGTGCCTTCCGCTGAGCCCCACCATCTCCAATAAGGATTTGACTCGATCATTCTTTTTCTGCTTATCCTTTTCAAGGTTGTGCACACTTATCGGTTCCCCCACGATGGCAGAAACCGTCCAGCGGGGGTTAAGAGAAGCGAAGGGGTCCTGGAAAATCATCTGGGCTTTGCGGCGCAGTTTGCGCAGCTCGTCGCCCTGAGCGCTGGAGACTTCGATGTCAGCAATGTTGACGGTGCCGTCGGTGGGTGGGTAAAGCCCCAGGATGGTCCTGCCGGCTGTGGTCTTCCCGCACCCGCTTTCACCGACCAGCCCCAGGGTCTCACCCTGGTAGATCTCAAAGGTCAGGTCGTTGACGGCCTCCACCAGACCAACAGTGCGTTCGAAAATAATGCCGCGCTTGATGGGAAAGTATTTCTTTAATCCCTTAACACTGACCAGCACTTCGTTTGATGGCCGGCGATCGTTCATTGCTGTTCTCCTGCATTCGGTTTGACAAAACAGGCTACCTTCTGGTTGGGCTGAATGGTCTCCAGGTGGGGGCGCTCCGTGCGGCAGCGATCGATGACGTATTCGCAGCGGGGCGCAAAGGGACAGCCGACCAGTTCGCTCATGATGATTGGCGGCGCCCCGGGGATGGCCTTCAGGCGTTTTCCGCGGCGTTCGTCCACTTTGGGCAGTGCGGCTAAAAGTGCCATGGTGTAGGGATGCTGGGGCTGCTCGTAGAGCAGGTCGACCTCTGCCTCTTCCACGATGGTGCCGCCATACATGACCAGCACCCGGTCGGCGACGTTGGCGACCACGCCCAAATCGTGGGTGATCCAAATCAGGGACATGTTGATCTTTTTGCGGATCTCAAGCACCAGGTCGACGATTTGCGCCTGGATGGTAACATCGAGCGCGGTGGTGGGTTCATCGGCGATTAGAAGCTTGGGGTTGCAGGCGAGCATCATGGCGATCATGATCCGCTGGCGCATACCGCCGGAAAACTGGTGCGGGTACTGGGAATACCTGCGCTCAGGGTCGGAGATGCCCACGAGATGCATCAGCTCAAAGGCGCGCTGTTTGGCTTCTTCAGTGGTTAATTGAAAGTGGCTGATAAGAGCCTCGGTTAATTGGCGACCCAGGGTCAGCACCGGGTTGAGGGAGGTCATTGGGTCCTGGAAAATCATGCCGATCTTTTGGCCGCGGAAGTGTTCCAGTTCCTTTTCGCTGAGCTCGAGCAGGTTGATGTCTTCAAAATGTGCTTCGCCGACTGGTATCTCTCCAGGCGGGATGGGGATCAGCCTCAAAATGGACATCATGCACACGGATTTTCCGCTCCCGCTTTCACCGACAATCGCGACTGCATCAGCCTTGTCTATATCAAAGGATACACCGTTGACGGCATGCACCGTGCCTTCGGGGGTGTTAAAGCGGACGTGTAAATCTCTCAACCTGAGTAAGGGGGTTTCTTCTGTCATCATCCACCTATTCCGGCCGGCTGCGCGGATCGAGCGCATCCCGCAAGCCATCACCTAAAAAGTTAATGCTCAGCACCGTCAATAAGATCAAGACGCCTGGGAAGAACCAAATCCAGGGGGCATACTCGATATACGTGGTTGCGCCTGTGATCATGTTGCCCCAGGTTGCCGTGGGCGGCTGAACGCCCAGACCCAGGAAGCTGATATAGGCTTCTGATACGATCGCGCTTGCGACGGAGAGGGTTGCTGTGACAACGATGGGGGCAACCGTGTTGGGCAGAATATGCTTGAACATGATCTGGGCGTTGGAGGTTCCCGTTGCCCGGGCTGCCAGGACAAAATCGTTCTCTTTGAGGGCCAAAAATTCGGCGCGGACGATACGGGCCAGCCGCGGCCAGCTTGTCAGGCCGATGATGAGCACGATCACGACCACGCTGCCGCTGAAGGTGCGGCCGAACAGGTCGATATTGGGCACTTTGCCTGCAAAGAACTTTGCCATCACCAGCAGCAGAAACAGCAGCGGGATGGTCAGGATGGCCTCTGTGAAACGCATCAGGATGCTATCTACCCAGCCGCCATAATACCCTGAAAGGGCGCCCAGCAGCACACCGACCACAATCTGGACAACCACAGCCGTCAGGCCGATTAGAATTGAGATCTGGCCGCCGTAAATGGTGCGCGCCAGGATGTCGCGGCCGATGGTGTCCGTGCCAAAGGGGTGCTCTGCCGAGGGCGGTTGAAGGCGGCGGGTGGTGTCGTTGTAGTTGGCATCTGCTTCAGAGTAGATCAGCGCGCCACCAAAAATGAAAAGCATCAGGATCACCAGTAAAACAACACTGGCCATGGCCAGTTTGTGCCGCCTGAATCGGCGCCAGGCCATTTGCGTCAGCGATAAGGGCGGCGCTTCAAGGCTGGATTCTAAAGTGTGATTATCCATCGGTCTATCAAGAGTCGACATGGTCATTCTCCAAGCAAACAGGTGACAATTGCCCGTCATCGAGGGTGGTTGACTGGATCAATAGCGAATCCTGGGGTCAAGGGCAGCATAGGTGATGTCTGTGATGATCTGGGAGAGCACAACAAAGGCTGCCAGGATGATCACAATCCCCATCACGACCGGGCCATCTGCCCGTTGGAGGTGATCAAGGAACAGGCGGCCCATGCCCGGCCAGGCGAAGATGCGTTCCGTCACCACTGCGCCGGCTAGCAGGAAGGGCAGGTCAAGGCCGACCAGGGTCACAATGGGCAAAAAGGCATTCCGAAGCGCATGGGTGAAGATGATGTAATAACGCTTGAGCCCCTTGGCTTTAGCCGTGCGGATATAATCCTGGCTCATCACTTCCAGCATGGCGCTGCGAATATAGCGGCTGTAACGGGCAACATCAATGAAGGTAATGCTGAACAGCGGCAGGATCATGTGTTTGGCAACCTGGCCGGCTGTTTTACCCACCTGGGGGTTGAACATGCCAGTCGCAGGCAGGTGGGGCAGACCCCAGCGCTGGAACAAGATGGCAAATAAATAAATGCTCAATAAGGCAATCAGGAAGATCGGCATGGAAAAGCCGACGAATGAAAGCGTAGTGATCGCGTTGTCGATCCAGGAATACTGCCGCAGGGCCGAATAGGTGCCAACAGCTAACCCCAGCACGAGGATGATGATCTGTGCCGGGACCATCAGCAGGAGGGTGTTGGGTACCCTTTCCCATATGATTTCCAATACGGGCTTGCCTCGGGTAACAATTGAGGTGCCAAAATCACCCCGCAGAATGCCGAGCCGTTCACCGGGGGTATCTGGGACGCCATCGCCATCCACATCGATCATGGTCCAATCGTTGCCGATCAGCCAGTAGAGGTACTGGGTGGTGACGGGTTTATCGAGGCCAAGCTGACGTGCCAGGCGGGCGCGGTCCTCAGGGCGGGTGGGATTGCGGCCGCCCATCATTGCCAGCGGGTCGCCTATGCTGTTGAGCAGCATAAACAGGATCAGGCTGATGATCAATAACAGGGGGATGGACTGCAAAATGCGCCGGATGATATATCGAGTCATCGCGCTACCTCCGATATATGTTGAAACATAAAAATGATGCCTTTGTTGAATTGAACCGGCAATAAAGGTTGTTGAAGCTGGACTTGGTGTTGTCCAGCTTCAACGTTTATCGTGAATAGATTATTGGACGATATCCCACTCTGCAATGCTGTAGAAGGGATCTGTGCCTGAGATGGTCACATTTGCAAGGCGTCCGCTGACAGCCCATGTGTCCAGGTCCTGCCAGACGCCCAGCCAATACACATTTTCATACATGATCTCGCCGATCCGCCAGAAGGTCTGCTGCCGTTCTTCGAAATCAATTTGGGTGGATTGCAGGCGGAAGAGCTCATCCAGTTCCTCGTCACAGATCTTCTGATCGTTGAGTCCATCCGGGTACTCATCGGTGGGAATCTCACTGCACAGCCAGCGGCTTGTGTCGGGGTCCGGGAAGGCTTCTGTCGAGGAAAATTCGCCGATATCCAGTTCGCCGGTGGGCAGCGGTCCGCCGCCGCCATAGCTCTGGAAATAAACATCGGCCGAGTAGCTTAACAGCTCCAGCTGGATGCCGCATTCTGCCAGGTTCTGCTGGGCGACGGCTTGGGTATCCTGGCGGATTTCACGGGACGTGGTGCCGTGCACCAAAACGAGCTCGACACCGTCTTGATCGCGGACACCGTCGCCGTTGCTGTCGACCCAACCCGCCTCATCAAGGAGGGCCATACCTGCTGCCGGGTCATAAGGCCAGGCTGCGAGGTTGGGGTTGGCATACGGGGTGTTATCCCAGAAGGTCACCGCAGGTTCGGTCAGGCCTAAAAGGAGATCGGCGTTGATGCTGGGGCGGTCGAAGCACAAGGCGATCGCCTGGCGGACGCGCACATCGGAGAGCGCGGGATGGCCTTCTTCACCAAAATAGATGAACCAGCCTTCATCGTAACCGGAAACGACGGCAAACACTTCTACACCAGCAGCCTCAAGTGAGGGGATATCAGCCTGAGAGATGAACGTACCGAGGTCACCGGCACCTGTGCGCAGTGCTGCAACCTGTGAGGCATCGTCCGGCACAAATTGAAAGAAGATCTCATCAATTTTGGCTGGTTCGCCGTAATAGTTCTCGTTGCGCACAAAACGGGTGAAACTGCCCGATTCCCATTCTGCAAACACATAGGGGCCCGCAGAAACGGTAGGCGCCAGGTTCCAGGGGGCAGCGTCGATGGTGCCCTCAGCGTCAAAGACTGGCTGAAGCACATGCTGCGGGAGGATGAACCGCCACAGGTTGGCCACCCAAGGAACAAAAGCCTCTTCAAATACGGTCACCACCGTCAGGTCGTCTGGCGCTGAGATTTCGGTGATCAAGTTGTAGGGATAAGCTGTGACCACGATGTTGTTCGGGCTGGTGACCATTTCGTAGGTGAACAAAAAGTCTGCTGCAGTGATCGGCGTGTTATCTGACCAGACAATGTCGTCACGCAGTTTAATCGTGATCGTGCGGCCGTCTTCAGAAATGCCACCATTATCGAGCGATGGGATTTCGGTGACCAAAACCGGGTTGGGGTTGTTCTCAACATCAAAGTTCCATGCGGTTGCATTCCAAATTTGCGTTGTGATGGCGGAAAACCACATGTTGGTGTAAATGGGGTTGAGGTTGTCAAATTCTTGCGTCCAGATGAAGGTGGCCACCTTGCGTTCGGCAGGGGGAACCACTACTTCAGGTTCTTCCTCGGTTTCTGGCGGTGTGTCGACTTCACCCGGTTCGGCAGGCGGTGATTCCGGCGCCGGTTCGGGTGGGGTTTGCTGGCAGGCTGCCAGCACGAGTGTCAGGATCAGGATGATCGCTAACAGGGTCGGGAACGTATTTCTCTTTTGCATCTTATTCTCCTTATATTGCTCTATATCCACACGAAAATTGTCTGGCTTAAGTCGACGAATCTTTTACCTGGCACCTCCCTTTCTCAGTAGATGTAGATATGGCCTTATGTTAGCCATCGCGGGCTCGAAATTACGGAATCGAGAAAGGCTTCGCATAGTCGTGACTTTGAGCCCGAATAAACCTGACCGATTTATTAACGCTCGGTAGTTCGTTGGTGAGAATAATGATCAAAGAATTATAACATTATTCTTATTTGCGGTCCGGTTAATGCCCTGAAGGCGCTTGAGCGTTTGAGTTTGACCTCAGGGTTTTCCTTATTAGGTGCTGCGGGGAAAGGCGCCTGCCCGTTGGTAAGTTGAGAACACTTTCCTTTCTCTGATGAACAGGCGGGAATGGATGGGAGTCGAACCCACCACGGCTCGCAACGCGACCCGACACCGATTTTGAAGACCGGGAGGCCCACCGGGACCTAACCATTCCCAACCTTAAGCATAATAACCAAAAGGTAGATTGTCAACCATACTGGGGAAGGGTATTTATCAAGGCGGCTTTAGCGCTGGTCAGCCGGCCTCAAGATGATACCCTCCCAAAAATGTTTGGACGGATATGACCCGCTCATAGGAGGGTTGGACCATCGCTGTTATCTCATAAAGTATATCGATGGTAAAATTTCATGAGCAACCGAACATAAACAAGGAGCATTGCCTTTTGATGACTGATCTTACCCACACACCCGATTGGGTCAAAAATGCCATCTTTTACCAGATTTTCCCTGACCGATTTGCTAAATCGGAACATCTTGAGAAACCCACCCACCTTGAACCGTGGAATTCACCGCTCACACGCCACGGATTCAAAGGCGGTGATTTACTGGGCGTGTATGAGAAACTGGACTACCTGCAGGATTTAGGGATCACAGCCCTGTATTTCAACCCGATCTTTACCTCAGCGGCCAATCATCGCTATCACACCTTTGACTACTACCAGGTGGACCCGATTTTGGGCGGCAACAGCGCTTATTTTACGCTGTTGACGGAAGCCCACCGGCGCGGGATGCGCATCGTCCTGGATGGTGTGTTCAACCATGCCAGCCGGGGCTTTTTCCAGTTCCATCACATCCTGGAGAACGGCGAAAAATCTCCCTACCTGGACTGGTTCACAGTGTATGGCTTCCCCATGAACGCTTACCAGGGCAAGCCGAACTACTCAGCCTGGTGGAACCTGCCTGCCTTGCCGCAATTCAACACCGATAACCCCCGGGTGCGGGAATTCCTGTTCGGGGTCGCCCGGCACTGGATTGCCGAGGGCGCAGATGGCTGGCGGCTGGATGTGCCCTTCGAAATTAAGGATGAATCCTTCTGGCGCCAATTCCGCGCAGTGACCAAAGAACCCAACCCGGACGCGTACTTGGTGGGTGAAATCCCCTCTGAAGCACAGGAATGGCTTCAGGGTGATATGTTCGACGGCGTGATGAACTATCAGTTCAGCTCGGCCTGTGTGGGCTTTTTTGGCGCTGACAGCCGCGATGAAGCGATGATCTCTGGTATGATGGGCCTGCCCGAAGTGCCGACATTGGACGCGGCGGGGTTTGCCTACCGCACCAAGGAACTGCTGGAGATCTACCCCAGGCAAAATGCACTGGCACAGTTGAATTTACTGGACAGCCACGACATGCCGCGCTTTTTAAGCATGGTCAGCGGGAAAAAGGAAGCCTTCCGCCTGGCAACCCTGTTCCAGATGACCTATCCTGGCGCCCCATGCATTTATTACGGCAACGAAATTGGGATGATGGGCGGGCGCGACCCTGAAAACCGGGGGTCTTTCCCCTGGGATGAGGCCCACTGGGACCATGACCTGCGCAACACGATCAAAACCTACACACACCTGCGCTTAGAGAACCCCGTGCTGCGCACCGGCGAGTATGTGCCGGTGTTTTCAGAGGGCCGGCGGATGGCCTTTTTGCGCCATCTCGAGGGCGAGCGGCTGTTGGTGCTTCTCAACGCTGGTTATGATGCCTGGGAATTTAACATCGATGTTCAGACGTACTTCAAAGACGGGGTCAAGTTCAAAGACCTGTTGGGCGGTGAGGGCGCTGCTGTTGAAGCAGGCCATGTGCGTAAGGGCACTTTGCCCGCCTGGCAGGGGGCGGTTCTTAAACCGGCGGCCTGACCGGATTGCGTTAATTGACACCACCCCCAGGCGGAGAGATGCCCTGGAGGTGGTGTTTATTTAAAGGTGTTGCCTATGGTGCGCGCTGGTCTTTGCGCCAGACTTTGAGGATGGCGATCTTGGTGGGGTGGTTGAAGGGGGCAGGGTCCTTTGGCGGCGGGGCGGTAACGGTCTCCGGGAACCCGGTGATGTCAGGCGGAATGGGGATGATCCGCTCAAAATCGAGGTATTCGCTCTGGCAGAGACGGTCCAGTTCCGTTTTGAAATCTGCACCGGAGAGGAACAGTGCGTTGTTGATGACGATTAGCCAGCCATCGTGAGCCACCAGAGGACGCACTTTGTTGACCAGGCGGGCGGTTTCACCGAGCAGGTCAACCGTGCCCGCATCGGTGGTGGAAAAGAAGGGCGGATCCAGGATCACACAATCAAACAAGCGGTCCTGGCTGCGAAAACGGCCGGTGACACGGAAGAAATCACCGGGTAGGGCCTGAAATTTTCCGGGTGCCAGCTGGTTAAGCGCCCAGGAGCGCTGTGCGATGTGCAGATACCGTTTGTTCAGGTCAGTTTGCACCACCAACGCTGCGCCGCCTGCACCCGCTGCCACCCCCAGGCTGCCGGTGTAGGCGAAGGTATTCAGGATGTGCTTGTCAGACATATTGTCAAGCAGCCAGCGCCGCAGGTTGCGGGTATCCAGGTAGAAACTGGCGTCCTGGTGCAGCTGAAGGTCCAGCGCGTAGCGCACGCCAAATTCGCTGATCGATGCCGGTAGCCCGTCACCTGCGATCAAGACGCCCTGTCTGAAGGCTTCATCTGGATGCAGGCGTTGTTTGTGCATAACGGCTTCCAACCCGGGCAACCCGGAGAACGCCCAGGCTGCGATCGATGCCGGATCAAATGCACCCGGCTGGGTGTGATCGAGGATCACCAGCGCTGGGCCGTAGCGGTCGATGATCAGCCCAGGGAAGCCTTCGTAGAATCCATTGAACAGGCGGCAGGCATCCGTTTCAGGGCTGGGGCAAGCCCGTAGCTTGGCCGCTGATGTGATCAAGTTCATCATTCTTTCTGTGCCAGACATGTTATCATTTTACCGCGCCTGATGAGATTTAATTATTAGTCATAACTAAAATAATATTTACACACAACTAAATATGTGGTAAGATTGGCATTTGAGTGACAAATTAATTGAAACCAAAGGAGAATCGCCATTATGATTGCATTTTTTGAATCTTTTTCACCCATCATCCAGGCGCTGCTTGGCACGTTGTTCACCTGGTTTGTGACTGCCCTGGGCGCCTCGCTGATCTTTTTCGGCAAGGATATCAGCCAAAAGGTGTTGGACGGCTTGCTGGGCATCGCCTCAGGCGTGATGATCGCAGCCAGTTTCTGGTCGCTGCTCGAACCCGCCATTGAGCTCTCGCACGGCCTGGCTGTGCCGGTCTGGTTCCCGGCAGTGGTGGGTTTCCTGCTGGGCGGGGCATTTCTGCTGCTGGTAGATAAGTTGCTCCCGCACTTGCACATCGGGATGGAGATGGACCAGGCAGAGGGGGTCAAATCCGCCTGGCAGCGCAGTGTGCTGTTGATCACCGCCATCACCCTGCATAATATCCCCGAGGGGCTGGCGGTCGGGGTGGCCTTTGGCGCTGCAGCAGCGGGGGTGGAAGGGGCGGGGATTGCCTCTGCCATTGCGCTGGCGCTCGGCATCGGCATCCAGAACTTCCCTGAAGGTTTGGCTGTGTCTGCCCCGCTGCGGCGTGAGGGCTGGTCGCGGGGTAAGGCCTTTTTCTATGGGCAATTTTCGGGGATGGTCGAACCGATGGCCGGTGTGCTGGGCGCTGCCCTGACGGTGTTGATGCGCCCGATTTTGCCCTATGCCCTGGCCTTTGCCGCAGGCGCTATGATCTACGTGGTGGCGGAAGAGCTGATCCCGGAATCCAAACGGGAGGGGCATTCCGATATCCCCACCATCGGTGTGATGCTGGGTTTTGCCATCATGATGCTCCTGGATGTGGCCTTAGGTTGAATTTTGCGTTGTATGGGTTGTCAACAGCCAGCCGGTCTCATTTGGCTGGCTGTTTTGATTCTTATTCCGGAAGCCAGATTTGATAAAGCGCCAGGTCCCCTGTTTTGCCATCGGCATAGAATTGCTCACCCACCCTGAAGCCTGCCTGACGCGCCAGTTCGCTCAGGCTGTCTTCCGTGAAGGTGTGAACGTAGCGTAGCCCAGGCGTGTCACCGGCGCGCCAGTCCAGCAGAACGTCACCAGGGTCGAGGTCTGCAGGTGAAAGCCCGATAACAGACCACGGCAGCACACGTTTACGCAATCGGGCGCTGTGCTGCCATTGCCATACAGATACGGCGGCAAATCCACCGGGGGCGACCAATGCCCTGAATGACGCTGCAGTCTGCCGGCGGAGTTGCTCCCCGGGCAGGTGGTGCAGGACGGCAAATGAGACCAGCCAGTCATAGCGCTTTTGGGGGAGGGCTGAGGGCCAATCAAGGTCTGCAAGATCTGCCTGTTTAAAGGTAAACGTGCCAGCAGTCTGCGCCTGGGTTAATCGCCTGGCATCGGCGAGCAAACCTTCGCTGAGGTCAACACCCAGGTAAGCACCCCGAAAACCCTGCGCAGCGAGTTGCCTGGCCAGGGTACCGTTGCCGCAGCCGACGTCCAGCACTGCGGCGTCGGGGGGCATCCTTTGGCTGATCCTGTGCACGCCCGGCTGAACCTGGTGGCGGGTTACGCTGAAGGAGTCGGCGTATTGGTCGTAAAAAGCCTGGTTGATCTCGAGCAGTTTCGTGCGTGTCTGTGCATCCATCATCTTATCTGAATATTACTCCATTGATCAGGCTGCTGGCGGATTACACCCTTGCCGTCAGGATCCATAGTTGTGCAGGCCTTCCCCGGTCAGTTATGCACCGGTTGAGAATTTTCTGGTTTCAAACGGCGTTTTTTAGTCAGCCACCAGGCAAGGGCTGCGACAACCCCGCCGCCGATGACAGCAATCGGGATCCATTCCAATAGCTGGAAGAGGATGACCCGCTTGAACATGGCCCAGTAGTCTCGCCAAAAGCCGGCGTAGCGTCCGCCAAACAGGTTGAGGTGGGCTAAATTGGGCAGTTTTCCGAGGGATAACAGGATGGCGTAATAGGTATAGTAGCTGCACAACGCGCAGCACCAGGTAAGGATGCCCGTTAGCATGACGCTTTTGATGTGCTCCGCACGGCGGGCTTCATAAATGACCACGGGGATAATCGGCACCAGCCAGATGCCATAGTTCATCCCAATGATGATCGGGATGACGATAAAGGGATTCTCTCCCAAATTTGGGCCCAAGCCCCTTGAAAGCCAATCCAAATAGAACCAATCCAGTACCCCGAATACCAGGCCGATCAGAACATAGACTTGCCAGCGCTTCATGGGTTTGCTCCTGTGTTTGGCTGAAGGTGTTCAGGCCTAATTTATACCATAACCCCAAACCAGCGTTGCCCGTTAATCAACGACCCTGGTGATTTGCCCATTTGCTTTTATTCTGCACTTAAGGTGATCTCAAGACAGAAAAAGCCCCCGGAAATGGGGGCTTTTTGGCGAATTAATCAGTTGGGCAGGCGGGCAGGAATCAAGCGATATCGGTGCTCTCACCGGTGGGCTTGGACTTAGAGCCGCCCATGCGCTGGTTGAGCCACATGCGCTGCTGCAAGCTTTCGCGCGTCAGGAGACCGACCAACTCGCGCCCTTCGAGCACGGGCAGCACCTGGCTGACGGCAAATTTCGGCAGTGTATCAATGAGCGGCATTGTGGGGTCCAGCCCCTCAGGTTCCGTTCCGATGGCAGCGTAGGCCGGGGCGCGGTTTCCGAGCCGGTCCACGGCTCGTTGCAGGTCACTGCGGCGGATGATCCCCAGGAAATTGCCGTTGGAGACGACGGGGATGGTGTACTGGCCGGTTGTCATGACCAGGTGGAACACGTCTGAAAGGGGCTGGTTGGCATCCACCTGGTAGAACTGTGAAATCATCGCATCGCGCACCCTCAGTCCCTTCAGACCGGCTTTGAGCTCGACGGTCTGGGCTTCTGCGCCTGCGCCAAACCACACGAAGGCAGCCGTCAGGATCAGCCAGGGGTTGATAAAAATCCCGAACAACCCCATCAGAACGGCCAAACCCCGCCCGATATTGGCGGCAATGCGGGTGGCTTTGACGCGTTCGATCCACAAGGCCAAAACTGACCGCAAAATGCGGCCGCCGTCCATGGGGAACGCAGGGACCAAGTTGAAGAGCACCAGGGTGACGTTGGCGGTCAGCAGTTGCAGCCAGAAGTTATTCATCAATCCAGCAAGGTTAAGCGGCTGGCTGAAGAATCCCCCCATCAACAAACCGGTGAACAGGCCTGCAGCGATGACGAGGTTCACCGCCGGGCCTGCTGCAGCAACCAGCAGTTCCTCTTTGGGATCTTCCGGCATGTTTTCCAGCCGCGCGATCCCACCGATGGGCAGCAGGGTGATGTCCGTTGTTTTGATGCCAAATAATCTGGCCGTCAGGGCGTGCCCGAACTCATGCAGGGTGACGCACAGGAACAGGGTCAGGATCAGCAGCACATTGGTCATTGCTGCGGTGATACTGCCACCGGTCAGATAAGCTGAGAGCCCAAACCAAATCAATATGAACACGAATGTGACGTGGATTTTTACATCGATGCCTGCAATGCGTGCGACTTGCCATGATCCTTTCATTTTTTCACCTCTTTATTTATGTCTAAATGTCCTGTTACCAGTTTCTTTTATCAGTATAAGAAATTCATGTACGCTATGTAAAAGTTTTGTAAAAGCTTACTGGGCTGTGAAAGTGCATGCGCAGATTGACAGGACTGGGTACAATGGATGGGTATGAAAGCTGAGCATTGGAAGAAAAAACGGGCATACACCCAGGCCGAGCTGGACCAGGCTGTGGCCATTTTGGAGGAGATTAAGGCGGGCACAGCCCTCAATGTTGCCCAGCGCGCCCATCCCAAACCGGATGGCGGCGGGTTCATCCCCAAGCATGCCCTGGTGGCAGCCTACACCCAGATGGTGGAAAGCGGAATGTGGCAGGAGGACGAAGCCCTGCTGGCCAAAATCCGCATGAAGCCCACCCGCACCCTGTCCGGCGTGACAACCGTCACGGTACTGACCCGCTATCATCCCTGCCCGGGCGAGTGCATCTTCTGCCCGCAGGAAGATCAGCTCCCCAAAAGCTACCTGAGTGAAGAGCCGGGCGCTAAACGCGGGGTTGAAAACGACTTTGACCCTTATTTGCAGGTCAGCAACCGCATCCGTGCGCTGGAGGCCGTGGGTCATCCCACGGATAAGATCGAATTGTTGATCCTCGGGGGTAGCTTTAGCGCTTACCCCGTGGATTACCAGACCTGGTTCGTGCAGCGCTGTTTTGATGCCATGAATACCGAAGACTCTGCCCGGCCGGCGGTTTCAGACACCCTGGCGGAGGCCCAGAAGCGCAATGTGCATGCTGCCCACCGCAACGTTGGCCTGGTGATTGAAACCCGGCCAGACCTGGTGGACCGGGCCTCTCTGACACGGTACCGCGAGCTGGGCGTGACCAAAGTGCAAATGGGCGCCCAAAGTTTGGATGACCGGATTTTGGCGTTGAATCAACGCGGCCACACCGCCCAGGAAACCCTGGCAGCCTCAGCTCTGCTGCGGGCTGGCGGGTTTAAGATCGTTTTACACTGGATGCCCAACCTGCTGGGGGCCACGCCAGCCAGCGACCGTGAGGATTTCACCCGGCTGTGGGGAGAAGGCGCTTATTGCCCCGACGAGATCAAAATTTACCCCTGCCAGCTTTTGGAGGGCACCCAGCTCTACCAGTCCTGGCGGCAAGGTGACTATCAGCCCTATTCTGAAGCGGAACTGCTTGATTTGATTGCAGATATCAAGACCACTGTGCCCCGCTACTGCCGTATCAACCGCATTATCCGGGATATCCCCTCGACCTATGTGGTGGCGGGAAACAAGAACACCAGTTTACGGCAGGATATCCAAAATGAGATGCAGCGGCGCGGCACGCGCTGTGAGTGCATCCGCTGCCGTGAGATCCGCAAGAAGCAGGTCAACGCAGAGCGCGTCAGCCTGCATGACCTGGTATATCACCCGGCGCAGGCAGAAGAGCATTTCCTTTCCTACGACACCCCCGATGATCATCTTGCCGGCTTTCTGCGCCTGTCTTTTCCTGAAGATACCCGGGAGACGGGTTTGCAGGATTTGGCCCGGGCAGCCATCATCCGCGAGGTGCATGTTTACGGTCAATCTTTGGAACTGGGCGAAGAACGTGCAGGGATTGCACAGCACAGCGGTATGGGCACCCGGTTAATTGAACATGCTGAAGCACTGGCCAGGGAAAAAGGCTACCAGAAAATGGCGGTGATCGCCGCGGTCGGCACCCGGGCTTATTATGCCGCGCGGGGGTACCAGATGGGGGCATTATATATGGTCAAGTCCTTGACCTGAGGGACGGATCAGAGCAGGAAACTGAGAAGCTGCATCGCGAGCGGCTGCAAGGCCAGGGCGACCGCACCCATCAGCGCGCCGATGATCCAGCCGGCAACCACATCCGAGAGGTAATGAACGCCCAGCGCGACACGCGAAATCCCAACCCAGGGAAACCACAGAACGAGCGTGACCGCAAACCAGGGCGGCCCGAGGGCCAGCCCCATCACCGCCAGGGCGGTGGAGCGTGCCGCGTGACCGGAGGGAAACGAGTGCGGATCGGTGATGCGGTAAATTTGGCCCCATTCCCCTTCGGGACGTGGACGGCGGATTGAAAACTTGAGCAGGATCACAGCGGCCGCCATGACCGCTAATCCAACACCGAGGAACAGGGCACGCTGCCGCCATTCGCCTTTGCTGACCAGCCAGGTGATGAACAAACCGGCCAGCCAGAACCAGGAATCGCCAGAATGTGCGAAGATCTTCCCCACAAGGGCTAAATTCTTGTTTTCAGCTTTGATGTGCATGGCTTTGGAGAGTTTTGCGTCCCACCACAAGAGTTGGCGCTTCCAGCGTTTCACTGCCTTCTCTCCAAATCGCGGCGCAGGATCGCCAGTTGATGGGGTTTGTCTGCGTCCATACCCATTTCAGCATGGGGGCAGAGCAGCGCTTTACCCTGGATGGACAACCTTTTGCAGACTTTTCTGACGGCCTTCTCAAGGGTGACCAACCGCAGCGCCACCAGCAGCAAGGTATCAAACCCGATCATGCCAGCCTGCTTGAGGGGTTGCTTTCTGGCTGATGTGAGCTGCTCCCAGATCGGCCGTTCGATAGTGAACACACGTGAATCGATTGCATTCAGGTCACCGCCGCATACCGCAACATCTTTAAAGCGCACATAGGAGCGTTTGGCATTTGGGAAGCGGGTTTCCATGGTCTCCTGGGTGATGACGTTGTAGTAAAGCATTTGCTCAATGTCGGCTGAAATCTGGTTGGCGAGCCAATCGACCATGTGCGGGCGAATGGCCGGGATATCGCCTGAGACGATCAGGACTTTTGTGGATTCTGGGTGGTCTTCGGCCGACTGCAACACTCCGCTGCGGACATTGGCGAACATGGAGCCCTGGTCCGGGAGAAAATGTATGGGTTTATTACCTGCGTGCAGGCCTGATTCGGGCTGCATGCCCATGACATAAAGCTCTGAAACAGCAGCGGACTCATCCAGGGCGTCGATCACCCATTGGACCATGGGTTGACCCATCAGGTCGATCAAACTGCGGGAGCCATCGCGGCCCAGGGGGTAGAGCGGGTCATCCTCAGCCATCTTTCCCCCGGCAAGGACAACCGCGTTCATCCGGATCAATTCAGCACCTGCAATTCTGGTTTGAACCCTGCTGCTGTGATCAATTCATTCATGATCTTAAAGTAAGCCTGATGCTGGCGGTAATCCACTTTGCCCCGGTACCCGCTGACAGCCAGCAAGGCGGCTTCCATCATATTAGTCCCGAAAGACCTGCCTTCATACACGGGTGTGGTGGTCATCATGTATTTAACACCAGCCTGCTTGAAGAGGTCAATATCCCTGGGGGTTGTAGTGTTGGTCACCACGATCTTGCCTTCCAGGTCGTCTGGCATGTTGCGGGTGATGTAATGGCAATCTCCCGCGATCACGCTGGCCTGGTTGAACGCCCAGGTAAATTTGGGCTTGCGCTGGTGCTGCTTTTCACCGACAGGGTAGACCCATTCGAAAGGCAAACGGCTGACGATAGGGATCAGTGTGTTGGCCAGGATCTGCACACCGCGTTCGCGGCGCAGCGGCAGGGGCAGCCCCAAGGAAAAGAGCGCATCACCAAACAGGCATTGGTAGCCAGCGTCGACAAAGGTACGCAGCAAACCGTAGCGGTCAACTGCGGTCATTATCAGGGCGGTCCGGCCGACCTGGTCAAGGTAAGCGCCAATTTCGGCTTCCAGGATCGATGCACAGCGCGCTTCGAGCGTATTTTTGAGGCCGCATCCATCCACAATGGGCGTGTGGCGGACGTCCTGCACCATGGGGAGCACAGAGTGGAGGGGATACCACCTGCCTGCAAAGAATAAACCCAAATCCGCTCCGCCCACACCAAAAGCATCCACTTTGCCGTCATACTCGCGGAATTTTTGGCGCGCAGCTTTCATATCGCCGTCGGTTCCCTCACGGCTGATGTGCACATCCACCCCAAGCAGGTTGATGACCACAGATTTATTGCGGGTTGACGACCCGATGCTGATGCTGAGTGCTTTTTTCATGGGCAGGATCTCTTTATTAGGACTGGCTATTAGTGTACCATAGACCCGATGAAGGCACTACGCATGTCAGCTCGACCTCAAAGTGCGCAGAATGCCAGTAGAATGGCGGGTAGAGGTATTATAATAGGGTTCGGTCAGAATAACTGGAGGTAACCTTTGATAAATGCAGTTCACGCGATTTTGTGGGATTTGGACGGGACCATCGTTGAGACAAAGGCCGGTCATTTCAAGACATGGCAGCGTGCCATGGAAAAATACGGCTTCAACCTTGAAAAATCGTTATACGATGCGAATTTTGGGCGTAATAACGCTACCCTGCTGCCCATTTTCCTGGGTTTTGACCCTGAACCCGATTTAAAGGAAGAAATTATCCAATACAAAGAGTCCTTGTTTCGTGAACTCATCTCGGACGAGATTACTTTAGTGGCTGGTGTTGAATCCTGGCTTGCGGGTGCACATGCCATGCGGATTCCGCAGGCCATCGCATCGTCGGGACCGATGAAGAACATCCTCCGGATGCTCTCAAGCGCCAACCTGGAGCGGTATTTCACTGAAGTTGTCTCCGGTTCAGATCTGCCTGCAAAACCGGAACCTGATATCTTCCTGCACGCTGCTGAAAGACTGGATGTTTCCCCGGTTAACTGCCTGGTCGTAGAAGACGCGCTTGCGGGGGTTGAAGCCGCACACCGGGCGGGGATGCACTGTGTCGCCGTGGCAACCTCGCATACCCGGGACGAACTCGGGCTGGCAGATGTGATCGTCGATGATTTTACAGGTGCGTTTGACCGGGTGTTGAAATCTTTCGGATCGGCTGAAAGTTAAATTTCAGATAAAAACCCCGTTCCAGCTAAACTGCAATATAATTGGGATGTGACAAGCATTCTCCGTGAATGTTTGGGTGAAATGTAGGTTAATAGCGCATGGGGAGAATTGATTGTGGTTTTACATGGAGTGGACTGTGGTTGAACGACGAGTGAGAATCACATTTCGTCGCTGGATACATACTTTTCTTACGCTCCTCGTGATTGCCAGCCTGATTGCGGGGTGCCGTCTGCCCTGGGGTGACCAGCCCGAAGCACCGACCAGCGCACCTGACGACCTGCAGCAGGCAGAAATTTCTGCTCCCGTTGAGGAAACACAAGTAAATTTACCGCCGGCTTTGGTGGAAGTATCTCCCATACCGGCCACTGTGCTTACAGTTCAACAGCCGATCACGCTGTATTTCAACCAAGCGATGAACGCCAGCTCGGTTGAGGCTGCCATCCACTTCGAGCCCCGCATCAACGGGCGTTTTAGCTGGCAGGACGACCAGACGCTGACCTTTTCACCCGATCAAAACCTGGCCCCGGGCACCCGCTTACGCTTGACCCTTGACACCAGCGCCCAGGCAGCCAACCTGCAAAATTTGGGCGCACCCGTTGAGCTTAATTTTCAGGTGACCGACTTTTTACGCGTTGTACAAACCCTGCCGGCCGACGGTGTGCAGGATGTTAACCCCGAGAGTGTGGTTTTCGTCGCATTCAATCAGCCGGTGGTCGCCCTGGGGGAAACATCGGATGCAGAACCGGGTTTCAGCCTTTCACCCGAGGTTGCGGGAAAGGGCGAGTGGCTGAACACCAGCACGTATGTATTCACGCCTGAGACCGGCATGCTGGGCGGCACAGCCTACACCATTCAGGTCAACCCAGACCTGCTGGGGACCTCGGGCGCTGGTCTGGCGCCCACCCAGACGCTGGAATTTGATTTCACCACCACGCAACCGATGATTGTCAGAGTCAGGCCGATGCCTGGCAACCTTCTCAGCCTGGATGGACCGGTTGAGATTGACTTCAACATGCGCATGAACCGCGAAAGTGTCGAAGAACATTTCAGCCTGGTTGGGCCGGGCGGGATGGCTGTGCCAGGGACGTTCGAGTGGGATGAGCACGGTCGCCAGGTGCAATTCACGCCAGCCAGGCTCTTGGCGCGCAATACCAATTATTCGATACGGCTGGGGGGAACAGCGGAATCGGCCGGGGGCTTGCCAATCGCGGAGGCGCTCGAGACGGTGCGGCAGACGTACCCGCGCTTTGCTGTGGACCTGGATGTCCCGCCGCAGTTTGATTCCTATTATGGGGGGTATGGGCAGTATTTGCTTGAATTCTCAACCCCACTGGACCGCGACACGCTTGAAGAGCATATCAGCATCGATCCACTGGTGACTGGCGTGCGCTATGGCGCGCGTGAAGATGAAGGCGTCTTGTGGGTCAACGGCTATTTTCAGCCCGAGACCACCTACACCCTGAACATTGGTCCCGAGGTTAGGGACATATGGGGTGCGCAACTTGGCGAAGCGTTCGCCGCCACCTTCCTGACCCCGCCAGCACCACCCTCGCTGAGCGTCCTCAGCGGCTATGTCAGCTACAACCTGATCTTTGTGCCGGCATCTGATGCGGCCTTAACCCTGCAGGCGACCAACATCAGCACCGTTAATGTGGAGCTTGCACCGATTAGCACGAGTGACCTGGTCACCTTGCTGAACCCTGACAATTACCGCTACCGGGAGATTTTCCTGCCCGAAGTTCGGGAGGTGACCTCCCACGTCCTTAACCTGGAAAGCAACCGGCGCGAAGTAGTCAGCCTGCCGTTGTCATACCAGGGTGAAGCCCTGGCGCCAGGGGTTTATTACCTGGGGTTAGCCGTGGCCGATATTCCCCAAAACGAGCCGGAAGGCTACCAAAAGTATTACCTGATTGTGAGTGAGAACAACCTGGTGATGAAGATCACCCCTGAACAGGTCTTTGCTTGGGGTACCCGTCTGGACGACCTCAGCCCATTAACGGGTGGGACGGTTGCTATATACAATACCGAAGGTGACCTGCTGACCCGCGGCGCAATGGATTCAGACGGCCGTTTTGTGGATCAATTTGAGCGGGTTGAGCAGGGGTATGCCAGTTATTATGCCTGGGTGGGGGAACCGGGAGAGGATGATTTTGCCTTCACGATCTCAACCTGGCAGCAGGGGTATAACCTGTATGAACACGGGATTGATGTCAACACCTACCCGGCACTGCTGGACGCATACATTTATACTGACCGGCCGATCTACCGCCCTGGGGATACGGTTTACTTCAAAACCGTCCTGTTTTCACGCGACAACGGCCTGCCAGTTTCACCGGGAGTGGATTCCGTGACGGTCGCTGTGCAGGGTGACCCGGGTTTAACAGGCCGGCCATCGACGCTTTACTCGCAAAAATTAACCCTCAATTCTTACGGCACGGTGTCGGGTTCGGTGGTGATACCCGATGATGCACCCACCGGTTACTATTGGGTGGATGTCAGTGTGGAGGATGAGTTCATCAAGTCGCGCTATTTTGATGTAGCAGCCTACCGCAAACCTGAGATTGACCTGCAGGTGGGGTTTGAACAGATTGCAGTCCTGGCGGGTGATCCGCTGGTTGGGGCAGCCCAGGCGGATTACTTCTTCGGGCTGCCAGCGGCTGACCAGACCTTTTCCTGGACGCTTTACAGGAAGGATGCCCACTTTGATCTTCCCGGTTACACTGTCGGTCCGTTGGAAGATATGTGGGTGGTGAGGCCTTTCTTCCCCCAGTTTTCCCCATTAGGAGAGTCAGTTGCCTTTGGGGAAGGGGTCACCGGCGAGGATGGCGCTATGGTGCTGGCTTTCACGGCGGAGGACCTGGCGCTGGATGAGGTCAGGGCTGGCCAATTGCAGGAATACAGCCTGGAAGTCACCGTGATGGACGAAAGCGGTCTGTCGGTCAGTTACCGTGATTCCGCCCTTGTGCATCCCGAGCGGTTTTACATCGGTATTCAACCCGGTGCCTATTTTGGCCGCGCCGACACGCCTTTTGATTTTTCTGCCCTGGTCGTCGATTGGGAAAACGAGCCTGTGGGAAATGTGCCACTTGAGGCGTCCTTCGAAGCGATTTATTGGGAAACTGAGGAGACGGGCAATCCGGAAATGCCGTATCAGTATGTGGAAACGACCACGCTGATCGGCGGTGCAAGCCCGGTCACCGACCGGGAAGGCCGGGCGCGCCTGTCGTTCACGCCCCCCGAACCGGGCACTTACCGGCTGACGGTGGTATCCGGCGCGGCGGTCACCCAGGTATTGGTGTGGGTCAGCGGCGAAAGCGCCGCAATTTGGCCGACGCAGATGTACAATCATATCGACCTGACAGCCGATGCGGACGCGTACCTGCCCGGAGAAACTGCGCAGGTCTTTATCCCCAATCCGTTTTCCTCGGGCGCCAAAGCCCTGGTAACCGTGGAGCGCTGGGGGGTTATGGACAGCCAAATTGTGGAGGTCACCGAAACCGGGGTGGCTTTGGCCATCCCAATCGCTGAGGATTCGATCCCGAATGTGTATGTTTCCGCCGTCCTGGTGGGCAGCGATGATAGCGGCCGGCCGGATTACCGCCAGGGGACGATCAAACTGCCCGTTTCACCTGTCAGCAAAGCCCTCAATATCGACCTGTCCCTGGAACCAGACCTGGCTGAGCCTGGCGACCTGGTCACCTTGAACCTGAGGATTACCGACCAGCAGGGCAACCCGATCCAGGGTGAGTTCTCGATCGCGGTGGTCGATAAAGCCCTCCTGGCGCTGGTGCCGCCCAACAGCCTGCCTATTTTTGACGCCATCTACTCGGAAATCCCGCTTTCGGTGCAAACGAGCCTGTCTTTGTATACCTATGCCAGGCAGCTGGCCCTGACCCCCATGGAGGTGGGCGGACTGGGCGGCGGCGCTGATCGCATTTTGGACGCGGCTATCCGTGAGGATTTCCCCGACACAGCCTATTGGGAGGCCCATGTGATCACTGGCGTGGATGGCACCGCCCGGCTGACCCTGCCCTTGCCGGACACCCTCACCACCTGGGTAGTCGAAGCGCGCGGACTGACCGAAGATTACCTGGTCGGTCAGGCTGAGGCTGAGCTCCAAACGCAAAAGCCGTTGATGATCCGCCCAGTGACCCCGCGCTTCCTGGTCGATGGGGATGAGGTCGAAATGGCTGCGGTTGTGCACAACAACACGGATTCTCCCCTTGAGGTGGATGTCACTCTGGTTTCAGCAGGTTTCACATTGATGGAAGCGAACCATACCCAGCAGGCTAACCTGGACCCCGGAGGGAGCCAGCGTGTGACCTGGCGGGGCACGGCGGACAGCGTGGAAACGGTGAACCTGGTCTTTGAAGCACATTCAGGTGCGCTTTCTGATGCCAGCACACCGGTGTGGGGCGACCTGCAGGTCAGGCGGTATAGCATGCCCTATACCTTCAGCACAGCGGGGCAGATGGCCGAGGCTGGAGAGCGGCTTGAATTGGTCAGCCTGCCAGTTTCAACCGACCCATCCTCCGGTGAGTTTTCTGTGGCATTGAACCCCAGCCTGCTCACAACCCTGGTAGACGGCCTGGAAGCGCTAGAGACTGTTCCTTATTCTGACACCGCAACGGTCCTTTCCCGCTTGCTGGCGAATCTGAACACCTACCTGGTTTTGACCAGCCTGGAGGTGGAAGCACCGCAAATGGCGGCATCACTGGATGATTTAATTGGCGAAGATGTTGGTCAATTGCTGTCCTGGCAGAATATTGACGGCGGCTGGTCCTGGTGGGCTGGCTCGGGCAGCGGTTCGCAGGATTCTGACCCCTTCATCTCCGCTTATGTGGTTTTGGGATTGAATTTATCGCAAGAATCCGGTGTGGAGATTGGCGAAGATTTACTCATGCGGGCCAGGAATTACCTGTTGTTTGAACTGCCGCTGCCCGGTGAGGTCGAATCAGCCTGGATGTTGGATCGGCTGGTATTTATGGCTTATGCCCTGCGCGGCGATGGTGGCAACCTGTCGCCTACAATTGACGGCCTGTACGCCCGCCGCAGCGAATTGAGCCCCTGGGCCCTGGGATTGCTGGCGCTGACCATTCACGAGACCGCGGGGATGAGCGCCCGTGTCACGACTTTGGTCAGCGATCTGGAAGGCCGTGCCATCCGTTCCGCCACAGGGGTCCATTGGGAAAACGATCGCCACTCATGGATTTTGCCCGGCACGCCAGTTTACAACACTGCCGTGGCTGTGTACGCGTTGGCACAACTCGACCCGGCATCCGCCAGTCTGCCGCTGGCGCTGCGCTACCTGATGGCGCATCAAGGCTCCGATATGTTGTGGTCCACGGGTTTTGAATCCGCCTGGGTGCTGATGGCGGTCGCCAAAGCCGTACAAGGCACGGGCGACTACCAGGCAGATTTTCAATTCCAGGCGACTTTGAACGGCGTCCTGATCGCTGAGGGCCTGGCTGCGGGACCGGAATTGCTCAATACGGTCAGCGCGACCACAGCCATCAACAGCCTGGCGCCCAGTGCACCCAACGCCCTCGTGATCAGCCGGGGTGAAGGTGCGGGGACCTTGTATTACCGGGCTGACCTGAACACTTACCAGCCTGCGGCCGCTGCCGACCCTATACAGCGGGGCATCACGCTAAACCGGGCGTATTACCTGGCAGGCGAGGAATGCCCGGAAGGCCAGGCTTGCCCGCCCATCGATGTGATCAGGCTCGACCCGGATGACCCGGGGCAATTCATCACCGTGGAGCTGACGGTGAACCTGGCGCAGGATATGTACCATCTGCTGGTGGAGGACTTCATCCCGGCCGGGACGGAGATATTGAACCGGGGTTTGCTGACATCCCGGACCGTACCTGAAGCGAACGGACGCTGGTTTGACCCCAGCGACCCCTTTGCCAGTGGCTGGGGGTGGTGGTATTTCAATTCGCCGCAGATCTACGATGATCACATCCTGTGGACGGCGGATTACGTTCCTGCCGGCACGTATATCCTGACCTACGAACTGCTGCCCTACCAGCGCGGGGCATACCAGGTGCTGCCTGCCCATGCCTGGCAGTATTTTTACCCCGAGGTGCAGGGCACCACAGCGGGTGGTGTGTTCCTGATTGAGTGAAGCAAAAGCCTTAAAAAAGAAAACGCCGCTTAGGTCTCTAAGGGGCGTTTTGTGTGTGTGCCGTCTTCTCGGGGCGGTGTGATTGGGATCAGCCCGTCACGAAGGGGATCAGTGCGATCACAGCGAAACCCACCAGCACCACGAGACTGGCGATGACCACATCCCCACGTCGGCGCCCATCGGTCACGGAGAAAAAAGGCGGCTGGCCGGTTAGTTTAAGCAGCGGGCCGGCTTTCCAGGCAAAGAAAATGCCGCCCAACAAACCCCCAATGTGACCCATATTGTCAATGTTGGTACTGGGCATGAACCCATAGGAGAGGTTGATGATTAAGATCATAGCCAGGTTGATGATCGCCTGACGGGTGCGGAACTGCCCAAACAGCTTGCGGTTCTGGTAGATGAACATGCCTTCTGCAGCAAAGATGCCAAAGATGGCCGTGGATGCGCCCAACGATGGGGCGGGCGTCAGCACAAATGAGAGTACATTGCCCGCAAAAGCCGATAAGACATACAAAAGCAAAAAGCGCCCCGGGCCGTAAAAGCGTTCCAGCCTGCGGCCGATGAGATACAGCGCGTACATGTTCAGGGCGATATGCAAAATCGAGCCGTGCAAAAGAGCTGGTGTCACCAGGCGCCAGACCTGGCCCATCATGATGAAGAGGTTGATCTTGCCGCCGTAGATGAACAGCACATCGCTGCCGGTGATTCCCTGCAGCAGTGTTTGGAGGGCGAAAGTTAGCACGGTGACGGCGACCAATGCGATGGTCACCACGGGTTTGCGGTCGGGCATTTGCACCCTGACGGCTTCGCGCTGCGGTTCGTGACCGGTGGGCTGTGATCCGTTGTTCATAGGGACACCTCGCGGGGGTGCACGCGGTGGTGTTCGGCGGTGATGATGTTTTCGATGATGTCGAGGGTTTGATCGAGCTGCCCCTGCTTGTTGACGACGATGTAGTCAAAAATATCCAGGGATTCGAATTCCTGTTTGGCGGTGCGGATGCGCAGCGCCAATTCCTCATCCGATTCGCTGCGCCGGCTTTTCAGGCGCTCGAGCCATTCCTCTTTGGTGCTGGCAGTCAGGAAGATCAGGATGGCATCCGGGCACAGCTCGCGCACGGTTTTTGCGCCCTGGAAGTCCAGGCGCATCACGACATCCTTGCAGCTTTCGAGGGCGCGCCTCACCTGTGACTTCGGCACGCCTTTGTAATCGGAGTAGACCCAGGCGTGTTCAAGCAGTTCATCCGCCTCAATTAGGGCTTCAAACTCCGCTTTGCCGTAAAAGAAGTAATCTTCGCCGTGGACTTCGTTTTTGCGCGGGGGGCGGGTTGTTGCGGTGATCACAAAATGAAAGGGCAGATCACGATTCTGGAGGCCCTGAACGACGGCGTCCTTGCCAATCCCGGATGGCCCCGAGATGACGATCAGCAGGGCGGTTTGTATCGGTTGTTTCAATTCGAAATCGATATCCATCAAGTAATTTTCCAATCTGTAATGCTTTGTTGCTGTTTCCAGTCCCACTGGAAGGAAGATCAAGGCCCTCACCTGAAAAAAATCCAGTCCTTGATTATAATGTATTTTAGAACATGAACCGGAGAAATGCCAATGCCGACCTATGATTATCGTTGTCAGTCCTGTAAGGCTCGGTTTGAGCTGTACCTGACTTATGCAGAGTATGATCACTCACAAATCACATGCCCTGAATGCGGAAGCGGCCAGGTCGCCCGGCGGATCGGCAGGGTCCGCATCGCTAAATCTGAGGACCGGCGTATCGAAGATATGGTCGATCCCTCCCAACTGTCAGGTATCGAGGATGATCCTAAAGCGCTGGGGCGATTAATGCGCAAAATGGGTGATGAGCTGGGCGAGGATACCGGGCCTGAGTTTGAGGAAGTGGTCTCCCGGCTGGAAAAGGGGCAGGACCCTGAGCAAATTGAGAGGGAACTGCCAGATTTTGGTGAAGGGATGTCCGGTTCCGGGGGTTTTGACGACTGACCTCAGGGCTGAAGCAGCCTGATAAGAGCATCGTAGGATGTCACCCATGAAATTACATTGAGAAAATCCGCCAGCTCATCATATTGGGCGCGCAAAGCCTGCACGGCCGGACCGACAGGGTCCTCGCCGGCCGCACCCCCGTCGGGGTCAGCGCTGTATGCGCCGTGGAAGGCAAAATAGGCCTGGTTGAGCTTGCGGATGGGGAATCCATTCTCCCAAAAGACCAGCCGGCGTGCTTCCATAAACGCTTCGGCACCCTCAACGTCACCTTCAGCCAGCAAGCGGTCTGCTTCAATGCGGGTCTGGCGCATTTCAGCCTGGAAGTTAAAGGCTGGCTGCGCCTGCTGGCCTTCTGGCGGTGCCAGGGCGGCCTCCACATGTGTTAGTAGCGGTTCGGCGGGAAGATGGTCAGGGTAATACTTCGCCAGGATTAGCCTTCCCAGCTCCTCGCCGGCCAGGGTGGCGACCGTCTCGTTGATGGTGCGCAGTTGATCGCTGGTCAGATAGTTCATCCCGAGGGGGCGCAGGGTCAGGTAGTTATGCACCCACTCGTGGGCAATCACCTCGGTCAGCCACACCAGGTTGGCGGACTGCATCACCATAGTGGGGTAGCTTCCAATGCCACCGATGGGCACCACCAGGGCGGCATGGTCCAGCTCAGTGAAAATTGTACTCTCGAGCTGGTCTTTTAAATCAACACTCAGGCCGGGTTCAAGCGAGATTTCGTAAGCCCGGCGAATCTCAGTGCGGGGGGAGATTATCAGGGATTGGGGAATCTCGCTGACCTGGTACAGGGAGGGCGGGAATGCCTGCCCCAGCAGGCCAAACCCGCTCTCAGCAAGGGTATCCATTAGCTGGTTTTGCAGCACCGCTTCGGCCAGGGGGGCCAGTGACTCCAGGGTGATGCTCTCGGCGTGCAATACAGCGCGCAGCGGCTGGCTGGCCACATCAGGCGCGGGGACATCTGGGTCGGTGTATATAGCCAGGATTTCGGCGTTCAGATCCTGCACCCGTCGAACCTGGTCGAGATAGTCCAGCACGAGCTGTGATTGGGCTTCTGGGGTCAAGAATTTTTCAAGGCTCAGCCCCCATCCGGCCAGTTTGGTAGTTATGGCTTCCAGCGTCCAGGTGCTGAAATCGAACTCAAGTGGGCGCGTGTATGCGCGCACCTGCGAGGCCAGCCCAACCGGGGGGATGGCTGAACCTGCCAGCAGGAGGATCAAAACGATGAACAGAACGAGAACCCGGGCAATGCGCCGTAACCAGGTAAGCACATGGCGGCGTTTTTGCTTGATGTCCATATTTGGATTTTAGCACATCGAGCCAAGGGAGAGTATAATCCCGTGAAGTCCTTTTATTGGTATAGTATGGTTTAATTAAGCCCATTAACGCATACTGCACGGAAAGCTCTACACACAGATCGGATGAACATATGTCAGCAATGGCTGCAGAAAATTTACCGGTAGACACCCAGGACATCACCCGGATTGTGAATCGATATTTCACCATAGAAAGCGTAACCACCGGCAGCGCACGCCACGGCTTCCGTGTGCGCTATGACGGACTGCTCAGGATGGCAGACAGCGAAACAGCCTACGACCGGCTCTCCGAAGAGCTCAAACCGATGGGCTTGATGCCGCTGTTCAGGTTGAGCAAGGGACAGCAATTCATCCTGGTCATCGACCAGCGCCCGGAACCAAAGATCGGGCCGGTGTGGGTCAATCTTCTCCTGTTCGTGCTCACCATTGTCAGCGTGCTCTTCACTGGCGCCCAATTCGGGAATGCTGATCCCAACGCCTTCGCTGAAAGTTCACTGGGGGGCCTGGTGCGCCTGGTGTTGAGCGGATGGCCTTTTGCGGTCAGCATCCTGGGCATTTTGCTGGCGCACGAGTTCGGACACTACCTGGTGGGGCGCTGGCGCGGTGTGCGCGTGACTCTGCCGTATTTCATCCCCTTCCCGCTGAGCGCGTTTGGCACGATGGGCGCCTTTATCAGCATGAAGGAGACCCCCAAAAACAAAAAACACATGCTGGAAATTGGCATCGCCGGGCCGCTGATCGGTCTGCTGGTCACCCTGCCTGTGTTGTTGATCGGCCTGAATCTTTCCACCGTGGGCCCGCTCGCAGCAGAAATGCCGGAGGGGTATGTGCAATTCCTGGAGGGCAATTCGGTGATCTATTTGCTGGCCAAGTACATCACCTTTGGTGAGTGGCTTCCCCAGCCGGCCTCTTACGGCGGCACCGCTCCGGCATTGTACTGGCTGCAGTACTTCTTTACGGGCAGGCCGCTGCCGTTGGGTGGTTTGGATGTGCAAATACACCCCGTGGCCTGGGCTGGATGGGCAGGGCTGTTTGTCACAGCGATCAACCTTATCCCAGCCGGGCAGCTGGACGGCGGTCATATCCTGTATATGCTGCTGGGGCGGGATAAGGCACGCAAGGTTTACCCGATTATCCTGGGCGGGCTGATCCTGCTGGGGTTTACCTGGCAGGGTTGGTGGCTGTGGGCAGGCCTGATCTTCCTCGCCGGCAGGTTTCACGCTGAACCCCTGGACCAGATCACCCCGCTGGACCGCAAGCATAAGATTTTAGGGGTGGTAGCCCTGGTGATATTCGTTCTCATTTTTATTCCAGTTCCCCTGGTGGTGATTCAATGAACAACGCGATGCCCATGCCAACATCCAGAACACTCAAAACTTTGCTGATCGGGTTGCTGTTCCTGCTGGCTGTGCTTACCGGCTGTGCTGCTGAGGTCAGCCCCGAGGATGAAACACCCGCACATACGGAGACTGTCACCCCCGAACCCACCCGGACGGCAACCCTGGCCCTCGAAATGACGGCCACACCAACGGAACCCACCGGTCTGCAGATCGAGCCCGATGACCTGGCTGACCGGATTGTCCGGTTTGCCCATCCCTGGATCGGCGAACCCGCCCAAACCCTGGAAGACCTTGCCAGGGAATTTTCCCTGACCAACCCCTGGCAGATCTGGGTTGAGGTCTATGCCCACGGCGGCGAAACGGCCCTGCTCCAGGCTCTGCAAGCTGACCGGGCTGCGGGGGAGGCCATGCCAGAGCTGGTTGCCGCTCTACCCTACCTTGTGGCAGACGTCGAGGGTGACGATGCTCTGGCAGACCTGCGCCCTTTTTTTGATGACCCGACCTGGGGCTTTGACCGCGAAAGCAAAGCGGATATACCGGAGATGTACCTGCAACCCTTTACCCGTGAAGATCGGCTTATGGCGCTGCCCCTGGCACCGCAAGCAATGGTGTTGTTCTATAACCGCACCTGGGGCGAAGAATTGGGATTTACTAGCCCTCCCGCAGATTTAGAGACCTTCCGGCGGCAGATTTGTGATGCCACTTTTGCCAACTGGCAGAATGAAACCCGGCAAAACGGCACCGGGGGATGGGTCATCAACCTGGACCCGGCTGTATTGGCCTCCTGGTATTATGCCTTTGAGGGCGTTCTGCCTGAAGAGGGCATCCCCAGCTTTAACAACACCTTCGGCCAGGCCGCTTTCGGCTATCTTTGGGATATCAGGTCTCAGGGGTGCGCCTGGTTCGGTTTACAGCCTGAGCCGTATCCTTATTTTGCCAACCGGCTGGCGCTGGTGTACGCGGGCAGGCTGGACCTGGTCCCCGTGCAGACGCATTGGATGGAAGCGCTTGGGAGCGAAGATGAATGGGAGGTGATCGGTTTTCCTGGTCCGGCAGGCGAGACAATGTTGGTGTACGGGCCCGGGTTGACGGTCACATCCGATACGCCTGAAAACGAGCTGGCCGCCTGGTTGTTTGCCAAATTCCTGCTGGAACCGGAATCACAGGCCAGGCTTGTTCGCAGCCTGTATTCGCTGCCGGTGCGCACATCCGCCATGGACTTGCTGACGGAATTGCAGTCGGCATATCCCCAATGGGCGCAGGGCGCAGAACTGGCCGCATCTGCATCCGCATTACCCGCCTCTGAGGGCTGGGGCACCGCGCAATGGGGACTGCAGGATGCCGTCTACCGGATTTTGCTGAACGAGAGCGGGGAAATCACCCCGATTCTTGAACAACTGGACGAATTGACCCTCGAATTTGGCGGTGAAAGGCCTTGATGGCTGGAAAACCTGAAGTGACGATTTACACCGATGGTGCCTGTACCGGGAACCCCGGTCCCGGCGGCTGGGGGGCACTTTTGCGTTATGGGGTGCACGAAAAGGCGATTTCGGGCGGAGAGCCAGACACCACCAACAACCGAATGGAATTGCGGGCTGCCCTGGAGGCATTGCGCGCGCTGGAAGAGCCATGCCGGGTAACGCTGTTCACCGATTCGCAGTATCTGAAACAGGGCATCACCGAGTGGCTGCCCAATTGGAAGCGCCGCAACTGGCGCCGCAAAGGGGGCAAATTGGCCAATGTAGACCTGTGGATGAAATTGGATGAAGAAATTGCCCGCCACGAAATTCATTGGCGCTGGGTCAAGGGGCACGCAGGGAATGTTTATAATGAACGGGTTGACCAATTGGCACGCCGGGCTATCCCGAACAATAACTGAACGCAGATGGCCTGGTATGAGGATTGCCAGGGCCATTTTTCAATGTTATATTATGGATTAACCACAAAAAGCGCAGATGAACATTGTTGTGCCTGCGCAACGAATCCAGCTTTGAATTGCTTTCTGCAAGCTCATTAAAGCGGATGCTGTCTTGTTAGGGATAGAGAAAACCCCATGTTTCGTTGGATTTCTTCTAAACGGTTTGTTTACCAGTTGATGCTGGTATTTATCCTGTTCACCCTGGCGACAGTGGTCGTCCTGGGGATCCCTGTTCTATTGTTACTTAATCGGCAGGCCGAGTCGCAGATGCGGGCTGTGTTGGATCAGGCCAGCCAGACCACAGCCGCACTTTACGAAGCTAAGCACAGCCAGTTGAATGATCTGGCCGCGTTGATTGTGGAGCGCCCCACATTAAACCGGCTGGTGTTTGAAGACGATGATCAGCTTGCCCTGGATCATTACTTGAATGAGCTGCTGGGTAATGCCGCCGTGGACGTGATCCTGGTCTGCCAACGGGATCAGCCGATCGGCATGGCTGGCCCGGCCATTGCTGAACTATGTGCACCGCCTGTGTTCAATACGTTTTCCACAGTGGAGGGTGAGGTATGGCTGCTGGTTAACGTACCACTCACGGGACGTTTGGCTGGCTACCATGTGATCACAGGGCAGCGGGCGGAGTTGATCTTGGGAGAGCTTTCCCCTCAAAGCGGACTGGACTATGCCCTGTTTGATGACGGGCGGTTAATTGCAGCCACGGAAGGCATTGGAGAGGGTGCATCCCGGGCAAAGCTCACGCCGGATGTGGAGGATTACCCGTTGCTGGCACTGAGCGGGGAGAGCCCTCGCAGGACCACCCACATGGCCAGCAAGATTCCCTTGCCATCAGCGCAAGGGTTTACTCTGGTCGGCTTATTGGACATCACGGCAGTGTACAATTTCAGCAGGAACGTGCAAAGGGTCATCTTCGCAACCCTGGTCCTGGTTAGTTTGGCCAGTGCAGCCGTCGCATACCTGGTTTCTCGCCGGATCAGCCGGCCGTTAAATCGGCTGGCTCGATCGGCCGCGGCGCTGCGGGAGGGCGATCTCTCGACGGCTCTGCCTGCTGAAAACCAGGTATGGGAAATTGACCAGTTGACCAATGCCCTGGAGGATGCCAGGGTCAGCCTTAAATATTCCCTTGAACGTCTGCAACTCGAAAAGGATTGGATCGAGAACCTGATGAACGCGGTTGTTGAAGGGTTGCTGGCCACTGATGCGAATCACCGCATCACCTTCGCGAGCGAAGCGATCGAAAAGATCATCGGGGTAAGGCTGGGGTTGATCATTGGGCGCCGACTCGATGAGGTTTTCATCACACCCCAGGGCGAAACGCTTTTCAGCCAGCAGCTCCCGGCGGCAAACAAGAGCCGGCGTATCCCAGTTGTGGTCAATGGGCGGGAAGCATTGTTGGCTGTATCTGTTTCCCGGCTTGTGCCGCCAGAGGCTGGCGATGCCACCCTGGCCCTGGTGATCCGGGATGTGACCGATGAGGAACGCATCCATCGGCTGATCGGGGAGTTTTTAGCCAACATCACCCATGAATTCCGGACCCCGCTGACAGCGCTTTCCGCTTCGGTGGAGCTGCTGATGGATCAGCTGCCCAGCCTGTCTGCTCCGGAAATTGGACAGCTCTTGCATGCGCTCAATGTCGGCATCGTCGACCTGCAGGCGTTGATTGACAACCTGATCGAAGCCGCCAGCATCGAAGCAGGCCGGTTCAAGGTCAATCCACAGCCGATACCGCTGGGCAACATCATCTCGGACGCCGTCCGCACGGTTGAGCCGATTGTTTTGCGGCGTGGCTTGAATCTGGACCGCCCTGCTATGGAAGATGATGTGATGGTGCGCGCTGATCGGCGCCGGACATGCCAGGCTTTGGTTAACATCCTCTCAAATGCCATCAAGCACAGTCCTGACGGGAGCACCATCAGGGTGACCCGTGTGCATCTCGGCGACAGTGTGAGAATCGAAGTGCACGACCAGGGCAAAGGCGTCCCTGCGGAACAACATTCGATGTTGTTCAATCGATTTGTCACACCGGATAAAGAAGTGGATGACGGCCTGATGGGTATGGGCCTGGGCCTTTCGGTTGTCAAAGCGATCGTTGAAGCTCAAAACGGCGCTGTGGGATTCAGGGAGGGTGAAACCGGCGGTGCGGTGTTCTGGCTGACCCTGCCTTTATTTAACGGGGGTGACTTATGAAAGCATTAATTGTCGACGACGACCGCACCCTGGCGGATTTGCTGGCCTTCACCCTGCGCAGAGAGGGCTTTGAACCTGTCCTTGCATATGATGCCCCCGGCGCGATTAGAGCCTTTGAAAAGGAAGCGCCGGATGTCATCATCCTGGATGTGAACATGCCCGGCGAACCGGGCTTGCGGAACGGTTTTGATGTTTGCCGCAGGATCCGACAGACCTCGGATATACCCATTATCCTGCTGACCGTCCGGGACGACGAAGATGATATTGTTCAGGGGTTATCCCTCGGGGCGGATGATTATGTGCTCAAACCTTTCAGCCCGCGCCAGCTCGTTGCCCGGGTTCAAACGATTCTCAGACGCGCAACTGCTGGCCGGTCACAGGAGATTGCCGCGTTCGAGTATCAGGATGTCCTGTATGACCCCCAGCGCAGGCTGTTTATCCGCGCCGGGCAGGATGCGATTACCCTAACGCGCCTGGAAGCGCGCTTGCTGCAATATTTAATGCTAAACGCCGGGCAGGTGCTGCCTGCTGAGCACATTATCGATCACGTCTGGGGTCAAAGGGGCGCAAACACCGAAATGCTCAGGCAGCTGATCCGGCGGTTAAGGGTAAAGATTGAACCGAAACCCGATGAACCGGAATTGATTAAGAATTTGCCCGGTGTAGGGTATGGTTTTGGCACTTAATTAACATCCTGGCGGGATTTGGGGGAAAATTTATTGATTAAATTTGTCACGAGTTTGTCACGCGCTTATCACCATGCCAGTCACGGCGTGGAAATACGCTTTAGTTGATGCAAACTGCCCTTTACCGGGTAAATTGCGCATTTAAATTTCACCAGCGTATGAGGTTGGCATGTCGATTCGGCTTGAAAACATCAGTAAATATTACAGTCAACAGGTGGTTGTGAACAACGTCAGCCTTGAGATCAAGGATGGCGAATTCTTTGTGCTGCTGGGTTCAAGCGGCAGTGGGAAAACGACCATCCTCAACATCATTGCCGGCCTGGTCCAGCCGGAAAAGGGGAAAGTGCTTCTGCATGGCAGGGATGTGACGGACATTCCCACACAAAAAAGGCGTGTGGGGTTCGTGTTCCAAAACTATGCCCTGTTTCAATACATGAACGTCGCCCAGAATATTGAATTTGGCCTGGAAGTGCAAAAAGAGCCCCGTGAGGCGCGCCAGGCAAAACGAGATGAATTGCTTGAGCTGGTGGGACTGGTCGGCCTGGGCGGACGCATGCCCAGCCAGCTTTCTGGCGGGCAGCAGCAGCGGGTGGCATTAGCGCGTGCCCTGGCGGTAGAACCGGAGGTGCTCCTGTTCGACGAGCCGCTGGGCGCACTGGACGCAAAAATCAGGATGGAGCTGCGGCGCAGCCTAAAGCGCATCCAGCAAAAATCGGGCGTGGCGGCCATCCTGGTCACTCATGACCAGGAAGAAGCCTTTGACCTCGGTGACCGGATTGGCGTGATGAACTTCGGCCGCCTGATCGAAGTGGGTACCCCCCGTGAGTTGTATGAGAATCCCAAAACGGAATATGTTGCCTCGTTTTTGGGGTCTGCTAACCTTCTGTTAGGTCAAATCCAGGGTAAGAAAATCCAGATCGGGGCGGAAGCCTTTCCGATCCCTGAAACCACATTGGATTTAGCGTCAAATGACCGCGCCCAGGTGCTTTTCCGCCCGGAAGACGTTGACTTAGCCCAGCAGGGGGACCAGCTGGCAGGGCTGTCCCTGGGCAGGGGAAAGATCATTGAAAAGGAATTTAAAGGCACCTATGAACATCTGCGCATCTCGCTGCCAGCTATCCAGGGCGTGCGTGCAATCGCACCGACTGCGCCTTATGGCAACCCTGGGTTCATTGTGGAAGTCAACCGTCCGCCGGAACAGAGCACTGAGCTTCCCCTTGATGTGGGGCAAGAGACTTATGTCGGTGTGCGGCGGATGCATGTGCTTTCGCACCCGGGGATGAATTTCCTCGTGGTCACCGATGGCTCGCTGCGCAGCCAATCTGCACTTGCTATGGGAGGCTATATGGCCCGGATGGCCCATGCCAGGCTGACCTTGCTGGGCATCGGGAGAGACCAGGCCAAAATAGAAGACCACTTAATGGAAGCCCGAAAGCAGGTTGGCAGCGGTATGGCCGCGCTGCAAGTTCAGGCCACAGCTGAGAGCTTTACGACAGCGATTGCCCAGACGGTGGAAAAACAGCATTACGACCTGCTGATCTTCGGATGGCGGCCTTCAGCGGGTTACGAACAGATCGAGCAGGCCTTGAGCATGGGCGACCATCACTTACTTTTGGCGACTCAGCCCGTTGGGAAGCTCAGCAAGGCATTGATCTGCCTGGCCAGCGGCGAACCCGGCAAGGACACAGTTTTATTCGCTGGGCGTTTGCTCAGGCACATGGGCGCTGAGGCCGCATTGCTGACCGTTGTCCCTGGGCTCTATCCCAACGATGTTCCCCAAAACCGTATCAACCGGTTCTTGACAAATGGGCAGCAGAGCCTGGCACGTTTTGGCGTTTCAGGGAACACGATGATCAAGCGCGGCGACTTAGTGCCCGCAGTTCAGGAAGAAATACAGAATGAAGAGTATGACCTGGTCGTGCTGGGAGCGCCATTGCCCGGACGCCAGGGGGATGTCGATTTAGACACAGTGATCGGACCGATTGTTTCTTCTGTGGAGAATTGTTCGTTCTTAATCGTCCGGTCGCAGCATTACCAGCGGCTCAACCAGCGTTTCAGGAGAGAAAGATGAAAAAAGCAATCAAGTACATCATCATTGCCGTGATGTTGGCTGTGTTCGTCACCGCGTGCGGGGGTGAGGGCGCCACTTCTTCCGGGGATGAAGTGCGCATCATGCTGGGCGCATACACGACGCCGCGCGAAGCCTACGGCGAGATCATCCCGCTGTTTCAATCTTATTGGGAGGCCGAGACCGGCCAGCGGGTGATCTTTGAGGAATCTTACCTGGGGTCAGGGGCACAATCCCGTGCGGTGGTGGAGGGGTTTGAGGCGGATGTCGTGGCGCTTTCGCTGGAAGCCGATGTCACCCGCATTCAGAATGCCGGCCTGATCACCCACGATTGGAAGGCAGGCGAACATGGGGGGATCGTGACCACCTCGATCGTGGCTTTTGCTGTCCGGAAGGGAAACCCTAAGGGTGTGCAGGACTGGCACGATCTTGCAAGGCCTGGCATCGAGGTGGTCACCCCCAACCCGAACATGAGTGGGGGCGCGATGTGGAATATCCTCGGCCTGTATGGTGCTGCCCTGCGTGGGCACGTTGAGGGGGTGACAGGCGGCGATCAGGCGGCAGCAGAAGAATTCCTGCGCCAGGTGCTAACCAATGTGAGCGTGATGGACAAATCCGCCCGAGAGAGCATCCTGAACTACGAGATGGGCATCGGCGATCTGGCAATCACGTATGAAAACGAAGTCCTGGTTGGGCGGAGTTCGGGTCAGGAGTATGAACTGGTGATCCCCACATCCACCATTCTGATCGAGAATCCGGTTGCTGTTGTGGATGCCAATGTCGATAAGCACGGCACCCGTGAAGTGGCCGAAGCTTTCGTTGCGTTCCTGTATACCCTGGAGGCGCAGGAGATTTACGCGCAACACGGGTTACGGGTGGTCAACCCGGAAGCGGCAGCGGCCTCGGCATCTCTCTACCCTGCAGTGGAAGATTTGTTCACCGTTGCATATTTTGGCGGGTGGGATGCGGTCATGGTGGATTTCTTTGGCCCTGAGGGCATCTATAACAACGTGATACTGCAAGTTCATCGGGGAGAGTAGGTATGGACCTGGCACTGACGCAGCGGAAGGAAAAGAGCGGTCCTGCGGATTGGGTTCTGCGCGGCACGAGCATCCTGTTCCTGGTGCTGATCGTGATCATACCCCTGGTGGTGATCTTCCAGGATGGACTGCGAGAGGGATTGGCGAGTTTCTGGTATCAAATTACCCTTCCGATCGCGCGGTCTTCCATCAATCTGACCTTGTGGACATCAGCCTTGATGACGGTCATCAACGCCGTCATGGGCTTGATCACGGCCTATGTACTTGTGCGTTTCGAGTTTCCCGGTAAAAGGCTGGTGAACGCGATCATCGACCTGCCGCTGGCAATTCCCACCCTGGTCACCGGGATCATGCTGGTGATCCTGTATGGCCCGCAACAAGCTTTGGGGGGGTTCTTAATTGAGAAACTGAATTTTCGGATTGTTTTTGCACCACCAGGCATCGTATTATCGCTGCTTTTTATCACGTTTCCCTTCGTTGTGCGGACAATCCAGCCGGTTTTGGAAGAGCTGGACCGCACTCAGGAACGGGCGGCAGCGACCCTGGGCGCCAGTCCCTGGACGATTTTCCGTAAAGTTGTGCTGCCGGCTTTGATCCTGCCTACCCTGGGCGGTTCGCTGTTGAGCTTTTCGCGGGCTATCGGCGAATTTGGCGCCGTGGTGATCGTTGCCGGCAATATCCCCTTACGGACGCAGACAGCGGCTGTGTATGTCTTCAGCCAGGTTGAATCGGAAAACCGCCTGGGGGCCAGCGCAGTTTCGATTGTTTTGGTGTTGATCTCTTTCGTGGTCTTATTTGTCGCCAATGCCATTCACAAATACTGGGGGGCGCACCGATGAACCAAATGGAAAAAGGCCTCGGCGCGTGGGTATTGATCGCTGTGATGGTCATTTATGTGATCATCCTGATCGTTGGGCCGATCATCGCGCTGGCTTCAGGCGCGTTTCAGGACGGGGTTATGCCGGCGGTCAGGAGCATATCCACTGGCGTTTTTTCCAACGCGCTGATGTTAACCCTGCGGATATCCGTTTTGGTGGTTGTGATCCAGCTTTTGCTGGGGACAATGATCGCGTGGATGCTCGTCAGGCATGAGTTTGTCGGCAAATCTCTCCTCAACGGGCTGATTGATATCCCCTTTGCGGTGTCACCGGTGGTGGTGGGGTACATGCTGCTGCTGCTGTTTGGCCGGAACAGCCCTCTGTTTCCTCTGCTGGACAGGTGGGATTACAGGGTGGCGTTCAACACGCCCGGCATGTTCTTAGCGACGCTCTTTGTGTGTTTTCCGTTCATGATCAGGGAAATGGTGCCGGTCATTCAAAATCTGGATCGGCACCAGGAATATGCCGCTTCAACTTTGGGGGCTAATCAGTGGACTCGGTTTTGGCGCATCATTTTTCCCCAGTTGAAGAGCGGATTGATTTACGGCATGACGTTGACGCTGGCACGCGCGATTGGCGAGTTTGGCGCTGTGCTGGTGATTGGGGGAGGCGTGCAGGGACGAACAGAAACCGCTACATTGTTTATCTTCCGGTCGCTGGAAGAGCGCCGCTATATCGAGGCTTATTCGGCCGCGCTGCTCTTGGGGGCCTTCTCGGTGCTGATCGTTTTCCTGGCGGATGGGCTTAAACGCTCACACGAAAAGAAAAAACAATGCGCTTCTTTAGAGGTGAATAACCCCTGAGAACGGATAAATATTTCCATCATTGTTAAAAAAATTGATATAATCGAATGCATTCAAAATAGAGCCAGCGATCACATTATGCGCTTGCTGATCGGCATCAGATCGGCTTCGTTGGGATCTTTCTCTTACATTAACCAGCAATAAGCATAAACGAACAAGGAGCGACGATGAAGTTTTCGGGTATTAAAGTCTTTTTTGTAATTATCGGTAGTTTAGTTCTGGTGAGCCTTGCCTGTGGCACGTCTGCACCGCCTGATCCAACGGCAACGCCTCCTCAGGCGGTGCAGGAAGAAATCATCCCCGTTGCGGTAACCGAAGAACCAACAGTCCAGGAAGCTGAAATTCCCGAGCCGACCGCCACCGACCCGCCCATGCGGGAACTGCCAGCCACACAACCGGTGACCGAGATTGTGGAAGAGCCCGAACCCACCGCAGATGAGCCACAAGCTTATTACGTGGAAGAGTTTGAGGGCGACCTTTCGAGCTGGTCTTATTTCCTGATGCGCGGTGATGAGAACAAAATGGATCTCTACACGGACTTCGGCCGGCTGGTGTTTGACCTGCAAGGGACGGATCAGTGGGTGTATGTGCTGTATGATGAGTATTATTACTCCGATGTGCGGATTGATGTGGAGGCGGAAAATCTGGGAAAAAATACCAATAATGTCAGCCTGGTCTGCAATTACAGCGATCGTTTTGGCTGGTATGAGTTTAATATCAGCAACGGCGGGTTGTATTCTATTTTGGTGTATTCAGAACTGGATGGCGACTACTTCACCCTGGCCAGCGGAGGCTCTACGAACGTCAGGATGGGGCGGGATGTGAATACGTACACAGCCATATGCCAGGGCAACAAGCTTACCCTGTATGTCAACGGTGTTTTAGAACGGGAGCATGTTGATACCAAGTACAATTTGAAAGAGGGGCTGGTCGGTGTGTCGGTATCATCCTTCGATGTTCTTCCCATCCTGGTTGAGCTGGAGTACTTTTCGATCAGCGTTCCTTAAGGACAACAAATCCAGGATGGCTCATTGCGGCTGATTAATAAGATTATTCATTTCTGTCGAAATTCACCCTCCCAATACCCTGTTGGGAGGGTTTTTCTTGCCAGGCCCAGCCAGGATGGGCCCAAAAACTGCGTATAGACATCGTTTACGCCGATAATTGAGGGTTTCGGCTGTAATTTTGACCAAAAAACGGGTAAACTGCCCGGCCACATTAGAAAAAAGCATAGATTTGCCTTTCGGCCCGATTATCTGCTATAATCTGGAATAGGGTACCTGTGGTATCCTGTATACGTGCTGATTAACGCACTTGAGATCTTAACCTGACTTGTTTCACGATATTGGACTAAGATCTACTACCCATGAAACGATCATCTTAATCGCTGACCAGAAAGGATGACACTATGAAGAAGAAGATGATATTTATCATTGGCTTTGTTTTGCTGCTTGGATTGGCGTTCGCCAGTGTGACCTACGCGCAGACGATGCCATCTTTGCTGGGGGAGGTACAGCAAGAGCCTGAAGATTTGATAACCGATGAAGGCCTGGAAACCCCTGCGTATTGCCTGGAGGGAAAAACCCATCCATCGCTGGCATGGCTGGCAGAATTCTATGAAGTTGATTATGAAGAGCTGCTGGTTTTTTTCTGCGACTATGAATTTGGAATCGGAGAAATCGAGCATGCCCTGGCCACCGCAGAACTTGAGGGTGTTGAAATGACCTACCAGGAACTTCTGGAGTGGCGCTATGATGGCGGCACAAAAGAAGTGGGCTGGGGTGAGATTTGGCAAGCCCTGGGTTTGATCGAGATGGATACGGACGACCCCGAAATGGACGACCCGGACGATGAAGATGACGGGGAAAACCCGGTCTGCAGCGGTGAAATGGATCACCCTGTGCTGTCACGGCTGGCTGAAGAATTCGAAGTCGATTATGCTGAACTGGTTGTATTCTTCTGTGAATACAAGTTTGGTATTGGGGAGATCAAGCACGCGCTGCAAACGGCTGAATTAGAAGATATTGAACAGACTTTCGACGAATTGTTAGGCGAGCGCAAGCCAGAGGGCGAGAAGGTCTCCGGTTGGGGCCGCATCTGGCAAGAGCTGGGCTTAATTGGCAGGGGCAAATCAAATCGGGGCGAAGAAGTCGAAGTAGACGAGCTGGACCTGCTGGGTGAGCAGAATGAAACCCGGGGCGGCAATAATAAGCCTGCAAATGCTCCTGGGCAAAGAGGTGGGAATCCGGGAAAAGGTCGCGGGCCCAAAAAGTAGACCTTTAACCCAAGTGCAAGGTTAATCAGACTGTAAAAAAAAGCCCTTCCGACATGACAGGAAGGGCTTCTTTTGTTGTGAATGTGGTTAAGGTTCTATGGGGTAATCTGCTGAGACCCAGGCTTCAAAACCGCCTAAAATCGGGTTGACCCGTGTAAAACCATTCTGAAGCATGATGAACGCCGCCTGGGCGCTCGTTTCTTCAGCCGGTCAGGTGCAGTAGGTGATGTACCAGGTGTCTGGGTCCAGTTCGTCTAGACGGGTTTCAATCTCCGTGACGGGAATATTGATGGCGCCGGCAGCACGCTGTGCGGTAAATTGGGTCTCGCTGCGTGTGTCGAGCAAAACGGCTTCCCCTGAGCGCACGGCTTCGAGTGCCTCCGCCGGTGTGACGCGGGGAACCTCATCCTGTGAACGGATATCACCGGGGTTGGCAATGCGCGCCAGGCGCAGGTTTTGTGCGAGGATCATCCCGCCGATGCTCAGCACCACTACCAGGGCAAATAAGATGACCGGTAAGAGGGTGTTGTTCTTTTTCCTTGATCGCATAGTACTTCCTTTATCTAATACGAATAAAAAATCAGGCTTCATGTGAAAAGCGGCGCAGGCGGACGCTGTTGGTGACCACAAAGATACTGCTAAAGGACATGGCACCAGCCGCCAGCATGGGGTTAAGCAGCCCCATAGCCGCTGCGGGGATCAGAATTGTGTTGTAAAAGAAAGCCCAAAACAGGTTTTGCTTGATTGTTCTGAGGGTCTTGCGCGAAAGCGCAATAGCTTTTGGTACGCCGCGCAGATCACCGCTGATCAGCACCACCGGGGCGGATGCCATGGCAATGTCTGTACCTGTGCCGATGGCGATCCCGATGTCGGCTTGCGCCAGGGCTGGGGCGTCGTTGATCCCGTCTCCAACCATGGCGACGGTTTGGCCTGTCGCCTGGAGTTTTTTAATCTCAGCCGCTTTATCGCCAGGTAAAACCTCGGCCAGGACGGCGTCGATGTTGATTTGGCGGGCAATCGCGTTGGCCGTGCGGGTGTTGTCACCGGTGACCATCGCGACCTTCAGGCCCATGTTGTGCAGCGCGTTGATCGCTTCGATTGAGCCTTCTTTGATGGTGTCTGCCACGCCGAACACGCCTGCCAGGCGGCCATCCACAGCCACCAGGATTGCCGTGATGCCATTATCTTCAAGCTTCTGGATATCGCTTTCAGCCGGGTCGGTTCTAACGTTCACGGATTCCATCAGGCGGCGGTTGCCCACAAGCATTTGGTGCCCATCCACTTCGGCCTGGACACCATGCCCGGCCACTGCGCTAAAGCCCAGGGGCTCACTCAGCGGCAGTTCCCTGGCGTTGGCTTCAGCCGTGATGGCTTCTCCCAGGGGATGTTCGCTGCCCTTTTCGACCGACGCCACCAGGCGGATCAGCTCATCTTCGCCAAGATCAAAATCCTGCAGGAGGACGTCTGTTACGGCGGGTTGGCCGCGTGTGATGGTGCCGGTTTTATCGAGCACGACGGTGTCGATCTGCCCGGCCCGTTCGAGGCTTTCACTTTTCTTGATCAGGATGCCCATCTCAGCGCCTTTGCCCGTGCCGACCATGACGGCTGTGGGGGTTGCCAAGCCCATCGCGCAGGGGCAGGCGATCACGAGCACAGCCACGGTGTTGATTAACGCCCGGGTGAACAAACCCACCTCAACGTTAGGGCCCAGGGGGATGAGGAAATACCACACCAGGAAGGTGACAACGGCGATCCCGATCACCGCCGGGACGAAAACTGCCGAAATTTTATCCGCCAGGTTCTGGATGGGGGCTTTGCTGGTTTGGGCTTCCTCAACCAGCTTGATAATCTGGGCCAGGACGGTTTCCTTCCCGATCTTGGTCGCTTCAAATTTCAATAAACCCAGTTTGTTAATCGTCCCGCCGATCACTTCTTCACCGGGGGTCTTTTCAACCGGCATGGATTCGCCTGTGAGCATGGATTCGTCAACGCTCGAGCGCCCGTCGACCACCACACCGTCGACCGGGATCTTCTCTCCCGGGTGGACGAGCACCAGGTCGCCTACCTCAACTTCGTCGACGGTCACTTCGATTTCAATGCCGTCACGGACGATGTAGGCTTTACGGGGGCGCAGGTTCATCAGCTTGCGGATGGCATCGCTGGCGCCGCCCTTGGCTTTGGCCTCGAGGTATTTGCCCAGCTTGACCAGGGTGATGATCACCGCTGAAATCTCAAAATAAACATGCCCGGGAATGAACCCGAGGGTGATGGGAATGGAGTAGAAGTAGGCAGCGGAGGTGCCCAGGGCCACCAGCACATCCATGTTGGCTGAACCGTTTTTTAACGATTTGAAGCCATTGGTATAGTACTGCCAGCCGACATAAAACTGGACGGGCGTCGCCAGAGCCCAAAACAGGTACTTGATCCAGGTGGAATGTGCGATGGACATGGGCAAAAGCCCGAAGTCCCGGCTCATGGAAAGGATGAACAGCGGCACGGTGAAGATCAGGCCGATGATCATCAGGCGTTTTTGCTCGGCAATTTCCTGTTTACGAGCTTTGGCTTCGGCATCATCCAGCTGGAGATCCGCCTCGAGCAGGTCGAAACCGGCTGAGCGGATTGCCCGGCGTAAATCGTTCTGGCTGACCACGGTCGGCACGTACTTGATCAGTGCTTTTTCAGAGGCCAGGTTAACGTGCGCTTCGATGACGCCTTCCTGGTTGTTGAGCGCTTTCTCTAACCGGCGTGCATCAGCAGCATCACTGAGGTTTGTGACCCCCAGGGATGCCTCACCCATCGCGACCTGATAGCCGGCACCCTCAACTCGCCGAATGAATTCGGACAAGTCTGCTTTACCGGGGTCGTAGGTGACTGCCGCTCGCTCGGAGGATAGGTTGACATTGGCGGATTCTACACCGTCAACCTTTTTCAGGTTGCGTTCGACGGTTGCCACGCAGTTTGCGCAGGTCATCCCCAGGATGGGGAGGGTGAGATGTTTTTGATCAGCCATATGCGTTACTCGACGGCGGGATAGTTGATCTCGGCCAGGGTGTCTTTCAATACCTGTTCGGTGGCTGGCACATCAAAGGTGACGGTCACCAGCCGAGTCTGCACATCGGCATCCACACTGGATACGCCTTCGATTTCAGACAGTTCCGTCTTGATGGTGTGGGTGCAATGCATGCACGAGATATTGGGGACGTTATAGGTTACTGACTTCATGGTTTAACTCCTTTAATTGATGGTTAGACTTTGTTGGCAGTTTCGAACACTTCCGTGATTTCTTTTAACACCCGGGTTCGCTCTGCAGGATCTTCACCCTGGATCGCACTCAGCAGGCAGGTGTTGAGGTGCCCGTCGAGCAGATTGGTGCTAATCTTGTTCAGTGCAGACTGGACTGCCTGGATCTGGCCGATGACGGCAATGCAGTACTCGTCGTTCTCCAGCATGCGCTGAATCCCGCGGATATGGCCTTCTACGATCTTAAGCCTTCGGATGCTATCGCTGTGGTCGTGTTGCATAAACTTTTCTCCTATCCCCCCCCAGGGGGGAGGGGTAAACTGAATAAATATTATCATATTTGGCGCAATAAGTCAACATACGTATGTAAGCGTTGTGTTAATCTATCCGCCCGAGCTGAATGCTGATACCTCAATTAAAGGTCAGCGGCGGTAATTTGCCGTGCATATATCAAGGAGTCTACGCGTACAGAGAGCGGCGCAATGCCCTCAGGCAGGAGGTTGCGGTAAATCAAGATTCGAATTCAGCGCTGTTCACTCAGATCTGCGGTTTGTGATTGGGCAAATGGAACGAAATAATCTTGACAGGAATTTAAAGTAATGATAATATCCCCCATACAGGATATAGAGCGAACCAAGCAATAAAATAAAAATATCCACAAAAATTTCAGTAAAAAATAAATAAATATACAAAAATTAGCAATATTACAAATAACCCCCCTGAGGGTTAAGGTTTCTGTATATAATTTTATCCAACTCAAAACCAAATATCGAGGAGAATCGTAATGAAAGAAAACCCAACCACTTCCCAGGATCCATTGGTGTGCACGACCTGTGAAAAAGTGCCTGTTGGATTTTTTAAACGCTACCAGGGGTTTCTATTATCCCCCGGCACATTGATCACCGCGGCCAATGCCTTGCTGCTATTGTTGGGCTTTATCGCCTGGCTGTTCGGGCAGGGGCAAGCTGCCAGCTGGCTCTTCCTGGCATCGGCGATCATTGGCGGCGCACCCATTTTTAAGCTAGCATTGACCAATATTTTCAAGAGTTTTGACCTGACCGCAGGTGTGATGGTGAGCATCGCCATGATCGCTGCCATTTTGGTCAGGGAGTATAGCGCTGCCGCCATCGTCGCTTTTATGATGCTGGTGGGCGAGATGCTGGAGAATTTCACCGTTGCTAAGGCCGATAATGCCTTGCAGGAACTTGAGCAACTCGTGCCTGAATTTGTCGACCTGGTCAGGGGTGACGAGGTCGTCACGGTAGCCATCCAAAGCGTGCGCACGGATGACGTGGTGCTGATCAAACCGGGCGGGCGAATTCCCGTTGACGGCACGGTGGTTAAAGGTTCGGCATCAGTCAACCAGGCTTCGATCACCGGCGAATCCATCCCGGTGGATAAAGAGGCCGGAGACAGCGTTTACGCCGGCACATTGTGCATGTCTGGCGCGGTTGAAGTGCGGGTCAACAATGTCGGGGAAGAAACCACGCTGGGGAACATGATCCGGCTGGTGAAGGAAGCCCGTAGCAGCAAAGCACCTGTGCAGCGATTGGCCAACAAATATGCCCAATACCTGACACCCATGGCCCTGGTGATCGCAGGCATCACCTATGCCCTCACTGGCGATATCATCCGCGGCATCACGGTGCTGATTGTGATCTGCCCCTGCTCTTTGGTCCTGGCGACGCCGACGGCGCTGGTCGCCTCGATTGGCAATGCAGCCAAACGGGGTGTGCTGGTGAAAAACGGGTCCTCCATGGAGGTGATCGGCAAGGTGGATATCGTTGCCTTTGACAAGACCGGCACACTGACCCTCGGGCAGCCCAGCCTTAAAGAAACGATCAGCATCAACGGACTCAACCCGGATGTGCTGTTAGGGCTGGCGGCCAGCGTGGAGCGCTCGAGTGAGCACCCTTTGGCGCGGGCGATTGTCCAGGCTGCCAAACAGCAGCAGATCGACACCTTTCCTGCCGACAACTTCGAAGCCCTTCCCGGGCATGGTGTTAAAGGCACGGTTAAGGAATACGAAGTTGTGATTGGCAACCGCATGCTGAATGAAGAAGCGCTTTCATTAAAGGAAAAGGATGCCCTGCACTTTGAGCAGCTCGAGGAAGAAGGCAATACCGTTATTCCCGTTGCCGTTGATCAGGAGATCGCCGGGTTCCTGGTCATCTCCGACTCGCACCGTCCCGAATCACTGCAGGCGATCAAAGATTTAAAGGCCTTAGGCATCAAGGAAACCGTGCTGATCAGCGGAGATAACCAGCGGGTAGCCGATGCGATCGGTCAGAGTTTGGGCGTCGATAAAGTCTATGCCCAAACCTTGCCGGGTGAAAAACTCGATATCATCCGGGATTATCAGTCCCAAGGCTATAAAATCGCCTATATCGGTGACGGCGTCAACGACGCACCCGCCCTGGCGGCATCGGATGTGGGTGTGGCTATGGGCACGATTGGCACCAATGTGGCCATGGAGACTGCAGACATCGTACTGCTCACCGATAATGTCGACCGAATCCCGTATCTGATCGACCTCAGCCGGGTTGCACTTAAAGTCATCCGCAATAACGTGGTGTTTTCCATGAGCTGGAATATCCTCTCCGTGGTGCTGGGCGCCTTTGGCGCCATCGGCCCAGTGATCGGCGCGATCATGCATGAAATTTCAGCGCTGCCCGTTATCGCCAATTCCGCCAGGTTGACCAATCGAAAATCGAAGTTTAGCTAACTTACCAAATTTGGAGGCACCTTATGGCGTTCGAAAATGATCACATTCATGTGCATAAGAAATCAAAAGCCATTATCAACCGGCTGTCGCGGATCGAAGGACATATCCGCAGTGTAAAGAACATGGTTGAAGAAGGCCGAGACTGTTCTGAGATTCTCATCCAGGTCTCTGCAGTGAAGGCAGCGATCAACAAGGTCGGTATGACACTGCTCGAGGACCACCTTGAATCCTGCTTGTTCCACGAGGGCATTGCACCCGACGAAAACGAAATTTGGTTGAGTGTAAAGGACGTTTTAAACACATATTTTTAATGAATTGATTTTCTACGCTTAGAAAGTAAATTTGATGGACCCCATATTACACATTCAGGAACTCGAAACGAGATTTGAACTTGACGACAGGGTCATCCATGCGGTCAACGGGCTATCCTTGACGGTCAATCCCCAGGAATTTCTGGCCATCGTGGGCGAGTCAGGGTCAGGAAAGAGCGTCAGTTTCCTTTCGGTGATGCGTCTGATCCAATCGCCTCCCGGGCGGATCCTAAACGGTTCCATCCTCTTTGATGGGGTGGATATCCTGAAAATGAAGCCCAACGACTTCAGGCGGATCAGGGGCAACGATATCGCCATGATCTTCCAGGATCCGATGACTTCGCTGAACCCTGTCATGCGTGTCGGCGATCAGATCGATGAGGTCATCCGCTTGCACCTGAAGCTCAGCCGTCAAGCAGCACGGGCGCGGTCGACTGAACTGCTCAAATTGGTCGGCATTCCTGATGTGGAACACTGCATCAACAATTACCCCCATCAATTTTCGGGCGGGATGCGTCAGCGGATCATGATCGCGATCGCCCTGGCCTGCGATCCGAAATTATTGATTGCCGATGAGCCCACCACCTCCCTGGATGTCACCATCCAGGCACAGATCGCCAACCTGGTCAAACGGCTGCAGAAAGAGTTGGGCATGTCCATCGTGTGGATCACCCACGACCTTGGCGTTGTGGCCAGCCTTGCAGACCGGGTCGCGGTGATGTACGCGGGGACTGTTGTTGAAGAAGGCCTGGTTGATGATATCTTTCAACAGCCTCGCCATCCGTACACCATCGGCTTGCTGCACTCTCTGCCCAGGCTGGATCTGGATGTGCAGGAAATCCTGCCTGAAATCCCGGGCTCACCGCCGAACTGTGAATCCTTCCCCAACCAGTGTCCCTTTGCGCCGCGCTGTGAATGGATGAAAGACCGTTGCCTCGAATCACGCCCGCTGCTTGAAACGACGGATATTCCCACCACGCGCTCAGCCTGTTTCTTCTGGCAAGAATGCATCGATACCAACCTATAAGAAAACGAAATCGCCTATGGCTCAAAACAACACCTTTGATCAGTCGTCAGAATACTTGCTTGAAGTATCTCAAGTGAAGAAGCATTTCCCCATCATTAAGGGATTCATGCAGAAAGAGGTAGGCGCAGTAAGAGCTGTGGATGGCGTGAGCCTGAAAGTTAAAAAGGGAGAGACTCTTGGGCTTGTGGGTGAAAGCGGCTGCGGTAAATCGACCCTGGGCCGGACAATTGTCGGCTTGTATGAACCGACGGACGGGCAGATCGTGTTTAACGGGATGAATATCGCGGGTTTGAAAGGCCATCAGCGCAAGCAAGTGCAGCGGCAGATGCAAATGATCTTTCAAGACCCGTTTGCTTCGATGAACCCGCGGGTCAGGATCAAGAAAATTGTCGGCGAGCCGCTGATGGTTCACGAACGGCTACGGGGCAGCCAGCTAACGGATAAGGTCGCCTACATTATTGAACAAGTCGGTATTGATGCTGAATGCTTGAACAGGTTCCCCCACGAGTTTAGCGGCGGCCAGCGGCAGCGCATTGCGATTGCCCGGTCGATCGCCCTGAATCCTGAATTGATCGTGTGTGATGAGCCGGTCTCCTCCCTGGATGTCTCGATCCGCTCCCAGATATTAAATTTGCTCAAGCAAATCCAGGATCAATTTCAACTGACTTATTTATTTATTTCGCATGATTTGGCAGTCATCCGTCACATTTCTGACCATGTCGCCGTCATGTATCTCGGCTGCATTATGGAGATGGCCGATCGGGAGTCTCTGTATGGCAACCCGCTGCATCCTTACACCCAGGGCTTGTTATCGGCTATACCCGTGCCCAACCCGAAATTAGAACGCGAACGCAAAAGAATTGAGCTGCGCGGTGAAATCCCCAGCCCATCAAATCCCCCAGCGGGTTGCCGCTTCAACACACGTTGCCCGAAATGTATTCCGGGTGTTTGCGAGCATATTGTGCCAGAATTGACAGAATTGCAGCCGGGACACTGGGTTGCATGCCACTTATTCAGCTAGTGCCGAACTATCGTTTGGCAAGAAGGAGGTTGTGAATTTGATTGGAGGAATTAAATATCGTGTAAATGATTGTTGATAAGTAATGGAAATATTTTGAGGAGAAAAATGATGCATACCAAAGATAATAAAAATAAAAGCAGACTGCTCTTTCTTGGTGTTCTTGTTGCCGTTATGCTGATCGTGACAGCCTGTGCTCCCCAACCGGCGCCTGCTCCTGCAGAGGAACCTGCAGCACCGGCTGAAGAGCAATCCGCAGCAGAAGAGCCCGTTGCCGAAGCGCCGAGCGAAGAAACAGAAGAGGCTGAAGAAACCCCTGTTGAAGAAGTTGTCGAAGAACCAGGGTTCATGGTCGAACGGTTCCGTGCAGCTATTATCGGCGACGAATCCACACTGAATCCCTTCACCTACGTGACGGGCGAGCCCGGCTGGAACGTGCTGATGATGCAGTATGACTCGCTGTTTACGATGAATATCGTCGGCGAGCCCGTGCCCTGGCTTGTGACTGACTGGTCAATGAGCGAGGACGGCCTCTCTTACACGTTATTCCTTCGCAATGATGTGAGCTGGAACGATGGCACCCCTTTGACGGCGAATGATGTCAAATTTACCTTTGATTACCTGACATTAAACGCGGTCGGCCGATTTGCTCGCGATATTCGCGGTTTTGAGTCTGCAGAGGTTGTAGATGACTACCAGGTCGTGATCAACCTGGTTGCGCCCAATGCAGGTTATGTGCGCCTGGCTTTTGCCGATGTTCCCATAATCCCGCAGCATATCTGGGACGGTGTGGAGGATCCACAAAACCATCAATTTGAGGACGTGACAAATGTTGGCACCGGTCCTTACATGCTGATGGAGTACGCACCGGACCAATTCTATCGTTTCGTTGCCAATGAGAATTACTTTGCTGGAATGCCCACCGTTGGCGAGCTGGTCCTGATCAAGTTTGCTGATGATGCAGGTGCCCAGGCGGCCTTCCGGACCAATGAAGTCGATATGATCTTCCGGGTGATCCCCCCAGAGCAGATCGATCTGCTGAGCATGGTTGATGGTGTTTCGATCGCACAGGGCCCCCTGTTTGGCACACAAATGCTTCTGATGAACTATGATATGGAACCCTTCAATCTGGTTGAAGTGCGCCAGGCAGTGGCTTACGCCCTCGATCGTGAGGACATGATCGACACGGTCTACCTGGGTGCAGCGACACCCGGCAGCAACGGCTGGATTCACCCCGGTTCACCTTTCTATAACACACAAATCGTCCAGGAATACAACCCTGACCGTGCAGTTGAGTTGTTGGAGAGCGTCGGCATTGTCGACAGTGATGGCGATGGTGTGCGTGAGTACGAAGGTGCTAACCTATCGTTTGAACTGATCACCCCCAGCGGCAATGCCCTGCGCTTGCGGTTGGCTGAACTGATCAAAGAGATGCTGGGCCAGGTTGGCATTGAAGTCAACGTTGCCTCAGTGGAACAAACCACCTGGGAAGATATGGTCTGGCCTGAGTTTGATATCACCTTTGGCCGCAGCTATGAGCTGTCCATGTGGGGTTGGTCTGCCCCTGTGCAGGCTGATGTGTTCCGTGCACCTGAGCTGGTTCACTCCGATCCGCTGGTCGGCCCGCTGAACCTGTCAGGCGCTGGCAATGAAGAAATCGATCGCATTGCTAACGAAATGGCCGCATCGCAAGACCCCGAGTTCCGCACGGAGAAGATCAAGGAACTGCAGCAGGCTATTGCTGATGAAATGCCATTTGTTATTTTGATGTACCCGGATGGAAATTACGCTTACTGGTCATCGGTTTATGACAACCTGGCCTTTATCGCTGGCCAGGGTGTGGTCAATAAACTTTCATTCCTGCCAGAATCAGCACGTCCGTAGGTATAAGGAGCAACTGTTATGCGAATTGGGCTGAAGGGAAACCGCTTATTAGAATATTTGCTGGTGTTTATCGTCGCGGTCACATTGAATTTTTTCCTTCCAAGGTTAATGCCTGGCAATCCTCTGGCTTTACTTGCAGGGGTTGATGTTGGCCTGATGACGCCCGAAGAGCGAGCTGAAGTAATCGTAGAGGCTGGTCTTGACCAGCCTCTATGGAAGCAATATTTCAAGTACTTAGGAAACCTGCTTCGCGGTGATTTTGGTTATTCTTACCGGCAAAAAGCGCCCATCATTGATATGATTATGGATCGCCTGCCCTGGACACTGCTGATAACAGGGCTTTCCCTAATTGTCTCTTCCATTTTGGGGGTGGTTTTGGGTGCTATCGCAGCCTGGTATCGGGCTAAAGCGATTGATATTTCATTATTGTGGACGATGATCCTGCTGGGTTCCATGCCATCCTTTTGGCTGGGTATGCTCCTGATCTCGGTGGTCTCGGTCGAAAACCGGCTGCTGCCCTCGTATGGCGCTATCACGCCAGCGATGAGCCTGACGGGCTGGGAAAAGATCAAGGACATCCTCGAGCATGCCGTTCTACCCGTAACCACATTGTCCATTTTGAGCGTCCCGGGCATTTTTCTTACCATGCGCTATACCATGCTCGGTGTTTTGGGTGAGGATTTCATCCGAACCGCACGGGCGAAAGGGTTGAGCGAAAAGGTCGTCTTGTTCCGTCATGTTGTGCGGAATTCATTGGCCCCTGTCGTCACTATTTTGGCGATCCGCCTTGGGTATGCCTTTGGTGGGACCGTGGTGATTGAAACGGTATTTTCCTACCCGGGGTTAGGACGGCTGATCTACGAATCGGTCAGTAACCGGGATTATCCTGTACTCCAGGCGGCGTTTTTGGTGATCACCATTGCCGTTTTGGTTTCAAACATCCTGGCAGATTTGATGTATCCGATCTTAGACCCGCGGGCGAGGACCTAACCATGAGCACTTTACCCTCGGTTCAAGTTGAAAAATCAATCCGTGAAGAAACACCCGTGAGGAGAAGGTTCAATCCTTCAACCTTTGCGGGCTGGTTTGGTGGTTTCATTATCGTCGGGCTGATCCTGGTGGCTATTTTTGCCAAGCAGCTCAGCCCATATGACCCGGCAGAGCGTGTGGGTCGGCCTTTCCAGCCGCCCAGCGCCGAACACTTGCTGGGTACAAATGATATTGGGCAGGATATCCTCAGCGAATTAATCTATGGTTCCCGGGTATCACTGACCATTGGTATTGTGGCATCGTTGGTAGCCATGGTGATCGGCACCTCCGTAGGTTTGCTCGCCGGGTACTTCCCCAAGCGTTTGGGAAAAGTCCTGATGCGGATCGTTGACCTGGTACTAATTGTCCCCTTCCTGCCGCTGTTGATCCTGCTGGCAGCCTATTTGGGCCGCAGCCTGTTCAACACAGTGATGATTATTGGTGTTCTGATTTGGGCGGGTACCGCGCGTGTGATTCGTTCGCACGTGCTGACGATCGTCCAGCAGGATTATGTGTTAGCCTCTCGCACCATTGGCGCGGGAGACCTGCACATCATTTTGATGCACATCCTTCCGCAGGTGCTGCTGCTGGCCGTGGGGCAGTTCGTCCAGGCCACCAGCGGTGCGATCCTGCTCGAAGCTTCCCTCAGCTTTCTTGGTCTGGGTGACCCGCTGCAAAAAAGCTGGGGCACCGTGCTCTATTGGGCGCAAGTACGGGGTGTGTTCTTAACCCCCGCCTGGCGGTGGTGGGTTTTGCCAGCCGGGTTGCTGATCAGCCTGGCGGCCTTAGGTTTTGCTTTACTGGGATTTTCCCTGGAACAGGTGATTAACCCTCGTCTGCGGAATTCTCGTTAGGGTCGGGGATTTCCCGGTCCTTCATCTTGATATCGTCAGTTGAATGCAAAGGAGAAAAAATGACAAAAGTATTAATGCTGGCCAGCTTTGGCCTGGAGATTGTGGAATGCGGCGGTGCTCTGGCTGCCCATGTTGCGGCTGGAGACGAAGTTCAGGCTGCGGTGCTGATGGCCAGGCCGGAGAGCCGAGATCAGATCACCCAGGCTGCGAAAATCCTCGGGATCGATCAGGTTGATTTTCTGGGCTTCCCCTCCGGTGAATACACCACCGATGCACCCTGGAAGGAAAAAGTTGTCACCTTGATGCGGCGCGTGCGGCCGGATATTGTGATCACCCAGGACCCCGTCCATGCACAGCACGACCTCGACCCTGATCGGCGCACGATCGCCCTGCTGTACCCCGAATCCTTCGCCCTGGCCGGACGTGATTGGCATGTCGAAGAATGTGGCGGGTATGAGCCGCACATGGTGCACACCATTTATTACATGACCCCCGAAGAACCGAACTGCATTATTGAGATCAGTGAGTTCTTCCACCTTAAACAAAAAGCACTTGAGGTGCTGACCTATCAATTGGCCTTCAGCGCGCAATCGATCCAGCAGCGGGCATCCGTGGACGTTCTGCGCTATGTTGTACCGGACTATGAAACCATGAAGGCTGACCCCGTTGCGCTTGGTTTGGAGTTCCATACGCAATTCGATAAAGCCCTGGCATTGCAGCATGGCTTGGCCGGCCATTCAGGTGCCGTGCTGGGAGAAGCCTATCGCCGCGAGGGTCCGTTTGTGATCGACCGCCTGATGGTTTAGGCTGGACACAAATCCTATCACGATTGGCGCATTTTTCAGGCTGCCAATCTCGTGGATCAACTTGTGAAAAGGCAGTCCTGTATATAGGCTGCCTTTTTCACGTATTTTTGCTTACCAACTGACCTGCGAGGTGATTTTTTTACCCGCCTGACTGAAGGATGGGCAATATCCCCAGCACTCTCGAAGCATTTACTGTAGATAACATACGCCTATCACAGAACAAGGTGGACTGACAGGGGGTTTTGGGATGTTAATCAAGTATAATCATGGCTGTTTAATCAGGAGCGTGTGACGGAATGAAAGACAAACAGAAGGGTCTGATTGCGATGCTGGTGGCTGCCCTGGGGCTGGCGATCGCCGTGCTGTTGATGAAGGTGATCCCCCAATTAATGCAGATGCCCCCTCAGCATATCGCCATTTGGCGGTTCACCCTCGCAGCCCCGCCGCTGTTGGTGTTCCTGTTGGCGAGGCAGGGCTCCAAGCGGGTGCTCCCTGAACAGCCCTGGTGGTTCCTTCTCTTGGGGCTGACCTTTTCCGTCGCCAGTTTCTCCGCGATCTTTGCCTTGCAGCGATTGTCCTCTTCGATCTATGTGATCGTTGTGAACTTATACCCCTCCCTGGTGATGACCTATACCCTGCTCACTGGCGGCGCAGTACCGCGCATTTTTTGGCTTGGCCTGCCCCTGACCCTGTTCGGCCTTGTTCTGACGGCTTTCGAGTTTGGCTCCGTGCTGGCTGTCGATCCTGTGGGCCTGGTGATCACCCTGGTGAATGCCCTGGCCCTTGCGGCCTTCATGTTGATCAGCGCCAGGGTATTCAGACGCCTTGACAAGCCGTTGATGGGCACCCTGGGCGTGATGCTCGGGGGAATGGTGATCGGGTTGCTGCTGATCCCCTTGCTGGGCATCAGCATGCCAGTAAACTTAAAGGAATGGTTGTACCTGTTCAGCTTCAGCATTTTTGGCACGTTAATGCCGATCATGGCCATGAACTTCAGCCTAAAGTACATCGGCGCGGCACGGGGTTCGATCATTGTCACGGTTCAACCGGTGCTGACCATCCTGATCGCGATGCTGTTCCTGGAAGAAATGCTCACGGTGCAGCAGTGGATCGGCGGAATGTTGGTGATCCTGTCGATTGTCCTGATGCAGCGCAGCCCTGACCGACCGGGAAAACAGGTGATTGAAGTTCAGCTCAAGTAGCGGCTTGGGGCAGGAGCAAATTAACAGCCTGCCCCACCGATTTCAACAAGCTGAGCAGGGAAACCATAGAGGAAATTTGAGCAATGGATAAGAAAGCCTTATTGGGCAGCGCAGCCGGGGGGTTGGCAATGCTCGCCTTTGCCTTCGGTTTACTTTTATTGATCGGCCAGCCGCTGGATATCCGTTCCCTGGCAGAAAACCTGCTGGTGACCGGCCTGGTTTCCTTGCTGGCGCCCATCGCTGGCGGTTTTTTGGCTGGCTTGATTGGAAAAGGCCATGCCCGGCAGGCAGGCCTGCTGGCAGGGCTGGGGGCCAGCCTGGTGGTGCTGGTCTTCTGGCTGGCGAATACCGGTCTGACTTGGGAGGCGGCCCTCAGCGGGCTGGCATTGGTTTTTGTTTGGGGAGCTTTGGCCCGCATTGGGGCTGTTTTGGCGCTGCCGCGGTGACGGGTTTAGGTTTTTATAGATATTGGCATTCACACCTGGAGCATTTCTTACGAATTTCCAATAAAGGCTGTGTATAATGCTGCCGAGAAAGATGTAACCAGCAAGCTCATCTTCTTCTCCTTTTCTATTGAACAGCCCTCCCGGTTAACAACCGGGAGGGCTATTTTAATCAGAGCAGTGTGGAAAATATTGAGCCTTGGTGTTGAGATCAGCCGCCACGATACGCCGGCACGGGGATCACGACTACCTTGCAGAGGCGCTCATCCTGCATCCGGCTGAATAACCGCGGGTCGAGCTGCTCTTCCGTGTTTGCCGTGGTGATGACGGTGGGCAACTCGGCGCTGTAGCGGTAATTAAACAGCTGGTAGAGCTTTTCGCGCGCCCAGGGGGTCGCGGATTGGGTTCCGAGGTCGTCAAGGATGAGTAAGCGTGTGGTACGGATCTCTTCAAAGCGCCGGTCCAGCGAAACCGGGCTGGCGGGGCTGAAGGTTGCCCTCAGGTGATCCAGCAGATCCGGGACGCTGACCATCAGCGGGGGGAAGCCCGCTCCGGCCTGGTAATTGCCGATGGCTGCCGCTAAATGGGTTTTACCGCAGCCGTAAGGCCCCGTCAGCAGCAGCCATCCGCGGGGGTGTTCGGCGAACTCGCGGGCGGCATCGAAGGCCTTTTTGAGGTCCTTGAGGTCCTGTTTGGGGAGTTTTTCGTTCTGCCTGAGGCTGAAGCTGCCGAAGGTCTGGCGGCTGTGCAAACCCAGGGTTGAGAGCTCGGGATGCCCGGTATCATCGGCGGGATTGCGGTAGTCGGGTGCCAGGATTTTCACCACCGTGACCAGGTTGGGGTCCTGGAGCCGTGAGCGGATGCGCCCTTCAAAGTCGTTGACCATGACATTGCTGGTTACCACTGTGGGGAGCTGGTTGACATAGCGATGGTTGATGATCTGGTAGATTTTTTCCTGCGCCCAGGCTGTTGCGTTCTGGGTGCCGAAGTCATCCAGGATCAGCAATGGAATTTCGCGGATTTCCTCAAAGCGTTCTTCGAAGCTCAGGTTGGCGCCGGTGTAGGCATAACGTAACCAATCCAGCAGGTCGGGGACGGTCAGAAAGATGGTCGAGACGCCCTGTTCGATGGCATGGTTGGCGATGGCAGCGGCCAGATGGGTTTTTCCGCACCCATAGCGGCCGAGGAGCAGCAGCCAGCCCTGGCGGTGCTCTGCGAAGTGGTAAGCCTGGTTATAAGCGTTTTCGAGGGAATCGGCCTGGCGGGCGGCCAGCCCAATGTGGCCGCGCTTTTCAAAATTGCTAAAGCGCAGCGCTTTGAGCGCGTCAAGGCTGCTCATGCGGAACAAGCGTGACTTTGCCGTCTGGGTGATCTCCTCTGCCCGGCAGGCACAGGGGGACATTTTGCCGAAATCCGGGTGGTCGATCGGCAGGTCTCGGCGCAAATAGCCGATCCCGCCGCAGATTGGGCAGTTTGGGTCGCCGGGCATTTTTACCTGGCGGATGCCGCCAGCTGGTTCTGCCCCTTCACTTCCGCTTGAGCCAGCTTTGTCGATATCTTTCTGGATCTTGCGGATCGTATCGTCGATCTTGCTCATTTCCATGTCCTTCCTTTTGCCAGCGCTTCAGAATCCCCTGGACGTACTTCCAGGTGCGAACATTACGGGCTACAGCAATCTGGATCGCTTCTTTGATCCAGGATGCCGGGTAAGTTGCTTCATCGTCTTTGAGAATATCTGCCATCATCGGCGTGATCACACCGATGTTTTCTTCATAGAGCTTGAAAATGTTGGGCTGTTCCCCAACCAGGTGAATGGGCTGGCGTTCGCCCAGTTCACCCTGCCACGCTCCCTGCTCAATGGCCGTGACGGCCGTCCTGCCTTGGGGGGTGTTGAGGAAATAATGAACTTCATCCATCCAGTCCATATCTGCCTTCAGGAGGACGCCTAGGCTGGTCAGCTCATCCAGGGCGGATTCAAGGCCGTGAGTGCCACCCATCATTTGCAGCAGGGCTGGGTCAGAGGCCAGGTCAGCCAGCCTGAAGTAGCGCACTTTGTTTTGCTGTGCTTCAGCATGCCAGAACAGGTACAGCATGAGTTTGAGCTGGTTGAGGTCGTGCATCCCCGGCAGCAACTGCGTGAAGAACGCCTGGGGCAGCCGGACAGGGGATTGATCGTCTTCCGGGAAACCGGAAAATAAGATCGGGGAACGGGGCGCCATGGGTAGATCTCCCTCAGCCTTCAAAAACCGGGCCCCTGGCTGCATTTTCAAATTTGGCCAGTTCATCGATAAAGACCAGGCTGATGCCCGGATGCGTGGGGCCATTACGGTGTTTGGCTATGATCATCTTGGCTTCGTTTTTCTTTTCAACCTCTTCGCTGACCGGGTCGCGGTCGATGAACATCACAATGTCCGCATCCTGTTCCAGCGAGCCGGATTCACGCAGGTCGGAGAGCTGGGGTTTTTTATCAGTACGGTGTTCGACCGCTCGTGAAAGCTGGGCAGCCGTCAGGACCGGGACGTTTAGTTCCCGGGCCAACACTTTAAGGTTGCGAGAGATATTGGAAACTTCCTGTACGCGGTTGTCGGTGCGGCTGTCCCCGCTCATCAACTGCAGATAGTCAACGATAATCAGGTCCAGGCCGTACTCCAAATGCAGGCGCCGGCACTTTGTGCGCAGCGAAAGGGGGGTAATGGCGGGGGTGTCGTCCAGGAAGATCATTGCCCGATCGTAGGAATCCAGGGCCTGGTAGAAGACATCCCATTCGTTGTCGTTCAGGCGGCCTGTACGCAACCGCTGGGTGTCGATGCGGGTGTCCATGGCGATCAGGCGCTGCAGGAGCTGTTCGTTTGACATTTCCATCGAGAACATGGCCACATGTTTCTTATGAACCAGGGCGGCATTGCGCATGGTCCCGAGCAAAAAGCCGGTTTTACCTGTGCCGGGGCGCCCTGCCACGATTAAAAGGTCGGATTTCTGCAACCCGCCCAGCAGATGGTCTATGTCGATCAGCCCGGTGGGGACGCCATAAATATCATCAGGCCTTTTTGCCAGCTCATCGATCCGGTCGTAATATTCCCGGGCAACTTCCCGAATGGGTATCAGGTCGCGCTTGATCCGGCGTTCACTGACGTTAAAGATCGCTTTTTCCGCTTCGTCGACGACGACCTCAATGGATTGGTCCTGGTGGTAAGCCAGCCGGGCAATCTCGTTGGCGGCTTCCAGCATCCGGCGGCGGACGGCGTTTTGTTCGATAATGCGCCCATAGGATTCGGCATGGTACGCGTTCGGTGCCTGGTTGATGAGGGAGATCAGGTAAGCTCGACCGCCGATTTCGTCAAGCTGGCCGCGGTTGATGAGGGTTTCGGTGATGGTCACCAGGTCGATAGGCTGGCGGGTTTCGCTGAGATGCTGAAAGCACTCCCACACCCAGCGGTTGCGCACCAGGAAGAAATCCTCGGGGTTCAGGAACTGGGCGACATCCAGATAAACCTCGGAATTGATCAACACTGCGCCGATCAACGCTTCTTCAGCCTCTCGGTTGCTGGGCTGGGTCATTGCTTCTGAGATGGTATTGTCACTGAAGTTCAGGTCGTCGTTCATGAGCGCCTTATCTATAAGCGTTGCTGGATGGGGCTGATGGGCCTTTATTGTCGAAAAAACCGGGATTCAGCCTTGGCTGAGATCTCCCGGTTATTATAACCTTTAAAAAGCTGCAGAACGCTTCAGTCGTCGTCCTCTTGATCGTTCTCGAGGTCGTCGAGGTCAAAATTCTGCAAGAAGTCTTCAAAGACATCCAGGCTTTCATCCTCGAGGCCTGGGCCGTGTTCTTTTTCGGCCTCGTCAGCGTCCATATCGGAAATGTCTTCCTCGGGGACGATCCCTGCCTGGTTCATGACCTCTTCGGCGACCATGATCGGCGCCCGCATGCGCGCAGCTAAGGCCAGCGCGTCGGAGGGGCGGCAATCGACCTGCCTGCGGCTGCCATTGACTTCCAGAACCAGGTTGCCGTAAAAAACGTCATCTGAAAGCGAACTCACCTCAACCTGGATCAGTTCAGCGTTGAGGGATTGGATCAATGTCTTGAGCAGGTCATGGGTTTGCGGCCTGGCGACCTGGATCTCTTGAAGGGCGATGGTGATCGCTTCTGCTTCGTAAAGACCAATCCAAATCGGCAGGTAGCGCTCTGCGTTGACTTGTTTTAAGATGACGATGCGTTGCTGATTGGTCAGGCTGACTCGAACGCTGTCGATTTCAACCTCAATCATTCTGGGCATGGGTTTCTCCTGCATTTTCCAAGGTAGAGTTGATTCTAACACGAGCCATAGCAAGACGCAACCAAATCTCCATTGGATGTGTACGACTTTTTAAGGTTTTAGAGTATAATCGAAACAAACAGACGTGCCAGGCTAACCCGAGTTTTATATTGGTGATCCAAGATGTTTGGCATTCGAGGTTCCGCTCATCCCCATATCGCTGCCCACACGGAACCTTCACTTTGAACTTCGCGAATGGCACAATTCGTGTTTGATGATCGAAAATGATTTAAGTTAAGATATATTTAGATTTTTTTGTTATTATTGTTTTATTGACCGAAAAGGGAAGGATTTTGTTTTGCAGCCCAACGAAGATGTTGCAATCCTGATCATCGAAGGCCGGAGAGGAGATTACTCGTCTTTTGGTGAGGAATTAACCGATAAAGGATACCAGGTGACCAAAGCCCCCAGCGGAAGCGCGGGGCTTAAGCAGCTTGGTTCGGTTAAACCTCATGTGGTCATTGTGGACGCGGCTTCACTGCGAACCAGCGGGATCAGGATTTGCCAGTCGTTGCGGGTTTCCGAAAACTCGCTGCCGATCATCTTAATTGTTGAAAAACATATCAAACTTCCCAAAACCATTGACGCCAACCTGGTGCTCAGGCTGCCTTTTACTGTTCAGAAGTTAATTAATCGTTTGCACGCATACCATCCGACCGATGACAAATATGTCCTCCAGGTCGGCCCGATCGAGCTCAACACACGCACCCAGCTGGTCACCTGCCATGACCGGCAGACCAAACTGACCCCCCGGCTTGTGGATATCCTTAAAATGCTGATGGAGAACAACGGCAAAGTCGTCAGGCGGGACCCGTTATTCACAGAGATCTGGGATACGGAGTATACCGGCGATACCCGGACGCTGGATGTGCATATCAGCTGGCTCAGGCAGGCGATAGAAGAAGATCCGCGCAACCCGAAACTGATCCGGACTGAGCGTGGTGTGGGGTATATCCTTGAAGCCTAAGCAGCAGTCATCCTTGCCAACTTATCCGTTGTAAACCCTCCCAGGCTAATACAAAGCAATTCACTGCGTGAATGCTATCCTTCGAAGGATCGTGGCTTGTGCCCGTTGGGGATGGAAGGCAAGCTGTAACAAGAACGTCATCACTACCAAGCTGAGCAGGTGATTATGGAACCTAACAAAACGAAAAATATCCTCTTGAGCTGTGCGGTGATTGTGTTAATCACCTGTCTTTGCGCGGGCTTGATCTTGATCAGCGGCGCCGCTGTCTCTTATTTTTGGCCGCTAAGGTTCAGCTCTGAAGCGGCTGTTCAGCCGTTGCCCGGCGAGGGCTTTCAAACGCCCACACCGCTGGCGGAGACGGGTGACGAGCCTTCCGGTCAGGCAGACCCCCTCCCGGATCCGGAGGCTGTTGAATCGCTGCCAGAGGAGATCGCCGAGGTGGCGCTTGAGATCGAAGCGCAAGTTATGGAACTGCGTGGGCTGACCCTGCTTGAGCCGGTGCCGCGTATTATGATGACGGTAGAGGAACTGGAAGCGGTGGTGGTGAATGATTTCTTTGCGGATTACTCCGATGAGGATGCCCGGCAGGACGTACTGGTGCTGTCTCTGCTGGGATTGATCCCCGCAGATTTTGACCTGAAAACCTTATACACTGACCTGTATAGCGAGCAAATTTTAGGTTTTTACGACAGCGAAACAAAAGAGCTCTATGTCGTTCAAGGGACGACCTTTGGCGGCAGCGAGAAGCTCACCTATGCCCACGAATTTATGCATGTTCTCCAGGACCAGAATTTCGGGTTTGAGGAGGGGTTGAATCTCACCGAAGAAGCCTGTGAAGTTGATTCCGAGCGCTGTGCTGCCATTATGGCGCTAACTGAGGGAGAGGCTTCTTTAACTGAGCTGCTCTGGTTTCAGACTTATGCAACCCGTGACGATTACCAGGACATTGTGCGCGCATTCCAGGAGTACGCCAGCCCGATTTTGGACGCTGCCCCGCCGTTTATCCAGGCAGACCTGATCTTCCCCTACGAACAGGGTTTCGCCTTTGTCCAAGAGCTTTACGATCGGGGCGGCTTTGAAGCTGTGGATGCGGCCTATCTTGACCCGCCAAGCTCAACAGAACAGATCCTTCATCCAAGCCTGTATCCCTGGGATGTGCCGCAAGATGTTACGCTGCCAGACCTGACGGATATGCTTGGGGAAGGGTGGGCGCTGTTTGACCAAAACGTGATGGGGGAGTGGTTTACCTATTTAATCCTCGGGCAAGCCTACAATCAGGCCTATCGCTTACCGGATGGTCAGGCCAGCACCGCAGCAGAAGGCTGGGGCGGTGATGCGTATGCCTTTTACCTCAACGAGACCACGGATGCATTGATTTTCATCCTTGACACGGCCTGGGATTCTACGACCGACGCAGATGAATTTGCCGCTGCACTGGCAAACTATGCCGACCTGCGCTGGACGCCTGCCGGTGAACAAATCGCCGGGCAGCCCACGTGGACCGGGACAGAAGGCAGCATCGTTTTGATGCATTCAGACGATCGGACCGTGTGGATCATTGCGCCAACGGACGCCCTGGCTGAAAGTGTGCTTTTGGAATTACGATGAGCGGGATGGATTTCGTCATTTCCGGGCAGATCGACCTCACCCGGGTGCGCGGCCTTTTATTTGATGTGGACGGCACCCTCAGCGATACGGATGACCGCCTGGTTGACCGACTGGCCCGATTTTTGAAGCCTGTGGCCTGGCTGCGTAAGGATCGCGATACCCACCGCTTTGCCAGGGGAATTGTGATGGGCGTTGAAACACCGGCAAATTTCTTCTTCAGCCTGGCTGACCGGTTACATCTCGATGAACCCCTGGCCAGGGTTTATGAGCGGCTCTCGCGCAAGCGGCACGAAAGGACTCCTGCCCATGAGCGGTTCTGGATCGTCCCGGGTGTGAAGGCGATGCTGGACCATTTCAACGGCCGCCTGCCGATGGCCGTGGTCAGCGCCCGTGACCGGAAGACCACCCTGCATTTTTTGGAGCATTTTGACCTGCTGCCATATTTTGATGTGATCGTGACCGCCCAAACCTGCATCCACACCAAGCCCTTTCCTGACCCGGTGATCTTTGCGGCCCAAGAACTGGGCCTTGAGCCGGGTGAATGCGTGATGATCGGCGATACGATCGTAGATGTCCTGGCCGGCAAGTCAGCAGGGGCACAGACCATCGCTGTGCTGTGCGGTTTTGGGACGGAACGCGAGCTCAGAAGGGCAGGTGCAGGCTTGATTGTTTCCTCAACGGCGGATATCAGCAGGCTGTTTGATTATTAAGCACAGTCCCATGGAAACTGGGGCGTGAGATCATGTCTGATACTCGCGCTGGTACGCATAAGCCAGCCTGTGACCTGATTGAACGCCTCTCATTCACGAAAAAATTGGGTGAATCCCGACCCGGCCGTGTGAAAATTGTGAACTTTTTCTTGTTTTTTTGTTATAATCAGGTGCATTATCAGTCGCCCGTCGATCACTAACTTTGAATGCCAGTGCGCGCAGGTTTAATTATTGGTTTTATCAGGAGTAGCAGGTTAATGAGCAAAGAAAACCGGAAACGAATCCGATCTTTTATCGAGCGGTATCCCTGGCCGCGCAGGCGCTTCATCCGCCGGGTATTCATCTCCGGGATTAACCTGGCAGCCCTGGCCCTGACCCGCTGGGAGGTCAGGGGGCGGGAAAATATCCCCGCCCAGGGGCCTCTGCTGGTGGTGGGCAATCATTTTCACTTTCTCGATACGGTAGCGCCGATCCACACCACTCGCTGGCCGCTGGAGTTCATCGGTGATCTGGTCATGCCGAATGCACCGTCCATCATGCGGGTGTTTCCCAACGCATGGCAAACCCTGAAGATCCAGCAGGGCACACCCAACCTTGAGGCTTTGCAAGCCTCGCAAGCCATCCTGGCCCAGAACGGGGTACTGGTGATCTACCCCGAGGGGCACGTCCATTCCGGACCGCTGCGCCCTGCCCTGCCTGGCGCGGCCTATATGGCCTTGCGGACCGGGGTACCCATATTGCCCATGGGCACTATCAGCGACAATGACTGGAAGCTGTTTGACACCATCAAGCAAAAGAAACGCAAACTGGGTGTTTTGACCCAAATCGGCGAGGTGTTTGGCCCAATCCAAACCGATAACCCCGATCGGCCTTCCCGGGAGGAGATCAAAGCTGCAGGCCGCTTGATCATGACCAGGATCGCCGCCCTGCTGCCCAGGGAGTTCAGGGGCGAGTTCGACTCAGAGCTGGCCTAAAGGCCTGTGCACACCACTGATTTGTTGAGGTTGCAATCAAATTGCAGCCTCTTTTCAATTCATGGCTAATTTGATGGGAAAATCAGTCTACCGATGGAAGAATCTTATGATATTTAAATACGGTACACTTAGAATCAATCCGTAACAGGTTTCTAGAAGGATCGTTAAATGCAATATCGAGATTATTATCAGATCTTAAATGTGAATAAGACCGCCAGCCCGGATGAGATTAAGAAAGCCTACCGAAAACTGGCGCGTGAATACCACCCTGACGTAAACCCGGACGACCCCAACGCAGAAGAAAAGTTCAAGGATATCAACGAAGCCTACCAGGTGCTTTCGGACGCTGAAAAGCGAGAGAAGTACGACCGTTTCGGTTCGCAATGGAAGCAATACCAGCAGACCGGCGGGCGGGCAGAGGATTTCGATTGGTCACAGTGGGCAGCGGGGGGGCAGCCGGGCGGTGCGCAGTACCGGACGGTTTCCCAGGAGGAATTTGAGCAGATGTTCGGGGGCGGGCTGGGCGGCTTTTCCGATTTCTTTGAAACCCTGTTCGGCGGCATGGCTGGGGCCAGGACCGGGCGCCGGGGAACACGGCAGGCGTATCAACCTGAAATGCGCCGCGGGCGTGATCTTGAACATCCCGTGGAAATCACGCTTGAGGAGGCTTTTCATGGCACAACCCGCCTGCTGACCTATGAGGACGGACGCCGGATCGAAGCTTCGATCCCTCCCGGGGTGAAAACAGGGTCAAAAATCCGCCTGAGCGGCCAGGGTGCAGAGGGTTCGGCAGGTTCGGGCGACTTGTTCTTGAAGGTCAAAGTGCTGCCCCATGGCACATTCAGGCGCGAGGGGGACCATCTCTACCTTGAGCAGCCGGTGGATTTTTTCACGGCGCTGCTGGGCGGTGAAGTGGCGGTGTCGACCATCGACAAAACCGTCAGGCTGACCGTCCCGCCCGAGTCGGACTCTGGCAAGACATTCCGTTTGAAGGGCTTGGGCATGCCGAAATTGAGCCAACCCGGCGAGCACGGCGACCTGTTTGCCGAGCTGGAGGTGCAGGTGCCGAAGAACCTTACACCTGAACAAAAAGAACAATTCAAAGCGTTGCAGGAGTCGCTGCAGTAAAGGACACACATATGCACACTGGCGCCATCCAGGTTTTCCCTGACAAAGCTGCCCTAACAGGTGCAGCAGTTGATTTGTTTATCTCCCTGGCTCAGCGAGCCATCGCTGAGCGGGGGTCTTTCTCTGTGGCCCTTTCTGGCGGAAGCACGCCAGAGGCACTGTATACCCGGCTGGCTGAGCCTGGGCTTCAGGACCAACTGAGCTGGGCAGATATCCACCTGTTCTTTGGCGACGAACGTTATGTTCTGCCGGACCATCCCGAATCGAATTTTCGCATGGTCCAGGGCGCTTTGCTTTCCCAGGTGGATATACCCGGCGAAAATGTTCACCGGGTGAAAACAGAGATGGACGTTCGCCTGGCTGCCTTTGATTATGAAGAGCAACTGCGTGCGCATTTTTCCGACCCCTGGCCGCGCTTTGACCTGGTGCTGCTCGGGATGGGCGCCGATGGGCATACTGCCTCATTGTTTCCTCACACTGCCGGCGTGAACGAAGAACACCGCTGGTTCATAGCCAACCAGGTGCCATCGCATGATGTGTGGCGGTTGACCCTGTCCAAACACGCAATCAATGCAGGTCGGCAGATCGTGGTATTGGTCAGCGGATCATCCAAAGCGGATATGCTCTCCGAGGTGCTGACCGGCCCGCATGAACCTATGGAGAAGCCAATCCAGCTGGTTTCGCCTGTCCAAGGTGAGATGACCTGGCTGGTCGACCGTGATGCTGCCAGCCAACTGCCTGACAAACTGTTGGATTGAAGTCGACCATTGTTTTCATCTGAATACTTCTTCACCATGCCTAAGACAGTCAGGTTTGAGGGTGATCTCCGAAATGCAAATTACGCCTGAACGCTTGCGTCAATTCCCGGTTCTGAATGTTCTTTCCGATGAGGCGTTGGCCTCGCTAACCCCCAAAGCCGAAGTGCGTGTGGTCGGCAAGGACGAGTGTCTATACTTGGAGGGAGAATCATCCGATAAGCTGTATTTTGTTGTTGAGGGCTGGTTTAAAGCTGAGAAAACCTCTCGCGGAGGGCGGCAAGCAACATTGCGATTTATTGGGCCGGGTGAGGTCATCAATGAATTATCGGTGTTTTCCAATGTGGCAAACACAGTTTCCTTGATAGCTATGCAACCTTCAACCGTGGTTCATTTTGCACAGCAAGATATTGAGCAATGCCTGCATTCAGACTCCGGTTTGTCAAGAGCAGTGATTGAGCGGTTAGCTGTTCGCATTCAACATTTGCTTGACCAGGTTGAGGGATTATCTTTGTACACCGTGGAAGCACGTCTGGCGCGTTACCTGCTGACACAATCGACAGATGATGTTTGGGAAAGGCATCAGTGGATTACCCAAACGGAAATCGCTGCCCGTTTGGGAACTGTTTTGGACGTTGTCAACCGAAACCTGCAAAATCTCGTTAAAGAGGGGATTATTGAAATTCATCGCGAAAAAATTGTTATTCTCGATCGTGAGCGTTTAAAGACGATCGCCCGTAGTTTAAGTTTCCAGAGCCTAAAACCCATTTGCTTGAGAACTTCGACATTTGTCGAAGACTTATTTCCCCAATCCTGTTAAAGTAATCTAGGGAACATTTTTAATTTCGGAGGAAAAATGCAAAAACAACTGATTTTTGGCCTGATGAAATCTCTCCACGACCTGTTCACAGCTTTGTGGATTGGGGGTTTGTTGACCACCGCCCTCACCTTTTTACCCACAATCAAGAAATTTGCCGGGAAACCGGATGAATCGAAGAAATTGATCAAGCAGTATTTGCACATAATCAGGGTTATTGTGGTGATCAGCATCCTTGGGCTGTGGATCACCGGCATGTTGCTGAGCAGAAGAGCAAATCTGGGATTTATAAATTTTTCAACACCTGCAGCAGCCTTGTTATCGGTTAAACACTTGATCATCTTTTTAATGGTGGCGGTGGCGTTGTACCGAGGTTTTGTCCTTGGTCGGAAAGTTGAACAATTTAGTATGGTGGAACAGAAGTGGTTTACCGCATTACTGGTGATCAACGCTATTTTGGGTGTTGTGGTGATTTTCTTAAGCGGTTTTGGCGCTGTTTTAGGTTAGCGTTCTGCATTTCTTTTGAAATTATTCCATAGTTCAGCCGGCATGGATCATTGATACTCAGATTAATGCGCAGACTATTCAGGTTCGTGAGGAACATTTTTGACATCCCCCGATCACGGTTTAGAATCCAGTTCATGAATTGAGCTTTTTGCGGTCAGGAATCTGAGAAAATACTTAGATTTGAGCTGCTTGACTGACACTATTCGGGGGTGTTATGATTCTGTACATGTATTTACGCGGCAGTAAATGGTCTATGAATAAGCGCAGGCGGCGATCAAACCCCTGGCTGATCGCGTTCCTGTTAATTGGGATTGGGTTCTTGGTTTACATTAACATGAACGTGATCCCGAGCATGCCCCCGCCCTTTGTGCCCACGCCCACACCAACCCGCGACCCGGTGTCCTATGCAGATGAGGCGAACAGCTACCTGGCAGAGGGCCGAATCGGTATGGCCAAGGAAGCCTTCGAAGCAGCGATCCTGGCTAACCCCCAGGAGATCTCCAATTACCTCAACCTGGCCAGGCTCCAGCTTTACGGCGGCGAATATGAGGCCGCCCGGGTAAACGCTGAAAATGCGCTTCTGCTGGACAGCACCCGGCCGTTGGCCTATTCGCTGCTGGCCTGGGCGAAGGGCTTTATGGGTGAATTCCTGGAGGCGGAAGCTGATCTCCGCTCTGCACTGGAGCTTGACCCCAGTAATGCCTTAGCGCATGCCGTGTATGCCAACATCCTGGCCAGGCGCGTGGCAAGCGATCTGGGTGAGATCAATACACTGGAAAGGGCCATTGAGCACTCGCAGACCGCCATGGCGATCGACCCGCAAATGATGGAAGTGCGCTGGGCGCGCGGTTATGTGCTGGAAATTACCGGCAATTATGATGAGGCGATCGAACAGCTGAAATTTGCCATCGAGTTGAATGATAATATCGCCGAGCTGCACATGGCCCTGGGCAGGAACTATTTTACTGTTGAAGAATATGACCAGGCTGTTTTCGAATTTACCAAAGCCTATTCGTTGAATCCCACCGACCCTGAGCCCAACTGGTATATCTCGCGGGTGTATTCACGGATTGGTGAGTTTGCCAAGGCAGTTCAGTATGCCGAACAGGCTGTGAACGACGACCCTTCAAACCCAAGAATGCACGGCAACCTGGGTTCGATGTATTTTCGCAATCTGCAATATAACCGGGCGATCGAATCCCTCGAGCTGGCTGTGCGCGGCGGTGCCACGGCAGGCGGCGTTGTGGTGGAAGGCTTGCCCCTGAGCTATTCCATGTCGGTGATGGAGTTTTACAGCCGCTATGGGCTCGCCCTGGCCCGTGTGAACCGCTGCAGCGAAGCCGTCCAGGTAGCTCAGGCGATGATCCAAACCGTGCCGGATGACCTCACATCGATGTATAACGCCGAGATCATGATCGAAACCTGCCAGGAATTCCAGGAGAACCCACCGACACCTGAACCCGGCGAAGAGGATGCAGGCAATGATGCAATCGGCCAACCTGAACCAGGTTCACAAAACGGAGATTAACCCACAGCGCGGTTAAGCAAACACCATGTATCTTCAAGGTAAAGACCCTCATTTCAGATACTCCCGCAAGCGCGGCAATCCCTACCGGATCCTTGTGTTTTTGGTGTTAATTGTGTTTTTCATCACGGTGTTGACGGGCCTTGTCCAGGGGGATGTCCAGCCTTTGTTCCTGCCGACCCCGACGCCGACCCGGACTTCAAATTCCTTTGTGACTGAAGGCCGGACCCATTTCGAGGCAGGCAACCTTGAAGCAGCCATCACTGCGCTCAAACGGGCATCAGCTCTTGATCCGGAAAACGCCGAAATTTTGGCAGAACTGGCGCGCATTCAAACCTACTCATCCGCCTTGATGACCACCGACGCAGAGCGATCGCAGCGCCTGAGCGAAGCACTGGATTCCATCGATCGGGCGAAAGAGATTGACCCAAATAACAGCGAGGTGCTGGCTATCCGCGCATTTGTCCTGGATTGGAGCTCGAACCCGTTCTTGGTGGACGAGGAGACATCCGAAGATTTGCTAAACCGGGCTGAAGCCGAGGCTTTGATGGCCCTGCAAATTGACGGGAGTAACACTTTGGCTCTGGCTTATTATGCCGAAGTGCTCGTTAGCCAGAAAAAGTGGAACCAGGCTTACCAATACATTCAGCAGGCTGTGGAGCGCGATCCCAACCTGATGGATGTGCACCGTATCATGGCCTACACCTATGAGACCCTGGGTGAGTATAACCTGGCGATCCAGTCCTACAACCGGGCTATTGAGATTATGCCCAGCTACACCTATCTCTACATTGCGGTTGGCCGCATCTACAGGCACCTCCAGCTTTATGACCAGGCGTTGGAGAACTTTGCCAGGGCAGCTAACCTGAACCAGCAGCTGGGCATCAAAGACCCCACGCCCTACCTGACGATCGCCAATACCTACGCCCAGGATGGCGAGTTTTTCGCCGCTGCCCTGAATGTTCAGCAGGCCCTGACCTTCACGCCCGCCAACCCCAGTGTTTACGGCCAGCTGGGGGTGATCTATCACAAATCCCGCAATTACGAGGGTGCCATCCCGGCTTTGGCTTGTTCCATCGAGGGCTGCAGCGCCGAGGTGAGCTGCGAGGTGCGCCGCTGCAACCCGGATGTCGACCCGATGGTTGCCGTGGAGGGTCTGCCCCTTTCGGGCAGCACCGTGGTGAATTACTTCACCTACGGTTCGGTGTTGGCTGGCTTGCACCGCCCGGGTGATGACAAATGCGTTAAAGCATTGGATATTTTCGCCCAGCTGCGCAGCAGGTATGCCGAAGAACCAACGATCATGAGCATCGTCCGGGCCGGCGAAGAGATCTGCTCGTACAGCTTGCGCTCAACAGGGGACGGCCTCGCCGACTCGCCTACCGAGGCGGCTGAACCCGAGCAGCCAGACGCGGGGGCAGGCGAAGATTAACAGCGCCCTGGGGGTTATGTAAATCTTTTGTAAGAATCATCAATTACGCCCTTGACGTGAATTTTGAAGAAAGGTAAGATAGGGGTGTTAGCACTCTCATGTATGGAGTGCTAAATTGGTGAATAATTACCAACAAAAATCAATTAATTCAAATGGAGGAACGTATGGCAATCTCAATCAAACCTTTGGGCAACCGACTTGTGGTCGAACCCATCGAGGAAGAAGAAATTACTGCTGGAGGCATCGTGCTTCCCGAAACCGCCAAAGAGAAACCCCAAAAGGGGACGGTATTGGCCGTTGGCCCCGGTGAGCGCAACGATAAAGGCGAGCATATGGCCCTTGAAGTTGCTGAAGGCGATCAGGTCCTGTTCGCGAAATATTCCGGGACCGAAATCAAGTACGATGGCAAAAAATTGTTAATCATGCGAGAAAGCGACGTCCTCGCAAAAATTGACAAATAAATGATTGGAATCCAAGGAGTAATTAACAATGGCTAAACAAATCGTTTTTTCTGAAGAAGCACGCCGATCGCTCAAGGCTGGTGTTGATATTGTAGCGAAATCGGTTGTCACGACCCTGGGCCCAAAGGGCCGCAATGTGGCTTTAGATCGTAAATTTGGGTCACCCACCATCACCCATGACGGCGTCACCGTCGCCAAAGAAATTGAACTGGAAGATCCCTTCGAGAACATGGGCGCCCAGCTGCTCAAAGAAGCAGCCACCAAGACGAACGACATCGCTGGTGACGGCACCACAACCTCCACCGTTTTGGCGCACTCGATCGTCTCTGACGGGCTCAAGAACCTGGCTGCAGGCGCCAACCCCATGCTGCTCAAACGCGGCATTGAAGCGGCATCCAAGGCAGTGGCAGACGCCATTGGCGAGCAGGCGATTGACATCACCACCAAAGAAGAAATCGCCAATGTGGCTTCAATTTCAGCCCAGGACCGGGAAATTGGCGAGCTGATCGCTGAAGTGATGGACAAAGTTGGTAAAGACGGCGTTATCACGGTTGAGGAATCCCGCGGCCTCGAATTTGAGACCGAATATGTTGAAGGTATGCAGTTCGATCGTGGTTATATTTCGCCCTATTTCATCACTGATCCAGAAGCCATGGAAGCCTCGATTGAGGAACCTTACGTCCTCGTTTATGACAAGAAGATCTCCGCAGCCAGCGATATTGTCCCCCTGCTGGAAAAACTGGTGCAGGTTGGCAAGCGCGAGCTCCTGATCATCGCTGAGGATATCGACGGCGAAGCACTGGCAACCCTGGTGCTCAACAAATTGCGCGGTATGCTGAACGTGCTTGCAGTCAAAGCCCCCGGTTTTGGCGATCGACGCAAAGCCATGCTGCAGGATATTGCTATCCTCACCGGCGCGACCGTGATCTCCGAAGAGACCGGCCGTAAGCTGGAGACCGTGACAATCAACGATCTTGGCCAGGCTGAAAAAGTAGTCAGCACCAAAGATGATACAACCGTTGTTGGCGGCAAAGGCGAAACCACCGAGATCAAAGGCCGCATCGAGCAAATCCGGGTTGAAATCGACAACACCACCAGCGATTACGACCGTGAGAAGCTGCAAGAGCGTCTTGCTAAACTGTCCGGCGGCGTTGCCATCATCCGTGTTGGCGCAGCCACTGAGACCGAGCTGAAAGAAAAGAAACACCGTGTTGAAGATGCCCTGTCCGCAACCCGTGCGGCAGTGGAAGAGGGGATTGTCCCCGGCGGCGGCGTTGCCCTGATCAACGCGATGAGCGCGATTGAGAAACTCGAGATGGACAGCGATGATGCGCAAATCGGCGTCAAGATTGTCCGCGATGCATTGGAAATCCCGATGCGCAAAATCGCCGAGAACGCTGGCAAAGACGGTTCAGTGATTGTTGAACACGTCCGCCAGGCGCAGGCCAAAGACAAAAATCAGCGCATTGGCTACGACGTTCTGAGTGAAGAATTCGTCGATATGGTCAAGGGCGGCGTGATTGATCCTGCCAAGGTGACACGCGGCGCTTTGGAAAATGCGGCATCGATTGCTGCCATGATCCTGACCACTGAAGCCCTGATCACCGACATTCCTGAGGATGAGCCCCCAATGCCCGCAGGTGGACCTGGCGGCATGGGAATGGGTTACTAAACCGAGATTCCTCCACAAGAACAGACCAGGCTGCTCCGAAAAGGAGCAGCCTTTTTATATTATAAGGGCAGGTATGTTTTTTTCTTAGCGCTGGTATAATGGAAGCCATGCGAACGTTGAAGAAATACATCACCAGGCCGTTATTTCGGCTGTTGCTTTTCGCAATTTTATTGAGTGCCTGTTCTGAACGTGTTGAATCGCCGCCCGAAATTGCCGAGACGCCTTCACCAGCAGAACCGACCCTCACGCCGACTCCGGAACCGCCCACAGCGACTCCCCTGCCTGCAGCGGCCATCGTGAATGGCGAGCGTATTTCCCTGGATGGGTTCCAACGAGAAGTGGATCGCTATGTCCTTGCCCAGGAGAGACAGGGCAATACCGAAGTCGATCTGCCTGCTGCCCGAGAGCTGGTCTTAAACGACCTGATTGACCAGGTCCTGTTTGCCCAGGCTGCCCGCGCAGCCGGCGCCAGCTTTGACGATCAAGACGTGCAAACCCGGCTCGATCAATTGGCCGCCGAGGTGGACCTCGATGCCTGGATGGCGGAATGGGGCTATACCCCGGATGACTTGTTTGAGTCGTTACGTCTGCAAATGCTGGTCGCTTACCAGCGGGACTTAATTATGGATACAGTACCCGAAGCGGCTGAACAGGTGGAGATTCAGCAGGTGTTCGCTTTTACGGAAGCGGGAGCCAACCGGGCACTGGCCAGCTTGAACTCCGGGACGCTGTTTGACGATGTGGCGTTTGAATTCAGCCCAGAAACCGGCGGCTACTTGGGATGGGCTCCGCGCGGTTACCTGTTGGTGCCAGCAGTCGAAGCGGCGGTGTTCGAGACGCCGGCAGGGACGTACACTGAGATTATCGAATCGGAACTGGGCTATCACATCGTGCTTGTGATTGCCCGGGAGGTGCGGCCGTTAACCTCGGATGCCAGGCAGTCCTTAGAACGCCAGGCACTGCATTCCTGGCTGGCAGAGCAGCATGCGCAAAGTGTGATCGAGGTGCTGGTCGATTGATATGCGTAGAGACAAGCCCCCTCAATACCCAAAAGAATCAGTCCGCCGCAGCTCACAGCGGCCATTGCCTTCCATGGCATCGCCGCGCCGCCCGCAGGAGCCGAAAAAACCCGGTTTTTTAGGCTTTGTGTTTGTCGTGGGGATTTTTGGGGGTTTGATCTGGTTGCTGATGCTGATCTTTGGACTGGGGCCTTATCAACGGGATGAGGTTAACCTGCCTCCAACGTTAACCCCGACGGACATCCTGATTTTTGGCTCGACACAGACATTGGCCCCGCTCATACCGGAAATGGCCACCGAAACCTTCACACCCGTGCCCTCAATTACGCCCACCGTGACCCCGTCGCCGACCCTGGAATTGCTGCCCTATATCATCATTGGCGAGCCGGAAACCATGAGCAGCGCGCTGATCAGACCCGCGCTCGGCTGTGATTGGCTGATCATCGCCGGGCAGGTGTGGGATCTGCAGGACGCGCCGGTGCGCGGGCTGACATTGCATCTCTTCGGTGAGCTGGACGGATTTACGATCAACCGGTTTTCACAGACAGGCTCTGCACCGGATTACGGGCAATCGGGATATGAATTTACGCTTGAAAACCTGTTGGTCGACAGCCAGGATAGCCTGTTCATTCAGCTTGTAGATGCTGACGGCATTCCGTATTCCCACCCCTATGCCATTGAGACCTTCAACGATTGTCAGAAGAACCTGATCCTGGTTAATTTTAAGCAGGTCCGTTAGGGGTTACCCCAGGGTGCTCAGGACCAGGTTCTGATTGACAGTGGTGTTTAATTATCCTCCCAGGTAAGCGCTGATCACCATGGGGTCATTCATTACTTCGTTCGCATGGCCTTCCAGCACGATCTTGCCGGTTTCGAGCACGTAGGCTCGGTCTGCAATGCTGAGCGCCATATGCGCGTTTTGTTCCACCAGCAAAACGCTCGTGCCGTGGCCGTTAATGTCCTGGATGATGTCGAAGATCTGCTCGACCAGAACCGGTGCCAAACCCATGGAGGGTTCATCCAGGAGGAGCAGTTTAGGGTTAGCCATTAACCCGCGCGCCATTGCCAGCATCTGCTGTTCGCCGCCAGACAGGGTGCCCCCAAGCTGCTTTTTGCGGTCGCGCAGAACAGGAAAGCGCTCAAACATGGCTTCCATCTTATCCTGGATCTGCTGGCGGTCACTAACGGTGTAAGCACCCATTTCCAGGTTCTCCAAAACCGTCATTTTCGCGAAAATCTTGCGCCCTTCGGGCACTTGAACAATCCCTTTTTGGACGATTAACTGCGCAGGTTCATTGGAGATGTTTTCTCCGAGGTACTCCACTGTGCCAACCTTTGCATGCAAGATACCGGAAATGGTGTTCAGTAATGTCGATTTACCTGCGCCATTGGCACCGATCAAGGTGACGATCTCACCTTCCTGTAAGTTAAAGCTGATGCCTTTAAGTGCGTGGATTGCGCCGTAATAAACATTAAGGTCAGTAACATTAAGCATTGTTATTCCGCCTTTGCGACCGATACTTTTCTGCCAGAGCAGCACCGCCAGGCCCCAGGTAGGCTTCGATCACCCTGGAGTTTGACTGGATTTCCTCGGGCGAGCCCTCGGCAATTTTTGTGCCATAATCCAATACCGTGATGCGGTCTGAAATTCCCATCACAACTTTCATGTCGTGCTCGATGAGAATGATTGAAATTTCCAGTTCGTCCCGCAACCGCCGAATGAAGTTGGTTAAATCCGTGGTTTCCTGGATATTCATGCCCGCAGTAGGCTCATCCAGCAGGAGAAGGCGTGGTTTGTTGGCCAATGCCCTGGCAATTTCCAAGCGGCGCTGCATACCGTAAGGCAGATTGGATGCCAGAAAGTCACCGTATCCCTTCAGTCCCACGAAATCCAATAGCTTCACCGCTTCCTGCATAGACCATGTGTTCTCGCGTGTGAAGCGGGGTGAATGCACAATAGCATCCAGCCAGTTCGAGCGCAATTTGTTGTGTAAACCGATCAGGACGTTCTCCATCGCGGTGAGGTTGCCGAACAAGCGCACATTTTGATAAGTTCTTGAAATTCCCTGGCTGGCGATAAAATTGGTCGGCATGCCCTGGATAGGGGTTCCGTAATACAGGATATCACCAGTTTCCGGGATGTAAAACCCGGATATGCAGTTGAACAAGGTCGTTTTGCCTGCCCCGTTCGGTCCGATGATGCTGTAAATCGATCCTTTTGGGATCTGCAGGTCAACTTCGTTGACCGCTTTCAGGCCGCCGAAATATTTGCTGACCGCTACAGCTTCGATGATAATTTCAGTCATCTCCCCTCCCTTCGTTTTCTTCCGGATCGAGATCTTCTTTCAATCCAGAGCTGCCTTTCTCCTCCAAGTCAGGGCGAGAGGAAGGCCATAACCCTTCCGGGCGGACGAGCATCATAAAGACCAGCAGCGCACCAAATACCAGCAGCCGGTAGGTTTCCAGCTCTCGGAGCAATTCAGGCAGGCCTCTCAGTGCAAAGGAGCCCAGGATGATGCCCGGGATGCTGTTGATGCCGCCTACAATCACCACACTGAGCACATTAATGGAAACCATCAGTGTGTGGTCGTTGGGCCCGGTGAACTGGTTGCGAGCGGCAAAAATGCCGCCTGCCAAACCAGCGAACGCTGCCCCGACGCACAAGGCCAGTAGTTTGTATTTTTGAACATCCACGCCGGTTGCCTGTGCAACCAATGCGTCTTCCTTGATGGACAGCCAAGCCCGGCCGGTGCTAGAATTTTCGATGCGGTAGTACAGGAAAATCGAGACCGCCATGGCGATGATGATCAGGTAAGCATAGGATACATCATTGAACGGCATGCCAAAAAACGTGGGCTGCTGGATGTTCTGAATGCCGCGCGGGCCGCCGGTCAGATCGGTCAACAGGTCGCTGTTGAGGAGGATGCGGATGATCTCGCCAAAGCCCAGGGTGACGATGCCCAGGTAATCTCCCCTGAGGCGCATGATGGGCAGGCCAAGCAGCAAGCCCCCGATCACCGCCATCACCACACCCACAGCCAGGGAGGGCCAGAATCCCCACATCAAGCCGTGGGGTATGGGCGAGTTGAGCAAGGCCACGCTGTAGGCCCCCATGGCAAACAGGGCGGCGATGCCGATCATAAACTGGCCAGAAAGCCCAAGCATGATGTTCAACCCGATGCCCAGGATGACATATAAGCCGACCATGCCAAAGACGAAGTTGTTGTAAGACCCCCACCTGGCAGGGAGCAAAAAAAGCAGCACAAGCAATAGCAGGTATAAGGCGTACTTTCCGTATTTATTGACCTTGTCGGGAAGGCTATCGGTGATGCGCTGACGCAGGTTCTTGATGGCTGTTTTGATATTGCTGACGAAGTTTGCTACCGCCCTGGACCGCAACCCCACCGCCAGGGCACCGCCCAAAACACCGGTGAGGGCAAATAAGCCAAAGAGCGTCAAGACACCCATCCCACGTAACTCAAGCAAAAAGAGATTGATACTGGCAAAGGAAAGGGCGGTCAGATACCGGCGTACATCGGTCTGGGTTTCAAGCAGGAAAAAGAGGATCAAGCCGAACAGCGCAACCACGAGGCCTGTGGTCAGTCCGCCGATCAAGCCTTCTAAAAGCTTCTTTGTGGTTGTGCCTTCGCGTTTGACAGCTGACCATCCTGCCCATAGACCGTAGATGACCAAAAAAATGATCATAAAACGCGCTTCCGGAAAGGCGCCGCGCAATACGTTGGTTCCCAGCACTTTGCTGATCATGGTGGCCGCCATGATGTGGAAATTGATCAATACCAGAAAGATCATCACAATGCCAAAAAGGAGGCCTTTCTGGCTGCTCGTGCGAATGGTTTCCTTGTTCATACTTTCTCCTCCGAGAGCACTTCACCCAGAAGGCCGGAAGGCCTAAACACCAGGATGACGATCATGATCACAAATGCGATCACGTCCTTGAGCTGGAAGCTGATACCCAACGCTGTCGGACCTAAAGCTTCAACCAGGCCCAGGAACATCCCGCCCAGCATGGCGCCGGGGATGTTGCCGATGCCGCCCAGTACAGCAGCTGTGAAGGCCTTGATGCCCGGGAGGAAGCCGACATAGAAATGCACCAGGCCGTTGTGCAGCCCCCACATGACCCCTGCTGCACCGGCCAGTGCACCGCTGATGATGAATGTGCGGCTGATGATGGCATCCACATCGATGCCCATCAGAGCGGCGGTATTTTTGTCCGAGGCGACTGCCCGCATGGCCTTCCCCAATTTGGTTTTTTGCACCATCAAGTATAAACCAATCATCAGGAGGATTGACAGCACAAAAGTCAGCACACCGGTGTAGGTGATCACGATCCTGGAATCGTTGATCATCATAGTCCAGCCGGAACCACGAGAAATTGCCTGGGGGTTGGCATAGTCGCGCACCTGCGGGCTGAACAGCAGTTGGGCTGCGTTCTGCAGGAAGAACGAGGCCCCAATGGCGCTGATCAGCGGGATTAGGCGTGGGGCACCGCGCAGCGGCCGATAGGCGATCTTTTCCAGGAAAAAACCTGCCGCGGCTGATACAGTCATCCCGACCAAGAAAGCCAGAATCACCGAGATCAATGGGTATGCATCCGAAAAACTCATTGGTGGGTTGCCTGCGCCTGCCACGTTGATGCCTTTGGTGATTTCGAACAAAAAATAACCGGAAAAAGTTCCGATCATCATCACCTCGCCGTGGGCGAAATTGATCATAAACAGAATGCCATATACCAGGGTGTATCCGATGGCAATCAGCGCATAAACGCCGCCAATAATCAGCCCGGCGATTAACAAACGTACCCAGACTTCTGCTGAATAGGCTTGCTCAACAATTAAAACCAGATAGAGCCGCCAGAGAATAAAACCCAGTACAAGAATCCCAAATATCGGACGGAAAATCTTGGAATAATTTCTTCTTGTTAGTTTTGGGGGTGAGGTTTGATTTGCATCCATATACTTCTCCAAACACCAATAGAGGGTTAGAAAATACATGCAGGGGAAGGTGTTCCTTCCCCTGCGGTTGATTGTATCCTAAATTAGTTAGTTGACCGCGACGAAATCGCCATTCTCAACGATCCAGAACGTCGGACCTTCGATGTTGCAGTCGCCATCCGGGAAACAGGTGTAGGTGCCGCTGATGCCAACATAGTTGGTCAGGTTGCGGACCGTATCCACCAGGACGCCACGCGGGATATACAGTGAGCCGTCATTGCCCAAGAAGGAGACTTCCTTCACCATTTTGATGAGCATGGTGGTGGTGTCGTAGCTGTTCCAGGAGAAAGGCGAAAGTTCGCCAGGTGCCTGGCCCCATCGATCCTGATAGGCTGAGTCAAAGGCATCCTTTTCAGGTGTCTCAGGAGGGGTGCGCGGGGTGGCATGATAGGTTCCATTGCCGTTGTCGCCGGTGCGGGCCAGGAAGTCCACACCAAAGGTGCCATCACAGCCGAAGAAGATGACATCTTCCATACCGGAGGTGGGCATATTATTGGTCAGCACGACGCCTTCCTGGGTGTAACCACCAAAGTAGAGCGCATCGGGAGACTGGGCTGCAATGGTCGAGAGCACGGGGCTGTAATCTGCTTCACCGGGGGTGATGCCCATCAGCTCCACAACCTCGCCGCCGAGGGATTCAAATGTCGCCGCTGCGATCTCTGCCAGGCCTTTACCATAGTCCTGACCATCGTGCAAGAAGGCAACCTTTCGGAAGCCCAGCTCGTTGAACATATAATCGGCCGCGGCTTCACCCTGTGCTTCATCGGTGAAGGGAACGCGGTTGAAGACTCTTGAGCCCTGACGGGTCAGGTCCGGGTTGGTTGCAGAGGGCGATAGCATGGGGATGCCGATTTCTTCGTAAATGGGCATGGCAGCAAAAGTCGCACCTGAGAACAGGTGACCGGCCACACCAACCACAGTTGGGTCAGCAGCAAACTTATTCGCAACGGCTGCGCCGCCTTCCGGCGTCCCGCCGTCATCTTCGGCGATCAGCTCAAATTGGAAGCCCAGGTGCTCTCCAGCATCTGCAACAGCGATCATGCCTGCTTGCTCAGCATCGATGCCGAAGGCCGCATTGCCGCCGGTCATGGGGGAACCCATGCCGATTTTAATGGTCTGGCCGGGGGCGATCACTGCACAACCAAAATCATCACCTTCACAGATTTCAGTTGGATCTACGCCAACAGGTTCCTCGGCTTCTGGCGCTTCAGCAGCAGGCCCACAAGCGGACAGGATCATCACAAAGATGACCGCTAAGATAAACAATCGACTAATCTTCATTTTTTTCTCCTATTTCTGATGCATATTTTTGTGACAAAAACTATTCGTTTGCCTTGAGCAATGTTGATTGACGCCTGAAACCTCCTTTCTCCGAAAACCAGGTAAAAAAAAACAGCCACCCTTTATGTTGGGTGGCTGTTTGTAAATTCTGGTTTTGGATTTCTGATTCTCCCAGAGCTTAGGTTAAACCATCCCAACTGTGTCCAATTGGAAAACGGAATACCAATAGTGCGTAATGAGGGTAATGACAATCATAGTAATAAGAACATCCGACTCTGCGTCTCTGAGATTTATTAATTTTGTCGATTATAACAGATAGAGACAGATGCCTCATTAAGATTGGTAGAAAATTATGTTAACGTACACTTAACGAAAGGGGGTAAATAAAGGTATGGAAATTCTGATCAAGTGAAACTCTACCCTATTATAACGAAAATATTCATTTTTATGCAAGCCTGTTTTAACAATTACCGAAAATGTCAGGCCTTTGCACTGCATTTGCTCTACAAAACGGAATTTGCTTTCAGGCTTTATCAGGCAGTGTGCCTCGGGTAGATGCTGAGGACCTCATCCCCCGCAAATAGCCTGGATAAGGGCTCAGCAGGAAGTGCCATCACCCTGCTGTTGGCGAAGAATGCAAAGTCAAAACTGGTCTCATCGCCGGCCTTCAGGCCTGGGTTGGGCATCAGACGGGCTGTGAGGGGCTTGTCCAATCTCAGGGATAAGGCAGCCAGGTCGAACAGGATGGCGGAAAGCTGCTCAACACTGGTATCGCCAGGGAGGGGGATGGTATCCAGACCGGTGCCGCATACAGTGGAATACATCAGAAGATCAGTGACGCTCAACACACCCTGCGCGCCGCGTTGTGCCAGGGTTGAATCCTCCAGCAGCGGGAGCATTAAGCCATTGAAGCCCGTACGCCTGTAGGCTGCCCGGTCGAGGGTGTCGGTCAGAAAGGCGGCAGCGGCCAGGCTTCCAGAAAGGCCAAAGGCGGGAAGCCCCAATTGCTCAAGCGCATTTCCAAGGGAGGTCTCCGGCTCAGGGAAGGGCGCCAGGGTGAAATCGAGCCCCTTAAATTGCATTTGATAGGAATCGGCCAATTGCTCCCCGATGGCCTGCAGGGCTTTGGCATGGGTCTCAACGGCTTGGATCAATGCCTCCCGTGCGAACTGCAAGGTAGGAGCGTCTGTGAAGGCACTCAATGCCAGGTCTGCTGCTTCGAGGGCCAGGGCGAAGGCAGGCGTTTTACCCTGGTGATAGGCCGCAGGGAAGAAGGGCGCCCAGGGCGGCACATTTGCCAGTGCGGCAAAGCGCAAGTTGGCAAAGCCGTTCTCTTCCAGGGTGGCCGCCCGGTGGATCACCTCGGCGCAGGCACGCACCGCAGGTAGGCTGACCTCATGGCCGGGCGTGGTAAGGTGCCCTCCGAAGAACAGGTTGCCGGAACGGGCTAACAGGTCAGGGATGACCGGGTAGCTTTCAGGAATATTCGTCAGCGCAGGCCCGAGGGCGACGTAGTCAAACCCCTCGCTGTGTGCCAGGACTTCAATCCGGCTTGAAAATTGCGCATAGTCTTGCGAACTCAGGAATTCGGGGAATGGTGGCGTGGCCAGGCGTACCGTCTGGACGGGGTACCCACCCTGGGTGTAGGCCTGTCTGGCATGGCGGGCGAAGGTGCCGGCTTTTTGCAGCACCAGCTCGCTGATCGGCCAGCGGGGATGGATAAAGCATGTGATTGATCGGATGCGCATGGTTTACGAGTCCTTATGTGTAGTATGCCTCTGGCGCATGACCTCAGCCATGAGGATGCCTGCCGCCACGGCCGCGTTGAGCGATTCAGCCCGGCCAGCCATGGGGATGGATACCCGCTGGGTGGCGATCTGCGTGCCCATCGCACTTGCGCCGAAGGCTTCACTGCCGATCAGCACAGCGCATGGCCCCACAAAGTCAACGTCCCACAGCGGGATGCGTGCATTTGAATCGGCTAAGAAAACGGGCATTCCCTTAAGGTAAGCGTGGATCTCGTGCCAGGGTGTATGCTGGATGGGGAGGTGAAAATGGGCGCCCATCCCCGCCCTGAGGACTTTGGGAGAAAACGCGTCCACGGTGCCGGGGCTCAGCACGACCGCGTCAGCGCCGGCCGCCTCCGCTGTTCTGAGGATGGCGCCCAGGTTGCCCGGGTCGCGGATCTGATCGGCGAGGACGACAAAAGTCGGGGAGGGCGGCAGGGGCAGCGGCATAAGGTTTAACACCGCCAGGATACCCTGGGGCGTCTCTGTATCGCTGATCTCAGCCATCAGCCCCGGGGTTATCTCATACGCTTCCGCGCCCGAAGGTGTTGATGTACCCTCGATCAGGGCCTTGCCCCGCTCGGAGAGGGTTTGATCATAAAGGATGAATTCCACCGGCCATTGCGAACCGAGGGCCTCCTCGACCAGCCGCACGCCTTCGACCACAAATGCGTCCAGCTTTTTTCTCTGGCGGGTTTGCGTTTGAAGAACGCGGGCACGTTTGATCTTGGGATTGCTGGCTGAGGTGATCACCTGGATTTGATCCTTTTTTGGATGGCAGGTGTAATTATCACCTGCAGGCTGATGAATAGTTAATATTGTATCGGAAAATTAACCAGTGTGGGGGCTGACCTGGCCAGCAGGAGGGCTTGCCTCAATGGCATTCTGTGCGGATAGTGCCTTCAGGGGTGATGCTCAGGATGCCAAATTGCGGGCTGTACTGGTTGTACTTGCATGGATATGCCGCGCCGGGATTGAAGAAGACCTGCCTGTTGACCCATCTGACCGTTTGGTGGTGGGTGTGGCCAAAGATGATCACATCGGCATCAGGATAATCCTGGGCGAGATGGTGATGGTAGCGCTCAAAACGGTAGCCATCTCGCAGGGTGAGGTATTTGTCGAACAGGTAATGCCTCATTGAGCGGTGGCCGTGGCAGAGGACGATCCGGATGCCGTGAGCAGTGAGTTTCACGTGCCGCGGAAAGCCCCTGCCCAGCAGCCAATCCCGGTTGCCCTGGACGATGGTGACAGGGGCGATTTCTTCCAGGATCCGGACTGGTTTGGACGTGGCAGCATCGCCCGCATGCAGAATGTGATCCACCCGGGCATCCGCCAGGCTCTGCAGGACGGAGGCCGGCAGGTGTTTGGCCCGATCCGGGATATGGGTGTCCGATATGACGCCAAAGGTGAGCGGTTTAGTCTTACCTGGCAAAGGAAAGCTCTTTTTCTCCAGGGCGGAAGTACACCCAGGTGAGGGCAATGGTGATGGCATACAGCACGCCCGTGGTGATGAAGATGGGCTCAAATCCGAACCGGGTTTGGATAAAGCCTGAGATGAAAATCCCAAAGGCCTGGCCTGTCTGCCAGCCCATTCCGCGTACACTGGCAATGGTACCCCCTTCTTCAGGCTCGCTGACCAGCATAGCGTAATTATCCAGCAACGGCGATGACATCTGCATCAATACAGTTCTGAAAAAGAGGCTGACCACTGCGACCCACAGGATGGGTGAAAACCCCACCGAAAACAGGAATACCAAACTGGTCCCCTGGGTGACAACCGTCGGGATGATTCGGCTGCGGGTTATCCTGACCAGCCAGGGTGAGATCATTGAACCGACAAACACCAGCAGGGATGACAGGCTGAAAATGACCCCGAGCAGGTCGTCCCCGATGTTAAATTTCCCCCGCAGGAACACGTTCAAATAGGGAATCAGCAGTGAAGCGCCAAACCCCATGATGAGGTTGATGATGGCCAGCCTGCGCACGATTTTGCGCGCCGAGAGTTTGCGGATGATCTTTTGCAGGGGGACTCGGGGCAGGTTGCTTTCGGCTTTGTCTTTCTTTTCCCTGATCAGAAAAACCGGGACCAGGCTGGTGACCGCCAGCAGGATCCCTGCGGTGATGACCCACTGATAGGATGAGGCCGTGCCCTGGGTGATGCCCAGCCAGCGCTCGATCAGGTCAGGCACCTGACCGGCGACCAGATTGCCGATGGTGGTTGCGACGGTCAGCAGGCCGAAGTTCAGGCTGAAGATGATAGCCTGGTTTTCCTGTTTGCTGACGGCCATGATGAAGGGCGGCTGTGATACGCGGTAGAGCATGAAACCTGCGCCTTGGAGGAGGCCAAAAGCAAAGATCAGGGCGGGATTTGGCAGGCGGACCTGGAAAAACATGCCCAACAAGCCGACGCTGAGGCCGATCAGCATGCTGGTGCGCCGGCCGACCCGGTCTGAGAACAGCCCCAAAGGCAACCCCAACACCAGGGCGGCCAGGGGCGTGGCCGAGCGGATCAGGCCGAGAAGGTCGTTGTTCAGCCCCAGCGAGAGGATATAGAGGTTAAAAAATAGCTCCCACACGCTGAAGGAGAACCCATACAGCAGTGTGGAAAGGAGAAACAGTTTGGTGTTGCGGTTGAATGATTTAAACATCAAAGTAAAGAGATTTTTGATAAAAGCGCGGTGTTGATTTTACCATGAGCATATAGAATAAAAGAAAAGTGACACCGCAGGTCAATCTTTTTGGGTGTCACTTGTTGAACGGGTAAGAACAGCACACTTACAGTGGTTTTCGGTAAGTGATAAAGGTCTTATCCTTTTTGTAGCCCAAACCCTGGTAGAGTTTCAAGGCGCCGCTGGGGTTGTTGGTATCAACGCCCAGGCCCACCTCGGTCATCCCCAGGGCTTTGTGCATATGCATGGAACGCACGATCAGGGCTTTGGCAATGCCCTGCTGACGCCACGGCTTGCGGGTGGAGATGTTTTCAGTCCAGCCACGCTTACGCCCGTATTTCTGATTGTAGTCGTGGTTGATAAAGTTCATCACACTGGACACAACCTCATCACCTTCCCAGGCGACCTGCCATACGTCGGGCTGGAAGTATTTCGAGCTGGTATATGCGGTGAAATGTTCGTCTTTTGGCTCAGCAAAGCCCCAATGGTCACGGAAAGCCTCATTAGACGCATCCCAGATTCTTCGTTCTTGACCTGCCTCTACGGGCCGCGCGTCAATCCCGCCAGGTAAATCGGCAGCGGGAATATCATCGAGCGGCCGGGACATTTCAATAAAATAGCGCTCAGGCCGATAGCCTTGCGACTCCAAAATGGCATTGAAGCGGGTTTTGAATTCATTGCTAAAGGTCTGCAGGAAGCGCTGGCCATCTTGCGGTTGGCCTTCAGCGATGGTTCGCAGACGGTCTTCGCACCACTGGATGATGGCGCTCTCAATGCCCTGATCGCGCCACGCCGGTTGGATGTGGACAAAATGCGCGTAGATGCGGTCATTGGGTTCTTCTTCCTGCCAGGTCTCGACCCGCGCATATGCGATGGGCTGGTCGTTGATCTCAGCGAAGATCATGTCCTGATAGGGGTCGCTATCGGTCAGATGCGCATAATCATGTTTAAGGTCTTCCAGGGTCTGGCCGAATTGTTCCTTATCTGCATGGGACGCCGCCTCGATGATCGCCAGCATGGCTGGAAAATCTGCATCGCCAGCAAAATTCCGGAAGCTCAAGCCGGGAATATCGGGAGGAGACGCGAGGGTAATACGTGTCTTCTTCATGGTTATGTCTCCTTAATATTAATTTTTTCAGCCGTCTGGTTTACAACTGCAGGGGAGGGCGATGAACGCCCCCCACAGGCGAGAGTGTGGGTTTCATCCGGGTTGGCGCAAACCTCACATTGTTTTCGGGAACAATACCAATCCGGACGGCCAACCCGCACCTGTTCTGCTTCGCCCTCCCATGCAGGCCAAACTATAAAAATCATCATATTATCCATTTTCCTGGTTCGTTGAATGGCCATTGGCCTGAGCTGCACGTTCCAGGTCACGTGCGCTCAATTTGAATTTCAGCCAGGCCGGGATCACTGTGAGCAGAGCAAAGACTGCGGTGATGTAAAATGGTGCCTGCGGGTTGATGGTCTTCCACAGGAAGGAACCGATGGCTGGCGCGGGCAGTGAAAATATGCCCAGGCTGGCATGGATCAACCCAAAGCCTGTGCCGAGCAAGCGCTCGGGCAGCACCTTGCTGAGCAGCGATTGGTAGGCTGGCGAGAGCAAGCCCACGCCGACCCCAAAGATCGCCCATGCGCCGGCAAAGCCGAGGAATGCCTCCACATTGATGAGCATCACCAGCGCCACGAACTCGAGGAAAAAGCCGAATGCGATGGCCGTCCGCTCACCAAATTTGTCTGAAAACCAGCCCGCTGGAATGGTTGTGAGCATCATGGCGATGCCGAAAAACGAATTCAGCCAGCCGATCTGCTGCAGGCTCAACCCGCCGATATCCTCAAGGTAGACGGGCATCAAACGGAAAGATAACGAAAAGGCGATATCACGCACGCCGTCAGTGACGAGCAGCCAGCTCAACACGCCGCCTGCAAGCGCAAGCCCGAGGATGGTTTTGAAGTTCATTTTGAGGGCTTTCAGTGACAGCTTTTCCCGAGCGGTTTCTGCCCGGCGTTTTCCAGTGACTTTGGCCAAAATGACTCGTATAACGGTCGCACAGATGTAAATTGCGGCCGCAACGGTCAGCATCATGCGAAAGCCGTAGGTGTCGGCCAGCCATCCGGCCAGGGGCGGCCCGATCACGGTCACAACGGTGTAAATTGTGTCGGTGATCCCGTATACCTTACCGCGGTGTTCTTCGGTGGTCTCTTCGGCGATGAAGGCGCCAAAACTGGGCCCGATCAGCGAGCGCGTAACGGCATTCAGGCCTTCAGTCAGGTAGAGCCACTGCCATGTGGGCACAAAAATCGGGCTGATGAAAGCGCCCAGGCCGATCATACTGCCCAGGGCAACGCTTCTCAAGCGGCCGATGGTATCGGAGACCCATCCGCCCAGCACCTGCAGCACCAAGGGGATGATTTGCGACACGGTGAAGAAAATCCCGATTTGCATCACATCAGCCCCGAGGTGCCTCATATAGAGGGGCAGCATCGTCATATACATCTCTGAGGCGATATTGGCAAAGACCATCGCCACCATGAAGACGATCAGCGTGTTGGATATGATACGTTGATGTGTTGTTTTTTTTGTCTGAGTTAGTTCCATGTTAACTGATCTTTCTTTTTTCAATTTCAGGCCAGGCTGTGTGAGGTTACACGGTGGTCAGGTTTTCCCCTGGCCGCAGTTCCATTTCGTAAGAGTCGTACTGTTTTGTCACGTGCATGCCGGCTTTTTCATACAGCCGGGTGGCGTTGGTCAGGCTGGCGGCATCCACCGCCAGACCGGCCCGTTGTGCCCCGCGACGGCGAAATTCGTCAAAAGCCATCAGCAGCAGCGCCATCCCCAAGCCCTGACGGCGCCAGGGTTTACGTATACATAACTGCTTCACCCAACCCATGCGCGGGTCCTCGACTGTTTTGGCTGCACATCGGCATACTCCGGCAATTTGGTCATCAGATTTTGCCAGCAGCCACAGCGAGGGATCGAAATCCGGGTCATTTTTGATGTAGTGCTGCATTTGTGCATACACCTCATCAATTGGACGGTTCACGTGGCCCCAATGGTCTTTGAAGCCATCTTCCAGTGCGACGATGGAGTCCCGGAGCTCTGATTCAGGGTCAATGGGCTCGACCCGGATGCCTTCAGGCAGGGTGGGCGCTGCAAAGGGCTGTGTGAGGTCAATCTCCATGCGGAAGAAGTGCCTGACCAGCTGGAAACCGTAGGCTTCAAGCGCCTTTTTGCGCCGTATGTCCTGGTTGGCTAAGCCCTGGGCCATGACCACCCGGGTTTCCGGCGGTGCCAGGCTGATGCGTGCCCGAGCGCAGCCTTCTGCCCAGGCGAGCATTTCACGGTAGCATGCATCGTCCCAGTGTTCTGGGTGGATCACACCCCAGACATACTTGACGACATGCGGTTGGGTGGTATCCCAAACTTCAATGTAGCCGATGATGTTGTTCTCGTCATTCACAAGCACGCGGATGACCTCTTCCGGGTTCAGACCGGGTGTGGTCCAATCGTTCATCATTTGGGTTAGGTCCGCATCGTCATAGCCGAAGAGCGCCTGGGAACAGGCATTGAACAGGTTTACAGCGGCCGGTGCGTCTGCCAGGGTAAACGGGCGGAAATTTGTGGCTGTGGTTGTTGTTTTCATTTCTTCTCCAAACATTGCACTACTGATCTGGTTAAATCTCCCGCGCAAGCAAACAAAAAAGCCGCGGGTTGGTGAGGTCCCGTGGCTTTCAGCGGTTTTCTGGCTTTTTGCTGGCGTATGTTCTGGATGAAAACAAAAAAGCCACGGGCTTGGAGTTTGCCCGTGGCTGTTATGCTGTATATTTAGGCTTGCCTAAATATTAAGGGGCGCACTCCGCGAAAGTTGATCGAATCCAACGCCATCGTTGGAACGAAACTGACGCATTTTGGCAATGAGGTATGCTGTGCTCATTCGAGTGCTTTCCTTTCTTATCATTTTCCGTGTAGCGTGCCGCGAATGGCGGCATCACAATTAACAAAAAAAGTTTATCATATTTTCCGTCTTTCTGTCAAGACATTTTTGATAATTGGTGTATCCCTGGCTGATTTCGTGGATATGTTACATTCTAAAAAAAGTCGTATTTCTCATGAATGTGTTCTTACGGAGTCGAAATGACCTGAAAACCGCCATTTCCTCTCGCAGTGAGGGGTCGCAATTGGCGGGGATTGAACCAGCAATAAACCTTTACTTAGTTTGAGGGTTTGAGTCAGTTCTTCTTGAGAAATCCGAGGTAGAGCACCACCAGCAGCCCTAAACTGCTGGCGATGACCAGCCCCAAGCCGACATTCCGGCTGTCGCCCAGGGTACGGTGAAGGGCAGTGGGCGGCACAGTGGGTGTGGCAGTCGGCCAGGGCGTGCGTGTGGGGAAGGGTGTCATGGTCGGTCGCGGCTGGGTGGGCGTTGGCGTACCGGGGAATGGTGTGTTGGTGGGAGACGGGGTGGCTGTGGGGTCAGATGCAGGCAGGATGACAAGCTCCTGGCCCACAAAAAGCTGGGTTGTCCCCTGGCTCAGCCCGGAATGGGTCAGGATTTGGTCGATGGGAACTTCGTAAGCCTCCGAGATTGTCCAGAGTGTTTCGCCGTATTGGACCGTGTGAATGATGGCGCCATCCTCGCCGGGTGTGGCTGTAACAATTTGGGAAATGATGACGGGCTGATTCTGCGCGATTTGGGCTGTGTTCTCACCCGGGTTGCCCGCGGCTACGGGCTGGCTGGGGGCGCTTTCACCCGGAAGAACGTTGAGGGTGTAATAAACAACGCCATCTGCCACGGCGACGCCTGCACCGACTTTGCCAGTTGCATACGCCGTCATCGTTTGGTAGTGGACCCAATCGGACCAGATGGTGTAGACACACTGCTGGACGTTCATGTTCGTGCCCATGGCGACGTTCTCTTTGATCCCGTAATCAAAGGACGTGGTGCCGTCCGCACGGGTGTGAGTCCACCTGCCCAGGGAGGCCATATAATCGCTGTGGGTTTGTGCAAACCCCATCAGGTAACTGTCGACGGTGTACGGTTCCAGCCCCAAGCTCTGGCGCAGTGCATTGACGGTGCTTATCAATTCAGCCGGTGTTCCCGCCTGGGCTGAGGCAGGCTGAACATGCAAAACCGTGGACAGGATCAGCGTGAGGGCAATCATGGCATTAAGCCGTGTGCTGTTTCGCATCATGGCGTTATTATAGCTTGTTTGCATAAATAAGGTTGATCCTGAAAAAGGGGATGGTTGGGCTGGGATCTGCCCAGTTGGGTCAATGCTCTTCAGATTAAGACCAGGGCTGCTGAAAAAGATGGAGGCGAGGCCTATCGGCACGCCGACCTAATCGCAGGGATCAACGCCGTAGACGAGCTGGTAAACCCTGATGAACCCATTGGTGGAAATGATAGAGGCAAACGCAATCGTCCCCAGCTTGCCGCCCGCGCCGCCCAACAGCGGGGTGGTGAAGATGAACAAGATCCCGGTGAACAAGCCGGCGACCAGGATATGCCAGAATCGATGGCAGCGGTCCGTGCTTGACATGCCGGTGAAACTGGCGCAAATGGCGACAACGGCCAGGGTGTTTCCGATTTGCGGGAATAAAGCCGGCAGGATCAAGCCGCCGATAAGCCCCACCGCGCCGGAGGCGAGGACGGGGCCGTGACCCCGATTGTGGCTGAGGTAAAAGGTCAGCGGCGCAGCGATGAATGCGATCGTCATCACCCACAGGTTGGTCTGCAGATCTGCGATGGGTACGACCAGGAATTCCCTGCCCAATCCAAATCCGGCGATGGCACCGCCAATGAAGGCGATCGTGCCCAATTTACCCCCAAAGCCGCCGTACACATCTCTGGCGAGCACATACACAAGCCCAGCGATGGCGCTGGCCAGGGCGACTTCGTTGAAATTGAAGAACAAGGCATTGGAGGACATGCCCACGAACGATCCACAATAGGCGGGTACGCCGTATTTTGGTACGATCAAATCCGCCACGATCGCCACAAGGCTGGATGCGACCACTGCGCCCAATCCAAGCTCAATGGAGAGATAGAATGTGAAGATCCCGCCGATGAAGACGGCGGCAAATTCAAATGCTTTGATTAACCATTCAGCCGGCTTAAAATTGCTGTGCAGGAGGTCTTTGCCCTCAAGATAGATATCCACCATGGTGCCGATGGTGATGATCACAGCCGCAATTCCGGCAGCGGGGTGGACCATCCAGGCTTCATTTGCTGCTGTGAGGAGAAGGACCATCACCATGACGGTTAGCAGCAGAAATCCAGTGATGGGAATGGGTTTAATACGTGTTCTCATAAGTTGTCATCGTCCAATGGTTAATCGATAATTAATAGGCAAGGCGGGAAGATGCGAAGGCCATTTCTGGCTGGGTCGCCCGGGTGGCAAGCCAATTCTATTTACGTGTGATCCCGTCCAGGCCTGATAAGTAGATGTGCTTGAAAGTGCCGTTTGCTTCCCGATAATTGCCTGTCCATTATATCGCATCCTGGTACGCTGACCCAAGTTGTGTGGACAAATGGCTCAGTTGGTTCAGCAACTGTTTTGGGGGATGGGGAGGTTATACAGGTGGAGGGGTGCGGGAAGTCACTGATGATCGGATAATGTTAAGGTAAAATCAGACCAGATAAATGAAAACGGAGGATACACCCAGATGCTTGATATGAAGTTGTTTCGAGAAGACCCCGATCTTGTGCGCACAGCGCTCGAGAAACGCCATATGGACCCCGCTCCTGTGGACAGGATCCTCGCTTTGGATGAACAGCGCCGCCAACTCATCCAGGATGTTGAGGAAATGCGCGCAGAGCGGAACGTGGTCTCCAAGCAAATTGGGCAGATGAAGGATAAAGACGAACGGCAGGCGAAAATCGAAGCGATGCGCACACTCGGAGAGCAAATCGACACCGTAGACACGCAGCTCAAACAGGTTGAATCCGATCTCGAAGCCCTGGTGGCGGAAATTCCCAACATTCCCGATCCGGAAGTCCCTGTGGGCGTGGACGACAGTGATAATGTGGTCATCCGCCAGGTGGGTGATTTGCCCGATTATGATTTTGAGCCCAAGCCGCACTGGGATTTAGGCCCCGAATTGGGCATCATTGACTTTGACCGCGGGGTCAAGCTGGCGGGGTCCCGGTTCTATGTGCTCAGCGGTGCCGGGGCGCGCTTGCAGCGTGCGTTGATCTTCTGGATGGTTGATCTGCACATCCGCCAGGGGTACCTGGAGAAATACCCGCCCTTTATGGTCAGGGGCGAGATCCTGTACGGCGCAGGGCAGCTACCCAAGTTCAAGAACAACCTCTACAAGGATCACGAAGAGGACCTGTGGATGGTGCCGACGGCTGAAGTGCCGCTCACAGGGCTGCACATGGGTGAGATCATGGAAGAAAGCCAGCTGCCCCTGCGCTATACTGCCTACACCGCCTGCTTCAGGCGTGAGAAGATGAGCGCCGGGCGGGATGTGCGCGGCATCAAGCGCGGCCATCAGTTCGACAAGGTTGAGATGTACACCTACTGCAAACCAGGTAACTCACCGGCAGAGCATGAGCGCATGCTGCGGGATGCCGAAGAGACGGTAGCGCTTTTAGGTTTGCCCTACCGGGTGCTTCTGCAATCCACGGGTGATCTTGGGTTTGGATCGCATAAAACTTACGATATTGAGGTCTGGGCGCCGGGCTGCGGCGAATGGCTGGAAATCTCCTCGATCTCAAATGTCGGCGAGTTCCAGGCGCGCCGTTCCGGGGTACGTTACCGGCCAGAAGACGGAAAAGGCACGGAATTCGTACACACCCTGAACGGTTCAGGTTTGGGGATGCCCCGCACACTGATCGCTGTGCTGGAAAACTACCAGCAAAAGGATGGTTCCGTGGTGATCCCCGAGGTGCTGCGGCCGCTGATGGGCGGTGAGACGGTGATCAAACCCGCCTGAACATTTCCGAAAGTAGCTATTATCCAAGAAAAAAGGACGGCGCATAGCAGCCGTCCTTTTTTGTGTTTACTCCTGGTTCGGGTTGATCTAGCGGGGCAGGTAGGCTTCAAGGGTCAGGATGGAACGGTCGCCCAGGGCCTCCACCAGGGTGAGCAGGTGAGAAACATTGGCTTCTTCTTCAACCTGTTCGCTGACATACCAGCGCAGGAAATCCTGGGTGGCGTAATCTTTTTCCTCAATTGCCAAGTCCATCAGGTCATTGATCCGGCCGGTGACGTCCTTCTCCCAGGCCATGGCTGCTTCGAGGGCTGCTTTGACGCTGGAAAATTGGCTGGTGGGGGCTTTAACTGCGGGGATGGCTACATCGCCTTCGACTTCCACTAGATAATGCACAAATTTGAGGGCGTGTTCGCGTTCTTCCTCGGATTGTGCGAAGTACATCTGCGAAAGACGCGCAAGGCCGACGCTGTCGAAGTAGGCTGCCATGTTGGCGTAGCCATTGGATGCAAACAATTCCTCGCCGATTTGGGTGTTGATGGCATCGTTTAATTTCTTACTGATTTTCATGTGGGTTCCTCCATGGATTAGGTTTTATTTTCTACGAATTATACTTGATATTTGTATAAATAGCATAAAATTTGTACGGTTTCATTGAAATCAAATTTGATTGGGGATACTGCTCATCTCCGGGACATGATCGCCCGGCTCAGAGAGTTAATCCCGGGCCTGGCGTGCGAGATAGAGCGCGATCGATCCGGCAACAGCGGCGTTGAGGGAATCGATCCGGCCGTGCATGGGCAGGCGCATCAACAAATCGCACTTGTCCCTCACCAGCCGGCGCAAACCGCTGGCTTCGTTGCCCACGACCAGGCCGATCCCGCCGTTGAGGTTAATCTTGGCTGGCGCTTGCGCAGCGGGGCTGTCTTCCAGGCCGATTATCCATCCGCCCGCTGCTTTAAGGCGGTCCATGGCCTGGGCGAGGTTGTGCTGCGTGATCCTGAGCAGTTCCGTTGCCCCTGAAGAGGCGTTCACCACGGCCGGTGTGACCGCTGCTGCCCGGGCAAGCGGCAGAACGACGCCGTGCACACCGAACGCTTCTGCCGAGCGCAGCAGCGTGCCCAGGTTTTGCGGGTCCTGCACCTGATCTAAGAGCAATACAAAGACGGGTTCGCCGCGTGATTGGGCGGCGCCGATGATGGCGTCCAGATCGGTGTAGGGGTAGGCGCCGGTATTAAGGGCCATACCCTGGTGATGGGGGTCAATCCCATCGAGGGTGGACCGATTGACGGGTTTGATTGTTATGTTTTGGGCGCGTGCAAGGCGGATGAGCTCATCAAGGCGCGCACTTTTTTGGATGTTCTCCGCTATCCAAAGGTGGTTAACCTGCCGGCGTTGCGCCCTGAGCACCTCGAAGATGGGGTTGCGGCCGGTAATCCATTCACTCAAGGTCTACTCCCAATGCCAGGTTGAACCCTGGGGTGTATCTTCGATCACCACACCCAGTTTCAACAGTTCGTCCCGCACGCTATCCGCCAGGCCGTACATTTTTTGCTCACGAAGCTGCTGGCGCAGGTCGAGCAAAAGTTCGATAAAAGCATCTGCACCGGTTGATCCTGCCTGTGGCTCGTTCATTTCAAGGCCTAACACACCGGTCAGCTCGTTGAAGGTGTCCTGGGCGGGCGAAAGTTCATCGTCCGTGGCCTGCTCTGCACGAGCCTGGTTGATAACCCTCACCAGGTCAAAGATGCTTCCCAGGGCGCCGGCGGTGTTGAAATCTTCATCCATGGCTGCGATGAATTGTTCCCGGGTTCTGGTGATCTGTTTATCCAATTTTTCGAGGACATCTGCAGGCGCTCCTTTCGCACCTGGCAGCGCTGGGCGCTTGGCAGACAGCAACCGCTCCAGTGCACGCTGGTTGGCTTCGATCACTTCGCTGTTGAAGGTCAATGGGCTGCGGTAGTACGAACTGAGGACGAGCAGGCGCATCACGTCACCGGGGTATTGTTCCAGGAACTCATTGATGGGGACCAGGTTGCCGATCGATTTGGACATCTTCTCCCCTTTGAGCTGCAGCATGCCGTTGTGCATCCAGTAGCGCGCAAAGGGTTTGCCGGTGATGGCTTCTGTTTGGGCGATCTCGTTCTCGTGGTGGGGGAAGATCAGGTCATTGCCTCCGCCGTGGATGTCGATCTGATTGCCCAGGTGGCTCAGGTTCATTGCCGAGCATTCGATGTGCCAGCCAGGCCGGCCAGGGCCCCACGGGCTGTCCCAGGCGGGTTCGCCGGTTTTGGCTTTCTTCCAGACGGCAAAATCCATGGGGTTTTCTTTGCGTTCATCCACCCGGATGCGGCTGCCGGCGTTCATTTCTTCCAATCTGCGGCCAGAGAGTTTGCCGTAATCCTGGGCTGATTCAACCCTGAAGTAAACATCGCCATCCACCTCGTAGGCGGCATCTTTTTCGATCAACTGCGACACCATCTCGATGATCGCGTTGATCTCTTCCGTTGCGCGGGGGTGTTCCGTGGCAGGCAGGATGTTAAGGTCGCGCAGGTTGTTTTTGAATTCCTCGATATATTTTTCCGCGAGCTCGAAGGGGTCCACACCCATGCGTTTGGCGCGATCGATGATTTTATCATCCACATCGGTGAAGTTCATCACATATTCGACATCATAGCCCCGGAACACAAGGTACCGCCGAATGATGTCAAAAACCAGAGCCGACATCGCATGTCCGACATGGGCGCTATCGTAGACGGTCGGCCCGCAGACATACATCCTGACTTTTCCTTCTTCGATGGTTGTAAAGTCAGATTTTTCCCGGGTCAGGGTGTTATAAACTCGTAAGGTCATGGTTGACAAGCTCTCATTCTAGATCAAATCGGGTGACAATGTGCTTATTCAGGTTTGGCGAAGATCATTCTGCCGGCCGCAGTCTGGAGGACTTTGGTGACGGTGATCCTGATGGTTTTTCCGATATAGCGATGCCCGTCTTCCACCACCACCATGGTACCATCTTCCATGTAGCCAACGCCTTGGCCGTATTCCTTGCCTTCCTGGATGATGTCCATGTCCAGGGATTCGCCGGGCAGCAGGATGGCTTTTACGGCATTGGCCAGCTCGTTGATATTGAGGACTTTAACGCCTTGTAGTTCGGCCACGCGGTTGAGGTTGTAGTCGTTGGTGAGGATGGGGCAATTTAACTGGCGGGCAAGGACAACCAAACGGTCGTCGACTTCGCGCACGCCTTCGACGTCAATATCGGTGATGGTGACGGAAATATCAGGGTCTTTCTGCAGCTCAGCCAGCACTTCCATGCCGCGCCGGCCCCTTTGGCGGCGGAGGTTGTCCGCTGAATCGCTGACATATTGCAGCTCGTTGAGCACAAAACGCGGGATGAGCAAGCGCCCGAGCAGGAAGCCTGTGCGGGCGATATCGTAGATGCGTCCGTCAATGATCGTGCTTGTATCCACGAGTATGCGCCGGCTGTCGGTGACGCTATTCGAATCAGCAGCCCCGTCGTCCAGATCGCCGCCACGTGGGCCGACCCGGATCAGGTGGCGCAGTTCCTTCTGGCGGGAGACAAACAGGATCACGCCTAAATAGCCGAAGATCAGCACGGCGATAAAGGGGAGAATGCTGCCAAAAGGTGCCGGCAGTAGCGAAATGGGGTAGGCCAGCAGGGCGGATAATACCAGCCCAACAATCAGCCCCAGGATCCCGAAGATCAGCGTTTGGGCAGACAGGTTGCTGAGCTGTTTACGCAGGGCGGAAATGGGTTTAATCGAAATCCAGGGCGCGGCTATAAAGCCTAATATCGCGAAGATAAAGGTCGAAAGAATCTGGTAAAGCATGATGTTTTGGGGGCTGTCTGCCCAGGCCCTTTGGATTAGGTAACCGGTAGGTTCGCCCAAGAAAAAGCCCATTGCGCCAATAAGAATGAATCCAATAATACGAGAAATAAGTTCGATGGACATATAGAATGACTCCTTTTAAGGTGCAAAATAATAGAAATAATAGCTATCTAAATGATAGCATGCAGGGCATGATAAGTCAATTTTACGGGCATTTTTCTACAAAATTTTCATCTTTTTGAGCGGTAATACAACAGCATTATTTAGGTAAGGCTGACCTGAGCCGGGTGTTACATCTGTTGCGGTTGTTAAACCAGCCCAATAACCTGCTGCGCAACGTGTCTCTGATCCTGATAGCCGCCTTGTGGCTATAACAAAACAAGCCTGGTAATTACCCGGGCTTGATGTGTGGTTTTGATTTGGCTGTTAATATGTGCGCAGCAAAGCGAACCCTATGCAGGCGGGTTAATGTTGGCGGGCGGCTTTTTCGGCAGGTGTTGAACCCTGGGATGGATCGGCGTGCCCGCATCCGGGTTGAGGAGCAGGCTCAATTGCGCCAGCGCCTCGCTGTCGTAGAGACGGTGGCCGCACAGGTCACAGATCCATGCAGGGAAGTCTGGCACGGTGATCAGGTCGTCACCGAGCCAGGTCATCAAGGTGACCGTTTGCAGGTGCTTGCGTCCGCCCTGGCATTTTTGGCAGGGCTGGCTGTCGAGACTCTCAATCAGATGGGTTGGCATCAATTTTTCCTTGGTGATGATTTTATCACCAAAATTTAAATTATTATCTCCCAAAGGGGTACGGGTTTATCGATGATGTGAATAGACGGCCTTCATATAAGTGGGATCACTGAACGGCTTGAACGATATCCGAGCTGCGCAGCAGCGTGACTTCAGAAAGGGGCCAATAGATCAGCAAAGCACGCCCGACAATATCATCGCTGGGGACGAACCCCCACATGTGGGAGTCGCTGGAATTGTTGCGGTTGTCGCCGAGGACAAAATATTGGTCAGGCGGCACATCCCAGGTGCCTGCATAGCGGGGCGCTTCTGCGATGTAGGGCTCATATAACGGCTGGTTGTTCACATACACCAGCCCGTCCGTGATGCGAACCTGGTCTCCAGGCAGGGCAACGACGCGTTTGATGTAATCCATGTCGCCGACCCCCGGGGCGTGAAAGACAACGATATCGCCGATAGAGGGCTCGCCAAATGTGTAGGCTACACGGTTGACCAGCAGAAATTCCCCTGGTTTCAGCGTGGGCTGCATGCTGACGTTCTCGACCCTGACCCGGGCCGAGAGGGCGTTGATCGCCAGGAACAGTACCAGCGCCAGCAGGATGGTTTCAACGGTATCGATGAAAAAACCAAGGCACCCTGAGCGCTTTGCTTTGGATTCGGCTCGATCGGTGGGGTGTGCAGAGGTTTGTTCGGTTTGTGTATCTTCAAACATGGTTACTTCTTTTCATGCCTGGTTGGTGTTCCAGGTTGGGTCAGATTTCGTTTCTATTATATCTTATCTCAGCAAGAATGGTCAGGTGCTACTCCCGCCGCTTCTTGAGCACAATCCGGATGGGCGTTCCGATATAGGGATATTCTGCCCGGAGTTGGTTTTCAATGTAGCGTAGATAGGTGAAGTGGGCGTATTCTGGATTGTTGACGTACAACATAAAGGTTGGCGGGTCACTCCGCACCTGGGTGCCGTAGTAGATGCGCAGCGACCGGCCAGACCTTGAGGGTGCGGGGTGGCGGTCCTGGGCGTTCTGGATGATGCGGTTGATCTGGGATGTGGACAGGCGTACCAGCCGTTCCTCCTGGACCTGCAATGCAAGCGGCATAACCTTTTCAACCCGCTTGCCGGTCAGAGCGCTGATGAAGATCATCGGGACATAGTCCATAAAATTCAGCTCATGGCGGATTTTGGCGGTGTATTCATTGATGGTGAAGGTGTCTTTTTCCACCAGATCCCATTTGTTGACGACAACAATAGCGCTTTTCCAGGCGTCTTTTATGTAACCGGCAATGTGTGTGTCCTGCGCGGTGATGTTGGTGGTGGCATCGATCACCAAAATGGCGACATCTGCCCGTTCGATGGCATTCATGCTGCGGATCACGCTGTATTTTTCCACGCCCGGTAGCACCTTGCCCCTGCGGCGGATCCCGGCGGTATCGATCAGGGTGATGGGGATGCCTTCGTATTCCAGCTTTGTGTCGACAGCGTCTCGTGTGGTGCCGGGGATGTCGCTGACAATGGCGCGCTCTTCACCGATGATCTTGTTGAGCAAGCTGGATTTGCCGACGTTGGGCTTGCCGACGATGGCGATTTTCGCGGAGAGGTCTTCTTCGGTATCTTCGCCGAATGCCTCGATGTAGCGGACAACTTCATCCAGCAGGTCACCCGAGCCAGTGCCGTGCAGGGCAGAGATGGCGTAAGGATCTCCCATGCCGAGTTCATAGAATTCCGCTACGGTCTGGCGGATCTTGGCACTTTCGGCCTTGTTGACCGCCAGGATGACCGGTGGATAGAATTTTCCTTCAACTAAGCGTTGCTTGCGGCGCAGGATCTCGGCAATTTCATGGTCGGCAGGTGTGACTCCGGCCTGGCCGTCGACGACGAACACGATCACATCGGCTTCTTCCATGGCCAGCTCGGCCTGGTCGCGAATCTGTCTGATGAAATCTTTGGAACCCACTGAAAGCGGTGCCTGGCCTTTTCCCTTGGTCGGGTCGATCCCGCCTGTGTCCATCACAAAGAAGAAAAAGCCGTTCCAATCCGCTTCAGCCAGGAGGCGGTCTCGGGTGGTGCCGGGCACCTCGTCCACGATCGCCAGCCGTTCGCCGGTCAGGCGGTTGAAGAGGGTGCTTTTACCAACATTGGGTCTGCCCACGAGGGCAACAACAGGTTTTGCCATAGGACGTGATTATACCTCAACCCGTCGGGAAGGACGATGGGGAGAACAAGCCCTAACAGGCGTTAATTTACTCTTGACAGGCTGTGAGATTGTCTTTATACTAATCATATATATTGGATATTGTATCCAGTATCCATTTGCCCCCGAATCTTACTGGAGATCCTTACATGACAGAATCGATACCGACCAAAATGAAAGCAGCCGTGCTGTTTGGTAAAAACGACTTAAAGGTTGTCGAACAGCCTGTCCCGGAGCCCGGGCCGTTTGAGGCACTCATCAAAGTTATGGCTTGCGCAATTTGCGGCACAGACCCCACGGTGCTATCCAAAGGGTGGACCGGCATGCCGGCATTTGGTACGTTTATCCCTGGCCATGAATACAGCGGTGAGATCGTCAAAGTTGGGCCGGGCGTGACGGACTTTAAACCCGGGGACCGGGTGGCCATCGAGTCGCACAAAGGCTGCGGGTATTGCCGGAATTGCAAACGTGGAAAGTATACCATCTGTCTTAACTACGGAAAACCAGAGACAGGGCATCGCCATTATGGTTTCACCAATAACGGCGGGTATGCCCAGTATGTTGTCAACCATATCAGTACGCTCTACCAGGTGCCCGATAATATTGCCTTTGATGAAGCGGCGCTGGTGACAACAGCGGCCTGCGCACATTATGCGCTGGATAACATTGGCGGGTTCATGGGCGGGGAAACTGTTGCAGTCCTCGGCCCCGGCCCAATCGGTTTAATGGCCGTCCAGCTCGCCAAAGCCCTAGGCGCTGGAAAGGTTTATCTGACCGGCACACGCGATTCACGCCTTGAGGTTGGTAAACTGGTGGGTGCCGATATGACCATCAACATCAACGAGCAGGATCCGCTCAAAGTCATACTTGAAGACACGGATAACCTGGGCGTTGAACTGGTGATCGAATGCTCAGGTGCGCCCTCCGCTGTAGAAGAGGCGTATGAAATGGTCATGCGCGGCGGCAGGCTTTCATTTATCGGTGATTCACATGATCGGCCCACGCCCAACCATCGAAAGCTGGTTTTGGACGATCTGGTCGCGGCCGGTGTGCGGGGTGAGGGTTTGGGCACCTGCAGGCGTTCGCTTGAATTATTAAAAATCGGAAAGCTCCAGGCGAAACCGCTGATCACCCATCATTTTTCATTGGATGATATTAATGAAGGCTTTGACACCTTCATCAATCGCAAAGGCGGCGCGTTGAAGGTCATCATTCACCCCAACGGTATGTAACTGACGTGGTGATAGCCTGAGAAAAAATCTGGGAGAGTCCAGTATGGAAAAAGAGCTCATTTTAAAAGCCGATAAGATCAGCAAGCACTTCCCTGGTGTGCAGGCGCTTGACAAGGTTGACTTTGACCTGTGCAAAGGCGAGGTGCATGTCCTTTTGGGTGAAAATGGTGCCGGAAAATCGACCTTGATGAAGGTGATCGCGGGTGCTTACTTACCCGATTCAGGTTCGCTGACCATAGATAATTCGCGAATTACAACCTTTACCCCTCAACATGCCCAGGAAGCAGGGGTGAGCATCATTTACCAGGAATTTAATCTGGTCCCGTCTTTGAATGTTGCCCAGAACGTGTACCTGGGCCGTTTCCCCAAGAAAAACAAGTTTTTCATCGATCACAAGCGACTGCATGAAGATTCGGCACAGGTGCTGGCCAGCTTAGGGTTGAACATCGACACGTATGCGTTTTGTTCAGACCTTGGCACCGGCCAGCAGCAAATGGTTGAAGTCGGAAAGGCATTGACGATCCAGTCGAAAATCCTGATTATGGATGAACCGACGGCTGCGCTGACGGACCGAGAGATCACCAACCTGTTTGATACCATCCAAACCCTGAAGGAACAGGGTATCGGGATCATTTACATTTCACACCGTTTGGAAGAGGTGAAGGTGATTGGTGACCGGGTCACCGTGCTGCGGGATGGGAAGTACATCGGCACAAAGGATGTTGCCTCGGTAGAGATATCTGATCTCATCCCGATGATGGTTGGCAGAAAGCTTGAAAACCTCTACGACCGTCAAGCCATCAAAAAGGAGGTCGGGCAAAACGCATTGCGGGTTGAGAATTTATCCAAAGGCGCTCGCATCAAGAATGCTTCTCTCAATGTGCGTACAGGGGAAATTGTAGGGTTGGCTGGCTTGGTGGGTGCAGGCCGCACAGATTTGGCCAGGGCAATTTTCGGGGTTGACCCGTATGACACGGGGAAAATCTTTATCTTTGAGCAGGAAGTCAAACCCAAAACGCCCAGCGATATGGTGCAGAACGGGTTGGCCTTCATCCCTGAGGACCGCAAAGGCCAGGGGCTATGCGTGATCCTTCCCACGTCAGACAATATCGTGCTGGCCAGTTTGAGAAATTTGTTCAAACGTTTTGTGATCAATATGAAAGTGCAAAAACAGGTGGCTGAGGAGTATATCGAAAACCTGAAAATAGCCACACCTTCTCATGCGCAAATTGTCGAGTTCCTATCTGGCGGAACCCAGCAAAAAGTCGTATTAGCAAAGTGGTTGTGCACAAACTCAAAGATATTTATTTTTGACGAGCCCACCCGCGGCATTGATGTGGGTGCCAAAGCCGAAATCCATGGTTTGATGCGTGAACTGGTTAAGAATGGCGCTGCAATTCTGATGATCTCTTCTGAGCTGCCGGAAATTCTGGGCATGAGCGACAGGGTTTTCGTCATGCGGGAAGGGGAGATTGTGGCTGAGCTTGACCGGGAGGAAGCATCTCAACAGGTCATCATCGCACATGCGATGAGCGGCCAGTGATTTTACTGACGGCAGCACCCATCTCGATTTAATTGGAGAAAGCATGCAAACTACAGGATCACTAAAACCCAACCAATTTATAAAATCCATTCAAAAATTCTTTAAATCACTTCCGCCGCTCGCATGGGCAGTCGCTTTGATGTTTATCTTTTTCGCAATCGTCGAACCGAATTTCTTCAATGCCACGAACCTGTTGAACATCGCACGGAGAGGGTCGCAACTCTGGATGATTGCTACCATGGCAACGCTAATTTTGATATCGGGCGGGATTGATTTATCCCTGGGCGCAGTTTTGAGCTTTTCTGGTGCAGTCCTTGCGCTCTTGCTGAGGGCAGGAGTCGGGGCTGCATGGGCAATCTTGGCCGCCATCCTCAGCGGAGCGCTGGTTGGCGCCATCAACGGGTTCCTGGTATCGATTTTCAAGCTGCCCGCGTTTATCGTCACCCTGGGCACTATGAATGTGTTTGCAGGGTTAGCGATTTATCTAACCTATCCCGGCGCAATTTTCATAAGTAACCCGGCCGTTGTTGCCATTGGCTCTACGAATATCCTCGGCTTACCTGTTCCGATTTGGGTCGGGCTGATCACCTTTATTGTCTCGTACATCGTGCTGCACCACACTTCATTCGGACGCAACCTGGTTGCCGTCGGTCAGAACAAAACCGGGGCGCATTTATCCGGTGTGAATGTTACGAAAACCACATGGATGATATTTATCTACGCAGGCACCATCGCTGCAATTGCCGGTGTGGTGCTTGCCTCGCGCATTCAAAGCGCAGACCCAACAATCGGTGTGGGCTGGGAATTTGAAGCCGTGGCAGCATCTATCATGGGCGGCACATTGCGGGGGCAGGGTAAAGGCAACATCACGAATACCATTGTGGGCGTGGTCCTCATCCTGGGCTTGCGCAACGGCCTGAACATGATGGGCGTGCCTGTGATGTGGCGGACAGCGATTGTGGGATTATTCCTCTTAGCGGGCATTGTATTCGATGTTTCCATGCGCAGAAGGGACAAAGCATGCTGACGAATACGCAAGCATCGGAGAAAAAATTGAAGAGACCAGTCATCAATAAACAGTTGTTGAGCACCCTGCCGCGCCTGGTAATCCTGATCCTGATCGGTGTGGGTTTATCCATCCTTTCACCGTATTTCCTGGTGACAAGCAATCTGCTCAATATCCTCTACATGGCCAGCGTGCCCATCATCCTGGCCATTGCCCAGACCATCGTTGTGCTTACCGGCAATATCGATCTGTCTTTGGGCGCGATCTTTTCGATTGGTGGCGTAGTCACCGCCGCATTGATGCATTTCCTCGAAGTGCCCATGGGCTTATCGGTGATTGCCGGCTTGCTTACGGGCGGATTAATGGGTTTTCTCAACGGCCTGTTGGTGGCCAAGTTGAAACTCCCTTCGTTCATTGGCACCTATGGCCTCAGGGTTGCCACAACCGGGATCGCTGTCGCGATCATGCAGGGTTATGTCGTGTATGGCTTTCCTGAGAGCTTCCGGTTTTTTGGCGTCGGGCGCGTGAACAATATCCCTGTTCCTATCTTTATCACCATATTTGCTTTCTTCGTCGCCTGGTTTCTTTTAAAACGGACCACATTTGGAAGGAAGATCTACGCCTTAGGCGCAAATTCAGAGGCAGCGCGGCTATCGGGCATCAAAGTGGACAAAATGCTGATCCTGGTGTTCATGATCGCGGGTGTGTTTGCAGCCCTGGCAGGTATTGTCCAAATTTCCCGGGTGAACTCATCCCACGCATTTTTAGGAGATTCGCTGCTCTTGCCTGCGATTGCAGCGGTCGTGATTGGCGGAACGAGCATGTTCGGCGGTGTGGGCGGTGTGTTCGGTACCGTGATTGGTGCTTTGATCATGAGCCTGATTTCCAATGGGCTGACCCTGCTGGGCGCCCCGTCAATCATCCAGCAGTTTATCAACGGGCTGATCATCCTGATCGCGATTGTGATCGATCAATCCTTCAGCCGTGTCACGAGTGATAAGACACGCTGAATTAATCGGAAGATTCAATGACCAAAACCAGTACACCTGCTCAATGAAAGGAGGCAAATCTGAATTAAAGTCTCACCATGCTAAAAAGAAGGACACTATTCACCAGACCATTAATTCACTAATTAGGAGAAGTTTCGACAATGAAACAAAAAACTATCTTGTTAACTTTGCTTGTCATCCTGGCCCTCGTGCTGGGAGCCTGCACAACAACTGAGGTTCCTGAACCTGAAGTTGTAGAACCGGTTGCTGTCGAAGAGGTCGAAGAAGTCGAGCCCGTTGTAGAAGTTGAAGAAGTCGAGGAAGTTGAAGAAGTTGAAGAGGTCGAGGAAGTTGAGGAAGTTGAAGAGCCTGAAGAAGAAGACCTGACCCCAGTTCTCGACTTTGATCCAACAGTCCCTGCTGACGACGATTACCACATCGCACTCGTGGTTAAGAACTTCCAGTCCCAATTCTGGGCTCAGCATGTTGATGGCGGGTTGCGCGCTGCTGAAGATCTCGGTGTGACGGTCACCACCCATGCACCGGAAAAACCAGAGAACATCGAAGAACAAATTGCGATCCTGGAAGACCTGATCACTGCAGGTGTTGATTGTATTGCACTGGCGCCTACCCATACCGACGCGATCGCAGCCGGTATTGTCATGCTCAATGAAGCTGGCATCCCGGTTGTCTATGACAACACGCGCGGTTCTGGCGGTGATTATCTGGCTTATGTAGGGATCGACAACTACTCTGTCGGCAAACTGCTGGGTGAGTACGTTGCCGAAGCCATGGGCTACGAAGGTAACCTGTTGTTGCTGGAAGGCGTTGTCGGCCAGTCCACAAGTGACCTCCGTTCACAGGGCGCCCGCGATGCATTAGCGCAATATCCAAACATTACCGTTGAATCCCAGCCGGCCAACTGGTCATTTGCGGAAGCGAGTGACATCACCACCAACATGCTCACCCGTTGGGGCGGTCAGCTTCACGGCGTTATTTCAGCCGGTGCCGGCCAATCCGAAGGTGCCGCGCAGGCGATCCGTGCCTATGGCCTTTCACAGGACGATGTTGTTGTGGGTTCCTTTGATGTGACTGCGGATGTCGTTGGCGCAATTCGCGACGGCAGCGTTGATTTCACCATCAACCAGCAGCCTGAAATGCAGGCCTATTACAGCATTGCCGCCTGTGTGCAGTATCTTAACGGCTTGAAGGTTCCTAAAGAGATCGGCACACCTGTTGCCTTCGTCACTTTGGAAAACCTGAGCGAGCATTGGACTGACTAACATCCAGCCCCTTTACAAGGAATTAAGCCTGGCGGTATTTTTTCTGCTGGGCTTAATTCCATCCTTGGAGGTTATATGGAGCAAGAAATTAAGATCATCACGGTTGAAAATAACCCCGCCAGGGAAATTCCTGGTCACACCCTTTGCACAGGCAAGGAAATCGCCGGAGAACTTTTGGGGATCGATGCCTATTCGCTCAAGCTGGGCAAGTTTGAGCAGGGCGGCATCGCAGACGAACATACCCACGAGGCCTCGGAGCATGTGTTTTATATCCTGTCGGGGGCGTTGTCGATCATGGCTGATGGCAAGGTGTATACTGCCCAGGCCGGAGATGCCCTTTTTATCCCCAGCGGAGTTCCCCATGCTGCGGCAAACGCCTTTGCCGGGACGACAAATTACGTCGCCCTGACCATTCCACCCGCTTAAAAACCGTTTGGTTTCCACACAAACGGATATTAATATAAAATTATTGTTTGTTGGGAATTATTTAGACCATTATTTTGATTGATACTAATGAATGTGATCAGCGTGGACCTCGGAACAAGCAGTGTACGGGCGGCAATCGTCTCGGACACACTCGAACTCCTGTTTCAGGAGTCCGTTCCGGTTTCGTTGCTGACGGATTCAACCCGCAAAGCGGAGGTCTCCGCTGAGGAGATCCTGTCTTCATTCCGGGCTTGCATTCAAGCGGCGCTTAATTGGGCGCAGGACAACAAAATACGCGTCACCGGGCTCACTTTTTCCAATGCAGTGGCCAGCCTGGTATGTTTGGATGAAAATTTTAATCCCATTTGGCCGGTTTTAACCTACACCGACTTACGAGCCTATCGTGAAGCCGATTTGCTGCTGAGCACCTACGGCAAAGCCTTCTTTTCGACTACGGCCACGCCAGCCCATGCCAGTTACTGGCTGTCCAAACTGCTCTGGCTGAAAAAGACCCGGGCTGATTTCACTGGATGCCGCTATTTTTGCACCCTGAAAGACTTATTGGTTTACCATCTGACCGGGCAGTTTGTTACTGATTATTCAAATGCGGTCGCTGCCGGCTTATGCAGCGTCACCTCCGGGGATTGGGATGAAAGGCTGCTGGCTCTTGCGGGTGTTCGTGCAGATCAACTGCCGAAAATCCGTCCAACCACGGCATTGGTGCAGACGAAACCTGGTTATTCACCCGGATTGGTTGACCTGCCCGAGGATATCACCATTGTGCTTGGCGCGATTGACGGGGTGCTCTCCTCCTTGGGGGCTGGGGCATATAAGCCGGGCCAGGTCACGACCATGCTGGGGTCCAGCGGTGCTTGCAGAATGGCCGCCGATTCGCCATTGACCAACCCGGAATCCTATGGGGTCTGGTCTTATCCGCTCGATGATCAGATTTGGATTCGAGGCGGTGCGATGAACAACGGCGGTTTGGTCACCCGGTGGCTGGTGGACAATTTTTCACCCACAGACTCTGCGGATGAACACGCTTACGCCGCGATGTTCGCAAAAGCTGAACAGGTTGGTCCGGGCGCTGAAAACCTGCTCTTTTTACCGTACTTATTTGGTGAGCGTGCGCCGATCTACAATGAAAATGCCAGGGGTGTGTTCTTTGGGTTGGGCAGCCAGCATACACAGGCTCATTTTGCCCGGGCAGGCATTGAAGGCATCCTGTTTGCGCTTTATTCGATATTTGACCACCTGCAAATCAGACACACGGATGAGGTTGAAATCCGCGCCACGGGTGGATATATCCGTTCGGAACTGATGCTGCAAATCCAGGCGGATATGTTTGGTCATCCTATCCTGGTCCCCAGCAGCTTCGAGGGCTCACTGATTGGCGCGGCGGCCCTGGCCTTCAAGGCTGTGGGGCACATCAGCGATTACGACCGGTTATTTACCCGGGCTATCATCGAAAAGACGGTTTTACCCGATCTTGAACAGCATCAGCACTACCAGGCATTATTCAGAAAATTTCAGCAACTTTATCAAACATTAGAACCACTATTTACAGATGTGACCGAACCTGGTGAGTAAACCAACCGCGTTCAAATTTTACCGGTGAAGGATAAGGAGAGACCAAGCACATGACACAAATTCCAAAGGTAATGAAGGCCATCGTTCTCACAGGCCCGGGTGAACACGAATTACGGGAAGTGCCAGTGCCGCAGCCCCGGGCATACGAAGTGTTATCCAAAGTCCGGGCAGTGGCCATTTGCGGCAGCGATCCGGAGATCTTTCAGGGCGGTTTGGCAGGAATTTGGCCGCCTTCCTATCCCTTTATCGCAGGACACGAATGGGCTGGTGAAGTGGTCGCCCTGGGAGAGGGAGTCACAAACCTCAATATTGGCGACCGGGTGGCCGGTGAGCCGCATAAAGGCTGCGGATTCTGCGAAAACTGCAAAGACGGCCGCTATACCCTGTGCATGAATTATGGCAATTCTCATTCAGGGCACCGGCATTACGGATTTGTGAACGACGGGGCTTATGCACAGTACGCCGTGCATTCCGCCAATACAGTTACAAAGCTTCCCGACACAGTCAGCTTTGCGGAAGGCTCCCTGGGAGATACCGCCGCCGTCTCATTGCATGGCCTGGAATTGACCGGGATCACGCCAGGCGGCACCGCAGTCATCATTGGTCCGGGGCCGATTGGGCTGCTGGCCATGCGGCTGGCAAAAGCGATGGGTGCGGCAAGGGTGATCATGGTCGGCCGCCGCTCCCGCCTTGAAGCCTCGCAAAGGCTCGGGGCAGATATGATCGTCGACTTTGAAAAGGTCGACCCGGTTGAAGCCGTGCGTGAGATCACCCAGGGACGCGGGGCAGATGAAGTGTTTGAATGCTCTGGCGCTGCCGGGACCCTGACACAGTCCATCCTGATGGTAAAAAAGGGCGGTAAGATCAGCCTGCTGGGTGTGCCGGGGGCTGAAGTTCGCGAGCCGGTTCCCTTTAAGCAAATTGTCCATGATGAGATCATGATCACCGGGTCTCGTGCCGACCCCAACACCATGTGGCGGGCCATCGAAATGATTGCGGCGGGCAGGTTGAACGTGGGGGATTTGATCACCCACAAGTTCTCTATCGACTCGTACCAGGAAGCTTTGGACGTGTTCATCAACCGCAAAGACGGGGCAGTTAAAGTCATCATTGAACCCAATGAAATGGAGTAGACGATTATGGATAAATTTCGAACGAATCGGATGAAAAAATTCATGCAGGAGGCCGGGATTGATGTACTGGTCTGCCGCCTGCCGGAAAATGTTGTTTATCTATCAGGCTATTGGCCGGTGTTTGGCTCTTCGTGCCTGATCTTTCCAGTGGATGATGACCCTGTCCTGATCCTGCCGTATTCAGAGTTGGATTATGCGGCCGATGGCTGGGTCAAAGACCAACGGACTTACCAGTTCATCAATATGGACGAACTGGCCAACCCGCCCGCCAACATCCTCAGGTTGATGGGTGAGATCTGGAAAGAGCGCGGCTATGAAAAATCCGTGGTTGGATTTGAGGGCAGCTTTGACCTGGTGGGCGGCAATAATGTGGCTGCAGAAGCGCGTGTTCCTACCTTTAAGGTGCTGAACGACATGTTCGCAGCCTTCCCAAACAACCAGTGGGTGGACGCAACGCCGCAAATTAAGGGGGCGCGGGTAGTCAAATCACCCATGGAGATTGAATTGCTCAAAATCACCAACGAGATTGCGGGTTTTGGTCTGGAAAAGGCACGCGGCCTGATCAAGCCCGGGGTGCAGGAATCAGTCGTTGCGGGCATGGTGGAAGGGTATATCTACGGGATGGGCATTGGCTATAAAAACACCACCAGGGCCAGGGGCTATTGCTTTGTCATGTCTGGCGAGAACTCAAGAAACTCCTGGCGGCCGTTTTGTGTCTCATCCCGCAAGCCGATCATGTGGGGTGAACCGGTTCTGGTTGAGCTCGATGCCGTGGCCAACGGGTATTTCATTGATATCACCCGCTCGTTTTTTGTGGGCCAGCCCGATCAGCGGTCGCTTGAGATCATGAAAGTGGTCCAGGAGGCTGTCAACACGGTCATCGACAAGATTAAACCTGGCTTGCAAGCCCGTGAGGTTGATGCCATAGCCCGGCAGGTGGTCGAAAAATATGGCTATGGTGAATATTTCAATCATCAACTCGGGCATGGTATCGGCCTGCAATTTCATGAAGCACCGTGGTTGCACCCTGCCAGTCAGGAGGTTCTCGAACCCGGTATGACTGTGGCTATTGAACCAGCCATTTACATCGATGGGTGGGGCGGCTTCAGAATCGAGGACAATCTGGTGATCACCGAGGATGGGTGTGAGGTTATCACTCCCCTCCCGCAGGTTTTTGAACCTATTTTATAGTTTCCCAGTCATTTGACCATGGAGTATTGGAGATGACCACTGAATTTAAAACAATCCAAGAAATTGTTTATGATAAATTGAAGCAGAGGATCATATCAGGTGTGTACAAGCCTGGCATGCGGCTGGTGGCCAATGATCTGGCAGCAGAATTTAATATCAGCCGGATGCCCGTCAGGGAGGCTTTGACCCGGCTCGGGACCACGGGATTGGTTGATGTGATCCCATATAAGGGCGCGATCGTCAACAAACTCACAGTTGAAGATTTTGTGGAAATTTATCATATCCGGTCCGTTCTTGAAGGCCTTGCCGCCCGGCTGGCCTGCCCAAATATGCGGGATGATGATTTGGAGCAGATGCGCCAGGCTAATGCCATCATCAAAAGTATGAAGTCCGACAATGATGATGAATTCCAGAGCGTTAACCGAAGGTTCCATGCCGCGATTTGGGAAAGGACCAATTCGGAAAGGTTGAAAGAGCTCCTGGCTAATTTATACACCGAATCAACCCGCTACCGGCAGCTCGTATTCATTCATTCGGAAAGGCTCTCGGAAATCTACCTGGAGCACCAGGCTTTCCTGGACGCCATGTGCCAAAAAGACGCGCTCAAAGCAGAACTGATCATTCGTGACCATTATGAAAAAACACTTGAATGGTTGATAAAAATCGTTCATGAGGAAATCAATCCAGAGGAAGTGGAGCTATGAATATGAAAAAAGTTCCCGTTTTAATGGCTTCAGATCATTACGGCCTGTCCCTCAAAGACCCGATCAGGGATTACTTGCTGTCCCTCGGGTATGAAGTTAAGGATCTGGGCGTCCACACCGATAACCCCGTCCTCTACCCGGAAATTGCGATCAATTTTTGCCAGACCCTCCTGGAAGAAAACTTCACCCGGGGTATTTTGATCTGCGGTACGGGTGCCGGCATGGCGGTTGTGGCCAATAAGGTGCCCGGCGTGCGCGCTGTGTGCATTCATGACCCCTACACTGCTGAACGGGCACGGGCGAGCAACGATGCCCAGGTGGCCACTTTGGGCTCACAGGTTGTCGGCGTTCCCACGGCGTTGAAGCTGATCGACATCTGGTTAGCCAGCGAATTTCAGGGCGGCCGGTCTTTGCCCAAGGTGCAGATGATCTACGATCTGGATGAGCGTAAATAGCTTCACATATATGGACCAAAACATGGTTTTACGAGCCGTTTATGTGAATGGGTTAAGATGATGGTGCCTGATGCAATCTGAAATGCGTTTTGACATTCTCGACGCGGTTGAGCTTCAGCTTGTTGAAGGTGATATTAAACAGAGTGAGCCTATCAACGCGGCTTGGCTGCAAAGAGAATTCAGAATCACCGCTGCTGAGGCTGAGAAGGTTTTAGGATGCTGCTTCAGAAAAGGGCTGCTTGATAAAACGGATGATAAAAATTACCGGGCAAAGGCAGTCGTCAAGCCAAACATCTTCAGCGTCCATCAATTTGCGCAAAGTACTGGGCTTAAGCCCAGGTCGATCGTCCGTTCGGTGAGATTGGTGGCTGCTGATGAGGCCATGGCGGATAAATTAATGGTGCCAACCGGTGCGCCCATTTATCAGCAAAAACGTTCAAGGATGATCGATGATCTTGTGGTTGCCAACCAGTGCAACAGCATCCCGCAATGCGTCACACCGGGTTTGGAACAGCTGGACCTGAAGGACCAATCCTTTCAAAACGTGCTGGAAAACAAATATCACGCCGTGGTTTATTCCATAGAGGAAGATTATACGTTACCCCCCGCATCGCAGGAAGATCGGGCGGTGTTAGGCTTGCAGAACGATTCCCGGGTGATCTGCATCAGCAGGCTTTCCTTATCGGCGACAGACATGCCGCTGGTGTATGCTGAAATTCACCTCAACCCTGAACATTATCACCTGGTGGAAAATTTATGGCCGCAGGCCAGGGACTTGATGAACGCCGAGAGCAAAAAGGACGGGGAGTGATGAATATCCTGGTTATTGCAACGCTGGATACCAAAGGTGTGGAGGCAGCCTTCATCTGCGAAAAGATCCATCAAAAGGGAGGGCAGCCGATCCTCGCCGACCCCGGCACCCTTGGGAAGGCAGTGGGCAGCCCCGAGATCACCCGACACCAAATTGCGGAAGCCGCAGGTTACACCCTCGATGAAATTCTCGGCATGGGTGACAAGGGTTTCACGCAAAAAACCATGATCGCGGGATTGATCTCGATTGTACAGGGAATGTACGCCCAGGGGAAGATCAACGGGATCATTTCCATCGGCGGCGGTCAGGGCACCGCCATTGCCACTGCGGTGATGAAAACCTTGCCTGTTGGCATCCCCAAGGTGATGGTGTCAACCGTCGCTTGCGGCAAGTCCACCTTCGGGCCGTATGTGGGCACGAAGGATGTGACCATGATCCACTCCGTGGCGGATATCAGCGGGCTAAACTTCATCACCCGGACGATTTTCTCCCAGGCGGCCGCCGCAGTAGTCGCCATGGCCGAGATGCGTTTGGCTGAGGCCGCGGACAGCGACCTGCCTTTGATCGCGGTGACTGCAGCAGGTGTGACCACACCAGGTGTAATGAATGTCAAGCGGTTGCTGGAGAGCTCGGGTTACGAGGTGATCGTCTTTCATTGCAATGGGATTGGCGGGCAATCGATGGAGGAATTGATCCGGGAGGGGGTCATCAAGGGCGTGATCGACTTTTCGCCCCATGAGATCATTGACCTGCTGTATGACGGCCTGATGCCTGCTTTGCCCGGCCGGATGACCGCAGCAGGCGATATGGGGATTCCCCAGATCGTTTTACCGGGCTGCGCTGATATGCTCTTATATGAGTGGCGGGATGATTTCCCTGCTTCTTTGCTGGAACGCGATTATGTCCGCCACACGCCCACCCATACCCATTTTCGCACCACCTACGAGGAACTGTATGCCGTTGCTGAATATGTGGCCTCACATTTAAACAACGGAAAAGGACCCCGCGCCGCCGTTGTGCCTTTGGGCGGGTACAGCATGCTGAACAGGCCCGGGGAACCGCTGTGGGACCCCCATGCCAACAAAGGGTATCTTGATGGGTTGAAGGCGTTGCTGAACGATGACATCAATCTGATTGAAGACCCAGCCCATATCAACGATCTATCGCTGGCAGAACACGTTGTGCAGCTTTTCAACCAGATGCGAGACCAATATTTACAGGAGAAAACCAAACCATGACGACCACTTACACCATCAGACCGATCCTGACCGGGTGGCAGTACCTGGACAAAGGGCTGTATGCAACCTTTCGAGAGGGCCTGGGTACGATCATTGAGCATCCGGTATTTGCGTTCCTGCTTGAAAATGGCCAGCACAAATACCTGGTGGATACCGGCATGGGGTCTACCGAGCAATCTCAAAAATTTCACCATGATGGGTTGCAGGAACCGGGGACCGCGATCCACGAACAGGTGCAAAAGCTGGGCATTGATCCTTCGGAGATTGAAGCTGTGATCTTCACACATCTGCATTGGGACCATTGTTACAATATGAAGGCCTTCTCACGGGCAGCGTATTATGTCAGCAAGCAGGAATACGAGTTCGCGCACGATCCAATCCCGCCATATTGGGGTTCGTATGAGCACCCCAACGCCGGATTAACCCCGCCGTTTGAAGGGGTTCGCTTCACCCTTGTGGAGGGTGAGAAGGAAATCTTTGACGGGATCACGATGGTGCCTACACCAGGGCACAGCCCGGGGTCCATTTCCGTCGCCGTCAATACCGTGCGAGGTGTTTACTACATTATCGGCGATTTGATGATCTCACGTTTGAGCCTGCAGCCAAGCGAAAAGCATGGTTGGCCGCTGACCCCGCCAGGCAGGTTTGCCAGCCTGATAGATGTGTGGCACAGCATGGAAAAAGTGCTTGCCCGCGCCGATTATCTCCTGCTGACCCATGATGAGATTGAGCAGGTCAACGTGCCGATCTATCCCACCCCAGATGATATCTTGCTGGAGCATAAGTGATGATCCCATTGGAGAACGATAACCCCCTGCGCAAGTTCTACGCCGATGCGTATGAGATCGACCCCGAGGACTACCTCACCTTAACTTATTATGTCGAGACGGATCATGATCCATACGAAACAGCCGCCCACCTGTGCCAGGAGCAGTCCACGGCGCAATACCACCGGGTAGACGTTGATGAAGATTTCCGCCCGAAGCATGCGGCCAAGGTGCTGGAAATCAACCGGGTGGAAGACACCGCTCCATTTTTTGACGAAGCCCACCCCGATGCAGTTGAGCGTGCCAAGCAAGGGTGGCTGGTGAAGATCGCTTACCCGCATGTGAATTTTGGCCCCAAGATCCCGAACTTGCTCACAGCCATTTGTGGTGAAGGCGCGTTTCATTCGCCCCAGGTGAATACCATCAAACTGATGGATCTGGATTTCCCGGCGCCCTACCTGGATGAATTCGAAGGCCCTCGGTTTGGCCTGGCTGGCATCCGGGAGCAGTTGCAAATCTACGACCGGCCGCTGATCCTTGGGGTGATCAAACCCAATATCGGGCTTGACCCACAGCCTTTCGGCGAGCTGGCTTATGATGCCTGGTTGCAGGGCCTTGATATTGCCAAGGATGACGAACTGTTGTGCGACACGCCGTGGAGCCCGTTCGAACAAAGGTCAAAAATCCTGGGCGATTTGCGGTTGAAGGCGGAACGGATCACCGGTCAGCCCAAAGTGTACCTGGCCAACATCACCGATGAAGTCGATCGGATGTTTTACCTGTATGATGTCGGCATTAAGCACCATGTCAATGCCATGATGGTCAACGGGATGACGACCGGCTTGAGCATTGTGCGGGCACTTTCGAAGCGGGGCAAAGTGCCTTTGTATGCCCATTTTGATTTCATCGCGCCTTTCACACAGGACCGCTTTTTTGGTGTTTCGCTCAAAGCTGTGGTCAAACTGCATCGTTTGGCTGGCTTTGACTGCATGATCTACCAGGGGTTGGGTGACCGCATGCGCACCACGGTCGAGGATGTGGTCGATGCTTTTAAGGCATGCATCGAACCGATGGGCCATCTGCAGCCGATATTGCCTGTACCTGGCGGCAGCCAGTGGGCTGGCTCATTTGCCGGGTTGTATGAGCTGTTTGGCAAGAGCAGAGATTTTGGCATTGTGCCCGGCCGGGCGGTATTCTCCCATCCGATGGGGCCTGGGGGCGGCGCAAAAGCCTTGCTGCAGGCCTGGGACGCGGTTGAAAAGGGCGTTCCCATGGAAGTTTATGCGCAGAATCATCCTGAACTGGCCGCCGCTATAAAAATGCAGTCCTAAAAACTACCAAAGGAGAAGTGAGATGTCTGAAAACACCTTGTTACTGACCATTTTCTTGAAACACAATCAAACCATGAACCTGGGGGAAATCGGTGATAAGCTCTCTGATACGGGTTTCTGGAGTAAGTTCCCGCCTGAGGGGGTTGAAGTCGCCTCGTGGTATGTCATGATGGGCATCGGACAGGTTGTCACGCTGCGGCTGCCGCCGGAAAAGCTGCGTGAGGTTAACCTGGCCATCGAGCAAAGTGCGTGGGGGGCCTTCAGCACGGAATTCTATGCCACTTACGATTTCACTAAAGTCTGGCAGCAGAAGCGAAAAGAAGCGTTAGAGAAGTAAGGGGAGACAGGGTAACCGCTCAGGGGGGAAACCAGCGATAGAACCTGTGCGGTCCACGGCTGAGGTGCAGGCCGCCATCCGTGAGGAATTGGGCGACCCGATGATCCGCGTTTTACAGACAGGCATCGCCGGTGAAAACCTGGTGCGCTTTGCAGGGCTGACCAACGACCAGCGCCATTTTAACGGCCGAAATGGCATCGGTGCGGTGTTCGGTTCGAAGAACCTCAAAGCTGTGGCGGTTCGCGGCTCACGCCGTTACCAGAACGTGGCTCACGACCCGGAGGCGCTGCGTCAGCTGGGCAGGAAGCTCGCCCGTCAGGTACGGGATAACCCGTAATCCTGGGAACTGCAATACCGCGGCACACCCGGGCTGGTCGAGCCGTTAAACACAGCTGGCATGCTGCCGACCCGAAACTTCCACGAGGGTGCTTTTGAAGGTGCGCCAGATGTAAAATGGGAAGCCTATGAATCCGAATTGCTGACGGGGCGGAAGACGTGTTTTGCCTGTGCAGTGCGCTGTAAGCGCGAGGTGCACATCGACGGGGAACCCTCAGAATATGGCGGGCCGGAATACGAAACATTGGCGGCATTCAGCTCAAATTGCGGGGTCTCCGATTTGCAGGTGATCGCCAAAGCGAACGAGTTATGCAACGCTTATATGCTGGATAGCATTTCTACGGGCGTGACGATTTCGTTCGCCATGGAGTGTTTTGAAAACGGGTTGATTGATGAAGAGGATACAGACGGGCTCGAGTTAAACTTTGGCAATGGTGAAGCCATGCTGGCGATGGTCGAGATGATCGCCAAACGCGAAGGCCTGGGCGATCTTCTGGCCGAGGGCAGCAAGCGCGCGGCTGAAAAAATCGGCGGCGGTGCGATTGAATTTGCCCAGCAAGTTAAAGGCCAGGAAATTCCCATGCATGAGCCGCGCGGCAAGTACAACGTGGGTATGGGCTACGCCATGGCAGAGATAGGCGCAGACCACCTGATCGTTGCCCACGATACGATGTTGACCAACCCGGACGCCTTGCCTTTCAAAAATGCGGCGCCCCTGGGGATCACCCAGGCAGAGCCCGCACGCAGTTTGAATAACGAGAAGGTCCGCCAGTATTTTATCCTTGAGAACTGGAACAGTTTTGAGAACAGCGTGGGCTACTGCTTTTTCGGGCCGGCGCCGCGTGGTTTTATCCCGGTGGAGGATGTGCTGGCGTCGGTCAACCTGGCGACGGGCTGGGATATGAGCATTGCCGACCTGCTGGATATCGGCGAGCGGGCGGTGAATTTACATCGGCTCTTCAATCTGCGTGAGGGGTTTACGAGCGCAGACGATGACCTGCCCCAACGCTTTTTTGAAGGCCTTGAGAACGGCGCCCTGGAGGGCGAAGCGATGGACCGGGAATCCTTTTTAGAGGCCCGCACCGAGCTTTACACCCTCAAGGGATGGCACCCCGAAACGGGCGTCCCGACTCGGGAGCGTTTGGAAAGCCTTGCTTTGGGCTGGGCTGCAGATTTGCTTAACTTGTAAGACAAATGTTGCCCTGAATGGATAGGCAGGCAGTATGAAATTGTATGCTGGTGGTTACCTCACTTTTTATTTGCCGGATAAGCAACCGGAAATTGATATCCCGCTGGCTGAACCAGTAGAGCTGGCCGAATTCCTGGGCGGATTAGGGATACCTGTCCCGGAAGTGCAGCTTATCGTCATCAACGGTCAGATTGCCGACTTGAACACGGCATACATCCGCAACCGGGACGAAGTGAAAATCTTTCCGGGAATTGATGGGGGTTAAAATGAATAACGACGAATTGTCCGCATTGGAACTTGAACGCTACACCCGGCATCTGTCTTTGCCGCATTTCGGCAGGTCAGCGCAATCACGTCTCAAGCAGGCTTCGGCTTTGGTGGTTGGGGTCGGCGGGCTGGGGTCCGTCTCATCGCTCTACCTGTGCCTGGCAGGCTTGGGCACCATCGGCCTGATGGAAGATGACCGAGTCAGCCGGGATAACTTACACCGGCAAATCCTGTACTCAACGGAGGATGTGGGGGAGCCAAAATTGGCCAGGGCGGCTGAGAAGTTAAAGCGCCATAACCCCGAGGTTGATTTAATCACGTACCCGTATAAGCTTACTGGAGAGAATGCGCTCGCCACCGTCAGGAACTATGATCTGGTGATTGATGGAACGGATAATGTGCAGGCCCGGCAGGTGATCAACCAGGCTTGTGTAACGCTGGATAAACCTTATATTTATGGGGCGGTTAACCTGTTTGACGGACAGGTGAGCGTGTTCCATGCCTCAAAGGGCCCGTGCTGGAGATGTCTTTACCCCCATCGCTCGGGAAATGACCGGGAAAAAACGGCTGAACAATTGGCGGTGTTAAATACACTGCCAGCGGTGGTCGCTGCATTGCAGGCCACAGAAGCGATCAAGTTGATCACAGGGGTTGGTAAGCTGCTCATCGGGAAGTTGCTGCTCTACAACGGGCTGAATGCCTCCTTTGAGCGGGTAGAAATTACCAAAGACCCACTTTGCCCGGTTTGTGGGAGCTGAACTGAAAAAATCAGGCGCAATCGCTGGGATTAATCCACTTCTGAGATGGTCACTTCGATCGAACTGGGCAGGATCGCATCTACGCTGATCTGATCGTTATCGAGCAACACTTCAGGGGCCAGCTGGTAAGTGCCAGGGCCGCGATCCGTCAGGTCCAGCAGGACGAGGATGCTGGCCAGGTCGAGCTCATCGAGCATGGGCAGCGGGCCGGAGAGGAAAATGTCCACGTTTTCGGGGGAGAACTCGGCTTGAAGACCCTCACCAAGCCCTTCGATTTGTATGGGCACGTTCGAAAAGCTCACGCTGCTTTGGATCGGGTCAATGCCGATCTGAACGGTCACATTTTGGCTCCCCACCACGTTGATCCCCTCAGGTAGGTTCAGGGCAACCCGGATTTCGATATCCTCGTTGGCCATATTCAGGTTGATGGGCGTTGTCTCCACAAAGCCGGGGATGGTCTCCACCAGGTTGGGATCGGCTGAGAATATCGTAACCGTGGGCGGCATGGCGAAAATGTTGGTCAACCGGTAGCCCGAAGCGATCTGACCGCTGGTGACGATCCTGACGACCACGGTCCTGAATCCGCCGCGCTGGGTGACAGGCACCGTGACCTGAACGGACGATGGGTTGAGGGTCACGCCTGAAACAGGGACTTCATCGGCATCCAACGGGACCAGTTCAATCACCCGGGTGACATCCTCCGAGGCATCCACAATGATCATTTCTGCGCTCACATGATCGATGGTGTCGATCAGGGATGCTGGGCCTGAGATCAGCACAGTGTCCTGGCTCAATTCAGGTGTCTGGGCTTCGAACCCGATGCCGGGACTGCCAATCACCCGAAGTTCGATAGGAAAGCTCTCTGTCACGACGGAATCCAGTTTGATGAAGATCGAAGACGGGCTGATGCGGACGACTTCTGCTGGTGCCAGCCCGAGATTGACCTGCGGTGTTAGGGTATGGACCCCCGATTCCAGCCCGGAGAGGTCCAAAATCACATCGATCAGGTTGGCATCATTTTCAAGCTGGGCATGAATAGAAGATGGCGCCCGGATGGCCAGGTTGAGCTGCTGGGCGATCTCGTTGAGGATGGTCAGGTTGGCGTCCAGCCCGACAATCTCAATGGGCAGTGACCTGGGATATGTGCGGGTTTCTGTGGGGTCGGCCTGGGTAACAGCAAATATCCACACAGCCGTCGCAAAAATGAGGGCCGTGAACAGTGTGGGCAAGCTGCGGATTATTTTGCGGAGGAACTTCATAATTCTTCCCCCTCTTTCTCGGCGTCTTCATCTTCAGGGGAAATTATCGATAACAAGCGGGAGACCATGCTCTTGCCGCCGACGAACTCTGTCGGATGGAAGAATGCGTACAGGGTGTTTTTCAGGCGTTCCATGTTCAGGCGGCGAATCATTTTGCCATCCTGGGCGATGGAGATGCTCCCCGTCTCCTCGGAGACAACTACGGCAATGGCATCGCTAACCTCGGAAATCCCAAGGGCAGCTCGATGCCGCAGCCCCAATGTGCGCTCCGGTGAGCGGTTGAGCACACCGCTGGCAGAAAGCGGCAGCACGCACGAGGCAGCGACGATCGTGTCGTTGACGACGATCACTGCGCCATCGTGAAGGGGGGTGTTGGGATAAAAAATTTGCAGCAGCAGCTCAGGTGTCACTTTTGCGTCCATGGGCACACCGGTTTGGGTGTATTCTCCCAGCCCTTGATTACGCTGGATCACGATCAGGGCGCCGTGGTGGCGTTCAGACAGGCGCCCGCTGGCGTTGACGATGGCATTCAGGGTTTGAAAGAAGCGTTTTTCGGAGATGTTGCGGGTGCGGGCAAAAAAAGAGACATTCCCTGCCCGGCCGACCCGCTCGAGTGTGCGCCGGATCTCGGGCGCAAAGATAACCGGGATGGCGAACACCAATGCCGGCAGAACGGTGCTGATCAGCCAGGAAAAGGCCGGCAGCTCAACAAGGCTCGTGAACAGGACCAGCAGGACAATGATAAAAAACACCCCTCGCAGCAGCACCAGTGCTTCGGTATCGCGGAGGAGCATTAGCACTATGAAAAATACCGCTGTAACCAGGAGAATATCCAGAAAATCGGTCCATCCAAAGCGCTGGAAGAGAAATGAGAGGTCGTTGATAAATTGAGCCATAGAATAAGAACTTTACTGTCTAACGATGGTCGGTTCCATTTCAAAGGGCTGAGCTAACACTTTCATCCATGGGGATGATCCCTGACCCAGGGCGCTTTTTTGCGCAGCTTGCTGCCAGGCCGGGTAGGTGATCTGTTTGATTTGCTGCCGTGTAAACCCGAATTGTGCGGGTTTCTGGCCTGTGTGCGGGGCCAATTCCTCGGCGATAAGCAGGATTTCTGACTGATTCACCGTGGCAACCCGTTCGAAGGCTTCCAGGGTCTGTTCAGGCTGGGTTTTCAGAAAGCTGACCGGGAAGACTTTTACCAGGGTGGCTGTGAAATTCCAGTCGTTCCAGATCAAGAAGGCCTCGATGCGGCCCTGTTTCAGTATTGGGCGGACAACCTGCATGCCAAGGTGTTCATAGAGTGCGGGGGCGCCTGTCTGCGCCAGCCCGAGCCAGGCAGATTCTACCTGGTCGGCTGGGATGCTGGTAATGGGTGTGAGCAATCCGTCCTTTGAGCTGTTAATGTGCGTTGGCGGTACCTGGTGTGGTGGTTGAATTGTATCATTAAGCGCCGTTTGTGTCCGCATCCAGGTGTCTTTGAAGGTGGCTTCGGTGTTGATGATGATATCGGCTTGCGAGAGTTTGGTTAACTGCGGTGATTGTGCTTCAATCCTGGTCTGTGCTTCGTGCTCCGAAAGGCCCCTGGTGTGCATCAGGCGCTCCATCTGGCTTTTTTCTGAAGCGTGGCTGACCCAAATACTGTCGCAATGGCCGCCCAGGTCAGATTCGAGCAGTTTGATGGCTTCAACGGCCACCACCGGCCGCCCTGCAGCTTGAATCCGTTTCAGAATCGCCTGGATAACAGGCGGATGGATCAGAGATTCGAGCTGTTTTAACTGTGCGGGATCGCTGAAAACAATCTGCCCGAGCCTTTGATGGGAGATGCGGCCGTTCTCTGTTCGGATTTCAGTTCCGAAAGCCTCAATCACGGCCTGGTAAGCCGGCCCCCCGGGGTAGATCATGCGGTTAGCCAGTACATCGGCATCGAACGTCATAACACCTGCATTGGCCAGCATCCGCCGGATAACGCTCTTCCCCGTGGCAATGTTACCGGTAATCCCGATGACAAAGGTCTTGTTAATCATAATCTGCTCAATCTATGCTGTAGTATACCCTATTTCACCCTGGCTCACGATGCCCGGGGTGCTATAATGGGCATATGTTCTTGCTGCGTTTAGAGGATGCCGCCCGCGAAGCCTGCGCATTGAGCCAGGATCAGCCTGTTTTGCTGGGTGTTTCCGGCGGTGCGGACAGCCTGGCGATGATGTTTGGGCTGCATGCGCTTGGCTACAACCTGGTTATTGCCCATCTTGATCATGCCTTACGGCCTGAATCGGGCGCGGAAGCCGATTTTGTGCAGTCAATGGCGTGTTCGCTTGGGATAAACTGCACCTTGCAGCGGGTTGACGTGGGGCAGATCGCGCAGGAGGAGAGCCTCTCGATTGAGGAGGCTGCCAGACAGGTTCGGTACCGATTTTTGTTCCAGCAGGCACGGAGCATTGGGTGCCAGGCGGTGGCCGTTGCACACCATGCTGATGACCAGGTCGAGACCGTCCTGATGCATTTCTTGCGCGGGTCGGCACTTCCCGGGCTGACCGGGATGGCATACCGGCGCATCATTCCGCAGTGGGATGCTGACATCCCGGTGGTGCGGCCTTTGCTGGGCATTTGGCGGGAAGAAATCGAGGCGTATGTTGAGTCGCTGGGGGTTGATCCCTGTGTTGATGAAAGCAACCTGGATACCCGCTATCACCGCAACCGCATCAGGCATGCGCTGATCCCAGAGCTTGAGACCTATAACCCGCAAATCCGGCCGGTGATCTGGCGGATGGCTGATGTGCTCAGGGCTGAGGCGGATTACCTGGAACAGAAAACCCAGGAGGCTTATGCGGATTGCCTTGCCCGGGTAACCGAGGGGGGAATTGAACTCCGTCGCAGCACATTTCTCAGTTGCCCCCTGGCGATCAGGCGGCGGGTGCTGCGCCAGGCTATTGAGCAGCTGCGCCCAGACCTGCGTGATATCGGTTACGAGGCGGTTGCGCGAGGGCTGGCCTTTGCAGAACGCAGTGACGCCGGGGGTGAGATTGACCTGGTCGCCCGGTTGAACCTGGCTGTGATCGGTGACGCACTGATCATTAAGACCTGGGAAGCAGACCTGCCGGATTTTGGCAACCCCCTGCTACCAGACAACCAGTTCGAAGCCGCTCTTGCGGTGGGCAGTGCCCTACCGCTCACCAACGAGTGGCAGCTTGAAGTGCACCGTTTGGATGAGATTCCAGAAAGCCCGTTACAGGCCGTGAAAAACCTGCCTCCACTTGAGGCCTGGCTGGATGAAGACTGCCTCGACCAGCCTTTGCGCGTGCGCGCGCCGAAGGAAGGCGAACGCTTTCAACCTCTTGGCATGAGCGGACATTCGCAAAGCCTGCAGGATCTGTTCGTCAACCTCAAGGTACCGGCGCATGTACGGCCACAATGGCCGCTGGTCGTTTCAGGGGGACAGATTGTGTGGGTGGTTGGATTGCGCCCCTCGGAGCCGTTCAAGATCACGGCACAGACACGGCGCATCTTAGCAGTGCGGCTGGTGAAGTACAGGGATTGAGCAAGCCGCAGTTACCGGCCGGCCAAGCAGTGGGGTATGTTCAACGATGCTGGAGGTCGTTATGCTTCTTCCGGGTCGTCGCTGAGGTCGTAGCCCTGCTGAAGGGCGAGCCGGCGCAGCTTTCGGCGCACTTCCCTGAATTGGATTTTTGATACACCCAGCTTCTGGCGGATCTTGTCGGGCTCAACACCTTCGATCAGGTCTGAAAGGACGCTCGTCCAGCGGCACATATCAAAGGAAATGCGTTTTTCAAACCCGGCCGCCTCTGTGATATCTTCAAGGATGTATTCAAGGCGGCGGGCTGTCCAGGGGAACAGGCGTTCCTGGGGTTCGTATTGCTCAACATATTCATTGAAGGCTTCAACCCAATCGGGTGAGAGGGGCAGTTTGCGTTCCTTGTAGCGGTAGCGGGGGTTGGTGTAGCGGATAAAGACATAGGCTTCTTTGGGGTTCTCGACTTCAAGGTGATTGAGGTTGATGTTTCGGCATTCGCCTTTCTTAATGGCCGTCTCCAGAAGGAGTTTGAGGAGTGTGTAGGGTCGAGCGTCTGGGCTTTCACCTGTGCGCATTGATTCAGCGGTTTTGAGGGCTGTTTTCATCTCGGGGTGGGTTAGCACCGTGGGCAACGGGCTGGTGACGGTTTGCTGGGGCAGTTTATCTGCAGGGTCAACCATCAAAACGCCGCCGCGCTGTAGCCAGCGGAAGAAACTTTTCACGGAGGTGATCCGCCTTGAAAGGCTCTTTGGGCTGCACGGCACACCGCGTTCGTTTTCGAGCCAGTGGGTGAAGTTTTCGAGGTCTTTGAGGGTGATCTCGCCGATGGTTTTATCGGGCGGCAGGAAGGTGTCGAGCAGTTTCAGGTCAGCGACGAAGGCCTTAATGGTGTAAGGGGAGCGCCCCTGATCCTTAAGATAGATCTTCCAGGCCAGAATTGCAGGTTGAAGATAGGTGTCTTCAGTCAGGTGCGCCGGTGTCCCTTGTGATTCAATGGTTTGGTTTGTCATCAGGTCTCCCAGAGATCGGTATTCGTGTAGCCAGTATTCTTAATTGATTTTAAACCCTACTCAAATAAATGTCAATCACTGTTTCTGATATCTCATTTGTCTTCCAGTTTTCAAGAAGCTCAACCCCAGGGACACTAAACTGTCGATAGAGGCGTCTCATTCACCTGAACCAAACCAGGGCGAGGAGACAAATTAATCTTTCCAAGGGTTATTAAAGCAGCCGCAGACGCAAAAAGGTTAGCAGGCAGGGCTGGCCTGTGTGAGCAATCAGCGTTGTGGTGTTTCAGGAAATGTTGGCTGTTGTTTATTTGAGTTGCAAGGCTTCGATCATCAGTTCACGAATGGCGGCGAGATCGGGCACCAGTACATTAGCGCCGGTCGTGGTGATCCAGGGATAAGCGTGCTCAAAGCCAACCACGTAGTTACGCATATCGCCGTTTTCGTAAACCTTTTTCGCCAGGGGGAGCATGGAGACCACGGTTCCCAGGTCAACATCGGTCTGGACGTAAGAGGTGTATGTGTTATACAGCTCGGGGGCTTTAAGGATGGCGTCGAGGCTCATCAAGCGTTTGAAGATGGCTGTGATCACTTCTTGGGCGCGGCGCGCTCGGTCGACATCATTGCTCGAGTAGCGCGACCTGACGTACCAAAGGGCGACATCGGCATTCATGTTAACCGTCCCTGGCCCAACGCTACATATCCCGCTGTGGTTGATCCACTTTGCGCAGGTATCGGTCAGATTCTTTTCCACCTCTACGTTGATTCCGCCCAGGTTGTTGATGACCGAGGTAAAGCCGGACATGTGGATCAGAACATAATGATCGGGGCGAACGCCAAAATTGAGTTCCATGGTGTCTGCCAGGAGCTCAAACCCGCCGCGGCCGTATGCGACGTTGATGCGATTCTCGCCATAGCCGGGGATTTGGACGAACAGGTCGCGGGGGAAGGAAACGGCGCTGACAAACCCATCTTTGGGGTTTAAGGAAAGCCAGATGATGGTATCCGTGCGGAACCCGCCTTCATTTTCCCGCAGGTCTGTGCCCAGCAGGAGGATGTTGACCTGCCCCTCAGGTTTCTGGAGGGGTCTCTGGGTGGGGATTGGCGTGGCATCAGGGTCGGTTGGGATCTCAGGTTCTGTCTCCGGATCGGGGACATACCCGACCACCTCAGGCTGGAAGGGGGTGGGCGTTGGTTCGGCGTCCATGGCGGTCAGGGTTTGCATGGCATAGCTATAAGCAGGGTTGACCTGGCGGCCGGAACGCATCCCAACGACCAGGACGAATCCCAAAAAGCCAACCAAAACGACAAAAATACTGATTGTCACCGCCTGGAAGGCTTTGGTTGGGCTGGCCTGACTCTTATGGTTCGCGGTCAATTGTCTTGATGCCATGTTCTTGTTCCAAGTGTAGATGAATTCATATTATAGCTCATCTCGTTCATTTTAATTTTAATCTATGATCCGAACCGGTATTTGGAACCGGAAGGTTGTGAAAGCCGATTTTTCGCTTTTCAGCCAGATCTTGCCATTGAGCACGCGGATGGCACGAATAGCGTTCCGGATGGCTTGCACATCACCGATGCCGGGAATATGCTCATGCTGAGCACTGAACAGGTCTGCTTGCTCGGCCTGGGTCAGCCCATCGCCGAAATCGGTCACCTGGATGATCAGCATGCCCATCTCGAGGGAAAGCTTCTGGTTAAGCTTGACCGTCCCAGCGTGATCCGAGGCGCGAATGGCATTGATGAGCAATTCATGCAGCGCTGTCTGCAGCAGTTCCGGGTCAGTCCTGATCATCTCGCGCCCATCCGGGTTATGGATTTCCAGGACGAGATTTTTACGCTGGATTTGTGTGGCAACCCGCAATCTGACGTTGGCTGCAATCGAATCCAGGCTGATGATCTGGTTTTCGAGAGACAGGCGGATTGGACCGGTTTGCCCGCTCTCGGTGCGGAGCTCGGCAATCATGCTGTTGGCGCGGCTCAGTGCCAGCCTGAGCTGCTCTCGCTCATCGGTTAATAGACGAATCTCTCTTAGTAATTGTTCCTTTTGCGCGTTTTTCTGACCTGGATGGGCAACCTGTGCCGTCAGTTCAGCAATTTTGGACTTCATCCGTTCGATGTTTGAGACAGCTTCCATTTTTTCGATCTGGTATTTGGCTTTTAATCCCTTGATGGTGATCTCATTTTCATGGATCTGGGAGTCCTTTTCCGCCAAGCCTTTCCGCAGCCGCTCAATTTCCTCCTCGAGGGTGAAGATGCTCATTTGCTTCTGGTTTTCTTTTTGCAAGCGCTGTTCATCAGGGGTTGGCAGGTAGAGAACATTTGTCAGGGTGCCGTGAATTTCGTCCATCAATTGCCTGATTTTTTCGCCCCAGGGTTTGCTGGTGTAGGGGGATAAGAAGATCACCCCGCCTGCTAAGGGCTCGTCCGGTAAGCCGAGCGGATAGGCAAACAGGTTGCCTGCAGTATGATGGTTGAGCAGGGAGGCCAGCGTGCGCATGTCCCGGACCCTTGAACCATTTTGGGCCAGTTCGATGGGTTGATAGGCTCGCCAGGCGTCCATAATGAGGGGAAGATCTGTGGTGGACAGGGTGTCGGGTCTGAGCAGGACCTCGCGGATCAGGTCATAGCCGGAGAGGACATGCAGTTTATCCTGTGTTTCCGAGATTTCAATCAGGTAACAGATATCGGAAACCACGCTGAGGCTGAGGGCACGCACGATGGCGTGATACCGCTCCTCCCGGGTAGGCGATAAACTGATCTCCAATAGGGAATTTACCAGGTCTGGTTTGGTGTCGGCTGTCATCTCGATGTTGCCCCCTGCAGGACTCGTCTCGGGTGGGTGCGTTTTCTGGTTGGTTTTTGGTTTGGGCTGCAAGCGGTGGTTTAGCTCCTCTAGGCGGTCCGATATGGCTGAGTTATTTTTTGATACCCGGCCTTTTGGTTTCAGGTTATTCAGCACTTGTTGCAGACGTGCTTTCAGATTGAATTTGACTTTGTCTATGCCTTTGGCTTCGTCTATGACTTTGCTTTCATCTCTGGCTTTGGTTATTGCTTTTACTTTTGCTATGAATGGCTTGCTCGTTGCTTTTTCTCGCTGTGCCTGGGGGATCTCTCCCGATAAGGGCTTTACAACAGTGAACAACGCAGGCAATGCGATCATCTGTGCGAGCCGTACCGCACCCATTTGCCAGTTCATGAAGTTGACCAATGCAATCTGAATGATATGGCCGATGCCCAAGACGGTCAGGATGGCCACCATGGTTTTATGCCGGGATGGAGGTGTGAAAAATGCCAGTAGCAGCCCTATAATGATCAAGATCAGAGCGATATTTTGCCAGATGACATCCAGCAGAAGCGGATTGAACAGGTCCAAGTACATGATGCGTGGCCTGACAAATACGGATGCAATTGCCAGTACGATCAATGTGAATGACAGCAGGAGATTAATATCTGTGGACAGGATGGGCTGGTCATCAGCGAAAAATGACCAGATGAGCCACAGAATCGTGAGCGTGGCCGTCATTCGTTCATATTGTTGAAAGAAATTAACCGCGGCGAAGGTTGATCCAGTGTTATAGGATCTGAAGCCAAATAACCCGAGTTGAAGCAAAATCAGGATGCCACAACCGATCAGAAAAGACCGTTGTGGGCTGCCCGGTTTTGTTTTGCCCAGTTTGATGATGGCGTATCCCCCTGTGATGATCAAAGCAAGGCCGACAACCAGGTGGAAGGCCAGGTCGCCTGGCGGTTTTGCCAGGATATTGAGGATTGAAGAGAGGTTGGTTGCCATGGGTGCCGTTTCTTATCTCTATTTGGTGGTGTTTGTCTGGTTGTTTTGATTGCAAGTATCGTTCCATCTGGGGATAGATTGTCGAATTGGGCAGAGAACAGACGTGATTAATCTACAACCTCATTGATTGAGGTTTTGATAACGGTGTGATGCAAGGTTTGCTTGGATGAATATTCATCAGTTCAGGGGATAGTGAACGGGCTTCACTGGTGTGAAGTTTTGGGTGAAGCAGGTTTCTAGATTGGCTGTTATGAAGTCGTTGTTGCGCTACTTTCTGATTTCGACGACAACGCCGGGATCAGCCCAGTAGTACAGATCTTCCGCTGCAGCCAAATCGAGGATGATGCAGCCGTAGGAAGCGGGCGAACCCAGGTTGCTGGCCCACAAGCGGTTCCCGCTGGACAGCATGGGGAGACCGTGGATGCCGTTCATAAACCCCGGCCAGGCTTCGTAGATGCCCATGAAATGCGGCATATACAGGTCCCAATTCGAGGCATAAGCATTCAGCTCGTGGGTTTGAATTTGGAACACACCAGCCATGGTGGGGGAGTCCGAGACACCGGTGCTGATAATATAAGAGTTTATTAATTCTCCTTGCTCAAAAACCGTCATGCGCTGGTCGCTGATGTCGACGATGATGCGCTTATCGGGTACGGCTGGCAGCGGGAGCAGGACATTTTTCGAGGGGATGATCAGCTCGGTGCCAGCGGTGAGGTTGTTCATGGTCAGACCCGGGTTGACCTCCATAATATACCACATTGGTATGCCCACCTTGAGTGAAACGGCCCACAGACTTTCGCCCTGGCTGACCCGGTAGGTGGTTGGGTTATGACGGATCTCAATCGCAGGGTCGATGCCGGCCTGCCACCCCTCGATCAGCGCTGAAACTTCTAAGGAAGGGTCGAAGGAGCGGTCGTTGCCCAGATCGGCCTCCCATTCGGCCAGCAGGTCGGCGACTTCTGCCGGGTCGAAGGAAAATTGAACCTGCTGGTCGGTTTGAGCCACATTCACCCAGGCTGTTTTCCGCGCTGCGGGTACAGCCCACTCGAAGGCTTGATCGGTGATTGGGTCGTAAGCCGACAGATGAAATTCCTGTGCGATCAGGGATTGGATCTGGCGTAGAAGGGGTGAGAGGTCAGTCACATCGGGCTGAACTTCCTCAATGGCGAGGTTGAGAGAACCCGTGATAAGCACAGAGAAGGCGTTTTCAGAGAGGTGAGCCAGGGTTGTGTCGATGTTTACAGCGCTGCCAGCTTGACCGGGCAGGGCGTCCCAGGCGCCTTCAGTAAAGGTTAGTTCGGCTTCAACCGGTTGGATAGCCAGGTCATCGGCAATCTGTGTTAGGGTTTGCCTGGCCTGGGATTCGTCATAATACAACACGGGCAGGATCAGACGGGAATCTCCGCTGAACGCGAATTTGAGGTCCTCGAGCGGCCCGGCAGAGCGTCCGACAGCGAACGCGGTACTGGCTGTGGCTTGCGGGTCGACCCACAGGCCCAGTTCGCCGGGGGTAAGCTCGTAAAGGCCCCCAGGTTCCCCAGGGACGTTTAACAGGATGCGCGGGTGCTGGTTCCAGATTTCGTCGATCAGGGTCACAGCATCCTCGCGTTTGAGCAAGCCGAGGTCACGGTCGTAAAGGAACACGTTGGGCAGGATCAACGCTTGGGTTTGGAAAAAAACCAGGGTTGCGCTGAATAAGGCCAGGGGCAGGATCAGGGTTGATGCCAACAGCCCAACCCACACAGCCGACAGGTCGGGTCGATGCGGCTTTGATGAAACAACCCGTTCTAAAGGAGGTCTGCGGTGAGTGCTGTCGGTTATGATATGCATGTTGGTCGCCTTCCTAAAGATTATATCTCATTGTGGTTAACGTCCCAGGGGCTGTGATTGTTCCAGCAGGCGATTGTGTTTCAGCCGGGGTATATCATCAGCCCCTGGAATGTGCGCATCGGTGAATGTGAAGGCCAGCCTTCACACTGCACAGTGTGTAAAGTTTTGCTCTTGCTCATCCTGGGATTGTGCGGCCCCCAAACGGGCCTTGAGGGACACATTGGTTGAGTCTGGCCTGTTTTTGATATAATCCTACCTATCCCGGAGATAATGACGGTATGATTATGGACATCATGATGATCTTTTACCCCCTGGCCTGGTATTTTCTGCTGGTGATCTTGGGTTGGGTTACATTTCCATTGACCTACAGGATCTTTGCCAGGCTTCCCGACCGCGGGTACGCCCTGAGCCGCATTTTGGGCCTGCTGCTGTGGGGATTTATCTTTTGGCTGGGGGGCAACCTGGGCTTGCTGCTCAATCACCCAGGCGGGATCGCATTTGCCTTTATCGTTCTGACGGGCTTGAGTGTATGGTCGGCCTGGGGTAAGTGGGCGGAAATCCGGGATTGGGTCAAGGCGCACAGCCGGCTGATCCTGATGACCGAAGTGGTCTTTTTGGCAGGCTTTGCTTTCATGACGCTGGTGCGCGGTGCCGATCCGGACGCCACGGGCACGGAGAAACCGATGGAGCTGGCCTTCATCAATGCGATCATCAGATCGCCAGCACTGCCGCCCAACGACCCCTGGCTTTCAGGATATGCGATCTCTTATTATCATTTTGGCTATGTCCTGGCTGCAATGCTGGCGAAAATCACCCAGGTGAGCGGCGGCGTAGCATTTAATTTGATGCTGACGGCCGTGTTTGCGATGAGCGCAACCGGGGCGTATGGTGTGCTGTACAATTTGCTGGCTGTGTCTCACTTTTCAGTTAAAAAACGGGTGAACGATCTTATCTGGGCGGTGTTCGGCCCGGTTTTTCTACTGCTGGTCAGCAATTATGAAGCGATTCTCGAGATGCTCCACCAGACCGGGGTTGGCTGGAACCTGGAGAACGGCACCTCACGCTTCTGGCAATGGGTGAATATTGACAGCTTCCGGGTACCGCCTGTCCAACCCCTGACGCCGATCCCGCAGCGCTTCTGGTGGTGGTGGCAGGCCTCGCGGGTGATCCACGATATTGATTTGCGGGGAAATGTGAGCAGCCTTTCACCGATTGATGAGTTCCCCGCCTTCTCCTTTGTGCTGGGAGACCTTCATCCGCATGTGCTGGTGATGCCCTTCGTGATGCTGCTGATCGGTTTAGCCCTGGCTGTATTCCTGGGCGGGATGGAAAGCGACAAAAGCTGGTTGGGGATGCGCTTACCCTACCGGGCAGATGTATTTTTAATCTGCAGCGTCGTTTTAGGCGGGATTGCCTTTTTAAACACCTGGGATTTGCCCGTGTATTTTGTGCTCTTGGTGGGCGCTTACGCCCTCAGGCAGGTTTGGCTGAAGGGCTGGGATTGGGCGCGGTTGGTTGAGTTGCTGGCCCTGGCGGTTCCCCTTGGGGTTCTGAGCCTGGGCCTGTATGCGCCGTTTTATCTCAGTTTTCAATCACAGGCGGGCGGCATCTTGCCCAATTTGTTCTATCCCACACGAGGATTTTACCTGTGGGTGATGTTTGCGCCGCTTTTCGTGCCGATTTTTCTCTTTTTTGGCTGGCTGTGGCGCAAAAAAGCCCACGGCGCATGGAAGCTAGGAGGAGCACTGGCGCTCGGCTTGATTGCAGTGTTGTATTTGATGTCAATCGGGCTGGGGCTGGGCTTGACCCGCACCGAGGTGGGGCAAAACCTGGTCTTTTCACAGGGGGAGTCAACCTATGGCGGGCTGCTCGTGTCTGCCCTGCTCCACCGCCTGCGTTTTGGCGTCAGCCTGCTGACACTGGCACTGCTGCTGGCTGGCGGCCTGGCCTTCCTTGTGGGGCAGTTTCAAAAAGCTGAAGATGACCCGTCTCCGCATCACCCGGCCGGGTTTGTTCTGCTGATGGTCGTTTTGGGCGGTGTGATGGTGCTCGCGCCGGAGTTTGTTTACCTGCGCGATGTCTTTGGCGCCAGGATGAATACGATCTTTAAGTTTTACTACCAGGCCTGGATGCTGTGGTCTTTGGCTGCAGCGTTTTTCACAACCTTGCTGCTGAGGGACGGGCGCAGGGTCACCAGGGCAGTGATCGTGCTGGTGGTCTTGCTGGGACTGATTTACCCGACACTGGCGTTTCCGGCCAAGACCAATAATTTTCAACCAGCGGCGGGTTTCACCCTGGATGCAGGTGCGCACCTTAACCGAAATCAGCCGAATGAGGCGGCAGCCATCCGCTGGCTGGCCTCCGCGCCCCTGGGGACGGTGGCTGAAGCCATTGGAGGGCAATATACCGGGTTTGCGCGGGTATCGACCCATTCCGGGCAGCCTGCGGTGCTGGGATGGCCGGGGCATGTCAACCAATGGCGCGGCGGATTCAGGGAGATGGGCACCCGTGAAACGGATATTCGTACCCTGTATGAAACCCCGCAATGGCAAACTGCCCTCGAGATCATCCGGCGCTACGATATCGATTACATCTACATCGGCGGGCTGGAAATGAGCACTTATGTCGTCATGCCCGAAAAATTTGAACAAAACCTGCAGGTCGGCTTCGAGCAGGGCGGTGTGAGGATCTTTATCGTCCCGCAGACCTTGCGGCCATAACCCTTGGCGAGAATACAACCTGCAACGCGCCTGGCAGACAGGCAGCGACCTGCGGTGCGGCAGTGCGTCACATTTTCACCGGAATTATGTATCAACCCGCCATAATGTGGTAGGATTTTGAAGATTAATGAACGAAAGGATCACCAGCATGGTGCGAACACGATTTGCCCCCAGCCCAACCGGATACATGCACATTGGCAACCTGAGGACGGCCTTATACGCCTACTTGACGGCACGCCGTCATGGCGGCACTTTTATCCTGCGAATTGAAGATACTGACCAGCAGCGCAACGTCCCCGAAGCGCTGGCGGCGATCTACACTGGCCTTGAACTGGCCGGGCTTGACTATGATGAAGGGCCAGATAAGGATGGCGGTTTTGGTCCCTATATACAATCTCAGCGGCTGCCGATCTACCAGGCACACGCCGAGATGCTGCTAAAGTCAGGCGGCGCTTATCGCTGCTTCTGCAGCAAAGATGACCACGACCAGGGAGAAGATCCGCCTACCCGGCGGGACCCCTGCCGTTTGCTAACGCCCGAAGCGGTCAGCGCAAAGCTGGAGGCCGGGGAATCCTGCGTGATTCGCCAAAGAATCCCTGAAGCGGGGAGCACGACCTTCGAGGACCGGGTGTATGGAACGATCACTATCGAAAATTCGCAGCTTGACGACCAGGTGCTGCTTAAGTCCGATGGCTTCCCAACTTACAACTTTGCCAATGTGGTTGATGATCACTTGATGGCCATCACCCATGTGATGCGCGGCCAGGAATACCTCTCGTCGACGCCGAAATACAACCTGCTTTACGAGAGCTTCGGCTGGCCGATCCCTGAATATGTGCACCTGCCCTTGATCATCAAATCGGACGGGAGCAAGTTCAGCAAACGCCTGGGCGACCCATCCTTTGAGGACCTGGTGGCTATGGGTTACCTGCCCGAAGCGATTGTCAACTACATTGCCCTGCTCGGCTGGAGCCCAGGGAACGACCAAGAATTCTTTACCCTTGTGGAACTGGAAGAGGTGTTCAGTATCGACCGGATCAACAAATCCAGTGCGGCGTTTTCATTCGATAAACTGACCTGGATCAACGGTGAGCATATCCGCGCGCTTCCGTTGGAAGCCTTCCACGAGCTTGCCCAAATCTATTACCCTGAGGAACTGGCCTGCTGCGACACACGCAAGATCAGCGAGCTCATGCAGGTGAGAACAGAAAAACTGACCGATATCCCGCACATGGTGGCCTTTTTTGCCGAGGTGCCCGCTTACGATGTGGAGATGTATACCCACGAGAAATCGAAAACAGATCCCGCAATCAGCCTGGAGGTCTTGAAGGACGTCAAACCGGTTTTAGCTGACCTCGAACCCTGGGAAAATGACACCCTGTACCAAGTGCTCAAGACCTTCGGCAAGGAGAAGGGGTATAAAGTGGGCACCGTGATGTGGCCCATCCGTACCGCGCTTTCGGGCGTCCCGGTCACACCTGGTGGAGCCACCGCCCTGGCGGAGATCTTGGGCAGGGCGGAGAGCCTGCGCCGGATTGAAGCCGGGATTACCAAACTTGAGCGCGCTATGGGCTGAAATTGGGGGAAAACGTCCCTTACACGGCTGATTGTAGATAGGGATCGAATATACGCCTGACAAAATCCAAACTCACATATAGTGAAAACCGCCGAAATGTGTCTGGATTCTTGAGGATGTGATCGCCACGCTGGTACTTGACCCACGCCATGGCACACCAGGATATTGCCCGCAAACAGCTAAAGGGATCACGCAGGCGGGTGCGCTCCTCGATGGTATCCCTCAGGTGAGGATCGCGCAGGGCTGCTTTGTAGGCCGCCATCATGGCCTGTTGGTCTTGGGGAGTCATGCGGTAGTCGGTTTTCCACAGGGTGGTGGTGGGAACACGAAAATGGGACAGGTCTTGTGACGGGTCACCCCATTGCGCCCGTTCCCAATCTACCAGGTGAATGGTTTTGGCGCGGGGGTTGACAATCCAGTTGGTGTTATTCACTTCCGTATTGACGATGCAATTCCAGGGGTCTGCCAGGTAGTATTTTTCTCGGTGGCGCGCCTCATCTGCCCAGGCGCGCACCTCTTCAAAGTAAGCGCTCAGGCTGGGATCGGCAAGGTCTGATGTCAAGTAGGCATCGAATGCCTTGGCGCAGCGCTCAAAGGTTTTGGTGAGGGAATTTTCTTCCTTGATCAGGTGCACCTGGGGGTCGGGGACCCTCAATTGGTGATATTTGGCAAATAACCGGGCAGAGTCCGCCAGGTCTCGGCGGTAATCCAGGGGTTCGCCGGGCAGGAACGACATCCCCAGGATGCCATAGGGCAGGTGTTGAAGGCTGTTATCCATGAAGTAGGGTACCGGGCTTGAACTGGCAGGTTCCAGAAGTTGCAGCGTTTTGTATTCGTAGGCAATCTGGTCCTGAACGGTAAGACCGATCCCGGAACCGGTGTTGATGCGTAAAACCCAGGCGGTTTTCCCTCCCTCTACCAGGAAGTTCATGTTGTATTCGCCCTGTGCCAGGGGGGAGACGGTGAAGTCTCCGTCGGGCGACCATCCCGGGACGCTGTCCAGCCGCACCTGCAGGAGGTATTCTCTTGCCCTGGGTAAAAAGGTATGGATGGACAGGTCCGTCATGGCTGCTCCCCTGAGGTGTGTGGTGTGATTAAGTTGATTATATCAAACTGGCCGCGGATCAGCGGCTGATTTTGAGACGGGGTAGCATAAGGTGGGTTGTTCACCGTCTTGGGGGCTTGTGGAGCCCGTCAACGAGGTGCATGAGGGCCAGGCGGGGATGGCGGAGGAGCATTCGCGGTCCGGCGTAGCGCATCACCTGGCGGATTTGTTCGCGCCGGTCGGCCTGGTAGCAGTGGATGGGGCATTTGGCGCAGGTAGGTTTGTCTGCCCCATACGGACAGCGTTCGATGCGGCGGTGGGCATAGGCCGCCAGATTAGTGCAATCGGGGCACAGGCTGGTGTGGTCGTGTGTGTGATGGGCGCGGCAGTAGAGCCTGATCATCTTGCTGACGGTCTCCTGGGCACGTTTCAGGCGGTTAGCGTTCTTCATATCTATAACTTTGGGATTGTTTGGGCGGGGTTTGCTGAACCCAATCGGGTGGTTTTTGAATCAGGATTACATTATCGCCGATGAATTCAATATGGAGGTTGTCTCGGCCGGCCAGGTAAGCAAAGGTCTGCCTGCTGAAAAAACTGACATGGGCGAGGTCGTTAATGTAGTGCCAGGTTGGAAGTTCCTCAAGCGGCGGGTGCAGCAGGGTCATGACCCCCAGCCAGCCGCCCGGTTTGACGAGATTCACCAAGAGGTCCCATTCAACACGGGGGGTAAAGAAGTGTTCAAAGGTTTCGGTGCAGGTGGCGAAATCGTAGGTTTCTTCGAGGATATGCGGGTTTGGGGCGTAAAAGTGGTCATAGATCCGCATGGTATAGCCTTGTTCCGCAAGCATGATGGGCAGCGTTGGCCCCGGCCCACTGCCAAAATCCAATCCGTTCAGCGGGGGCGGTCCCAGCCGGGCAAGCAGGGGTTGGGCGAGCTGATCGAGAAAATTACGGTAATTAAGGTCTGTAGGGTCGTTTTGGTGCAGGTCGTAGCGGGCTTTCTCCGTGTGGGGGTCAAGCAGGGCGCTACGCTCGACGCAGATCAGATCGCAAACCGGGCAGTGGTAATAGGCGCGGTCGGAGTCAGTGTGGATTTGTGTGGTTTCAGGGTGTGAACATAGAGGGCAGATGGGCGTCATAGTGATATGGGTACCGATTTTATAAACAAATAATCAACCCGGTTGATTGTACCGGGTCAGCGGCGTATGCGGTAACCCTGAAGGGCCATCAGGTGCGTCGAACCAGCACCAATGAGTTTGGGCCGACCCCGGGCAGCCAAAAGCGCCAGGCGCGCTGGAAATCTTTATCGCCCATCCAGAACAGATGGGGGGTGTTGTCCATCCAGGGGTTGATGAATCCCCAGGGGGTGGTAACCTCGCCGCCGCTGGTGTGATCGGGGTCATACGCTGCCAGGATCATGCTGTGGCCGCCAGGGGAGCGGGTGGTGTTGAAATTTTGGGCGGTATCCCCAAAATAAATGGGCGGTGCCTTGCGCCAGGTCCAGATGATCGTGATAATGGGCACGGCTGTCTGATCGGCAAGAACTTCAAGCAACGTCTCAGGCTGGCCGCGCTGATAGGACGCGGTGACCGGCAGGCCGCGCGTACGGGCTAAATAGCGTACGATGCGTGCCTGCATGCGGGGCGTGACAGCCCAATCTGGGGCTACCCGCATGAAACGGCCGCGCCACCACAAACGGTTAATTTCCTCTGATAACGCCATGGGGCTGATTGTGGTATTAAGCAGGAGGCGTAAACTGGCGTTGATGACGTGAAAACTGCAGGTATTGCCGACCTGCTGGGTTTGGTACCCAGCCAATTCGGCTATGGTTCTACCATGCAGGGATTTTAGATATCCGTTCATCACTCGCTGGTCCTGGAGGGTTTCCGGACAAAAAATCCGACCAAACCAAACACGATGCTAATGACAGCAAACGTCCACAATACAGGGTGATAGCTGCCAAACCTGTCATAAACAAACCCGAAGGGGAGCGGGCCTAAAGCAGCCCCAATTATCATCATGGCTGAGGTGAAACCATAGATGCTCCCCAGGTGTTGGCGGCCATAGAAGGCCGGCCACACCACGGTGGACAGGGCGCGCAGGACACCGCTGGCGATTCCGAGAATGATCCCGATAAGGATCACTGTGAATGTGTTGAAGATCCCGGGCAGGACGACCAGGGTGATCGCTTGAAAGAACAGCCCGGCTGCCAGGAGGTAGTGCAGCGGGATATGATCTGAGAGATAACCACTGAGAAAATTGGCTCCTGCAGTGGTGATGGCAATCGGCAGGAACACTGCGGCTGCCATGGCCGGGTCAAGCCCCTGGCTGGCAAAGATGCTGACGAGATGAAAGGTCAAACCAGTCACCAGCAGGGTGAACAGCGACAGGCCGAGGCTGACGATCCAAAATACAGGCGTGTGGATGGCTTCTTTGAGGGTCCAATTTTCCTCAGCATTGACTTCAACTGGTGATGGGTTAGTACCATCATCCGGGATACCTCTTTGAATGCCATCGGGCAGCAATTGATAGTCTTCAGGGCGGTTTCGGAAGAAGATCAGTCCGATGGGTACCATGATGACCAGGATACCGGCCCCCAGGAGCATGTAAGCCGCGCGCCAATCAAAGCTGGAGATCAGCCAATGGACCAGGATGGGAAAGCCGCCCATCCCCAGCAAGGCCATCAGGATCCCGGAAATGCCCATGATCATACCGCGTTTGCGTGACCACCACAGGTTGATGGCCGTCTGGCTGACAAGCCCCAAGCTGCCCTGGCCTAACATCCGCACCAGGGTAAAGCCCAAGCCGATCATGATGGCGTTTTGGACAAAACCCATGTAAATGCACGCCAAGCCGAACAGGATAGAAATGATGGTGACCATTTTCCTGGTCCCGTGGCGGTCCGTCATTTTTCCCCAAAAAGGGAGAGAAAAACCACCCACCAGGGTCCCGAAAGCGTACAGGGAGCTGATCAGTGTACGGCTGATGGCAAGATCATTGATGAGGTGGTCAATAAAAATTGATTCCGTGTACGTTTGCCCTGGGCTGGTCATGATCATGCCCAGGGTGCCTGCAGCCATGATGACCCAGCCATAATAAATGGGGAAATCTCGCACGAAGGAGACGTTCTTGCTTGTAGATGTGATGGATAGTGGCTTCAAGGATCATTTCCTTATTAATTGCAGATTGTAACACACATGAAGGTATGGACACTGAAAGACCAGCAGGAAAATTCCAGCGGGCGTGTGATTGAGACATGGTTGATCACTTCGGGTTACAGGTCATCCTGTACGACCAGCTTTCCCTTGATATCGTCCAGCAGGTGTTTTCCCTCCAGGGACGACCATAAAAAGGCTTCACCGTCAAAGCCGGCAACTTCGTCGAAGGTGTAAACACCTGCTGCCAGGTCACCTGTGATGCGCGCCAGCCAGGCTGCAAGGCTGGCGGCAACCAGGGGCCGTTCCGGCCGGCCGTGAAGGAAAAGCAGCACCTGCCCGAACCGTTCCGGTTCCGGCGGGTCGGTATCGAGACAGTAGTAATCGCCCCGGTCGCTGCTGACCACCGGGATCCAGCCGGGATGCCACCAGGCGGCCTTCAAATAGGGTGAAAGCAGTGGTGAATTTTCTGAGAAGGCACCCTTTGCGGCCAGGGAATTGAGCCACCCCCAGGCAGCCTGGATTTCCGCAATGGGCATGATGCGCCAGTTGCCCACAGCCCCGGCGGATGCGCGTCCTTCGCCATCGGCAATCAAAAGGAGCTCGCGGAGGTCATCGGGGAGGGTTAATCCGCTCTTATCCGCGAAATTGTCCAGCGCGGCAGGGTTGGCCGGGGGCCGAAAAGACACGCCGGATGCATGCTCAGCCATCCAGGTGCGGAGCGCGGTGAAGGAAAGGGTTACGGGCGGGTATTCGGGCATGGTGTCTCCTGTGGTTGGCTGGCACACTGCTGATGGGCGTTGATTCGCAGGCTGGTCATTTGTTTTTTCCCCGCCGGTGCCTTTGGGGCGGCGTCCCGGCGCCAGTGATGACTTCTTTTTGGCGTTTTTTCCCTGCAGGGTTCTTCTCCACATACAGGGGTTCGCCGGTGAAGGGGTCTTTTTCGGTGTGGTACATCACGCTGGCATAGGTAGAGGGCGTGGGAGTAAACACCTGCACCTGCTCGGGCAGGATGCCCAGCTCCTGGCTGGCGAAGCGCTTGAGGGCGTGCATGTCTTTGAGGGTGCAGCCCGGGTAGGCAGCAATCAGATAGTAGCTCAGAAATTGCTTCTTTTTCACCTCGTCGCTGAGGTCATCGAAGCGGTTTTTGAATCCGAGGAGCTTGTCCACTCCCGGCTTACGCATGCGCGCCAGCACATCCGGTTGGGTGTGTTCGGGGGCCACCTTGAGCTGGCCTGAAGTGTGGTGCCTGACCAGTTCTTTCAGGTAAGCCTCGCCATGCTTTTCATCTGAGAGGATCAGGTCATAGCGCAGGCCGGAACCGACAAAGACCTTTTTTACACCCTTGACCTGGCGCAGCTTACCCAGCAAGTCGGTCTGAATTTCGTGGTCAACGGGGAGCGCAGGGCAGGTTTCAGGGTAGACGCAGTTTTTATCAAGGCAGGGGCCTCGGCGCAGCTTGATGGGACATTCAAAGCCATACATGTTCGCGGTCGGCCCGCTAAGGTCGTAAATGTAGCCGTTAAAATCAGGCAGTTTGGCTATTTCCTGGGCTTCTGCCAGGATAGATTCCTGGCTGCGCCAGCGCACCGTGCGGCCTTCGTGAACAGCAATGGCGCAGAAATTACATTCACCATAGCAGCCGCGATGTGTGGGGATTGAAAACCGGATTGTCTCCAGTGCTTTGACGGGACCTTGGGCTTCATAAAACGGGTGTTGGGCGCGGGCGTAATTTAATGCGTAAACCCTGTCCAGCTCGGTGGTCGACAGGTTCGGGGCGGGCGGATTGTGGACCAGGTAGCGGTCGCCGTGCTTTTGCGCCAGCCCGGCGGCGCTGATCGGGTCGTTGTTCTGGTAGAAGGTGTGGAACATGTCGATAAAGGCGTCATGATCTTTGGCGACCTGTTCAAATTCGGGCAGTTCAACGTAGCCGGATGGTGGCTGCTTGGCAATGTAACATACACCGCGCAGGTTGGTTGGGTCTTCCCCGGCGTTGAGGGCCTGCGTGAAGTCGACCACGCTCCGCTCTGCCATGCCGTACAGGAGATAGTCCGCTTTGGCATCAAACAGGACAGATCGCCGGACGGAATCTGTCCAGAAATCATAATGGGCGATCCGGCGCAGGCTGGCTTCCACACCGCCGAGGACGATCGGGACAGTGCCTTTGAAGTAGCGCCTGATCAGGTTGGCATACACCAATGTGGCGCGGTTTGGACGTTTGGTGTTGCGCCCGCCTGGGGTATAGTCGTCTGCCCGGCGCGGCCTCCCGGTGGCAGTATAGTTGGCAACCATCGAATCGATGCTGCCAGCCGTTACCCCCCAAAAGAGGCGCGGCTCACCCAGTCGGGTGATATCAGCACCAGACTGGTAGTCAGGCTGGGCGATGATCCCCACTTTGAATCCGGCTTGCTGCAGCACCTTGCCGATCACAGCAACGCCAATAAAGGGGCTGTCGATGTAGCTGTCGCCGGTGACCAGGATCACATCAAGCTGATCCCAGCCGAGGGACTGCATTTCTTTGGGTGTTGTGGGGAGGAATAATGGCATGGCGGGTGCGGCCTTTGGTGGCAAGTGGTTATTCCCCAATGATTTTAACAAGCACACGCTTGCGACGGCGGCCATCGAATTCGCCGTAAAAGATTTGCTCCCAGGGGCCAAAGTCCAATCGCCCTTTGGTGACCGCCACGACCACCTCACGGCCCATAAGCTGGCGTTTGAGATGTGCATCGGCATTGTCCTCACCGGTGCGGTTATGGCGATACTGCTCGATAGGCGCGTGGGGCGCAAGTTCCTCCAGCCAATCGTCGTAATCCTGGTGGAGCCCGCGTTCATCATCGTTGATGAAAACAGATGCGGTGATATGCATGGCGTTTACCAGGCAGAGGCCTTCCTGGATGCTGCTTTCGTGCAGCGCCTGGTTGACTTCGGGGGTGATGTTGATCAGGGCGCGACGGGCTGGCACCTGGAACCAGAGCTCTTTGCGGTAACTTTTCATCAGATATGCCTTTCAGTGATATTCAACGGTCAGGGTTAATTTTACCTGGGCGGCGCAAGTTTACCAGTCACTTCGCCAAACAGGCCACATTTCGTTGATCAGGCGGCTGTATATTTGATCGGGGTTTGCCCGCAGCATGGTTGCTGGTCAATCAAAACATGACGGATAGCGGCAGGCCAGAAAAAGGCCCTGCCTGGCTGTACAGGCAGGATTGCTTGTGTCCGGGAGGCATTCTTTGTTAAAATGATAATTGCACCGCCCGGATTTTGATGGGACATGAGCAAAGGATGAACACATGGAAAGCTTCAGTTTGGGTCAGGGTCAATGGAAGGTGAGGGCAGTGGGTGAGTCGGAATGGGTCCCCGCCACAGTCCCGGGTGAGATCCATGTAGCTTTACTGCAGGCTGGCAGGATTCCCGACCCCTTCCAGGGCGACAATGAGCTGGAGGTTAAGTGGGTGGCTGAACGCGACTGGGAATTTGCTGGATTGATCGATCTGCCCGGCAGCCTGCTTAACCAGGATAAGCATTGGCTGGTATTTGATGGGTTGGATACATTGGCGCAGGTCAGCTTGAATGGGGTCGTGTTGGGCAGGGCGGAAAATGCCTTTCGGGCGTATGCCTGGGAGGTGACCGGGCTCCTTCAGCCCGGTAAGAACGCAGTCCGTGTCGTGTTTACGTCCCCGGTGAAACATGTGCAGGCATTGCAGGATCAACGGCCATTGGTCTCTCCTGAGCAGTCTATCCAGGGGGGACCGTACCTGCGCAAGGCGCCCTGCCATTGGGGCTGGGATTGGGGTCCGCAACTGCCCCCGATGGGCATTTGGAAAGCGGCCAGGCTGGAAGCGTATTCTGTGGCGAAGTTTAGCTCCGTACATCTGCGCCAGGCGCATCTCTTTGATGGATCGGTGGAGATATCCGCAGAAGCACAGGTTGACCAATGGGCGGATGCCGCCCTTCAAATCTGCATGACCCTGAAGGACCCCGCCGGGCAGACCTTTGCCACCACATGCCGGGTAATCAATGGCAAAGCGGACGCCTCTATTGAGATTGTGGAGCCCAGGTTGTGGTGGCCGAATGGCCTTGGCGAACAAGCCCTTTATGAGGCCCGGGTGACCTTGCGGCTGAGCGATGAAACGGTGCTGGATGCACAGGATTTCCAGATCGGTTTGCGCACGCTCGAGCTGCGTCAGGAAAGCGATGCGTATGGCGAAAGCTTCACCTTTGTGGTCAACGGTGTGCCGATCTTTGCCAAGGGTTCGAATTGGATCCCTGCAGATAGCTTCCCGACTCGCATCACCCGGGCAGGGTTGGAGCGCCTGCTGGGTGACGCTGCCCGAGCCCATCACAACATGATCAGGGTCTGGGGCGGGGGCTTTTATGAAAGCGAGGACTTTTATGACCTGTGTGACCGGTATGGGCTTTTAGTGTGGCAGGATTTTGTCTTTTCCTGCAGTGTTTACCCGCTGGATGACTCTGAATTTGTCGAAAATGTTCACGTGGAAGTGATCGAAAACGTAAGCCGCATCCGGCATCGAGCCTGCCTGGCATTGTGGTGCGGTAACAACGAAATGGATTTGGGGTGGGAAAGCTGGGGCTGGTCTCATGGGGAACTGAAGGCGCTGCGGGAGCCTTACCTGAAGTTCTTTTATGAAAATTTGCCCGGATGGCTGGCAACGCTTGACCCGGATACACCCTACTGGCCGAGCTCGCCCACTTCCGGGACGCCCTTCACAGACAGCAATAGCAATGCTCGGGGAGATGCCCATTACTGGGAGGTCTGGCACGGCGCTAAGCCCTTCAGAGCCTATCGGGAGCAGTACCCACGCTTCATGAGCGAATTTGGCTTTCAATCTCTGCCGCCTGTAAAAACCATCAGGTTCTTCGCTGATGAGGCCCATTGGAACCTGACGGATTACCTGATCGAACACCACCAGCGCAGCCCATTTGCCAGCGCACTGTTCATGGGGCAGATGGCGCTGCACTTCATGATCCCCGTCGATTTTCCGGCCTTGGTTTACACCACCATGGTATTGCAGGCAGAGGGCATTCGCTATGGCGTGGAGCATTGGCGCCGCAACCGTCATCGGGTTGGTGGTGCTTTATACTGGCAGTTAAATGACTGCTGGCCGGCGGCATCCTGGTCGAGCCTGGATTACTTTGGCAGGTGGAAGGCATTGCATTATGCCAGCCGACGGTTTTATGCGCCTCTGCTGGTTTCCATTGAGGATGATGAGAGTTCGGCAGTTATGGGCGTCCACCTGACAAACGACCTGCGGTCGACCTGGTCAGGGGCCATTAGCTGGCGTTTGATGCGGCTGGATGGCGAAGTGCTCGATGAAGGCGAAGTACCTTGCAGCGCTGAACCGCTCTCTTCACAAAAGATGCTCGAATTGGATTTCAGTGCTCTGAGCAGGCAACAAAAAAGGGAGACGGTCTTTATTGCCCAGCGTATCGAGCAAGGAAAGGTGAAAAGCACCCAGCTGGCCGCCTTTGTGCGCAACAAGCATCTTAATTTGGTTGATCCCCATTTGAAGGCCTATTTGCGAGAGGGCGAAGGAGAGGAAGTGACCGTCACCCTGGAAACGCAATACCTGGCACGTTTTGTGGCGCTCTCGCTGGATCATGCCGATGTGATCTTCAGCGATAATTATGTGGATGTGCTGCCTGGAGAACCGGTGGACATCAGGTTCACCAAGCCAGAGGGGTGGACCATTGATGATCTGGGCAGGTCGTTAACGGTCTTTTCGTTGTATGATAGTTTCGCATGAGGGCATTGATTTCCTGGGATTTTCAGATGAAATCAACCAGCGGTAAGCCGGCTGTGAGGGGGGGAGGCGCGGCTATCAGTGTAACTTTTGTGATTGTTGTGCTACAATAAGTCGGTTTGCACAACATTAAAAGGAGTTTGAAATCAAAATGACACACACATCAAGTCTGCTCATTACACCTTATGGCGGCCAGTTGACCGATCTGCTGGTTAAGGGTGATGAACGTGAAGCGTTACTGAAACAGGCAGGGGCCTACCCGACCATCAGGATGACACAGCGGCAAACCCACGATATGGAACTGCTGGCAGTTGGCGCTTTTTCTCCCTTGACTCAATTTATGGGGAAGGCGGATTACCGTGCCGTTTTGAGTGAAATGAAGTTGGCTGATGGAACCGTGTGGCCAATCCCGGTCACTCTGACCATTGACAAAGAGGATTTGCCCACCCATGCAGAATGGGTGACCCTGCGGGATGTTCACAACCAGATCATGGCAGTGATGCGGCTTGAGGAGGTGTTTCGATTTAACTGGCAGGAAGAAGGCGAATTGGTCTATGGCACCACGGACATCAAGCACCCCATGCTGTCTGAAATGGCTGGTTGGGGCAGTCTGTGCATTGCCGGGGAATTAAAGGTCTTGAATTTGCCCATTTATGATGATTTTGCCGAACTGCGCCTGACACCGGCCGAAACCCGGGCGGAACTGGAAGCCATGGGCAATCCCAATGTGGTCGCTTTTCAGACACGCAACCCCATGCATCGTGTGCATGAGGAATTGACCAAACGGGCCAGCAAGCAAATCGGCGGGAGTTTGTTAATCCACCCCGTGGTGGGGATGACCAAACCTGGAGATGTTAATCATTACACCCGTGTGCGCATTTATAAAGCACTGGTTGAGAATTACTACAATGATCATGCCCTGCTGAGCTTGCTGCCGCTTGCCATGCGGATGGGCGGGCCGCGGGAAGCCGTCTGGCATGCGATCATTCGGCGGAATTACGGCGCTAATCATTTCATTGTGGGGCGTGATCATGCCGGCCCGGGAACCGATAGCCAGGGAAAGCCGTTTTACGGGCCCTACGATGCCCAGGAACTGCTCTCTAGTGTTGAACCGGAAGTCGGTGTGACCATGGTGCCCTTCGAATTGATGGTGTACCTTCCAGGTGAAGACCGGTACGAACTGGCATCGCAGGTGCCCGAAGGGGTGACGGTGGCCAATATCTCCGGTACACAGGTGCGGGATGATTACCTCGCCAAAGGCGTACCCCTGCCGGAATGGTTTACCCGCAAAGAATCAGCTCAAATCCTGCTTGAGGCATTTCCGCCGCGTTATAAGCAGGGATTTTGCATCTGGTTTACCGGTTTGAGCGGAGCGGGCAAATCAACGATTGCCAAGCAGTTGACGAGCATGCTCCAGGAATACGGTAAGAATCCCACAGTGCTCGACGGTGATGTGGTCCGCACGCACCTCTCGAAGGGGCTCACCTTCAGCAAAGAAGACAGAGATACCAATATCCTGCGCATCAGTTTTGTGGCAGGGGAGATTGTGCGGCATACGGGTACTGTGATCTGCGCAGCGATTAGCCCTTACCGCCAGGCCCGCCGGGAGGCGCGGAAGATGGTGCCCGAAGACCATTTCATCGAGGTTTTTGTGGATACGCCCCTCGAAGTGTGTGAAGAACGAGATGTCAAGGGCTTGTATGCCCTGGCGCGCGCAGGAGAAATCAAAAACTTCACCGGGATTGATGATCCCTATGAAGCGCCTGTTGAACCAGAAATTGTGCTGAAAACCGTGGGCGTTTCCCCCAAGGAGAATGCCCGTCAAATTGTCGATTACCTGATCAACCTTGGCTACTTGCAGGACTTTAACAATCACCATCCAGCCAAACCCAAAGCGTGATGGGTGGAATTTGAACCGTTAGCGGGAACGATTTATAACTAAAGAGACTGCCTCGTTTTCACGGGGCAGTTTTTGTTTACAGTATTGGATTGATTGGATTTTCAGCCAGTTTTAGCAGGCAGGATCCGCATCTCAGCCCTGGTCGATCATGCTGTTTTGCTGGCCAGGTCTGGATTTCATGCCGCCTTCCAGGATGTCCATCAGGTTGGTGAGGAGATGTTGCGCTTCGGGATCGGTAAAAACTGCGGGGTTGGATAGTTCCGCTTCAGTCAGGTTGAGCCGTTCGATGAAGTATTTGCCAAATTGGTAGTAGATCACTTCGGTGATGAATGCTGCCATGTCGGGGTCAACCCAGGGGGAGACGGTGCCGTGGACGATGCCCTGTGAGAGGAGCTGCTTGAAAAATTGGGTTGTTCCCCGACGCTGGAGCTCTTCGGTCATGTTGGGGAATGGCCGGTCTTCAACATAAGCCCGATAGAGAATCTTCGCCATTCTTGGGTTGTGAAGTTCGAAGTAAACCTGAGCGAGGAACTGCCAGCGCAAATAACCGAATAAATCACTGTCCGGATCGGGTTCAGGCAAAGATTTGATCAAGTTATGCTTTTCTTCCGTTGCCATCTCGACCAGGTAACGATAGAAAGCATGTTTATCACTAAAATACTGGTAAAAACTTCCTTTGGCGATGCCGGCTTTGCTGACGATCCTGGAAATTGAGGCTGTTTGGTAGGCATTTTCTGCAAATTCGTCCAGAGCCAGTTGGATCAGGCGCGCTCGTTTGGGTTCTGGCAGGTTGTTAAAGGTGTCTGTGGGCATGGCTCCTCCGTTGAACTGGATTGTAAATGAGATGTCATGGCCGGTCAAGTTTTGATGGCAGCCTGACCCCCTGAGTGTGCTGTGCCCGTTAATCATGTAAAATATTAATCACTGGCTGGACGATGTTATATAAATATAGCGCAATGCGGCCGGTTGTGAGGGATAATCTGCCTGCCGGGTTTGGCGAATGCATCGATTGGCTTCCCTGGGAGAGGCCACCTGGCTGACCGGGCTTATGGCTTCTGCCATAAAACGGGAAGTGAAGGTTCGCTGATGTAATAACCCAGTGTTAGTCCTGACAATTCAGGCAAAGGTTGCAAATGAAGCAGCGATTGATCACATTGGTGCTGGCCTTTTTGAAGCTGGGGTTCACCGCGTTCGGCGGACCTGCGGCTGCTTATGGCATGATGCGTCAGGAATTTGTGGTCAAAAAGAAGTGGGTAAGCGAGGAAACCTTCCTGGATTATCTCGGCGTTGCCAACCTGGTTCCCGGCCCGAATGCAACCGAATTGGCAATCCTGATAGGGTTTGACCACGCCGGCTGGCTGGGCATGCTGCTGGCAGGGATTTGTTATATTCTGCCTGCCATGCTGACCGTCCTGGTTTTGGCCTGGGCTTATGTGCAATTTGGCGCCCTGCCCCAACTGGAAGGTATGCTGTACGGGATCAAGCCCGTGGTGGTGGCCATCATCCTTTCGGCCATGTGGGGCATGCTGAAGCCCAGGCTAAGAAGTTATCCCGGGTTGGGGATTGTGCTGGCGGTATTTGCCGCTTACCTGTTGGGCGTAGGGCCGATGCTCCTGCTGCTGGCAGGAGGACTGGCGATGTGGGGCGTTCAGCAGATCAAGCAGGGCAACCCTGTGACGGGATGGCTCCCGATATGGCTGGGCGCGCCGTGGGCTGCACTTCAGGCCGCAGCAAGCCAAAATGCTTTCAGCTTAACCCGCTTATTTTGGGTTTTCCTCAAGGCGGGTGCGGTGATGTTTGGCAGCGGTTACGTGCTGTTGGCCTTCATCCATGAAGACCTGGTCTTGCGGCTGGGCTGGCTGACCGAAGGTCAGCTTGTGGACGCGATTGCCATTGGCCAGGTGACCCCCGGGCCGCTTTCGACCACGGCAACCTTTGTGGGTTACCTGTTGGGAGGCATTCCGGCTGCAGTTTTAGCGACTTTCGCGATGTTCTTACCCTCTTTTGTGTTTATTGCCGTTGTCTACTTCGCTGTGAGAAAGCTGCGAAAGTCAACCCAGTTTGCAGGGTTGATCGATGGGATCAATTTTGCCGCGCTTGGGTTGATGGCCGGGGTGACCTGGGATATTGCCGGGGCATCCCTGGTGGACCCGCTCACCTTCGGAATTGCGCTGGTTGCGCTGTTCTTGTTGCTGTGTTACGAGGTTGGTGCACCCTGGCTGATCCTGGGGGGCGGCGCGCTGGGGCTGGCACGGCTTTTCATCGGCTTGTGAGGGGGTAACACACGACAGACGCGCATTTCTGAATGCCGCGCGCTAAATGGCAACATATCCTGCTTCAGACAGCATTTTACCCATCCCGTTACAGTGAATAAACTGTGTAAATGCGGAGAAACCCGTGCATTGGGCTTACTGCGTAACTTCCACCTGCCAATCAGGCCCGTATCCGAGGTTGTATTGTGTTAAAGCCATTGTCCGCTGGCATGACAACCCAACTGCCAACCTAAACTGTGTATAATTGGGGTGAGTTCACGGGATTATCAGGGAAGGAATGCAGCATGGCGAAGATAATCGGGATATTGACCGCAGGCAGTGACTGCCCCGGGTTGAATGCAGCCATCCGGGGTTTTGGCAAAACCGCCAGGAGCATCCATGGCATGACCTTGGTGGGTTTTCGTGATGGCTTTCGAGGGTTGCTGGCCAATCGCACCGTGGACCTGGGCGGAGACGCGCTTTCTAACATTCTTACGGCTGGCGGGACTATTTTAGGCACCACGCGGGATGTGCCCCACAAAGTTGAGGAAGACGGCCAGATCGTTGATAAGACGAATCTTGCAGTAGATGTTTACAAGGAAAATCAGCTTGATGCCCTCGTATGCATTGGCGGCCGGGAAACAATGGTGGCTGCCCAGCACCTGCAAGAAGCTGGTTTAAACGTGCTCACGCTCCCCAAATCGGCGGTTAACGACGTTCCCCTGACGGATTCGACCATCGGGTTCGATACCGCCAAGATGATCGCCACGGAAGCGATTGACCGCTTGCACAGCACAGCCAACAGCACCCACCGCATCATTATTGTGGAAATCATGGGCCGGGAAGTGGGCTGGCTGACACTAGGCGCAGGCATCGCGGCCGGCGCAGATGTGATCTTAATCCCTGAAATCCCCTATGACATCAACAAGATTGCTGAAGCGATCTCAGCACGCAACCGGGCCGGGAAGATGTTCAGCATCGTGGCTGTGGCTGAAGGCGCTCATTCCTCTGAATTGATGGCCTTTTTTGAACGCTCAATGAAGATCAACCGGCATGTGCACCAGGAGGAAGGTGTTGAAGCTGGCAAGGAGCGCTTAGCTGAGCTGAAAAGCAAATATTCCGGCGAAACCCTGATGCTGGCCAACCGCCTGGAAAGCACCACGGGGATTGAAAGCCGCATCACCATCCTGGGGTACCTGCTGCGCGGCGGGGCACCTTCCGCCAGTGACCGTGTTCTGGCTACACAACTGGGAACACGGGCGGCAGACCTGGTTGATGAGGGTAAGTTTGGGATGATGGTGGGGGTCCGGGGCGGCAAAACCGCCTGTGTGCCGATTGAAGCGGTGATCAGTGAGGAGAAGCCGGTGCCCCCAGACCATCCCTGGCTGGTCAGCGCCCGTAATGTGGGCACGGTGCTGGGCGATTGATGTGCTGCGCTTGCTCACCCGGTTTGACGGGGGTGCTGCAGGCTGGCCGCAGATGAAATGTGCAGGTTCTTTAGGGGTGATGCGTGCGGAATATCACCTGAGTGATTGTAAACCGGTGTGACATGAGGCACCTGAAGACGGATTGCTGATCAAAACAGGCCGCTCTTAGTCCAAGAGCGGCCTGTGGTTTTGGCGGGGGTGTGCAATCGAAATTAATCGGTATACCCGGGGGCATCATCCAGCAGGCGGCGTTCGCCCTCCAGGGCGCGGATGTGGGTCACGTTTTGAGAGACCTCGATACAGCCTTTGTAAGTACCCTGGGCATCCCGCAAAGCAAAATAGCGGATATGGATGAATTGGCCGCCCATTTGGATCCAGAACTCGGCTACATCACGCTTACCGGAACGGAAGTCGTCCAGAATAATGGTGACACGGTGCACGCTCTGTGGGGGGTGGCACTTGGTGACCTCGCGGCCGATGATGGCGGGTGAGCGGTCGAAGATGCGCTCGAGCCCCTGGGTAAAGTAGCGCACCCGATCGTGCTCATCCACAAATGTGACGTCCACTGGCAGGTGGGTCAGCATGAGGTTGATCTGCTCCTGGGTCAGCGCCCCGGTGGCGAGGGGGATCAGGCCCTCTGGAAGGGATTCGGCTTGCTGTGCTGAGACGGCAGCCTCTGCCTGGGGCTGGCCGGTCTGATTCATCTTGGTGTCGACATAGCCGATCTCATCTTCCTGCGCACGAATTTCAGCCCATTCCTGGTCGGAAAGCCTGTCTAAGGCGGCCGGGAAGAGGATCTTCTCTTCTTTGTAGATCATTTCGCGGATATTGTCGGCCATGCCGTCAAACAGCTCAGCGGCATCCAGGGCATCCGGTTTGGATTCGGCGATCAGGCTTCGAAAATCCTTGATCTGCGCCCGAATGTCGTTATCGACACCCCACATCACAGTGGAAGGCCCTTCGAAACCCTTCTTTTCCAAGTACGGGAAGAGGATGTTCTCCTTGCGGGAGTAGTGCTTCTCGATGGCGGCCAGGTTTTCTGTTTGCTTTCTGAGTGAATCCAGGGCATCGGGGTTGCCCTCCTGCCAGTCTTCGAGGGTATCTTCCATCGCCTCAAGCAGGCGCATGATGACTTCGTTTTCCATCCGGAAGGTGAACACGGGGTGGCCTGGCAAGGATTCGGGAGCGGGTTCTTCATCAAGGGAATCGCGGAACACGGCTACGTGCAGGTCGCACAGGGTTTGGATCTCGGCGACGGAAACACCCTCCCCGATCAGGGCACGTTCGGCTTCAGCGATCTCGCTGGCGGTGGCGCCGCTGATCACTTTTCCGAATTTTTCCTTTAACGCTTCAACCGTCTCGCCGGCATGCAGGCGCTGGATGACTTCCTTCAGGGCTTCCTTCCGCTGGCTGGCGTTATTGATATATTCACTCATGGATACCTCCGTTATATTGTTGGTCGATTGCTTATTCTGACTGCGCACCCCAGGTGACTGTGAGGGGCGCTCGAATGGCGCCGGTTGGGCAAAGAGCTTCACACTCCAGGCAATAAGTGCAGGTGAGCGGGATGTTGAAGGCCGGGCCCTGGTTGGTCATCGTCAGGGCGTCTTCCGGGCAATGGACGGCGCACAATGTGCAGCGGTTGCACAAAGAAAGGTTGATACTGGGAATGTTTGGGTCGGCCATAAGCGCTCCTGGTTTTCATTCACCCTGATGATACGACAATATGCTTCTGGGGGATACGACTTAAGTCACACAGGGCTGGGGCTGTGGGCTTGGTCAGAGGTCTTGTTCCTGTGCCACTGCCGACAAACGCTCCCGATCCAGAAGGTTGATCTGCCCCTGTTGGCGTTGGATCAGGCCGGCGGCCTCGAAATCGCGCAGCAGGCGACCGACCACATCGCGCACGGTACCGATGTGGGCTGCGATCTCATCCTGGGTCCACCCTGCCGGTGAAGGGTTGAGGTCTGCCAGTTCGATCAGGAAGCGCGCCAGCCGTGCCCGCACGGCATACAGTGATAAATCTGCAGCCAGGTCGGTTATCCTCGCCAGGCGCGCGGCCAGCAGGCGCAGCAGGAGCGCTGAAAAATCGGGATAGCGGCTGATCAGGCGGTGAAAATCAGGTGCCGACAGGACCAACAGAGTCACCTCGCTGAGGGTCTCGATGGTGGCGCGGTTGAGTTTGTCTTCTGAGAACAGCGAGATCAGGTTAATAGGATCACCCGGTGAAAAGCGCGCCAGGACCTGAACCCTGCCATCCTGGTTCATGCGTATCGCCCTGGCTTCCCCTGATTGGAGAAAATAGCCGTGTTCCGCGGGCAAGCCTTCAACCAGCAAGGTGCAGCCTGCCGGAAGTTGGCGTGCGAAGGCACAGCGGGAAATGGCCAGGCGTGTGTCAGGCTGGAGGGTTGAGAACAGGGAGATTGTGCTTAAGGCTTCGGGTTCCATGGTATGCCGGATGAACCATTTGTCTGATTTGTTGGTTAAGTCAATTTTACCAGCCCAGTATGCGTTTATAATAAGGAAATGACCACTGGAAACGGCGAACTGAGGAAATAATAATGAAACATGAAGCGTATCATGAGAAAATTGAATCTCTGCTCAAGCAAATGACGTTGTCGGAAAAAGTCGACCTGCTTTCCGGTATGAATAAATGGTATACCGTCCCGATTGAGCGGTTAGGGATCCCATCCGTGGTGATGACCGATGGTCCCCATGGCATTCGCACCGAGGGGCACGGGTCGAACCGCATCGTCGGGACAGCCACGGCTTACCCGCCTGGTGTGGCCATGGCTTCCACATGGAACAGAGCGTTGATCGAGCGCATGGGCGTCGGGCTGGCAGAAGAAACCCGGCAAATGGGCTGCCACATCATATTGGGTCCCTGCGTTAATATTGTCCGGTCGCCGCTGGGCGGGCGCAACTTTGAAACCTTCTCTGAGGACCCCTACCTGGCAGGGCAGATTGGTGTAGCGTATGTTAAAGGTGTGCAGAGCCAGCGCATCGGGGTCTCGTTGAAGCATTACGCGGCCAATAACCAGGAAATTGAACGTTTTAGAGGCAATTCCGTGGTGGATGAACGGACACTGCGGGAAATTTACCTGCCAGCCTTTGAAACTGTGGTCAAAGAGGCTCAGCCCTGGACGGTGATGTGCTCATATAACCGTCTCAATGGCACCTACGCCAGTGAGCATGAAGTCTTGCTGCGCGAGATCCTCAAAGACGAATGGGGCTTTGATGGGGTGGTGGTCTCGGACTGGGGTGCTGTGCATGATATTTACAATCCCGTCCAGGCCGGGCTGGACCTCGAAATGCCCGGGCCTGCGCGCTATTTCGGCCAGGCTCTGGAGGCGGCTGTGGGCACCTGGCAGGTCGATGAGCGGCGGGTCGACGATGCAGTCCGCCGGATGCTGGGCTTGCTGTTCCGGGCAGGCGTGATGGGGGACGCTGATTTGCCAGAGGGGAGCGGGGATTCCCCGGCACACCGCATGCTGGCACGTGAAGTCGCCAATGAGTCGATGGTGCTGCTGAAAAATGAGGGCAACCGCTTACCGTTTGACAGGTCCCAGATCAAAAAGCTGGCGGTGATCGGCCTGAATGCGGTCTCGGTGGTTAGCGGGGGCGGCAGTTCACGCGTGGACCCGCACCATTGGGCCACACCGATGGAAGGGCTGCGCGCGAAACTCTGCACTGAAATGGAAATATGCTATGAGCCGGGCTACGACAACCGCAGCAACCCCAGAACGGTGGAGAAGGAGCGCTTCACCCACCCGGATGGTCAGACACAGGGTTTGCAGGCAGAGTTGTTCAATAACCTTGATTTGTCAGGTCAACCGGCCGTCACCCGGGTGGATACCCAGATCGAGAACTGGTGGGGCGGCGGGGGCCCGGCTACCGGGGTGATCGATACCAAGCATTTCAGCATTCGCTGGACGGGGAGCTTTACCCCGTCAGAGTCGGGTGAGACCCAATTCTTCCTGAGCAATACCGGGACTGCCCGTGTCTGGCTGGATGGCGAGCTGATCCTGGATAACGACGTGGGATTGCGAACCTCAACCGCTTCAGACCATGGGAGCATGGCGGCCAGGGCTGTGCTCAAGCTCGAAAAGGGCAGGGCGTATGCTTTCAGGGCGGAGTACATCAGCGGGGAGCAGAACCCCTTTGCCCTGGTCCATTTCTCGTATAAACCTGCCCTGGGCGTCGAGGGCGATCTGCTTGAACGGGCTGTCTCCCTGGCAAAGGACTGCGATGCGGCCATCATCGTAGCAGGGCTGTCGGATACCTTCGAGAGCGAGGGCTACGACCGGCCGGATATGGACCTGCCGGGTGACCAGGACGCGCTAATCCGTGCAGTAGCACAGGCAAACCCCAATACAGTGGTGGTGGTCAACGCGGGGGCACCCGTTGTGATGGATTGGACGGAGGCGGTTGATGCGGTGCTGCTGGCTTACTACCCCGGTCAGGAGGGCGGGCACGCCCTGGCAGATATCCTGTTTGGCGATGTGAACCCATCGGGTAAGCTGACCGTCACCTTCCCCAAACGTTTGGAGGATAACCCGGCGTATATCAATTACCCCGGTTTGAAGGACGTCTATTACGGCGAGCGGATTTTTGTCGGCTACCGCTATTATGAAAAGAAAGATGTTCAGCCTTTATTCCCCTTCGGGCACGGGCTGAGCTACACTCGCTTTGCATACAGCGGCTTGAAATGGCCAGAGCAGGTCGAGACCGGTCAGGACTTCGAGGTGTCGCTGACGGTGGAAAACATTGGGGATGTAGCAGGCCAGGAGGTGGTGCAGTTTTACATCCGGGATATGGAGGCCACCCTGATGCGGCCGATCAAAGAGCTGAAGGGGTTTGAAAAGGTGTATCTGGCACCTGGGGAGAAAACTGTGGTGACCTTCACGCTGACACCGCGCGCCCTATCTTATTACGATCCGCATCTCCCGGGCTGGGTGGCCGAGCCAGGCGAATTTGAGGTGCTGGTTGGCGCCAGTTCGCAGGACATCCGTCTACGTGGAGGCTTTGCGCTGCATTAATCTCAGCAGGGGCACGGTAAATAGTGCCCCAACACTCACCAGCGCGCGTGATGATCTTCTGCCCAGCCGATGGCATCTGCAACCTGGACGGGTTCACCATGATCCGGTTTGAGGGTGCCTGAAAAGCGGCCGATCATCTGGTGCACTTCAGAGGTGATCACGAGGGCATCGGTTTTGGCCACCCGCTCATAAAAAGGCGTGAAGTTGAGGTCCACTCGGTCTGTCACCGTTGTGCGCAGGTGCCAGGGTGCCATGTAATCGGTGTTGACATACTCAAAAATGATGTCTTCGCTGAGCTTGGTGAGCCTGCCATCGATGCACAGTGCGTTTTCGTTCATCCCGGTGCCATCGGTCCACCCGGCACCGAGGTTGACCCCCACCGTCCGGCCGTCGGGCAGACGTATTGAGAAGCTTGACCAGTTCCAAAAGCTCTGAAAAGGCCAGATGCCGCGGCCAAAATCCAGGCAGGCAAAGGTGTTTTGCCGGTCAAAAGCCACCTTTTCATCACCCCAGACCAGCGTGCCCTCCGTGGGGAGCGTGTTCTGCTTGCTGGTGAACTGGAACCGCTTTTGCGACCAGGGGATGACGACGTTCAGGGTCTCATGGCCGGCTGGGCGATGGACGAAAAATTCTGCTCTTAACGGCTTGCCTGCAAAATCGGGGCAGGCGACTGTTAACAGTGTGCCCTGATCGGTGGTATGCATCGCCATCGGCATGGCTGGATCGCTGTAGGTCACATCGCCATATACCTGTGGCGGAAGATGACAACCCGCGCCAAAGGGTTTGAGGAGGGTCTTCTCAGCAAAAGTTTGGGTTTCAAAATCAAGGAAGTAAATGAAGGGCAGACCCAAGTAATCGATATTGGAAAGGGTCACCGAAAAAAGGTGGGTCGGGCTGACGATGGCCCAGTAACTCCAGCGTTTCTTGCGGGGCCAATGGCCGCTCAGGTTGCAGTTGTGCAAGGGCTGGCGGGACCATCCGACAGCGCTGGGGTTGAGGTTACCGTGCAGGTCGCATAGCTGGACGGGTTCAGTCAATTCCGGTTCAGGGATAAGTGAAGACATGCAACCCTCCTAAGGGGATGATCCGCCTTCCTGAGGTGCGTAAGGGCGGGTGTCGACGGACTGAAAGGATTTCAGGCGAAAATTCAGGTCGGCTTCGGCTTGACGCAGCAAGCTGTCAAAGGTGTTTTCCAGGGCGGTGTTAGCCCCGCGGATCTGGAAGATTACATCCGCAGCCCACTGGATGTATTCCTGGCGCCTGGTGAGGTCCCAACCATTCGGTGGTGTATGCAGGATATCACGACAGTTGACGATCTTATCGCCGAATTTGATGATCCTGGCCGGGTAGGAGAGCTGAGGTGCATGGATGACCTGGAGCCACTTTCTAAGCTGTTTGTTGAGGGATTTGTTGTCAGTGACCTCAAGGACGATCGCCAGGACCTCCTCGCCAAATTGGGCCTGGATTTCATCTGCGGTGGTAGATGTGTCTTCAATCGTGTCGTGCAGGATGGCGGCAGTTAAGATGACCTGATCGGTGACCTGGCCGGTTGTGTAAATCTCCCGGGCGACCGCCAGGGGATGGGAAACGTAGGGAGAGGCGCTGTGATCCTTGCGAACCTGGCCGTGATGTTTAAGGACGGCAAAAATGGCTGCATCCAGGATCACATCAAGGTTGAAAGTTGGGCACATGTTTCTCCCGTACGGTGCGGATTCGAAACAAAAAAGGTGCAGAAACTTCTGCACCTGTGTGATTTTGAGACGAATTAATCTCGTAAACGCAGCTCGATGATGGCGCCATTGGCCACTTTGCGCATTTCGAACTCGCGGCCGTGGCCTTTGACCAGCTGGCTGAGCTGCCGGTGGCCAAATGAGCGGGGATCAAACCCGGGATCGATCCTGCGGAGGGCGGTACCCACCTCGGAGAGGCGGGTCCAGCCGTCGTCATCGGGGCCGACCATGTCGATCGCCTGGCTGACGAGCTCGACCAGCTCGCGTTCCTGCTGGCTGAGGTGATTGACTTTATGCGTCCTGCCGCCCCCGTTATTCTGGCTTTTGCGCTTGAGGTTTTCGGTGTAGATGAACACGTTGCAGGCGCTCACAAAGGCGCGGGGCGTGTTCTTTTTGCCGATGCCGACCACCAGCAAGCCGCTTTCCCGGATACGGGTAGCCAAACGGGTGTAATCACTGTCGCTTGAGACCAGGCAAAACCCTTCCACCTGGTCGGAATGCAAAATGTCCATAGCGTCAATGATCATGGCGCTGTCGGTGGCATTCTTTCCGACGCTGTAGCGGAATTGCTGGATGGGCTGGAAGGCGTGGATGTTTAAGATGTCCTTCCAGGAATTCATGTTAGGAGTGGTCCAATCGCCATACACCCGGCGGATGGTGGCGTTGCCGAATTTCCCCGCTTCGACCAGGATCTGCTCGATCAGGGAAGCCTGCGCGTTATCGCCATCGATCAGGATGGCGACTCGGCGGTCAATGTCTTCAATTTTCTCTGTTGGTATTTGGTTTGTTCTTGCCATACTTGAATTATACCTAATCTTTGATGATCGGGCTTTGAACGCCCTTTTACTTTAATAAATCATCCTTATTTGAAATTATTTCCACCCAGGATTGTAACCGGCGTAACCCCTAAAGTCAATCAAAGGGGTGAGGTGAGGTTTATTCAGGCAAGCTGTTTCTTCTTCGGGCGTGCCCCTGTGACCCGCGTGAAAGGAGATGATGTGAGTGCATCACGGGAAAATTGGATTTACAGACAGGCCGTCTGCTTCTCGTTGATAGCTCCGCTGATCGGAGAGAAAAAACGCAACCGGGGGGCACTTTCGACAGGTCGAGGTGCCTCCCCGGTGGGTAGCCAGAAAACTAATGGGTTGTGAGGCTTAGGACCGCCAGGGATAATTCTTGGCGTAATAGTCTTGGTGGTATTCCTCTGCCACATAGAATTCTTCGGCTGGAGTGATGAGGGTTACGATGGGGTAGCGGTATTTTCCGGACCGCTCCAGTTCGGCTTTGACCTGCTGGGCGATCTTGCGCTGCTCCTCGTCGTGATAAAAGATGACTGAGCGGTATTGTGAGCCCACATCCAGTCCCTGCCGGTTGGGGGTGGTGGGGTCGTGCAGGTCAAAGAAGGCCATCACCAGATCCTGGTAGGTAACCTTTTCAGGGTCAAAGGTGACCCTGACAGCCTCTGCATGGCCGGTTTTATCCGAGCACACCATGCGGTAGGTGGGGTTTTCAACCTTGCCGCCCATGTAGCCGACCACGGTATCAATCACACCGGGGATGTTATTGAAATTGGCTTCAACGCCCCAAAAACACCCCGCAGCAAAGGTCGCGATGTGTTGAGTCATTTACTCACCTCCTGGTCTTTTTCTGGTTTGAAGATTAAGGACACGGAATTGATGCAGTAGCGCAGCCCGGTGGGTTTTGGTCCGTCATTGAAGACATGGCCCAGATGGGCATCGCAGCGTGCGCAGGCGATTTCTGTGCGCCGCATACCGTAGCTGTGGTCGTCGTAATACGCGATATGCGCTTCGTTTACGGGCGCAAAAAAACTCGGCCAGCCGGTACCGGAAGTGAACTTGGCATCTGAGTTGAACAAGGGTAGGTCGCAGCATACGCAATGATAGGTGCCCGGCTGTTTGTGGTCATAAAACATACCGCAGAAGGGCGGTTCGGTCCCTTTACGGCGAGTGATTTCGTATTGCTCCTGGGTGAGCTGAGCACGCCATTCAGCATCAGTTTTGTGGATTTTCTCAAGCATGGTTTGCTCCTGTGTTGTTTGATTATCTCTATTTTACCCTAAACAGGATAAATAACACATAAATTGTCCAATATTCTTATACAAAAATTATACAACACCGGCCTATTTGCGTGAAACTGTTGCGTTTTCCCGGTTACCAACTTACTTGCTTGGGCTTGCGGCAGGCCAGGCTGATTGTGACTGCCTTAATCCTGGCAGATGAGGCAACTTATGATGTGATGAATGTCACATTGACAGGCGGCACCTTAAGGTTTATCATCAACTAAGTTTATATGCAAACATCTATATATATATCCTGATGAATATGCGCGATTATCAATCTACTGCCCAGATATTTCAAGTGCTTTCACACCCGGTGCGCCTGCAGATCCTGGCGGCCTTACGTGAGCAAGCCTGCTGTGTGTGCCACTTGCAAGCCCTTACCCTCAGACCGCAGGCCTATGTCTCACAACAGCTAAAGGTATTGCGCGATGCTGGCATGGTCAGCGATGAAAAAGAAGGGCAAAACGTCTATTACCAGCTGAGCAGTTCCACAGTCGAGGCCGTGCTGAACGAGGTAATCGGTCCTGATCGGCCCAAGGCGGCCATTGATGACTGCAATTGCCCAAAGTGTGTGGGTGAATAGGGCAGAACATACCAACCTGATATGCTGCAATTAAAGGAGCTCATTTGAACATCACCACGTACATTGTTGACCTGCTGCAATCCGGTTTTGGCGGGCTGGGAGCCTATTTGGCTGCCCATGTTTTATTGTGCCTGCTGCCCGCATTTTTTATTGCGGGTGCCCTGGCAGCCTTAATGCCCAAAGAAGCGATCACCCGTTACCTGGGCCGTGATGCCAACAAATGGGTGTCTTATCCCGCCTCCGCCCTGGGGGGGTTCTTTTTAGCGGTATGTTCCTGCACAATCATGCCCTTGTTTGCTAGCATTCATAAAAAGGGTGCCGGTCTCGGGCCGGCGATCACCTTCTTGTTTGTGGGCCCGGCAGTGAATATCCTGGCGATCTCCTTCACGGGCGTGCAGATCGGCCTGGATATCGCCCTGGCTCGGATCATCCTCTCGATGGTGTTTGGAATCCTGATCGGCTTGCTGATGGCCTGGCTATTTCGGAAGGACGACCGGGATCACGCTGCCAACACAGCCAATCAAAACCCGTTTGCCGCCAGCGCAAAGGTGCCCGTGCACACAGTGGTTTTCTTTTTGCTCTTGCTGGGGACGCTGCTGGCCGGGACGCTGCAAATCGGGTTGTTCCGTGATGTTTTTTATGAATTTTCCCTGCCTGGCAGCTGGGCTGCTGATGTGCAGGGCTTGTTGCACAGGCTGATCCCGCCCGACGCCGGCATGGGCATCGAGAGCATCTCTGTGCACGGCTTATTTTTGATCGGCTTCCTGCTGCTGATTGCCCTGGCGGCGATCAAAGGGTTCAAAGACATTTACAGCGGCTTTAACACCTGGACTTATGTGGCTTTAGGGCTGATCACGCTGACGCTGCTGTTTGCCTCGGTATCGTTTACCATTGGCACCGACGGCCTGGTAATCGGGCTGAACGGCCGGCTGGTGGCGGAGATCTTACTCCTGGGTGCCATCTGGTGGCTGAGCTCGCGCTACTTCAGCGCAGGTGAACGGCAGGAATGGCTGTGGGAGACCTGGCGTTTTGTGAAGCAAATCTTCCCGCTGCTGCTGGTTGGTGTCTTCCTGGCATCGATTGCCCGTACCCTGATCCCGCCTGTGTGGATCCAAACACTGGCGGGCAGGAATACTGTGTGGGCAAATTTCGCCGCCGTGGTCTTTGGCGTGTTCATGTACTTCCCCACTTTGGTCGAGGTCCCGGTAGCGCAGACCTTCCTGTCCCTGGGGATGCACAGGGGTCCGCTGCTGGCTTACCTGCTGGCCGACCCAGAGCTCAGCATTCAATCGATTTTGATCACAAATACGGTCATCGGAAAGAAGAAGACGGCTGTGTACGTAGCGCTGGTTGCGGTGTTCAGCACACTGTCGGGATTGATTTTTGGTTGGTTTATTCAATAACATCATTTAAGGAGTAGAACAGATGGAAATCAAAATTTTAGGCGGGGGCTGCCCCAAATGTGAACGGTTAGAAGCGGTTACACGGGACGTGGTTGCCGAACTGGGTATCGAAGCGAACTTTTACAAGGTCAAAGCGCTCCCTGAAATTATGAAGTACGACATTGTGAGCACGCCGGCTCTGGTGGTTGACGAACAGGTGCTGTGCAATGGCCGCATCCCTGCCCGCGATGAGGTTAAAACCTGGCTATCGCGCGGCATTTAGCATTGTTGTTACACGTTGTGGGCAAGTAGCTGAAAAATTGGGCAGCTCGGGTTACGGCCGGAAAACTGCTCAAAATGGAAGTTCGCCAAACATCCGTTTACCCCCTTTGCTTTAAACGCATGGGGGTTGATATTTTTGAAACCCCGTAATTATGAAATCTGAACTTTTGGTCAGGCCTCACTTGAATCTTGGTTAGCCAAGTGTGCCGGGTCAGCGACGATGAGCACAAACAGCAGGGCCGCCGCCCAGCGCAGGACGGTTGATGCCAGGGTCACGCCGATGAAATCTATCCTGGGAATCAGGAAGGAACCCAGGGCTGCGCCGCCTGCCAGAGAGAGGGTTACAACGATCTGGTAGTATGCGGAAAAACGGGCGCGTTGTTCGGATGGCGTCTGCATGAGCAGGTTGTTAAAGCTGACCAGGTTGAAACCGCCCCAAAACAGTCCGCCCAGGATTTGGATCAGGATCACCTGCCAGTATTGTTTTACCCAAATGCCCCACAAGAGCGGCAATATCGGGATCAGGGCCAGAAAACCGATCGTGACGATGCGGTTTCCCCATTTATCCGAAAGCAAGCCCACCTGCCTTTGTACAAGCATATTGGCAGCCGTGTTGACGACTGTGGCCACGCCGATCATCGCGGCGGTGAGATTGAGCGTATCCACCATATACACACTGAAGAATGGTGCTGCAACGTTGATGCTGAAATTCCACACGGCAACATAGATCGCAAATCGGATGAAGTGCGGATGAGATTTCAGGGAGGATAAAACGTCTTTGAGGTCCTGGGTGAAGGTACGTTCTGCCGGTGGGGCTGGGTCCGGTTTGGGCGTGTTTATGGCACGCGGGTCTCTCAGGCGGGCGAAAAATGTGATCGAGACGGCCCCAAACAGGGCAGCCAGGAGGTAGGCCAGTTGATACCCCAGGGGTTCCCCAATCTGCGTGATCGCTTCACCGATGATCAGGGCAATCAGGATGCCCGCCAGACCCATGATGAAATTGCGGGAGCCAAAATACCGCCCGCGGCCTTCGATGGGGACAATATCACCCGTCAGGGCGATCCATCCGGGATAAGCAAAGTTGTTGGCGGCGTCACGCAGCAAGGCCAGGCCCAGGGTGATCCACACCAGGGCAGATGATCCCCCCAGGAAAAATGGGAGGATGGCCATCAACAGTACCATCACACGGCTGGCAATTGCGCCTTTGACGGTGATGGCTTTTCGCTGGCCTGTGTGTTCGACGAGAAAAGCGGCGGGCAGCAGCAATAGGGCATCAACCAGGTTGGTGAAGGAACTGAGAAAGCCGATCTGCTGGCGGGTGACCCCGAGGGTCAGCAAGTAGATGGTCAGATAGGTGAGGATGATCTTATCGCTGGCTGCTGCGAACAAGCCATCATAGAAGAACAAGGTCAGGTTACGCTGCTGGCGGGTTGAGAGGGAAGCCGCCCATGCGCCGCCCCAGGTGAAGCGTGTAATTCTCCTGCGGAGGCCAGCCCATTGGACGTGTAGTTTATCGAGGTTCATCAGTAGGGGAGATGGGTCATTGTTTGATATAAATGGGCATATCCAGCACGAAGACGGTGACAGCATGCTGGTTGGGTGCCTGCGGTGCGCAATGTTGCTCAAGGAGGCGGATGACATGCGGCACCTGGTCAGACTCGACACCGATCAACAGGGTGACATTGCCGGAACGGAGAAAACCCCCTGCGCTTGAGAGGCGGGTAACTGTGAAGCCGTGTTTGGTAAGGGCTTCGATGGCATCGCCGCTGTCTTTTTCATGAAGGATGGCATTGATGAGCTTCACAGCAAGCCTCAAATCTGTTCAAAGTGTTCAACCGGCATGCCATACAGCGTTGCACCGCCCTCAAGGGATTCGATCACGGGAATTCGGCCGAGCTCGCTGATGCCGCGCATCTGTACCGGGATCAATTTGCGATAAGGCTGGCAATATTTTTCAACCAATTTCTGGAGTGTATCCATGCGGGTGTGGTTTAACCCCATCAGGAGGCACACCGTCGGTTCGTGGAACAGGCTGCTGGTGCTATCGATGACAGTAAAGTAAAAAAGTTGTTTGTTCAGGTTCGCCATCAGCTTTTTCGAGTGAGATTGCGAAACGATGATCAGAACCAGGAGGTCAATTTCACGCTTTGGCATGGTGTGTCCTTTAACAAACCGAATTCATCATCTTTATTCTACAATAAAACTCACGCAAGCAGGAAGGCGAAGGCGTTGAAGGTCAGAATATCGTGGCCACCATCATTTCTGGCAGCATAAAGAAAAAATCCCGGACGCTGATTCGCGCCCGGGACGGGTTATTCACAGGCTTAAGAATCCTGAGGGGTTGATTTACCGTCGCCAATGCCGCGCGGTACCCATTTCTCCGACTTTTCACGCAGACGGTGAACCTCACCGCCGCGTTGGTGGAGACGGTCGAACCCTTCCGGTTTGATCAACATCGCTTCACCGTCCAGCAAACCAGCGACGCCGCTCTGCCCCGGTTCAAGCATTTCATGTTTGTAGGGTGCTACCAGGGTTGGGTCGATCGGTTCGTAATCCTGCGGTTCGACATAGGTGGTGATGTAGCCTTCATAATTGCGCAGGACGACTTTGCTGTCTGAATAGCTTAGAATGTAATTTGGCGCCAGGGGGATCTTTCCGCCGCCGCCGGGGGCATCCACAACGTAGGTGGGTACAGCAAACCCGGAGGTGTGCCCGCGCAAGGCTTCCAGAATTTCAATCCCTTTGCCGATGGGCGTGCGGAAATGGCCTGCGCCGTGGACGAGATCGCATTGATACAGGTAATAAGGCCTGACACGGATGCGCACCAGGTCGTGCACCAATTTGCGCTGAATGTTCGGGTCATCGTTGACGCCGGCCAACAGCACGGCTTGATTGCCGAGAGGGATGCCGGCCCGGGTCAGTTTGTCGCAAGCCTGTGCCAGTTCGGCCGTGATCTCGTTGGGGTGGTTGACATGGATGTTGAGCCACACCGGGTGGAACTTCTGGAGCATCTCGCACAATTCATCGGTGATGCGCTGCGGGATGAAGACGGGCACGCGCGAACCAATCCGGACGATTTCAATGTGGGGGATTTCCCGCAGTGCAGTCAGCAAACGCTCGAGGACTTTGGGTGCCAGGGTGAGCGGGTCGCCCCCTGACAGGAGCACGTCGCGCACCTGGGGCGTCGCCCTGAGGTAAGCGAGCTGGGCTTCGAAATCTTTTGATGAAAAGGACTGGGTGGGGTCGCCTACAATGCGGGAGCGCGTGCAGTACCGGCAGTAACTGGCGCACTGTGTGGTCACCAGCATCAAAACCCGGTCCGGATAGCGATGCACCAGTCCGGGCACCGGGGAATGGGCGTCTTCTGCGAGGGAATCTTCCATTTCGCCTGTGAAGGGCACGATCTCTCCCGCCGTCGGTAGGATCTGTCTCCGAATGGGGTCGAGGGGGTTGTCCGGGTCGATCAGGGAGGCAAAATACGGCGTGATATCCACCCTGAACAGGTCGCGTTGATTGAGTGCCTGGCGTTCGCTCTCGGTCAGGGTGAGGATTTGCTCGAAATCTTCAATCGAGTTTAACCGATGGCTGAGCTGCCAGCGCCAATCGGCCCATTTTTCCTCAGGGATGTTTGCAAAGGCTGGCGCTCGTTTTGAGGGAAATGATTGCATCGATTACTCCTTTCAGCAGGTGTGTTTTCGTTTAAGTTCTGTACCCAGGCCCGGTTTGCGCTGTCTATTCAGAGGGTAAGCCCGAGAGGCCGATCACTCGTTGAACATGGCGCCCACGCTGCGCCCCTGGTTAGCCCGCAGAATAACTTCACCCAGCAGTTCGCTGATTGAGAGCACCACCAGGCGATCTCCAAACAGGGCGCGCTTTTCAGGTGAAATGGGGATGGTGTTGGTCGTGATGAACTGGGAAACCGGGCACTCTGCCAGGCGTTGAGCGGCATTTTCCGAGAGGACGGGATGGACGAAAACCATGTAAATGTTGCGCGCATGGTGTTGCTTTAATATCTCGACTGCGTGCACCATGGAACCACCGGTGTTAACCTCGTCGTCAACCAGGATGACATCCCGGTCTTTGACATCGCCGATCACAGTCATCGAGACGGGGTTGTTGATATCCGCCGTGCGCATTTTCTCGATGAAGGCCAGGCCGGTGTGTAGAAGCTCGGCATAGGTGCGCCCTTTCTTTGCAAACCCCAGATCGGCTGTGACCACAACCGGGTTTTGGAGGCCGGGGGCAATTTTAAGCAGGTAATTTTTAAGGATATGGAACCCGCGTAAAACATCACCGGGTATCGAGAAGAACCCCTGGATTTGGCCGGCATGCAGGTCGAAGGTCATATAGCGGTCTGCACCGGCGATCTGGATCATATCCGCAACCAGGCGGGCGGTGATGGGCACACGCGGCTTGTCTTTCTTGTCTGAGCGGCCGTAGCACAGGTAGGGTACAACTGCCGTGATGCGGCCAGCCGAGTCCAGCTTGAGGGTTTGAATCAGAATCAGCAGTTCCATCAGGTTTTCGTGGACTGGCGATGCTGTGGACTGGATTACGTAGCAGTCTTGACCCCGCACACTGTTGTGCAGTTTCACGAACAGGTTCTCATTGGGATATTTGAGGATGTCACGGCCGCATAGGGGCTTACCGAGGTATTTGGAAATTTCATTCGAAAGCTCAGGCGATGCTGTGCCTGCAAACAACTTGATGTTTCCGTAGAGAAAATCGTGATGCATGTTTGGTGTTGGCATTAATCTTCAGTCCTTGTTAATCAGTTTTGGTGATGTTGTGCGGCATTTTTCCCCACTCCTCTTTGAGCACGCTCATCAGGTGTACATCATAATAGCGGCCGTGCTGGTAATGCGCCTGACGGAACTTCCCCTCGTAAACAAAACCGGCTTTTTCGTAAGCGCGAATCCCACGCTGGTTTTTATCGTAGACCTGCAGCCAAATCCGGTTGAGATTGAGGGTGTTAAAGCCATGCTCGAGCAGCAGTTGCATGGTTTCCGTCCCAAAGCCGCGGTTCCAGAAGGCCTTTTCCCCGATCATGATGCCAACCTCAGAGGCGCGGTTGCGCCAGTCGATGCTGAGAAATTGGCACGTGCCGATGGCTTGCCATGTGCCGTCCGGTGCGTCCGGTTTGGTTTCAATCACAAAGACATGTTCGCTGGGATGTTGAGCGAGCATATTCTCGTACCAGCGCTCTTCCTCAACCCGGGACATGGGTGAAACCAGCATGAGGTTTTCAGTGACTTCAGGATCGTTGACCCAGCGCAAAAAACCATCGATGTCGGCTTTTTCGGCCGCCCTCAAGCGGATCCTTTTACTGAAGAGATGAGGCATGACGATGGTTTCCTTTCAATGCGGCGGGCTTATGGCGTCAGACGGGTAGGCCCGCGGAAGATAAACACAGCTTCCCGGATATTGGATAAGTTCAGCAGGATCATCAGATACCGGCTGAGCCCAAACCCAAAACCGCCGTGCGGTGGCGTGCCAAAGCGGAAATAATTCAGGTAATTCTGGATGATCTCCAATGAGAGACCTTTTTCGAGGGCTTGTGCTTTGAGGACTTCATAGCGGTGTTCCCGCTGCGCGCCGGTGGCGACTTCCAGACCCTTGCCAAGCAGGTCGAAACTGCGCGTCAGCCCCGGGTTCTCTGGATGGAGCATGTGGTAGAAGGGGCGGGCTTCGAACGGCCAATCGGTGACGAAGACATAATCGTGGCCCTGGGTCTCTTTGAAGTGGGCGCCAATTGCCCGTTCTGCGCCGGGGTCGAGGTCATGTTTCTTCTCAGGCGGAAGCTTATATCCGATTTCCTTGAGAAGCTCGTGGGCTTCCGCCATGGTGATGCGCGGGAAGGGCACTGCAGGCACCTCAAGGGTGACATCCAGCAATGCTTCGATCTCCGGCCCATGCTTTTCGATCACCTTTTGCTGGGTGTAAGCCAGCCAGCGTTCCATGGTTGACATCACATCTTCGTGGGAGCCGATCCACGACATTTCCATATCCACACCGGTGAACTCGGTCATGTGCCGGGATGTGAAGGATGGGTCTGCCCGGAAAACCGGCCCGAACTCAAACACCCGCTCAAAGCCGGCGGCCATGGCCATCTGTTTGTAAAATTGCGGCGATTGGGCAAGGTAAGCCGTGGTCTCAAAGTAGGGCAGGCTGAAAAGCTCTGCGCCGCTTTCGCTGGGCATACCCATGATTTTTGGCGAATGGATCTCGACAAAATTGTTGTCCAGCCAGAAGGTGCGCATGGCTTGCTCTGCCGTGGTCTGGACGTTGAAAATCAGCTGGTTGACATCCCTGCGGAGGTCGAGGTAGCGCCAATCGAGGCGAAAATCCTGCTCGGGGAGGTATTCGCCGAAGGGCTCGAAGGGCAGGGGCACCTCAGCCGCGTTTTCGACCACGAGATCCTCAAGCTGGACTTCAATGCCCCCCAACTTCACGATCTCATTGGCGACGACCTTCCCGGTGAGGGTGAGGGCAGATTCCGTCCCCAAGCCGGAGATGGTTTCAGCCAGTTGCAGGTTCCCCTTCTTAAAATGCGCTACCTGCACCAGCCCGGTGCGGTCTCGGATAATCAGAAACTGCATATTTTTCTGATCTCGCAGGGTGTGCAGCCATCCCTGCACGGTGACCTGTTCGTCGATGTGCTTTGTGAGATCTTTAATGAGGGTACGGTTCATCGGGTTCTTCTCCTGTAGTTAAGCAAATAAGCTCATGATAATGATTGCATCAGTGCAATTTTATATTAGTTTCTCTACGGCCTCAACCGGGCTGTATTTACGTTGGATCACATCCGCCAGAACCTGCTCAAACTGGTTATGGTCACGCGTCTGTTGCCAGTTGGCCACCAGGGTGTCTCTGATCAAGGCTTCCAGGTCGCGGCGCAGGCGTGCTGCTTCTTTTTGCTGCCATAAACCGCTTTGTTTGAGGTAGCGGGCATGGCGGTGAATGTCTTCGATTACTGCCTGGACGCCTTTGCCTTCGGTGGCAATCACGGTGTGCACAGGTGGATCCCAGATTGTTTCCGCAGGGCTTGCAGAAGTTGACCGCACCTCTGATTGCTTTGAGATGTGCTTTCCCTGTGTGCCGCGGGATTGTCCCTGAGCCATCTCGAGCATCACCCGCAAGGCACGGGCGGTGTTGTCCGCTCCGGCGCGGTCGGCCTTGTTGACGATGAGGATATCGGCAATTTCGAGGATCCCGGCCTTGATGGCCTGGATATCATCACCCAGGCCGGGCGCTTCAACCACCAGGACGGTGTGCGCCAGGCTGGCAATATCGACCTCAGCCTGGCCGGCACCCACGGTTTCGATAATGATCAGGTCAAAGCCGGCACTATCCAGCAGCGTCACAAAGGCTGCCGTGCTGTGTGCTAACCCGCCCAAAGCGCCCCGCGAGGCCATGGAGCGGATGAAGATGCCCTCATCACCGGCCAAATCGGCCATACGGATGCGGTCACCGAGCAGCGCGCCGCCAGAGAAAGGGCTGGATGGGTCGACGGCGATGATGGCCACCTGGGGCGGATGGTGCGGATGCCCTGACTGGCGGATGTTTTTGGCGAGCTGGTTAACCAGGGTGCTCTTCCCTGTGCCAGGGGCACCGGTCACGCCGACCAGGTGAGCCTGCCCGGTGAAGGGAAACAGCGCAGTGAGCAGTTTATGGCTTTCGGGCTGGCCGTTCTCAACAGCGGTCAGCGCGCGGGATAAGGCCAGCCGATCACCCTGTCGGATTGCGATCGGGTCAGGTTTCGGCATGATCAATCAGCTGGCTTGTGGGCGGCTTGGTGGATATCCTCGATAACGGTCTGGGTGTCGGTGCCCGGGCCATACACGGCATACACGCCCAGATCGAGCAAATTGGGGATATCGGGTTTGGGTATGATCCCACCGACGAATACTTTGACATCTGATAAGCCTGACTGGCGCAGTTTTTCCATGATAGCCGGGACGAGTGCGTTATGGGCTCCCGAGAGGATGGACAGACCAACCACATCCACATCTTCCTGGAGGGCGGCCTCCGCGATCATGTCAGGCGTCTGGCGGAGCCCGGTATAGATCACCTCCATACCGGCATCCCGCAAAGCCCGGGCGACCACTTTCGCACCCCGGTCATGCCCGTCCAGGCCTGGTTTTGCAATCAGCACTCGAATTGTGTTCTCCGTCATTTATGTCTCCGTTTGGTGTGATTCCCTCCTGATTATACCGCGTTCACCGGGGTAATTTTACGTTTCAGCACGTAAAACTGGCTGCCAACTTGCCATAAGCGCACAGATTAACTAAAATTAATCCTGTGCCAATTTGTTTTAGTGAAAGATAAGCCAATGCCAAAGGAAACGCAATCCCGCCCCCGATTGACCGCCCTTTTAACTGTACTTTTGCTGATGCAAGCCCCGCTGCTGGTCTTTTTGGGTTTAAATTTGCTCACCAACCAGTGGACTTTTCTGACATCATGGTCGTCGTTTTGGGCTGAATTTGAGGCCGCTTTTACCCTGGTTCAATCACCCGGGCAGATTGCCGCGGATGATGTCCTGTTTTACGATGTGATCGCTTTTGCCGTTCTGGCGTCCTCTGCGGCGATGGTGTTGATCGCAGGGGTGACCTTTCACCGGGGTGTCGCCATCTCCTGGGTTTTGGGGCTGCTGGCCCAAATCGGGACGCTTGTGAGCGGCCTGGGGCTGTACTTCATCCATAAGCCTCCACAAGCCTACTGGCTGTTGGTGATGGGTGTCGTCATGGTCTTATACCTGAATTACGGCGATGTGTCGCAATGGTTCTTGCAACCCGCAGCCAGCGCAGAGGAGGATCTCTATGCCTGAGTTAGATCATGCTTCTCTGTTGAAACGGTTTGAGCCCATCCTGAAGTTCACCGAGGGTGAGCGCTTTTTCCCGTATAACGTGGCGGATTACGTTGAAAGGGCCAGCTTGTGGGCTAAATCACCAAAACTGCCTCCCGAGGAGATCCTTCCTGAGGAAGCGCTTGATCTGGAAAGGTTGGGCCAGCTAAGATTGGAAGGCGCCAAAAAGGTGCACTATTTGCAGTTCATCTCACCGATGAATTTGGCGGAGATGGCTGAGTTCCGGTTCAATGAGCTGCGTGAAGCGCTGAAAAAGCGAAAATTCAAGCCCTCCCGCAGCAGGCTGGCCCGGGTGGGCTTTTTAGCAAGGATCGTGGATACGGCTTTTTCCTTGTTGCTGTTGCTGCGCGGGCGCGTGCCGGGTGATTCAGCCGCCGCCGCCGCACTGACCTTTGAGAAAATGCTGGCGGAAAACAATTCGTTTCAATATTACGGCCGTGTGGTAAGGCAAAGCGGATGGACCATCCTGCAATACTGGTATTTCTACCCCTTCAACAACTGGCGTTCCGGTTTCTTTGGCGCAAATGACCACGAAGCCGATTGGGAGATGGTCAACATCTATTGTTATGAGGATGAAGAAGGCGGGGTGCATCCTGCCTGGGTGGGATATGCCAGCCACAACTTCTCGGGTGATGACCTGCGCCGGCACTGGCAGGACCCTGAATTGGAGAAACACGGCGAGCACACCGTTGTGTTTGTGGGCGGGGGATCGCATGCCAGTTACTATCAATCCGGTGAATACCTGACCGAGCTGAGCCTGCCCTTCCTGAAACCGCTGGTCAAGGTCAAAGATCGCATTGACGCCTTGTTCAACAGCGTTTTTAAAGAAAACCAACCTGTTGATGATGAGCAACGCCAAGGCTCGCAGGTGTTTACAATCCCCTTTGTAGATTATGCCCTGGGTGACGGCCTCTCGATCGGTTTTGAAAGTGACCATGCCTGGGCTGAGCCGGTAGTGATCGATCCGTCGCAGGAGTGGGTGATGCACTTCCGCGGGCTGTGGGGTTATTACGCACAGGATCCGTTTTCTGGGGAAGACGCCCCCGCTGGCCCCCGATACAATCGGGATGGGACTGTGCGCCTGGCCTGGTTTGACCCCCTCGGTTGGGCGGGTTTGGAAAAAGTCGTCCCGCCGGTGGACCTGGCGGTGACGATTTCGGAGAGAAAACGGGGGATCCAAGCAGCCATTGATTCCCTGAGAGACGACATCAACCAATTGCAGGCCACGCATTATCAGCGCGGGGTCGATTTGATGGCGATCCGTGAAACGCCTCATTTGCAAGGTGAAGTCAAAGCACTTTTGAATCTCCTGGAGGAAGAGCGCCAGGCATTGGCTCAAAAACGCCGCCAGCTCACCGTTGAGCAGGCCAAGCTGGAGGCGATGGCGCTTTACGCCCAGGATGGGCTTGATGGTGAAGGGACCGCCTTACGGGCGCATATCCGCCATGCGCACGAGCCGCAAGAGAAAACCCCATTGCGCTTCAACCGGCTGGCAGAGATCTGGGCAGCGATGAGCATCGGCGTCATGATGATCGCCGTTGTGCTGTTGGTGATTTTCACACGCAGGTTCATTGTTGTTGGGTTGGGCGGACTCTTGCTGGCGATGATCACAATCGAATCTGCGTTCAGACGGCGGCTGGCGAACCTGATCCGCTGGATTACCATCACCCTGGCGATTGTGGGCATATTGGTGCTGGTTTACCAGTTCTTTTGGCATGTTTTGACGGCTGCTGTGCTGATCACCGGGTTGTATATTATCATATCTAACCTGCGAGAATTGTTCGCACGGCGTTAATTATATGAATAAAATCTCCGTCAGCGTGTGCGGGCGGGGGTTTTTCATTTAAGCAGTATATTTCTCGGTGCCTGTGACCGCGATGATTTCCCCGTAATAGATGCGGTGATAATCCTGGTGGGGGTAAATATTGTGGATGCTTTCATCCAAAAATTGGGCTGGGTTGAGGTCGTTGGCGTACATCTTGCGGCATTCGATCACCAGGTCTGCTTCGGTAAAGGAGGGTGCAGCGACCTGGCGCGAGGCTTCCGGCGTCAGCCCGGCGGCCGCGATCTTGTCGCCATCCAGCCCTGAGCGAGAGCCCAGCAGGGAGAGGGCGTCATGATATCGATCTGGAAAGGCCGAAACGGTGAAGGTCTCGAATTTCTCCATGAACTGGAAAGTATAACGGGCGTGCCTGACCGCAACAAACACGAAGGGTCGCCGCCACATGGTGCCCAGGGCGCCCCAGCCAATCTTCATGGTGTTGTACTCGCCCTTTTCAAAATCCCCCGAGGTTAGCAACGCCCAGCGGTGATGAAACAGGTCGTGAGGTTGAATTTGAAAGTCTGATATGTCAATCGTTTGTCTGTGCATAAATCCTCCGCCGTAAATTTTCTGGCTATGATGATACCATTTTCAGGGTGGGTTGGTTTCAGGATCAGCATGCGTCCTTTCCCCTTTTTCTGAAGCGTTGCCAAAACTTTAAGCCGCCTTGCAAAGGCTGCTGTTGGATGAGAGAAAACGGCATGTTCGGGTATAATCGTCCCTATGATGGAAAAACCAGCCGACCGCCTTACCGATGGAGAAATTCAACCCGAAGACCACTTCGACCGCGCATTGCGGCCTGCCAACCTGGCGGAAATGATCGGCCAGACGCAGATCAAAGAGAATTTGCACATCTTGATCGAAGCGGCCAAATTGCGCTCAGAGGCGCTGGACCATGTCCTCTTTTATGGTCCGCCCGGTTTAGGGAAGACCACCCTGGCACATATCCTGGCAGTTGAGATGGGGGTCAACATCAAGGTGACTTCCGGGCCGGCGATTGAACGGGCTGGTGATCTGGCAGCGATTCTGACGAACCTGCACCAGGGCGATATTTTATTCATCGATGAGATCCATCGCCTGGGCCGGGTGGTCGAGGAGGTGCTGTACCCCGCCATGGAGGATTTCTCCCTGGATATCATCATTGGCAAGGGTCCTGCTGCCCGTTCGATTCGGCTGAAACTGCCGCATTTCACTGTGGTCGGCGCGACAACCCGCCTGGCCCTGATCACATCACCTCTGCGAGCCCGGTTTGGGGCCACCTATCGCCTGGATTATTACGACAATGATGCACTGGTTGAAATCCTTCAACGCGGCGCTGGTCTGCTCCAGGTTGCGTTTGACGACCAGGGCATCGACGCGATCGCCCGGCGCGCCAGGGGCACGCCCCGGGTGGCGCTGCGTATGCTGCGGCGGGTGCGGGATTACGCCCAGGTGCGGGCCAACGGGAAAATCACCGGGCAGGTTTCGAAGGCTGCCCTCGACCTGCTCAGCATCGATGGGCAGGGCCTGGATGACCTTGACCGGCGCGTGCTGTTGTGCGTGATCGAGAAATATGACGGCGGGCCGGTGGGGTTGAACACAATCGCCGCTTCGGTGAGCGAGGAACCCGATACGATCATGGACGTTGTTGAGCCTTACCTCCTGCAGCTGGGGTTCCTGGAACGCACATCCCAGGGGCGGCAGGTAACCCGCAACGCCTATGAGCATTTAGGTCTGGATTATCTCCAACAAGACTCACAGCAAAAGCTGTTCTAATGGGGCGCAGATCAGCCATGCACATTGACGACTTTGATTACGACCTCCCCCAGGACCGGATTGCGCAGACGCCTGTGACACCCCGGCATGAGTCGCGCCTGATGGTGATCAACCGGGCGGATGGGACCATTGAACACACTACTTTCTGGCAGATTGACCGCTACCTCTCGCCTGGCGACATTTTAGCCCTCAACGAGACCCGGGTGATCCCTGCCCGCATCTTCGGCCGTAAACTGCCAGGCGGCGGCAGGGTTGAGCTGCTCCTGCTGGACCGGGAGGATCCCACCAGCTGGACGGCCATGGTGGGCGGGAAGGGCTTGCTGCCAGGCCGCAGGATAGCCATCGACGGCGGCCCAGGCGCGCAGATCGTCGCGGTGTTGGACGGCCCAAAACGGCGGGTTCGCTTTGATGAGCCGATTGAGCCCTATTTTGACCGCGTTGGGCACGTCCCTTTGCCGCCTTATATTCACGCACAACTTGATGACCCCGAACGATACCAAACCGTGTATGCTAAAACGCCGGGGTCCTCTGCTGCGCCGACGGCGGGGCTGCATTTTACGCCGCCCCTGATGGAAAAACTGGCACACCAGGGGGTTGAATTTGCCAGGCTGACCCTGCATGTCGGGCTGGATACCTTCGCCCCGGTGACCGAAGCGGACCCGCGGGAGCATAAAATTCACACCGAATGGTGTGAGCTTACCCCGGAAGCAGCCCAGCGCATCAATGCCGCCAAAGCAGCAGGTCAGCGGGTGGTGGCTGTAGGGACCACCAGCGTGCGCACCCTGGAGACCGCTGCGAGAAGGGGAACAGGTGAGCATACCATCAGCCCGGTTTCAGGCCCCACGGACTTGTTCATCCTGCCAGGGTTTGAGTTCAAAGCCGTTGACTGCCTGATCACCAATTTCCACCTGCCAAAATCCACCTTGTTGATGCTGGTGAGCGCTTTTGCCAGCCGGGAGTTGATCTTCCATGCCTACCAAACAGCGATCGACGAAGGCTACCGGTTTTACTCCTTTGGAGATGCCATGCTGATTTTATGAGCCGTGCCTGGTGCAATAATTGCATCTGTGGATGTGATAGCGTTAATATTTTATACTTTTCTAATAAAAAATAGTTACGGCAGCGCCTGATAAATGCTATAATTCAAATGTTCTAAAAGATAAGTTCTTTCATTACCACAAGGACAAATACGATTATGATGCGATTTGATCGTTTTACCGAACGTGCCCAGGAAGCTGCTCAGCGTGCAGCTGAGATCATTCAGCGTTACGGGCACAACCAAATTGATACCGAACACATCCTGTTAGCCTTGATCGAGCAGCCGCAGGGCGTGATCTCACAACTGCTTGAGATCCTGAAAATTGACAGCGAAAACTTCAAAGAACGTTTGGATTACATCCTGCGCACCAGCCCGAAGGCGAACATCTTCGGCGGCGGCGCAGGCCAGGTGTTCATCACGCCGCGGGTTAAACGGATTGTTGACCAGGCTAACCAGGAAGCCAACCGCCTGAAGGACGAATATATCTCCACAGAGCACCTTTTCCTGGCGATTTTAAGCGAAAGAAACACGCCTGCCTCTCGGTTGCTGGAGGATTTGGGGATCACCCGGCAGCGGGTGATGGATGCGATTGATGAACTGCGCGGCGGCCAATCTGTGACTGACCCAAAGGCCGAATCGCGTTACCGCACTTTGGAAAAATATTCCCGCGATCTGACCCAGATGGCCCGTGAGGGCAAGCTTGACCCCGTGATCGGCCGGGATGTTGAAATCTTGCGCCTGATCCAAATCCTGTGTCGGCGGACGAAAAACAACCCGGTTCTGATTGGTGAAGCCGGTGTGGGTAAAACTGCCATCGTGGAGGGTTTGTCCCAAAAGGTGGCCACCAATGATGTTCCTGAAATCCTGATGGGTAAAAGGGTCGTCTCCCTTGACCTGGGTGCCATGATCGCCGGTTCCCGCTTCCGCGGTGAATTTGAAGAACGGCTGAAGGCTGCCATTGAGGAGATTCAGCGGTCAGAGGGCGAGATCATCCTGTTCATTGACGAGCTGCACACCGTGGTCGGCGCAGGCGCTGCACAGGGTGCGATGGATGCTTCCAGCATGCTCAAACCCGCCCTGGCGCGCGGCGAGCTGCAATGTGTAGGCGCGACCACGCTGGATGAGTACCACAAATACATCGAAAAAGACGCGGCTCTGGAGCGCCGCTTTGCCCCGGTCTACGTTGAGGAACCCTCAATTGAGGATACGATCGAGATGCTGCGGGGATTGCGGGATCGTTATGAAGCTCACCACAAGGTGACCTTCTCCGATGCAGCCCTGGTTGAGGCGGCCAAACTGTCTGCACGCTACGTGACGGACCGGCGCCTGCCTGACAAAGCGATTGACCTGGTGGATGAAGCTGCAGCCAAGCTGCGGGTCGCCCTTTACTCGCTGCCCGACGAGCTGAAGGATATGAAGAGCGAGATCGACCGGTTGTTAAAAGAAGAAGAACACGCCGGTGTCGAGCGGGATTATGAACGCGCTGCCCGGATGAAGTCTGAACGGTTGCGGATTGAAGACCAGTTTAACCACGAACGCGACCGCTGGGAGCAGGACCACAAACTGGACGAAGTTGTGGATGTCAACGACATCACCGAGGTGATCAACCAGTGGACCGGCATCCCCGTTTCCCAAATGCTGGAAGACGAAAAAGATAAGCTGCTGCAGATGGAAGACCGCCTGCACGAACGGCTGATCGGCCAATCCAAGGCTGTAGAGGCAGTGGCAGATGCGATCCGGCGGGCCAGGAGCGGCCTGAAGGATCCCCGCCGGCCGATTGGCTCCTTCATTTTCATCGGGCCTTCAGGTGTGGGTAAGACCGAACTGGCCAAAGCCCTGGCAGAGTTTATGTTTGATGATGAAGATGCCATGGTGCGAATCGACATGAGCGAATACCGAGAACAGCATTCCGTCTCCCGTTTGTTTGGCGCCCCGCCTGGGTACGTGGGCTATGAAGAGGGCGGCCAGCTGACCGAAGCCGTGCGCCGGCGCCCTTACCGGGTGGTGTTATTTGATGAAATCGAAAAAGCCCACCCTGAAGTGTGGAACGCCTTGCTGCAGATCCTGGATGACGGACGCCTGACAGACGGCCAGGGGCGGGTGGTTGATTTCCGCAATACGGTTTTGATCATGACCAGTAACCTGGGCACGGAATATGTGACCAAGGGCGGCACGTTAGGTTTCCTGGGGTCGACGGATGAGGGCGATAAGGCCGATATGGAGAAGATCGAAAAAGCGTTAAAAGGCGCATTCCGGCCTGAGTTCCTGAACCGGATCGATGAGATCATCCTGTTTTCGCCGCTATCGAAAACCGATATGGAAAAGATCGTCGCTTTGCAGATGAAGGACATCCAGGCCCGGCTGGCAGATCACGGGTTGCGTGTTGAATTAACTGAAGCGACCACACTATGGCTGGCCAACGAAGGTTACGACCCTGCCTTTGGTGCACGCCCGCTCAAACGGGCACTGCAAAAACATGTGGAAAGCCCCCTTTCCATCAGCCTGCTTTCCGGCGATTTTGCCCATGGCGATACCGTTCTGGTCGATATTGAGGACGGTCAGCCGGTTTTCAAGAAAAAAGAAACCGTTGATATCCCTGAGATGGATCAGGCTGAAATTTCAGGCTGATTTCAATCACTGAGACAGCACAAGCCTGGCAATTTGCCAGGCTTGTTTCAATTTAAGCGTTGGGTTATGCCTGTTTTTCCCGTGAGATCACAATCAGGGTGACGTCATCCAGCCGCGGCGAGGACCCGGTGAAGGTTTGAACGTCTTCCAGGATGCAGTTACGGTAGTCTTCAGCGTTGGTGGAGAAACCGCCCTTAAGAGACTCGTAAAAGCGCTCAAGTCCGTAAAATTCACCGTCCTCATTTTGCGCTTCCGTGATCCCGTCGGTATACAGCACCAAAACCTCACCGGGTTCAAGCTCGATCGTTTCCTGGGTCCAGGCACTTTCCTGGAAGATGCCAACCAGCGTCCCGGATTTCTCAAGGGGGGTGATCTTCACAAGTTCTTTGCTTTTCTTTAATAAGAATGGCGGGTTGTGACCCGCATTTACGTAGGAGAAGGTGCCCTGGGCGGGATCGAGGATACCGAAGACAACGGTCAGGAAGATGCCCTGCTGGGTGTCAGTGAGGATGCGCCGGTTGACCTGGTTGAGCACCTGTTCGGGGTTGAGGTGGTTTTCCCCGGCATAGGTGCGGATCAGGGTGCGGCTCATGGCCATGTACAGGGCGGCACCCGCCCCTTTATCACCTACATCTGCGATGACCACACCCAAACGGTTGTTTTCCAGGGGGATAAAATCGTAAAAATCGCCTGAGGTCTCGCGTGCAGGCAGCAAGACGCCTGAGACATCGTACCCGGGGATCTTGGGTGAATGGGTGGGGATGAAAGTATGCTGGACCCTGCCAGCCTGGGCAAGTTCCTCTGTGATCTTGCGGTGGGCAATGGCCTGGTCACGCGATAACTGCTTGACCTGGCGGAGTCTCTCGATGATCACATCGGTATAAAACTCAACATCCATCTCTCTGAATTCTGCCAGGGCTTCCCTGAGGTAGTTTTGGGCTTGATCGATATCTTCAGGGTTGTTCCTGACGAGGAGGATATCGCCCATTTCGAGCCAAATACGGGCACGCCACCAGCGCCCTTCCATTTTCTCGAGGAGGCGGTCCAAATCAGCAAGGTAAGCCAATGCTTTTTCGTGATTTCCTAGACGGGATTCAATCCTTGCCTGGGTATGAAGGACTCTGACCCGATCGTGCATTGTGGGTTGATTGCGGTAGCCCTTTTCAGCTTTGGATAAGGCATCTTTGGCTTTGACGAATTCGCCTTTTGAGGCATAAATATCACCTTTCAGGCACAAGTAGGGGATTGTTGAAATGTGAAGGTCATTTTTGGAATGTTTTTGGACCTCTTCGAGCATGCTTAGGGCAATATCGACATCGCTGGCGTAGTTGATCGAATTGCTTAACAGGTGAGGTTCAAAGAGTGTCTCCGCCAGTGCAAGATGTGCGTTAAACAAATGAACCTGATCGCTTACTTGGCGGCTGCGATCGATCAGGTCGGTGAATGTTTCTGCCGCCTGGTTGAATCTCCCTTTAAGTCGCTGCAGGTTGCCCTGCAAGTAGGTTAAAGAGAGTGCGTTTTCTGAGAGTTGATCTGCCGACTGGCGGTTCATTTGTTCAAGCTGTGCAAGCCGCTCTTGTGCATCGGTAAAATCAGCCAGCCATAGGGATGCATTGGTGATGGTCTGGTTGATCAGGAATTCGTCTGATATGCCGCCGACTTTCTTTCCGAGCTGAATGGCACGCATGCGATAGTCGCGCGCCTGGCGCACTTCGCCTAGGTTATCAATCACAGCGGCCAGGTTGATGTAAGCCCGTGAAGCCGGCCCGTACAGGTTGTTTGACTCACTGATTTTGACGGCCATTTCAAGAGCATCGATGGCCTGCTGAGGTTTGGTCGTGGGTAAGATGCCCATTGTGGCCAGGGCTTCTGCCTGAACATCCACAGCGCCCAAATGTCTAGCCATTTCGAGGGATTGCTCGCTGAAGGCACGCGCTTTTTCCGGTTGATCGTTGAACAGGTATGCCCGTCCAGTTTCGTGGATAAGGTAGGCGATATCCGGGCTCTCATCTGCGCCCTCAATGGCTTTTAACCCCTCCAGGCAAATTTCTAGGCTGTGTTTGGGATCGTATCCCCACCAGGCTGAACGTGCAGACCAGGCATAGACCCTGGCCAGGCGATCGATTTGACCCCTTTCACGCAAATAACGGATGGCATTTTTCCAAGCCCTTATGGCTTCACGATGTTTACCCTGCTGGGCAAGGGCTTCACCTAAATCGGTGTAAAGGTGGGCGAGTTGCTCGGAATCAGAGGCCAGTTGGACAGCCCGAGAAAAATGGGCTTCTGCTTCAGCTGTGGCATAGGCATCCATTGAGACATGCCCGGCTATATCCAGGTAATGGAGGGCTTTTTCCTGATCACCGGATTGTATGAAATGATATGCCAGCTGGGACGACAACCGGTCTGATTGGTCGGGGTAGAGGTCTTCAAGGGCGATGCCAACGCTTCTGTGCAGTTCAACCCGGTCTGCTTCAACGATGGAGTGATAAGCTGCGTCGTGGAGCAAAATATGGTGGAACCTGTAGGTCAGTGCGGGCTTCACATCTGCAACATTGATCATCCGGATGGCTTCAAGGATGTTCAATTGTTCAAAGAGGTCGACCTTCGGTGCATGTTCCTTCATGACATGCTTGATCACTTTTTCTGGGAAGTGACGGCCGATCACGCTGGCAATCCGCAAGGTCAGCCGGGCATCATCGGGTAATCGATCGATACGAGCGGTGAGCAACCCCTGCAGGCTGTCCGGGATCTTATCCTCATCAATTATCGACGAGACGGTATAACTTTCTCCCCGTTTTACGAGGACACCTTCGTTGATCAGCATCCGGATCAATTCCTCGATGAAGTAGGGGTTGCCTTCCGATTTTCCCAAGACTGCCTTTTGGACGACTTGCGGGATGTTTTTTGTATTGATCAACTGCTCAATGAAGGATCGGCTCTCCTCTTCAGAGAGGTTATCCAGTTTGATCTGGGTCAATCGAAGCCCAATTCTCTCACGGGCAGTCTGGACCAGGTTCCAGCCAACAGCGTCGTGTTCCTGGCGGGAGACCAGGCAGAACAGGATTGGTGAGGAGGAGGTCAGCGAAAGCAGATCAATCAGCAGATCGACGGATGATGCGTCGGCCCATTGCAGGTCTTCAAGGATGACGACCAGGGGTTGCTTGTCAGAAAGGCAGCGAAACAGGGTTTGCAGAGACTGCAGATATTTCAGACGCAGTTCCTGGGCGGGTAAAAGATGGATTTGCGCTTCTTCCTGGTCGGAAAGATCCAGTTCCAGGAGGTGTGCCAGGAACAGCTCAAGGTTTTCTTCGTCAGGGCATATTTCCTGCTGGATTGCAATGCGCAATATCTCTTTGACCCGGGAATCTGGTGTGGTTTCGGAAATGTCCACGGCAGCACGGATGAGGTTCTTCAGCAACTGGTAGGCTGAATCCTGTCCAAAGGCGTGGCTGTGTGCTTCCACCCAGCGCATTGGCGAGGTTTGATGGAGCGACCTCAGGCTGCGTTTCCATTCGAGGATCAGCCTGGATTTACCGATCCCGGGCTCTCCTAATACCACCCCAACCCGGCCCAACCCGGCCAGCACAGTTTCCGTGAGCTCAAGTAACAACCCCAGTTCTTTTTGACGCCCGATCAATTCGGTGACCTGGGAAATGGGCAAGCGATGGATGATTTCATTGCGTCCATTGATTTGGTCGACCTGGTAGAGATCCGGAACTTCATCTGTGTCCTGACAGGCGATCTCTGTTAATTTTGTGCCTGTGACGTATGAGCGAATGAAGCGGTAAGTGTCTTCAAACAGGATGATTTTATTGAGGGGGATATTGGCCCTTAGGGCCTGGTCGATGCATTGGATGGTTTGATTGAGGGATTGAAATTCGAATTTGAGGTTAGATTTGATATTGCCGACCATGATTGGGCCGGTGTTGAGCACAATTTTCATCTGCAGGCGAAGGCCATATTCGGATTCAAGGTCATTGTTGTAGTTGTGAATATCTTCGATAACCCGTGATGCCGCGTAAACAGCCCTGATGGGGTCGTTTTCGTGAGATATTGGCGCACCAAAAAAGGCGAGCACAGTTTTTTCCCACAGTTTTGCTATGGCACCTTCATATTCAAAAATCCGTTTGGCGATCCGGTCGAGGGTTTCGTTGAGCACAAGCGAGGATTTGTCCTCAGGGATTTTTTCGTTAAACTCATCGAGATTGGCGATGGTGATCATGATCGCAGTCACGGTTCGGCGCTCTTTTGCCAGGTAGGGCGCGGAACGCACTTTGCGGACGAGCAATGGCGGCGCAAATGTGGCCAGCCGTGAAAAGTAAAGATCCTCCCTTTGTGTGTGAACTGATACTGGATGGCCACAGACCGTGCATACATGCTTTCCAATACCCAGTTCAGATTGACAAAATGTGCATTTCATTGGATGCCCGTTCGTATTCTAAAACTAATTAGGATAAATTATATCATAATAGTCTGTAAAATTCAAAAGATTGGTATTCCTCCTTTATTATAGAGGAAAAATTCTCTCGAATCACAACGGCAATCTCCGTAATTTCTGATCAGCCACTCAGCAACCACGCAGATAGACATCAATCCGCGTAGACTTCTACTCAGGATTGATCTGACAGGGATGGAAGGGGCTAAACAAGGCCATTTGATTAAAAACGGCTCTGGACGGGCCGCTCTGCTTGAAGTGTTTATTAATCCTGGAAGTTGTTTTATACTTGGGTTATGGAAATCCGCTTTGATGCCCTGGTTGAGTTTATCTCGCAGGTGCCCATCTTCACTACATTAAGCCCGGCTGAAGCGCGTCGGTTGGCAGGGTTTTTCAAGCCCATCGCTTACGGGGATCGCGAGTTAATTTTTGAGATTAATGAAGACTCGCAAGCCATGTATGTGCTGTACGAAGGCCAGGTGGCGCTCGAGCTGGTTCGGGGCGGGGATGATGCCGCCCTTGCCATCCTTAATAGCGGTGATATTTTCGGTGAAGAGGCCTTGCTGTACGATGACCCGCGTTATTACCGGGCAGTTGCCAGGGGGTCGGTTGTGGTTTTTCGCCTTGATGTAGAGGATTTTCTAAGCATCAACACAGCATTACCTGGTGTCGAAGCGCTATTGGAGGTGTCCATACACAGCAGACAGCTTTCGACACTCGTCTCGCTGCCGTGGCTGCACGAGGATGAGTACGTCCATGTGATGACTCGCCGTCATCCGGCTATTTTGTGGTCAAGATTGATGGTGCCGACCATGATTGGCGTTGGGGCGGTCTTCCTGGGGGCACTCCTGCAATGGCTTTGGCTGCCTGAACAGGCATACGGGTGGATCACCTTAGCGATTGGTTTACCGGCGAGTTTGGTTTGGCTATTGTGGGCGTATTTCGATTGGCGGAATGATTATTTTATTGTGACCAATAAGCGCGTGGTGTGGATCGAAAAGGTGGCCTTTATCTACGAGAGCAGGCAGGAGGCGCCGCTGCGTACCATTATGTCGGTTGGTATCCATCGCTCGAGGGTGGGGACGGCCCTGGGCTATGGCGATGTGGTGGTTACGACCTATGTCGGCACCATCCGGCTGCGTGAAATTGCCAACCCAGAGACAACCGCCACATTGATCGAATCCTACTGGCATCGCTCTGAGAGCTTGGACCGGCGGGAAGAAGCGCAAATCATGGTGCGAAAACTGGAGGAGAAGCTCGACCTGCCCCTTTCAGACCCACAAATCTACGATCGGGAAACCGACCGACGGGCGCAAGCGGACGAGGTCAGCGAATCCAAAGAGCCGGGGTTTATTGCCTGGCTGCTTTCTGACTTCATCCGCTTGCGTTACGAGCAAGATGGCGCGATCACATACCGCAAGCACTGGTTTGTTTTAATTCAGCACATGTGGTTGCCCGCACTGCTGATGGCAATTGCGATTGTTGCTGCCGTTTTGCGGCTGGGCGGCGAGCTGGATTTCTTGCCCATCACCACAACCTTTGTGGTGATCTTACTGTTGATGTTTGGTGTTTTCTTGTGGCTTTTGTATATATATGTCGACTGGCGCAACGATGTCTTCATGGTGACCTTGGACCAGATCATTGATTTGGATCGCAAGCCCCTGGGAAAGATCAGGCGGCGGTCTGCACCGCTGGAAAACGTGCTCAGCATTGAGTATGAACGGAAGGGGCTTTGGGGCTACCTGTTCAATTTTGGCACGGTGTACATTGTTGTGGGCACGATGCGCTTGTCATTTGACCATGTCTATAACCCTGCTGACGTTCAGGAAGATATCTTTTACCGCATGGGTGAACGGCTCGATAAGGTCAGGCAGTTTGAAATCGACGCTGAACGTGAGCGGGTTTCGGAGTGGATTGCCAGCTATCATCGCAAAACCGCTGAAGCCCACTCCACGAGAAAAACCAGGCTTGGGGGCAATCGCCGTTCGGATTAAATGGTTCGCGTGGCATGCTAAAAGCAAAACTTACGGGTAGAATTTACTGGGAGCATACAAAATGAGCATTCGAACAATTTTATCTTTTGGTGACGATGTCTTGCGCCAGGAAGCGCAGCCGGTGGACGAGTTTAATGATGACTTGCGAACCCTGGTTGATGATATGATCGAAACCATGCGCGCCGCCCCCGGTGTCGGCCTGGCTGCACCGCAAATTGGCGTCTCCAAGCGTGTAATCGTGGTCGAGTTTGGCAGCGAGGAGGACGAATCAATCCCTGAAACGCTATATGTGCTGGTCAACCCGGAAATCGTGCAGGAATCCAAGGAAAATGTTGCCGGGATTGAGGGCTGTCTGAGCGTGGTTGGCTATGCGGGCGAAGTTGAACGTGCCCGGGTGGTGACCGTCCGGGGCCATAATCAGTTTGGGAAAAAGGTGAAGATCCGCGCGCAGGGCTGGCTTGCCAGGATCTTTCAGCATGAGATCGACCATATCAACGGTATCCTGTACACTGACCGGGCTGACCAAATCTGGCAGCCAGACCAGGAAGAGACGGACACGATTTAGCCAAAATGCATATCACCCGCCTGTCGCTGACAAATTTCCGCAGTTTTTCCCGGCTGGATCTCGATTTCCCCCGGGAAATCTTTCTGTTGGTGGGGGATAATGCCCAGGGCAAGACGACACTGCTGGAAGCGATCTACTTTTTATCCACCTTCGCCTCTTTTCATGCCAGTTCAGACCGGCAACTGATCAGCTTCACTGCACCGGAAAGCGGTATCGCCGTGGGCAGGATCGTTGGCGAGATCCAACGGCAGAACGGGCCGCACCGCATTGAGGTGCGGTTAATTAGAGAGCCAAATGGGGTCAATGGGAGCACCAGGTTTCGCAAGGAAGTCCTGCTGGATGGTGTCAAGCGAAAGATCAATGAGGTCATGGGCGTGTTTAACGCGGTGATATTCCTGCCGCAGATGGCACGCATCATTGAAGAAGGGCCATCTGAACGGCGCCGCTTCCTTGATACGTTGATCTCGCAGGTATCGCCCAAGTATGTCGCCCATCTCAGCGATTATGGGCAGACGCTTTCCCAGCGGAACGCATTACTGAAACAGCTTGCTGAACGGGGCGGCGATGCCGATCAGCTGGCTGTGTGGGATGGTATGCTGGCCAGGCATGGTGCGGCGATCATGCGTGAGCGCATCCGGGCTATTCGTGAGGTTGAAGCGGAAGCGAAACGCATCCATTATGACCTGACCCATGGGCGCGAGGTTTTACGGCTTGATTACCAACCGGCGTATGACCCGCTTGCGCTCCCCGAAGGGCAGATGGCCTTGCCTGTATCTGCGCCGGCCGACCGCTCTGGCATTTCGCAAAAAGAAATCGAGGCAGGGTTGCTGGCGGCATTGAAGCAATTGCAGAGGGAAGAGATAGCCCGGGGCGTGACCACCATCGGGCCGCATCGCGACGAACTGCGCTTTCTGAGCAACCAGGTTGATCTGGGAGACTACGGTTCGCGTGGCCAGGGGCGCACTGCCCTGCTGGCGCTCAAACTGGCTGAGGTGGCCTGGCTGTATCAGCGCACGGGTGAATGGCCGGTCTTGCTTCTGGATGAGACCATGTCAGAACTGGACACAGGGCGGCGTGCCGACCTTTTGGATGCGCTGTCAGAATGCGACCAGGCGATATTGACCGCCACCGATGTCTCGATGTTTGAGGAATCGTTTGTGGCCCAGCATCCAGTGTGGCAAGTGGCTGGGGGGATGGTCAGAACGGGGTAGGCGGGGGATATGTCCATACATCATCATTCTCCAGCGATTCCCTTGCTTGAATATTAATGCAAAGGCAGATCACCTGGATGTGTAATAAAGCCTGACGCCCAACTTTACCGCAAAACGCCCAACCACCAGGTTAGGCGCTTTATTATTTTGTGCCTCTTCGCAATTCGGTTTGTTGTTCGGGGCTGATTCGCTGCTTACCAGGTCTCAGTGACCTTGCTCAAGCCGCGCGGGTTGTCGACATCGATGCCGCGGGTTTCTGCCAGGTACATGGCGAACATTTGGGCTGGAATGATGGCTGTGATCGGGGAAAGCCACTCGGGGACACCGGCAGGGAGCGCCAGGGCATGTTTGGTGGTCTTGAGCAGGTCTTGATGATCGCTGAGCATGATCACCTCGGCATACCGATCCATGACCTCGCCAACCAGCGACTTCATTTCAGGGATCATCATCCCGCTGGGGGCGATCACGAACACCGGGAATCCCCGGTCTACCAGGGCCACTGGGCCGTGGAGGAAGTCGGCGCTGGAATAAGGTTCGGCGATGGTATAGGTGAGCTCTTTCAATTTAAGCGAAAATTCAAATGCTGAAGCGTAGTTGAAACCCCGGCCGATCACCGTGCATTGGGTCATGTAGCGGTACCGTTCAACCAGGCTGCGCACATAATCCTCAAGCGTGAAGGTTTTTTCCACATAGTGGGGCAGCTCAGCAAGCTTGGTGCGCCGTTCCTCGGATGGATCCAGCATGACCGACAGGGAGGCCAGGCAGGTTAACTGGGAGGTGTAGGTTTTGGTCGCTGCGAGAGAGGTCTCCTTTCCGGCGCTCAAATCAAGGACAATCTCTGCGGCCATACCCAAATCTGACTCGGGATGGTTGGTGAGGGCCGCAGTGAGTGCGCCCTGTTTCTTGCCTTCGGCCAGCACGGATACGATATCCGGGCTTTTACCGCTCTGACTGATCCCTAACACGAGGGTGTCCGACAGGTTGGGCACCTGCTTGTAGATGGTGAACAGGCTGGGGGTGGCCAATGAGACCATCAGCCCGTTGTGGGCGCCCAGGATGTATTGCGCATAGCGCCCAGCGTTGTCGCTGGTGCCGCGTGCAGCGATATAGATGTGGGTGATCCCCCGTGAGCGGATTTGATCCGCCAGTGCGGTGATTGCTTCCTGGGGTTGGCTGACCAGGCGCTGGATCACCTCGGGCTGCTGATGAATTTCTTTAAATAAGTGTGTGTTTTGGATGGCGGCCATGCTGTCCTCGATTTAGATCAGGAGATTGAGTTTTTGTGTGGCAAACCGGACGGCTTGATCTGTGTTCAGGTTTTCTGTCTCTGAAAACAGGTCGCTTTCGCCGATGGCAGGGTTTTCCAATAATGCCAGGGCGTGATTTGGGCTCACCCCGGCCTGGATGGTGCGTTCGATCGCCAGGGGAGGCGTCTGCTCCGGTTCGAGGGAGAGGATCTCGCCAAAGAAATTAACTACTTCGAAGGCAGCTTCAAACGGCCCGGCAGATAAGTGAACACCGTTGGTATTGATGCCGACTTCATCCTGGCCATAATGCGCGGGATTGGCGTATAGCTGACCGCGGATGGAATCGGTGTCAGCACGCTCGGGGAACGTGTCGCCGACCAGGCTGAATTTGAGATCATACCAATCGGTATCGGCGTGGATCAGCATCAAGAGGATACGGTGGTCTTCCCGGGTGAAGTGCAGCAACTGTGACGGGTGAAAGCCGTTCACAAGGAGGATCGGGTCCCCTTTGTAGGTGTGCTCGATGAAGTAGAACCCGCTGCGGAGTTTTTTCGCCCCTTGCCCGAACCAGATCTCATTTAACGTATCAATTTCTGCCTGGTAATTAGCCAAGAATTCATGCCCGCCGAGGACGATATGGTCCCTATTCTCACCGGAATCGAGCGCGTTGACCATCTCCTGGCGGGTTTCATCCGTGACCATCTCAGATGCCTTCCGAGAAAGCTGATTGATAAACCCATAATGGCGGTTCATGATCTCGAATTCCGACAGTACACTGCCGGGCAAAATCAGCATACCATTGACCTCAACTTGGAATGTTTCAAATTTACTTTGGATCAATTGGAGGCTATTGAGGATCTTTGCATCGTCAGCGACATCGAACAATTCGGGTTTAACAAAAAAAACCAGTTCATTTTGCCGGTCGGATTGACCGATCTGAACGGGTTGGATGATTTGGGCCGAGGTTGCAGATTTTATTGTGCTGATCAGGTCCTTTGAAAACAGATTTTCCATATTTATTACCGCCTCTCTTGTGATGTCCGCTGATTATTATACCCAGATAGGGCGGGTTTAACGCGGTGATGCAGGTTTCCTGGTCAGAAAACCTGCATCAAGGGCAAGCGTGCATGAACCGCCAGTTGCTTACGGCGTGAAGCAGATGGCGAATGTGTCTAAACGTTTCTCTTCACCTGTTGGATTGGCCACATGGTTAATCCAGCCGTTGTTTTCTTTGGTGGTATTGAAAAGGGTCAATTCCCGGTCCATTGAGAAGCCGCCGCCGGTCACGACACTGCCAGAGGTGCATAGCTGCTGAACGTTGGCTGTGCTGTTGGGCGGCACAGCATTTTCTCGATTTTCTCTCTGCGCCGTGGTCCCAGAAACGCCTGACAGGCAGACGGCATAGGCGGTCACGGGCTGGGCATTGCCGCCGGGATTGTTGATGGTTAATGCCCAGCTGTTCCCGGATTTTGCTGAGTGATAGACATGCGGATTGGTCTGATTACCCAGATCCCATCCGCCGCCGGTCACAACCGACCCAGAGGGGCAGTCAACCACAAAGTGTGTAAAGTCGTTTGCCATAGCAGGCTGGTTCAGGCTGCTTGAAGATGTGCTGCCGCCCGAATTGGATAAACACGTGGCTGTAATGGTGATCGCCCTTTGGGTGGTTTGCGTATTGGTGGCAGAAATGCGCCATCCATTGCCGCTCTGTGACGAGCGCCACACACGTACGCCTGTTTGATGTGAAAAACCGCCAGACACAACCACTGAGCCCGAAGGGCAGTCGATGGTTTGGGTTTCGGTCGTGTTCGGCATGAGGATAATTTGCCGGGTGTGTTGTTCAACACTCACAGGGACAGGCGTTGCAGTTGGGACGGGTGTCGGGGTCCGGGTGGGTGTTGGCATCAGTGTGGGTGTGAAGGTAGAAGTTGCTGTGGGCGTCGGTGTATCGGTGGGGGAATCCGGGACATTGATCGCAACGGTCAGCTCAGGGCCAAAGGGGGTGCCGCCTTCACCCTGGATGCGCCAGACCCCTGTATGGGTACCCGGGTCTGAAGGTGCCGTCATATTGATAGCAATGTCGGCGTTTGCACCGGCATTGATCACTGGCAGGGCAACAGGAGAACTGGCCCCCAACAGGTCTCCACTGGTGTGAGCTACCTGGTAGCCCGTCCAATCGCATGTGCCGGTATTGCTCACCCGCCAGATTTTTGTGAAGTTAGTGCTTGCAGGTATTTGGGTATTCATCGGGATGGTGACATGCTCGATAAACGTGGCGCTGTTGGTGCAGCCTGCCTGGGCGGTTTGCGTCTGAGCGATTTCCTCCTGTGAAAGGGTGGGCGTAGGTGTGGGTTCGACCTCTATCTCATCAGCCGAGGCAACCACCTGCAGGCTGATGTTGAAGGGCTCGGAGGCGTTGTCATGCCGATCGAAGGCCAGGGCAGAGATAATCGCCATGCCGACTTCCTCAGGAAGCCATGCCTGATCGGCGATATGGTCCCGGGGTGTGCCGAAGGGCGGTTCATTTACGGATTCCAGCTCGCCATTGATGTACAGCTCAACTCGATCAATCCCCTGGGAGGATCTTGCTTCGGAGAAAATCTGCAGTTCTTCATTGACGACCACGGATTGGCCGTCTGCCAGGTTGGTGATTTCAACGAGCACCCAGGGCTGGTTGGGAAGGTGGCAGCCAGCCAGAAGGATGATGGTAATCAATAACAGAGTCAGAATTTTTCGGTTTGGCATCGGAGCATCCTTGCTGCATGGTAGAGGAATCTGTCAGTGATTTAATTATTCCCTGAGACTTGGTTTTTCGCAACCCGCATCAGAGCAGGTTGGGCTGACTGGCAGCTTTTTCTTCTCTCCAGGCTTCTTTGATCGTGCCATCTTTGAGGATGTGAAGCACTTTGATATCTGTTTCAAGCAATGTTTGGGCGATGATGTGCTGCCGGTGGCATTTGGCGGGATCACCCTCGGCGCATAACAATGTCAGGTTGTCGCGCATTGAGAGCTGTAGAAGAACCTGTATGGCTTCGTCGTATAAGCCTTGAGAGGACAGGTTTTGGCGCTTGGACATTATCTTTTGGTTGATTTTCTTACCCCCAAGTTTATGGCCGAGATAGGTGTACCTGATTTTAAAGGGTCTGAGCAATTCGGACAGGCGCGATTTATCGCTCCAGGGCGCATACTTGCTGTAAGGGATGCTGCGGATATCAACAATGTGGCTGATGTTGTTCGCCTGGATCAGCGTGATGAACTGCATAAAGCTGAGGCTGTTATGCCCGACTGTGTAAATCGTCTGAGCCATACTCTATTATATAAAAAATGCAGGGTAAAAATCAATATCGGGGGGGGTGAGGGCAGGGTTTACCTGGTTTACGAACCTTTTCCATCTCAGAATGATGATGTAAAGGGTGAACATTCACTGCCATTAAGGAGGAAACATCAGGCGTTTGACTTTATCATCCATATCGGTCCCGGTGAATTTACACAATAGTCATGATTTCAAGGCTTATAAGGTGTTTGATAGATTTAAATGCCCCGTGAAAGTCACTGAAAAAGACCAGGTCAGCCTGTAAGCCGCATTCTGTCCGGTGGAAAATCACCTGGATGGACATCTATCTGGGCTGGCAGTCACCTGCCAGCTTGAGCGGTCTACCCGGAGATGGTTGGGAGCCGGGCGGTTCCCGCTTTTTACAAAGCTTCTCTCCTGCTTGACCTTGCACCGCATGGGGGTTGCCTGGCCAGGGGCATTGCGGCCCCCGCCGGTGGTCTCTTACACCGCCGTTTCACCCTTACTCACCCTGTGGATGAGCGGTTTGCTTTCTGTGGCCCTGTTCCAAACGCTTACACGCTTCCGGGCGTTACCCGGCATGCTGCCCTGTGGTGTGCGGACTTTCCTCGGGCATGTTGAGCGCCCGCGTCCATCCGGCCGGCCTGGTCATTTTGAGTGGATACCCATTATACGATTAATTTGTTTGAATGGCATTAAATCGGGGCGGGGACATCCCCGGGGTTATCACAGCGGAGAAGTGACCAAAAACTTGACTTAATTGGTCATATTAATGTATGCTATCAGAAATCCATTACCTTCGGAGGAGCGCGTCAATGAGTCCCCAGTTTTCTCGAGAAGCAATACAAGAGGTGATCGAATCGGCACAGCGGCTGAATGTGGAGATGAACGAACAGGAGGCATTGGAGTGGCTGGAGGCGATCAGGAAGGCCAAGGACAGCGAGGATGATATGGCCTACTGTGATCGCACCGGTGTCTTTGGTCAAAACATCGTCATGCTGGATTTCAGCCCAGACCGCCTGGATTACTTCCGCAAGATCGGCGCATTGGTCGAGTTCTACGACCAGCCCGGGCGTGTTGAAACAGCCCTGGCCCTTTCGGGGTCGTCTGCCCAATCGAAAATTCAACGTTACCCTGGCGATGCCGATTACTTTGAGCGTGTGAATATCATCGCACAGACCCGTGAGGAGGCCTGCCAAATATTTGCAGAAATCATGCGTGAGAAAGCCCTTTCTGTAGTTCAGGGGCCGACCTACCAGTTGATCGAGGTCAAAATGGGTTCATACCCGGCCGATTTTGTGAAGGGTAATCGCACATACAGCGCCGACAGCCCGATTTCGTGGTCCCCTGATGAGATTGCGGCAGGGAAGAAGGTGGGTTTCACGCCGGATGGTCAGCCGATGGAGATTTCATGGGAGGATGCCGCCCAAGACCCGGGATGGTGCAAGCTGGACTGGGTGGTGGCTGACCCGATCAGAGGATCCTTAGCCAATGCCAGCAATATGCTCGATGTGACGTGGGAAGCGCCCGACGGGTCGATCACCCCGCTGGACGGTTACCTGGATCCCTACTTCCAGGAAATTTACCTGCAAGCGGAATCGGTGCCGATTTTCACCAAGCTGGCGCAGCACGTCAGCGCAGATGCTCTGGATCATTATGTCGCCGCGCTGGAAGGGGAAGTCAGCAAGTACCTCACGAAGCAGGTCAATTATGGCAAGGCTGCCAAGCGAATGTACAATATCTTCCGACTGACGGGCCGCTACTCCGAGGCGGTTTACCTGCGTGAGCTGTTTGATGAACCGGCTTCTTTGCTGTATCAGATCTGGTCGCTGATCCGCACAGTGGACGACGCAATCGCCATGAATGCGCCTTTCCAGACGGAGCAGTTGATCAGGCAGGCTGAAACTTTGATGATGGAGGTGATCCGCGTGATGGAGGATGCCCGCGAGGCGGAGATCGTCAAACGGATTCTGCGCTTCAGGGATGCCATTCACAACCTGGAGTCCTATGAAGCCCTCAGCGCGGAAGCCGAAGCTGCACGGGATGAAGTGATCAACGTGGTGAATAACTTCTTTTACGAGAAAATGACCGCCATCCCCAAAATCAGGGCGTATATGGATTCTGTGCAAATTGAGGGGTAATTTGACGCCTAATGACTGGACAAAAACGCTCGGCTCAGGTAGAATTGACCTTCGTGAAATTTGAAAGATAATCCAGAAAGTTGTTGGAGGTTGGAACTTGGCAAACATTAAATCGCAAATCAAACGCAATCGTCAAAATAAAAAGCGGCGAGATCTGAACCGTGTCTTTCGAGGCAGGGCCCGTACGGCACTTAAGAAAGCCAGACTCGCCATTGAGAGCGGAAATATCGAAGAGGCTCGCGAAGCAACCCAGATCGCGACCAAGGCTTTGGATAAAGCGGCATCGAAGGGTGTTTTTCATAAGAATAAAGCAGCACGCCAGAAAAGCCGTTTGATGCAACGATTAAACAGCATGGATTAGTGCCTGCGCACGATATCCTTATCCGCTTAGCTTAACTTAAGATGATTTGCAGCGGGAGCGCCTTACGCTCCCGCTTTGCGCTAATAAGAGGAGGAATCGTAGAAATCAAACCATCTGCTGGTATTGGCTATCTTCCCGGTTGCCGCCGCCTGCAGCGTTGATGGCGCATATGGGGGATTGATTAGGTGGCCGATACGTTTGCCGTTTTGCACATCGATATGGTAGATCTGCAGGTGAACACTTTAATCGCAGAGGATGAGGAAATCTTGCGGCCGATAGCCTGGGAGGTGATGGAAACCATCTGGTTGAATGTTGGAGAGGGTAACCTGTGGTGGATGGACGCAGAGAGCAAAGCACTGACCCTGGTGGTATCGGAGGCCCGGGCGATTTCGTATAGCCGGTAAACCCCATAGAACAGTCCTTAAGTCGCTTTTTTATCCCCTCCTGAGGTGTTATAATACCCTCTGTCAGATTATGCAGGCCAAGAAAATGAGAATTGATGTTTGAACAAGAAAAAGCGATCGTAGAATCACAAATTCGGGAATTTCTGAAAACCGAAAACATCACCGATGCCGTGCTTGAGTTCAGGCAGATACCCTTCAGCGGAGAGTGGGGCATCGCGGTACCTTTGTTCCCGGTTGCGGCTGGTGAGGCGCGATCGGGGAAAAAAGTGATTGTCCCCGAACGGGCACAGGAGCTTGCAGCGGGGATCAAAACTGCGTTAAGCGATTCGTTGGAAGGTTTTTCCCATGCAGAAGCGGTGAATGGGTACCTGAACCTTTATTTTGCGACATCGGCTTATGCCCAAAGGGTGGTGGATACGGTACTGGATGAGGGTGAAGATTACGGGCGAATCCCCGCACGGGATGAAACCGTAATGGTGGAGTATTCCCAGCCCAACACGCACAAGGCGTTTCATGTGGGCCATCTGCGCAATGTGATCCTGGGGGGCAGCGTATGCCGCATCCTTGAGTTCGCCGGGTATGACGTCATCAGGGCGAATTACCTGGGTGATATCGGGCTGCATGTGGTCAAATGGATGTGGAATTACCTTAAGAACCACGCAGGTGAGACGCCAGATGAAGACCGCACCCATTGGATGAACCAAATTTACGCAGAAGCCGACCAGCTCTTCCAGGACCCTGAAAACGAACTCGAAGTGCGAGAACTGTACGCGCGCTGGAATCAACGCGACCCGGAGATCGTTGCGCTGTGGAAACAAACCCGCCAATGGTCGCTGGAGGGGTTTAACCAGATTTACAACCAGCTGGATGAATCCTTCGACCGGATCTATTTCGAGAGCGAAGTGGAAGACCCCGGTGCCCGCATGATTGCGGATTTGATCGACCAGGGCATTGCCCAGGATGAGCGGCCACAAGGGCCGGTGTTCATCGATTTGGATGCCATCACAGGCACGGAGGATGAATACCGGGTTTTGGTAGTGCTCAGATCAGATGGGTCTTCGCTGTATGCGACCAAAGACCTCCCTCTGGCAATCCAAAAGTTTGAAGAATACAACCTGGATAAATCCATCTACGTGATCGATGTGCGCCAGTCTTTGTATTTGAAGCAAATTTTCAAGACCCTCGAAATTTTGGGATACAAATGGGCTGACAGGCTCTTTCACCTGGCTTACGAACTGGTCAACCTGCCCGGGAATGTGACGATGGCGTCCCGTGAGGGTACCGTGGTGCTGTTTGACGACCTCGTGAAAGAAGCCTCATACCGGGCACGGATGATCGTGCAGGAAAAGAACCCTGAACTGCCAGAAAACGTGAAAGCGGAGATTGCTGAGGCCGTTGCCCTGGGCGCATTGAAATACACAATGCTCTCACGGGATAATACCAAAGTGGTCACCTTTGATTGGGACGCCGCCCTGGATTTCAACGGCCAGGCTGCACCCTACATCCAATATGCGCACGTGCGCGCAGGCAGCATTTTACGCAAAGCCGGCCAGTTGCTTCCACCCCCTGCGAACTTCCCGGGCGATTTGGCGAAGGCTGAGGTGGACCTGATCGAATTGATGACACGTCTGCCGGATGATGTGATGCGTGCAGCGGAGGATTACCGGCCCCTGGTCATCGCCAACCTGGCGTTTGAGCTGGCCAGGGCCTTCAACGATTTTTATAATACCTGCCAGGTGCTGAATGCCGAACCTGATGTGCGGGCGTATCGCCTGAGGCTGGTCGCTGCCGCCCAACAGGTGCTGGCCTCCAGCCTGGGTTTGCTGGGCATTCAGGCGCCCGGCGTGATGTAATTATAATTAGTGAGACGAGACCCATTTACCAAAAGGAGTGTAACTAAATGACCAAGATCCGAACGATCATCATGGGCGCCGCAGGGCGTGATTTTCATAACTTCAATACTTTTTTCAGAGGAAATGAGGATTACGAAGTGGTGGCTTTCACCGCAACTCAGATCCCCAATATTGATGATCGGAAATACCCGGCAGCGTTAGCTGGCGAATTGTATCCTGCCGGTATACCGATCCTGCCAGAAGCGCAGCTTGAAACACTGATCAAGGAGGAGAATATCGACCAGGTTGTGTTTGCCTACAGCGACGTGCCCTATGAATATGTGATGCATAAGGCAGCTCTGGTCAACGCGGCCGGTGCGGACTTCCGCCTGCTGGGCACAAAGGAAACACAGATCAGGTCCACCAAACCTGTGGTGGGCGTATGTGCGGTCAGGACCGGATCAGGCAAGAGTCAGACCACCCGCAGGGTTTCATTGATCTTGCGCGAGATGGGTTATACAGTGGCTGCCATCCGGCATCCCATGCCCTATGGCGACCTGGTCAAACAAAAGGTTCAGCGCTTTGCCGATTACAGCGATCTCGACAAGCACGAATGCACCATTGAGGAACGCGAGGAATACGAACCCCACCTCGACAACGGCATTATCGTGTACGCAGGCGTGGACTACGAAGCGATCCTGCGTGAAGCGGAAAAGGAGGTCGATATTGTGTTGTGGGATGGCGGTAACAACGACTTCCCCTTCTATGTGACCGATATGCTTATCGTGGTTGCTGATCCTCACCGGCCTGGACATGAGCTGCGTTACTATCCCGGCGAAACCAACGTGCGTATGGCGGATGTGTTTGTGATCAACAAAGTGGATACCGCTAATCCTGAGGATGTGATCACCGTGCGCGATAACCTGCACATGCTGAACCCTGAAGCGGTCGTGATTGAAGGCGCTTCACCGCTGTTTGTCGATGACCCGGACGCAATCCGAGGTAAACGGGTCCTGGTGGTTGAGGATGGGCCAACCCTGACCCACGGCGAAATGGCCTATGGGGCCGGCTTTGTGGCTGCCCGCCGGTTTGGCGCCGGGGAGATCGTCGACCCGCGGCCCTACGCGGTCAATTCGATCCAGGCTACCTACGAGAAATATCCTGACACCGGGACCATTCTTCCCGCAATGGGGTACGGCGACAAGATGATGCATGACCTGGAAGAGACTATCAACGCAGCCGATGTAGACCTGGTGCTCAGCGGCACGCCGATTGACCTAACCCGGGTGATCAAAATCAATAAACCGATCCAGCGGGTGCGCTACGAGCTGCAGGAGATTGGCGAGCCCACACTTAAATCGCTTCTCCAGGCCAAATTCGGTTAATCAAAATTCATCAGGCATTCAACGGGGTCGTTCAACCGAGCGGCCCCGTTTTATGGTTAATGCGGTAAGATTCAAAACTGGCATACAATAACTAAAAAAACCTATAGCAAAACGAGCACGATAACCATGTATTTTGACGAAGCAGAAATTTATGTTCAATCCGGCAAGGGCGGCGATGGGATGGTTCATTTTCACCGCGAGAAGTATCGACCGCGCGGCGGACCAGACGGGGGTGATGGCGGCCGGGGCGGGGACGTGATCCTAAAAGTGAACCGGAAAAAGAACACGCTGTTTGATTTCCGCCATCGCTCGCGCTACATTGCCGATGATGGTCGGCCCGGCGGCCCCAATAATATGTCCGGCAAATCGGCGCAGGATTTGGTGGTCGATGTGCCGCCCGGCACCCTGGTATATGACGCAAACACAGGCGACTTGATGGGCGACCTTGTGGAAGACGGGCAGGAGCTGGTGGTGGCCAAAGGCGGCCGCGGCGGGCGGGGCAATCAACATTATGCGACCAGCCGAAACCAAACCCCGCGCATGGCAGAGCGCGGTGAACCGGAAGAATCGCGCACACTGCGGCTCGAGCTGAAGCTGATCGCTGATGTAGGTATTGTGGGGGTGCCGAATGCCGGCAAATCCAGCCTGCTGGCGGTGGTCTCGAATGCCAAGCCGAAGATCGCAAACTATCCATTTACAACATTGACGCCTAACCTGGGTGTGGCCAACCTTGATCTGGAAACGATCTTGGTGTTGGCTGACATTCCCGGGCTGATCGAAGGTGCGCATGCGGGGGTTGGGCTGGGTTCATCTTTTTTACGCCATATTCAGCGCACGAGGGTGCTGATCCACATGCTGGATGGGCTGTCTGAGGATCCGCTTGTGGATTATGCGCAGATCAACAGCGAGATGGCCTTGTTTGACGAGAATATCACAGAAAAACCGCAGATCGTTGCCTTCAACAAAATGGATTTGCCGTCTGTCCGGGAACGCTGGCCAGAAGTGAAGGAGCAGCTCTCCAAACTGAAGGTTGAGGTTATCCCGATCTCTGCTGTCTCCCATGAAAACGTGGATCGGCTGATGTGGCGGGCTGCAACGCTGCTGAAAGAAGCCCCTGAGCCTGAACCGGTTGAAGCCCTTCCGGTGTACCGTGCCGCTGAAGACCCCAAATCCTTCACAGTCAAACAAACGGAAGAGGGATGGGTCGTGCGGGGCGAAGCGCTTGAACGGGCAGCCGCGATGACTTATTGGGAACACCGTGAATCGGTCAGGCGCTTCCAGCGTTTGATGGAGAACATCGGTGTGGATGAGGCTCTGCGAGACGCGGGGATCGAAGAGGGGGATACGGTTTACGTGGGTGATTACGCTTTGGAATGGCAGGATTAACCGATGCGCAAAAAACGTTTGGGAATATTTGGCGGCACCTTCGACCCGCCCCATGTGGGTCATTTGATCCTGGCTGCTGAAGCGCGTGACCAACTGGCGTTAGATTGTACGGTTTGGGTGCTAACGCCTGATCCGCCGCATAAACGCGGTAAAGATATCTCCTCTTTGGACCATCGCCTGGCCATGGTGGAGCTTGCTATCAATGAAGATGAGGCTTTTACCCTGTCGCAAGTTGATATTGACCGCCCAGGGCCGCACTACACGGTAGACACGGTCAACCTGCTGCGGGGCGAGTACCCAGACTGTGAGCTGATCTACCTGATGGGCGGGGATTCATTGCATGACCTGCCTAACTGGTACGAAGTCGTGAAATTATTGGATGCGCTCGATGGGATTGGGGTGATGCGCAGACCTGGCGATGATATCGACATTTCTGAACTGATGCGAGCATTACCCCAACTGGAAGAAAAGCTTAATTTTGTGACCGCACCCCTATTGGAGATCTCTGCAGATCAGATTCGGCGCCGCGCCAGACAGAACCGCAGCTTCCGCTATTACCTGCTGCCCAGGATCTATGAATATATCTGCGAGCATCAGATATACCAGGCATAAGAGGGGAAATTCTGCGAATGGGGAGACCACTCAGGCGAGGAATCCGCTTGGGTAAACTGCTCTTATATTTAAATTATGCTTTAAAAAAATTTTGTGAGTTTAAAAAGCTCGCTGACCGGGTGAGGGGGGCACCCGGCCAGCGAGTACTGTTAATTAAATCATACTTTATGGGGCTTGTCAACTAAAAATTTGATGAAAATTTTAATTCTTTAATAATATGCTCAATCCTCATGGATCAGGTTGATGTTACCAACAGACATATCGAGATTGACCGTTAGTATGTAACCCTCGTTAAGGGTTGTGTAGGTTTGGTCAGAGAGCATCCAGGTGCCCTGTGTGTTCACATTGCTGACCGTGCCCTGGTTGTTGACAACCGCGCGCATGCCTGCAGGAATAATAATGGTGATGTTGCTGATGCCTGCTTTGATGTCTACTACAGAATCTTGCCTGAGTGCGCCGGCAAAATCAAGGGTATAGTTGCCGGCACCGGCTGACATGGTCATTTGCTTGATGCTGGCATGACCCAGTCCATACAGCTTTGCTGAAGATGCGCCGGTTGTGAAGGTGAAGTTTTCCAATACACCGGGGTTGGGTGCATCGAATTGGATTGTGGTGTCGCTGGCACCTTGAACAATCCTGAGCGAGGAGAGCTGCAAGCCAGTCAGGTCATACAGGTTCTCGCTGGCGCCGCCCTCGATCGTGAGCTTCAGTGGCAGGGCTGTACTGAGGCCCAGTTCCCAGATGTTCTCTACATCACCGAGCGGGATGCCGGACACCCGGAAGGGATTGGCCTGCTTGATCTCGAAGTAATTATCACGGCGGATTAATTCAGGCTGCCAAGGCTCAACGTTGTATTTGATGGTACCGGAAACCAGGCCTTCTGCGTCTGGTGTGATGGTGAACTTGCCGCCGGTCATCTTGAAGACCAATTCGGTCTCAAGGGTGTTCCCTGGCAGGGGTTCAGCGATGAAGACGATCTGGGGATCGATGGTCTCTATCTGGACATTTTGCAATGAGCAGGCCAGCGTGGCCAGTAAAAGGGTAATGATGACGGTAATGATGGGCTTTTTCATGAGGTGCTCCTCTGATATTTTATGCTTTCAATTCGGTCAAATATTGTCGCCAGCAGCCCTCTCAACGCACCGAGAAGGCTGCTGTGCTGATCAATGGTTTAGGCTTTGTCCGACGGGTGGGGGATTTCGTAGCCCTGGAGGACGAGTGCGTTTTTGAGGTCCGCTAAGGATTTTTCGCCAAATCCGCTGATTTCCAGCATGGCCTCATCACCACCTTCGAGGCGGTCAAGGATCTCGCTGACTGTGGTCAGCCCGGCGTCGATCAGGGCGTTGTTAATCCTGCTCCCCAAGTTCAAGACTTCAATGGGGATATCTGGCTTTATGATGACCTCCTCGACGACCGGTTCAGGATGAAGGTCAACGGCAGGGGTTTCCTCCACATCAGGGATGACCACACCTTGGGGTGCGTCTTTTTCAAACAACACGACCGGTTCCCGACCTTGATCTGGTTCTGTGGTGCGGGGATAGCGATAAGTGCCGAACAGTGTGGTGACCGCCATGCCAAGGGCGAACAGCATGGTGATAAAGACGGGCAGCCAACCCACGCAAGGGATACGGTTGACGCCCCTGGCCACGAGGTACAGGACCAAGTTGCCGATCGCAGCCGCGAGCACAGGATGCCAGGTGGCCTTAAAAATGCTGCTGGCGATCAGCTTGCCCAGTTCGTAGCCCAATGCCAGCCAGCCCACCAGGAGGGCTAAAACAAATGCCATGCCGACCAGAGCAATCAACGGAATCAGGCAAATCGTGATGACGAGGACGATGCTGGCGGCCATCACAAATGCGGTCAGAGCGCCATACCCCAGCAGGTGCCAGGGGGCAGCATGCAGTGCTGCTGTCATCCGCTCTGCAGGTTTGGGCATGATCAGGAGCAGAAAAGCGCCTAACGCGACCATCGCCAGGGTTGTTGACAAAAATCCGCCGATTCTCGACAGCACGGGCAAGAAGTTCCATGTACGTGGGCGGAACAATTGCGGTCTGACGTTGGTGAAGTGGTCTACACTGATCCCGGGAACGACCGGTGTTTCAACCTGGTCACCCAGGATGGTCGCCCCGGGGTCGATGTTGATATAGCTCACAGGGGAGACCAGATCACCTTCGATGATGGCGGTATCTTGCAGGTTGACCGTCCCGCCGATAGCGGTCAGGTTGCCTTTGATGGTTCCGTCGATGGTCACCAGCCCGCCCAGGACGAACACGTTCCCGTTGATGGTGGCATTTTCCTCAATTTGCACCACCCCGCCGATGACGTTCAGATCGCCATCGAGGATACGGCCGCTTTCGAGGGTGTAGGATTCGCCAATGATGGTGCGATCTTCCGACAGTGGGGCAGCGCTAACTGTGGTTGGGTAGGCGAGCACAATGATGATGAGTGCTGCGATGACAAGGATGAATTTTTGGATATTTTTCATGGTTGGTTTCCTCTTTCATGGACTGGAAAATAAAGCTGAACAAGGGTGCTGAACCAGGTGATGACCAGAGCAGCTATGGCAAACAAGCTGCCTGAGCCAAACAGCACCAGGATCGGGATGGTGACAGGCAGGGCTTGGGTCAGCGAGCGGAAAAAGCGCGTAACCTGCCTGACCTGAGCAGCAAAAAGGCTCCCCCGTGCAATCCATTGGCTCAGCATGTAAGCCCAGTTGACCTGGCTGAGGTTGCACACCAGGATGATGGCTGCGGTCAGGCCGGCCAGCGCGAATAAGCTGAATGTCATCAGCCACAGGTTGCGTTTTTGACGCTTCTGGCGGAATTCTGCCAGGCGGACATGCCAGCGTTGCGTAAACCCGGGCATTGGCGCCGGTGAAGCGCTGTGGGCAAAGGCCTCGTCCAGGTCTGTCAGGGCGGCCGCGAGGGACGCACAGTGAGAACAGTCCTGCAGGTGAAGTTCCAATTGCTGTTGCTTCACATCGTCCAGGGTAACGGGCGAAAACAAAAGGTTCTCATATGGCTGGTGACTCATTTGGCCTCCTTTCAGGGCTGAAGGCTGCTTCCTCTTCAGCCAGCCAGGCCTTTGCCAGGGTTTGACGTGCCCGGTAAAGGCGGCTTTTAACGGCGCTGACGGTTAAATCCAGTGTTTGAGCGATTTCGACTTCCGAATAATCGTGCCAGTAGCGGAATATGGTCGCAGCTCGGTCGAGGGGTTGCAGTTGCATCAACAGGTCTTGAGTCATTTGTTCCTTTTCTGCCTTTTGCGCGCTGGTTTCCGGGCCAGGAATGCGTTGATCCGGGATGATCTCTGCGGGAAGCGCTTCAATCGGTACAATTGGCAGGTGTCTTTTTCGAATCTGGTCAATGCAGTAATGCGAAGCGATTGAAAGCAGCCAGGTGGCAAAAGCGCGCTGTGGATCGTACCTTTTAAGATGGTTGTATGCGCGGAGAAAGCTTTCCTGGGCGGCATCTTCAGCATCCCTGCTGTTGCCCAGCATGCGGTAGCACAGGCTATAGACTGGTTTTTGGTAATGATCGACAAGGAATCCGAAGGCACGGTCGTCTCCGTGAATTGCCTGTTTGATCCACACTGCTTCGTTATCACTCACAAAATCTCCTCGTCGTGCTTCTATAAAGATATACGATGTTTGCGGGGATAAGTTGCAAACACGTTTCTTGAGCACGGCTTAAGACGAATTAATTATAATGGCTGATCAGGTGTTTCCTGGGAGATGCAGCATAGCGGACACGGCCAAGATCTTTTGTCAGCCTTGCTTGAAGGGCAGGCTGACAGATTTTAGGGTGCGGTTATTGGTCTGTGAATTGATTTTCAATCGGGCAGGTTGTTAAAAGACAACTTCTTCACGGCCGGCAAGGCGGTCGTTAATCCGCTGAACCACAATGTCGAGATGCTCGGTTTTATGGACAAAATCCAAATCATCACTGCGAATGGTGAGGACCGGACAAAGGTCGAAGGATTGCACCCACTCCTCGTAGAATCTTTCCAGCAGCGCCAGGTAACTTTCATCAATACCGGTTTCGATGCTTCTGGCGCGCCGGCGGATCCGCTCCATCAGGATGGGCACGGGTGCATGGAGGTGGATGAGCAGGTCGGGCTTGGGCAGGTTTTCGACTACCAGGTGGTACAGGCGCAAATAGGCATGGTAATCGCGATCGCGTAGGTTGCCCATGTGGTGCAGCGCCCGCGCGAAAATGTGGGCATCCTCGTAAATGCTGCGGTCAAGGATGGCGGATTCGGGCAGTTGAGATAGGTAGATGTGCTGTTCGGCGCGGTGTCCGAGGAAATAAACCTGCAGGTGAAAGGACCAGGTTCGCATATCTTCGTAGAAATCCGGTAGGTAGGGGTTGTCGGCCACAGATTCGTATGCGGAGGTCCATCCCAGCCTTTCACCAATTCTTTCTGTGAGGGAGGTCTTGCCAACGCCGATGTTGCCTGCCAGTAAAATCAATCGTTTTGCCATGATGTGTGTGCCCCGTTTCAGGATAATTTGTCGGATAAGAATGCAGGCTGAGCGCTACAAATTTCGTTTCAGGAATACCTTCACCATGGTGATGTAAGGCTGATATTGTTCGTAGCGGACGCAATGGCCTGCTCCGCTGATATGACCAAACTCACCTTGATCCAATAACTGGACAGCCTCAACACCGAGTTTGGGCGTTACGATGGCACCCAGCTCGTTATCCCCAGTGATGATCAGCGTGGGCGCGGCGATCTTTTCAGCCAGGCTCTGCCAGGTTCCATTTTGAAAGGCAAGCAGCTCGAAAACAGCAGGGTCGACATCGTGCTTGGCCTGTGCCCATTCGGGTAAGATGGCTTCCTCCCAAGTTGGCGACTCCTTGGCTTTGAGCTTTTGGAGTTCCTTGACGGTTTTTTTCTTGGCCGCCAGGTTTTGCTGCTTCCAGTCTCTCAACGTTTTTTTGAGGTCCTGTTCTTCAATGGTCAGATCGGTCCAGGGCGGGTCTTCGAGGATTAGCGCAGCGAGCTTGTCGGGGTAGCGTGCCGCAAAGGCGGCTACGGTCGCTGCGCCCATGGAGTGGCCGATCAGACCAGGTTTTTCGATCTCAAGGGTCTCCATCAGGCCTAACAGGTCGGCTGCCAAATCAAAACGTTTGTCGGGGTCCACACGGGAGGACTTTCCATGGCCGTAAGCGTCATACATAAGGATGTTGTAATCTGCTTCAAGATCGCGGGCAAGCTGATGCCAGCAGAGCCCACTATCTGAGAGGCCATGAGCAAGGACCAGGCAGGGTTTGTCACCCTGGCCTGTGCGGGTGTAAAAGAGCTCTATCCCATCGTCAACAGTCACCGTACCTTGAATCCAGTCGTTTTGCATGTTTTCCTCCGAGATTATCATTTCACAGGATTAATTATACATAATCTTATTCGGTTGGGGATGCCGGTTTGCCGCTGAAGTGAGTGTGGCATGTAGCTATTGACTGCTTAAGGATAAAAAAACCGGGCACCCTGGTGAGCGCCCGGTTGGTTGACGGGGGTTAGCATTCACTGTAGCCGCAGCTATAGCACTTGCGGCAGCCTTCTTCGTTTACGACGGATGCCTGACCGCATTCGGGGCACAAGTCGCTCGATAATTGGGGCATTGGCGCCATTTCCTCGTCCAGCCCGGTCAAGGGGAGGGTCGGTGCATTGCGCTGGTCTTGATGCGGTTGCTCCTCCTGGTCCTTCAGGCGGCTGTAGAGATACTCATCCAGGGCTTTGGCAATGCCATCTGGCAAAGAACGCACCCGGTTGGGTCCAAACCCAAGCGACCGCCCGCCGCCGATCCCGCCGAGTTGTTCCGTGATGGTTTTTAAACGTTTGCGGGGTTCGATCGGTGATGCAATCCGCAAATTGTAAGAGATCAAGCGTCCGATGGCTTCACTGTGGGCAGCCGTGTCGGTGCCGGCTTTTGCTGTGTTGATGAACACCTCAAAGGGCTGGCTTTCGCCATTTTCATTGACGGTTACATAGGTTTTTCCGAGGGGCGTGTCGATCGAATAGGTGTACCCTTTTAGCGAGCGGGGACGAGGTTTCTTGGTTTCGTGCCAGATGGGCAGCTGTGTGCCGGCATCTGCCGAGCCAAGCTGCGAAGGTTGGTAACCGTTATCACCCAAGACAGAGGATTTTCCATCTGCCGTGCTTTTGGTTTCAAGTACCACATGCTCCCTTGAGCCTGTGACATACACCGTAATGCCTTTGCAGCCTAATTGCCAGGCGAGGAGATAGGCATCAGCCACATCTTGGGGGGTTGCCGTTGCCGGAAAGTTGATCGTTTTGCTGAGGCTGTTGTCTACAAAGGCCTGCAAGGCTGCCTGCATGCGGACGTGTTCTTCGGCGGTGATATCGGCTGAAACAACGTACACCGCTTTGATGTGCTCGGGCAAGGCGTCCACGTTCTGGCAGGTGCCGGTTTCGACGACCTGGTCGATGACGTCCTGCTGAACCTCAGGATCGAGGTCGCTTTCTTCAAGGGTTTTTTGGAACTTAGGACTGACATATTCAAGGACCAGGTCGTTTCCGTTGTCGTTGACATGACGGATGTACGCCAGGGCAAAAACCGGTTCGCAGCCATAGCCTTCACAGCCAGCAACAGTGGCAATGGTGCCTGTCGGGGCGATGGTGGTCTGAGCAGCGTTTCGGATGCCGTGATCCTTGATCCCCTGGATGACCGTTTCCCAATCCAGCTCGGGCCGGCCAAAATCTTGCTCGTAGTTAAAAACGGGTTTGGGGGGCGACCAGCGCAGGTTATTTGGATCGTATAGGCTACCCTCAATGGCAGGAAAGCTGCTGCGTGCTTCAGCCAGTTTGATGCTGGTGAGCATGGCATGGTAGCGTATGAATTCCATCACCTGGGCTGAGAATTCCTGCCCCAGTTTACTCCCATAGCGTAGGTTGACGTGGTAGAGGAGATCAGCCAGGCCCATGATGCCCAGGCCGATGCGACGGGCGTTCAGCGCTGCTGCTTTGAGCTGGGGCACCGCGGGCACAAAAGCGTTGGCATCAATCACATTGTCCAGGAAGATTGTGGCGGTTACCACGGTGGCGCGCAAGGCATCCCAGTCGAGGGTGTGGTCAGGGCCTAGATGCTCAGCGAGATTGATGGACCCCAAGCAGCAGTTCTCGTAAGGTCCCAGCCATTGTTCACCGCAGGGGTTGGTCGATTCAAGGTGATACAGGTGGGGAACGGGATTTTCACGGTTGGCTGCATCGACGAACAAGCAGCCTGGCTCGCCGTTGTGGTGGGCTTGTGTGACGATCTTGTCAAACAGGTCTCGTGCCCGGATGGTTTTGTGGGTTTTGATGGGCAGGTTCTGCTCAAGGGCATTTACCAGGTCGCCGTTGAAGCTCTGGTATTCGGTTGTGGATTCGTCGGGGAAGCGCAGGTCCCAATCGAGATCGTCCCTGACGGCTTCCATGAAGCCATCGGTGATGCTGACCGAGATGTTGAAGTTGGTGATGGCGTTTTCGTCGGTTTTGCAGGTGACAAATTCCTCGATATCGGGATGGTCAACGCGCAGGGTGCCCATATTGGCGCCCCGGCGGGTGCCACCCTGGGCGATTTCGCCGAAGGCCTGGTCGTACACCCTGAGGAACCCAACCGGTCCGGTGGCCTCACCGGCAGAGGATTTAACCCGCGCTCCGGCTGGACGCAGCCGGGAAAAGCTGAAACCATTGCCGCCGCCGGTTTGCTGGATCAGGGCTGCATTTCGAAGGGTGGAAAAAATGCCATCCTCACGGCGGCCCATATCGTCTGAAATCGGCAGAACAAAACAGGCAGCAAGCTGGCCCAGAGGCGTGCCTGCCCCTGTGAAGGTCGGTGAGTTCGGAAAGAATTTTTTCTCAGTTAACAAAGCATAAAATTCCAGGGTGCGCTCGTCTGGGTCTTGTCCGTAAGTCTGATCCACTTTGGCCACATGGTAAGCAACCCGCCAGAACATTTCTTCAACCGTCTCAACGGGCTGACCATCGTTGCCCTTTCGAAGGTACCGTCGGGAAAGGACTTCTCGAGCGTTATCGCTCAGCTCAATGCCGGGCAGGTCTTTCGGTAAAGGGGGCGTGGGCAGAAGCTCTTTAAATTGAGAACGGGTTTTGGCGGACATACGGTACTCCTTGTATTTAGTTACGATTAAAATTCGTCTGATAATAAACGATCAATCTCTGATCGGATATCCTTAAGGTCATCGAGCTGAAGGTATACGATGGCATAACGGATATAAGCAATATAATCCAGCTCTTTTAACCCCTGGACGACCAGGTCACCGACGATGCGTGAAGGGACCTCAGATTTCCCCATGCGTTGGAGCTCAGCCTCGATTTCCCCCGTCAGGCGTTCAATCTCGGCAGCCGAAACCGGGCGCTTGCCGCAGGCAATCTGAATACCATGGCTTAGTTTTTCGCGATCAAATGATTCCCGTGTACCATCTTTTTTCACCAGCAATGGGGTGCCAAGAATTGGCCGTTCCAGAGTGCTGAAACGCTCCCCGCAGTGGAGACATTCTCTGCGCCGACGAGTGCCGCCGGGGGCGTTTTTTGTGGTATCAACAACTCGTGATTCCTGGTGCTGGCAAAACGGGCAATGCATTATCATCTCTTCTCTAATGGTTGACTGCCAATTACTTTAACCCCTACAGCTAGGGGTAGGTGTTGTTGCACCCCCTACCAATGTGGGAGAATTCTTATTGTAGCATAAGATCATCCACATGCCCGGAAAAATTCGTGTATTTTCCTTAAAATATGGTCTCCCGAAGGATCGTTAACATTTCGTTACGCGTAGGGTTTATCCTGGCTCAACGTGGCTCGAGGGTTGTGAAGAGGTGTGCGCTTGAGCGCCGCACCCCCATCACCAGTTGGCCCGGACGGGCAGGAAACTCGGAAAATTGGCTGCCTAACTTGCGGTGGAATTCAACAATCGGGGAATTTTTCCGTTATACTTTATGTTTGATGGATGAATAAAAGAGGAGGACTGGTTGATGGCAGATATGGGTAAGGTATTAAGCGGAATTCCAGCAGCGCCCGGCTTGGCTCATGGCAGGACGGTGATCGTTAAGCAGCAGGGGCTGGATATCCCCTATTTTGAAGTCACGGATCATGAAGCCGAAATTGACCGTCTGCATAGCGCGATTGATAAGGCGCGCGTGGAGGTTGAAGCGCTGAAAAACTCCGTCAGCGAGCGCGCGAAAAGCAATGAGGCGGAAATTTTTGAAGCCCATAATATGATCCTGACCGACGTTGCCTTATTTGACCAGGCTGAGGAGGCGATTGAACAGAGAACTAATGCCGAAAAAGCCTGGATGGATGCCATTGAGTTTTTTGCCCAGATGATGGAGCAGATCCCTGATGAAACCCTCAGCAGCCGTGCTGTGGACATCCGTGATGTGGGCAGGCGCGTGCTCGGTCATTTATTGGGTGTCAGGATGGTCGGTACTGAACTAACAGCGCCTTCAGTCATCATCGGGGATGACCTGACCCCGTCCGACACCGCCAGTTTGGATAAGGACTTGGTGTTGGCCTTTTGCACGGCATCGGGCGGGCCCACTTCGCACACAGCCATTCTGGCGAAGGCGTTTGGTTTGCCTGCCGTTGTCGGTTTGGGGGAGAAGATACTGGCAGTTCCCGAGGGCGAACTGGTACTTGTGGACGGCAACCAGGGTGATGTGTATATCGACCCAAGCGAGGAAAGCCTGGCTGAGTTCATCCGCAATGAGGAAACTGAAGCCGAAATGATGGCATCCGCGCGCAAAGCTGCACAGGCGCGGGCGGTCACGGCAGATGGCGAGTATGTGGAAGTGGTCGCCAATGTCGGCGGTGTGCAGGATGCGCCACTGGGGATCATGAATGGCGCCGAGGGAGTCGGGCTGTTCCGCACAGAATTCCTTTACCTGGATCGAAAATCCATGCCCACGGAAGCCGAACAGATCGAGGCCTATGTGAAGGTTTTTAATAATTATCCGGGGATGCCGGTGGTCGTCCGCATGCTGGATATTGGCGGGGATAAGGTGATCCCTTATCTCAACCTGCCGGAAGAGTTGAATCCATTTTTGGGCTGGCGAGGAATCCGGATGATGGATGGCGCCGAGGAGATCTTCCTCAAACAATTCAGAGCTTTGCTCCAGGCCGGCGCACAAACCGAAGTGGATCTGCGGATCATGATCCCGATGGTGTCGGGGGTGGCTGAGGTGAAAGACGCCAAAGCGCTGATGAAGGCTGCTGCTGAAGCCTTGGAGTCGGAAGGCAGGGCAGTGCCTGAAAAAGTAGAGTTTGGAATCATGGTCGAGGTGCCGTCGGCAGCTTTGCTGGCAGACCGCCTGGCTAAAGAAGTGGATTTTTTCAGCATCGGGACAAACGACCTGACGCAATACACCCTGGCCGTTGACCGGACAAACCACAAAGTTGCGCATCTGGCTAACCCATTGAACCCTGCGGTGCTGGCTTTAATCAAGCGCACGATCGATTGTGCCCATGCCGAAGGGAAATGGGTCGGGTTGTGCGGGGAACTCGCTGGTGAGCCTATTGCAGCGCCAATCCTGCTCGGCCTGGGTTTGGACGAGTTCAGCATGTCACCGGCGCGTGTGCCGATCATCAAACAGGTGATGCGAAAACTGCATAAAGACGCATGCCAACAGCTGGCTGAAGCAGTGATGGCGCTTGAAGACGATCTTGAGGTCACACGGATCAGTAAGGCGTTCCTCGAAGACCTTGGGCTGCCTTATTAACCTCATTTCTAAAGCATGGCTGGTGCTGATGGGCCACGCAGAGCGAGCGAAAGATTTTCAAGCAGTCTGAGTGTTGATTTTTACCCATTGAGCGCTGTTCCTATAAAGAAAAGACGCTGTTCTTCAATTTGAAGACAGCGTCTCATTAATTTGAATCAGGATGCTTTTTTCTGCAAATAGGCTCTCAAGCCAGGATTTTTTCGGCACTCCGTCCGGTTTGGATGGAGCGAATATCGACGCCAGAGGGATTTTGATAAGCCGACAGATCAAACTCGGGCAGAACGGCGAGCAAGTGATCAAATATTTCGGCCTGGATGTCTTCAAAATATTCCCAGCGTTTGTCTGTGCAAAAAGCATAGATTTCGTGGGGTAAACCATTTTCCGTTGGTGCCATCAGCCTGACGAGTAATTCCATCTGGGGGTTAATTTTCGGGTGGTTTTGCAAATAGCCATACACGTACGCCCGAAATGCGCCCAGGTTGGTCATATTGTGCCCAATAAATTTTTCTGTTCCATTGATGCGCGGCGAAAGATCATTCTCTGTGACTTCTTTTTCTTTTGACAGTTTGTATTCGTGGATATATTTAAACTTTGCCATGCGTTTGAGGAGGTCTTCATCAACGAAGCGGATGCTGTTAAGGTCAATATGCAGGGCGCGTTTAATCCGCCGTCCGCCGGAGAGTTCCATGCCGCGCCAGTTTTTGAATGAATTGGACATCAGGGAATAGGTGGGTATGGTGGATATGGTTTTATCCCAGTTGGAAACTTTAACGGTGTGTACGGAAATGTCCACAACCTCACCATCGGCGTCGTATTCCGGCATTTCGATCCAATCGCCGATCCGGACCATATCATTGGTGGCAAACTGGACGCTGGCGAACAAGCCCAACAGGGTATCTTTGAAGACAAGCAATAAAACGGCTGAAAATGCACCCAAACCGCCCAGCAGCAATAAGGGCGATGAGCGAAGCAGTGCGGAAACCATCAAGATCAAGGCGAACAACCATAAGATAATTTTGCCGACCTGGATATAGCCCTTAATCGGTTTACTTTTCGCGATTTCATAATCATCATAAATATCGTTAACCGCCGTTAGGGCGGATTCAAGTGACCGGGACGACACGACCACAATCGCAGCCAATGTGAGGCGTTGAATCCAATCTGTGAAGTCGGGCATCAATCCTGCGAAAAAGTACAGAATTATGAAAGAGGGAATGGCACTCAGCCGATAGAAAAACTGGCTATGGTAGAAAATATCATCCCAGAGGGTTTCGGTCTGCTGGATCCATTTGCTTAATCTCTTACGGACGAAAAAATGGATTGCGGCCTGCAAAAGCAGCCCAACAAGCGATAAACCAACCAGGATCGCGATCTGGCTCAGAAGCAGTGCATTATTGCTTTGAACGCCTAAGCTGCTAAGCCAAGCGCTGATTTCTTCAACCATGATTACCTCCGATCGTAAGGAGTCGATATGCCAATATTACACTAAATAGGTAAAGTTTATCAAGTATTAATGATTAAAGGCAAGCGCATAATGTGATTGCTGGGTTCGTTTGTTAATGGGGAAGCATGACAGTCAACAGCTGGCTTAGAGTTTTCCCCCCGCCAAGTTATAAAGAAGAAAACGCAGGTGGATCGGCCTGCGTTTTCTATCGCAACCCAAAATAGAGGGGAGAGGAGTAGGTTTACCCCTGATCTGGGCTGGTCATTCTAGGTTCCCAAGCATACCAGTCGCTCAGGACACGCGTTGAACGGGTCTTTTTGCAATTATTTCGATATGGCACCTAACGCGCTAAGCGCCTTGCTCATCGGGTCGGTTGAAATCAATTATGATTTCGTTTCCGCAGGAAAGCAGGCACATCCAGGTCGTCAGTGTTGATCCGCGTCGGGAATTCATACATGTCTGCTCCTTTCCGCGGTACCTCATCTTCGTTTTGCTCCTCTTTATCGAGCATACTGGGCAGCGGCCTTTGCTGCGGCGTGGGATTCTGCTTAACTTCCCTGGTGCCTTGCAATGCACTCAGGCTCTGCCCTTCAAAGCCGGTAGCAATCACCGTGATGCGCAGGTTTTCGCCCATGCTCTCATCGATCACAGCGCCGAAAATCAGGTTCACATCTGGATGGGCGGTCTCTTTGATGATGGCCGCAGCCTGGTTGACCTCAAAGAGTTTGAGGCTTTCACCGCCGGTGACGTTGAAGAGGATGCCGCGGGCGCCGTCGATGGTCACATCGAGGAGTTGGTTGGAGATGGCGATCTCTGCTGCTTTGAGGGCACGGTCTTCACCGCTGGCTTGACCGACAGCCATCAGGGCTGCCCCGCCTTCTGACATGATGGTGCGGACGTCTGCGAAGTCGAGATTGATCAGACCGGGGATGGTGATCAGCTCTGAGATGCCCTGAATGCCCTGGCGAAGGACATCGTCGGCAACTTTGAAGGCATCCTGCAGGCCCGAGCGTTTATCCACAATTTGCAAGAGGCGGTCGTTCGGGATAATGATGAGGGTGTCGGCATGTTCCTTGAGCGCAGCAGCACCTTCTTCTGCCGATTTGGATCGATGGGTGCCTTCGAAGGTGAAGGGACGGGTGACCACGCCGATGGTCAGGGCGCCGATCTCCTTGGCGATCTGTGCGACGACAGGCGCACCGCCGGTGCCAGTGCCACCGCCGAGCCCAGCGGTCACGAAGACCATGTCACTGCCTTTGAGCACCTCATACAGCTCTTCGGCTGATTCTTCAGCAGCAGCACGCCCGATGCGGGGGTCGCCACCTGCACCGAGGCCGCGGGTGGATTTCTCTCCGATACGCACACGCACCTTGGCTTTTGAGAACTGCAATGCCTGGGCATCGGTGTTGACAGCGATGAACTCGATGCCGGACAGGCCTTCATCGATCATCCGGTTGACGGCATTGCATCCGCCGCCCCCTATACCGACAACTTTGATACGAGCAAATGATTCAGGTTGTAAACTTTTGTCCATGATTAACTCCTCTTCTTTGTATTAATTCCGTAACAATGTTGTGTGAATACACTCAGGGCAGCAAGCGCCTGAGGAGATCCTTAAGTTGATCGGGCCAGTTTTTGGTTTGGCTGGGCCGCCTTCGGTCGATGTACTGGCTCGATTCGGAGATCAATAATGCCCACTCCAGCAGGCCCACGCTGGTCGAGTAGGCGGGTGAATGTAACTGGTCGGTCAGCCCGATCAGGTTTTGCGGCTGGGCGACTCGGGCAGGCAACCCCATCACCTGGGCGGCAAGCTGGCGGGTGCCAGGCAGGGTGCTTGCGCCGCCTGTTAGAACGACCCCGGCGGGCAGCAGCCCATCGTAGCCCGAACGCCGGATTTCCTGCAGAACGAGGTAGAAGATTTCTTCCATACGGGCTTCGATGATTTCTGCTAGATCAACCCTGTTGATGCGGTCTGGCGTGTCGCCGCCGAAACTGCGGATGGTAAATTGCTCTTCGGGGTTGATTGATGCTTTTTGTGCATGACCGAATTTGAGTTTGACTTCTTCAGCCTGTGAGATGGGAAGCCGCAGCCCATGGGCGATATCGGAGGTGACGTGATTGCCGCCCACCGCCAGAACCATGGTGTGCCAGACATCGCCGTCAATGTAGATGGCCATGTCCGTTGTGCCCCCGCCGATATCGACAACCGCCACGCCCATTTGGCGTTCAGTTTCTGATAAAACGGCCTCACCAGAAGCAAGGGGATTGAGGACGAACTGGGAAACTTCAATACCAGAGGCGTTCACGCATTGGCGCAGGTTTTCGATGGTTGAAGAAGAAGCCGTGATAATGTGTGCTTCGACCTCAAGGCGATAGCCATGCATGCCGAGTGGGGTACGGATGCCGTCCTGCCCATCGATGATGAAGCTGCGCTGGATCACGTGGACAATTTCCCGGTTGTGCGGAATGGCGACCGCCTGGGCAGCGTCCAGGGCACGATCGATATCCTCCATGTCGACGATACCGCCAGTGATGCCCACCACACCTCGGCTGTTGATCGATGAGACGTGCGAACCCGCCAGGCTGACCAGTGCTGCGTTGATCTCAAACCCGGATGTGCGTTCAGCTTTCTCAACCGATCGTGAAAGCGCCAGCTTGGCTGCGTTCAGATCGATGACCGTCCCCTTGCGCAATCCCTGGGAAGGCTCGATGCCGACACCCAGGATGCGCAGGTTGCTGCCATCTTCGACCCTGGCTACCAGGGTGCAGATTTTGCTGGTTCCGATATCAATTCCGACAATTATTGGTTCATCCATGCTTATTGCTCCACTCGATAATAAGGCGCATGTAAAAATTTTAAGCTGATCAGGGTTGGGGTGATGTTCTGCTTTGCGATCTCCTCAACGATCGTCTGGTATTCTGCCAATTTCACCTCGATGTTGTCCGTGTCCTGACCAAAATAGACCAACCAACCGCTGGGATCCCGCCACCCGAGGCCAAATTGTGGGTCGTATTGCAATGCGGTGCCCTCGGGGATGTAATCCGTGAGCGACAGCACCGCCTCGACAAAGTTCGCTGTTGTGCGGGGGTAGCGGACTTCCAATAAATGGCTGATTTCGCCTGTTTCATCATCCAGGTCTGCGATAAAGACCTCCGGAGCGGGTGGGGGGTCACCGGTTGCCGTCACGGCCTGGGCGATTTCCGCTTCACCGAAGACGGGGAACATGACACCTTCCGCGTCGATCCAGTAGACGGTGGAATCCTGTTCCCACAGGATCAGGGGCTTCCGTTCCTCAACATTGATGGTGACGGATGCAGGCAGGTTGACGGATACACTGACCTGTTTGACACCTGGGAAACGCTCTTCTACCAGCGCCCTGACGTCTTCAGGCACCACCTGGATGATTGATATCCCAGCCAGGTCAATCTGCGAGAGAACGGCTTCAGCGCTCAGCCGTTCAGCGCCCCTGAGGTTGATGGTACTGATCTGGAAAGTGCTCAGGCTGGTGAAGCTGAACACAACTGCCAGCGAGAGTGCGAAGACTGCACCGGAAATGAGACGCCAACCCAGCTGAAGGTTGGGCAGTGCAGGAATTTGAAGCTCGGCGCCTTTCTTTTTGAGCGGGACATAAGCCGTGTGTTTCTTCCGAGTAACGACAGGTACAGGGCTTACAGGCCGACGGGTGACAGGCGTATGCTGCGATTTAGGCTTACGCGTCGCGCTGCTCCCAACGGGGGCCTTGGGCTGTTTTGTACTGCTTTGCTGGCGCCGAGCTCTTACCCTTTCTGCCCGGCTCTTTTCGTCCGATTGACGGTTGGCCATGCTATCTCCGAAACTCTCTTTCTATCTTGTCACGTTGCGCTTTTCGCTCCAATGCCAGATCGATCAATTTTTCGATCAGGGCCGGATAGGGTATTCCAGAAGCCTCCCAAAGTTTGGGAAACATGCTGATCTTCGTAAAACCCGGGATGGTATTTATCTCATTGAGATACACAGTTTGCGTGTCTCGATCGATGAGAAAATCAACCCTGGCCATGCCGGCACAATCCGTAACCTGGAAGGCTTTGATGGCCATAGCCTGGATTTCAGCCGTGGTTTCTGCTGGCAGGTCTGCACGGACCACCAGTTCTGCCGTGTCATTGATGTACTTCTCAGCGTAGGTATAGAAGATGTCCTTGGGCACGATCTCGCCGGGCAGGGATGCGACCGGGTTTTCATTGCCCAGTACGCTGACCTCGATCTCCCGGGCGTTTTCGACGCCCTCTTCGACCACAATGCGGCGGTCGAAACGGGCTGCTTCCATCAAGCCTTCCATCAAGTCGCTGCGGCTGTTGCATTTGCTGATCCCCACGGACGACCCGAGATTGGCGGGCTTGGTGAAAAGCGGGTAGTCGGCGATCTTTTCGGCTTCTTCAAGGCAGGCTTCAAGGTTGTCTTCTATCTGTGTGCGGTTTAAGACCCGGTAAGGCAGGATGGGGATGCCGTAGGCGGTCATGACGCTTTTGAACAGACCCTTATCCATGCAGACTGCTGAACCGAGCACGCCCGCACCGACGTAGGCGATATCAGCAAGTTCAAACAGCCCCTGCAGGGTACCATCTTCGCTGTAGGTGCCGTGCATAACAGGGAAGATGATATCGAGAGGCGCGTACAGGGCCATTTCCCCGTTCTGCTTGACGTAAATCCCCGGGTTTTGCGGCACTGGCAGGAAGTAAGCTGGAGTCAAATCAGCCAGGTCTTCGCGGCTTAACTTCGCCCAGATGTCCTCTCCAACCAGCCACTGTCCCTGGCGGGTGATACCGATCTCGACCACGTCGTATTTTTCGCGGTTGATGTTCGAGAGCACGGAGCGCGCAGACATCAGGGAAACCTCATGCTCCCCTGAGCGTCCACCGTAGATCACGCCGAGTTTCAGTTTATGGGTCATTCAAAATCACCTAACAATTCAATTTCGGGCTCCAGAGTGATCCCAAACTTTTCCGCTACTGTCTCCTGAGCGGTTTTGATGAGCTGATAAATGTCCTGGGCGGTGGCGCCATCCAAATTGATGATGAAATTGGCGTGGATGGGGCTGATCATCGCCCGGCCGATGCGGCGGCCTTTCAATCCGGCTGCTTCGATGAGCCTTCCGGCATAATCCCCTTCGGGATTCTTGAAGGTCGAACCCATGGAAGCGCCAGGAGGCTGGGTCTCTTTGCGATGGGCCTGGTAAGCATTGATGTTCTTCCACGCTTCATCGCGGCTGGATCTGACGGCTTTAAGGGTTGCAGAAAGGATCACCGCAGGGATTCTTTCACGTTTCAGCACGCTGCTGCGGTATTCATACGCCAGTTCTTCAACCGGCCAATCGCGCTCTCCCTCAGTTTTGTGCAAGATCGTTGCCATTTTTAAGCTGGTTTTCATATCACTGCCGTGGGCACCGGCATTTCCATAGACTGCGCCGCCAACGGTGCCCGGTACAGGCGCCGCCCATTCCATCCCACTTAAGCCCCGGAGGGCGGATTGCCTGGCGACAGTTCCGAGAATGGCGCCCGATTCAGCGACAATGCTGGGTGGGTCGGACTTGGTATCGATCCGTAAATTGTGGGCTCGGTTGTGCACCACCACGGCATCCAGCCCTTTGTCGCTGACCAGGATGTTGGAACCGCTGCCCAGGATGATGAAAGGCACAGACAGCCGCCAGAGGGTCCTGACGCTGGACGAGAGGTCTTCCAGGGTGTTGACGGAAATCAACGCAGGGGCAGAACCGCCCACACGGGCTGTGGTGTAATTGGCCATGCTGATGTTTTCATGCAGCTGTGTGCCAAATGCCTCTCTGAGTTCGTCCATCTTTTGTTGAATCATGCGCCAGTACCTGACATTTCCTTTTCTCGCTGATCCAGCTGTTTTAACAGCATCTGGCTGAGCCGGGTGGCATCGCCTGCGGAAAATACGATGACGATATCACCTGCTGCCAGGTTATTGAGCAAGTGTTCAGCAGCAGCCTCGAAATCATTAGCATAGGCAGCCATCTCTGGGGGCAGCGAATTGACGATCGCTGCGGCGGAATATCCCGGATCGTTTTCCCTGGAAGCATAAATTCTGAGCACAACCACCCGATCGGCCAATTGCAAGGCTTGGGTGAAATCACCTGCCAGGTTCTGGGTTCTGGAGAAAGTATGAGGCTGCCAAACGGCCCAGATGCGCTGCCCGGGATAGCGGGTCCGGGCGGCAGCGAGGGTTGCTTCCATCTCAGTGGGGTGGTGGCCGTAATCATCGATGATGGTCACACCATCGCCCTTCCCAAGAATCTCAAATCGGCGGCCTGCCCCGGAGAACGCTCCCGCAGCATCGATAGCGGCGCTGACGGATAAACCCAGCTGGTGGATGGCCGCCAGTGCGCCCGTTGCGTTAAGGACGTTGTGATGCCCGGGAATACTGAGGTTGACCGTGCCAAGGTGCTGGGTTTGGCCGTGTTCATCCCGGTACTCGAGATCAAAACAAGGAAAACCCGCCCTGTAGGTGATGCCTTCAGCACGATAATCCGCTGACAGAGCCGTGCCGTAGCTGAACTTCTGCCACTGCTGCCCGGCGTCTTGTTCAAATAAAGACCATGTTCCAGGGTCGTCGGCGCACAGGATGGCCTTGCCGCCGGGTTGAATGCGCGCCATAAAGGCTTCAAAAGCGGCACGGTAATCAGCCTGGGTCGGGAAGCAGTCGGGATGGTCGTGCTCCATGTTGGTGACGACCGCAAGGCTGGGGGTAAGGCCGAGGAACATATAATCGTACTCATCGGCTTCGATGACGAAGTGAGGCCCTTGCCCTGCGTGGGCGTTGCTGCCAAGCTGGCTGATGACGCCGCCGGAGATGAAACTGGGGTCGGTTCCCAGCTGGTGCAGGATCCAGATCAGCAGTGCGGTGGTGGTGGTCTTGCCATGGCTGCCAGCTACGGCCAGGATTTGCTTGCCCTGGGTCAGTTCTGCCAGGAAGTCCCGCCGTTTCAGGACCGGGATCCCTTGTGCGAGGGCGGCGGCGACTTCGGGGTTGTCGTCGGGAATGGCTGAGGAGCGGATCACAAGATCAGCGCCGGCGATGTTCTCAGGGGCATGGCCCAAGCAGGTGTGAGCACCAGCGGCTGAGACCGCTTTGAACAGGGGCGAACTTTCGCGGTCCGAACCGCTGACCGTGAACCCTTGTTCAAGCAGAACCCGGGCGATCGCCGAAAGCCCTGTTCCACCAATCCCGACCAAGTGTATGTGCTTCATCAGATGAACACCACCAATACAAATACAAAAGCCAGCGCAACCGCAATGTAGATCAGCGGCGCTTGCAGCCACTGGGGAGGCAGAATCTCAATCAGCCCAATGGCATTCTGGCCTGCTTCTGTGACCACATCGGGCGGGGAGATCCAATCAAAGGGATAGCCCGCTTCCATCAGGTAAAACCAGGCTGTGCCGAAGATCATAAAACCGTTGACACCGCCCAAAAAGCATCCCAATAAAAAGTCCTCAAACCGCTCGCGCACAAATTTTCTGCTGTCGATCATCCGGGGAAATTTCGGGCTCTGGTAGCCGAAAAACACCATCACGATCAGGACGGCCATGCGCACCCAGAACCACGATTCCGGGGTCAGGTTCCGAAAGAAGGGAATAAATGACTCCAATATGGTGACCAGGAACAGGGCAACGATCGCGGCAGAGGTGACTAAAATCTCTTTGGCCCACCCGCGCATGGCGCCGATCATGGCGAACATGATGATGTACATCCAGAACAGAACGGATAGACTGATCATGAGGGCAAACCTCCGTCGATCGTCCCGGTCATCTCGCGCATCAGTACGGCAATTTTTTCAGCGGCATCCGGCCTGGCTAATGCTGCCATTGCCCGTCCCATGCGCATGAGCGTTTCGGGGTCGGAAACCAGGCTGTGAACCTGGTCGTACAGGTCATTTTCGAGGTCTTCATCCCGCAAGATCACTGCGGCACCTTGCTCAGCCAGGTAATCCGCGTTGACCTGCTGGTACCGCCAGGCATGGGGATAGGGCACCAGGATGGCTGGCAGCCCGAAGAGGGGATATTCTCCGAGAATGGACGCCCCCGCCCGCGAAACGATAAGGTCAGGTGCTGCCAGGGCGGCGCCCATTTCGTGCAAATAGGGAAACGCCTGATAGCGTTTGGCTTGCTCAGGAGAAAGCTTTTGTGCCTGGGCTTCGATCTTTTCCCAGTCCAAGTGGCCTGCCAGGTGGATGACCTGCATATCTTCCAGCAGGTTAGGCAGGATATTCATCAGCGCGGTGTTGATGGAACGCGCCCCCTTGCTGCCACCCGCCACGGTAATGGTGGGGAGGCCGGGGTCAAAATCGAAGTATGCCAGTGCTTTTTGTTTGTCCCAGTCCTTCAATCCCGGCCGCACAGGGTACCCGGTTACGGTCAGTTTGGAGGGGTTGGGGAAATAGGCTGTTGAAGGTTTCGCCGTGAGGGCAATGCGATTAGCAAACCGGGCTAATGCTTTGAGCGCCATGCCAGGTTCGATATCGGGGACATACAGAAGGGAGGGCTGGCGCAGTGCTGCCACAGCCATTGGGAAGGCGATAAAGCCGCCTGTGAAGAACAGGAGGTCCGGGTTGAACTGCTTGAGTATGCGGCGCGAGGATACGACACCCTTGATCAGCTCCCAAATGTTGCCGGGGAGCTTGCGCAAGCCGACGCCATGCACGCCTGCCGCTGGAATGGTGGTAAAGGGTATCTTGTTCCGGGTCACCAATGCTTCTTCCATGCCGCCACGGCCGCCGACCCACAGGACCTGGTCTTCATCCAGCTCGAGGGCTTCAAGAACGGTGAGAGCGGGATACACTCCCCCGCCCGTCCCGCCTGCGCAGATCAACAACCGCACTGCGTGGACTCCTTTCTGATGTCTTTTGACTCATCGAAGTTTTAGAAATATTCATAATAATGCCGATGGATGTGAGGGTGACGACCATGCTCGAGCCGCCTGCACTGATAAAGGGCAGCGCGTTGCCGGTAAACGGCAACAACCCAACCATCACAGCGATGTTCATCAAGGCCTCCAGGCCAATCCAGGTGGTCAGGCCAAAGGCAAGCAATGCGCCCAGCTGGTCAGGGGCGTTCTTGGCGATGACCAAGCCGCGCCAGATGAGGAGGGCAAATAAAAGCAGCAAGAAAAAGCCGCCGATAATGCCGGTTTCCTCTGCCACCACCGCGAAGATGCTGTCTGTGGGAGCGAGGGGCAAGCCGGTGAACTTGGTGTCGGCCTGGCCGAGGCCCACGCCAAACCAGCCGCCCTTGACTACCGCTTCCAGGCTGCGCTGGATGTGGTAACTGCTTTCGAGGGGATTGTTCAGGCCGGTCAGGTAGGCGTTCATGCGGGCCCGCCCCGTGGGGTAGAGGTACATTAACGGGACACCCACCAGAAGGGCCAAAACGACCACCAGCAGGATGATCTTCCAATCTCCGCCGGCCAGGAAGAACAAGATTACGCCGAGGATCAGCACGGTGACGGCCGCGCTCAGGTCGGGCTGGAGCATGATCATGCTGAAGGTCACGCCCAGGATGATCACCAGGGGGACGAGGGCGATTTGGACATCGTTGATCGAATCCTGGCGGCGGTAGAGCCAAAACGATAAATAAATGATGATGACAGCTTTTGCCAGCTCAGAAGGCTGAACGGACCCGCCGAGGAGCATGCGGGTGACCTCCCCGCTGCTGCTTTGTTCGTTGACGATCAGGACCGCCATGAGCAATAGCAGGGTACCGATCCACATGGGTACGAGGATCTTCTGGTAGTAGTGGTAGTTGATCAGGCTGGCAACCACAGCACTCACCAACCCGAGCAGAACCCACATGACCTGCCGGCCAAAGATGTAGGTCGGGCCTTCTCCCATGAGGATTGAAAAGTCCCAGCTCGCTGAGTAGACCATGAGCAGGCCAAACACCAGCAATACGATCACGATCAGCAGCATCGGTACATCAAAGGGCAGCCGGATCGAGCGGGATTTTCCTTTTTTATTGGCTTTGGTTACGAAAGTTCCTTCACCCATTGTTTAAATCGCTTTCCGCGCTCTTCAAAATCAATAAATTCATCAAAACTGGTCCCGCCTGGCGAGAGCAGGACAACATCACCAGCCGAAACGCGCTCAGCGGCCTGTGAGACGGCTTCTTCAAGGCTGTCGCAGCGGTCGACGGTTTGGGGCTGCTCACCGCTTTCGGGTTCTCCCAGGGCTTGCTGAATCAAGTCGGCCGCTTCGCCAAACAGCACCAGGTGGTCCACTTTTTGGCGGATCAGGTCTGCCAGGTCCTGCCAGGGCAGGTCTTTATCACGGCCGCCAGCCAGCAGGACGATCGGCTCATCGAAAGCCCGCAATGCAGCCATGGTTCGATCGGGCGAGGTCGCAATCGAATCGTTGTACCAGGCAGCGCCGCCCCATTCGCGTACAAATTCAAGCCGGTGGGGAACACCTTCAAAGGCGATAATGCCCTCGTAAATTGCCTGGAGCGAAAATGCGGCGGCAGCCGAGATTGCGATCGCTGCTAAGACGTTGTATAGGTTATGAGTCCCGCGCAGGTTGATTTGATCTGACCTGACGATCTTTGCAATCTGGCCGCTGGCTTGCAGGTAGAGCTTGCCGCGCTTTAAATAGGTGGCATCCTGCTTGTCGTGCGGCGGGTTGATGCCAAAGGTGATCTGCCGGCCTTTGACCTCACGGTAGAGCTCTCTCACGCGGGGGTCGTCCCTGTTAAGTACGGCCATATCGCCAGGAGATTGGTGGGTTAGGATACGGGATTTGGCCGAGACATACTGGGCCATGCTGATATGGCGGTCCAGGTGGTTGGGGGTCAGGTTGAGGATCGCGGCAATTTGCGGCGAGCGGGTCATGATCTCCAGTTGAAAGCTGGAAAGCTCCATGACAGCGATATCCTCAGCCTGCACCTGGTCGAGATCCTGGATCAGGGGGTTGCCGATGTTGCCGCCCACCCACACCTTGCTGGCCGGTTTTCTGAGGGCGTAGTGCTGACGGGCTATCTCCCCGACCAGGGCTGTGGTGGTTGTTTTACCTGATGAGCCGGTGATGCCAATAACCGGGCAGGGAACTTCTTCGAGGAAGATCTGCGAGTCATTGGAAAGGGGGATATTTCGCCGGGTGGCTTCTTCAACGATGGGCAGGGTCAGCGGCACACCGCCGGAGAGGCAGACCAGGTCCGTGCCGGCAAGGATATCAATGGGATGTGCGCCTGTGATCCAGGTGATGCGGTCAGAAGTAAGCTCCTCCTGGACGCTGCGCAGTTCCTCGTCTGTACGGCGGTCGTTCAGGATCACCCGGGCACCCTGGCTGGCAAGGTAGCGCGACAAGGCGATGCCCTGTCGGGCTGCGCCTATCATCACCACTTGCTTACCTTCCCATCTCGTCATAATTTACTCCACGAAGACCAGGGCAATGCCCAACATCGTGAAAACCAGGCTGATCAGCCAGAAGCGCTGCACGACCTGCGTTTCGCTCCATCCGAGCAGTTCGAAATGATGGTGCAGCGGTGCCATCCTGAAAAAGCGTTTGCCTTTGGTGGCTTTAAAGTACAGAATTTGGATCACCACGCTCAGGGCCTCGCTGACCGGGATCACCGCAAGCAGCGGGATGATAATCCAGTACCCCGTCATCAGTGCAACCACGCCGAGGGTTGCACCCAGGGCTAAAGAGCCCGTGTCGCCCATGATGAGCATGGCCGGATGCACGTTGAACCATAAAAAGCCAAACAGGGCGCCGACCAGTGAAAAGCAGAACCGGGCCAGGTAATTTTGGCCCTGGAGCACAGCCACCAGGCCGAACGCGGCAAAGGCCGTGGCAGAGATCAGCCCCGCCAAACCGTCCAGACCGTCTGTGAAATTAACCGCGTTGGACATCCCCACGATGATGAATATGGCAATGGGGATATAGAGCGCACCCAGGTTGAGGGGCTGTTGCGCTGTAAACCAGATTAACTGCGGGACGTTCAAAATGTCACGTAAAACAAAGGCGATTGCGACGGCAAACACGACCTGGATGGCGAATTTGACATTGGCGCGCATCCCAAGGCCTTTGCGGGGGCCGCGAATGCCTTCCCAGTCGTCTACCATGCCCAGCAGGCCGTAGGCCCACATCGTCAGCAGGGGCAGCAAAACTGACCGCCCCAGCAGGTCATACCCAAGGATGGACACTGCGTTGAAGAGCACCGTCAGCAAGGTGACCGGTATTAGGATCATGAACCCGCCCATAGTCGGCGTGCCCATTTTTTTAATATGCTGATCGGGGCCATCTTCGCGAACAATCTTGCCAATCCGCCAGGCTTTCAGGATGCGGATTAACGGGTCACCCCAGATGACTGTCATCATGAAGCTGAGACCGCTGATGGCGATGGCAACGGGATTATTTTCCATCATTCACCTTCCTCAGCGCCCTGAGAATTACATCCATCCGCATCATATTGGACCCCTTCACCAGGATGGTATCGCCTGCCTGCACCAGCTCGGCAATGTGGTCAGCGGCCTGCGATGAATCCGGGAACCAGTTAATGTGTTCGTTTAAGAAGCCTGCTTCCACGGCAGCCTCAGCAATGATCCTGCTGCGCTCGCCGATCAGAACCAGGGCATCGGCCGCTTTGGCTGCTGCCAGGCCGACTTTGTGGTGCCCGATGTGTTCGTACTGCCCCAGTTCAAGCATATCGCCCAGGATGGCTACCCGCCGCCCGTGTAGACCGCCCAGCAGTTCGAGGGCTGCGACCGTTGAGGCTGGTGAGGCGTTGTATGTGTCATCCAGGATAATGGTGCCATCGGGCCGTGTGACCGGGCGCAGGCGTAGATCTGAACGGGTGCTTGCGAGGCCAGCAGTGATCGTTTCCCATTCCATCCCTTCGGTCAGCGCTACAGCTGCTGCGCACAGGATAGTATAGACGGAAAAGGCGCCCAGCAGGGGCGAGGTGACAGCATGTTCTTTACCTTGATATGATAAGACACAGGAGACCCCATCGAGGCCATGTGTTTCAATCGAATGAGCCATCAGGTCGCTTTTCGCTTTGATCCCGTAGGAAAGGACACGTGCAGGTGTCTGACTTCTCATCTCACGAACAAACCCGTCATCCATATTAAGGATAGCCACGCCCTCCGGGCTGGGTGGCAGGGATTGAACGAGCTCTGCCTTGCCTTTGGCGATCGTTTCCTGCGAGCCGGCGCGTTCGGCATGCACGGTGCCAATGTTGGTGATGACACCAACCTGCGGCCGGGCGATCTCGCACAGGGTTTGGATTTCACCGGGTACATAAAAGCCCATTTCAAGCACGGCAAACTCATGATTCGGTTCGAGCTCAAGCAGGGTCAGCGGCAGGCCGATTTCGTTGTTTCGATTGCCGGGGTTCTTCAATACCGAGTGGTTCTGCGAGAGCAGTGCCGCGGTCAGTTCCTTGGTAGAGGTTTTGCCCACGCTGCCCGTGATCCCCACGGTCCGCAGGGGATTGGCCTGGCGCCAATACGCGGCAATGGTGTGCAGGGCAGAGAGGGTGTCGTGCACCCGCAGGCACAGCGGTTGGTGTAGATTAACCTCCGTGAGGTCAACCTGTCCGCTGCGTAAATCGAGGGTGTTGAACGCATCGGGGAGGTCCTGGTCGATCAGTGCCAGGACAGCACCCTGTTCAAAGGCTGATTGAATGTAATCATGCCCGTTGACCCGTTCGCCGGGTAGCGCGATGAACAAACTGCCCTGCTGAGCCTGGCGCGAATCGATCACCGCGCTGCTGATGGGGAGATCCAGCAGGGGGAGGGATTGTTCGGTCAGGGCGATGACGATGTCCTTCAGGTTGATCACAGGTTGCCTCTTCAATCCTGGGCGATTTGTTGACGGATATTATCGGGCGGGATTCGCATCAGTTTGACCAGCTGTTCGACCACATCCCGGAACACGGGTGCTGCCACCTCTGAACCCCATTGCGAGATGGTGGGTTTTTCAATCCACACATACACAACAAATTGGGGGTCGTCTGCCGGGCCCCAGCCGACAAAGGAGGTATTGGTCTGGGTGCTGGTGTAACCCAATTCCGTTGGGATCTGCCCGGTGCCCGTCTTGCCGGCTACACGGTATCCATCAACCAGCGCACCGGAGGCTTCTTCCTCCAAGGAGTAGGCCATCATATCGGTAATAGCCCTGGCCGCTTCGGCGGAAATGGGGTTGTTGATTACCTGGGGCGAAACGTTGTACTGCTGCCCTTTGTCGACCACCCCGCGGACCACGTGTGGGGTCATCATTCGGCCGTCGTTGGCGATGGCGGAAATTGCGGCCACCATCTGGATCGGCGTGACAGCGATACCCTGGCCGAAGGAGTTTGTAGCCAGGTCCATGGTCATCCATTGGTTGTTGTCGGGCAGGCGCAAGGGGTAGTTGGCTTCGCTTGCCAGGTCTATGCCGGTGCTTCTGCCAAAGCCGAAAGCCTGGACGTAATCGTAAAATAGTTCTTCTCCAAGCAGATCGATGGCCACATAAGCCAAACAGACGTTGAGAGAATGCCGCATGCACCCGGTCATGTCCTGAACACCCCAGGCGCCATAATTCCAGTTGTAAATCGGCCAGCTATTGGCAACCCAATACACGCCGCTGGCATCGTTGTAGGTCGTGGTGGGTTCTGCTACGCCGCTATCCAGAGCTGCTGCCATCGTGATGACTTTGAATACCGATCCAGGCTCGTAAGCTGTGCCAACGGCGCGGTTGTATGGGGTGATGCCCGGGAAGGTCTCCTGGTATTTCCAGTATTGGTTTGGGTCGAAGAACGGTGTGCTGGCCATCCCCAGGATCTCGCCGGTTTTCGGGTCGGCTACGATGATGGTGCCGCCCTCGCCGCCTGACCAGTCCAATGCCCCCTGCAGGGTGTCTTCAAGCATTTTCTGAATTTCGCGGTCAATGGTCAGAATCAGGCTTGCGCCTGGCTCAATATCCGGCAAGGCTTCAACCAGGTAGGGGTCGTTGGGCAGGAACACCGTTTGGGGTTTGCCGGTCAATAAGCGGTTGTAGGCTTCCTCGACGCCAAACACCCCCTGGGCGTTCTCGCGCGAGAAGTAGTTGTAAAACCCGAGCACGTTGGCGGCCAGGGTGCCTTCGGGGTAGGTGCGCTGCTGCATGGGATACCAAACCAGTCCAGACAAGCTGGGTTTTTGGGACTTGGTCTCCTGCCTGCGCAGGGCATAATTTGCTTTTAATCGTTCGATCTCTTCGATTTTGTCTTTGCTGACATAGCTGGAGAGGACAAAATAGCGATTTTCATCGGCACGCTTTTCCGTGCTGGCCAATGCATACACATCCGGGTAGTCCAGCCCATCGAACAGGGTGGCCGCCGCAAAAGCGATCGACTCGGGGTCGGAGACAAACTTGAGGTCAAGACCGACTTCGTAGCCGATTTGATTTGTCGCGAGGATATTGCCCTTGCGGTCGTAAATGGTGCCCCTGGGCGGATAAATGGTCTTTCGGACGCCCTGGTAATCTTCAGAGCGGGCGATCAGATCCGAGGCAAAAGGTGTGTAATTGATGCGCACCATCTGAACCAGGGCAGCGAGTGCAAAGATGATGCACGCTGCTGCAACGATCACGTACCGGCGGTAGAAGGGAGGTTTTGCGTTCATTGGGCACCCTCCGCTTGGATGTCGCCTGAGGGCGTCTGCCAGATGTTTGAAACCAGCCACTCCCACAGTGATGTGCGATACGACGAGAGCACAGTGGGTGACTCGGAGATGATGTTTACCCGGGGCGGGGCGAGCACCAGATCGGCTTGGGGATTGTAGCCGGGGATCTCAAGATAGAGGGCATTGTGGGGGTTTAAGGGGACGAAATCGAGGGATTGGGCGCGGCTCTGCATGCTATCGACGGATTTGGCCGCAGCAAGCTCTGCAGTCAGCTCGGCGATTTCATCATTGATGCTGCTGATCTGGCTTTCGAGGTATTGGATCCTGCGTCCGGAGGTGGCTGCCTGGGCGTTGATGCTCAGGTAAACGCCGGTAATCGATGCGATCAGAACCAGCCCAAGCAGAAATAGACCAATCCATTGAATCTGGATTCGCCAAGGGGCTTGTTTGTAGGCTTGTAATATTTGGTTCTTCATGCAATTTGCCTTGCAAGTCTCGTGCCTGTTATATTTTTTCTGCGGTACGCAATCGAGCACTGCGTGCCCGCGGGTTATTTTGAATTTCGTGTTCGCCTGGCCTGACGGGCTTTTTGGTCAGGATTGCCAATGATGCTGTGTGACCGCATGTGCACACTGGCTGACTTGGCGGGCAGATGCAGTCGGTGCTTTCTCTTTTAAAGAACTGCTTGACGATCCGATCTTCCAGCGAGTGGAAGCTGATCACGACAATCCTGCCGCCAGGGGCGAGGCAATCAGTAAGGTCGGGCAAGGCAGCAGCAAGATTTTCCAGCTCATTGTTGACGGCGATGCGCAGGGCCTGGAATGTACGCGTGGCGGGATGAATCTGCGATGCGTAATGAGGCACAGCTTCTTTGATCACTGCTGCCAGTGCCCGGGTGGTGTGGATTGGCCGATTTTCGATGATGGCCCTGGCGATGCGTCGTGACCAGCGTTCATCAGCGTAGTCATAGATGATCTTGGCCAGGGCTCCCTCACTGAGGGTGTTGACCAGGTCTGCTGCGGTCTTCCCGCTGTGTTGATCGAAGCGCATATCAAGCGGGCCGTCTTCTGTGAAGGAAAAACCGCGACCTGGCCGGTCGATTTGCATGGAAGAAACACCTAAATCCAACAGGATGCCATGCACGGGCGGCCAACCAATTTTATTTAAGATCTCTGGAGCCTTGTGAAAGGATTCTTGATGCAGGCTGACCCGGTCTGCAAAAACCGAAAGACGCTGGCGAGCAATCGCCAGCGCCTCCGGATCAAGGTCTAAGCCGAGCAACCTTCCACGGGGCGCTGAAGCAGTCAATATGCCCTCAGCATGCCCACCAGCGCCGAGTGTGCCATCGAGATAATCTCTGCCACTGACCGGCGCTAAAGCATCCAGGACTTCTTGGTAAAGTACTGGTTGGTGGGGAAAATGCCCGCCGGGGCTGCCGGAGGCGGCGCCCCCACCAATGTTCGAGCCGTTCATAGTAGGGTTGTTAAATCCAGGGCACTAAAGCGTTGTTCATTCGCGTCGACGTCGTTCAGCGATGTCTGTTGGGCTAACCACCGAGAAGGCGCCCAAATTTCGAAGTACTCGCCCATACCTATGAGAATCGCTGTCTCTTCGAGGTTTGCAGTCTCTCGAAGAAAGCCGGGGATGAGGATACGGCCCGCGCCATCAAAGTTGATGTGCTTGGCGTTTGAAAACAACAGCCTGCGGAGCAAACGGCTGTTGGCGGCCAAAAAGCTAATCGACCTCACCTGATCGGACATCCGTTGGAACAATTCGGGCGTAAAGGCTTGCAGGTTACCATCGAATCCCTGGGTTACATAAACCGAATCACCAAGTGCCTCACGAAACTCAGAGGGGATGGTGATCCGGCCTTTCTCATCGATGGTGTGTTCGTATCGACCCAGGAACATCTGTTCTACCGCTCCCTATACCCATGGGGCGCCGTCTCAACCGGCGCTCCACTTTGTCCCACTATTCTCCACTTTTAACCACTAGTGGTTACAGTATAACGTAAATGTAAAATTAAATCAAGAGGAATGGGACGGGCGGTTGGGTTCCAAGATGTTGACCAGACTGGGTTGGATTTCAGTGGCAATAGCACGTTGGCCGATACAAGTTAACCTGTCAAGATTATACCATAACAGCCCTGAAAGCCGATTGAGCTGTGTGCTGTTAAGATCGGGCACAAGCGTTAAAATGGGAAGGACGGTGAGCCGTTCTGTGGCTGTTGGGTGAGCGGTCAGGTGCAGGGAGGAGGCCGTGGGCAATGGCATGTCGGCTGCCAGAGCACCCTGAGCGCAGTGCATTTAACACCGCAACCTGGTTGACTTTCATTCTTGAAGCGATTATAATCATGTAACCTTGCCCCGGCAGGACGTTTATGCTGGGGTAAAATCTTGTAACCCCAACTTTCCCGGCCCCTGGCGGTTGCACGCGAGCGAGGTCGGCTAAGTGAAGATTGGAGTAATGAAATGAAATTTATGATTGTCGAACAAGGCGGCAAGCAATACCGTGTCGCTGAAGGTGGTACGATCGAAGTCGACCGGCTGCCGAATGAGGTGGGCGAGACCCTGACCCTCGAAGATGTTCTCCTTTACGTTGATGATGATGCCGTTACAGTCGGCACACCCTTGGTTGAGGGTGCAAAGGTCAATGCAAAGGTGCTGGACCACTTCAAAGGACGCAAGATTTTGGTCTTTAAGTACCGCCCGAAACAACGGTATCGGGTAAAATCCGGCCACCGGCAGCAATACACACGCTTGCTGATCGAATCGATTGAAATGGAGTAAGGATCATGGCACATAAAAAAGGCGGCGGCTCATCGCGCAACGGTCGTGACAGTAAATCGAAGCGACTGGGCATTAAAAAATTCGGCGGCGAATACGTCATCAGCGGGAATATCCTGGTGCGCCAACGCGGCACCAAGGTTCACCCCGGATGGAATGTTGGCATGGGTAAAGATCACACCCTTTTTGCGACCACTGAAGGTCTGGTCCACTTTGAGACAATGCCGGGTGGACGCAAGAAAGTGCATGTCGTTACCATTCCCGAGGAAGAATAGCGCAAGCTGAGAATTGAAAGGATTGTAACGTCATCATGAAAAAAGATATCCATCCCGAATACTATCCCGAAGCAACGGTTATTTGCGGTTCTTGCGGGGAAACCTGGACGACAGGTTCCACCCAGCCGGAAATCCGGACCGAGGTGTGCTCGAATTGCCATCCCTTCTACACAGGACAGCAGCAGCGCATTTTGGACCGCGAAGGACAGGTTGACCGCTTCTACAAGCGACTGCAGGTTCGCCAGGAGTTTCTTGATGAACAACAGGCCAAAGAAGAAGGCAAAGTTTCACTTGACCGGCCAGTGGCCGACTTGGACCTGGGCACCCGCGTGGAAAACGTGCTGATTGACGCCGGCTTGAACACAATCGGCGACATTCTTGAACGGCTTGAAGGCGGCGAACAGGCGATGCTGGATGTGAGCGGTTTTGGCCGAAAGTCGCTGATCGACCTTAAAAAGACCCTGCGTCAAATGGGCTACAAAATCCCTGAAGCAGCGGAAGAAATCACCGTATAATTTCAAACCAGAATCAAAAAATCCGGTAAACTTAACAGGCAGATGATCATTCATCTGCCTGTATTTTTATCACCCAGAGGAGTCTTTTATGGAACATCACGTTGGATCGGTCGAAGTGATTTGTGGGTCAATGTTTTGCGGCAAAACTGAAGAATTGATTCGCCGGTTGAGACGGGCCCGCATCGCCAAGCAGCAGGTGCAGGTTTTCAAGCCGATCATCGACAACCGGTACAACCATGCCAAGGTCACCTCGCATTCTGGCATCGATGTGGATGCCCAGCCCGTCAGCACCTCGCAGGAGATCAAAGATTCACTTATGCCGGGAACAACCGTGGTGGGCGTGGACGAGGTCCAGTTTTTTGACCCAGGCATCGTGGGGGTCGTTGAGGATTTAGCAGAACAAGGCCTGCGGGTAGTTGTCACAGGTTTGGATACGGACTTTCGTGGGGAACCGTTTGGCTGTATGCCTGAGCTGATGGCCCGGGCAGAGCGGGTGGATAAACTGCATGCGATCTGTATGGTGTGCGGCGAATCGGCCAGTCGCACGCAGCGCCTGGTGGATGGCAAACCCGCCCATTATAATGAACCCATCGTGGTGGTTGGCGCCCAGGAGATGTACGAGGCGCGCTGCCGAGCGCACCACGAAGTCCCAAGGGATTAATTTATCTCAGGAGTGAAATGCGAGACTATCATTCATTTTTGGCTGAAGTGTTGATCGATGAAGAGACATTAAAGACCCGGATCCGGGAACTGGGTGAAGAGATCAGCCGGGATTACGCCGGGAAGGAGATCCTGGCCATCTGCATCCTCAGGGGCGGGGTGATGTTCCTGACCGACCTGATCAGGCACATCGAGCCATTGGTGGCGATTGACTTCATGGGGGTTTCGTCCTATGGCGTCGGCTCACGCTCGTCAGACGGCCATGTTCGGATCACCCTGGACCTGACAACCAGCATCGGGGATAAACATGTGCTGATCGTTGAGGATATCATCGACAGCGGAAACACCCTCGCCTCGGTGATTGAGATGCTGCAAACGCGTCACCCGGCCAGCCTGGAAGTGTGCACGCTGCTCAACAAGGCCTCACGCCGTGAGGTGGACATCCCGATCAAATACTGCGGTTTCGTCATCCCCGATAAATTTGTGTTTGGCTACGGGCTGGACATGGATGAGTATTACCGGAATTTGCCCTTTATCGGTGTGGTAGACCTGGAAAAATATGAAACCGGCATTTGAGGCTGAGCACCTGGCGCTATTTAATCTCATCCAGGAGGCGTGCGGCCCGAACCAGCTGCCATATCTCGTTGGGGGTGCAGTGCGCGATGCGCTGCTGGAGCAACCGCTGCACGACCTTGATTTTGTAATGGCTGATGAACCGATAAAACTGGCGAAAAGGCTGGCAAGGCGCCTGAAAGCCGGTTTTTTTGTTTTGGATGATGAAAGACATACCGCCAGAGTGGTGTATCATGATCAGGATCACCGCGAGTTTCCCCTTGATTTTGTTCAATTCACCGGTCAAAGCCTGGTGGAGGACCTGCATAACCGGGATTTCACCATCAACGCCATGGCGCTTGCCCTGGATGCGCTGACGGAGGTGATTGACCCGCTGGACGGACAGGCCGATCTGCTCCAGGGCGTGCTGCGCCTCTGCAGCGCGCATGCCCTGACGGATGACCCTGTACGTGTGCTGCGCGGCGTGCGCCTGGCTCAGCAGTTTGGGCTGGCTTACAGGCCAGGTTTGGAGGCAGCCATGCAGGCAGCGGCTGTTGACCTGCCCAGAACGTCCTACGAACGCCAGCGCGATGAGTTCTTTCGGCTGCTTGCCGGGCCAAGCCCTGCAGACGGCCTGCGCGATTGCCAGCGTTTGGGCATCTTTGACACTTTGATCCCGCCGGTGGTCGATTTGGTCTCCATCCCGGCGTCGCCCCCGCACCAATTCCCCTTGTTTGAGCATACGCTCAGGACAGTGCAGGCATACCATCACCTGCTTGGCACCCTGGCTGGCGATGGGGATGCGCTTGACGAGGGAGGCTGGCTGACAGCCGAAGCCCAGGATGTGCTGGGGGTGTTTTCTGATGCGATAAGCGCTTACTTTAAGGAAGAGATAACCCCTGGGCGCTCGAAAAAGGCTTTGGCGTTATTGGCTGCCCTGCTGCACGATATTGGCAAACCCCTGACGGTGAAAACGGGCGATGATGGGCGTTTGCATTTTGACCGCCATGCCTCTGTAGCTGCCGATCTGGCGCATAAGGCGGCTAAACGGCTCCAGCTGAGCAATGCTGAAGGGGATTGGCTGCGCAGGGTGGTGCGAGATCACATGCGCCTGCTGCCATTTTTAGAATCCGGTTTGCTGCCCGACCGCAGGTTACTGTACCGTTTTTTCAAAGGGTCAGGCGATGCGGGTGTGGCGATCGTTTTGCACGCCCTGGCAGATACCCTGGCAACATATGGCACGGACCTGGCGCGTGAACGCTGGGGTAATGCGCTGTATGTCGCCCGGGCTTATCTTTCAGCATGGTGGGAACACCACGAGGCGATCGTGTCACCTGCCCCGTTGCTTGACGGTCATGACCTCCAGCGCAAGTTCGGGTTGAAACCCGGCAAACGCCTGGGATGGCTACGAAGACAGTTAATTGAAGAGCAGGCCAGCGGGGTGATCAGCACAACTGAAGAAGCACAGGCGTTTGTGCTTAAACACCTGGACGAAGGCCAGTCAGGAGCGAAGGATGAAAATTGAGGTCAACGGGATGCAATTGGCCTACGAAACCCGGGAAGGGGTGGGACCCCCGATTGTGTTGGTGCACGGTTTCGGGCTGGACCGCTCAATCTGGCGCCTATCTGCTGACAAACATCTGAGCAGTCGGCAGGTGATCCTGCCGGATGTGCGCGGCCATGGCGGTAGCGATGCCCCCAAGGGGCCTTACCCCATAGCAGCGCTGGCGCAAGATTTGGCACAGCTCATCGACCTTTTGGGCTTTGAGCGGGTTGTGGTCTGCGGCCATTCGATGGGCGGTTATGTGGCACTGGCCTTCGCTAAAGGTTTCCCCCACCGGCTGGCTGGGTTGGGATTGATCACCACCAACGCCGGTTCGGATTCGGCGGAAAAGCGAGCTGGACGGTATGCGCTGATTGAGGAGGTGCGGCAGCGCGGTTCAGTTGCTGTGGCCGAGCGCCTGGCGCCGAAATTATCGCATAACCCGGTGGTGATCGATGAAGCGTACCGGTTGATCTGCCAGACAAGCCCGCAAGGGCTGATTGGCGCGCTGGAGGGCATGGCAGAGCGGCCGGACAGAAGTGCTTTGTTGCGAAAAATTGATGTACCTGCCCTGGTGGTGGCTGGCGAGGATGATCAGATCGCTGACCTGGAAGGCGCCAGAGCGATGGCTGCAACCCTGCCTAAAGGGGCGTTTGTGAGCCTGCCGGGTGTGGGGCATATGCCGATGCTGGAGGCACCGGGCGCTTTGGGCAGCGCGCTGCAATCCCTGATGGATCGGGTGAACAATTAAAGAATATAATTTGCTCGCCGACTGATCGTTACGACCGTTTGGCTTCTATTCGATTTTGCTGATTTTCAGGAAGAGATGATGAACATTCAAGACATAATTTACGCACGGCGGAGCATCCGCAAATACCAGGAAAAACCCGTTGAAGAAGAAAAGCTGGAGCTTTTACTCAAGGCCGCCATGGCCGCGCCTTCGGGGATGAATATCAAACCCTGGGAGTTCGTTGTGATGACCGACCCGGATGTGTTGGGTGAGATACGCGCTGCGCTGATGTTTGCAAAATTCAATGCGCCGGCCGCGATTGCCGTGTGCGGTAACCTGTCTTTGTTCAAGAATGTTAAAGCCTCCAGATTCTGGGTGCAGGATTGCAGTGCTGCCACACAGAATATCCTGTTGGCTGCTGTCGGCCTGGGGTTGGGCACAGTCTGGTTGGGTGTGCACCCTGTGCATGTGTTCGAAAAGCGCATTTCAGCGATCCTGGAACTCCCCGAGCATGTCACGCCCTTGAATGTGATTTATGTCGGTTATCCTGCAGAAATCAAGCCCGCGCGCACCCAGTATGACCCGGGTCGGGTGCATTGGCAGGCTTATGGAGGAACTAAGTGACCCCCTGGGTGCAGGTTAATTGTTAGATTCCCTGTGGTATTTGATCAATAATTCAGTTTCGGTGGCGATATCCATGCCGACCTTCAGCTTTCGTGAGCCTGGCCGATTTTTGAGCCAATGCAGGGTATCGCTGACGGTTTGCGAGAGGGGTTTGAAGGCCAGGCCAGCTTTGAGCGCTTTGTTGATATTAATGTTATAGAACCCCGCAAACGCGGGATCGGTGGTCGGGACCCACAGGGGCAGGTCTGACCAGGGTTTGACCCCTTCATTGAGCAAGAAATCTTCGTCAGCCCACACAAAACTGGCATCTGAAAGAGAGGCCTCACGGCAGGCTACCAGGAGTGAACCAAAGGTCGCTGGTTTGCGCGGCCCGGTCACATTGTACACGCCTTCGCTTTTGGCTTCGATCTGCTTGATGATGAAAGCGGCCAAATCGCGCACATCGATAAACTGGAGGTTGGCGCTGGGCGGTGACGGGGCCAGAACCTGTCCGCCCAGGGAAACACGCCAGGGCCAGTAGCTGAACCGATCGGAGGGGTCATTGGGCCCGACGATCAACCCGGGCCTGATCACCAGCACACGGCCGTCAAATGCTTGCTGGATCTCATATTCGCACAGGGCTTTCAGGGCCCCGTAGGCGTCACCGGTGTAATCTTCCGTGGTTGGGTCTTCGAGTTGTGCCAGGGGGTAGGTTTCAGCAATGTCGGGCGTCCTGTAATCGGCGTACACGGATACCGACGAGATGAACACATATGTTTCGCATTTACCAGACAGCATCTGTGCGGATTGGCGCACGATGCGGGGGACAAAACCGCTGGTGTCGATGACGGCATCCCATTTTCGCCGTTTGAGGGCATCCAGGCCGCCGTCCCGGTCTCCGATCAGGTTGGTCACCTTGGGGAAGAGCTCCGGGTTGGTTTGTCCGCGATTGAAGAGGACGGGCGTGTGGCCTCTCTCTAACATCGCTTCTACCAGGGCGATACCCAAGAATTTTTTACCGCCTAAAATAAGAATTTTCATGGAGACCTCGCATCGTGGTGTGCGGTTTGGTGAATGTGCCGCTGAAAATGTGCACTTCGGCAAGCCGGCCGGTTCAGACCCAATCCTTATTATACAATACCCTCCCAAACCCGTGGATGGTTATGATAGCAGAAGCCGTCGAGAAAACAGGGTGACCGGAAAACCCGGTTTATTCGACCTGGATAATGACCCGCTTTTTGACCCCTCTTGTTTCCACCAGACGCTCGGGAGGAGGAGAAATCAGTCCAGGTTCACCCAGACAAAATTGAGGTTGGCATAATCGCTGAACAGGTCTGATTCGAGCAGCCAATGGCTGGTGCGGGTGGGTAAATCGTAATAATACAGGCTGCCGTGGGTGCGGTATAAGAATCCGCTTGAATCCAGGAGCCATTGAATTTCTAATGGCGGCTCTGCGAGGATTAGCTCGGATTGCAGGTTCAAGTTTGCATCCAGCAGGAAGCTCTGTTCTGACCGGTTGGTCATCACAAAGGCGCCCCCATCCGGTGAAGGAGAAAGGTGAAGGACGAAATCAATGAAGGGCTCAAAGGTCAGGTTCTGATCCAAAAGAAAACTTTCCAGGTCGCAGGCAAACATGAGTTGGCCTGCTGCATGGTACTGGTAAAAACACAGCCCATCAACCGTTAAGGCCGCTACAGTTTCCCCTCGTAGTGAGACCAGTGAGAAGGTGGTGCTTTCAGAGTCAAAATTATGCTGGATGGCCAGCAAGTGCTCACCAAATTGGCGCAGGTCGGAAAATTCACCGGTGATGATGGTGTTTGCCTGCAGGGAGTGCGTATCGATCAGCGCATATCCTGCGCCACCGGCCATGAAAGCATGGTGGATGAGCCCGAGGGAGTCAGCGTTGAACCAGGTCAACGACGGGTTTTGGATATCCTCTGGAAGCGGGATGGGCTGGGTGGTCTGATCGGCTACATTCAGAAGGTAGTAGGCTTTGTCCCGGTATGCACCCGGCTTGAACACCCAGCCTTTTTTGAGCAAGATGCGGTTTCCGTCCGGGCTTATCCTGTAGTCCTCGACAAATCCGGGCTGGTCTTCCAGCTGCAGCCGTGTCCCGGATTGGTGATCGTCCAGGAACACGCTGGTGGCCGCAGGGCCAGCATCCTGCACGGATAGATGGTAGCGGTCACTTTGATACCAGCGCAAGAGCGCCCGGGAGCTCTGGTGGGATTGCGTCACGGCTTCCAGCAGGCCAGCGGAGGTTAAGTCCAATTCAGTGACCAAGGGTTCTGCCTTGGCAGCGGTTTGCGCGGGGTTGAAGAGCTCCGGGCTGCTGAAATCGTAGGTATGCACTGCAACACCGGTCCGCAGGTCGATGATCACGCCGCTTTGCTCATCCAGCGGGAAGAACATGCGGGTGCCGCTGGGCGAAAGATTGGCTCTTAACCGCAACTGGGAGTCAGCGATCGGCGGTTCAAAGCGAAAGAACGCTTGGGTGACGGGGTTGAGGTAGCGGTATTCGAAGAACCCGGTTTGGATCAGGAGAAGGGGCCCTTGATCTGGCGTCAGCGGAAAAAATGAGGCGATCGTCGCTTGGGAAGTGGTTGAGGGGGCTGGACTGACGGCTGTTGGGATGGCCTCAGTGAGTTGCAGTTCAGGCGTGTGCTGATTAGCAGGTTCAGGTGGGCTGAGGGGTGCACAACCCGCCACGCTCAGCCATATAATCGACAGCAAGAAAAGTACTGGAAATGGTTTCATGTTCTCATTATGTGTTTTATTGGGCATCCGCAACCATCGAAAGCCAACAGGGGTTCTCACCGGGTATGCTGCCCCTAAGGACGATTATACTGATTTTTACGCCCCACATGTTAAAATGATAACAGGATGACTTCACACGGTGGTAATAGCCGCCCCTGGCGCGTTAAGGCCTACTTATGGGCAGCTGAACAGTTGTACGGTCCTTTTGCCTGGGCTTATGATGCGGTCGCATGGGCTGTCAGCTTTGGTTACTGGCAGCGCTGGCGCCTGGATGCGCTCAGCTACCTGCAACCGGGTCCCGTGCTGGAAGTGGGCTTCGGCACGGGCGAGCTGTTGACCGCCATGGCAGAGCAAGGCTGCCAGGTGACAGGTTTGGAACCCTCACCGCAGATGCACAGGGTGACCGCGCGTAAGCTGCACAGACGCAATATAAATGCCATCCGTGTGCGCGCCACAGCGGAGGCAATCCCCCTGGCTAAAGGAACGTTTGCCAATGTAATCGCCACCTTTCCGTCCAATTACATCCTGCGGGAAGCAACCCTGGGCGAAATTTACCGGGTGCTTATTGCAGCCGGCCGCTGTGTGGTGTTGGGTTGGGGTGTCCACTTTAAGTCCGGGCTGCTGCGCGGGTTGACCAAATTGTGGCTGGGGGCTGGCGCAGAGCTGGCCATCGAGCGATTCACACAGACAGCACAAGAGGCCGGTTTTACAGTTACCCTGGTGATGCATGCGGCAGACGCTTATTCTCTGCCCGTGGTGGTGCTGGAGAAACATGATGATGAATGCGCTTAAACAGCGGCTGGCAAACGGGGGCTGGGTGGAGGTGTCAGCGGGTGAGGGGCTGCGGCTGGTTCTACCGGAAATGCCCGCCGGCAGGTACGGACTGGCCCAGGTGGATAATTATTCAAACCTGCCCCGCAGGAAATTCCCACACCAGCCGCCACTGAAAATGACCCTGGAAGCAAGGGTTTCAGCACCTGATTTGCCCGGCACCTGGGGTTTTGGCTTCTGGAATGACCCCTTCAGTGTGGGGTTTGGCGGGGGCGGGATGGCCCGTGCCCTGCCAGTATTGCCAAACGCTGCCTGGTTCTTTTATGGCTCGCGGGAGAACCATCTCTCCCTGCGGGATGACCAGCCCGGGTGGGGTTTCCATGCGAAAACCTTTTGTTCCCCTCGGCTGCCTTCGGCGCTGTCGATTCTGGCAGTGCCCGGTGCGCCGCTTCTCCTGTGGCCAGCCGCTGCCCGGATAATGCGAAAATGGGTGCGTGTGCTCGTGGCAGAAGGGGGTTGCCCGCTTTCGGTGGCCACGGACGAATGGCACAGCTATGAACTGGAATGGATGCAGGATCGGGCCGTGTTTTCTGTGGATCATCGCGAGGCGCTGTCCACACCGCATGCCCCGCAAGGCCGGTTGGGGCTGGTGATCTGGATCGATAACCAGTATTTCAGGTTTGACTCAACCGGTGAGATCAAATTTGGCACTCAGGCGGTCTGCGATTCGGGCTGGCTGGCGGTGCGGCGCTTACGGGTGGTTTGAACCGTTGCTTTGATTGGATCGATTACAAAACTTTAACCAAAACGCATCGCAAAATTGGAGAATCTTAAACGTTAATGGTAAAATTAAGTGTTTGAGAGTCAATGTCCACGGTAAGCGTGGTTATTAATTAGAAACACACACAATTTTAGGAGGAAGAATGGCAGAAAAAAAATGGGTTTACCTGTTTGACGAAGTTGAGGATGCTGAGCAATATGCCGGCGACTGGGAAGGCGTGCGCGGACTGCTTGGCGGCAAAGGTGCAAACCTGGCCGAGATGACCCGCATCGACGTCCCTGTTCCCCCCGGTTTTACCATCACCACAGAAGCCTGCATCGCATACCAGGATGATAAAGCATTCCCGGAAGGGATGTGGAACCAGGCATTGGACGCACTCAAGGCCGTTGAAGAGAAAACGGGCAAGAAATTTGGGGATCCTGCGAACCCCTTGCTGGTCTCTTGCCGCTCTGGCGCCAAGATGTCCATGCCCGGTATGATGGACACGGTTCTGAATATCGGTTTGAACGATGACACCGCCGAAGGCATGGTGGCATTGACCGAAAATGAACGTTTCGTGTACGACTCCTACCGGCGTTTGGTTCAGATGTTTGGGGCAGTTGTGCTTGGCATCGCTGATGAAGCCTTTGAAAATGTGCTGGATGGTTACAAGGAAGCCAAGGGAGTCCACTCCGACACCGACCTTGACGCAGCGGATTTGAAGGACCTGACCGAAAAATTTAAAGCCGTGGTCAAGAAGGAAATTGGCTTCGAATTCCCACAGGACCCGGAAAAACAACTGGAGCTGGCCACCAAAGCCGTGTTTGACTCGTGGAACGCCAAACGAGCGATCGATTATCGACGCCGCGCGAACATTCCTGACGATTTGGGCACAGCAGTCAATATTGTGACGATGGTGTTCGGCAACATGGGCTGGGATTCCGGCACCGGTGTGGCGTTCACTCGTGATCCCGGGACTGGTGAAAGGGAGCTGTATGGCGATTACCTGATGAATGCCCAGGGCGAGGATGTTGTGGCTGGCATTCGCAACACCAAACCAATTGTGGAGTTAAAAGAAGAAGCGCCAGAAGTCTTCAATCAATTTGAAGAGATCACCCAAAAGCTTGAAAATCACTACAGCGATATGCAGGATGTGGAGTTCACCATTGAAAACGGTAAGCTCTGGATGCTGCAAACCCGAAACGGAAAACGCACGGCCCGGGCTGCGATCAAGGTCGCCGTTGAAATGGCCAATGAAGGCCTGATTGACAAGGAAACCGCCGTCATGCGCGTGGAACCTGAACAAGTTGACCAGATGCTTCATCCCCAATTCGATGCTGAGACCGTCGAAACAGCGCGTCATGATGACCGATTATTCGCCAGCGGTGTGAATGCTTCACCCGGTGCGGCAGTTGGCCAGGTTTATTTTGATGCCGACACTGCAGAACGCATGGCCAAAGAGCACGGCCAGGATGTGATCATGGTGCGGCCTTTCACCAAACCGGATGATGTACACGGCATGCTGGCCGCTAAAGGCATTCTGACGAGCGAGGGCGGCGCCACATCTCATGCGGCAGTGGTTGCCCGGCAGTTCGGTGTGCCCTGTATCGTTGGCGCTTCGATGATGTCGATCAACCTGGATAAGCGTGAGCTGAAATCAAACGGCAAGGTGGTCAAAGAAGGCGATTGGGTCTCCTTGGATGGCAGTTCAGGCGAGGCCTATATTGGCAAACTGGACCTGACGACACCCGACCTTGAAGAACAGACCGAGCTGATGACCCTGCTGAGCTGGGCTGATGAAATTTCTCGGCTGGAAGTGTGGGCAAATGCGGATTATCCCGCAGACGCACGGAGAGCACGCGCCTTCGGCGCCAGGGGCATTGGCCTGTGCCGCACCGAGCACATGTTCTTTGAAGAAGAGCGCTTGCCGCATGTTGAGCAGATGATCCTTAATGCTGAAGAAGCCCAAACCCTGATCGATATGGTCGAACGCATGGAAGGTTTCTTGGCCTCCGGCAAACTGGAAGGTCGTGACCTGACAGAAGATTCGCGCAAGATGGTTGAGAAAGAGCTGGCTGACGCCAAAGCCGCCTTGCACACCTCGAAGGCGGCACAGGCGTATTACAACGCCCTTGAAAACCTGCTGCCCTCACAGCGAGAAGATTTTTACGGCTTGTTCAAGGCGATGGACGGCCTGCCCGTGATCATCCGCCTGATTGACCCACCGCTGCACGAGTTCCTGCCCTCGCAAGAGGAGCTGCTGGTCGATGTGACTCAAATGCGGGTAAACGGTGAAACCCAAGGCCTTGATGAGAAAGAGACTCTGCTGGATGCTGTCAACAAGCTGCACGAAAGCAACCCGATGATGGGTCTGCGCGGCATTCGCTTAGGGATTGTGTACCCCGATATCATGCGCATGCAGGTGCGGGCGATCTTCGAAGCGGCCAGCGATGCAGCCAACGAAGGCATCGATGTCCACCCTGAGATCATGATCCCCCTGACTGGGCATATCAACGAACTCAAGCGTGTACAGCCAGAGCTGGAAGCAATCGCCAAAGACGTGATGACCGAAAAGAAGGTGAAACTGGATTATAAGTTTGGCACGATGATCGAGATCCCCCGGGCAGCCCTCACAGCAGGTGAGATCGCTGAAGTGGCCGAGTTTTTCTCCTTCGGCACCAATGACCTGACGCAAATGGCATTTGGCTACAGCCGGGATGACGCCGAGCGGAACTTCCTGATCACTTATGTTGACCAGGGCATCCTGCCCGAAAATCCCTTCCAGGTGCTTGACCGCAAGGGCGTTGGCCGCCTGATGGAACTGGCAGTCAGCGAAGGCCGCAAAGTGCGACCCAACCTCGAAGTCGGCATCTGCGGTGAGCACGGCGGTGATCCCAGTTCGATCGAGTTCTGCCACCTGGTTGGCAACAACTACGTGAGCTGTTCGCCGTTCCGTGTACCTGTTGCCCGGTTAGCGGCAGCGCAGGCTAAAATCAAAAACAGCTAAGTTTTCTTGTGCGTTACAACCAGAGGCTGCCTGTGAAAAGGCAGCCTCTGATCTTTAAGCAGGTTGTCTCACCAGGCAAAATTTTCCATCAGCAGTACTTTCTGAGACTGGTGACACCAATAGGGTTGATTAGTGAGCGGCTGGTCGGGGGCTATTATCCCTAAAGTATGCATTTTAAATGGTACAGGATTGGATTACCTGCGATGAACTCTGAATGTGCGGATGAGGCTTCAACATGCTGTATTGTATTTATGAAGGTCTCTCAACAAGGTAATTATTTTGATTGTGATAAATGAAAACCTCAAGTATGCTTGTTCTGTTAAAATCTTTAGCAATATTTTTAAAGAGAAGTAAGCAACTGTGGCAAGAATACTGAGTGTTTTGAAATGGCTCGGCTTAGGCTTGTTTATTTTGATTATTTTAGTTGTCGTGGGGAGTTTTATTAATCATCGAATTCGATTAGCGCATGAAAAATCGGCTTTTCCGCCACCGGGGAAAATGGTTGCTGTTAATGGTCATCAGCTCCACGTCTATTTAGAGGGCAAGGGTGAGTTACCGCTGGTATTTCTTGCGGGCAGCGGCACCAGTTCCCCAACCCTCAATTTTAAACCCCTTTACCGTCAATTTTCAGACGAGTATCGCATCGTCGTGATTGAGCGGTCGGGTTATGGTTGGAGTGATATTGGGTCAACACCCCGGGATATTGATACGCTCCTTTCCGAAAACAGGAAAGCGCTGGCGTTAGCGGACATTGAACCGCCTTATGTGTTGTTTGCTCACTCAATGGGGGCTCTCGAAGCCATTTACTGGGCTGACCAATATCCAGAAGAAGTTCTGGCGATCATCGGCCTCGACCCGGCGGTTCCTGAAATCTATCAATACCTGCCAAAACCGCCCTCGATCATGATTAATTTGCTGGCTTTTTTGAGCAGAACCGGGATTACAAGATTAAGCCCTGATGTGTGTGAGGAATCACGATCCTTACAAGCAGCATATTTAACAGAAGAAGAATCTGAGATGTTTTGTGCGGTGTTCTATCGATCTACCCTGACGAAAAACGTGTTGCAGGAAAATAAAGCTGTCGAAACCAATGCCTTGAAGGTGGGAAACCAAGGGATTCCGGATGTCCCTCTGTTGTTCTTTATTTCAGATGGCGTTGAGCAAGGGATGGAGAATTGGTGGTCTTTGCTGATTTCATACATTGAAGAGGCGCCGCGGGGGCAGTATACCACGCTTGATGTCGGGCACTATATCCATAACCATGAACCCGAACTGATCGGTGAAGAAAGCCATACGTTCATTCAGAATGTCGTTTTGGGACAAGACTAAAGATTATATATATCGCATAGATTGGTTTTGGTTCGCCTGGACATATTATTTTCCTAATAAGCCAATAAGCGAACACCGGTTTGAATGCTTGATCTTGAATCGCTTATGGTCACAAGGAAAAGTTTTTGGCAGCATCAATTCAACCGTTTTTCATTACTGGTTGAAAAGGTTTTTTTGAGCTTGCTGCCATGAAGTGCGCCTACCGAATGCCCGTCATCGAATCGCTACCGAAACATCTGCGCTAAGTTTTGTATAATGAATGCGGCAAAACATGGTTTCATCCTGCGGTATACTATATTATGATTGATGAAGAAAAAAATGGCATCAAGCGAAATCATTAAGCTATTTGAAGGGACGACATCATATGGAAAAAAAGGATTATTTAGACCTGTACCGAGAGATGGTCGTGATCCGCCGGATCGAAGGGCGCTCTGCTGAATTGTATCAGAAGGGCAAGATCGGCGGATTTTTGCATCTCTACATCGGCCAAGAAGCGGTATCTGCGGGGATTGGCTCCGTAAGGCAGCCGCAAGACCGGATCATCACGGCCTACCGCGATCATGGGTGGGCCATTAGCAGTGGGATTGACCCGAAAACCGTGATGGCGGAGCTATTGGGCAAAGTGGATGGCTGCTCTGAGGGGAAGGGCGGTTCGATGCATATGGCGGATGTGGAGAAGAATTTTTGGGGCGGCCATGCCATAGTGGGCGCCCATATCCCGATCGCAACGGGTTTGGCGCTCGGCGATGTATACCAGGGCAACGATGACGCCATCACAATCTGCATGTTTGGCGATGGCGCCACAAATATCGGCTTTTTCCATGAGGGATTGAACCTGAGCAAGGTCTGGAAGCTACCTGTGCTGTGGGTTTGCGAAAACAACCAGTATGGCATGGGCACTGCAGTGGATCGGGCTTCGGCTGTTTCGGAAATCCGCCAGAAAGCAGAGGGCTACGAAATTCCCAACGAGCGGATTGACGGCATGGATGTAATGAAGGTGCGCGAGAACGTCTCACGGGTACTGGATACCATCCGGGAAGAAGGCGGGCCCTACCTGCTGGAGATCATGACCTACCGCTATCGGGGTCATTCCATGGGCGATCCGGAACGCTACCGGGAAAAAGATGAGGTTAAAAAGTGGGAAGAAGAAGACCCGATCGGCATCTTCCGGATGTATTTGATCGATGAAGGCGTTGCAACCGCAGACGAGCTGGATAAAGAAGACGAGAAGGCCGAAAAGATTGTCCAGGAGGCTGTGGAATTCGCAGAAGCCAGCCCTGACCCTGCGGATGAAGCCCTGTTTGAACATATCTACGCTGAACCCACACCCGTGGAGTATCGGGGATATGCCCTGGAAAAGAAAAGCGAGGGAAAATAAGATGGCACGAATGACAATGCGAGAAGCAATTTCAAAAGCGTTGTGGGAAGAAATGGAACGCGATGAGCGCGTTTTCATCATGGGTGAAGAGGTCGGCGTGTGGGGCGGCACCTACGCCGTCACTAAGGGCTTTTACGACCACTTTGGAGAGCACCGCGTCCGGGATACACCTATCGCTGAAGCAGCCATCGTGGGCGGCGCGGTTGGCGCAGCACTGACCGGGGCTCGGCCGATCGCCGAGCTAATGACGATCAACTTCGCCTTTGTGGCTATGGATCACATCGTCAACGAGGCTGCCAAGCTGCACTATATGTTCGCCGGGCAGTTTAAACTGCCGTTAGTGATCCGTGCGGTCAGCGGCGGCGGACGCCAGTTGGGCGCCACGCACTCCCAGACTCCTGATGCGATCTTTGCCCACTTCCCTGGCTTGAAGGTGGTTTCACCCGGGACACCTGCGGATGCCAAAGGCTTGTTGAAGAGCGCCATCCGCAGTGATGACCCGGTGTTGTTCATTGAAAACGCCACCCTGTACCAGTCCAAAGGTGAGGTGCCGGAGGATGAGGATTACCTCGAGCCCCTGGGTAAATCCAAAGTCCAGCGGGAGGGCGATGATGTCACCATCGTGGCTTATTCAAAGATGGTCCCATCGGCACTGGCAGCGGCAGAGCGGCTGGCTGATGAGGGTATTGAAGCCGAGGTGGTTGACCTGCGTTCCCTGCGCCCCCTGGACATGGACCCGGTGATTGCTTCATTCAAACGCACCAACCGGGCTGTGATCGCCGAGGAAGGCTGGCGCTCATATGGTGTTGGCTCTGAGGTATCTGCCCGGATCTATGAGCTGGCTTTTGATTATGTCGATGCCCCGGTCAAGCGGGTGGCACAGGCAGAGGTTCCGCTGCCCTACAACGCAAAACTTGAGCAGTTAGCCCTGCCGCAAACGGAAGATATTTATCATGCTGCGAAGGAGGTCATCTATGGCTGAGCTGGTAACGATGCCCAAATTGGGCTTTGATATGGCTGAGGGCACTCTGGTGCGATGGGTCAAGGCTGAAGGCGATCAGGTGCAAAAGGATGATGTGATTGCTGAGATCGAAACCGATAAAGCAACGGTGGAAGTTGAATCTGGTTTCGAGGGTGTTATGTTCCGGCACCTGGCTGCCGAGGGGGAGGATTTACCCGTCAACGCGCCGATCGCCGTGGTGACATCCGAGGGTGAAGATCTTTCCGATGATGACATTGTTGCCTTGCTCGGCGAATCAGGCTTAAAAGCGCCCAAAAAGGGTACGCCAAAGAAGGAAGAAAAGCCTTCTGAAGCTGAAGAAGCGCCTGAAGCGGAAGCTGCCCCTGAAAAAGCAGAGGAAGCGGATATGACCCCCGCTGGCGGCACCCGGTCATCGCCCCTGGCCCGGCGGATGGCAGAAGACCATGACGTTCCACTGGCAAAGGTGGAAGGCAGCGGCCCGCAAGGCAGGATCGTCAAGAAGGATATCGAAGAGTACCTGGAGTCGATGCGCGCTGAGGGCCGGGAGGAAGAAGCGGAAGCTGTCGGCAAAGCCCTGCAGCCTCTGACGGCCTTCACCACGGGTGAGATCCCCGAGGATGAGGTGATCGCCATGAGCCGATTGCGGCAGGCAATCAGCCGGCGGATGCAGGATTCTAATCAGAACTTCCCACATTTTTTCCTGACGCGGGTATACAAGACTGGCGCGCTGATGAAATTACGCAAGGAGCTCAACCAGTTGCTGCCCGAAGAGGATAAGCTCTCGGTGAACGATTTTATCCTCAAAGCGGTGGCGCTGGCGCTGCGCCAGTACCCAAACCTGAATGCCTCGATTGAAGATGAAACACATATCCGGCTGCATGGGCACGTGAATATCGGCGTGGCTGTAGCGGTGGAAGGCGGATTGATGACGGTGGTCTGCAGGGATGCCGATCAGAAACCCCTGCGCTTGATCGCACGCGAGGTGCGCGAAATGGCCGGCCGGGCTCGGGATGGCAAGGTTAAACCTGAGGATATCGAGGGTTCGACTTTTTCAGTCAGCAATTTGGGCATGTTCGGCATTGATGAATTTGCTGCCATCATCAATCCGCCTGAAGCAGGCATACTGGCGGTGAGTGCTGTGCAGGATGTGCCTGCGGTGGAGGACGGTGAGCTGGTGATCGCCTCCCGGATGAAGGCGACAATCTCTGCTGATCACCGCGTGACGGATGGCGCTGAGGCTGCCGAGTTCATGGCTGTCCTGGCGGATTACCTGGAAGAGCCGCTGCGCTTGTTGATATAACCCCCTCGAAGCACAATTTGCCCGCAGTGTAGATCGCTGCGGGCTTTTTTGTAGATAGGGAGGTTTGGAATTTTCTTATCAGCAGGCGGTTCAGGAAAGAAGGGATTGAAATAGGATTGCCTGGTTGACACGGACAACAAAATGTGTGCCCGTGCTCCGTGCCGTGAACTCATCAGTGGGTTAATTTGTTAAAGGTGCGAACTAGCTACCGTTCTTCTGGCTCGCCGTATAACCAGCCGTAAATGTAATGGATCTCGTTGATCAGGCGGATGTAATTGCGTGTTTCCTCGATACGCACGACCTCGAGGAACAGGTCCGGGTCGCTATAGGGCATGAGGTCTTTCCAAAAGAGGGTGTTGCCCGGCCCGCCGTTGTAGGCCGCCAGCATGGCCAAGGGGTCGCCCTCAAAGAGCTGGCGCTGCTGCCGGAGATAGCTGGCGCCGAACACAATGCTGACATGCGGGCGGTCGAGATCGTCAACGGTGTAATTCTCAGGCCAGGCCAAATTTTCTGCCAGCTGAGCGCCGGTGGCCGGCATAACCTGCATCAGGCCGCGTGCGCCCGCGCCAGACCGGATGAAGCCCTCAAAGGCGCTTTCCTGGCGCATAACTGCGAGCAACAGCAGAGGGGAAATCCCTTCAGACTGAGCTGCGGGCAAGACCCAATCGAGGTAGTATGCGCCAAAGCGTACCCGGGAGAAGAACTCCGGTGCCAGGAGGGCATCCCCCCGTTCAAGCCCTGCCAGGCGCAAGAGCTGGGTGCTGGCAACCAACGCCGAGCGGTAAAGGCCGATCTCAACAAGGGCCGGGATCAACCGGAAAGTCTGGGCGGGGTCTTCAGCGAATTCAAGGCGCAGGGCATCGAACTCCGCTTTGCCGGCGGGATAATCCCCCAAGGCCCAGTATTCCAGGCCGCGCTCGAAGCGCGGGTCAAAAGCAAGCATGCCGGGGCTTTCCAGGTTCAGCTCCGGGGGCAGCTCGAATGTTGCCCTGAGCCAAGCCTCTGCTTCAGGCAGGTAGGGTGTCAGGTCGGGGTCGAGCTCATAGGTTACGGGCTCGGAGAAGGGTTCGCGGCCGATGAGCAGGTCTTCGGCGCGGATGCTGTAGTGCCCAAAGGGGTTGGCGGTCTGGGCGATCTTCCAGCTGTCGAGGGCAGCGGCAATGTCGCCCTGGGCTTGCTGGGATTTGCCGATCCACAGGTGGGCGGCAGCCAGCTCAGACGGCTCGGCGGTCAGCACCAGCGCGCGTGAGAACAAGGCCTGAGCGCCCGTCCAATCCCCCAGGCGGACGAGGGTAATCCCGGCGAAGAAGGTTGCCTGGAAGGTCTCGGCTGATTCAGGGTATTCAGCCGCGATCCGCGCCCAGGTCTCAGCGGCTTGCTGGAGCATGTCTGCACGCTCATAAGAGCGGCCTGCGCGAAAGAGAAACTCTGGCGAATCCGGGGATTGCGGGCGCTGGGCAACGAAATCCAGGGAGGTTTTGGCAGAAGCCTGGTGATCCCCCAGAAACGCCCACTGGGTGAATTCAATGGACTGCCAGGCATCGACGTAATAGCTGCTGGTGGCATGGTTAATGATCAGCGTTTCCCATAGGTCGATGGCCGCCCGGTGGTTGTCTTCCCCACCCAGGTTGCGGGTGGCAAGGCCTTTGTGGTACAGCGCAGCATCGGCCAGGGGTTGTTCTTCTTCGCCCAGATAGCGGTCGAAGGCCTCAATTGCCAGGACATGATTGCCGACATAGTAGTTAACCAGGCCGCGCTCGTAATCGTTCACAGGCACGCCATCTTCAACCAGGATCACGAGGGCCGTGTAGGCATCGTAAGCAAAAGGAAAGCGCTGGACGGACTCCTGAAGGATGGCGTACGCCTGGTCGTGTGCTTCATTTGCGAGGAGAATACGCCCGATAAGGAGGGCCATCTGCGCTTTCGTATAGTCATTACTGGCTGTGTTGTATATATCACGGTAGAGCGCCAAGGCTGTCTCATCATCACCGCTGGTTTGATAAGCCCGGGCGATTTTGACGGCCATTGCATCGCTGCCGCCAGCGGGGTCTGAGAGGAAGGCATTTTGGTAGCTGGCGATGGCGGATGCGTGGTCTCCCAGGGTGGTATAAAGGTCACCCCGCAGTTCATGCAGGCGGGTGTCGATCAACCCAGGGCGCATGTCGAGGTAGGTTTGATAAGCCGCCAGCGCCTCTTCGTAGCGCTCGAGGCGGGTGAAGGTGCGTCCGAGCATGTACTGAGCACGTGACGCGATTACCGGGTCGGTTGCCTGGGCAGCCTGGCGGAAGTGGTTCAGCGCGGTGCTGATCTCACCCATGTGAAAAAATGCCTGTCCGAGCCCCAATTGGGCCTGGGCAATGAGGCTTGGGTCTGCACTGCGGGCGAGGGCATCCCGGAAGATGGTCTCAGCCGTTTGGTAGTCACCAACGAATAGGGCGCGATCGCCCTCGGTGATCAGCACCTCAGGGGGCGGAGGCAGGGTGGCTGTCGGCGTTGGGGTGGATGCAGGTGTGGTGGTGGCCAGCAGGATCGGCGGGTGGGTTTGATCAGCAGCAGGTTGCTCTGCTGGGCCTGTACAGGCAGCAATCATAAGTAACACCAGCACCGACAGAATGATTTTTCGTAGTTTGATCATTGTTATAGTGTAGCACAAGGGCGGGGAAGGGGGGAATAGGACGCAGTATAGGCGAGGACGGGATCGGTTATGAGTTTGGTGTGGGATATTTGGTGATCAGGCATTGAAGTTTTGTTTTTGATCGGGGATTGATGGGTACAGCGATTGAACTGGTAGGTAAAACCTGGGCTTAAAACAACCTCACCAAGCCCGCACCGCCGAAGGCGAGCACGGAGGCATTGATGACATACATTAAGACAGTTGTCCACAGGTATTTGCCAAGGGGTACCTGGTACGCGCCGCAGACGATGCTGAAACCGCGCTTGCCCAAGGGCAATAAACGTCCGGCCATTAACAGCAGGGGCGAGGTGATGGGCAGCTCACCGAGCCGGAAAGGCAGGTCGTTCATATGGGCTTCGAAGTTGAAGATGTCGCCAACCGTGGCACCTATTTGATATTCAAGCAGGGCGGCCAGGGTGTTGCCTACAGCAGCGACAGCCACGGTCTCAAGGGGTCCCATGAACACGGCGAGGAACAACGTCAGAGGAGAAGCGGGGATGAAGGTAAAGCCCAACAGGAAGTAAATCCCAACGCTGATCAATACGGCTTGTCTGCGGTGGGCACGGATAAAGGCTTGGGCTTCTGGCAGGTCAAAACTGACCATGATCACCACGAAAGCAACGACCATCAACAGCACCAATGCAATTTGGGCGGTTTTATTATGCCGGAGAGATTTAAAGATGCTGATGATGGAATCTTTGATCATAGGCAGCGCAATTCTTCTGATGGAGCCATTGACCCATTATAACCTTTTACAGATTAAGGGTAGCGCTTGGCAGGGCAGTTGAACCTGGCAAGCTTATTATTTGTTTTTCTAATAGGGAGATTGACCTTTATACTGTCCAATTATTGGGCTAAACTATCCTGACCTCATCGACGATTCCGACGATGACTGAGATGATGCACCCATTTTCAAGATTAAGCACCTGACGTGCGCCATTGCCCTCGCGGTTGACCAGCACGGTATCACCAATCCCGGCATGGGCATGGTCAACGGCGATAAAATCACCATCGGCTTGATCGCCCACGCCCACGAGGGGCTGGACAACGAGCAACCGGCGATTATCGTAATGCGGGTGGCTGATGGTGGTGACGACTGTACCTATGACTTTGCCGAGTATCATGCGCTGTCCTGTCAGGTGTACCGGGTGGTCCCGGGTTTGAGGGTGTAATCGAAGCTGCCCTCGGGATGGAGGTCCAGTTCGTCCACGATCCCAACCAGGGCAAGATCTACCGGCACAAATTGAATGTCTGGCATGGCCAGGGCGGCTTCCCGAGAGCGGACCATTACGCACAGGTCTCCCATGCCAGCCTGGACCACGTCTGCAGCGACCTGTAAGACGCCGATGGGCTCGAGGTGTTTGTTGAGGGGCTGGACAACAAGCAGTTTGATTCCCTCCAGCCCGGGATATTTGACCGTGCAAACGGCTGTGCCGTGGACCCTTCCAAACAGCATGGCTTACAGGCCTCCGATGTTGGCAAGCACACGGGTGATGATGGCATCCAGTAAATCTGGGTCCACCTGATCGCCAAGTTTGGAGGTGACTGCTGTGCGGATGCGCTGGCGCAAACCCTCGTCATCCTGCACGGGAACCCGGCCGTTGCCCATGGGTTTTGATGCGGGCGGTGTGACCGGTTCGGAAAGATACGGCCTGACGGGAGATGCCGGCGGGAGTTCATGGGGTTGAATCAGTTTGACGCCCAGCCGCTCAGCTTTTTCGTAAGCCAGTTCCGTCAGGACGACATCGTCGCACACTGTGAGGGTGAACACCCCGCGTGCAGCCAGATCTTCGATATCTCGCTCAGTGTAGAATTGTTTTGCCATTGCGTTTCCTTTCCGTGCGCCGGGGTTGATCAGCCCTGGACGCCTTCCAGCGCTTCAAGGGCCTGGATGGCGGCGTTTTTCGCTGTCACGATCTCTGCTTCGCTGCCCGAGAGCCACATGCGCCCAAAGCGCCCGACCGAGGAGATATGAATAATTTTGATGTTGGCTTTCTTCTCTGCCTCATTACAGGCATAGTTGATGTAGGCGGCCGGTGCGCATTCCAATACGAGCAGGGTCTCGCCCGGCACCAGGATGCTGCCGCGCCTGAAACGGTTCAATAGTTGGGCCTGGTAGGAATCGACGCGGGTGATGACCTGGCTGGAAACCACCTGGGGTTTGATGCGGTCTTCCTTCTTGAGACCCAGACGGTCGAGGACGACCTGGCCCGCTTCCAGGACGGCGGCCTGGTTGAGGGAATGCACTTCGAACATGCCGAATTCGCGCTCAACGATTTGAGCACCTGGCTTGGCCTCGGTGGCCTTGACGGCGATATCGACGACACGGAATACCTCGTTGCCAGGTGCCATTTCGACATACAGCGAAGCCATACCCTCCACCGGTAGGTCACCCTGGGTGACGGTGCCAATGAAGGCGGAATATTGCGCTTGCATCCGGTCAATAAAACAGTAGCAGCGTAATGAAAAGTTTTCTGCCATAATTTCTCCTTAATTGTTAATTTTGGCCTGCAGGTCTGTCGTGCATAGCGATCCCGACGGGGGTGACGAATAGCGGGTAGCTCGCCACGCGGGTGGGCAGTCGGGTGATCTCTGCGATGACTGTGTCGATGCCCGGGAAGAGACTGGTCCCGCCGACCAGGACGATCGTTTCCACATCCTGGCCGCGAATGTGCTTCTCGATGATCGTGCCCATCTTCTCCATCACCGGGCGAACGATCGGAAAGAGCCGGGATTGCTGGGCGGGATCTATTTTCTGTTCTTCCGCAGCCTCAAAGCTGAGGTCCGCGCCGCCTGCGATTACCAGGGACATGTGTGTGCCGCCCGTGGTTTCGTCTGCGGTGTAGACAACCTGCCCCTCCCTGAAGATCGCGATGCCCGTAGTCCCGCCGCCGATGTCGACGATGGCACCATCCCGGATGCCGAGCACATTGTTGGCAGCGGTGGGTTCATCGATCAGGTCTGAGCAGGCCATCCCGGCGGCTTCAACCACGTTGGCGGTAGAACGCACCTCAGCCATGGGGACACCCGGGGGAAATCCGCTGGCCGCATGGGTCAGATTTCTGCCCAAACGCGCCTCTACGGTGTGCTTCATCTCCCGCAGGATATCCACCGCGCCGATGTAATCAACCACCAGTCCATCCCGGACCACCTGGGTGAAGCGGTACTCTCCGGCAAGGGGGATTCCCTGGTCATCCAGAACCGCCAGGACGGTGTAAGCCGTGCCCAGGTCTACCCCGACGTGCAAGTTACCCTGGGAGGGGGTGACGGGCGGCGGTTTATGACCGTTGGGGCCGGGCAAAATCACATCATGGGCGCGTGAAAGCAGTACCTCCGGGTCTGGTCCCGCAGCGTTCAGGAACAGTTCGATCACAGGTCAGGCCTGGCTTATTTCTTGGCTTCTGTGCTGCGACCACCGATGCTGCCCCTGGTGTTTTGCGGCAGAATCATCTCGACATCTTCGTGGGGTCGGGGGATGACGTGCACCGAAACGAGTTCACCGACGCGTTTGGCAGCAGCAGCGCCTGAATCGGTGGCTGCTTTGACTGCGCCCACATCGCCGCGCACCATCACGGTGACAAAACCGCCGCCGACATATTCCGAGCCGATCAGGACTACATTAGCGGATTTGACCATGGCATCGGCGGCCTCGATTGCGCCCACCAGACCTTTGGTTTCTACCATCCCCAGTGCAATTAATGCGGTATCTAAAGCCATTTGTTACATCCTTTCGTTGGTTAAATCGATCTTTACCTTGTATTCAAAATTTCTTTAACGGCATCCCGGACGGCTTGTTCAATCTCACGGGCAGAAGGGCTGTCCTTCGGTTTACCGGGGATCATGGCACCGGCCGGGGGAGCTGACAATTCATAAGCCAGGCGTTTAACATTGAACAGGTGGTGTGCGGTGATATTGTCTCCCGTGATCGACCCGCCCACCCCCCCTGCCCCGAGGGTCATGGATGGCTCCACACCCGTTGTCAACCCGATGGCGCCCAGCGTTCCCATGGTGTTGACAGCGATGCGGAAGACGGGCTTTTCAAGCCCGAATGCCATGATCACGTCCTGATCGGTGGCGTGGATGATCAGGCTATGCCCGCGCCCGCCGAATTGGATCAATGCTATGCAGCGTTCGCAGCCGGCTTCCCAGCCTTCCTCTTCGTACCACCCCAAGACCGTGGTGAGCTTCTCGCGTGAGAGGGGCTCCGCTTTGCCGGTTTTTTCGAGCCGGGTGACCAGGATGCGGGTGTTCCTGGGTATTTCGAAGCCGGCCATGGCTGCCAGGTACGCTGCCGGCTTGCCCACGGTGGCAACGTTCATGCTGCCATCGGGGTGAAAGAGCAGTGATCTCAGGCGTTCCGTCTCGCCGCTGCTGGTGAAATAGGCGCCCTCTTGCTGCATCAGGGAAGCTAACCGGCCAGCGATCGGACGGTCGGCGACAACCGCCTGTTCAGTGGCACAGATCGTGGAGCAATCGAAGGCTTTGCTGGCGACAATGTACCGGGCCGCCTTTTCGAGATCGGCAGACCGGTCAACATAGACCGGTACGTTACCGGGGCCGACGCCGTAGGCAGGTTTGCCCATGGAATGCGCCGCCCTGACCATAGGGGTGCCGCCGGTGGCGAGGATCAGTGCTGTGTACTTGTGCCCCATCAGCGCCTGTGTGCCCGGTAAGCTGATGTGCTGCATGCACGAAATCAGCCCTGGAGGCGCGCCGTGCTCTTCTGCTGCCTGCGCCATGATACGGGCAGTCTCATAGGAGCATTTCGCTGCCGCCGGGTGGGGGGCGACCACGATGGCATCACGCGCTTTGACCGCAATCAGGATTTTGAACATCACTGTTGATGTTGGGTTAGTACTGGGTGTCAGTGCTGCAACGACACCCACAGGCCAGGCGATGTTATAGATCCGTTTCTCCGGATCATGCCCGACAACGCCCACCGTTTTGAGGTCTTTGATGCTCTCCCACACATTCTTTGCCGCAAAAATGTTCTTCAAATGTTTGTGTTCTGAAACACCATAGCCGGTTTCTTCGTGTGCCAGGATGCCCAAGCGCTCAGAGGCCGTCAGGGCTGCCGCTGACATGGCTGCACAGACGCGATCGACTTCGTCCTGGGAGGCGGTTGACCACCGCTTCCAGGCTTCGAAGGCACGAGCGGCGAGGTCTCGGGCTTCCTGGATTGAACGCAAATCTTTGTCAAAATCAGGCATCAGATTCAAGCTTTCTGGAAGGTTAATTTCCCTTCAACTTCTAATGAATCGATCATGGCCATGATGACGGCATCCACCGGCCGGTCTTTGGTGATGGTTGTCTGCCTGGCGCTGGAGCCGTGGGCGGTAAGCACCAGGTCGCCGATCCCTGCATTGACGGTATCCACCGCAACGTAGGGCTTGCCGAACGGGGCACCTGTTTCATCGGTCTGTTGCACGATGAGGAGTTTTTGCCCGGTGAGTTGTTCATCTTTGATCGTGGAAACTGTTGTACCGATCACTTTGGCTATCAACATGAGGTTTTCTCCAAATCAGTAGGATTCGCCGGAAGCATCCGTCTCAGAAGCGGACGGGGTTGGAGATTGCTCTCCCTGGATGATCTTGACCCCTGCGCTTGCGCCGATCCGGGTGGCGCCAGCCGCAACCATTTGCTCAGCATCCGCCTGGGTGCGGATCCCGCCAGCGGCCTTGACCCCCACATCCGGGCCGACCACCCTGCGCATGAGGGCGACATCGTGTGCAGTGGCCCCTCCGCCAGAAAAACCTGTGGATGTCTTCACAAAATCCGCACCGGCTTCTTTGGCGAGCAAACACGCCACGATCTTTTCTTCGTCGGTGAGCAGGGCGGTTTCGATGATCACTTTTACCAGAGCACCGGCAGCATGGGATACGGAAACCACTTCACGGATATCACGCGCGACCAGTTCATGATCGCCTGCTTTTAACGCCCCGATATTAATGACCATATCGATCTCAGTGGCGCCATCCTGGATGGCTTGTTGGGTTTCAAAGGCTTTCACTTCTGGCGAGGTTGCCCCGAGGGGAAATCCGATGACGGTACAAACTTTAACATCGGTATCGCGCAAGAGTTCAGCGCTTAATTTTACATGGGTGGGGTTAACACACACGGAGGCGAAATGGTATTTGCGGGCTTCGAAGCACAGTTGGGCGATCATGTCCGAGGTTACATCGGGTTTGAGCAGGGTGTGATCGATCATACCGGCGAGGGATTTGTCGGCAGGGATCACGCCCAGGGTTGATGTGAGCCGCTCCGCACCGGCACTGATGACATGGCCTGCGTTGTCGAAACAGGTTTTGACTTTGACACCATCAGCAACTTCAACTTTGCAGGTCGCACCTTCAGGATACGACTCCTGTTCTTCCTGCTCAGCCAAAGCCAGAAGGACCTCCCTGGTGATGATTTCCACCAGCGCCTGTACGGTTTCAAGATCATATTTCATGGTCACTTCCCATCTGTTAGGTTCATCTTTTCAATAGCAGTGATTTTGTCCACACGCCGGGCATGTCTGCCGCCGCCGAACTCGGTCTCAAGCCAGGTTTTGAGGATCTGGCGTGCGAGGTTCACGCCGACCATGCCGGCGCCTAAAGTGAGCACATTGGCGTTGTTGTGCTCGCGGCTGTTGACCGCCGAGGCGTGGTCGTAGCACAGCGCGGCCCGGACGCCGGGCACTTTATTGGCAGCCATGCATGAGCCAATCCCGGCGCCATCAATGATCACGCCCCGCCAGGCCGTGCCCCTGGCGACCAGCAGGGCTACTTTTAAAGCAATGTCCGGGTAATCGACGGAATCTTTGGTGTGCGTGCCGCAATCGATGACCTCGAAGCCCAGGTCAGTCAGGTCCTGTTTGAGGACGGCCTTCAAGTCTACCCCGCCATGGTCCGTCCCCAATGCGACGATGCGTTTTTCAGAGGTGTTTTGTGCGGCATATGCTTGGGGAGGGTCGCACGGGGCAGGTTGGCCGGCATTGTTCTCGGGGGTATCCAGACCCAGTGTCTGGCGGACCGTCTTGTGGATGATCTCTTGAATTTCCTGGTCTGAAAGTTGGTTTTTCATCCGAAGCACGCTCTTGGTGGCTGTTGGGAGAAAAGGTCGCACATGCCTTACAAATGATCTGTAAGAAGATTGAACCTGGCGAATGCATCCATTGGGTTTAACGGAGCATAAACACCTTTTCGGCAGAAACTGCTTGAAAATTATAACATATCTTGCCCTGTTTTGAGACTGCCGACACCGAAATTTTATTTTGATGAAACCAGAGGTAAAATCATATACAAACCGGCCGCAGAAAACCGCATTCCTGTGTTGTGGGGGATGGTCCCTGGCAACAAATTCGGTGATTAACAAATAAGTTTTGGTTTTCACGTGGATTGGTTTTATAATTATGAAAGCAAGCAGGTGTCAACGTTTTGACATTATCTGGCTCCGGTGGTAGACTGTCAGAGCATTTTCATTGACGCCCATCGGGGCGTCTTTTAATGAGCAAGGGATCAGCTTCAATGAGAACCATCACCTGGAATGATGAAACCCAACAGGTCGAAATGATCGACCAGAGGCTCTTACCGCGTGACTTTAAAATATTAACTTATGATCGGTACCAGGATGTAGCCGACGCCATCCGCACCATGGTCATCCGTGGCGCACCTGCGATCGGTGCGGCTGCCGCTTTCGGCATGGCCCTGGCTGCCCATCAGTCCGATGCCAGTACAATAGCAGGCCTGCAGGAAGACCTGAAGGCCGCTGGCGATCATCTGAACAAGGCACGTCCCACAGCCGTCAACTTGGCCTGGGCGATCCGGCGTATGCTGGGCGCGGTCCAGCGCTTTGAAGGAAACACTGACGAGCTGAGGTCACATCTGTTGAAACTGGCCAAGGACATCGCTGATGAGGATGTGGAAATCAACAAAAAGCTGGCCACCTACGGCGCAGATCTGATCGAGGATGGCGACCATATCGTGCATCACTGCAATACCGGTGCGTTGGCGACAGTCGATTGGGGTACGGCCCTGGGCGTGATCCGCATGGCTTACGAACAGGGCAAACGCATTCATGTGTTTGTGGATGAGACCCGGCCGCGCTTGCAGGGCGCCCGTCTTACCGCCTGGGAACTTGAGCAATACGGCATCCCTTACGATATCATCACCGACGGGTCATCGGGAACCCTGATGCGCAAAGGCCTGGTCCAAAAGGTCCTGTTTGGGGCAGACCGGGTGGCGGCCAACGGTGATGTTGCTAACAAAATCGGCACGTATATGCTGGCTTTGGCAGCTTACGACAACGCGATCCCGGCTTACAGCGTGTTCCCGGTTTCGACGGTCGATTTTGAGCTTGCCCGAGGGGAATTGATCCCCATTGAAGAGCGTGAAGATGCTGAGGTGCTGGCCCTGACCCTGATGGGCAAACCTGTCGCACCGCAGCAGGCAACCGCGCGGAATTTTGCCTTTGATGTGACGCCAAACCGGCTGATTTCAGGCTGGGTGACGGAAAAAGGCGTGATCTACCCGCCTTTTGACGTCAATATGACAGCCGCCATGCAGGAGTAAGGGAAGAAGATGAGCATTATATTGACTGGTTCCATCGCTTATGATTATTTGATGTCCTTTCCGGGGTATTTTAAGGATCACATCCTGCCGGAACACCTCGAATCGATCAGCCTATCTTTTTTAGTTGACGAAATGGTGCGCCGGCCTGGCGGAGTGGCCGCCAATATCGCCTATACGCTGGGTTTATTGTGCGAAGAGCCCAGACTGGTCGCTACCGCCGGCGTTGATTTCGGGGAATACCGCCAAATGCTTGACGATGCGGGTGTGGACACCTCGGGGGTGAAGATCATCGAAAACAAGTTCACAGCCTCGTTTTTTGTCAACACGGACCTCTCCAATGCACAAATTGCCAGCTTTTACGCCGGTGCCATGGCCGATGCCGGCTTGATCTCCATGGATGACCTTGGCTTGACCGAGGATGACGTTGTGGTGATCTCACCGAATGCGCCAGATGCAATGATCAAGTATGCCGTGGAGTGCCAGGCGCTGGGCGTGCCCTACGTTTTTGACCCCAGTCAGCAGATCGTACGCTTGGATGAACAAGCCCTGACAAAAGGGCTGACGGGTGCGCATGCCCTGTTTGTCAATGAATACGAGTTCAACCTGCTGCAAAAGCATACCCATTTGAGCGCCGATGAAATTTTGACCCAGCTTTCGTTTGCGGTGATCACACTGGCAGACGCCGGATCACGCGTTTATCAGAACGGCGTTTTGTTGCGCGATGTACCTGCTTTCCCGCCCGAACGCATCCTGGACCCCACCGGCGTGGGCGATGCCTTCAGGGCAGGCTTTCTTAAAGGTTATGTGAACGGATTGGACCTGGTACTGTGCGCCCAGATGGGCGCGCTGGCAGCCACCTACTCCCTGGAGGAAGTGGGCCCCCAGAGTCACTGTTACATGATGAGCGATTTTATCAACCGTTTCCGCACCCGATATGATGACAAGGGTGCGCTGGATATATTCGTGTAGCCTTTGCAATACGGATAAGGATTAGTAGCAAATTTCTTGGAGGATTTTATGGACCATTATGATGTTAAGAATTTAGACATGGCAGAAGGCGGACGGCGCAGGATCGAATGGGCAGAACGGGAAATGCCCGTATTGCGCTCGATCATGGAGCGTTTTAAGCGTGAACAGCCCTTTAAGGGCATCCGCATGTCAGCCTGCCTGCATGTGACGACGGAAACTGCCAACCTGATGCGTACCCTGCAAGCTGGTGGGGCGGATGTGGTATTGACAGCTTCTAACCCGCTTTCTACCCAGGATGACGTAGCTGCCTGCCTGGTCTCGCATTTTGAGATCCCGACCTTTGCCATTAAAGGCGAGGACAACGCCACCTATTACAAGCATATCAATGCAGCCCTGGATCATCGCCCCCATCTGACGATGGATGACGGCGCTGACCTGGTCAGCACCCTGCACAAAGAGCGTCGTGATCAGCTTGAGGAGATCATCGGCGGGACAGAAGAGACCACAACCGGCGTGATCCGCTTGCGGGCGATGGCCGCTGATGGAGAATTGAAATTCCCGGTGGTCGCGGTGAACGATGCGATGACCAAACACTTTTTCGATAACCGTTACGGCACCGGGCAATCCACGATTGATGGCATCATCCGCGCCACCAATATGCTGCTGGCCGGGAAGGCCTTTGTGGTGGGCGGGTATGGCTGGTGTGCGCGGGGACTGGCCATGCGAGCCCGCGGCATGGGCGCCAATGTGATCGTGACCGAGGCTGACCCCCTCAAGGCGCTCGAGGCAGTGATGGACGGCTTCCGTGTGATGCCGATGATCGAAGCCGCACCGATCGGTGATTTCTTTGTAACCCTGACCGGGGACATCAATGTAGTGGATAAACACCATTTTGAGGTTATGAAAGACGGTGCGATTGTGGCCAACTCCGGGCACTTCAATGTTGAGCTCAATATTCCCGCCCTCGAGGAAATTTCAGTGGATAAGCGACTGGTCCGGCCGTTTGTTGAAGCTTACGACCTGCCGGATGGGCGCACGATTCATATCCTGGGCGAGGGGCGCCTGATCAACCTGACCGCCGCAGAAGGTCATCCGGCCAGCGTGATGGATATGTCCTTTGCCAACCAGGCCCTCAGCGCGGAGTATATGGTCAAGCATGCAGACAAGCTCGAGAATAAGGTTTACGGCGTGCCTGAGGATATCGACATGGAGATCGCCCGTCTGAAGCTGGAATCGATGGGCGTGGAGATCGATGTGCTGACCCCGGAGCAGGTGGCGTACCTGAACTCGTGGCAGGAAGGTACGTAAACTTTTCGTGGTTTGTGGATAAAAGGTCATCTCAGCGAGCTGAGACGGCCTTTTTTGTTACAATGCTCAGGTGTGCGGGGCGTTGATGTTGAAATTACGCGGGAACCCCCGGGGGTCTTTGGTCGGGTTGTGGTTCGAAGGTCTGACGTTAACCAATGCTTCTTTTTTCTCTAGACCCCCGGGGTTTTAAGGGTTGGCAAACCCCGGGGGTCTTTAGTCGGGTGGTGGTTCAAAGGTCTGATCTTAGCCAATGCTTCTTTTTTCTCTAGACCCCCGGGGTTTTAAGGGTTGGCAATCCCCGGGGGTCTTTGGACAGCTCGCTCTTCAAAGTATTTTTGTCAAGCAGAATAGCAGGTTTTTTGTAGACCCCCGGGGTTTTGAGTGGTGGCAATCCCCGGGGGTCTTTTGACAGCTCACTCTTCAAAGTGTTTTTGTCAAGCAGAATGGCAGGTTTTTTGAAGACCCCCGGGGTTTTGAGTGGTGGGAAACCCCGGGGGTCTTTGGTCGGGTTGTGGTTCAAAGAATTTTCTCAGGCAGAAAAGCAAGTATTTTTATAGACCCCCGGGGTTTTGAGTGGTGGCAATCCCCGGGGGTCTTTGTACAGTTCGCTCTTCAATGAATTTTTGTCAGGCAGAATAGCAGTTTTTTAGTAGACCCCCGGGGTTTTAAGGGGTGGCAAACCCCGGGGGTCTTTGGACAGCTTGCTCTTCAAAGTATTTTTGTCAGGCAGAATATCAGGTTTTTTGTAGACCCCCGGGGTTTTGTGGGTATTCTGTCTGATGGACTGAGAATCAATGCTTGCAGTTCTGATGCACTATCTTCAGAGGATGGACCTTAAATAATATAAAACAGAGATGAGTTATCTAAAATCATCCCTGTTGTTGGCTTGTTATCGCTAAGGCGAGATCTTTGACCTCTGCCATGTGGCTTTGAAGCTATTCTTCAGCGGCCTCGTCGGCATAATCATCATCATCATCCGACCAGGGGGTGGCAGGGCCGCTGACCATGGCCTGTTCGCGGATGGCTTTTTCGATTTCATTGGCCAGCTCATCGTTCTGGCGCAGGAATTCCTTCGAATTTTCCCGGCCCTGCCCAAGGCGAATGTCGCCGTAGGAATACCACGAGCCGTGCTTGTTGACGATATCCATTTCAACGCCCAGGTCGAGCACATCACCGATTTTTGAGATGCCCTCGTTGTACATGATGTCAAATTCTGCCGTGCGGAAGGGCGCGGCAACTTTGTTTTTCACCACCCTGACACGCACACGGTTGCCGATGATCTCGGCGCCGGATTTGATTGACTGGATGCGGCGCACATCGAGACGCACGGAGGCATAGAACTTGAGGGCGTTGCCGCCGGTGGTGGTTTCAGGGTTGCCGAACATCACGCCGATTTTGTGTCGCAGCTGGTTGGTGAAGACCACTGCAGTGCGGGTCTGGTTGATCGCCCCGGAGAGCTTGCGCATGGCCTGGGACATCAGGCGGGCCTGGGTGCCCATGGTTGGGTCGCCCATGTCGCCTTCAATCTCGGAGCGGGGCACCAGTGCCGCAACGGAATCGATCACGACGATGTCCACCGCGCCTGAGCGAACCAGCGTTTCGGTGATCTCAAGCGCCTGTTCACCCATATCCGGCTGTGAGATGAGCAGTTCATCAACGTTGACGCCGCATTTGGCAGCGTAAACGGGGTCGAGCGCGTGCTCCATATCAATAAAGGCGGCCGTGCCGCCCAGTTTTTGGGCTTCGGCGACGATGTGCTGGCAAACGGTTGTTTTTCCAGAGGCTTCCGGCCCGTAAATCTCCGTGATGCGGGCCCTGGGGATGCCGCCCACACCCAGAGCAATATCGAGCGATAGGGAACCTGTGGGAATGGCATCGACCGCAAGATGTTTGGCCTCCCCGAGTTTCATGATGGAGCCTTCACCATAGCGTTTGACAATATCTTTAAGGGCTTTATCGAGCACCGTTTTCTTTGCGTCGTCCATGTCGTCATCCTTTTCTTAAATCACCGGCTTGCACGGGATTTCAAGCCTGATAGGTTCTGTGTATATTGTATTCATTATAATCCACGCGCAAAGGTGTGGCATGATTCAATTTTAGCACATATGTTCAGTCTGTCAAGTGGAATTAAGCGCAGGCGGCGTTGAGTGAAGCCTTGAATCATTCGGCGGCTTCAAACAATAAAAAGGGATCAAAAAGCTGGTAATACCCGCTCATCCTCCACAGGCAGTAGTTGCCCCATTGCTCAGGGGTGTTGGTGATCTCGTAATGGGCCATGCTTGTAAATGGTGCGCCTGAAGGCCCCAGGCGGGTCTCCAGGTGCAGGTGGGGGTTGCTCGAATAGCCGGTATTGCCGACAGTGCCCAACTTCTCGCCGCATTGCACTGGCTCGTCCCGGGTGAACACGGGCGGCGTTTGCATGTGCGCATAAAGGTGATAGATGGAAAAGGATTCCGCAAGTTCGGGCAGCGGCGTTTCCGGGCAGGACAGGCGGTAATGGGGGTCTTCCGGCACAGTTAGATAGCCGGCCAGGAGCACCGCCTGCAGAGACGAGGGGAGGTAGGACAGAGGGGTTTCGAGCATGAGCGCGTACCCGTACGGGATGTCATCATCGGTGAGGGGCAGCACGATGCGGCCGGCCATGATGGCGTAAATTTCAATGCCCTCGATGGAGGTGCGATCACCCCGCTGGTAGTAGGCAAAATCAACGCCGTGGTGACCGGTGTCCTGGCCAAAATTGGGCGGAATATCAAGCGGGTTGACCAGGATGCGTGGTAAGCTCTCGATGGTTTCTTCTTCCAGTGGCGAACAGACCTCAAACACCGGTTCCGGCGTCTGGGTGGGGGCCAGGGTCGGCGTGAGGGTGCTGGTCGGTGCCAGGGTGGGCGCGTCAGTTGGGGTGGAGGTGGCTTGCGGGGTCGGCCGGGGCGGCGTGGCTGTGCTTGCCAATTCAGCCGATTGGCAAGCACTCAGCCATAATATCAGGACCAGCAGCAAGGTTTTTTTCATGCAGGCTGGATACGGCGGCATTCCATGTAGAAGCGTTTCTCTTTCGCTTCACCCATGGAAAACGTCTTGCGGGGCAAGGCGCCATCCATGATCACCGTTTTGAAAAGGTCCGATTTGTCCATACCGGGCACATAAAAGCCAGCGTTACCCCCCAGCACCCCTTTGTCGAAAAGGACATCCGTTCCGTGGACGTAATCGATCTTCTCAGCACCGCCTGCCTTAAGGAAGGCATCCAGGAATTTTTGCAAAGTGCCGACGGGCAGGTTGTCCTGCGGTGCGTGAATTTCGACCAGTTTGAGACCTTCGGGGGAGATCATCCCCACCACATGATAGGCTTCATTTGACTGGTCAACGGTTGAGACCAGGTCCTGGCCTGTTTGGACCTCGCGGATCGCCAGGCGGTCGCCCCAAAAGGCGCGCATTTCCTGCAGGAGGTCTCCTTTGATGTTGAACAGCAGGCGGTGGATGGGCTCAAAGGTCAGCGCAGGGTCGTGCACATTTTCGATCTCAACCAGGGCGTAGCGTGCGGGGTGGTCCATGCCCACCGTGGGTTTGAGTTCTTCCCAGATGGCCTTGGCTGTGGCCAGTGAGTGGTTGCCGTCTCCCATGGCGAACAGCAGGGGTTGGTGTTTGCCGAGCGGCAGGTCGTATTTACGGGCGAATGTTTCTGGCCCGGTCAGGTTCGCTAAGGCCTGCATGATCTGCTGCTGGATGTGCGTGTCAGACACGGCATATCCCTTCAAGGCGCCGCTGCCGAGCATCAGGTCGAAATCGTAAAGGGTGGGAAGGTCCCCGAGCTGCTCATCCAGGGGGCCGAATACGGTGTTGTCTGGGTCGTCAAACAAAACCAGGATATGCGGGCATTCCAATGCGGCCTGTTTGCGGATGCGGATGCGGGGCGGTAGGCGGTCAATGATGGTGCCTTCTGTGGCACGGATCAGGGTTTGGGCGCCTTTATTGTAATCGTAGTGCTCCAAGTCCAGGCAGACCATCAATCCCCGCCGGGTGTGGCTGCCTATCGTCCGCAGAACGTAAATAAACCCATCAAAGGGCTCAAAAATGCCCGCTTGCAGGTAGTTCTGCATAGCGGCGTGGGTGGTCTCAACCCGTTTTTCTTCCTCCGGGGTTTCAAGGTACACCTCGGGAAGGATCATGTGATAGGTCGAGGGGGCGTCCCCGACGATGTCAGCAACCTGCTGCCAGTATTCCGGTTCGGAGGTGAATTGGTCGCAGGCGATCACGGCCCATTTATGCAAATCGACCGCGCGGTTGGGCAGGGCTATTTGCGGGATTTTTAGGCCGATTTCGTGAGTCAGATTCATGGATTTCTTCCTTCGTTGTGTGGTGAGTCAGGTTTTTATTTTAACAGAATTCCCAGATTATGTTGATGCCGATGGCCTGACCCCGCATGATGTCTTAATATAAAAAAAAGGCTGCCGAATTTCTGACAGCCTCATGTTCATTTGATGAAATCAAAACGCTGGTTGGGTCACTCCATGAGCAGGGCGGGGTCGATGCCGGCCACGTAGGCAATGCCAATCATGCCAGGCCCGGTGTGGGTGCCAATAACCGGGCTGAGGCTGGCCAGCATCAGCTCGTCGGGATTGAATTTTTCTTCCACATCGCTCATCAGCTGGGTGGCGGTATCTTCGGACGCCGCATGCACAAGGCCGACGAAATTGATGGGGCTCTTGCCGTTGACCCCTTCTTCGACCAATTCCACCAACCGTCCATGAGCGCGTTTTGAAGTGCGCACCTTTTCGAGGGCTTCTATTTTGCCATCTTCAAGGTAGAGGATCGGTTTAAGGCCTAATGCGGTGCCGAGGAACCGCGATGCCCCGCCGATGCGTCCGCCGCGGTGTAGAAATTCAAGCGTGTCGACGGCGAAGAACACCTGGTTGTGGTCCCGAACGGCTTCGACCACCTGCATGCATTCCTGCAGTGAAGCGCCGCGCTTGGCTGCCCGGGCTGCGGCGAGGGCCATAAAGGCCAGGGGGAGGGAGGTGGATTGTGAATCAACCAAGGCAATGTTGGCATCAGGCACCAGCTTTTTGGCCTGGATGGCCGAATCAAGCGTGCCCGACAGGCCTGAAGAGATCACAACGGTCAGGATGTCGTAGCCTTCAGCATGCAATTTCATAAAGGTGTCAGTAAAGGCCTGAATCGTGGCCTGAGAAGTGGACGGCATAACCTGTGCGGTGGACAGCCGCTCATAAAATTCTTCCGGGCCGATATCGACGTTATCTAAAAACTCATCATCCCCCCAGATGACCACCAAGGGAACGACCGTGATCCCATACGCGGAAACGAGTTCTTTGGATAGATAAGCCGTGGAATCTGTAACAACAGCAACTTTTGACATAACAATTCCTTTCTGCTAGCGGATAATAATAAAAAGCATGTAGCGAGTCATCACCATAATTAACCCAATCAGCAAAAAATAGTCGCGATTTTTACACTGATTTGACCCTGCTTAATAACATACCCGAGGATATATAATGAAGTAAATCGAAACATCCCCTTGACCTGAAATAGGTTACACGCTAAAATCACAACTTAGTTGCTTGACCAGAGGAAATGAAATAATCATTAATTGTGTTTGAAAACCTGACTGAACGTTTAACCGGAATATTTGAGAACCTGCGTCGGCATGGCCGCCTGTCTGAGTCGGATGTTGATGAAGCCATGCGCGAGGTTCGTTTGGCGCTGCTCGAAGCAGATGTCCATTACGGCGTGGTTAAGCGGTTCACCAGCCGTGTGAAGGAACGTGCAGTCGGCCATGATATCTCCAAAGCGCTCAACCCTGCCCAGCAGGTGATCAAAATTGTCAACGAGGAACTGATCGCCACACTTGGCGATTCCAGTTTGCTGAACCTGAAGGGTGAACGGCCGTATGTGATTATGATGGTCGGCTTGCAGGGTTCGGGGAAGACAACTGCAGCAGCCAAACTGGCAAAACGTCTCAGAGGTCTGGGTGAGCGGGTCATGCTGGTTGCTGCCGATCCCTATCGGCCTGCGGCTGTGACCCAGTTGCAAACCCTGGGGGAGCGGATCAATGTGCCGGTGTTTTACAAGGCTGATGTGGCACCCCCGAAACTGGCGGCAGAAGCCTACCAGGCTGCCCGTAAAGGCGGCACCGGCGTCCTGATTTTGGATACAGCCGGCCGGTCTCAGATGGACCAGGCCTTAATGGACGAGCTGAGCGAAATTAGCAAGAAAATGCCCGTGACCGAAACCCTGCTGGTTGTGGATGCGATGATCGGGCAGGAGGCCCTGAATGTGGCTGAGGGATTTCGCCAGGCGTTGCCGATTTCTGGTTTGTTTATGACCAAGATCGACGGTGATGCCAGGGGCGGCGCAGCCATCTCCATTCGCGAAGTGACCGGCGTACCGATCAAATTCCTCGGTGTTGGCGAGTCCGTTGACGCCATTGAGGAGTATAATCCAGACAGGCTGGCTGCGCGCATCCTGGGCATGGGCGATGTTCTGGGCCTGATTGAAAAAGCCGAATCGGCTTTTGACCAGGAAGAAGCCGAAAAGCAGGCTGAAAAGCTGATGCGAGGCGAGTTTTCGTTGGAAGATTTCGCCAAGCAGCTCAAGCAGATGCGAAAAATGGGGCCGTTGGGCCAGGTGCTGGAGATGCTTCCCGGACAGATGGGACAGGTCGCCCGCCAGGTTGACCCCAGGGATGCAGAGGACCAGCTCAAGCAGATTGAGGCAGTGATCAACTCGATGACGGTTGAGGAGCGCCGCAATCCGAAAATTTTGAATGCCAGCCGGAGGCGCAGAATTGCGCGCGGGTCGGGTATGGATGTGCAAGCGGTCAATCAAGTTATGAAGCGCTTTCGCGAGACCCAACGGCTGATTAAAACACTTCAGAAGTCAGGCGGTAAAGGATTAGGCCGTTTGATGGGATAGCCAGATGATGTGAAAGGCGTGCGTTTCCTTCAACGCCCCCTCAAACCTTTCAGCAGACTCAGGCTGATGAACTTGATAAAAATAGAAATAAAGAGGAGCAAAATTTCGATGGTACGTATTCGATTACGCCGGGTTGGATCCCGGAATCAGGCAAGTTATCGTGTTGTGGTGGCAGACAAAGAAAGCCCGCGCGATGGACGGTTTATTGAAATTGTCGGTCATTATAACCCGCGCACCGAGCCTTCAACGATCGTTTTGAAGGACGACCGCATTTATTACTGGCTGAGCGTTGGCGCTCAACCGACAGAGGCTGTGGACGGTTTGTTCAAGCAGACCCAGCTTTGGGAGCGTTATGAGCGCTTTAAGGCTGGCGAGGAAGTCGACGCCCTGGTGGAAGAAGCTGAGGAAGTTTATCAAACCCGGGTGACGGACCCGCGCACAAACCCGCCGCAAAATTAGTCAACAAGAGAAAGTAAAAGAGGCAGACATGAAAGGCGAAAACCTGCAAGGTTTGGTTGAGTTTGTCGCCCAATCATTGGTCGATGAACCTGAAGATGTTAAAGTAGATCAGTATCAGCGCGGCAGCACCATCCAGCTTGAGCTGAATGTCGCCAAGGCAGATATGGGGCGCGTGATCGGCAAGGGCGGCCAGGTGGCCAATGCGATCAGAACATTGCTCAAGGTGGCCGCTGCCCGAGAGGGCACCCGGGTTAACCTTGATATCGTTGAACCGAGTTGATGACTGAATAGGTAAAATGCCTCTCAATAACGGAAATGATGCAGGCTCGCAAACGAATACCGAGCCTGCATTTCTTGTCTTAGGGAAGTTGCGGCGTGCCCACGGCGTTCGGGGGGAGATTGCTCTTGAAGTTTATACCCGCATGCCTGAGTTGTTGGACCCAGACCGCGTTGTCTACATTGGTGAAGAGCACCAGTCGTACACGATCGATCAGACGCGCTGGAAGCAGGACCTGCTTTTGCTGAAGTTTGCTGGGATTGATGACCGGACGGCCGTTGCCGAGCTGACCAACCTGCTCGTCTACACACCAACCCGTGATCTGCCCGGATTGCCGGATGATGAATTTTATTTTCATGAGCTGATCGGGCTGGATGTGTATGATGCCGACGAACGCTATCTCGGGGTTCTGACGGAGATTCTGGAAACGGGTGCGAATGATGTTTTTCTGATCCGGGATGAAAGGGGCAAAGAGGTTTTAATCGCAGCAGTCGATGAGCATATCCTGGAAATTGACCTCGAAAAAGGGCACATTATCGTTTCGACGATTGAATGGTACGGCGAGGGGGATTGATGCCGGATGATAAGAAATACTGGATCGGATTCAACCTGGTTAAAGGGGTTGGATCAGTCCGCTTTCAGCAGATCAGATCCTTCTTTGGCGATCTCTCAGTTGCCTGGCAAGCCCCCAGGGAAGCATTTCAGCAGGCCGGGTTACCGGACCGGGTGCTGAGGAATTTTTTGACCCTCCGGGAAGAGCTTGACCTCGACCGGATGTATGAATCCATCATTGAACGCGATATCTCGGTCTTAACTTTATTGGACGAGCAGTACCCCCAGCTTTTGAAGGAAATTGACCAGGCTCCACCGGTGATCTATGTCAAAGGCAGCCTGACCCCAGCGGATGAATTTGCTGTGGCCATGGTGGGCACGCGCAGGGTGACCGCTTACGGCCAGCAAGTAACACGCGATACCAGCACCTACCTGGCAGGGCATGGCTTGACGATCGTCAGCGGGATGGCACGCGGCGTGGACGCGCTTGCCCATCAACACGCGCTGCAGGCTGGCGGACGGACGATCGCTGTGTTAGGTTGCGGGGTGGATGTGGTCTACCCGCCTGAACACCGCAAATTGTCGGAAGCGATTGTTGAAAACGGGGCGCTGATCAGCGATTACCCGCCGGGAACACAGCCTGAGGGAATCAACTTTCCGCCCAGGAACCGGATCATCTCCGGCCTTTCGCTGGCAACCATTGTGGTTGAGGCTGGTGAGCGCAGCGGGGCTTTGATCACTGCAGATTTTGCGGTGGAACAGGGTCGTGATGTGTTTGCTGTACCGGGAAATGTGTTCTCGCCAGCCAGCCGGGGAACCAACCGTCTGATCCAAAACGGTGCTTATGCACTGGTCTCCCCGCAGGACGTCCTGGACGTGCTCGACCTGGTCCAGGTGGAGGATTATAAAGACGCCAGGCAGACCCTGCCTGCAGATTCGACTGAAGCGAAAATTCTACAAGCGCTGGATTTCGAACCCGTCCATGTGGATGAGATCTCACTTGAAGCCGGGTTGCCGATTGAGAAGGTCTCTGCGGCGTTGACGATGATGGAATTAAAAGGCATGGTTCAGCATGTCGGCGGGATGCGCTACACAGTGATCAGAGATATGACCAAGAGGTGAGGGAAACCTTATGTTTGAACAATATTACGCAGTCATCATGGCTGGCGGCAGCGGAACGCGGCTTTGGCCGCTTTCGCGGCATGGACAGCCGAAACAATCGTTGAAAATCACGGGTGAACGCTCGTTATTCCAGCACGCGGTCGACAGGCTGCAGGGGCTGTTCCCCCATGAACGTATCCTGGTGGTGACCGTCGCGGAGCAGGTGGCGATGCTCAATGCAGAAGTCCCTGAAATCCCTCGGGAGAACTACATCATTGAACCTCTGCCGCGTGGCACTGCTTCAGTGGTCGGGCTGGCCGCTATCGCGCTCGAAGCACGTGACCCAGGTGCGACCATGGCCATCCTGACCGCCGACCACCTGATGAAGAATGATGCCCATCTAAGGCAGCTTTTGCGGGCCGCTTACGCGGTTGCCCAGGAGGATGTGCTGGTGACATTGGGCATCACGCCCACTTTTCCGGCCACCGGATACGGGTATATTCAAAAAGGGGCGCATGTGGGCACCTATGAAGGTCTCGAAGTTTTCGAAGTTGAAAAGTTTAAGGAGAAGCCCCAGGACGCTGTTGCCCAGGCGATGGTCGCTGACGGCCAGCATGTGTGGAACTCAGGGATGTTCATCTGGCGGGTGGCCACAGTGATGCAAGAGATCGTAAGACAAATGCCGGATTTATCCGCGAAGCTGGGGGACATCGCCGAGGATTGGCATACGGAAGCCCGACAGGCGAAACTGGGGGCAGTCTGGCCGACGATCCAGCCCCAGACCATCGATTACGGCATCATGGAGAATGCACGGCGTGTGGCTGTGATCCCCACGATCGAGCTGGGCTGGAATGATGTCGGAAGCTGGGAATCGCTGTTTGAAGCCCTCGAGGGCGACGCTTCGGGAAACATCATCATGCGGGGTGACGCGGTCACAGTTGACACACGGGGTACACTCATCTGTGGCGATTCTGCTGATCGCCTGATTGTGACAGTTGGTTTGGAAGATTTAATTATTATTGATTCTGGCGACGCAATCTTGGTCTGCGACAGACAGCAAGCCCAAAAGGTTCGCGATGTGGTCGACTATTTGAAGAAACACGGTCGCGAGGATTATTTGTAGGAGTTTTATAAATTGAAAGCTTATTGTGTAAAATGTCGAGAAAAAAGAGAAATAAAAGATCCCGTTGCCGACTATAACGCTGCCGGCGCCCCGGTCACCAAAGGCACATGCTCGCATTGCGGTACCAGGGTCTACCGGATGGGCAGCACAGAAGCCCATGAAGGCCTGCCTAAACCGAAGGTGAAACGGAAAAAGCAGGTTGAGCGTAAAGGCAAACTGGTGGTTGTGGAATCGCCCGCAAAAGCCAAAACGATCAGCCGTTTCTTGGGCAAGGGTTACACCGTGCGGGCTTCAGTCGGGCATGTGCGCGACCTTTTGCGATCGAAATTATCGGTGGATGTCGACAACGATTTTGCACCCCAATACCGGGTGCCCAATGAAAAACGGGACGTTGTCAAGGAACTTAAGAAATTAGCTCAAAAGGCTGAATCCGTGTACCTGGCGACAGACCCCGACCGTGAAGGTGAGGCGATCGCCTGGCACCTGATGGAGGCAGCGGAAATTGAACCGGACCGCACCAACCGGGTTGTCTTTCATGAGATCACAGATGAGGCGGTTAATCATGCCTTTGCCCATCCACGCGAGATTGATATGGATCTGGTGGACGCCCAACAGACCAGGCGCATCCTGGACCGGCTGGTCGGATACGGGATCAGCCCGATCCTGTGGAAAAAGGTGCGCAGCAGGCTATCTGCCGGGCGCGTGCAATCTGTGGCTTTGCGCTTGATCGTTGAGCGCGAGCGTGAGATCGATGCCTTTGACCCGGTGGAATATTGGTCCATCGACGCAGACCTGCTGCCTGAGGGCGGCCAGGTGGCCTATCGGGCCAAGCTCTCTAAGATCAACGGGAAAGACCCGCAATTGGGCAGCGAATCGGTCGTTGAGCCCATCCTCTCTGATATGCGCGCTGCCACCTACACCGTGGATTCGATCAAGCATGGCAAACGCCGGCGCAACCCATCAGCGCCTTTCATCACCAGTACCTTGCAGCAGGATGCTTCCCGCAAGCTGGGCTTCACAGCCCGTAAAACCATGGCGGTTGCTCAGCAGCTTTACGAAGGCATCGAGCTGGACGGGCAGGGCACCACGGGTTTGATTACATACATGCGTACGGACTCGACAAACATCTCGAAAATTGCGTTGGACGAGGTGCGCGGTTACATCAAGGCGCAGTATGGCGGCAGTTTCCTGCCTAAAACATCGCCGTTTTATAAAACGCGCACACAATCAGCCCAAGAAGCCCATGAAGCGATTCGCCCGACCTCGATCTATCGCACGCCGAAAACGATCAAAAAGTTCCTCACCCGCGACCAATTCAAGCTTTATCAGCTGATCTGGCAGCGTTTTATCGCTTCTCAAATGACGGCAGCAGTGTACAAGACCCTGGCGGTTGAAGTGATCGGCCAGGGTGAAGCAGACCAGTATTTGCTGCGAGCCTCCGGCAGTCAGCTCGAGTTCATGGGATTCCTGTACATCTATGAAGAGGGCAAAGATGAAGACAAAGCCGAAGAGGAAGAGGGTGACAGCGACCGCATCCCGATCGATGATATCAATGAAAATCAGCGTCAGACATTGCAAGAGCTTTACCCCGAACAGCACTTTACCGAACCGCCGCCGCGCTTCACCGAAGCCTCGCTGGTCCAGGTGCTAGAAGAGAATGGCATCGGCAGGCCATCAACCTATGCCCCGATTCTCTCGACCATTCAAAACCGGGGCTATGTCCTCCGGGAGAGCAAACGCCTGCTGCCCACGGAGACCGGTTTCTTGGTGAATGACCTGGTGGTCGAATTTTTCCCCAACGTGGTTGATGTGGGCTTTACGTCCCGGCTTGAGGATCAGCTCGACATGATCGCTTCTGGCAACGCTGAGTGGGTAGAGGTCATCCGTGAATTCTATGATTCATTCTCAGATCGCCTGGCGCACGCCGAAGCCGCCATGCCGGAAAAGAAAGCCGAACTGGAGAAGATCGGCCGGGCATGCCCGGAGTGCGGGCACGACCTGATCCTCCGCTGGGGAAGGTATGGCAAGTTCATCAGTTGCAGCAACTTCCCGGATTGCCGTTACACCGAACCCTATCTCGAGAAAATCGGCATGCATTGCCCTGATTGCGAAGAGGGTGAGGTGGTTCAGCGGAAAACGCGCAGGGGACGCACCTTTTATGGCTGCTCGCGGTATCCTGAATGCGAGTTTACCTCCTGGAAGCGGCCGGTTCCCACCCCGTGCCCGAACTGCAACGGCACCCTGGTGATCTCGAACAAACGCCATGTCCAATGCCTGACCTGCGAGACGACCTACCTGCAGGATGAACTCCAATTGGAAACCGAAGTGGCATAACCCTTGCACTTAACTCTCTGCGTTGTATTGTTGCACAAAGTGGCCAGTTATTTTATAATAGTCACAAGGCTTATTCTTCACAAAAACGAGATGGGAGTTAACGATGGACTCAGAGAAATTAAACGCCTGGCTTAAAGACTTCCGGATTACCCTGCCAGTCGGTGTGGTGATTGGCTTGATCCTGGGTTTGGTGATTGGTTGGGGCATTTGGCCGGTGCAGTGGACTGACCTGGCGCCATACCATCTGCGGGCAGATTTGCGCGAGGATTACCTGCGTACTGCAATCTACACTTCAACTTTAGAAGGGGATGCTTCAATCGCCTTAAAAGCCTGGGCCGAGCTGGAAGACACGGCAGAAGAAACCCTGGCGGAAGTGCGCAATAACCCCGGTTTTCTTTCTGAGGGGCAAATCAACAGTTTTGTGGGGGTTGTAGGCGCTGGGGCAGTGGAATCCGTGCCCGAAGTGGAAGTCGAACCGGAGGCTGAACCCCAGGAGGAAACTGCCGGGCCGAACTGGCTTTTGTTAGGCGCTTTATGCATCGGGCTTGTTGCGATCATTGCAGGGGCGATCTTCTTCTTTGTGATGCGCTCCAGAAGCGCTCAATCGAGTCAACCCGAATCCTCTGGTCTGCCGGGCTCGCCCGATGATGTGGATTTCGAGGAAGACGCAATGCGTTTTGCCCCTGAGCAACGCAGCGTTTATGAAGAATCCCTGGCAGATGAACTCACCCAGCCTGTAGCCCAGTTTATGACCACCTATGTGGTCGGTGATGACCTTTATGATGATTCCTTCAGCGTTGACGCGCCCACCGGTGAATTCCTGGGCGAGTGCGGGGTGGGAATTTCTGAAACGGTAGGCGTGGGTGAGCCGAAGCGTGTGACAGCGTTTGAAATCTGGTTATTTGACAAGAATGACATCCAAACCGTGACGAAAGTGATCATGAGCGAGCACGCCCATGATGACGACAAGCTGCGCATGCGGCTCGAATCCAAGGGCGAGCTGGTTCTGGCGGAACCTGGTAAACAAATTCTGCTGGAAACGGCTACCTTGCAGCTTGAGGCACGCATCATTGATATGGCCTATGGCGAGGGTGCTGCCCCCGATTTGAGCTTCTTTGAGCGGCTGACCCTGGAATTGGCGATCTGGCCTAAATCGTGATGTGACCCTCACATCGAAACTCCCTGAGATTAAAAAAACAGCCCCCCAAGCCAATTGGGGGGTTTTTTACTTTCGTTTGGGCGGAATTATTCGATCGCCAGGATCTCAAACGCTGTTGTTTCACCGTTGGGGAGATTGACATTGACCTTATCGCCCACTTTGTTGCCGATGAGAGCCTTACCGATCGGTGATTCGTGTGAAATCTTTCCGTTGCTCGGGTTTGCTTCCTGCGAACCCACCAGGAGATAGGTTTCCGGGGGGTAGTCGTCCTCTTTGATGGTGACTTTGGCGCCCACTGCCACATGGGTGTAGTTGATCTGGGTTTCAATTACCTCGGCATGGTAGAGTATGGTCTCAATCTCCTGAATGCGCCCCTCAAGAAAGCCCTGGTCCTCTTTGGCTTTGTGGTAATCGGCATTTTCAGAGAGATCGCCCATTGAAATGGCGCTCTTCAGGCGTTCGGCGATGTCTTTACGGCCATTTTCTTTGAGATCCTGAAGCTCTGATTCCAGGTTTTCTTTCCCTTCAGGGGTCAGGTAGTGTTTATTGTTTTGCATAGCACCTCATTATTTATCTTTTAATTTTCTTTCAACTTATGGGTTTAGGGCAGCGTTTCGGGGTCGAATAATTTCTGATGTTCATCGATGGCATAGCGGTCAGTCATCCCGGCGATATAGTCGCAAACCGCATGTTCCAGCCCGATGCCGTCGATCAGGGATTGATACTGCTTGGGCAGCGTGGCTGGTTCGTTGATGTAGGCGTTGAACAGGTTCTCGATGATGCGCTCCGCTTTGACGGTCATGCGGACGACGCGATAGTGTTTATACAAATGCTGGTAGAGGAAATCCTTGAGCTCCCGATTGCGGCGGTGCATATCCTCGCTGAATCCCACCACGTTGTAGGGCAATTGCTGCAGTTCCTCCACGGTGCGGATGCCGCTGCGGCGGATCATGCGGTCGATGGATTGGATCACGTCTGTGACTTCAATCCCAATCAGGCGGCGGATCAGGCGGTGGCGCGAGAGTTCGTCCAGCTCGTCAGCGCGGCGCCGGCCGATGCTCTCGTTGATCACTTCCCACAGCGAGATCCCGGCCAGCTGGTCAGGCGTGATCATCCCCGAGCGCAACCCGTCATCCAGGTCGTGGGCGGTGTAGGCCAGCTCATCTGCGGCATTGGTGATCTGTGCTTCAAGGTGGCCGCGCAGTTTGGGGTCAAACGCCTGTGCGTCAGAAATGTCATATTCGGTTTCGTGCTTGACCATGCCTTCCAGGACTTCCCAGGTGAGGTTCAGTCCGTTAAACTCAGGATACCGGTTTTCAACTTCGGTCACGATATGGAAGGAATGTCGGTTGTGATCAAAGCCGCCGTGGTCTACCATCAGGCGTGCCAGCACGCGTTCACCGGAGTGACCGAACGGGGGGTGGCCCAGGTCGTGAGCCAGGCAGATCGTCTCTACCAGGTCTTCATTTGCCCCCAGGGCGCGGGCCACACTGCGGCCGATTTGGGCGACTTCGAGGGTGTGAGTCAGCCGGGTGCGATAATAATCGCCCTCGTAGTTGATAAATACCTGGGTTTTGTACTCCAGCCGGCGGAAGGCAGTGGTGTGAAGAATCCGGTCCCGGTCACGCTGAAACACCGTGCGGTAATCTGGTTCGTCTTCGGGGTGTGCGCGGCCTTTGCTGTCCTTGCTGCGAATGGCATAAGGCGCTAAAGACTGGTCTTCCAATTCCTCGAGTTGATGACGCGTAAATAACATAGGATGTGATCTCCAAATTTTCAATCAAAAGGTGATTATACCGGATTATCCCGCAGTCTGACTTTTATGACCCGGTTGTTTGGCTATCAGGGTGCCAATCGGTTCGCCCGCACCTGAGAGCGCTTTTTGGAGGTTTCCAGGTCCTACACCGGAGAAGATATGCACCTCGAGAGCGGGCATTTCGGCCACCAGGGAGAGCATCGCCTTGACCTTTGCCAGCATACCACCGGTGACATCCACAGCGCTGGAGGGGGCCAGCGAGGGGAGGAATTCGCTGAGGTTCTCAGGCGTGATCAGGGAGATGATGTCCTGCGGCTGCTGCGGGTGGCGGTAAACGCCTGCTTCCAGGCCGGCGATCAGAATTTGTCGGGGTTGAAAGACCCTGCCGAGGTGCAGAAAGAGCGCTTCCGTTGAGAGGATTGTCCCGCCCAGGCCGGTATCAAAGATCACATCGCCGTTCACGACCGGGATGAGCCCATGCGAAAGTGCACGGGCGATCGGCTGGGTATCCCAATGGATGATCTGCCGATTATGGCTGACGACCCCGGCAGAGGGAGGAAATGCGATCACGGGCAGGCCGGCATCGGTGAAGGTGTCCATCACGATCTGGTTCAACGCCCGGGCGGCTGACCACACTTCGCAAAAGCCCTGCCAGTAAGCGGCGCCTTGACCGCCCAGTTGAGTTTGGTGTCGGTCGGCCGCTTCGTGCCCGAACGAGCCTGAGCCATGGCCGATCAGTAAGCGCAAATCGGGCTCGGCGTGCACGGCCTCAGCGATCTCCTGGGCGAGCCGCTGGAGGATGTCTGGGCGCGGGGTTTGGGGTTGGGTCTTGTCGGTGATCAGCGAACCACCCAATTTCAGGAATACGAGCCGCTTATGGGTCATTCCGAGCCGCCTTTGGTCAGCACTGTGGTGATCACCCGTACGGCCCCGGCATCGAGGAGGGCTGCTTCAACCTGGCTGATTTTTTCCTCAGGCGATAGGGCGATCATATTGCCGCCGCGTCCGCCGCCAGAGAGTTTTGCGCCGGCAGCGCCTGCCTGTTTAGCAGCATGGATAAGGCCTTCCAGGCTGGGGCTGGAAACGCCTAAAAGTTCCAGCAGGTGCTGGTTCTGGTCCATCAAAGCACCCAGTTGTGCAAGATCGCCTGATACCAGGCTTAGTCTGGCCTGGCGGGTAAGCTCGCCAATTTGGGTAAATATTTTCTCGTAGGTTTCGGGGTTGGCGGCATGCCGTTTACGCACATCCGCCACGGTCACCCGGGTGGGCGTTTTTTCACCGGTGTCGGCGATCACCCAGTGGGTGGTTTGCTCCACAGTCAGGGGTTGGATCGGCTCGTTCCGTGTGAAGAAGATCGGTTTCTGATGCGCGATGACCTGATTGTCGATCCCTGAGGGGGTGCCGTGCTGGATCTTCTCGACTTCATAGGCCAGGGCTGAGGTTTCATCCGGCGTGAGGGGCTTCCCCAAAAAGCTGGTCAGGGCGCGGATGATGGCAATGGCAATGGCCGCGCTTGAACCCATACCGGCTGAAACCGGGATGGTGGATGTGATCACCAGGCTGCAAGCTGGAAGCCGGTCCACGCCGGCGGACTGCATGGCCAGGCGTATGGCTGCAGCAAAAGGATGGTCTGGGGACAGGTCAGCTAAGCTTGCCTCAAAGCCGATATCGGGGGCTTGAATGCGGACTTCGTCATTTTGTGCGTCGATGGTTGGGAACACCCGGGCTGTGGCGTTCACCTTGTTCACCGGGATGGCAATGGCTGGATGGTTGTAGACAACTGCATGTTCGCCAAACAGGATGATCTTACCTGGTGCTTTTGCGTAAATGACCGGCATCAACACCCCCCATCACAGCAGGTAAAGGATCGCGATGACGGTTAACCCCCATAGCGCGATGGTGGCTTGCATGGGGCGGTCTCTGATCACAATTTCCTCTGGCGCCCCGCCAAAATGCTCAATGCGCACCAGGTAGAGATAGCGGAACAGCCCATAGATCACAAAGGGGATGGTCAGCATCATGTGATAGCCGCCGGGTATGATGGCTGCCGAAAAGGTGTACAGGCAGTAAGTCATCAAGGTGGTGCTGAGCACAATCGTCAGCAATTGGTCCAGTAATTCAAGAGTATATCCGTCCAGAACCCGGCGGTGGTTTGGCGCGTCGGTCTCGAGCAGTTCAATCTCCGCACGGCGCTTTCCGAGGCCGATGAATAAGGCTAAAAAGGTGGTGGCAACAAACAGCCAGGGCGAGAAGCGCTCGGTCTCGATGATCAGCACGCCGGCAGCGACCCGCAAGACGAAGCCAGCGGCGATGATGATCACATCAATCAAGGGGAGATGTTTGAACCACAGCGAGTAGGCCAGCATAAGGATGAAGTAACCTGTGATGACCAGCCCCAGGCTGCTATCCAGAATGAAGGCCGTAGGGAAGGTCGCCAACCCCAGGATGACGGCTGATACGATGGCTGTTCGCTGCGAAAGCTGGCCGGATGCCAGCGGTCGGTTTTGTTTGGAAGGGTGCTGACGGTCCGATTCGATATCGGCCAGGTCGTTAATGATGTAAACCAGGCTGGATGCCAGGCAAAATAGGGCTGCGGCAGCCAGGGTGATCAGTAAAGAGCCAACTGCGATCAATTGGCGGTCAAAGACCAGGGCAGCAAACACAAACACATTCTTCAGCCACTGCTTGGGGCGCATGGTTTTCAAAATCAGACGGAGTTGGTTGATCATAAGCTGCTCGTTTGCACTTTCATTTCAAAGTAAATTTCGAGAAATTAGCCGTTCAGTGACCTTTGGTTGACTTCGGCGGGGAGGATTGAATGGAAAAATTGTCCCGACAGTTCAAGTTCATGAAAATTATACCAAATGCGGGGCTTGTCTGGCTGTGTTTTGACCTAATTCGTTTGCAATGGCTTAATTGATGGGCAGTGAGCATCAAAACTCACGGCTTATTGGGTTCGGCAGGGCAAAATGCGGGATTTAAAGATAGAATTAAGCCATGAAGAAGAAACGCATCGATATGCTCCTGGTTGAACGCGGCCTGGCGGAAAGCCGGAACAGGGCTCAGCGCTTGGTGATGGCGGGTGAGGTGCGTGTGGACGGCGAAATGGTCCACAAACCTTCAACCCAGGTGGCTGAGGGGGCGCAGATAGAAGTCAAAGCGCGGCCGAAGTATGTCTCGCGTGGGGGCAAAAAGCTGGAAGCCGCCATAGAGGCTTTTCAGGTACCCGTCGCCGACCAGGTCTGCGCAGATGTCGGCGCTTCGACAGGGGGATTTACCGATTGCCTGCTGCAGAACGGCGCAGAACGCGTCTACGCGATCGATGTGGGATACGGAGTGCTGCATTGGAAACTGCGCCAGGACCCGCGGGTGGTCGTTATGGAGCGCACCAACGCTCGGTATCTCGATACCCTGCCTGAACCGGTCAGCCTGGTGACCATCGACGCCTCTTTTATCTCGCTGTCGCTGATCCTTCCTGCGGTACTGGGCTGGTTCTCAGAGGCGCAAGGCCGGGTACTGGCGCTGATTAAACCCCAGTTTGAGGCAGGCCGGAAAGCCGCCGCAGTCCATGCCGGTGTGATCAAGGATCACGCTATGCATACAAAAGTACTGATGGATACGCTCTCCGACGCGCATGCGTTGGGCCTCTGGCCAACGGGTTTGATCCCATCTCCCATAAGGGGGCCCAAAGGCAACATCGAGTTTCTGGTCGACTTGCATCGGGATGCCCCTGAAAAGGTGGCCGATTTGGACGCAATGATCCGCGAGGCCATCCGCCACGCTCCCGGTGATGGCGGCGAATAAATATTATCTTATTAAGTGGTTGATAGCGGGGTGGTCAGGTAAGGGTTTCTTCACCCAGTTGTAAGTCCTGGATGGCTTCTTTAAACTCATCAACGAGCCGGTTTTCGTCTAAACCCATGGATTTGAGTGAGTATTTGTGTTTGCTCTTGTATTGTTTGGCAATCTCTGATTCGATGGTCAGGATTTGCTCATATTCAGCGGTCATATCAATGCCAAAGCGTTGATAGATGCCCTCCACGGTTGCCTGGGGGTCGGCAACGAGGTCCCGATAGCGCACCATGACGTACTGGTCTTGTGGCAGCGACTTCAGGTATTGATGGGGATAGAGGTACCAATGTTTGGCTTGTTTTTGAATGACTTCATAGGCGGTTTTAGGGTAATCCTGTTCTGGTTCGCCGTAGGTACGCCAATGGTTGGAGAACATGCTCACAGAAGAGGGGACCACCCGCAGGGGTGACCGCACAAGGTTGATGAATTTGGCATCGGGGAATCGTTTGTGGAGCGTTTTCACCCTGGGGGAGTAAGACGGGCTCTTTGAAATGTAGCGTTTACCGTTATTCGCATAGACATGACGCTGTAAGACCTCCCGGTAGTAAGCCATGTCCATATTTTGCTGTGCTTCTGGTATTTGTTCATCATAATAGATGTAATCGTTGATCAATTCGGGGAAGGGGAAGAAAGCAAACAGCTCGTAGGAAGACCAGATCTGCAAGAGGACGTGGGCATCCTCCTCAATTTCGTTTAGACCGGTGCGGTGCATATATGAATAATTACGCAGGGCGACTTCAAAGCTGTCGATCAGCTTTTGGATCGGGTTGCCGACCAGCCGGTTGACCCTCATGATCCATTTAATGATTCTTCGCTGGACGATTGAAGGCGCAACATAGATCTCCCAGGCCTTCATGCCCGTAAAGCGCTGGTCCTTGGCAAGCAGGCGGTGGAGCAGGGTCGTGCCGGATCTGAAATTTCCGATAATGAATATCGGCTGGTCAATATCCTGGTTTTTAATGTCGGGGTAAAAGAGCTGGTCGAGGCCATAGGCCAGTCGGATGCTGAAATGCCAGATGGGGTAAGCCAGGAAAATGAACAGGAGGATAAAAAAACGTTTGGGGGTCAGCCTTCCGGGCGTTCCTTCGGCCTTAAAAAAGCTTACCCACAACGTTTTCAGGTAAAGTTTCAAGTTGAAGGTCATAAAGTTAATCTTTTGATCGTTGAAGATGGGTGGCCGTGTATATCAGCATATCCAATTGGCCTTGCTGATCTTTTCAAATCAGTCCCATCCATACACTAATCATACCTGATTTCTAGGCAGGCAATAATCCCAGGGAACCACCATAGATAATTAAGGCATGGTTTTCGACCGCATTGGCAGATGGCCCCCGACGAAGGCGGAAGTGAGGGCGTGAGGTTAGAAAGTTAGGTTTGACGGGTATAATTGAATGTAGCCTCACAGGATCAGCTCACGGCAAAGCGAAAAAAGCCTTTCGCGTTATCGGCTTGACCCTGGTGTTTTTGCGCGTACAATGATTATCTTTGGTAGATAATGATAGGAATGAACTGAAAGACGAGCGATTTCTGCCTTAGGTCGTTTTCGGTTATACTCAGTGCTTATGATTGATAATGTAAGGAATTTCTGCATCATCGCTCACGTGGACCACGGAAAATCCACGTTGGCTGACCGCATGCTCCAGATGACCGGTACCATTGCAGACCGGGATATGACCGAGCAGGTGCTGGACAGTATGGACCTCGAGCGGGAAAAAGGTGTCACGATCAAGGCTTCAGCCGTGCGCATGGCCTACCAGCACACCGATGGCCAGACTTATGCTTTGAATTTGATCGATACGCCCGGCCATGTGGATTTTAACTATGAAGTCAGCCGGGCGCTGACCGCTTGCGAAGGTGCGTTGCTGGTTGTGGACGCAGCCCAGGGTATCGAAGCGCAGACCCTGGCCAACCTGTACCTGGCCCTGGAAGCCAACCTGACCATCATCCCGGTGATCAACAAAATTGACCTGACCTCGGCGCAGACGGAAGCCGTGGCGGAAGATCTGCACAACCTTTTGGGCACGCCCCTGGAGGAGATCATCCAGATCTCGGCTAAGCAGGGACTGAATGTCGACCGGGTGCTCCAGGCGATCGTGGAGCGAATCAGACCGCCAATCGGCGAAGATGACCAGCCGCTTGAGGCCCTGATCTTTGATTCGCATTACGATCTGTACAAAGGCGTTGTTGCGTATGTGCGGGTATTTAATGGCAAGATCACCCGGGATGACGACCTGCTGATGATGGGCACGAAAATCAAAACCTCACCCGTTGAAATCGGCATCTTCGCACCCGATCTTAAACCCATCAAGATGTTGACAGCCGGGGATGTGGGATATATCGCCACGGGGCTGAAGACGGTCTCTGAATGCCGTGTGGGTGATACGATCACGTTTGCAACCGGGGGTGTTAAACAGCCGCTCCCTGGCTACCGCCAGGCGAAACCGATGGTGTTTGCCGGGGTCTACCCGACGGAAGGCGAAGATTACGCAGATTTACGCGATGCCCTCGAAAAGCTCCAGCTTAACGACGCTTCACTGACCTTTGAACCGGAAACTTCCGAAGCGCTTAACTTCGGTTTCAGGTGCGGTTTTTTGGGGCTGTTCCATATGGAGATCATCCAAGAACGGCTTGAGCGTGAATATGATATGGATGTTGTCTTCACGGCGCCGTCGGTTGAATACCGGGTCAAGCTCAACAGCGGCGAAACCCTGAGGATTTCATCGCCTGCAGACCTGCCGGATGAGAACCTGATCGAACAAATCCTGGAGCCATGGATGGACCTGACCATTTTTACGCCCACCGATTACTATGGTGTGGTGATGGACCTGGTCAGGCGCAAGCGGGGTGTGTTCATCACGCAGGAATATCCCTCGCCAACACGGGTGCAGATCGAATATGAAATCCCCCTTTCGGAGTTGATCATCGATTTCTTTGATCAGCTCAAATCGGGCACGCGCGGCTATGCCTCCATGGACTATGCATTCAAGGAATACCGGCCTGAAAAATTGGTCAAAGTGGAGATCCTGGTCAATGGGGAGTCGGTTGATGCGCTTACGGCCATTGTGCACAAAGACGATGCCTACCATAAAGGCCAGGCACTGGTCTCGCGTCTGAAGGAACTCATCCCCAGGCAGCTCTTCACTATCCCTGTGCAGGCTTATTCGCAGGGGCGCGTAATTTCAAGGGCAAATGTGAAGGCTTTACGCAAGGACGTGCTCTCCAAGTGTTACGGCGGGGATATCACGCGCAAGAAGAAACTGCTCGAAAAGCAGAAAAAAGGCAAGCGCCGGATGAAAATGGTGGGCAATGTCGAGATCCCTCAGGAAGCCTTTATGGCGATCCTGCGATTGGATAAATCGTGAACCGAAAGCCGCTCATTCCGAAAATATTGCGCTGGCTCGTGCCGCTGGTGATCAGCGGCCTGGCCATCTGGCTGGTTCTGCGTGAGGTTGAGCTCTCGCTGTTTGTTGAGCACCTCGCTCGGATGCGCTGGCAGACCCTGCTTTTAGCGACTGTAATCTATTTCGTCAGCTATGCCCTGCGCGCATTCTGCTGGTATATCCTGCTTAGAAGGAAGGTTTCCTATAAAGACGCCTTCTTCACCATGGGGGTGGGGTATTTGCTGAACAACATCTTCCCATTCCGCATGGGTGAGATCGGCAGAGCGGTCATGCTGGATGAGACCAACCGCACAACACCCCTGGAGGTGTTCTCCAGTGTGATTGTGGAGCGGATTTTTGATGTTTTCCTGGCGGCTATTTTTATCATAAGCGTTCTGCCGCGCGTCCTGACCGAAGGCTACGATCAGCGGGTGATCCTGGCTGCGTTCATCCTGGCCGTGACCGGTTTGATCGTATTGTTCTTGCTGGCCAAGTTCCGGGATCGGGTTGCCAATGCCTTGAACCGCTGGGGCGAACGCTCGGGTTTTATCAACAACTGGGTCAGCCCCAAGGTGATGCACGCGCTGGAAGGTTTTTCAGTGCTCACAGACCCCTGGGCGTTTCTGCTGGCTTTCGGCAGCCTGGCGCTGAGCTGGGGCCTTGCTTTTGGCAAGAATTTTCTCATTTTCAGCAACCTGCAGCCCAACCCGCCCTTCTGGTGGATGGTCTTTGTGCTTTCTGCCGGGGCGTTTGGCGCAGCGCTGCCCTCTGCACCAGCGGGTTTGGGGGTTTATGAAGGCGTGGTGGTGGCCTCTTTCGCGCTGCTGGGGGTCGGAACAGAACTGGCCTTCACCCATGCCATTGTGACCCACGCCATGGTCTTTGTGTATGCCAACCTGATCGGACTGGTCGGGTTGAGACTGCGCGGGGAAGCCCTGGTTGCCTTCATCGAGCGGGTGCTCAAACGTCCTCACAAGGCACATGCGGTTGAGTGACGACCATGAAAATCCTGATCGCCCTGACATATTACCAACCGCATAAATCCGGCCTGACCGTGTATGCCGTCCGCCAGGCACGCACCCTGGCTGATATGGGGCATGAGGTCACGGTGTTGACCTCGCAATACGACCCCGCTTTGTCAGCCGACGAACATTCCGATGGCGTCCGGGTGGTGCGGCTGCCGGTTGCTTTTCGCCTCTCCAAGGGTGTCATCATGCCGAGCATGCCGCTGAAGGCCTGGAAGCTGGTTGGTGAGTCTGATATTGTCAACCTGCACGTCCCCCAGATGGACGCAGCGCTGATCGCTTTCCTGGCAAAGCTGCGCAACAAACCCGTAGTGCTGACCTATCATTGCGATTTGCGCATGCCGAAGGGATTTTTTAACCAGGTTGCGGGGTTTGCCGCTAACCTGGCAAATCACATTTCGGCGCGTTTGGCAGACGCTATTGTCCACAATACGCGTGATTTTGCCGAACATTCCTCTTTTTTACGCCACTATCTGCAGAAGTTAAGTGTGATTCAGCCCCCGATCATGGGGGCAGACGTTACTCAAGCGGACCTGCAGGCTTTTTATGCGCATTTTAGCCTTGACCCCAACCGGCGGATCATCGGTATGGTGGCGCGGCTGGCTACAGAAAAGGGAGTCGAATACCTGGTTCAAGCGATGCCCGAGGTGCTGCGCGCCCAGCCGGATGCCCAGGTGGTTTTTGTGGGTGAATATCAACATGTGTTCGGAGAGCAGGCATATAGGGAAAAATTGCTCCCGATGATAGATGCATTGGGTGACCACTGGACATTTCTTGGTGTGGTCAGCGAAAAAGACAAAGCTGCTTTTTACCATGTGTGTGATGTGCTGGTCTTACCGAGCATCAACAGCACAGAATCCTTCGGGATGGTCCAGGTTGAGGCGTTGACCTGCGGCACCCCGGTGGTAGCAACCGATCTGCCAGGGGTCCGGCATGCAGTGCGCACGACAGGGATGGGCAAAATTGTCCCGCCGATGGACGCAGATGCGCTGGCACAGGCGATCATTGCTGTTCTTGAATCTGGGGTCAGGGTCGATGCCGGGCATGTGAAAGCTATCTCAGAGCATTATTCACCGCAGTCTGTGGCACAGGCCTACGACGCGCTTTATCGAAAATTACTGGGTTAAAATGGACAGCCAGCAATTGGACCAAATTCTCTGGCGGCATATCGGCAGCCTGCCTTATTTCCGGGGGTTTTTACGCGCGGTTGAGGACCGGTTTTTCCAGGAAATCCCATTAAAACCACCCGTTTTGGACCTGGGGTCAGGCGATGGTCACTTTGCCAGCGCTGCCTTTGATCACCAGCTTGATGTGGGCCTCGACCCTTGGGTGGCGCCAACACTTGAAGCGCGGCAGCGGCAGGCTTACCGCATGCTGGTGTTGGGTGCAGGCGGGCAAATTCCCTTCAGGGATGGATCGTTTGCCACGGTGACCAGCACTTCGGTACTGGAACATATCCCTGACCTGGCACCTGTGCTCTCCGAGACTGCCCGGGTGCTCCGTCCGGGTGGGCGCTTCGTGTTTTGTGTGCCGAACCATCGTTTCCCCGAATCCTTATGGGGGCGCAAGTTCCTGGCGCGCATTGGCCTGCCCGGTCTGGGAGAGGCTTACAGCCGTTGGTTCAACCGCATCGCCCGCCACGCGCACACCGATTCGCCAGCGGTATGGGAAGGCCGGCTCGCTGAGGCCGGATTTGACCTGCTGGAAACCTGGGATTACTTTCCGCCGGATGCGCTGACCATCCTCGAATGGGGACATCCCCTGGGCCTGCCAGCGTTGCTTTGGAAAAAGGCGCTGGGACGCTGGGTGCTCGTTCCGGCACGCTGGAACCTGGCCATCCCGTGGCGCTGGACACGGCCATTTATGGATGATCCCCGGTCGCCGGAGGGAGTGTGCTCGTTCTTCATCGCCCGGAGGCGGCCATGAACCGATTGCGAGCCCTGGGGTATTATGGCTATTCGCTGATTGAGCTGATCCTCAGGATCAAGAACTGGCCTGCCCTGTTACCCTTGTTCTTGGGACGGGCATCCTCTGGGCCCCGCATAATAAAATTGCGCCAACCGCCGCTGGCGTTCCAGGTGCGAAGCGCGATGGACGTGTGGTCGGTCAAGGAGACTTTTTTAGACCAGTTTTATACACGCTACAGCCTGCCCGTGCAGGATGGATGGACGGTTGTGGATGTTGGCGCCGGCATCGGCGATTTCAGCATTTACGCGGCCCACGCAAACCCGGCCGGGATGGTGTATGCCTTCGAACCCTACCCTGACTCCTTTGCACTGATGATGCAAAACCTGGCTGTAAACAAGGTTGAGAATGTGCGGGCCTTCAGGAAGGCCATTTGGAGCAGCGGGGGTGTGCTGGCGTTGAACCTGGGCTCGGGAGAGCCGCTGCAGTTCACCAGCCAGGAAAAAACGTCCGCAAATCAGCCGGTGGAGGCGATCAGTGTTGATGCCCTGTCCCTTGAGCGCTTATTTTCGTCAGAAAACCTGGAAAGAGTTGACCTGCTGAAAATGGATTGTGAAGGCGCAGAGTATGAAATCCTCTTCAGCATCCAACCGGAGACGCTGGCGCGGATTGAGCGGATCATCCTGGAATACCACGACCTCGGTCCGGAACGCAATCACGGTGCGCTGGCAGCCTTTTTGGGAGGCCAAGGTTACAAGGTCACCTGTCATGCCAACCTTGTCCACGATCATCTCGGCTACCTGTACGCTGAAAAAGGTTCACGCTAAATTTCTTATGGGGTCAGGGACGGTCTCAGTCCCAACCAGCGGAAAATTGGCGGTGTTGTCAGGATACTACCAGTAGGGTATGATATTCTCCATCTGAGCCGATCAAAGGTACACCCAATCATTGGATGCATTGATGACAAATTCACCTGAATCCAACCCAGTTTCTGAGCCCAGTGTTTGGGATTTCTTTATCCACAGGCTCAAGTCCTGGTTGAAACCTGTTCCCGGCGAAGGTAAACCCTCGCAGAATCAAGTCCCACAAGAAAAGAAGGCTTTCCCCTGGTTGACTCTTGCAGCATTCCTGCTGGCGCTGGCTGCCCAGCTTTCAATGGAGCCCTCTCCGGGGCGAACAGCCTGGCCAGGAATCCTTCTGTATGGGGCGGCATTTATCTGCCTGCTGGCGGCAATTATTAAACGGGAGTGGGCGCTCCCTGACCTGGCCATGCCGGCCGCTGAACCTATTACAACTGAAATAAAACTCGAAATTCTGCTGGCCAGCCTTTTTTTGGGGGTAATGGCTTTCCTGCTGTTTGGGAACGGAAAATTTGGTTTTTTAAACCTGTTGGTGTGGGGGTTGGCGGTCATTTTCTTCTTCATTGCTTTTTGGCCGATTGAGCACGCGCCCAAAGTGGACCTCAGGGGGGTGTGGGAGCGTTTCACCCAATCGGGATGGCATCTACGCATCACGCGCTGGACGGTCATCGTGCTTGCGGCCATCGCGGTGATCCTGTTCTTTAATTTCGCCCGGCTGGATACCGTGCCACCTGAGATGGTCTCTGACCAGGCTGAAAAACTGATGGATATCAACGACATCCTCAACGGGCACACCCCGGTATACTTTCCCCGCAACACCGGCCGCGAAAGCCTGCATTTCTACCTGAGTGCAGCCTTCATGGCGGCCTTCAACCTGGATGTCTCGTTCCTGAACTTGAAGATCGTGGCAGTCTTTGCCAACCTGCTGACGCTATTCTTTATCTACCTGTTGGGCAAGGAGTGGGGCGATCGGTGGGTGGGGTTAGCGGCGGCCGTGTTTGCCGGGATGGCGTATTGGCCATTACTGTTCACGCGGCTGGCGCTGCGCATCCCGTATTACCCGTTGTTCGTTGCCCCGGTGATGTATTTCATGGTGCGCGGCCTGCGGCGTCAGCACATCCCGGATGTGCTCTGGGCGGGGTTCTTCCTCGGGCTGGGCTTGCATGGCTACACACCCTTCAGGATTGTCCCTATTTTGGTGGTGCTGGGCATCCTGATTTATGTGCTGCACACACAGGAAAAAACCAAACGGCTGAACGCGGTATATGCCCTGATCCTGATGGGTTTTCTGTCCTTGCTGGTATTTATCCCCCTGCTGCGTTATTGGCTTGACAACCCGGATTTGTTCGCTTACCGTGCCTTTTCCCGCCTGACGGGCATGGAAGTTGGATTCCAGGGCTCCCCAATCATCATCTTCTTTCAGAATTTCTGGCGTGCGAGCGTGATGTTCTTCTGGGATAACGGCGTGATCTGGGCGCACTCCATCCCGGGCCGGCCTGCGTTGGAGGTCGTCTCTGCAGCGCTGTATTTCCTGGGGGTAGTGAGCCTGGTGGTGCGCTATTTTCGAAAATGGGACTGGCGCGATTTGTTTCTTCTCGTTTCAATCCCGATGTTGATGATGCCCTCAATCCTCTCGCTGGCTTATCCCGGCGAGAACCCCAGCCTAAACCGGTCAGCAGGGGCGGTTGTGCCGGTGTTCCTGGTTGTGGGTTTAGCCTGCGTGACCCTTGTACGGACCCTTAAGCAGCACCTGGCCGGGCGGGTCGGCAGGCTTGTCCTGGCTGCGGTGGTGATTTTGCTGGTGGGTTGGTCTGGTATGAACAATTACGATCTGGTGTTCAATCAATATTACGATATTTACCGCGCTTCAAGCTGGAACACAACAGAAATTGGCAGGGTGGCTGCCTTGTTCATCGAATCGATGGGCTCGCCGGACACAACCTATGTGGTCGGCTACCCCCATTGGGTCGATTCACGCCTGGTGGCGATCAACGCAGGGTATCCTGGGCTGGATTTTGCCATTTTCCCGCACCAGGTTTCCGAAAAAGCTGATGACCCGCGCCCAAAGATGTTCTTTTTGAGCGTACTGGATACGGAAAACGCTCACCTTTTGGAAGAAACTTTTGAGAAAGGGGTACTGTGGCAGCATGAATCCGAGGTCCCCAACAAGAACTTTATGATCTTCTTCGTGCCCCCAGCTGAAGGAGCACAACCGTGATGGCCAAAGCAGCAGACGCTCAAGTTCAGCCCGCCCACAGGCGCTGGCTGGACGTCCTGCTGATCCTGGCCCTGGTGCTCACCCTGGCAGCCGGGGCATATCTGCGCCTGGTGGGGGTTAACTGGGACGAAGACCAACACATGCACCCGGACGAGCGCTTCCTCAGCCTGGTTCAGGTGGCGATTTCACCGGTGGATGGTGTGTCGGAATATTTTGACACCGACACCTCGAGCCTTAACCCTGCCAACCGCGGCTATACCTTTTTTGTGTACGGCACACTGCCGATCTTCATCGTGCGCTATGCCGGTGAAGCATTGGGTCGCACAGACTATCACGCCATCACAATCGTTGGACGGCAGCTCTCGGCGGTGTTTGATGTGATCACCATTTTGCTGGTCTACGCCGTAGGGCGCAAACTGTATAACAAATGGGCAGGCCTTTTGGGCGCCGTATTCTACGCCCTGGCTGTACTGCCGATCCAGCTTTCGCATTACGCAACGGTGGACACCATCACCAATACATTTGGAATCCTGGCGGTGTATGGCGCTGTGTGGGCGCTGACCCGTAAAGATGGTCAAACCACACCGCCACCCGATCAGGGCGACGGGGATGAACGGCAGTCCCAATCGCAGGCATCCAAGGCCATCCAAATATTGCGGGATCTGGCGCCCTACATCCTGTTTGGAGTGGCCTTGGGCGCCGCTACAGCCTCGAAGATCAACGCAGTGGTGCTGGCGGCGATATTGCCCCTGGTGGAGGGTATGCGCTACCTGGGGATGGACCCAGAAGAACAGCGTGAGGCGCTGCTGCCCATCCTGCGCAACCTGGGAGTGGCCGCTGTGCTCAGCTTCATCGTATTCCGCATCGGGCAACCGTATGCCTTCAACGGGCCAGGTTTTTTCAACTTTGGCATCAACCAAACGTGGTGGTCAGGGCTGCAAAGCCTGCGCGCCCAGGCTTCAGGCGATGTGGACTTCCCGCCCGCGCTGCAATGGGCCAGGCGACCGATCACTTTTTCGGGCAGTAACCTGGTTGCCTGGGGTCTGGGATGGCCTTTGGGCATCTTCGCCTGGCTGTCTTACCTGGGGATGGGATACCTGATCTTGCGCAAGGTCGATTGGCGGCGGCATCTACCCCTGTGGGCGTTCACCGGGGTGCATTTCATCTGGCAATCGGCGTCCTGGGTGCGATCGATGCGCTACCAAATGCTGATTTACCCCCTGCTGGCACTCATCGCCGGATGGGGTTTGGTCACGTTGTGGTCTGTTCGGCGTGAGATCCGCCTTTTTAAGGTCAGAATATCGCCGAAAGCCGTCCAAACGCTAGCTGCAGCCCTGACGGCGGTGATTGTGCTGGGCACGGCAGTATGGGCGTTTGCTTTTTCCCGCATCTATACTCGTCCGCATACCCGCGCGGCTGCCAGCCGCTGGGTTTACCAGAATATCCCGGGTGCATTGACCCTGGTTTTGGAAACCGATCAGGGCGCATTCCAGCAGCCGTTGCCTTATCGCGCCGGCGACACTTTCCAGTCAGGCCAGGTTTTTACGCTGCCCTTCGTTGGCGTTGCGGATGGGCTGGTGACCTCAGTCACCTTCCCACACATGGTTGACTCTGCTCAAACCGGGGAAATGAGAGACGTTGAGCTTAACGTGTTCTCGCCGCAGCAACCGGGCAGCCTGCTGGCAACTGCCCGGGTGGAAAGCCAATTTCTGGCGGCAGAGAATGATCCGCGCGGCCCCGCCTATGAATTTATCTTTCAATCGCCCCTGTCGATGGTCTCAGGGCAGATCTACTTTATTCAGCTTTCTCTGCCGCAAGCTGCCCAAAGCCTGACCCTTACCGGGTCACCTTTATTGACGGTGATCACAAACGACGGGATGCAGCTTAACAGCCCTATGCCGCACGTTCAGCAAAGCGTGCGGGTTGACCAGCCCTACATGATGAACATCCAGGTTGTCAGATCCGGGCAGATCACAGCGGTGCGAATGCCATACCTGGTGGACCAGGCTGGGATGGATGGCGAGAAAACCTTCGTGATCGAACTGGGACTGCCCAACCAGGGCGGTATTTCCCGCTCCGTAAGCCTGAGTTCGGCCTTTCTTCCCACTGATGACCTACGCGGCGGGTCGTATGAAGCGATTTTGCCCGAACCCCTCGATGTGGATGCAGGCCAAACCCTGTCTGTCATGCTGACGACGGATAGCGATGGCGCTCAACTGGTACCACGGGCACCAGCACCCGCCCACGAGAGCAGCTGGGATGACGCCATTCCATATCCCGTGGATGGGTTCAGCCCTTATAGTGAAGGCGGCGGTATCTACCGCGGTGATCTGAATTTCGAGATGTATTGGGCTGATGACCAAATTAAACTGGACCGCTTTGAGCGCATTCTTGACCAGGCGGATTACATTTTTATCACGTCGAACCGTCAATGGGGAACGACGACGCGCGTCCCCGAGCGCTATTTGCTGACCACGCATTATTACCGGAACCTGCTGGGATGCCCCGAAGGCGAGGATATCCTGTGGTGTTACAGCCTGGCTGAACCGGGCATGTTTGAGGGTTCGCTGGGGTTTGAACTGGCGGCTGTTTTTCAATCCAACCCGAATCTCGGTCCGATTGAATTCAACACGCAATTTACCGAAGAAGCCTTCACGGTTTATGACCATCCAAAAGTGCTGATCTTCCAAAAGACGGCCGATTACGATCCCCTGGCTGTGCGCACTGTGTTGCGATCGGTTGATCTGAGCAAGGTGGTGTATTTTACCCCGGGCCAGGCTGCCAGTTACAGGGGGCCAGATGCCGGCCAGCTTTATGAACCGCACTTCAACCTGATGCTGCCTCCTGACCGGCGTGAAGCCCAGCGTACCGGGGGCACCTGGTCGGCTTTGTTTGACCGTGAAAGCCTGCTGAACACCTCCCAACCTGTTGCTGCGGTTGTGTTCTATGGGTTTGTGCTGGTCCTGGGCTGGGTGTGTTACCCCCTGGTCAGGATCGCGCTGCCAGGGCTTTCCGATCGGGGCTATCCCTTCTCGAAACTTGTCGGTTTGCTGCTGCTGGCGTTTTTCGTGTGGCTGCTGGGATCCCTGGGCCTGCCCGTCACCCGCAGCGTGATCCTGGCAGTGCTTGCGGGGCTAGTCATCCTTTGCGGGAGCCTGGTATGGGCCCAGCGCAAGCGCCTGTGGGCAGAACTCAAAGAAAACTGGCGCTATTTCCTGGTGATTGAGGCGCTTGGGCTGCTGGCATTCATCTCATTTATGCTTATCCGGATAGGCAACCCGGATTTATGGCATCCCTTCAAAGGCGGCGAAAAGCCCATGGACTTTTCCTACCTGAATGCCGTCATCAAGAGCACCACTTTCCCGCCGTACGACCCCTGGTTTGCGGGCGGCTACATCAATTATTATTATTACGGCTTCGTGATCGTTGGCGTCCCGATCAAGCTGTTGGGTATCATCCCCGCGGTTGCATACAATCTTGTTCTGCCGCTGTGGTACAGCCTGCTGATCCTGGGGGCGTTTTCCGTGGGCTGGAACCTATACAACGGCATTCCCCGCCCGCGTGCCTTACGCGTGGGTGAAAAGACCGGTACGCGGTTGTTTGGAGGGGCGTTTTGGGCCGGCCTGGCCGCAGCCATCCTGATGGCAGTGCTGGGCAACCTGGGGACAGTTCGTTTACTCACCTCGGGGTTCCAACGCCTGGCTGCAGGGGGCATGGCGATCGATGAGGCTTCATTCGGGCAGCAGGTGAGCTGGACCCTGCAGGGGTTTGCGCAGTTCCTGCGCGGCGTGCCGATGCCTTTTTACCCCGGGGATTGGTACTGGGTCCCCAGCCGGGTGATCCCGGGCGAAGCAATCACGGAGTTCCCCTATTTCACGTTCATCTATGCGGATTTGCACGCCCATCTGATCGCTTTTCCCATCACGGTTTTAGCGATCGCGTGGAGCTTATCCGTGGTGCTGCACAAGAACCTGTGGGGTCTTACCGGCGGGCGCATCAAATGGTTTGAGCTGGCCCCCACATTGCTTCTGGGTGGGATTTTCATTGGCGCCCTGCGGCCGACCAACACCTGGGATTTTTTCACTTACCTGGTGTTTGCCTCAGCAGCGTTGGCTTACAGTATTTACAAACGTTACACACCCCGCTTGAAGCTAAACTGGCCAAAGCAAGACTGGATTGAAAAGGCAGGCGCGGCTGCCCTGGCTGTGATCGTGCTGGTTGGGCTGTCCGTAATCCTGTACCAGCCGTTTGCGTACTGGTTCGGTCAGGGGTATACCCAGGTCGCAGTCTGGGAAGGCAGCCGGACGCCGCTTCAGTCCTATTTCACCCATTGGGGCTTATTCTTGTTCATCATCGTGAGCTGGATGGCCTGGGAAACCTATCACTGGATGAAAACCACGCCGCAATCCGCCTTGCAGGCACTGGAACCCCACCTGGCGTGGATCTATGCCGCATTGGTTTTATTCCTGCTCACCCTGACCATCTTCTTGGTGATGGGTGTGCCTGTGGGGTTGATCGCCGTCCCCATTGGTCTGTGGGCGGTGATCCTGATGCTCCGTCCTGGCCGCTCGGATAGCGGGCGCCTGCACCTGTTCATGATCGGTACGGCGATCACCCTGACCCTGGCAGTGGAACTGGTTAATCTTTCTGGCGACATCGGCCGGATGAACACCGTGTTTAAGTTTTACCTGCAAGCCTGGATTCTGTTGGCATTGGCTTCAGGCGTGTGCCTGGTTTGGCTGATCAAGTCACTGCGTTACTGGCGCAACGGGCTGGTGTTTTCCTGGCAGGTGGTTTTGTTTGTGCTGGTAACAGCCTCGGCGCTCTTTACCGTGATGGGCACAGCAGATAAGGTGAACGACCGCATGGCGCCTCAGGCCCCGCAGACGCTGGACGGCATGGCCTACATGGCTTATGCCACCTATTACGACATGGGCGTCAACATGCAACTGGTCGAAGATTATTACGCGATCCAATGGATGCAAGACCATATCGAGGGGTCCCCGGTGATTGTGGAGGGGCAGGCTTACGAGTACCGCTGGGGCAACCGCTTTTCGATCTACACGGGCTTACCCGGGGTGGTGGGATGGAACTGGCATCAGCGCCAGCAGCGGGCGGTTTTGCGTAATAACACGGTCCAGGAGAGGGTCAACGCAGTGGATACGTTCTACACGACCGAAGACATCGCCTTCGCGGCTGATTTCATCGACCGGTTTGACGTATCTTACATCGTCGTGGGGCAGCTTGAACAGGCTTTCTACCCCGGGCCGGGGCTGGATAAGTTCAGCGCTTATGATGGGCAGCTGTGGGACCAGGTTCACCAGGTGAGAAGCACGATCATCTACAAGGTGCGCAGGTAATTTCTTCCGGTTTTCCCATTGATACGCGTTTCTTACATTGAGCGCATGTGTACATCCCGAGCACAGGGGCTTATTTTCAGCTGCCTTATGGCTGATCGTGCACAAGTTTCGATGGACAAGTATAATATTGAGAGGACTTATACTGTCATGATCTATAACGTTGGCATGGAACCGTCCAGTCAGCAGAGATCGAGATACGCAGCTTCAGGTGTGGACTTGATTTTCACAGCAACTCGTCGGGAGTGACCTGAGGCGCAACAGTACGGACGGAAAGCAAAGAACTTATGGAAATTCAGCACCGAACAAGGGAGCATTGGTTAATCGTGATGGGGGCATTGGTGATCGGGTTGGCTTTTCGCCTGATCCGCCTGGGCTTTATATCCCTGAACAACATGGAAGGGGCACTGGCCTTACAAGCCCTGACGATTGCCAGGGGGGGTAAAACCATGTTTACCGGTCACAGCGCCTATGTGGGTTTGACGGGTTTGAGCTTCACCTTGTTTTCCTCGTCCAGCTTTCTGGCTCGTTTTTGGCCCGCTCTCGTCGGCGGGCTGCTGGTGTGCCTCCCCCTGCTTTTTAGGAAACGGATAGGCCTTCGGCCGGCAGTTCTGGCTGCCGTTGTGCTGGCGATCTCGCCCGAGATGGTTGGGCTTGCCCGTATCGTTGGGTCGCCGATGATGGCCATGGTCTTTCTGATCGCTGCGCTCGGATTCTGGTTGGGCGGCAAGCCGATCCTGGCAGGGATGAGCCTCGCTTTAGGGTTGATGAGCGGCCCGGGATTCTGGGTGGGCGTGGTGCTGATCGGGCTGAGTTTGGCGCTCGTGGCTTGGCTGGCTGGCGGCCAGGATATGTTGTCACAGGCAATTGCTGGGCGGCAGAAAACGCATTGGACGCATTTTGGGCTTGCATTTGCTGTGACCCTCTTGGTGGTAGGGACGGGATTTTTCCTTGCCCCTGCAGGCCTGAGCGGGATTTTTTCCGGATTGGTTGACTTCATTTTAGGTTTTGGCCAGAGCCGCACGGCATCTGCCGGGCTGATCCCCTTTGCATTGCTGGCTTATGGGGCTGGTGCGGTGGTTTTCGGCCTGTGGGGCGGGATCAGGGGCTTGCTGATCAAAAGCAGACTGGACCTGTTTTTGTTCATCTGGGCGGGTTTAGCGTTGGTTTTCCTTCTGGTCTACCCGGCCAGCGGCCCGGCTGATGTGATCTGGGTGACATTGCCGCTGTGGGTCCTCTCTGCACGGGTGGCGGCCTTTGCCTGGCGAAAACCCGAATCCGCCAGGCTTGTGGCAGCGATTGGTGCATTGATGGTGGTTGTGGTGTTCGCCTTCATGCTCCTGGCGGTGCGGACCCTCGTATCGCCGAATTTACCCCAGGCACAGCAGATCAATTACCTGATCGCACTGGTCGGCGGTGTGGTCCTGGTTGTGGCGGTTATCTTTCTGGTCAGTTATGGGTGGTCGGAAGAAGTCGCACGGGCCAGCCTTTTATTGGGGCTGGCGGTGATCTTTTCAGCCGGCATGGTCTCTGTGAGCGTCAATTCCACAGGTATCGGGCCAGAAACCCCGTACACATTGTGGTACCCCGAGGAGACGGTGCTGACGCCTGAATGGCTCACCGTCACAATTGACCGTACCCTGGTATGGAATGCTCGCGGCACGGAGCCTGTGTCCATCGCTGTGGCCGGGCTCGACTCACCTGGCCTGCGCTGGGCATTGCGCCATTATGAACCGCTTGACTTTGTGCCTTTTGTGCCCCCGCAAACCCAACCCGGGGTGGTCTTGACCGCGTTTGGGGTGATACCGGAAATATCCCACGGCTACCAGGGCCAAAGCCTGGTGTGGGCGCGCACCGTGCCCTGGCGTGGATTGACATCAGGCCAATACCTGACCTGGTTGATCACCCGGGAGGCGCCGACCATCCCACAGGAAGTGATCCTGTGGGTGCGCACAGACCTGATGCCTGGCGGCCTAACTGAATAAGGATTAAGACAAAGACATGGGATTACCAACAACCATTGCCATTGATGGGCCGGCCGCGTCGGGAAAATCAACCCTGGGGTCGCTCCTGGCCAAAGAACTGGGTTACCTGTACTTTGATACCGGCGTTATGTACCGGGCGGTGACCCTGGCGGTCATCCGGGCAGGGCTGGATGTAGCCGACGAGGAGGCAGTCGGCAGGCTGGCAGAGGATGTGCGCATCGATGTGAGCCCGCCCAGCGTTGATGACGGGCGGGATTATGATGTTTTGCTGGATGGCCAAGATGTCACCTGGGAGATCCGGGCTGATGCCGTCAACGATTTTGTTTCCGATGTCTCAGTCTATGCTGTCGTCAGAAATGCCATGACGGATCAGCAGCGGCGGATTGCAAAGGAAAACAAGGTTGTGATGGTCGGGCGGGACATTGGCACGGTTGTCATGCCGGACGCTGACCTGAAGATTTACCTGGATGCATCGGTGGAGGTGCGCGCGCAGCGGCGATACGATGAAATGCTGGCTCGAAACCAGCCGGCAGACTATGATGATGTGCTGCGGTCGTTAAAAAATCGAGACCAAATTGACTCGAACCGTGCACTGGCACCCTTAAAACCCGCTGATGATGCTGTAGTGATCAATGCGGACTGTCTGGGCATCCAGGAGGTTTTGGAAAAAGCAAAGGAGCTTGTTTATCGTGTGTGATACATTTGTGGCCTTGAACAACGCAACAAAGGATGGTTCCGTTATATTTGGCAAGAACAGCGACAGGCACCCGAATGAGGCGCATGAATTGGTTCTGATCCCGCATGCAACCCACCCGGAGGGCGGGGATGTGAAATGCACCTATATCAGTGTGCCGCAGGTGAAGGAAACCAACGCAGTTCTGCTTTCCAAACCGTTTTGGATCTGGGGTGCTGAAATGGGCGCCAACGAGCACGGGGTGGTGATCGGCAACGAGGCCGTGTTCACGAAAGTGCCCTACGACAAGCGGCCCGGTTTGATCGGCATGGATTTCCTCCGGCTCGCGCTTGAACGCGCTGCCACTGCTGATGAAGCCCTGGATGTGATGATCGAGCTGCTGGAAACTTATGGCCAGGGCGGAAATTGCATGTTTTCGGGAAAAATGTATTACCACAATGGGTTCCTGATCGCAGACCCGCAGGGTGCCTGGGTTTTCGAGACGGCGGGTAAGCACTGGGCCGCGGAAAAAGTGCGCGATGTGCGCACCATCTCGAACCTGATCAGCATTGGCTCTTCCTTTGACCGAGCTTCAGCTGACCTGGTTTCTCATGCCGTTTCCAAGGGCTGGTGCAAAGGTGAAGCCGACTTCAATTTCAGCGAGTGCTATTCGGATTTTGTGTACACAAATTTTTCTGCCGGCAAACACCGCGCTTGCCGGATCGGTGAGCTGTTGGCAGGCCACACTGGTGAAATCGACCTCCCCTTTGCGATGAGGGTATTGCGCGATCACGGCCCTGCCGTGAGCGCAGATTGGCTGCCGGGCAAAGGGATTTTCGGCGCCGAGGTGTGCATGCATGCCAGTTTTGGCCCGGTGCGGGGAAGCCAGACCACGGGGTCAATGGTCTCGCATCTGGCATCTGACCGGCACACCCACTGGCTGACCGGCACATCGGCAACCTGCACATCGGTATTTAAGCCTGTGTGGATGGATTCAGGCCTGCCGGAGGACACCCCCGCGCCCTCTGGGGTGTATGATCAGGCCACAGCCTGGTGGCGCCACGAGAATCTCCACCGTGAGGTGCTGCGCGATTATGCCACACGGATCAATGTGATCGAAGCCGAGCGGGACGCACTTGAAACCGGCTTTCTCACCCGGCTTGAGGATGTGATTGACGCTGCGCAGGAAACCCGGGCAGCCTTCACCCAAAGCTGCTTTGATCATGCAGAAAGAAGCGAGGCAACCTGGCTGGCCAAAGTGATCGACCTGCCGATCAGCCACCCTCGCCCAATCCTCGATCGCCTCGCCTGGCAGGGATTTGACCGTCTGGCAAAGCGCTCCAGCAGTCACCAGGCTCAATTGGCTGCTTACCCGCATAAACGCAGGCAACTTCGCAAGCTGCATCACAGAGATGCTATAATGGATTAACCCTCCGAGTAGATTTGATGAAATGTTAGAGCTCCTAACGCCACTATCACCGGAATACACATTGATCATCCCTGAGGATGCAGTTATCCTGTTTGGGTGGGCGGTTGGATTTATTGGCGTCCTCATCCTGGGCTTTTGGCTGCACGATCGATCTTTCAAGCTGCAGCGTCAGTCCCTGATCTGGCTGGCTGTTTTGAGCGTGCTGATCCTGGTTGTGACGCCCTTTGTGGGCATTTTGCCCAAAATGAGCCCTGCATTGGGATTAGGAGAGGTGCCCATCCGGCATTTGATGTTTTTTGCTTCAGTGCCGTGGATGGTCGCAGGCGGTGTGCTGGGGGTTTTGCCCGCAATGTTTTTGGCCGGGGTTTCCGGGCTTCTACTGGGATATTTGGACACCCATAACATTTTTACACCGCTGGTGCTGATGTTCACAGCCAGTGCCTTCAGCTGGTTTGTTCGGCAGCGATTTCGAAAACCCCCGTTTACTTGGCTGCGGTTTCCCATTTTTGCCGCCCTGGCGAGCCTGTTTGCAGTCTCGCCGATGGTCTTTCTTGTGTTAGCGGTGAGCGCGCCTGGGATTGCTGCCGAAAAGGTTTCTCTGGCGATTGAGCGCTTCCCGGTTGTGATGTTTTCCTTAGGGGGTATGGTGTTGGTGGGCGGGGTGGTGAGTGTGATTGTCCAGGCACTTGCCCAGGCATCCTGGGGTGGAAAAACGGCTTTACAGCCGTCACCTTTGGAGACTCATTTTAAATACCGGTTTCTCACTTTCACGGTGCCTATTTTTGTCGTCCTGATGGGGGTGGTGTTCATCACCACCTGGGCGATTGTCCGAGACCATGCCCAAAAGCTGCTCTTGAGGCAGTTAACCGGAACGGGCGGAATCGCAGCAGAGAGTTTGAGCGTATTCCTTGACACGGGCGACCGGCAGCTTAGTGCTCTGGCGCGGTCTCCGCAGTTGATCAGCGAGTCAGATGAAGCGGCCGTCAGGGTATTGGATCAAAATCTGGAAAGCCAGGCATATTTCAGCCAATTGGCTCTGCTGGATTCTGAAGGCAGTCCGCTGGTATGGGCGCCAGTAAACCATCAGGAAGCTGAGCCGCCAGCCTTCGAAATGATGGCACCAGACGGGCTGCAATCCGGGTCAGTCAGCCCATGGCGTTTCATGGATGCGGGTGCATCGGTTGAAAACAGGACTTTGATCTATTTCTTGCTGGCGCTGGAACCGGAAAGTGCGGGGCAGCATCGGTATTTGCTGGGGCAGACCGTCCTTGAGGAAAACCCCTATGGACATCCATTTTTACAAGCCGTGGATGCGCTGGTTCAATCCGGCGGTTATGTACAAATCATTGGCAGCGAAGGTGGCCTGTTGTATCAATCCGGTGGGGCTGGCCTGGCTGAGCCGGTCGCCAGGGCAAATCTATCGACGGCAGCCTTTTTCCAGGACACAACGCCGGACGGCCGGCCAATGGCACATTACTTCCAGCCCCTTGATGGATCGCTTTGGGGGATGATGGCAACATTGCCCGGTGCGGCTGCTCAGCAGATGGCCTGGCAAGCCGCCTGGCCGATCCTGTTGATATCAGCGGCGGTGATGTTCCTGGTACTCGCAGGTGTTTGGATTGGGCTGGCACCTATCGCAGAGGAAATGGATTACATGGCAGGTGCGATCCGTGCTGTTGCGGACGGAAAATTTGATTCACAAAGGTTGACAACCCGGTCAGTCAAGGGGCAGGGCGCTTTGAGCCGCGCATTGACTGCCATGGTCACCAGCCAAAAAGCCCGTATGGACAGGCAGGCCAAACTGCTTTCGGTCAGCGGGCAGGTGACCGGCCAATTGAATTTACGGGACTCCTTGCACGCCGTCCTGACTGCGGCGCTCACCTTTGGTGCATCTTCCGTCCGTCTGGTATTGACCGATGCGGCAGCATCAGCTTCACCCGATGATGCGGACCACCGGCTTGGCATGGGCCAGCACACCAAACCGTTAGCGAAGATCGACCTTGCTGTTTTAGACCTTGCCCGCATGGCAGGCCGCCTGGTGCTGTACGCGGGAGAAGTGGCGCAGCGCCTTCCGATCACATCCGAAATGCCGGATTTGACGGCGGTTGTGATCCTGCCACTCAAATGGAAGGACCTCGATCTGGGTGTCTTTTGGGCCGCCTACGATCAAGGCCGCTCACCCTCTGAGGAGGACGTCCAGTACCTTGAAGAGCTGGCACAAATTGCTGGCATGGCGGTGCTGAATGCGAAAACCTATGCGGACTCGCAATCCTCGCTGGGGTTGATGGAGGCAATTTTCGACCTGTTACCGGATGCCATCCTGATTTCCGATCCGCAAGGGCAGGTGCTGTTCCAAAATAAAGGCGCTGCTCAGGTACTGGGATTGAAGGTGGGGACTTTGGAGGGGAAATCCCTGTCGACACTCTTCCGAGCAGAGGATTTTGCCCAGTTGAGCGGTGAAGTCAGCCCGCAAGCCGGGGCTAAAGAAGTCCGCTTCAGGGATGGCAAGGCATTTCAGCTGATCTCAAGCCCAATCCGGATCAATCCACGGCAGGTGGGACAGGTGATGATCTTCAAGGATTTGACCCGGCAAAGGCAGGAGGAATCCATAAAGACCGAGTTTGTCACCACGGTCAGCCACGAATTGCGCTCTCCGCTGACCTTGATCCTCGGCTATGCCAAGATCCTGCGCTTGACAGGCAATTTGAACGAACAGCAAGACACGTACATCAGCAACATCATCGACAGCGTTGAGGAAATGAAGAACCTCGTGCAGAAACTGCTTGATATCGGCCGGCTGGAGGGCGGCGACCCGCTCAACCTCCAGCAGATCTCAGTAGCCGAGATCGTCCGCCGGGTGGTGGAGGCCATGGAAGCGCAGGCTAAGCAGAAGAACATCCATATCAGGGTCAATTTGCCTGATTCCCCGCTCTCCATGGAGGCGGATCAGACCTTTGTCACCCAGGCGCTTAAAAATTTGCTTGAAAATGCGGTCAAATTCTCTAAAATGGAGGGCGAGGTCGTCCTGAGTGTCCGGCAGACGGACGGGCAGGTGGTCTTTGCCGTTCAGGACAGGGGAATCGGCATCGCGCCGCTTGATCAGCGGAATTTGTTCAAAAAATTCAGCCGGACAAATGCCCAATCGGGTGTTGATAATGAGGGCAGCGGTCTGGGCCTGGCGATCGTCAAATCCATCGCTGAGCGGCATGGCGGACGGGTGTGGCTGGAGAGCCAATTGGGCAAAGGAAGCACCTTTTATCTTGAAATACCCCGAAATCAAGCCCAATAACGCCAGATAAATCTAAAATTCGTCGCCAAAAAATTTGACAAAGTGTATATAAATTTGCTATAATTATCGTTTGCATGCATTGGACGAATATTCCAAGGTTCACGGAGAACACCTGAGAAGTTGATGTCTTCTCGAGGTTTTTCTCGCGTTAATACCACGAAAGTTTAAATATTTATACTGGAGGCTCCTAGTGGAAACAAAGGGATTAAAAGCACTGCGGATCGGACTTGCATCTCCTGAGGTTATTCGCAGCTGGTCGTATGGTGAAGTCCTCAAACCAGAGACCATCAACTATCGACGATTGCGTCCTGAGAAGGACGGTTTATTTTGTGAAGCGATTTTTGGACCTACTCGAGATTATCAGTGTTATTGCGGCAAGTATAAAAACCCACGTTATAAAGGCATCGTTTGCGATAAATGCAATGTTGAGGTCACTCGTTCTGCCGTCCGGCGAGAACGCATGGGTCACATCGATCTGGCTGCTCCCGTTGCCCACATCTGGTACACGCGGCGCATCCCCTCATTTTTAGGTTTGATGTTGAACATTTCCCGGCGGAACCTCGACCGGGTGCTGTATTTTGCGCAATACATTGTCACCTACGTCGATGAAGAAGCCCGTCAGAAAGCGCTTAAACGGCTGGATGATGAAATCAGCCTCTCAGAAAGGGAACTGGGCGAGAAGATCAACGCGCAAATTGTCGAAGAAAAGAAGAACCGAGACAAGGCCTTGAAGGAACTCGACAATCAGCACAATCAGCTCAAAGAAAGCTACGACGAGCAGATTGGCAAGCGCATCGATCCCGTGATTAAAGAGGGCCAACGGCTGGAATCCGAGATCCAAACCCGGATGGGGAAGAAGATCCGCAAAGCGATTGTTTTCGACGTCCTTGAAAAAGAGCAAACGATTGTGGAGGTCGGAGAAGAAGTTGGCTCTTCACACCTCAGCCAGGTGCAGGACATCGTCAAAGAGATGATTGAAGACCTTGAGACAGACCTCAAGGATCAGCGCGATCGTGAACTGGAACATCTTGTTATCCAGAAAGCTGAAATCAAGGCCAAATCTGAATTGAAGATGGAAGGGCTCCGCAATGAACTGGTCGACCAGGCAGAAGAAAGCCAGACCGAATCGGCCCGCTTGCGGGATGAATTGTACGAACTGGAACCCTTCACTTTTCTCAGTGAAGCGCGTTACCGTGAACTGAAATCCCGCTGGGGCCAGGTGTTCCGTGCGGATATGGGCGCTGAGGCCTTTTTTGACATTCTCAAACGGATTGACCTGGATGCCCTGTCAGAAGAATTGTGGGATGAGATCCGCACAACCCGCAGCAAGCAAAAACGCAAAAAAGCGACCCGCCGCCTGGGCGTGATCGAGTCCTTCCGGCGTTCATCCAACAAGCCGGAGTGGATTATCATGACGGCTTTGCCCGTGATCCCGCCGGATTTGCGCCCGATGGTGCAGCTTGATGGCGGTCGTTTCGCGACCTCAGACCTGAACGATTTGTATCGGCGCGTGATCAACCGCAACAACCGCTTGAAACGCCTGCTGGAACTGGGCGCACCTGATGTGATCGTGCGCAACGAAAAACGCATGCTCCAGGAGTCAGTTGACTCTCTGATCGACAACTCACAGCGCGGTAAAGCGCTTTCTCGCCGTGGACGCCGTGAGCTGCGTTCGCTGAGCGATATGCTTAAAGGTAAAAAGGGCCGTTTCCGCCGCAACCTGCTCGGCAAGCGTGTGGATTACTCCGGCCGGTCGGTGATTGTTGTCGGCCCTTACTTGAAATTGCATCAATGCGGTCTGCCCAAGTCAATGGCTTTGGAGCTGTACCGCCCGTTTGTGATCTCGCGGCTGGTATCGCAGGAATATGCCGCCAACATCAAAGGCGCCCGCCGCTTTATTGAGCGCAACCGCCCCGAGGTTTGGGAAACATTAGAAGAGGTGATCAAAGACCGACCGGTGCTTTTAAACCGTGCGCCAACCCTGCACCGTTTGGGTATCCAGGCGTTTGAGCCGATCCTGATCGAAGGCAGCGCCATTCAATTGCATCCCCTGGTCACGACAGCGTTCAACGCTGACTTTGATGGCGACCAAATGGCGGTACATGTGCCGCTGTCTGAAAAGGCGGTTACAGAGGCGAGGGAGCTCATGCTGGCCACCAAGAACCTGCTTAAACCTGCCAACGGTGAACCCATCATCAGCCCATCGAAGGATATGGTTCTGGGTGTGTATTACCTGACGATGTCGGTTGACCAGGAGCACAAAGGTGACGGAAGGGCTTTCTCAGATATTGATGAAGTCATGATGGCCTATGATTTGGGTCAGCTAGATGTGCACGCGAACATAAAACTGCAGACTGAAACCTGGTACGACGCAGACGATAACCGGTTGCTCGAACCCGAGGTCAGGATGATCGACACCACCGTCGGGCGGGTGATCTTTAACAATGCACTTACCGAGCGGATGCGGTTTTACAACCACATTCTGGATAAGGGTGGCGTTAAAGACCTGATTGCAGAAGTGTATGAAATTTGCGGCCAGGAAGAGACCTGCCTGATCGCAGACCGAGTTAAAGAGATCGGCTTTCTGTATGCAACCCGCTCTGGTTCAACGATCGCTGTCGCAGATATCACCGTGCCCGACTCAAAAAAGGAGATTGTTCAGAGCGCGCAGGAGTCGGTCGATATCATCAGCCGTGATTTCCGCCGCGGTCTGCTGACCGAGCAGGAACGGGATGAGAAGACCATTGAGGTCTGGCAGGAAACCACCGACAAAGTAGCCAAGGCGGTTAAAGATGCGCTTGACCCCACCGGTGACCTGGCGACGATGGCAAACTGCGGTGCAAGCAAAGGTGGATTCAATTCCATCGCCCAGTTAGCCGGTATGCGCGGTTTGATGGCTGACCCTGCTGGCCGTATTATCCCCATGCCTATCCGCTCAAACTTCCGTGAAGGTTTGACCGCTTTGGAATACTTCATTTCGACCCATGGTGCTCGCAAAGGTTTGGCCGATACTGCGCTGCGTACAGCGGATGCAGGCTATCTGACCCGGCGCCTGGTCGATGTGGCCCAGGATATCATTGTCAACGCAGAAGACTGCGGTACGGACAACGGGGTTTGGATTAATGCCAGTGATGATGTTGCCGGACAGTCGCTTTCGGAGAGGCTGTTTGGGCGAGTGCTTGCTGAGCGGATCATCAACCCGGCGACAGGCGAAATCATTTTCAACCAGAATGATATGCTGACCCACGAACGGGTTAAAACGATCGTGAGCCTTGGGATCCCTTCAATCAAGGTCCGCTCACCGTTGACCTGTGAAATGGTGCACGGCATCTGCGCCAGCTGCTATGGCGTCGATCTTGGCCGCGGCGACATGGTCAAACTTGGTTCCACTGTCGGGATTATCGCAGCCCAGTCGATTGGCGAGCCGGGTACGCAGCTCACGCTGCGCACCTTCCACACCGGTGGTGTGGCGGCAGGCGGCGACATCACCACGGGTCTGCCCCGGGTGGAAGAGCTCTTTGAAGCCCGTAAGGCGCCCAAGGGTGAAGCGGTCATCTCGAGGATTGGCGGTACAGCCCATATCATTTATTCGGAGAAGTACACAGACCAGCGCGTTGTCCGGGTGGATCACAGTGAGATGGTCTCCGATGAATACGAAATCCCGGAAGACTGGAAGATCGAAGTCAGCGAGGAAGATGAAGTAGAAATCGGGACAACCTTGGCCTCCCAGGATGAAGCGATTATCAAAGCTCAGCACAGCGGCCGTGTACGGATTGAAGACCGCAAGGTGATTGTTTCATACGAGGTTAAGGAAACGGAAGAATACGATATCCCGACCACCTCACGCTTGATCATTCAGGAGGGCGAGAAAATTGAACCCGGTCAACCATTGACCGAAGGCTCCCTGAATCCCCATACGATCCTGCGGATCAAGGGACGGGACGCCTGCCAGCATTACCTGATGCGCGAAATCCAACAGGTTTACCGCACCCAGGGTCAGAATATCAACGACAAGCATTTCGAAGTGATCATCAACAAGATGCTGGGTAAGGTTATGATCCTCCAGCCCGGAGATTCGGCCTACCTGCCCCAGGACCTGGTCAACAGGTTAGAGATCCGGCGGGTGAACGAAGAGCTTGCTGCGCAGGGCAAACGCCCCGCCCGCTATGTTGAAATTTTGCTTGGCATCACAAAAGCAGCCCTGGAAACAGATTCGTTCCTCTCGGCTTCTTCCTTCCAGCACACGATCAAGGTGCTGTCCGCTGCGGCGGTCGCATCTCGGGAAGATCCGCTGTTCGGCCTCAAAGAAAACATCATGATTGGCAAGCTGATCCCTGCAGGCACCGGTTTTGAGCCGGGACAGTTCACGGACGAAACGCCAGGCGAGTCATTGGAGGGTGATGCCCTTGAGGGACGCGTACTCGACCTGTTCGATTCTGAAAGCGACGACCTGGATCTGTTCGATGATGATGACATCGAAGAAATCGACGAAAGTGAAGAAATCGATGACAGTGATGAAGTCGCCGACAGTGATGACATCGACGAAATCGACGACCTCGACGACCTCCTGGATGACGATGACGATGAGGCGGAGGATGAGGATTTGGACGATGATTTCGACGAAGAAGAGCCTGACGATATTGATTAACCTTTTTGTCTAAAATTCTGATAAAATGAAAAATCCCGGTATGAATGCCGGGATTTTTTATGATATAATGAAACAAATGTTCGTTATTAACTGTTTCTTGACGCCAATCGGGTGAGGTTTTAGGATTGGACAGAAGGAGCGAGAATGGATTTAGGAACAGTACGGCCCATCAATATTGACGAGGAAATGCAGCAATCATACCTTGATTATGCAATGAGTGTGATTGTATCCCGGGCTTTGCCCGATGCCAGGGACGGTTTGAAGCCTGTCCAGCGCCGGATCTTGTTTGCCATGTATGACATGGGCCTGCGGCCGGGAACCGCCCACAAAAAATCTGCCAGGATCGTCGGTGAGGTTTTGGGGAAGTATCACCCCCATGGGGATATGGCAGTATATGACGCCATGGCCCGTCTGGCACAGGATTTTTCCCAACGGTACATGCTGGTTGAAGGCCAGGGTAATTTCGGCAGTGTGGACGGCGATCCGCCAGCAGCCATGCGATATACAGAGGCCCGTCTGACGGAGATCTCCATGGATATCCTCCAGCAGCTGGGTATGGATACGGTTGAATTTGTTGAAAACTTCGACGGCACCTTGCAGGAACCGGAAGTGCTGCCGTCTTCCATCCCCAACCTGCTGGTGAACGGGGCGACGGGCATTGCCGTGGCTATGGCCACCAATATCCCCCCGCACAATTTAGGCGAAATTGTCGATGCCCTTGTGATGATGTTGGAGAACTGGACAAAAATTGACGACATCGGCGTTGAGGATCTGATGAAATTCATTAAAGGTCCGGATTTCCCCACAGGCGGGTTGATCATCACTGACGACCGCACCGACACCCTGGCACAAGCCTATGGGAGCGGTAAGGGGCGGGTCAGGATGCGCGCCCGGGTGCTCCTGGAGGAAATGAGCCGGGGGCGAAAGCGCATCATTGTGACTGAACTGCCCTATTTGACCAATAAATCTTCATTGATCGAAAAAGTGGCAGAGTTTGTCCGTGACGGCACATTAGATGGTGTCAGCGATTTGCGCGACGAATCTGACCGGCAGGGCATGCGGATCGTGATCGAGTTAAATAAATCGGCGGACCCGGATGAGATCCTGCGAACGCTTTACAAGCGTACCACCATGCAGGGTACTTTTGGCATCAACATCCTGGCACTGGTCAAGGGCCAACCGCAGAAACTGAACTTGAAGCAGGCTTTGAAAGTCTTTGTAGACCACCGTCTTGAGGTTGTGAAACGCCGCAGTGAGTTTGAGCTCAAAAAGGCAGAGGAGCGCTTGCACATTCTCAATGCGTACCTGATCGCGCTGGAAAACCTTGACGAGGTCATCGATACCATTCGGCGCTCTCAACGGGTTGAGACTGCGCGTAATAACCTCATGCGCAGATTCAATCTTGATGAAGTCCAAGCCCAGGCGATCCTGGATATGCCCTTGCGCCGCCTGGCTGCGCTGGAACGCAAGAAAATTGAAGATGAACACAAGGACGTGACAAAGCGGATCAAAGAATTGCGCGGTCTGCTCCGCTCTCCGAAAAAGATGCGCGAGGTGGTAATTGAAGAACTGAAAGCGGTGCGCGAGCGTTACGCAGATCCTCGCCGTACCCAGATCATCCAGATGGAAGAAGGGGAGACAGCCATAGACCGGCTGACGACCACCCAAATGATGCCTGAAAAGCATGTGTGGGTGGCTGTTTCCAGGGATAACCGCATCGCCAGGACGGATGAGGACAAGACCTTCCGACAATGGGGCATCGATGCACCGAAGATGGTGCTGCGCACAACCACACGGCATACGATTTATCTCGTTGCGGAGAATGGTGAAGCGGCCGCGCTCTCTGTGCAGGCCCTGCCGATTGCCAGCGATCCCGACAAGGGTGCCTTGGTCACTGCCATTGCGCCATTCAGCAACAAGCATTCTTTGAAATTGATCTTCTCAGCGCCAGCAGAACTTGAGGAAGATGATGGTTATGTCATCAGCGTCAGCCGCATGGGGATGGTGAAACGCTCATCCCTGAGCGAGCTTCCAGGTCCGTCTGCGCATTTGTTCACGCTAGCCAAGATTAACACCGGTGATGCGCTGTGCACGCTGATCTTTACCAAGGGCGAGCAGGACGTGTTCCTAGCGACAAAAGAAGGCATGGGTATCCGCTTCAGCGAAGAAGAAGCCAGGCCGATGGGCCTGGTGGCAGCAGGCGTGAATGGGATTAAGCTGCGCGGCAAGGATGAAGTCATCGGCGGGGGCAATGCCTCTCAGCGGGGCGACATCTTGCTGGTGACAAACCGCGGCCGGGCAAAGCGGGTGAACCCAGTCCAGTACCCAACCCAGGGGCGGTATGGTTACGGCGTGATCTCGTGGAAGCTGCCCGAGGGTGAAACCGTGGTCGGGGCGATGCTTGGGTTACTGACCGCCAATGGCGTGCTGCATTTCAAGGAGGCAGCCAGCCGCCTGGTACGGGTAACCGACGCCCCTGAATGCAACCGCATGCAGCGCGGTGACATCATCATCGATGTGAAGAAAGATGATGAAATCCTTGAGATGACGATACCGTGGGATATGGCTTCAATGCTTGGCTGATGGGTGGATAAGTGTGATCAGGCCGGCTTGATAAATGAATAGTGGTACCGGATCTGGTCATCAATCACGCCCATGGTGTCCCGTCCTTCAACCTGACCCCCTGACGGTCCTTTCACCTGCCAGCGAAAATTGTGAATATTACGATCGGCTGTTTCGTCGATGAGTGAGAACTGTGCCCCAGCGTGCTCATTGATCAATTTAGCGACCCATTCGCGTATGGCTGCCTGCCCCAACACAGCGCCTCCCGCCCTGATGTGCACGGCGCTGCGATGATAGAGTTTCACCACGTTGTCGGGATCTTTGCTGTTCAAGGCGTTGATATAGCGGCCTGGAAAGCTCTTTACCTCTGCTGGGGAGTCGTAGGCGTAATCCCGCACAAGGTTCCAGAATTGAGGGAGGTCACGGCGGCAGCCTTCCCAGTACCAAAAGTTGACTGCCGGCAGGTTTAATTTTTGGGCGACCTCCATAAATTCAAGCACTTCTCTTTCCTGGGGCACCCACCCGTGTTCTTTGAAGGTCGGCCCCGTGGGGATGATCGGCCTGAAAGGTTTGATCTGCCTGTATTCGTTAATACAGCGCTGAAGCTGGCCGCCCGCATTGTTGTGCGATTTCATCCAGTACACCTGGGGCATGTTGTAATCGCAGCGGTCAAGAAACTCTGTGAACGGGAAGCTAGCGTGATAGGAGGGAAAGCGGTAGGTGCTCAGGGCTAGCGGCATGCTCCCCAGGTTGCTGCGCAACAAGCTCATGTAACGGCTGGCCGCTTGCGCTTTGTTCCGTTCTTTGTATTCATGTTCTGCATTGACCACAAACCCATCCACGCCCAGTTCGATGGCCCGTTTGACGGCTATCTCAGCTTCCTGCACAGGGTAGTTTCCGTAAATGTACTGCCAGCCCCACACCGAAACATTTTGTGATTGCAGCTTTCGGATGACAGGCCGGACGTAATCATATCCATTATCGAGGTCGATATTATAGGGGAAGACGCCATCGGCAATTTTGATCATCACATGGCTCAAACGCGATTCACGCGCCAAAGCGGTGATCCGCTCGGGATCACCCTGCTCACAATTTTTGACGATCCAGATGTAATAACCCTTGCCAATGAGTTTCATATTTGGTGTCCTTATCCGTCTGCCTGGGGTGAAACGGCCAAATCGAGGTCCTCTGCGATAGGCTGCATGGCTTCAATCACGTTGGCGACATGTTCCCAGAGCTCCACGCCCAGTTCAGCAGCGCCTTGTTCGATCTCATCCCGGTTTGCGCCCGCTGCAAAGGATTTGTCCTTCCACTTTTTCTTCACCGACTTTGGTTTGAGATCATACAATGCGCGGGAAGGCCTGACCAGCGCAACCGCAGTGATCAGCCCGGTGATTTCGTCGCAGGCAAACAGGGCTTTTTCCATCAAAGTCTCCCGTGGAACGCCGGTATGCGGGGCATGACTGAGCACCGCCCGGATGATTTCATCCGGGACTCCGTGTTCTCTGAGGATGGGTTCGCCTGCCTGGGGGTGTTCTTCCATGGTTGGGTGAATTTCCCAATCAAAGTCATGCAACAGGGCGGTGACTGCCCATTTTTCCTCATCCTCACCGAACTTGCGAGCATAAAAGCGCATGGCCGCCTCGACTGCGAGCATGTGCTTGATCAGGTTGGGGTTCTTGATGTATTGTTGTACGATTCCTAACGCTTCTTGTCTGTTCATGGTCTGCTCCTTAAATTGCAATATTGATGCCAGTAATGAGCATCTCAGGGATTGTGTTTCATGATCGGGCTATTTAGGGGAAAATGGGTTCTGGTTCGCCCAGGATGGGCTCGGGCTGTGCAATCAAGACGTCCCAATACGCAACCGTTGAAGCCAGGATCTCACGGACCCACCAAAAAGTGTAACTGCGTCGGTTGTAGTTGGCGTCATCGGCTGCCACGCCGCTGGCATCGATTTCGAAGGTATTGCATAGAAACAGCGCACGCGGAAGGTGAAAGGCCTGGGTGACCACAACCACCTGGTCAACGCCGAAAATCGCTCTGGCGCGGAAACAACTGTCATAAGTCCGCCGGCCGGCATAATCCAGGACGATATCCTCTGGCGGGATACCCAATGAGAGGGCATATTCCTGCATGGCTCCGGGTTCGTTGTAGTACTGTGAAGAGTTATCACCGCTCATCAAGAGCTTGGTCACTTTGCCGGTGTTGTAAAGCTCAACCGCTGTTTCCACACGGTCGCGCAAGACTACCCCCGGTGAGCCGTCCCGGTTGAGCCCGGCGCCTAAAACAAGGGCAACGGGGGCATCAGGCACCTCTGCAGGCAGGTATGTCCTCGACCGGCCCTGGATGAGCATGCCTGTGCGTAACAACCCGATCGCGAAAAAGACGGCCAGGGTTGCGTACAGCACCAGGTGAATGCAAGTGCGGAGAAATTTCTGGATGAAGGTCATTGTTGTGCGTTTTGGTGTGTGATGGCTCTTAAGTCCAGTTCAAGGGGGGCCAGGGCAGCCCGTAAAGGGTTATAGAAATGGTCTTCAACGGATCTGAAGCCTTCAACCTCGTAATCCAGGGCGGTTTTGAGCAGGTTCAGCCCTTGCGGGGTGTCTGCTATCCTTAATAAGGCCTCTTCAAGGCGAAAACCGATGAACACTGGCAAGCTGGGAGACGCCGATAGGTTCAGGTTGGGGATGATGCCTTCGGACTGCCAGATGGTGCGGATCCGCAGGGGTGCATCAGGCAGGTTAATCAGGATGTCGCTCGCCGTCAGGGGGTCGCCAGTCAGCGCGTAGGTGACGCCAAAATCGCAGATGCCGCTGATATAGAGCGCCCGGATGGTGGCATTGTAGCTATAGGTGAACACCGGGGCGAGGGTTGGGGTGCTGGCACCGGCCAGCAATCCGAGCGGAACGTGATACCCCACAATTGAACCGGGTTCTAAAAAACACGGCCGGGTGCCGGAAAACTGCTGCAGCGCGTTAATCGAGTCGCCCAGGGATTGGTTTTCCTCGGGGTTATAGTAAGCGGCGAACCCCCGATTGACATTGGCTAAGAATTGCACACCATAAGCAAAAACACCCAGGTGATTGGCCACCACCATCACCTCGGCAGCGCCTTCGCTATTCAGGTACAGATATTCCAGCGGACCCAGCCAGTAAAGGTGCACTTCGTTGTTTAATACGGCCGTCGAGAGGGTGTCAAAGTCGGGGTAAAAAAGCGCTTCGATAGTGTAACCTGTCTCTTCGCCCAGCAAGGTTGCCAGGTCTGCTGCAGCGATGTCGGCGCTTTCGGTTGCTGGCAGGATAAACCCGAATGTGATGGGGTTGCCGCTGGTCCCCAGGGGCGGCAGGGTCGGGGTTGGGGATGGGCGCAGCGTGGGCGTGTGAGTCGGTGTCGCTATTTGCTCGGGGGTTGCTGTAGGAGAAGGAGTCGGCGTCGGCGCGGGCGGTTCAGGGGTGCAGGCCGCCATCAGCACGGCGAACAGGATGACCGTCAGGGTCACAAACCAGGATGGGCGTGTGCTGTGTGGGTGTACCATCGGTTGATTAGATCCGTTCCGTCCAGGTGGGGTGGGCGTATTTCTCACGCAGAAGCTCTTCAGCCCGCTGGTTTTCCTGGTCGGTCATCTCATCTGGCAGGAGGTTCAGGTTCAACACCGCCTGGAACGCTTCTTGAAAAGCCATGCTGGTTTGCTCCCAGGTAGGGGCGGTCCCCAGCTCGCGTTCAACGGTTGTGGCATGGGCCAACAGGCGCTGCCTGGCCTTGGCCAGGGCGGCCTGGTCAGCGAATTTGAGCGCGGAGATGATCCGGGTCAGGTCGCCGTACAGGGGCAGAGCGCCGTGCTGGAGAAGGCCGTCTCTCCGACGGGCCTGGGCAGACCCGATCAGCTTTTTACCGTTGACGGTGATCTCGTAATTTGAGGGTACTTCAAAGCAGACCGGGTTGGGCTGTTTTTTATCTTGTTGTGCCGGGATTTCATTGGCTTCAGGCTTGAGACCAAGAATGTGCAGGGCTTCTAACAGCGCCTCGGAAAGGCGCAGGTAACTCTCCAGCACACCCCCTTTGACCCGGGGCTCAGATTGCGGCGCGATGACGGCGTAGGTCAGCTCGTCCACGTGTAGAATGGCTCGGCCGCCGGTTGGCCGGCGGACGATATCCCAGCCTTGCGCTTCCACAGCGTCGGTGTTAACTTCAGAGAAGGGCTGGGCGTGCCCTAAAGACAGGCAGGCAGGCTGCCAGGCGTATAAACGCAGAACGGGCAGCCCTTCACCATCGTAGACGGATTCCAGCAGGGCTTCATCGACCGCCATGTTCCAGGCGCCTTTGCGCGGGGGGTGGACCAGTAAGCGCCAGTTCGATTGAGGATAGTTCATAGCCATTTTCTTTAATGTTCAATGGTTTCAAACCTTTTTTATACCACTTCTGCCGTTGTCTGTGAATGGTCTTTCCTACACTGTATAAGCTGTGAGGGTTTGTCGATAGATTGCGACTTTTTTATGCTAAATCCGTATTATTAAGGCAGAAACGAATATTTTGGAAAGGTGAAAACCCATGGAAGCAAAAAAATTGTACCGAATCCCATCGGAAGGCATGCTGGGCGGTGTTTGTGCAGGGTTTGGCGAGCATTTGAATGTTGACCCAGCCATTGTCAGGCTGATCTTTGTTTTGCTGGCGTTTGCCGGCATGTCAGGCGTGCCAATTTACCTGATTTCAGGTTGAGACCGGGTGTAGTATAATTCCTGGTGGAGGTACAATGTCGACAAATCCGACCAGAGATAGAATAAATCCTGAAGCCATGGACACCACCCCCATGCGGCGGCCGAACTGGATCAAGGTCAGGGCGCCCAGCGGTGAAAGCTATGAAGAGCTGCAGCATTTAATGCGCAGAAAAGCTCTGCATACGGTGTGTGAGGAAGCCGGCTGCCCGAACATGGGCGAGTGCTGGGGAAGTGGTACAGCCACCTTTTTAATGCTGGGGGATGTGTGCACCCGAACCTGCGGTTTTTGCGATGTCAAACATGGCCGTCCCGGAAAGCTGGACTGGCAGGAACCAGAGCGGGTTGCCCAGGCCGTGATGAACATGTCGCTCAAGCACGCGGTGATCACCAGCGTCAACCGGGATGAGCGCCGCGATGGCGGTGCACCCATTTTTGCGATGGTGATCCGGCGGATACGACAGCTCCACCCTGGGTGCTCGATTGAGGTGCTGATCCCTGATTTCAAAGGCAGCGTTGAAGCGCTGCGGATTGTGATGGCTGCCCGGCCCGAGATCCTGAACCATAATGTGGAGACGGTGCCGCGTTTATTCAAGCAGGTTCAGCCGCAAGATCGGTATGAATGGTCGCAGGCGATCCTGACCCATGCAAAACGCTTAGACCCTGAGGTGCTGACCAAATCGGGTATCATGGTTGGCCTGGGAGAATCTTTCGAAGAGGTCCAGGCGACCATGCGTGATTTGCGCAGCTGGGGCGTGGATATCCTCACCATTGGGCAATACCTGCAGCCCAGCAGGAAGCACCTGCCAATTGAGCGCTATTACACGCCGGATGAGTTTGAGGCATTGAAGCATTTTGGGCTCGATCTGGGCTTTCAGTGGGTTGAAAGTGCGCCGCTGGTGCGTTCTTCGTACCGGGCTGGCGAGCAGGTGCGCGAGCTTTCGGCAGTACACCGCAAATTATATGCCTGATGTTTTACAATATCTGTGATCAACAAAGACATCCTTAAGCGGGTGTCTTTTTTATTTTGCAAGGGCCTGATGCCCATGGGGTGTTTCGTGTTAAAATTAGCCCAAACCAAAGGAGGCAAAACTATGGAGATCAAAAATATCAAGATCGAGAAGCCCGAAGAGATGAATTTCATCCTCGGGCAATCACATTTCATTAAAACCGTCGAGGATATCCATGAAGTGCTGGTGGCCAGCGTCCCCGGTATCAAGTTTGGTTTGGCCTTTTGTGAAGCCTCGGGCAAATGCCTGGTCCGCTGGACGGGCACCGATGAAGCCCTGATTGAGCTGGCGAAGGAGAATGCCCTGGTCCTGCGCGCAGGCCATTCATTCATACTTTTCCTGGGCGAAGAGACCTTCCCAATCAATGTTCTCAACCAGATTAAATCGGTGCCGGAGGTATGCCATATCTTTTGCGCCACGGCGAACCCCACCAATGTGGTTGTGATGGATGTTGGAGAAGGCCGGGCAATCCTTGGGGTCGCTGACGGCAAGCGGGTTGAAGGGGTGGAGGGTGAAGAGGACATCACCTGGCGCAAGGATTTTCTGCGGACAATTGGGTATAAGCTTTAAGGCCTGGCTTACCCCGCAGAAGAAGAATCACGCCTTTCGGCGCGTCTGCTGATTTGAATAGGGGACGAACCGCCTCAGTACTCGATGGCGGGCGGAAATAAATTTGATTTCGTGCAACACAAACTTTCGTTGTGAATTGATGACATGTTAACTTTTTAAGAAAGGGCAATGTATGGATACATTAGAAGCGATATTCACCCGTCGCAGCGTGCGGGATTTTAAAACGGACCCGATCCCTGAAAAAGATCTTCACGATTTGCTCAGGGCCGGGATGCAGGCGCCGTCAGCCAGGAATGAGCAGCCCTGGCACTTTATCGTGATCGACGACCCAGACCTGCTCCATGCTATCCCGGAATTTCACCGTGCCTCCCAGATGCTGATGGAGGCGCCGTTGGCGATCCTGGTTTGCAGCGATCGGAAACTGGAATCAAAACGGGCATCCTGGCTGCAGGACTGTTCTGCGGCGACCCAGAACATCCTGCTGGCTGCCCATGCCAAAGGGCTGGGCGCAGTCTGGCTGGGCATCTTCCCGGATTCTGAGCGGGTGTTTGGGATGCAATCCCTGCTGGAAATGCCTAAAGACATCAGGCCGGTGTCGCTGGTGGCGGTAGGGTATCCGGCATCGACCCCTGAACCGGCTGACCGGTTCAAAGCCGAGCGGGTGCACCGCAATCAGTGGTAGCAGGGGCGTTAGTCAATCAGGTTGGCTTGGATCAAGGGAAGCATCGTCCGGACTGCCCTCGCCCGGTGGCTGATTTGATTTTTTATCTCAAAAGGAAGCTCCGCCATGGTGACGCCGTACTTCGGGATGAAAAAGACGGGGTCATATCCAAAGCCGCCTGTACCGCGCTCCTCGGGGATGATGATACCGTCACAGCGCCCAGTCGTTTCCAGGCATGTGCTATCCGGCAGGGCAAGCACGGCTGTGCAGTGGAAGTGCGCCTTCCAGGGACGGGGTTTGCCCTCGAGCTGGGCGAGTAAATGCACCCGTCGGTCGGCATCTGTGGCTTTTTCCTTGGGGGAAAACCTGGCTGAATACACCCCTGGCGCGCCGTCCAGGGCTTTCACTTCGAGGCCGGAATCGTCTGCCAGCACGGGCATTCCCGTCAGCTTGTGGTAAGCGAGGGCTTTCAGGCGGGCGTTTTCCTCGTATGTCGTCCCGGTTTCATCCACCTGCACCTGGGCATCCACATCTTGCAGGGAAAGCAGGTTCACGGCGAGTGAGGACAGGAGGGCGAACATTTCACGTTGTTTTCCGGTGTTTCCGGTGGCGATCAGTAAAGTTGGCTGCATGGCTTCTTTCCCAATGTTTACTAAAATTATCCAAATTATGTTGACGATCAATTTTAAGCGTGTTATAATCCTTCGCGTGCCTAATTTTACCCAATAGTCTTGTTGAATAGATCATCGTGAATAAAACTGATAACCCATTACGACTGAATGTTGGCTACATGTACAATAAGCCCATCGGTTCTAGTCGTGATGTGCCCGTTGAAATTGAAGAAATCGAAATTGAAGATCTCTCCATCAGGGATCTGCACAGCTTGATCCGCATGTCCAAAACCAGGGAGGGTTTGCTGTTACAGGCCAGTGCTGAGGCTCTGGTTCAGACGGCCTGTGTACGCTGTCTATCAGATTTTTATCTGCCTGTGAGCACAGAGTTTGAGGAGCTTTACCAATTTCCCTCCCGCCACCGTGAGGATACCGATCTGATATTGCCCCATGACGGATATCTGGATATGCGCCCAGTTTACCGGGAATACCTGATCCTATCGACGCCGATCAAACAGCTTTGCCAATCGGATTGTGCCGGCTTATGTGCTGTGTGCGGGGTTAACCTGAACGAAACGCTTTGCGAACACCATCATGATCCAGGTGCTCATTCGAACTCTCTTGAACAAGAAGAGCGAGTTTGATGCAGTCAGTGATGGGGGAAGCATGACGACGGAAATTTGACCTGTCGGACAGGAGAATTAAAATTGGTTGGTCATCATCGCAACAAAATTGAGGACATCATTGATGCGTTGATCACCCGCGCGGATACCAACGGATACGTGACCGTTGACGATTTGATGGCATTCTTTCCCCAAGCTGAAGAGGACCAGGATGGCTTGAAGACGGTGATGATGTATTTGCGCAATGAGGGGGTGGACATTCTCGACTCGAACAACGAGGTTGTCGAAGATGATGAAGATGATGAATTCGAGGAAAAAGCAGTCAAACAGAAAATCAGCCTTGACGGTACCGAAGATACGGTAGGTTTATATCTCAAGGAGATGTCCCAGGTTCCCCTGTTGAATGTGGATGAAGAGCAGGCGATTGCCAGGCGAATCGAAGCAGGTCGGCATGCAAAGGTTGAGTTGGCCCAGATGGCAGCGGAGACTGAACCCGAGCGTTATGCTGAACTTAAAGCGATCATTGCTGAGGGTGATCAAGCCTGGGAACACTTGATCAAAGCCAACACCCGACTGGTGGTGTCCATCGCCAAGCGGTACATCGGCAGAGGGGTGCCTTTTTTAGATCTGATCCAGGAAGGCAACCTGGGGCTGATCAAAGCGGTGGAAAAATTCGATTACACACGCGGTTTCCGGTTCTCGACTTATGCCACCTGGTGGATCCGTCAGTCGATCACCCGCTCAATTGCCGACCAGGGGCGTACCATACGTATCCCGGTGCACATGATTGACCAGATCAGAGAAATGTATCGCATCAGCCAAAACCTAGAGCAAACCCTCGGACGAAAACCGCTGGCCAAAGAGATTGCAGAACAGATGGACATCAGCGTTAGCAAAGTGGCCTGGATGATGCGTGTCTCCTGGCTGCCGGTATCTTTGGAGACGCCCATTGGCGATGAGGATGAATCTGAGCTGGGGATGTTCCTGGAGGACGAGGAGACACCCTCGCCGGCAGACATGACCTATCAAATCATGATGCGCGAGAAGATCAATGAGGTGCTGGCAACGCTTTCTCCCCGGGAAGCACGCATTCTGCGCATGCGCTTTGGTTTGGATCGGGGCCGAACTTACACCCTGGAAGAAGTCGGTCTGAAATTCGGGTTAACACGGGAACGCATCCGTCAAATCGAGGGCAAAGCCCTCAGGCAGCTCCGCCATCCGCATAAGGCGCGCCAGTTGAAAGATTATTTGTAATCCTGTATAATAAACTTTACGATGCGAAAGAAAATTATTGCGATGCGCATGCCCTGTTCTCCGCCGTTATGCTCTCCAGAAGCATAACATGAGGTGACGCGTCATCTCCGGAGAGATTGCTGGCTGAGGCCAGCTTTTTTATTGCAAAAGTCGGAATGAAACACAGAAATTGAGGTGAAGCATGACAGAACCTGTATTAGTTGCCGTTGCCTGGCCTTACGCCAGTGCAAAAATCCATGTTGGAAACCTGACGGGCGCATATTTACCGGCGGATATCCTTGCCAGGTATCACCGGCTGCGGGGACGGGATGTGTTGATGGTCTCAGGCTCGGATTCGCACGGCACGCCGGTCACGGTGCGTGCTGATGAGGAAAACGCCACCCCGGAAGAGGTGTATAAACGCTATCATGCGGAATTCATTGAGCTGTTTCAGAAACTAGGGCTGACTTACGACATCTTCACCAGCACCCACACCAGCAACCATTTTGATGTGGCGCGCAAACTTTTCCTGGCGCTGAAGGAAAACGGCTATCTCTACACCGAGGAATCAAAACAGTGGTACTCGCCAGCCCAGGAGCGCTTTTTGCCCGACCGATATGTAGAAGGGACCTGTTATTTTTGCGGCAAGACGGGCGCCCGTTCTGACCAGTGTGACAACTGCGGTCACTTGCTCGAAGCGGAAAAATTGATCGACCCGAAAACAAAGATCGATGGATCGACGCCCGAGTTGCGGGAGACCACCCATTTTTACCTCGACCTGGAGAAACTGCAGGACCAGGTGGCGGAATTTTTGCGGGAGCGGCAATCGTACTGGCGCCCGAATGTGATCCGCCAATCCCTGGGGCAGATTGAGACCGATGGACTGCGCGGCCGCCCGATCACGCGTGACCTTTCTTGGGGCATCCCCGTGCCGGTGGAAGGCTGGGACGGGAAGTGCATGTATGTGTGGTTTGAAGCGGTGATCGGTTATCTTTCGAGTGTGGTTGAGTGGGGGTTGCTGCAGGGCAACCCGGATGCGTGGCGGCACTGGTGGACAAACCCGGACTCGCGCACCTTGTACTGCATTGGAAAGGATAACATCCCGTTTCATGCCATCATCTGGCCGGCAGAATTGATCGGTGTAGGCGATTCCTTTGATGCCAAAATGGGCGCGCAGGACCCTGAACCGCTGGTGCTGCCCTATGACGTCCCGGCGAATGAGTTCATGAACCTTGAGGGCCGCAAGCTCTCCGGCAGCCAGAATTGGGCTGTGTGGGGACTGGATTTCCTTGAGCGCTACGACCCCGACCCGATGCGTTATTACCTGACAGTCAACATGCCAGAAACGCGCGACTCCGATTGGGATTGGGAGGAATTCTATCAGCGCAACAACAATGAACTGGTCGCCACCTGGGGCAACCTGGCCAACCGCGTGCTGTCCTTTGCTTATAAGCACTGGGAGGGGATCGTTCCGGACCCGGGTGAGCTGCGTGAGGGCGACAAAGCGCTGCTGGATACCCTGCAGGCGGGATTCAAGGCTGTGGAGGAGCATCTTGAAACCGTCAAGCTGCGGGCGGCCATCCAGGAAGCGATGCGTCTGGCCGCGGAGGTAAACAAATACCTTGATACGTCTGCGCCCTGGTTTGAGATCAAAACGGATAAAGGCCAGGCTGCCAAATCTGTTTATACGGCCATGCAGGCGATCGACTGGTTGAAGATCATCTTTGCGCCTTTCCTGCCCCATACCTGTGAGCAGCTGCATGGCTACCTGGGGTATGATCAGCCCATCTTCGGCACCCTTGTATCCCGGGAAGTTGAGGATGATCTCAGCACCCACACGGTGATGCTGTATGAGGCAGGCGAGTCGCTTTCCGCAGGTGATGATGACCTGTGGCAGCCAACGGCATTGACCCCCGGGAAGGCTTTTAACCAGCCATCGCCGCTGTTCCAAAAGCTGGATCCGGAGATTGTGGCCGAAGAACGGGCTCGGATGGGAAAGTAACCCCCCGGGGCTAAATTGTTGGGGCGCGTGACCGCACCGGATTAATACATAATGAAATCACCCCAATCGCAGGGTGATTTCGTTTGCCTGTTGGTCAGGTTTATTTTTCGCTTGTGTGTTAAAACCCCGGGGGCTTAAAAAATCTCTCCGGTCAGGAGAGGGGGTAGATCAGGATGAATTTGAATGAAGATTACGCCGCTCGGTCAGCAGGTTGGCGCCTTTAAACAGGCGTCCCGCAATGAAGACCGTGAAGTGGGATCGGTATGCGCTATGGATGGGTCTGCTGATACCGCTCAACCAGCCACGGCAGGGTCTTGAGAAGCGTTTCCATGACCTGCCCGGTTCTTTGCCGCCATAAGTCCACGTTGCCCAGGGCCTCAGCTTCATGATCGCTGACCAGGTCGGTGACTGCCCGCAGCACCAGCCAGTCCTTGCCGTTCCTGGCGCATACCCAGGCAAAAGCGCCGGACTCCCAGTCACAGGCGGCGGCCCCAAAATCCCTGAGGATGCCTGCGACGTCCACCGGGCGGATATCACGATCTGCTGAATACAACGTCAGCTGTTTGGCCTGAATGGGAAGGCCGCCGCCCAGCCAATCCAGGTTTGCCTGTGCTGAATAGCGATCAATGGCTGCCTCGTAGCTGGACATGCCCTCAATGATGTCGTATATCACGGTTTTCTGTGCCAGGATTATATCGTTCACGCTGACCAGGCCTTCCACGCCCCCGCAGGTGCCGAGGTTGATCAACAAGCGCGGCGACCAGCGGTCAATGGCATACTGTGTGCCCCCTGCTGATGCGACCTTGCCCCAGCCGGTGTGCAGAAAATTCACGGGCTGGCCCGCGATGGATGTGACGAAGGCCTGACCGTAAGGCGTTTTGAAAGTTTCCGCCAGGGGAAAATAGGGCTGCAGGGCGCGCCATTCTTCCCCGGCGGAAATGATCACGCAAATATCGGTTGCGGGTTTCAATCGTTGAATACTTTCTTGCCCAAAGTGGCCATGTAAACGACGAACATCTCTGGCGGATTGAAGTCCAGGAGCGTGTCAGCGCCGTCATCATCATACGCACCGATGGCGCACACACCGCAATTGATTGATTCAGCAGCCAGGTGCAGGTTCTGGCAGACATGCCCGGCATCCAGGTAAAGGTAGCGATAGCTGCGTTCCGAATAGCGCCAGGCGGTGCGGTAGGGCACAGCCGCCCAGATGAAGGTCACCGCGCTGGTGGCGACCTGACGCTGCTTCAGGCACACATCGGTAAGTTTGGCGTTGAAGGTCTCGTCTTTAACCAGGGGCACCAGCTGGTGTGTGCTGGCCACAAAGCGGTACAACCCCGGCTTAAGGCCTTCGACCCGGTTGATGGAAAGGTAGGTCTCAAAGGGGTGGCGGCACCCTGCTGAGGGTACCGTCCGCAGGGTCACAGCCCGTTTTTCATTGATGGTGACCACGCCCTGGGTCAGCCACAGCAGGTAGGAAAGCTCTTCCAGCGAGAGGGCTTCTTCGCTGTAGCGGCGCAGCGAGCGGCGTTCCTCGATTGCCTGCCGCAGATCGTACTTCCCCAGGTCGATCTCCCCCGGCATGGGCAGGTTGATCAGCGGGAGGCTCTCCTCGAGGGAAATCTCGTAAGGGGGCTGTGGCTTACCCAGTTTTTGATCAGCCTCGCTGATGTTGGGGTACTTGGTTGATTCGACAAAGGCGTAACCCTTATCTTCGCTCATATGGTGTGCTCCTTATTCTTAATGCGTAGATGGTTTGTGAAGGGTTTTCCAGTATTTTCGTTTAATGCCGTCACCGGGTTCCTCAAAGGTGCTGAAGGCAAACCCTTTTGAGACCAGGAAACGATGGGCATCATCGTGGGTGGCATTGGTGCCTGGGTGCAGCAGGAGCATGCCCCCACCGCGCACCACACGGACCATCTCGGCATATTCTGCTTCGAAATCATCGCCAAAGACATGCCCGGTCATGAGGATGTCTGCAAAACCATCCTCAAACGGGATTTGGGTGAGGAATCCGTCGCTGGGATAGAGGTTGCTAACCCCCAATCGGGCGCGCTTTTCCCATAAAAATCGGCGCAGGTTTGCGACCGGTTCTACGGCATACACAACCCGGGCATACGGTGCGATGGTGAAGGCCAGCCGTCCGGTACCTGAACCAATATCGAGGACAACTTTGCCTTCAAAATCCGCCATTTCCAGTAAGGAACTGTCATCCCATCCAAGAAAATCAAGCTGATCGTATTTCACGGGTTCAGAGACGTAGATCAGCCAATCTTGCATCGAATTCAGCACATCCACTTCAGCCTGGCGCACCTCGCCAGGCGAGGGATTTGCCGGGGCGATCGCCTTGCAGGCATCCAGGTAGGCGCGCATTGGCGGATGGATATGCGCCAGGTACCATGCTACATCAGGATGGGCGCGCATCGCCGTGCCCATCGCCGCATCGGGTTTACGTTGGGCGAGGTAAGCGGCATGCAGCGGTTCAAGGAGCAGCAGCAGGTTGAAATCCACGTCGCTGACGTCAAGCCAGCCCAGGCCAGGCATGGTTTGGCTTACCAGCGAAGCGCCACTGCGATCATGGATAGAATCATGATGAAGGCGATGGCCGCCATCACGATCTGGTACACACGGAACGATTTTGATTTTTTATTCGGTTTTTTACTCATTGATCCTCCTTATTCGAGTTGAAGTTTGATATTTTGTGCCAGCTCAAAGGTGATTCCTTTGAGCTCGGCAATTTTTTCCGCCGGCGCCGCTTTGATCCCCTCGATCGAGCCAAAGGCGTTCAGCAGCGCTTTGCGCCGGGCAGGGCCGACCCCCGGGATCACATCCAGGCGGGAGGCAAGGCCTTGTTTGCTGCGGCGCTTGCGATGGGCGGTGATCGCAAAGCGGTGGGCCTCATCGCGGATGCGCTGCACCAGGTACAGCCCCTGGGAATGGCGCTCCAGGAAAATCGACTCGTGTTGACCGGGGACGAACAGCTCCTCTTCGCTCTTAGCCAGCCCGGCAACCGGGACTCGATCCAGCAGGTGGTAGGCCTCCAAAACGGCGACCGCCCGGCTCAGCTGCCCTTTACCGCCATCAACCAGCAGTAAATCGGGAAGGATTGCGAAAGCCGGGTCAGGTTTCTTGCCGACGCCTTCTGCCGGGCTTCCAGACCCGGTCTCGGCTTCGTGGGCGGCTTTCCAGCGGCGGAACCGGCGGTTGAGCACCTCCTCCATGCTGGCAAAGTCGTCCTGCCCGAGGACGGTCTTGATATTGAAGCGCCGGTAGAGCTTCTTATTGGGTGTGCCCTGCTCGAAGACGACCATACTGCCCACACTGGCCACGCCCTGGGTCGTGGAAATGTCGTAACACTCGATACGGTTGGGGGGCTCGGGCAAATCGAGGGCTTCCTGGATCTCTGAAAGGGCGACGGTTTGACGGTTCTTGTCTGCTTCCCAGCGCGTGCGCAATGCGTTAAGGGTCTCTACAGCGTTCTCGGTGGCCATATCGACCAGGGATTTGTTCAATTCCTGGTGCGGGACGGTGATCTCAACTTTCTGGCCGGATTTGCGCTCCCTGAGCCACTGGCTGATGATCTGCGCTTCTTCAAGCTCTTCCGGCAGGAGTACTTTATGGGGCACAAAAGCCGCCTGGGCGTAGAATTGCTTCACAAACTCCGCCAGGACCTCTTCGTCGGCTTCCTCTTCCGTGCCTTCGAGCACAAAGTATTCGCGCCCAATCAGCTTGCCGGACCGGATGAAGAATACCTGAACACAGGCCTCGCCATCCGCACGCGCCATGGCGATCACATCCGAATCGGTCTGGTCGCTGCTGACCACCTTCTGCCGCTCAACGACCCGGTCAATCGCCTGTAACTGGTCACGAATGGCGGCAGCTTTTTCGTACTGCAGGCTTTCGGCCGCCTTCTCCATGGCTGCATTCAGCCGCAGGACAACCGGCTCAGTGCGCCCTTCGAGGAATTTGCACAGGTCATCGATCACCTGGCGATAATCCGCCTGGCTGATGGCGCCGATACAGGGGGCTGTGCACAGTTTGATGTCGTAGTACAGGCAGGCGCGTGAATCATTGCCCGTGATCTCGCGGTTGCAGGTCAGGTAGGGGAAGATCTTACGCAGCAGGTCGAGAGTCTGGTGCACCGCCCACACGCTGGTGTAGGGGCCAAAGTAGCGCGAGCCGTCATCCACCATTTGGCGGGTGACAGTCACCTTGGGGAAGGGGTCAGCCCAGTGGACTTTGATGTAGGGGAAGCGCTTATCGTCCTTAAGCCGCACGTTGAAGCGCGGGCGGTGGCGCTTGATCAGGGTCATTTCGAGGATCAGCGCTTCCAGCTCGGAGCCAACCACGATCCACTCGATATCGGCGATCTCGCGCACCAGTTTGTGCGTTTTGGGGTCTTCCTGGGCGGTGGCATGGAAGTACGAGCGCACCCGGGCGCGCAAATTGACCGCCTTGCCGACGTAGATGATCCGCCCCTGGGCATTTTTCATCAGGTAGCAGCCGGGTTTTTCAGGGAGGGTGTCCAGGATCCCCTGGATGTGGTCTGTGATCTGCATACAATCGTAATTTTAGCACATGGGGGAAGGAGGGTGAGGAGCCAGAGTAAATTCGTAGTTTGAAGGAACATCTACAACTCCGGTTAAGCTCACATCACACAAGGCCGTGCCACCACTTAGGCGCTCCCTCATCTCTGATTACCCTGATCCTCACTATTGGCATTACTGTGAGTTTTTCTCGTTTTTAGAGCACTTCTATCGTAATTGCTGGCTTCCGATCCAACCATAAGGATGCCTAAAAGTGAGGATTTTATCCCTTACCGGGGGAAACGGTAAATTTCTTTGGTAAAAACACTATTCTCGCAATAAACGCATCCCATTCAATATCACGATTAGCACTGAGAGCTCATGGATCAACATACCGCCAGCCATATTCACTGCACCAAAAATCACGCCCAAGAGCAATCCGGTCACTGTCAACAGGGCAATCACGACATTTTGACGGATATTGTTAACAGTCGCTTTGGAAAGGTGGATGGCTTCAGGCAGTTTCATCAGGTCATCGGTCATCAAGGCGATGTCTGCGGTCTCAATGGCGATATCTGTGCCGGCTGCACCCATAGCAATACCGATATCTGCTGCTGCCAGGGCAGGGGCATCGTTAATCCCATCGCCGACCATGGCAACCACATTCTTATTTGCCTGTAAGGTCCTGACAGCAGTTAGTTTATCCTCGGGGAGCAATTCAGCATGGACATCTTTTATACCTGCTTCGGAGGCAACCGCTAAAGCTGTGAGACGATCATCTCCTGTGAGCATGACCACCTTTTTCAGTCCGATTTCGTTCAGGCGCTGAACCATGCGTTGAGCATCATGGCGGAGTGTATCGGCGATCCCTAGGATGCCGACAGCCTGTTGATTATGCGACACGATCACAGCGGTTTTTCCTGCTGACTTTAGCTGGGTCAAATGCTGCTGAGCTTTAACCGGAACGCTTACGCCCAATTCAGCCATTAAGTCTTTGCTTCCCACGCCAATGGTCTCCTCGTTAAAGGTCGCTCGGACCCCGCGACCTGTGCAGGTATCAAATTTCTCTGCTGGTGAAATCAGCCCTAAATGTTGGGAAGACTGCATAATTGCCTGCGCAAGTGGATGCTCAGATCCTGCCTCAGCGATCGCTGCCCAGCGCAAGATCTGTTCCTGCTCGTAGCCATTGAGTGAAAGGACATCAGTCACAACTGGTTTTCCCTGGGTCAGGGTCCCGGTCTTATCGAGTGCCAGGATAGATATTTTCCCAGCCTTCTCCAGATACTCACCGCCTTTGATCAAAATACCACTTTTAGCCGCCCTACCAATCCCAGCGACGACCGACACAGGCGTAGAAATTACCAGTGCTCCGGGACAACCGATCACCAGCAGGGTCAAGGCCAGGTGAATATCCCGGGAAATAAGGTAAGCCACAGCGCTGAGGATGATGATCATTGGGGTATACCACTGGGAAAATTTTTCAATAAATCGTTGTGTCGGGGCTTTTTCTTCTTGGGCTTCTTCTACTCTGCGAATAATACGCGCCAGAGTCGTATCAGCACCTACACCAGTCGCACGAACTTTGAGCAAGCCAGCCTGGTTGAGGGTTCCCGCATAGACCTGTGCCCCCGTTGATTTGGTTTCAGGCATTGGCTCACCTGTGATAGCGCTCTCATCCACAGAAGAATAACCGTCTATCACTTCCCCATCGACAGCGATCTTTGCGCCAGGCTTTACCAGGACCGTCTCGCTAAGCAGAACTTCGTAAGGTGATACCTCAACCTGGCGTCCGTCTCTGACAACAACTGCGGTCGTTGGGGCTAAATCTAGTAAACCAGCCAATACTTGCCGGGTCTGGCTGAGAGTGCGTGCTTCGAGGTACGCGCCTAAGATGAACAGAAAGGTCACGGCGGCGGCTTCCCAATATTCACCGATAATCAATGCCCCAATCGTCGCAATCGTTACGAGTAATTCAATGCTGATATGGCGGTTGCGGAGATTTATAACAGCCCGTAACGCAATTTCCCACCCGGCCAGTATCGTAGCGAGAATCAGTAAAGTGTTGCGCCAGGATTGAGCGTTGAGGAACTTCCCAGCCCCCAGACCCAATAAGATAAAGGTTCCGCTTACAATCACTGCCAGCTGACGGCGGTATTTAGGGTTTTTAATACGATCTTGAAAGGATTTCATTGCTCCTCCTTGAGGAAATCCAGCGGTAACTGGACAGTGGGTCAAGTCAGTTTTGATTAAAATGGTGAAACATGAGACGTATAGCCGACCGACTTCACAGCCTCCACCAAGCGGTCAGGATTGACTTCAGCGGGATCATGTTCTACCTCGATTCGACCTGTATTGAAATGAACCTTTGCCGCCTGGACACCGTCCAAAGCAGTGAGGGCTTTCTCGATTTTTGCGATACAAGACGGGCAGGAAAGCTCTTGGCTTCGTAATATGGTTTTCATGATACATACTCCTTTTAGAATTGGTTTGTTATTCTTACTGTATGGGAATTATCGCGGTTTTACTATGATCTGCATCAATTAACCGCAAAAATTTTCAGAAGTTAATCACCTTCTGAAAACCTGACGTGGATAGGTCAGTTATTTCAAGTAATGGTAAGCTTAGTCAACCCCGCCTGATCGGTGATGGCCACCCAGCGTCGGCCAGACCTAATCAGCTTCTCTTTTTGGAAATGGCTCATAATGCGGCTCACTGTTTCTGTGGTCGTGCCGGCTAATTCAGCCAGATCAGTACGACCAAGGGGGAGTTGTATCAGCAAGCCGTTGTCACTTTCGTCGCCAAGTTTATCTGCAAGTTTCAAAAGCACAAAAGCCAGGCGGCTTTCAACCGAAGAAACACTCAACAAGCGCACCATCTCTTGGGCATCTTGCAAACGCTGAACCATGATATCCATTACCTTAACCGCCACCTGTGGATGATCGTTGAGTATCTGGCGAAAATCCTGACCTTCGATGCTTAGCGTACATGCTTGTGTGTAAGCTTGGGCAGTTTCGGTGTAGCTGTCCCCCGGAAGGTGTGAAAGGCTGCCAAAAAACGCTCCTGGCGTTAACACATCAAGCATTACATTTTTTCCACTGGGGGTATGACGCATCAGTTTCACATTTCCATCAGCAATGACATAAAACCGCTCAGCCGGGCTTTCCTCAAGATAGATCATTTCTCCTGGCGAATACCCCCGCTCGGTGAACAATAGATTAATGCTTTGAATCACGGCTTGGGTAAGGTCTTTGAAGAAGGGGAGTTGCCCAAGGATGTATAACCGCAAAGCAAGATCGCACATATGCGGTTCAATGTGCTCGTGATCAAGGGGTGTTTTTCTCTTATTCATAACGCTCGTTACTCATCAAGGCAAGTGACACAAGAATTTTACCTGCGCTGGTTAAGAATATACCAGAAAAAGCATTGACTTTGATCCTCAGTTACCATTCTTGAAAAAATCACTGTTGCATTTAATACTTGAATCTGAGATATAATTGTTTGACTTCAACTTGCTGGTTGAATCCATCCATCGCAGCTATTGGAGGAATTGGGTATCCTTTCTCAGTCAAAGGAGTGTTAAGTAATGGATTCGATCAGTGACACCGACCGTCATCCACCCAAAAAACAGTCTAAATTATGGCTGCTCCTGGGAGTTACATTCGTGGTGCTGGCCTGCCTGAGCGGGACAATATTGTTTGTCTTGATGCGTACTGCATACCTGCAGTCTCCCCGGGCAGTGACCATCTCCTCTCCTGCTGAACCGGGTGAACTGGTTTACACTCTGTCCCAGCCTCAACAACAGGCGGTCGACCAACTCGGCTACCCCGACGCCTTTACCATCTACTTTTACCAGGCCCATCTGGAAGCAGGCTCAGACCAGGGCTCACGCTTTGAAACCTGGTCTTATTATGAAGAGGGACTGATGTTCACTTTTATGGATGGAGAACAGGTTAGCCAGGTAATCATACCAGTACTGCCTGACAAATTTCTTCCTCTGCCATACCAACCAGAACAATTTTCCACTTTTATGAGCTTGGACCGCTTGAAAATATCCACCGGCATCAAGGAATATGTGATTCAACCCGTTGAACCCGAGATTGTTCGGGGAGCCCAGGTCATGTATGCCGAACAGTTGGCCTTTGGCATGAAGTACGATCGCCTTGTATATGTTGAAGCACTCGCTTTAACGGAGGAGTAATGAAGAATAGAATAGTCACCTTCATCACCTTACTTTTTCTGGTCATTACCTTGCTAAGTGCCTGTACCCCCAATAGGTATCCGCGAAATCAGTACAACATGGATGAGTCCATGCTGCTCATGCTTACAGCCCGCCTCAACCTGCTCGGCGATCAAGCCCTGCAACCGGGACAGATGGCAAGTACATCTGATGGAATAATGCTCGTCTCGCACAAATCCGCCGAGGAGAAGATCAACCAGTTGCGCCTGCTGGCTGATTATTACCGATATTATAGTGATATATACAAAGGACAAGATAACGACAAAGTGAGTCAGGCATTCAGGACAAAGCACCTCGAATTACTCGATCAAGCTGACAAGATGGAGCGCCGTTTGCGCCGGGGTAGTTTCTTCCAGAGGATCGGCCGCACTGTAGGCAGGGTGATCAACTTTACCATGGACCGGGTTGGCGAACAAACTCAAGTGCTGGTGGAGAGTCAGATCCGCACGACCATTCGCACCTTCGTCATCTCGCCGCGTAACCTGGCTCGCGGCCAGATTAACCTCGCCTGGACTCGCCTGCTGGGTCCATTCGGCGGCAATGCGGCCAGTTTGCTGCGCGCTGAACTCTTTCCGCAGCTTGACCGTTACCGGGACCGCCTGCTGGCCCAGGCTGACCAGCTGCCAGACTACGCTGGAGACTTGGAGAACGAGATCCTGAATGACGGCTCTGCACCGCGTTCAGACCGCCTGCCTCCCCCCGCTCCATCGGAAAATACCCAGGAGGAATCGTCATTCGGAACAATTTCCACTTTACCTGACTTAGTCAAGATTTCCTTGTACGGACCCATCCCTGCCATGCCTTTTTACAATAGATTACAAGATCAGTATTACCCCAATGAAGGGGAAATGTCAGGTTGGTCTTTTTCCCCGCAAAATATCGAGAAATGGCACCTGGCTATCTCTGAACTAACTGATGGGCATCAGGTAATAGTCCTGGGGAATTTTTCTGGAATTGCCGTGTATTACGAGGAAGAAGAGCATGGAGCTTATGTTTCTGAAGGGGAAGCAGATTTAACTGGCAGTTTTCGATCCCATCCATTTGATAAATCCCAAACGGAATTTACGGATATTCCCGTTGAAATGAAATTTGCCGGGAATGTCCACCAACCCAATCAATATCTCGGTGGTCCATTGACGGTTAATGGAAAACCAACCGATCAATGGGATGTTATTGTATTGGTTTATCATGATGTTGATTTTGAGATCACTGTCTTTGGAACCATGTCTATCACAGCAAATCCGGATAACACGGCGCGAATGGAATTTACTGTGTCCAATTGCGAGAACAGCCAGTTCAGTTCTCCCAACCCAGGCGCTACGCTTACGAGGTGCAATATTCAATTGAACTGGGAGCATATCCCAATCGAATGAAGTTCATGAATACTTACTCGTATCATCGGATCGGGTAAGATCCCTCAGCATGACATCATTCAATGACAGTAGGAATGGATGTGCTTTCTACAGCTTTTAAGTAGTTGGTATTTTTTTTTATCGACGAGGTGATCAGCAAGCCGTAGGGTGTGCTCC